>Ga0160502_100005_pt1 | contig 455352 bp, 420 predicted proteins | sample DIDnMG_14_FD_108237 | JGI IMG/M metagenome (GOLD analysis project Ga0160502, IMG submission 108237) | Enriched soil microbial communities from UW Madison campus, WI, USA - DID2933_E24_Xylan MG | ecosystem: Environmental > Terrestrial > Soil > Unclassified | place: USA: Madison, Wisconsin... | reverse complement strand
TGACGTGACGAAAATGGTGGTTTTCCGTGACCCGGAGCGCAGCGTACTTAAAGTACGTGAGCACCGGAAGCGCGGAGAACCGCCATTTGCAGGCCGTCAGGGCTGAATGTCGATTGGCCCTAGATTGTCTTGTTGTGCGCGGCGATGGTCGGGCTATCTAGGCCGATGATCGATCCCCGCGCGCTTCGCACCTTCCTCGCCGTCTGCCGTGCCAATTCGATCAGCGGCGGCGCGCGGCTGCTCAACATCTCCCAGCCATCGGTGTCCAATGCGATCGCGCAACTGGAACAGTCGGTCGGCGCGGCGTTGTTCGCCCGATCGCGCAGCGGCATCAGCCTGACGCCGGAGGGCGAAGTGCTGCTGCGCCGGGCGGAGGCGGTCGACAGCCTGATCAGCGGCGCGGAGGAGGAATTGCGACTGGCGCGTGCGGGCGTGACCGGGCCGCTCCGCGTCGGCGGCACGCCGGGTGCGCTCGTCAGCCTGCTGCCCGACGCGGTGCGGCGGCTGGAGGACAAGATGGGCCATTTCGCGCTGCATGCGGTGGAGCGGCCCGATCATGACCTGGCCGACATGCTGCACCGGGGCGAGATCGAGCTGGCCTTCGTCACCACGGGGCTGGAGGAGCCGCCCGAGGGCATCGAGGAAATCACCTTCGCGCAGGATCCGTTCGCGCTGGTGGTCGGGCGGCGCAACGACCATCTGCCGGCCGAGGTGTCGCTGCGCGACATGATGGCCAAGCGCTGGGTGCTGCCGGAGGCGCGCGGCGCCTTTCGCCGGCAGATCGATGCGCTGTTCATGGCAGCGGGCGTGCCCGTGCCGCAGGACGTGATCCGGTGCGATTCGCTGCTGACGACCAAGGCGATGGTGCGGAACAGCAGCCGGCTGACCATCTTGCCGATGAAGGTGGCGGCGGCCGAATTGTCGATCGGCGTGCTGCGCGCGATCGCCATTCGCGAAGCGACCTTCCAGCGCAGCATCGGCATCCGCAAGCTGAAGGATGCGCGCCTGTCGCGGCTGGGCGAGGCGCTGCTGGACATCATGATCCATAGCTCCAAGCTATGACGTTCCCAAAAATCATTATTATTCTTGCGTATAAATTCGGCGCATAAGGGCATTCAACAAGAGACCAAGGGAGAGCCCTCGTGCGGCAGCTGATCCGCAATATTGCGATTTTCGACGGGACCGGCAGCGCGCCCTTCCCCGGCGCGGTCATGATCGAGGGCGATCGCATCGCAGAGGTTCTGCGCGACGAAGCCGCGATCGATGCGGCGCAGGCCGACATGGTGATCGACGGCCAGGGCGCGACGCTGATGCCCGGCATGGTCGATGCCCACACCCATCTGACCTGGGGCAGTTCGGTCGAGAAAATCTATCATCAGTTCATCCTGCCGCCCGAGGAGCTGAAGGTCGCCGCCTGGCGCAACGCCCGCGTGCTGCTCGACCATGGCTATACCAGCCTCTATTCGGCCGGCGCGCTGGGCGACCAGATCGAGCCGGAACTCGCCCGCGCCATATCGGCTGGCGAAACCCCCGGCCCGCGCCTGGTGCCCTCCACGCTGGAGCGCAGCCCGGAAGGCGAGGAAGGGGTCGAAACCGGCGATGTGTTCAACGGCCGTGGCCCCGAAGCGATGCGCGCCTTCGTCGCCTATTGCGCGGCGGAGGGCGTCAAGTCGCTCAAGCTGGTGATTTCGGGTGAGGATGCGCTCAAGCCCGGATCGTCGCAGGACATTCTCTACACTGACGCGGAAATGATCGCGGCCGGCGAGGCGGCGAAGGACGCGGGCCTGTGGATCGCCACCCATGCCTATAGCCCGCGCGCCATCAACCTGGCGCTGGAAGCCGGCGCCCGCATCCTCTATCATTGTTCCTTCGCCGATGACGCCGCGGTCGAGGCTATGGCGGCGAAGAAGGACGCCATCTTCTACGCCCCCGGTCCCGGCGTATCGGTCGCCGCGCTGGAGGCCAGCCCGCCACCCCATATCGACATGCGCTCGATGAAAGCGAGCGCGGCTGAGCGGCTGGAACTGGAAAAGACATTGGTGCCCAAATTGAAGGCGCGCGGCGTGCGCGTCCTGCCGGGCGGCGACTATGGCTTCCCCTTCAATCCCCATGGCCGCAATGCCCGCGACCTGGAGCATTTCGTCACCTATTATGGCTTCACCCCGGCCGAGGCGCTGCATGCCGCCACCATGCTGGGCGGCGAGCTGATGGACCAGCCCTTAGGCCAGGTGAAGCCGGGCTATCTCGCCGACCTGCTGCTGGTCGAGGGCGATCCGACGACGGACGTCCGCCTGCTGCAGGATGCGGCCAATATCAAGATGATCATGCTGGGCGGGCGGATGCACAAATCCCCCGTGCCCGAGCCCCTGACGGTCTGACCGGAAAGACGCTTTCATGTTCGACGTTGCGATCATCGGCTGCGGGCCGGTGGGGGCCTTTGCGGCCAATTTACTTGGGAAAGCGGGTATCTCGGTCCTGGTGATCGAGCGCGAGGCCAATCCCTATCCCCTGCCCCGCGCGGTCCATCTGGACCATGAGATGATGCGTCTGTTCCAGTCGGCCGGCGTCATCGACCGGGTCGCGCCGGACATGCGCGATACCGAAGGGCATCTGCATGTCGGCGCCGATCATGGCGTGATCCGCTACATGGGCACGGTGGGCCGCCCCCGCCCCTATAGCTGGTCCAACGACTATTTCTTCTACCAGCCCGAACTGGAAGAGCATCTGCGCGACGCGCTGGACGTCTATCCCAATGTCGAGCTGTCGCTGGGCACCGCGTTCGAGGCACTGGCGCAGGACGATGACGGCGTCACGCTGACGCTGCGGTCGGACGCCGGCGAGGAACAGGTCCGCGCCCGCTATGTCATCGCCTGCGACGGCGCCCGCAGCGCGGTGCGCAAGGCGCTCGACATCGGCCTGGACGATCTCGATTTCGAGGAGCCCTGGCTGGTGGTCGATGCCGAGGTCGACGGCCCGGTCCGCTTCCCCGACCTGTGGGGCGTGCCGGACGCCGCCGACCTGCAGAAATTGTCGGTGATGATGTGCGACCCCAAGCGCCCGGCCACCATCGTGCCGGGGCGCGGCAATCATCGTCGCTGGGAATTCATGCTGCTGCCCGGTGAAGACGATCAGGCGATGATGCAGCCCGATGCGGTGGCCGCGCTGGTCGCCCCCTATCTCGACGGCGTGCCGCACAGGATCGTGCGCGCGGCCACCTATCGTTTCCATGGACTGATCGCCGAGCGGTGGCGGCAGGGCGGCGTCTTCCTGGCCGGCGATGCCGCGCACCAGACGCCGCCCTTTTTCGGCCAGGGCATGTGCCATGGCCTGCGCGACGCCGCGAACCTGGCCTGGAAGCTGGAACTGGTGCTGGCGGGCAAAGCGCCCGAGAGCCTGCTCGACAGCTATCAGCCCGAGCGCGATCCCCATGTCCGCGCCGTCATCTCCGCCGCCGTGGGCGCGGGCCGCTATATTTGCGTGCTCGACCCCGCCGCCGCCGCCGCGCGCGACCATCAATTGCGCGAGGCCGCCAAGGGCGCCCAGAGCGGCACCGCCGCCGACCTGATCCCCGCCATCGCCACCGGCATCGTCGCCACCGGCACGCCGGGTGCGGGCGAACGCTTCATTCAGCCGCGCGTCGGCGACCGGCTGCTGGACGATCTGACCGGCGATGGCTGGCGCCTGTTCACCCGCCAGCCGGTGGCCGGTGGCGACGTGACGGTCATCGATGTCGCGGAGCTGGGCGATGACGGCCATGTCGCCGACTGGCTCGACGCGCGCGGCGCCGACGCGGTGCTGGTCCGCCCCGACCATTATGTCTTCGGCACCGGCAAGCCCGCAGAACTGATCGCCCGGCGCGACGCGCTGATCGCCGGCACCGCCCCGCAGGAGATCGCGGCATGACCCTCTCGCTCGCACAGGCCCGTGCCATCATCGACGCCGCGCTCGCCAAGGCCCGCGCCGATGGCGCCCAGCCGCTGGCCGTCGTCGTGCTGGATGCGGGCGCCCATCCGGTCGCTTTCGCGCGCGAGGATGGCGCCAGCCTGTTCCGGTTCGACATCGCGAAGGCCAAAGCCTCGGGCGCATTGGGGATGGGCGCGGATACGCGGGTGCTGGCCGCCCGCGCCGCGTCCAACCCTGTCTTTTTCCAGAGCATCGCGGCGGCCACCGGCCAGATGGCCTTCTCGCCCGGCGGCGTGCTGATCCACGATGCGGCGGGCATGCTGATCGGCGCAGTCGGCATCAGCGGCGACACTGGCGAATGCGACGAGGCCTGCGCCATCGCCGGCATTGCCGCCGCCGGACTTTTCCACGGAGACAGAAAATGAAGCTGCGCAGCATCGAACTGGCGCTGCCCCATGCGGGTGAGGCAGCTGCCTTCCTGACCGACATCTGGGGCATGGCCCCGGCGGCGCAAGAAGGCGAAACCCATTATCTGCGCGGGTCGGGCAGCTATCCCTATCTGGTGGCGCTGGCGGAATCGGCCGACGCCTATGTGCGCTCCACCACCTTCGTCTGCACCGCCGAGCGGCTGGAGCAGCTGAAGCGCAGCGTCACCGCCGCCGGCCTGCCCGCGACGCCGACCGTGTCGGAAGATTTGGGCGGCGGCCATGGCATCATCGTCGAACTGGCCGAGGGCGAATTGCTGCGCTTCCTGGTCGATGCCGAGGAAGTCGCGCCGATCGCGGGCGCCGACCTGCCCGTGAAGCTGACCCATGTCGTCTTCAACAGCGCCGACGCGGAAGCGACCGGCCATCTGGTCGAGGAGGCGCTGGGCTTTCGCGTGTCGGACCGGACCAAGGGCATGGTGTTCGTGCGCTGCAATGACTCGCACCACAGCACCGCCTTCGCCCGCGCCGGCTTTTCCAGCCTCAACCATATCGCGTTCGAAATGGCGGACATGGATGCGGTGATGCGCGGCATCGGCCGGTTGCGCGACCATGAAATGGTGCCTGCCTGGGGACCGGGCCGCCATGGTCCGGGCGCCAATGTCTTCGCTTACTTCATCGCCCCCTTTGGCCCCGTCATCGAATTTTCGACCGCAGTGGAAAAGGTGGCCGAGGATTATCAGGCCGGCGCGCCGGAGGACTGGACCTGGCCCGAGGGCCGGATCGACCAGTGGGGCATGTCCGACAAGGATTTCGCCGGTCTGCGCGCCGCCGAGGAGAAATTCCGCCATCGCCGCGACTGGGACGCCCAATCGCTAGACCTGATCAACGAGGAACAAGCCTGATGCGCTATGTCAGTTTCCGCCGTCCCGACGGCACCCCCAGCTTCGGCCGGATCGAGGGCGAGGCGATCGTCGAACTGGCGACCGATGCGGCGCCCAGCCTGAAGGCCGCGCTGACCGACGGCAGCCTGTCGGGCCTGGCCGACGGCGCATCCTATGCCGCCGCCGATGTCGTGCTGCTGCCGGTGATCCCCGATCCCGCCAAGATCCTGTGCGTCGGCCTCAACTATGCCGAACATGTCAAGGAAACCGGCCGCGAGCAGAAGGCGCATCCGGCCATCTTCGTGCGCTATGCCGACAGCCTGATCGCCGATGGCCAGCCGATGGTGAAGCCGACCGTGACCGAACGCTTCGACTATGAGGGCGAACTGGCGCTGGTGATCGGCAAGCCCGCGCACAAGGTCGCGGCCGCCGACGCCTGGGACTATGTCGCCGGCTATGCCGCCTTCAACGACGGCAGCGCGCGCGATTGGCAGCGCCACAATATCCAGTTCACGCCGGGCAAGACCTTTCCCGGCACCGGCGGCTTCGGCCCGGCGCTGGTGACGTCCGACGAGATTGACGATCTGGCCGCGCTGCGCGTCCAGACCCGCCTCAATGGCGAACTGGTGCAGGACCAGCCGGTCAGCGACATGATCTGGGATATTCCCACGGTCATCGAATATGTCACCGCCTTCACGCCATTGAGCCCCGGCGACGTGATCGCCACCGGCACGCCCGGCGGCGTCGGCGATAAACGCACCCCGCCGCTCTACATGAAGGCCGGCGACAAGGTCGAAGTGACCATCGGCACCATCGGCACGCTCAGCAACCGCATCATCGACGAACAATAACAATCATCAACCCGCATACCGGGGGAGGACAGACCATGCGTAACATGCACATCACCATTGCGGCTCTCGCCAGCGCGAGCGCCATCGCCCTTGTCGCGCCGGCCTTCGCGCAGGACGCGCCCGCGCCCGACCAGGCGGCGCAGCCGGCGGACAATTCCGACATCATCGTCACCGCCCAGCGCAAGGCGGAGAAGGTGACCGAGGTGCCGATCTCCATCACCGTGGCCAATGCGGCCCAGCTGGAGCGGCAGCAGGTCAACACGATGAACGACCTCAACCGCATCGCGCCGAGCCTGGAAATCCAGCAGGCGCCCGGCCAGAATACCGGCGGCGGCGGCGCGATCCGCGGCATCGGCACCCAGACCTTCTCGGCCGGCGCGGTCGCCTCGGTCGGCGTCGTCGTCGACCAGGTGAGCCAGGGCAATGCCAATATCTCCGACCTGTTCGACGTCAGCCGGATCGAAGTGCTGAAGGGGCCACAGGGCACCCTGTTCGGCCTCACCACCTCGGCCGGCGTCATCAACATCACCACCAATGCGCCCGATCCGACCGGCTTTTCCGCCCGCGTCCGCACCGAATTGTCGGATGCCGGCACGCTGGGGTCGAAATTCGGCAACCAGATCGTGCAGGGCATGGTCAATATCCCACTGGCGTCCAACGCCGCGATCCGCCTGTCGGGCGTCGCCAATTTCCGCCAGGGACCGAACCGCAACGCCAGCACCGGCGACTATAATGATACTGATCGCTACGGCATTCGCGGCCGCTTCCTGTGGGAGCCGACCGATCGCCTGACCGTCAATGTCATCGGCGACTATACCAAGAGCCGGATCGAGAATGGCGGCGACTTCTTCACCTTCGTCAAGACCAGCGGTCCGGGCACGGCGCTCGGCGGCCTGCTGACCGACACCACCGGCATCACTGCCCGCCTTGCCAGCTGTGGCGTGACGCCGGGCGAGGGCAATCGCGACTATTGTAGCGACGACAGCTATGTCGGCCATACCGAAAATTATGGCGGATCGCTGCAGGTCGATTATGAGGCCGATCCTTTCACCCTCACGTCCGTCACCGCCTATCGCAAGTCGAGCGAGACCGGCTATGGTGCGGCAACCAACGTGTTCCGTGGCGATCCGCTGGAATTGCAGGTCGGCAACGGCCCGACCAACCGGCGCCTGAGCCTCTTCACCCAGGAACTGCGGGTCAGCTCGCCTGCCGACCAGTTCCTGGAATATACTGCCGGCGTCTTCTATTCGAACCAGAAGCAGACCCGCGATCCCGAAACGCTGGCGGTGTCGGTCGTGCCCTTCCCCGGCCTCGTCATCCCGATCGTGCGCAATCCGGGCGCCGACCTCGACATTCAGGATGAATCGCTCGCCGTGTTCGGCCAGGGCACCTTCCACCTGTCGCCCGCGCTGCGCCTGATCGCCGGCGGCCGCTACACCACCGATCGCCTGTCGATGGACCGCTACGACTATTTCACCCCGGCCGATCCGTTCAGCCGCACGGTGCTGGATGTCCAGAAATTCTCCTGGCGCCTGGGCGCGCAATATGACCTGGCCAACAACACGATGGTCTATGCGACCGCCTCGCGCGGGTTCAAGGGCGGGCAGATCGCCATCCCCTCGGCCCCGGCCAAGCCCTTCGTCGTGCTGCCGGAAATCCCGACCGCCTATGAACTGGGCCTCAAGAGCACCCTGTTCGGCGGCTGGGTCGCGGACCTCAACCTCTTCTACAGCAAGATCAAGAATTTCCAGGCACAGCAGTGTACGGTGGACAGCACGGCGGTCATCTCCTGCGTCCAGACCAATATCAACGGCGTGAAGTCGCGCGGCGCGGAAATCAACTTCTTCGGCAAGGTCTTCGACGGCCTGTCGCTCAACACCGGCTTCATCTATGCCAAGGCGACCTATCCGGGCGGCTTCATCGGCACCGATGGCACCAATATCGGCGGCAGCCAGCTCGCCTATGCGCCCAAGTACAAGTTCACCCTGTCGGGCGAATATGAAGCGCCGGTGACGAGCCGCCTGAAGGGCTTCCTGGCGGCGGATACGGTGTGGAAGTCGAAGATACGCTACGAAGCCAATTCGAACGACGAAACCACCTTCCGTTCGCACTGGCTGGTCGGTGGCCGCATCGGCCTGCGCACCGATGACGATCGCTACAGCGTCGCGATCTTCGGTCGCAACCTGTTCAACGTGCATGAGCCTTCGCTGATGCAGAGCGACTTCCCCTACACCACCGATCAGGGCGAGCAGAATATCGGCGCCATCTATGGCCCGCAGTCCTTCCGCCAGATCGGTATCAGCCTAGACGCGAAATTCTGATCCTCCTGAGGCGGGGCGCCGCTGGTGGCGTCCCGTCTTTTTTCCTAATCCTTCTGGCCAGAGGGGACCTATGAATCCGATCAGGGACGCCATCGCCGCACTGGGCACCGATCTGGGACCGGATATACTCGGCCAGTGCCGGGCGCTGTTCGATGCCGAGCAGGTGGCGCTGGCGGCGGTGGTCCCGGTGTCGCAGGCGGACATCGCCTATGGCCCGGACATCCGCCACCGGCTCGACCTCTATGCGCCACCGGGCAATGCCCCCGCCCCCATTCTGGTCTTCGTCCATGGCGGCGGTTTCCTGAAAGGCGACAAGGGCAGCGCCGACGCCTGGCCCAATGCCAATGTCGGCCGGATGGCGGCGCAGGCCGGTTTCCTGGGCGTCGTCATCAATTATCGCCTCGCCCCCGACCATGGCTGGCCGGCCGGGGCGGAAGATGTCGCGGCCGTCGTCGGCTGGCTCAAGGACAATGCGGCCGCGCATGGCGGCGATGCCGATCGCATCGTCCTGATGGGCACATCGGCCGGCGCGGTCCATGTTGCGGGCTATCTGAAACTCGCCGGATCGGACGCCGTTCGCGCGGCCGTGCTGCTGTCGGGTCTCTATGGCTATACCCCGCTCGATCAACGCGACACGCTCTATTATGGCGATCCTGCGCTCTACCCCGAGCGCATGCCGCTGGAGGCGGTGGCCGCAACCAAGCGGCCGCTGCTGATCGCCTGCGCCGAGTTCGATCCGCCCCGTTTTCAGGCGGAGTTCCTTGCCCTGTTGCAGGACCGGCTGGCGCGCCATGGCGCCATGCCGCGCGCCTTCATCCAGTCGGGCCATAATCATTATTCCATGGCCATGCATCTGGGCACCGCCGACCGGCGGCTCGCCGACGAAATCTGCGCCTTCGTGCGCGAAACCACCGCCTGACAATTACAATAGGAGAGACGGAACATGCTGGATCGCCGCACCCTTCTGGCTACCGGCGCCGCGCTGATGGCCGCCCCGGCCATCGCCGCGCGCAAGAGCGCCACCCCCAAATTCCCCAAGAGCTTCTACTGGGGCGCGGCCACCGCGCCGCATCAGGTCGAGGGCAATAATATCGCCAGCGACCTGTGGTTCGTGGAGAATCAGCAACCGACCGTCTTCGCCCAGCCCTCGGGCGATGCCTGCAACAGTTTCGTCCTTTGGGAAACCGACCTCGACCTGGTCAAGAATATGGGCCTCAACGCCTATCGCTTCGGCATCGAATGGGCGCGGATCGAGCCGGAAAAGGGCCTCTTCTCCCAGGCGATGCTCGATCATTACAAGGCGGTGATCGACGGCTGCCATGCGCGCGGCCTGGCCCCGATCGTCACCTTCAGCCATTTCACCGCGCCACGCTGGTTCAGTGCGCAGGGCGGCTGGACCAACCCGGAAAGCGCACAGCTGTTCGCCCGCTATTGCGACAAGGCGATGCGCGCGCTGGGCCAGGGCATCGCCAGCGCCATCACCCTCAACGAACCCAATATCCTGCTGCTGCTGAAACCCATGCTGCCCCAACAGGTGTGGGACATCCAGAAACTGACGCTGGAAACCGCCGCCAAGCGGCTGGGCGTGCCCAAATATGTCTGCGCCAATGTCGCCGGCTTCGATGACCTACCCGCGCTCCAGACCGGCCTCGAAGCCGCGCACAAGGCGGGCAAGGCCGCGATCAAGGCAGTACGCGGCGACCTGCCGGTCGGTTTCTCGCTGGCGTTGATGGACGATCAGGCGGTCGGCGCCCATTCGGTGCGCGATGCCATGCGCAAGCAGCTTTACGGCAATTGGCTGGAGATCGCGAAGGGCGACGATTTCATCGGCGTCCAGAATTACGAGCGCGCCTTGTGGGGCGACAAGGGCCGCCTGCCCGCGCCCAAGGGCGGGGCCGTCAACTGGTCGGGCACCGAAGTCTGGGCGCCCTCGCTCGGCGGCGCAGTGCGTTTTGCCCATGAAGCGACCGGCGTGCCGATCCTGGTGTCCGAACATGGCGTGGGCAGCGACGATGATGCGGTCCGCGCGAAGTTCATTCCCGAGGCGCTCGCCGGCCTCAAGGCCGCGATCGACGATGGCGTGCCGGTGCTGGGCTATTGCCACTGGTCGCTGCTCGACAATTTCGAGTGGATATTTGGCTACAAGCCCAAATTCGGCCTGCACAGCGTCGATCCGGTGAGCTTCGCCCGCACGGCCAAGCCTAGCGCCGCCGTCTATGGCGCAATCGCCCGCCGCAACGCGCTGTAAAGGGAGGATCGCCATGAAGCGCCTTGTCCTCCTGCCCCTGCTGCTGGCCTCACCCGCCATCGCCCAGATGCCGACACCCGTGCCAGCGCAGGCTCCGGCCGAACCCAATGCCATCCCGCTCTATCCCGATCTCAAGGCGCCCAAGGACACGACCGAGAATTGGGTGCGGTTCGGGGATGATCTGGCGGTGCGCAACGTCACCGTGCCGACCATCACCCCGGTCCTGCCCGATCCGGCCAAGGCGACCGGCGCGGCAGTGATCGTCGCGCCCGGCGGCGCCTTCATGCTGCTGGCGATGGATCATGAGGGATGGAATGTCGCGCGCTGGCTGGCCGATCATGGCATCGCTGCCTTCGTCCTCAAATATCGGCTGAACCCGACCCCGGCCAACACGACAGAGGCATCGGCCTATATGGGCAAGCGCATGGCGGAATCCCTGCGCGATCCCAGCGTCCCGCCGACGATCAGCGAACCGCGCGCCACGCTGGATGCGCTGGCCGCATTGAAGCGGGTTCGAGCGGGTGCCGGCCAATGGGGCGTGGATCCGCAGCGGGTCGGCATGATCGGCTTTTCGGCCGGTGCGATGACCACGCTGAACGCCACGCTGGAGGGCAAGGGCACCGATCGCCCGTCCTTCATCGGCTATGTCTATGGCCCGATGCTGGGGCGCGATGTACCCGCCGATGCGCCGCCGATGTTCGCCGCCATCGCCAATGACGACAGCCTGTTCCCCAACCCCTCCTATGCGCTGGTGGAAAGCTGGCGCCGGGCGCATGTGCCGGTCGAACTCCACGCCTATGAACGCGGCGACCATGGGTTCGGCATGGGCAAGCCGGGCACGACGACCATGGGCCTGCTGCCGCAGTTTCTGAGCTGGATGGACATGCGCGGCCTGCTGACCCCGAAGGCGGGACAATGACCGGCAGCGTCTCGATCCGGCGCGAGGCGGCGATCAGCGTCGGCATCAACGGCGCGCTGAGCCTGGCCTTCTTCCTCGCCTTGTTCGGCGCCCAGCCGCGCCTGCTGGCCTGGGCCGCGCCCGATCGGCTGGCGCTGGATTTCGTGCCACAGAGCATCGCCGTCGCGCTGATGAGCGCGCTTGTCCCGGCGCTGATCGCGCGGCGACGGGTCGGCGGTGGCGTGCGCCCGATCCTGCTGCGGGCCGCTGGCTTTGCGTTGGCCGGCGCCGCGCTGGGCGGGCTGCTTGCGCTCACGACCGGTGGCCTGCCGCCGATCGGCTGGGGCGCCGCACTGGCCATCAAGATCGCCTATGGCGGCGCGCTCGGCGCGCTGGTCGCCAGCCTGGCGCTGCGGCGGATGCTCTCGTCCGCCCCAATCATCTGAAATAGAGGATCGCCCCCCGATGACATTCCGCTCCCTGCGTCTCGCCATGCTGCTGGCCGGCACCGTGCTTGCCATGCCTGCCCAGGCCGACGATCTGGCCGACGGCTTCAACAATCCGCCCCAGTCGGCCCGGCCGCGGGTCTGGTGGCACTGGATGAACGGCAATGTGACCAAGGACGGGATCGACAAGGATCTCGACTGGCTGGCCCGCATCGGCATTGGCGGGGTGCAGAATTTCGACGCCAGCCTGATGACGCCGCAGATCGTCAAGGAGCGGCTGGTCTATATGACCGACGGCTGGAAGGATGCCTTCCGCCACGCCGTCCAGACCGCCGATGCCAGGGGGCTGGAATTCGCGATCGCGGCGTCGCCGGGTTGGAGCGAGACCGGCGGCCCCTGGGTCAAGCCGCAGGACGCGATGAAGAAGCTGGTCTGGTCGGAGACGGAAGTCGAAGGCGGCCAGAAGGTGAAAGGCGCCCTGCCCGCGCCACCCTCCGTCACCGGCGCCTTCCAGAGTGCGAAGTTCAGCGATCCGTTGGCCGGTGGCGCAGAGATAGCCGACCAGCCGCGCTTCTATGGCGAGGCGCGGGTGCTGGCCTATCCGATTGCCGAGGCGGCCTTGCCGACGCCGCGTATCCTCGATGCCGATGGCCAGCCGATCGCAGGTGCGGCCGCACTGGGCGACCGCGATCTCGAAACCATCGCCCAGATGGCCAAGGGCGATGCGGCCCATCCCGGCATGCTGATCCTGGACTATGGCAAGCCGGTCACGGTGCGATCGGCCAGCCTGTTCGTGCCCCATGCCCGCCCCCCCTTCGGCGACCCTGCCTATCGCCCGACGATCGAGGCGGAGGCGGCGCAGGGCTGGCAGCCGCTCGGCCGCTTTTCGCTGACCGAAGTCGCCTCCACCACCAGCTTCGCGCCGGTGACGGCGCAGCGCTTCCGGCTGGTGCTGTCGGCCAATGATGCGGCCAAGTCGCCGGGCCTGGGCGATGGTGCGCCCGGCGCGGTCATGATGGATGTGTTCGCCCGTCCCGACAGCCCGACGCTGGGCATCGGCGACCTGCGCCTGTCGGCAGAGGCACGAATCGATCAGTTTGAGGCGAAGGCCGGCTATGCCATCGCCTCCGATTATAACCGTCTGGACATGGGTCCGACCGATGCACCCGCGATCGACCCGGCCAGGGTCATCGACCTGACCGACCGGCTGCGCCCCGACGGGACGATCGACTGGACCGCGCCCAAGGGGACGCGTTGGCGCATCGTCCGCATGGGCTGGTCGCTGACCGGCAAGACCAACCACCCCGCCACGCCCGAGGCGACGGGGCTGGAAGTGGACAAATATGATGCGGCGGCGGTGCGCCGCTATCTCGAAACCTATCTCGCCATGTATCGCGATACGGTCGGCGCCGACTGGATCGGCAAGAAGGGCATCCGCGCGCTGCTGACCGACAGTATCGAGGTGGGCGCATCCAACTGGACGCCGCGCATGGTCGAGGAGTTCAAGGCGCGGCGCGGCTATGACCCCGTCCCCTTCCTGCCGACCCTGACCGGCGCGGTGGTGGGATCGGCCGCGCGCAGCGACGCCTTCCTGCATGATTATCGCCAGACCCTGGCCGATCTGCTGGCCGACGCCCATTATCGCACGGTGGCCCAGGTCGCGCATGAAAATGGCCTGACCGTCTATGGCGAGGCGCTGGAAAATGGCCGGCCGGTGCTGGGCGACGACCTTGCCATGCGGTCGCATACCGATGTGCCGATGGCGGCGATGTGGACCTTCAATCGCGGCAGCGCGCCGCGCCCGACGCTGATCGGCGACATGAAGGGTGCCGCGTCGGTCGCCCATATCTATGGCCAGAATATCGTGTCGGCCGAGAGCATGACGTCGGCCTTCGCCCCCTGGGCCTTTGCCCCGGCCGACCTCAAGCGCGTGATCGACCTGGAATTCGTGTCCGGCGTCAACCGGCCGATCGTCCACACCTCCGTCCACCAACCGGTGGATGACAAGGTGCCGGGCCTCAGCCTGATGATCTTCGGCCAATATTTCAACCGCCACGAAAGCTGGGCCAATATGGCCAAGCCCTGGGTCGATTATATGGCGCGCACCGGCTTCCTGTTGCAGCAGGGTCGTGACCATGCCGACATCGCCTATTTCTATGGCGAGGATGCGCCGATCACCGCCCTGTTCGAGCATGGCGTGCCGGCCGACCTGCCCAGGAATTATGCCTATGACTTCGTCAATGCCGAGATCTTGGCAACCAAGGCGTCGGTGCAGGATGGCGACCTGATCGCCGGCAAGGCCCGTTACAAGGCGCTGTATCTGGGCGGATCGAGCAAGGTGATGACGCTCGCCACCTTGCAGCGCATCGCCGCGCTGGTCGAGGGGGGCGCTACCCTGATCGGCACCGCGCCCGACCGCGCACCCGGCCTGCAGGATGATCCCGCCGCCTTCCGTGCGCTGGTGGCGAAGCTGTGGAGCGGCCAGCCGGTCGGCAAGGGCAAGGTGATTGCCAGCGCCGATATCGACGCCGCGCTCGCCGGCACGGGCATCGGGGCCGATTTCCGTGTGACCGGCAGCGGCGATGCCGGTGCCTATCGCTTCCTCCACCGCGCTTTGCCCGATGGCGACCTCTATTTCGTGACCAATGGCAAGGCGCAGGCCGAGCATGTCGAGGCGCGTTTCCGCGTCACCGGTCACCAGCCGGAAATCTGGCGCGCGATCGACGGCAGCGCCGCGCCGCTGTCCTACCGGACCGAAGGCAGCGACACGGTCATCCCGCTCGATGTCGGGCCGGAGGATGCCTTCTTCATCCTGTTCCGCAAGCCGGCGCAGGCGCCCGGCCGGACGATCACGCCAATGGCGGTCAAGCAGGTCGCCACCCTGTCGCAGCCCTGGACCGTGCGCTTCCAGCCCGGTCGCGGCGCGCCGGCCGAGATCGCGATGCCGTCGCTGACGGCGCTCGACAAGAGCAGCGATCCGGGCGTGCGCTATTTCTCGGGCGAGGCGACCTATGCCAGCAGCTTTGCCCTGCCCAGGGGCGCCAAACCCGGCGCGCCGCTGTGGCTTGATCTGGGCAGCGTCGGCGATGTCGCGGAGGTGCGGGTCAATGGCCAGGTCGCGGGCACAAGCTGGTTCGCCCCCTATCGGCTGGACGTCGGCAGACTGGTGAAGCCCGGCCGCAACGCGATCGAGGTGAAGGTCGCAAACCTGTGGGTCAATCGCCTGATCGGCGACCAGCAGCCCGGCGCGGACAAGATCACCTTCACCGCCGCCCCCACCTATCGCTCCGATGCGCCGCTGCGTCCGTCGGGCCTGATCGGGCCGGTCACGCTGTCGACGGAACAATAAGCAGGCGCCGCGCGGATGCTCGCTTGAACGCGGGAAAGTCGCCGCCTATCAGGCGGTCATCATGACCGACGATCAGCAGAGCATCCGCGCCATCCTCGACCGGCTGCGCGCCCCGGCGGGCAATCCCGTGGCCCGCGCCCGCTGGCTGGTCGAACGACAGGTGCCCGAAGCGCGGCGCGGCCCCGGCTGGGACCGGCACTGGCGCGAGCTGGAAGCCTATCTGGACAGCCCGGTCAGCTGGTCGGGCAATCGCGATGCGGACGGGATCGAGGGGTGGGACGATGACGTCTGACCGGCTGATCGACATGATGATCGCACGGCTGGTGATCGCCCATGGCAAGAGCAAGCATCATTGGCGCAAGGCGATCGGTCCGGTCCGCCTCTACAGCCGCGCCACCCACCCCCATTGCAACTGGGCCTTCACGCCCAGCGGCACGGCGGGCGAGATATCGGTGATCGAGACGCTGCTGGACGACCTGCATCTGCGCCATCCGCTGATCGATCGCTAATACCAAGACTCGATGAGCTTGCCTCATCGAGTCTTGGTAAAGCCCGCGCGGCGCTTGAGCGTTGCAAGGTGCCGATGCGCCAGCATCGCTGCACCTTGTCAAAAACAAAGGGCGCGGACGGCCTGTCGCCATCCACGCCCCCTTGCGACCCCGAAGGGATCGGAATCAGCCGGCGAGCTGCGTTTCCAGTTCGCCCAGCACACGATAGCAGTCGAACACCTTGGCGACCGAGCTGTTGGGCTCGCGGCCCTCGCGGATCGCGCTGATGAACTCGCGGTCCTGCAGCTCGATGCCATTGTTGGAGATGGTGACGCCGGCAAGGTCGATCGGCTCTTCCTTGCCGTTCACCAGATCGTCGTAGCGGGCGATATAGGTGTCGGTGTCGCCGATATAGCGGAAGAAGGTGCCAAGCGGCCCGTCATTGTTGAAGCTCAGCGACAGGGTGCAGATGGCGCCGGTCTCGCTCTTGAGCTGGATCGACATGTCCATGGCGATGCCGAGGTCCGGATGGATCGGCCCCTGCATCGCATGGGCGGCGACGATCCTGCCGGCCTGATAGGCGAACAGGTCGACCGTGTGCGCGGCATGATGCCACAGCAGATGGTCGGTCCAGCTGCGCGGTTCGCCCTTGGCATTGATGTTCTTGCGACGGAAGAAATAGGTCTGCACGTCCATCTGCTGGACGTTGAATTCGCCCGCCTGGATGCGGTTGTGGACGAACTGGTGCGACGGGTTGAAGCGTCGGGTATGGCCGACCATGCAGGTGAGGCCGGTTTCCTGCTGCTTGGCGAGCACCGCCTGCGCATCGGCCCAACTGTCGGCGAGCGGGATTTCCACCTCGACATGCTTGCCCGCATTCATGCAGGCGATCGCCTGTTCCGCGTGCATCTGGGTCGGCGTACACAGGATCACCGCGTCGACATCGTCGCGCGCCAGCGTCTCGTTGAGGTCGGTCGTCACATGGCCGATGCCATATTTCTCGGCGACCTTCTTCGTCGCCTCCAGTTCGCGGCCGATGATCGAGGTGACAGTGACGCCGTCAATATTCTTGAGGCCATCCAGATGCTTTTCGCCAAAGGCGCCGGCACCGGCGAGGGCAATACGCATGATATTCTCCTAGGACAGGTTAGCGGGCGGGTTCGAGCACCAGGTGCCCGACCGCGGTGTTGGAAGCGGGAACATGATAATGGCGGTGCAGCGGCCGGACCTTGTCGCCCAGTGCCCCGCGCATGATCAGCCACATGACCATCTCGATCCCTTCGGACCCGGTCTCGCGCAGATATTCGATATGCTCGATCGCGCGCAGCGCCTCGCCATCGTCGCTCTGGCTCATCAGGTCGAGGAAGCGATTGTCCCACTCGGCATTGATGAGACCGGCGCGCGGCCCCTGAAGCTGGTGGCTCATGCCGCCCGTGCCCCAGATCTGCACGTTGAGATCCTCGGGGAAGCTCTCGACCGCGCGGGCGATCGCCTCGCCCAGCCGCCAGCAGCGATTGCCCGACGGCGGCGGATAGGTGACGACATTGACCGCCACCGGGATCACCCGACACGGCCAGGCGTCGGGCTGGCCGAACATCAGGCTCAACGGCACGGTCAGGCCATGGTCGACATCCATCTCGTTGATGATGGTCATGTCGAATTCGTCGAGGATCAGGCTCTGGGCGATGTGCCAGGCCAGGTCCGGCTCGCCCATCACGTCGGGCACCGGACGCGGCCCCCAGCCTTCGTCGGCCGGTTTGTAGCGTTCGCCGCAGCCGATCGCGAAGGTCGGGATGATCTTCATGTCGAAGGCGGAGGCATGGTCATTATAGACCAGGATCACGACATCGGGTTTTTCCTGCGCGATCCATTGCCGCGACCAGTCATAACCGGCGAACAGCGGCTGCCAATAAGGTTCGGCGGTCTTGCCCAGATCCATGGCAGCGCCGATGGCGGGCACATGGCTGGTGGCGACGCCGGCAGTGATGCGGGCCATCAGCGTTTCTCCTTGATGGAGCGGACACCCTGAGGCGAGCGGCCGCCGGCGATCATCATCGCCTGATAATCTTCCGGGCTCATCCCGGTCATGGTGCCGACCGCCTGCAGGAAGCTGAGGCCGTCGGTCGAGAACACCTTGGCGAGGAAATAGATGTTCCCGCCCAGGTCCAGGCAGCGATTATAGTCGCGGTCCAGGATCGCCTGTTTCTGTGCCTCGGTCATCGGCCATTCGTCGATATAGGCGCGCTCGCCAGCCAGCCAGCGGACGCGGTTTTCCGCCTTCATCAGGCTCATCGCGAACTGGTTCATCCAATAGCCCTGACGCGCCCGCGCCGCCGTATAGACGCGGGTGCCGGGGATATCGTCGAACTCGGCGAGATATTCGTGGATATCGATGCTCATCTCATCCTCTCTTGGCATCCATCCCCCGGCCCTTCCTTCCAACAAAGGACCGGGGGATGAACGCGCCCCTCCGCGGGGATAGGGTTACAGGTCGCGGTTATAGGCCGCGCGCCTTCAATTGCGCGTCGAGCCGGGGGAAGACCCGGCGGGCATTGCCCGCAAAGATCGCGGCACGCTCGCCCTCGCTGATGTCCAGCGCGTCGACATAGCGCTTGGTATCGTCGAAATAATGGCCGGTGGTGGGATCGATGCCGCGCACCGCGCCGACCATTTCCGACCCGAACAATATGTTCTTGTTGTCGATCACATCGGCCAGCAGGTCGACGCCGGGCTGATGATAGACGCAGGTGTCGAAGAAGATGTTGTTCATCAGATGGGTCGACAGGTCGGGCTTCTTCAGCATGTCGGCCAGACCGCGATAGCGGCCCCAATGATAGGGCACGGCGCCGCCGCCATGCGGGATGATGAATTTGAGGGTCGGGAAATCCCTGAACAGGTCGCCTTCCAGCAACTGCATGAAGGCGATGGTGTCGGCGGCGATATAATAGCCACCGGTCGCGTGCATCGCGGGATTGCAGCTGCCCGACACATGGATCATCGCCGGCACGTCCAGCTCGACCATCTTCTCGTAGAAGGGATACCAATATTTGTCCGTCAGCGGCGGATGCTGGAAATGGCCGCCGCCCGGATCGGGATTGAGGTTGCAGCCAATGAAGCCCATGTCGACGCAGCGTTCCAGCTCGGCAATGCTGTTGGCCATGTCCGCCTTGGGCGACTGGGGCAGCATGCACACGCCGACGAAGGTTTCGGGGAACAGGCCGACGACGCGCGCGATCAGGTCGTTGCAGCGCATCGCCCATTCCTTCGCCACCGCCGCGTCGCCGACATGGGGCGCCATGGCCGAAGCGCGCGGCGAAAAGATGGTGAGGTCGGCGCCACGTTCCTTGATCAGGCGCAGTTGGTTCGCCTCGATCGTCTCGCGGATTTCGGCGTCGCTGATGTCGGGATAGGCGGGGGCAGGCACGCCCGCCTTGAACGCTGCCTTCTGCTCCTCGCGCCAGGCGTCATGCCCCTTGGGTAGCACGGTATAATGGCCGTGGCAGTCGATAATCATGGTCATGCCGCGTCGGCCTTTCCTGTCTGTTCTGCTTTTGCTTGGATGATGCTGTCGATCTTGGCGCCCAGCCCTTCGGGCGGCGTCTTGAGACCAAGCGCGCCGATCGCCTGCTGGCGCTCGACCGTGCCGCGCGTCATCGCGGAACCGGTGCCAAGGCCGTCGAGCGTCTTGACCACCTCCGCCATCTCGGCCGCGCGGCGCAGCCCATGGACCATCATGCGGTCGAGATTATAGTCGGCGCGAATGTCCCAGGGGCGCGGCTTCTCGCTGGCGTCGAGCGATCCGATCACCTCGTCCAGCACGCCCGCCGCATCGGCCGCCAGTATGCATTCGGCGGTCAGCGCCTCCAGCCCCTTGACCATGACCGACCGGATCATCTTGATCGACGACGCCCGGCCGACGGCTTCGCCGACGACGCGGATATTGATGAAGCCCAGCCGCGCCAGGCCCGCCCGCGCCGCATCGGCATGGGCACCGCTGACCAGCAGCGGCACGTTCAACCGAGCCGGATCGACCGGCGCCATGACGGCGACATCGACATAATGGCCACCGGCCGCCTCGATCGCGCGGGCTGCCGCCTGCTTGGTCTGGGGCGCGACGCTGTTGAGATCGCAATAGAGGGCGCCGGGGGCGATATGGACGGCGGCAGCCTGTGCCACGGCCAGCGCCTGGTCGGCGGTGACGAGCGAGAGGATGAAGGAAACGGGCGCGACGGCATCGGCCAATGTCGGCACGGCCCGGACGCCGGCCCTGGCACAGCGTGCCAGCATCGCATCGCGGGTGGCGCGATCGTCCGTCTGGATATCATAGACGCGGGCCGCGTCGATCCAGTCCCCCGCCATCGCAAAGGTGGACCCTGCCTCGCCAAATCCGATCAGACCGATTTCCTGCTCCATGTCGGGTTGGATGACGGATCATGTCTGATGCCGCCAATCGAATCCGCTGGACCAGTATAAGATTTTACGAATTCATATGTGCCGCAGCCTGATCGATCGCGGCCATGAACTGCTGCTGCAACCGGGTCGGGCGCCAGTCGGCCCGCGTCGTGAGGCCGATGGTCCGGCTGATCGCGCCGGGTGCCGGGCCGATATCGATCAGCAGCCCCGCCTCCAGCTCCAGCGCCAGCTGATCGTGCGACAGCAAGGTCAGATACTCGCCGCCGACCAGCAATTGCCGGATCGTCATCACCGATCCGCATTCGATCGGCACCGCCGGCAGATCGCCGCCCAGCGCAGCGAACATCGCCTGCCACAACTGCCGCAGCGGCGTCCCCTCCGGCGGCAGGATCCAGGGATAGCGGCGCAGCGCATCGGCGTCCCAGCCCGCCGCCAGCGCATGGCCGCGCCGCGCCAGGATGGTCGGCCGATCCTCGAATAACGGCCGTTGCGTCAGGTCCAGCGCCATCGCCGGATCGCGCAGCGCGCCGACCATCATGTCGATTTCGCCATCGCGCAGCGGGCCGACCAGTTCGGCATGCGATCCTTCATGCACGCTGATGTCGACCAGCGGGAAATCGGCGCGAAAGCGGGCGATCGCATCGGGGATCAGGCGCGCGCGCGACAGCGGCATGGCGCCGACCAGGATGCGCCCGCCCTCTTGTCCGCGCAGGTCGGCCAGATCCTCCAGCCCCTGTCGCAATTCCGCCAGCGCCAGCCGCAGCCGCTGCGCCAGCACCGTCCCGGCCCTGGTCAGCATCACGCCGCGCCCGCGCCGGTCGACCAGCCTTTGCCCCAGCGCCAGCCCCAGATCGCCGACCGCCCGATGCAGCGAGGGTTCGGCCACGCCGGTCGCCGCCGCCGCCGCCGCATAGCTGCCGCCGCGCGCCAGGGCGACGAAGGCGCGCACCTGCGCCGCCGTCACCCGGTTGCTGCCGATCAGCCGCAGCGCCGCGTCGATCCGGGGTTTCAGCCGCTCCGCCGGTTCCAGCGCGACCATGCCGCCGGGCTGGCGCGCGAACAGCGGCAGGCCCAGTTGCGCCTCCAGCTTGGCGATCCCCTGGGTCACCGCCGGCTGGGTCAAATTGACCGCGCGCGCCGCCAGGCTGACGCTGCCAAGCTCCACCACGGCGGCCATGGCGGCGAGATGACGGATATTGAACTGGTCGGGGTTCATATCCAACACTTAGCAAAAATTTATGCACTGGTTCCAGTTCGGATTTGAGCATCGCGCTGCACCTGTCCACATCGCTGTCAACTTATGCGCTAGGAGAAGGCTTGATGTCCGGCATTGTCGTCCAGAATATCGAACGGGCGGACCTCGCCGTCATCGATGGCCTCGCCAAGGCGGGCGTCGCCACCGTCCATGAAGCCCAGGGCCGCAAGGGCCTGCTCGCCCCCTATATGCGCCCCATCTATCCGGGCGCCCGGATCGCCGGCAGCGCGGTGACGATCTCCGCCCCGCCGGGCGACAACTGGATGGTCCATGTCGCGATCGAGCAGTTGAAGGAAGGCGACATATTGCTGCTCGCCCCGACCAGTCCCTGCACCGACGGCTATTTCGGCGACCTGCTCGCCACCTCCGCCCAGGCACGGGGTTGTCGTGGCCTGATCATCGACGCGGGCGTGCGCGACGTGCGTGACCTCAAGCAGATGAACTTCCCGGTCTGGTCCAAGGCGGTCCATGCCCAGGGCACGATCAAGGGCACCTTGGGATCGGTCAACATCCCGGTCGTGTGCGCCAATGCGCTCGTCAATCCGGGCGACGTCATCATCGCCGACGATGACGGCGTGTGCATCGTGCCGCGCGCCGATGCCGCCGCCGTGCTGGAAAAAGCGCAGGGCCGCGAAGCCGCCGAGGAAGCCAAACGCGTCCGCCTGGCCGCCGGGGAACTGGGCCTCGACATCTACAATATGCGCCCGCGCCTGCAGGAAATGGGCCTGAAATATGTCTGACGGCCAGACCAGCACCCGCGTGATGTGGATGCGCGGCGGCACGTCCAAGGGCGGCTATTTCCTTTCGGAAGACCTGCCCGCCGATGGTGCCGCGCGCGACGCCTTCCTGCTGCGGGTCATGGGATCGCCCGATCCGCGCCAGATCGATGGCATGGGCGGCGCCGATCCGCTGACCAGCAAGGTCGGCGTCGTGAAGAAATCCGAGCGGGAGGGCGTCGATGTCGACTATCTCTTCCTCCAGGTCTTCGTCGATCAGGCGATCGTCAGCGACGCGCAGAATTGCGGCAATATCCTGGCCGGCATCGGCCCCTTCGCGATCGAGCGCGACCTCGTCGCCGCGCAGGACGGCGAGACCCGCGTGGCCATCTTCATGGAAAATACCGGGCAGATCGCGATCGCCACGGTGCAGACGCCCGGCGGCAAGGTCCGCTATGATGGCGAGGCCAGGATCGACGGCGTGCCCGGCAGCGCCGCGCCGATCCCGCTGGAGTTTCGCGACACCGCCGGCTCCTCCTGCGGCGCGCTGCTGCCGACCGGCAACGCCTTTGACGAGGTGGAGGGCGTGCGCGTCACCCTGATCGACAATGGCATGCCCTGCGTCGTGATGAAGGCGCAGGATGTCGGCATTACCGGCTATGAAGACCGCGACACGCTGGACAAGGACAGCGCGCTCAAGGCCCGGATCGAGGCGATCCGATTGGCCGTCGGCGAGCGGATGAACCTGGGTGACGTGCGCGAAAAGTCGGTGCCCAAGATGATGCTGGTCGCCCCGCCCCGCGATGGCGGTGCGGTCACGGTGCGCAGCTTCATCCCGCATCGCGCCCATGCCTCGATCGGCGTGCTCGGCGCGGTCAGCGTCGCCACCGCCTGCCTGATCGAAGGATCGCCCGCGGCCGAGGTGGCGTCGATCCCCCAAGGCAATCGCAAGACGCTGTCGGTCGAGCATCCGACCGGCGAGACGACCTGCGTCATGGAACTGGACGAGAGCGGCGCGGTCACCAGCGCCGCCATGCTGCGCACCGCGCGCAAGCTGATGGATGGAGAGGTTTTCGCATGACAGACCGGATTATTAGCTGGCACGGCAATCCGACCAAACCGCGCTACACCCCGCCGGCCGGTGCGATCGACGCCCATTGCCATGTGTTCGGCCCGATGGCGCAATTCCCCTTCAGCGCGAAGGCGAAATATCTGCCGGAAGATGCCGGCCCGGACATGCTGTTCGCGCTGCGCGACCATCTGGGCTTCGCCCGCAACGTCATCGTCCAGGCAAGCTGCCACGGCACCGATAACGCGGCGACGCTGGAGGCCATCGCCAGGTCGAACGGCAAGGCGCGCGGCGTCGCCGTGGTCGATCCGGCCATTTCGGAGGCTGACCTCACCGCCCTGCATGAGGGCGGAATGCGCGGCATCCGCTTCAATTTCCTGAAACGCCTGGTCGATGACGCGCCCAAGGACAGGTTCCTGGAAGTGGCGAACCGCCTGCCCAGGGGCTGGCATGTCGTCATCTATTTCGAGGCGGACATATTGGAAGAGTTGCGCCCCTTCATGGACGCGATTCCGGTGCCGCTGGTGATCGACCATATGGGCCGCCCGGACGTGAGCCAGGGGCCGGGCGGCGCCGACATGAAGGCATTCCGCGCCTTCCTCGACAGCCGCGACGACATCTGGTTCAAGGCGACCTGCCCGGATCGCCTGGACCCGACTGGAGACCCATGGAACGCCTTTGCCGATGCGGTCGCACCGCTGGTCGCCGACTATCAGGACCGCGTGCTGTGGGGCACCGACTGGCCGCACCCGAACATGCAGGATGCGATCCCCGATGACGGCCATCTGGTCGACATGATCCCGCGCATCGCCCCGACGGAGACATTGCAGCGCAAGCTGCTGATCGACAATCCGATGCGGCTCTACTGGCCCGAGGAATTATAAGGCCACAGCCGGTTTCCAACCAGCGCACGGCCGCTCCATCGGGAGCGGCCGGTTGCATTTGCGCAACATGCCTTTCGCAAATGCAAGTCAACAGAATTGCGAACGAATATCAATATCGCTATGGGCGCCCCATAACCGAGTCACGGGGGATCCCATATGAAGAAGTTCATCGCATTGAGCGGCGCGGCCCTGATCGCGCTGTGCCATGGCACCGCCTGGTCGGCAGAGGCGGCCGCTGCGGACGCCCCCCGCACTGACGAAGACAGCATCGTCGTCACCGCCGCGACCACCGGGTCAAAGACGGACACCGCGCTGGTCGAGCTGCCCCAGCCGATCAAGGTCATCACGTCCGAACAATATCTGTCGCAGGGTGCGATCAGCATCAGCGACACGGTGAAATATGCCGCCGGCGTGCTGGCCAACCCCTATGGCCGCGATACCCGCGTCGACGGTTTCAACGTGCGTGGCCTGGATGCGCTGCAGTTCCGCGACGGCATGCGCGACATCTTCAGCTATTATGCGTCGATCACGTCGGACCCCTATAATTTTTCGCGCGTGGAAATCCTGCGCGGTCCGGCATCGGTGCTGTTTGGCCAGGGGTCGATCGGCGGTCTGGTCAACCTGGTCAGCAAGACGCCCGATTTCACCACGCGCGGCGAACTCAACCTCGTCTATGGCAGCTATGACCGCAAGGAAGCGATGGGCGACGTCAATGTCGCGCTGGCCGACAATCTGGCGGTGCGTTTCGTCGGCCGCGTCCGCGACGCCGACACCTATGTCGACCATGTCCCCGACGACCGCGTGATGTTCGCGCCCTCGATCCGCTGGCAGCCGACCCCGGATACCGACATCGTGCTGACCGGCCTCTATCAGGAGGATGATACCGGTTCGACGTCGCAGTTCCTGCCGATCGTCGGCACTTTCATGCCCAACAATGTCGCGGGCGAGCAGCTGGATCGCTACACTTTCGTCGGCAAGGCCGGCTGGGATCGCTATGATGGCCGGTCGCTGCAGGGCGGTGGCTCCATCACCCATCGCTTTTCGGACAATATCAAGCTGAACCTCAAGGCGCGCTATATCGACAGCGACCTGGAATATAACACCCATTATGCCGACAGCTATTCCAACCCGCAGGATCCCTTCTCGGTCTATGGCACCGATGGGCGCACCATCGCGCTGACGGCCGACGCCAGCGACGCGCGGATGAACGTCTTTTCGACCGACAACAACGTCCAGTTCAATTTCAACACCGGCGCCAATATCGAGCACAAGCTGCTGGTCGGCATCGACTATAGCTGGAACAAGGTGTCCAAGCGTTATGCCGGCGGCTATGAACTGGTCGACCTTTACGACATCGATTATGATGCGCTGGCGACCTATGATCCGACCGGTCCGTTCACCAGCGACAGCCAGAAGCAGCTGGGCGTCTATGTCCAGGACCAGATCCGCTTCTATGACCGGGTATCGGTCGTGCTGGGCGCCCGCCGCGATCGCGTGACCGGTTCTTCGGGCCAGAAGGACAATGCCACCACCTTCCGCGCCGGCATCATCGGCGAAATCGGCGCCGGCATCTCGCCCTTCTTCAGCTACACCGAAAGCTTCCTGCCGGTCGCCGGCCGGATCGACAATGGCGATGGCAGCTATGGCGATGCCTACAAGCCGCAGACCGGCACCCAATATGAAGCCGGCGTGAAGTGGCAGCCGGCGCCCAGCACCCTGGTCACCGCCACCGTTTTCAAGATCAAGGAGCGCAACCGCGTCCTCTATCTCGCCGCCGGCGGCACGACCCAGTCGGGCGTGCTGAACACCAAGGGTTTCGAGATCGAGGCGAGCCACACCCTGCCCGGCAATTTCGAGCTGCTGGCCAATTATGGCTATTCGAAGCTGAAGTCGGAAACCAACACCAGCCTCGACTATATGCCGCGCCACACCGCATCGCTCTGGTCCACCAAGACCTTCGGCCTGGCCGACGAGGCGCAACTGCGGCTGGGCGGCGGCGTCGTCTATAGCGGCAAGAGCGTGTCGACCAGTTCGATCTGGTCGATCGTCACGCCGTCGCGCACCACCGTCGACGCGCTGGCGGAAATCACCTGGCAGGACTGGCGTTTCGCGCTCAACGCGACCAACCTGCTCAACAAGAAATTCTACGCGTCCTGCCTGGCGCGTGGCGACTGCTTCATGGGCGCGCCGCGCAACGTCATGGGCACGGTCGGCTTCCGTTTCTGAGGAGAGAGACTATGCTGAAATGGACTAGTGCGCTGCTGGCGATCGCCTGCCTGCCCGCGATGGCGCAGGCGCATGAAGTATGGGTCGAGCGTGACGGCGCCGGCCCGGCCCGCATCTATCTGGGCGAACCGGGCGATCCGCTGCCCGAGGGCGGCGACCCCGAGTTCGAGAAGCTGAAGGCGCCCAAGCTGGTGCCCGCATCCTCCGCCGCGCAGGTGCGCAAGGCCGGCTATATCGAGGTCGCCGTGCGCGCCGGTGACGTGCGCGTGATCGACGACAGCGTGTTCGATCCGTGGGGCGAGGAAGGCAAGAAGGAAGGCGTGATCTATTATGCGCGCGCCGGCCGCAGCGAGGCCAAGGCGGGGATGCCGCTGGAAATCGTGCCGACGGCCGCCGACGCCAACAGCTTCACGCTGGTCCGCGACGGCAAGCCGCTTGCCGGGGTCAAGGTGACCGCGATCTCGCCCGACAAATGGTCGAAGGGCTTCGTCACCGACGCCCAGGGCCGCGTGACCCTGCCGATCAAGGAAAAGGGCCGCTACATCCTGACCGCGACGCAGGAGGAAAAGGGCGACCTCAGCCTGCGCGGGGCCAAGGTGGCGACGCTCTACAACATCGCCACGCTGACCTTCGTCAATAATTGAGACCGGAGCGGCGCGGGCCATCGACCCGCGCCGCCGTCTCAAGCGGCGAGAGCCGCCAGATCGGCATCCAGCGCGTCGAGCGCCGCATCGGTGAACTGCGACGGTGCAAAGGGCTGGATCGCGCGGAGCGTCATGCCCCTCGCCATGGCGATGCGCTGGTCATCGGCCACGCCGGGAAAATAGCGATCGAGCAGGCTGCGCGTCTGCGGATCGGCCAGCAGCACGCCGATCTTCGTGCGAGCGGTCGACAGCATTTCGTCCTGCGGTTCCGCCTGCGATTGCGGCTTTTGCCCCGCAACGGGGAAAGCCCCTGCCTCTGCCTGGTCGGCCAGCGCGGCGGCCGATGGCGTCAGGGTCAGATGCAGATCGGCCAGCCCGCGAATGATGAAGCTTGGCTCGAAATGCAGGTCGCGGGCGCCGGGCGGGCCATGGCGGGCCGGGTCGAGTTCGATCGCGCTGCTATGCTCCAGAAATTTCTCCAGGATGATCCGCACCTCGACACGGGCAAGCGGCGCGCCGGCACAGACATGCTTGCCCCGGCCGAAGGCGACATGCTCGCGGATACGGGGACGATCCAGTTGCAGATCGGCCGGCCCCGCCCAGCGCGCAGGATCGCGATTGGCCGCCGCCAGTGCCAGCAATATGCAGGTGCCCGCTGGCACCGCCCGATCGCCGATCCGGGTATCGCGCCGCGCGACCCGCGCCGTCTGCTTGCTCGATCCCTCGATCCGCAGCACCTCCTCGATCAAGGCCGGGATCAGCGCCGGGTCGGCGCGCAGCTGGTCCTGAAGGCCCGGCTGGTCGACAATGTAGCGCATGGCGTTGCCCAGCAGCTTGGCGCTGGTGTCCTGACCGGCGCCGAACAGGAAGGTGGCGAGATTGACGATCTCCGCCACGCTGGGGGTGGTCCCGTCGGCATATTTGGCCAGCGCCAGCTCGGTCAATATATCCTCGCGCGGATGACGCCGCCGATCCTCGACATAGGCGGCGAAATAGGAGCCCATGACGATCAGCGGATGCCCCTCCCCCGCATAGTCATTGTCCGCCGCGTCAAGGCTGCCGGGCGGCGGCGCGGCATCGATCAGGTCCATGAAGCGCTGGCGATCCTCCGCCGGCACGCCCAGCAGATCGGCGATCACCAGCGTGACGAAGGGGGTGGCGATGTCCCGGATCAGTTCGGTGCGGCCCTGCGCCACCGCCTGGCGCACCAGATGGTCCGAATAGTCCGATATGAAACGCTCATTCGCCTTCAGGCGGGACGGGGTAAACAGCCGGTTGACCAGCCCGCGCAACATTGTGTGGGGCATGTCGTCCAGCCCGACCAGCATCGTGCCGCCGGGAAAATCGGGCCGATGCGCTTCAAGCTGCGCGCTGATGTCGCTGCCCTGCGGCACAAAGGGCAAGGGGGCCGCCGCCCCCTGTAGTGCGTTGACGGCGGAAAAATCCTGGGCATTGGCGAGGACTTCGAGCGTTTCCGCAAAGCCCGTGACGATCAGATAGTCGCGCCCTGGCGGCTGATAGACCGGGCCATGTGCCCGGACCGCCTCGAAAAAGGCGTAGGGATCCTGCAATATGCCGCGATCGGTGAAATAGTCGCGCGCCTCCAGTGCTACCATCATCTCTCTCCCATGCTGCCGTCACGCGCGCAGGAGCGATCGCGCAACCACATATGATACACAGTAGATCATATGTGGTTGCCGTCAAGTCGGTGATGTCAGGCCGCCGCGCCCTTGAGGAAGCGGATCATGGAGGAGAAATCCTTCGCGCCCGCGCCGCTGTTGACGAGCGCCTGGTAGAGCGACTCTGCCGCCGCCCCCATCGGCACGCTGGCGTCGACGCCATGGGCGGCCTCCACCGCGAGCTTCAGATCCTTGAGCATCAGCGCATTGGCAAAGCCGCCCTCATAATCGCGGTCGGCTGGCGTTTCCGGGCCGACGCCGGGCACCGGGCAATAGCTGGTCATCGACCAGCTCTGCCCCGACGCCTTTGATGAAATGTCGAAGAAGGTCTGGAGATCGAGGCCCAGTTTTTCGGCGAGGGCGAAGGCTTCGCAGGTGGCGACCATGGTGGCGCCCAGCAGCATGTTGTTGACGATCTTCGCCGCCTGCCCTGCGCCGGCTGCACCGGCATGGATCACGGCCTTGCCCATCGCCTGCAAGATCGGTTCGGCGCGGGCGAAGGCGGCATCTTCGCCACCCACCATGAAGGTCAGGGTGCCGCCATTGGCCGCCGCAATGCCGCCCGACACCGGCGCATCGACCATGGCAAGACCGTGTTCGGCCGCCTGTTCGATGACGGCGCGGGCGGAGGCGACGTCGATGGTCGAACAGTCGATCAGCAGCGTGTCCGGTCCGACCGCATCCAGCAATTGCTCGCCATAGACGGCGCGGACATGCTTGCCGGCGGGCAGCATGGTGACAACGATGTTGACACCTGCAACCGCGTCCGCCGCCGATGCCGCACGCGTGCATCCGGCCGCTTCGGCGCGGGCCAGCGCGGCTTCGGACAGGTCGAAGGCGGTGACAGCATGGCCCGCCTTCACCAGATTGGCGGCCATGCCGCCGCCCATATTGCCCAGGCCGATGAAGCCGATGCTGCTCATGTCCATCCTCTCCTTATTATCGTGTCAGGCGTCGAGCGCCGCCTGGGGCAGCGGCGTCCAGCGCTCGCCGTCCGGCAGGGGCGCGAAGATCGCGTCGACCAGCTGGTCGGTCACCGCCTCCACCGTCGGCGGGTTCCAGCGCGGCTGGTTGTCCTTGTCGACGATCAGCGCGCGCACGCCTTCGACAATGTCGGGGCGGGCGATGATGCGGCAGGCCAGATCATATTCCATCGCCATATTGTCGACGAAGCGGGTCAGGCGACTGGCCTGCGCCAGTTGCCGCAGCGCGACCTTCATCGTCTGGGGCGATTTGGTGTCGAGCGCGGCCAGTTGCGCCTGCGCCCAGTCCGATCCGTCGGCGCGCAGCGCGGCATAGATATCCTCCAGCCGGTCGCTGGCGAACAGCCGGTCGATATCCGGCAGGCGGGTGGCGAAATGGCTGTCGGGCGGGGTGACGGCGAAGCGCACCAGTACCGCGTCGATATCGGACGGGTCGGCGATGATCGCCGCCTTCGCCTCCTCCAGCCGATCGCTCGGCAGATAGTCGGTGGCAAGGCCGAGTGCGATCGCGTCCGCCCCGTCGATGCGCGCGCCGGTGACGGCGAGATAGCGGCCCGACCGACCTGGCAGGCGCGAAAGATACCAGCCGCCGCCGACATCGGGGAACAGGCCGATGCCGGTTTCGGGCATGGCATAGACGGTGCGTTCGGTCGCGACGCGATGGCGCGCCGGCTGGGCGATGCCCACGCCGCCGCCCATGGTGATGCCGTCCATGAAGGCGATCACCGGCTTCCCATAGGTGAAGAGCAGATGGTTCAGGCGATATTCGGTCGCGAAGAAATCGCGCGCGGCCAGATTGTCGCCGGCCGCGCTCTCCGCGATCAGGCGGATGTCGCCGCCGGCGCAGAAGCCGCGCCCTTCGGCATGGTCGATCATCACCGCGCGGATCGCGGGATCATCCTGCCAGGCGAGCAGCGCGTCGGTCATGGTCGCACACATGGCGCGGGTCAGCGCATGGATCGCCTTGGGCCGGTTCAGCCGCAGGCGGCCGACGCCGCCCTCCACCGCAATCAGCATATCGTCGGTCATGGTCATCCCCTTCAGGCCTTGAGCAGTTCGCGGGCGGTGATCATGCGCATGATCTCGTTCGTGCCCTCCAGGATGCGGTGGACGCGCAGGTCGCGCCAGATGCGCTCGACCGGATAGTCCATCAGATAGCCATAGCCGCCATGTAGTTGCAGCGCGCGGTCGGCCACGGCCGAACCGGTATCGGTCGCAAAGCGCTTGGCCATGGCGGCGAATTTGGTCTTGTCGGGCGCGCCCTCGCTCACCTTCGCCGCAGCGAGATAGAGCAGCGCGCGGGCGGCCTGAAGCTCGGTCTCCATATCGGCCAGGGTGAACTGGGTATTCTGGAAATCGGCGATCGCGCGGTCGAACTGGCGCCGGTCGCGGGTGTAATTGACCGCCTCATCCAGCGCGCGCTGGGCGCCGCCGAGCGAGCAGGCACCGATATTGAGACGGCCGCCGTCGAGCCCGGCCATGGCGATGGCGAAGCCCTGCCCCTCCGCGCCGACGCGATTGGCGACGGGCACGCGCACGCCGTCGAAATTGACCTGAGCGGTGGGCTGCGAATGCCAGCCAAGCTTGCGCTCCTGCGCGCCGAAGCTGACGCCATCCATGTCCTTTTCGATCACCAGGCAACTGATGCCCCTGGGGCCATCCTCGCCGGTGCGGACCATCACGACATAGATGTCATTTTCGCCGCCGCCCGAAATGAACGCCTTGGATCCGGTGACGACATAATGGTCGCCGTCCCGGACTGCGCGGGTGCGCAGCGATGCCGCGTCGGAGCCGGCTGAGGGTTCGGTCAGGCAGTAGGAGGCGATCGTCTCGCAAGTGACGAGCGACGGGAGATAGCGCTGCTTGACCGCCTCGTCACCGAAGCGGTCGATCATCCAGGCAGCCATATTATGGATCGATATGAAGGCCGAGGTGGAGGGGCAGCCATAGGCCATCGCTTCCATGATGAGCGCGGATTCAAGCCGGCCAAGGCCGATGCCGCCGCTCTCCTCCGACACATAGATGGCGCCAAAGCCCAGTTCAGCGGCCTGACGGATGGTGTCGCGGGGGAAATGATGATCCTCGTCCCACCTGGCGGCATGGGGCGTGATCGCATCCGCAGTGAAGCGCTGCGCCAGTTCCTGCACGGCGCGCTGCTCGTCGGTGAGGTCGAACTGGGTCATGGGGCTTGTCTCATTCTTTCAACTTGTCATGCTGACGGATGTCAGCATCCATTTAGCGCGGTGCCGGAATGAACCGTCAACCTTGCGTCTATATCCTTGCCAGCGGGCGTCATGGCACAATCTATATCGGGGTCACATCCAACCTGATGGCGCGGCTGCATCAGCATCGCACCGGCGCTGTCCCTGGCTTTACGGCACGTCACGGGGTAAAGCGGCTGATCCATTATGAAATGGCCGAAACGATGGACGCCGCCATCGTGCGGGAAAAGCAATTGAAAGCCTGGCGGCGCGACTGGAAGATCGCGCTGATCGAACAGGATAATCCATTCTGGGAAGATCGTGCCGTCATGCTGGGCTTTCCGCCTCTGGCCTAGAGAGAATGGATGCTGACTTTCGTCAGCATGACGGGGGAGGCATTGCTGCGCCTCCCCGCTTCCCTTCACCCCATGGTCGGGATGACGAAGGCACTGTCGCCGGTGGCGCCGCCGTCGGGCCAGCGCTGGGTGACGGTCTTGACCTTGGTGAAGAACTTCACGCCTTCCAGGCCATGCTGGTTGGTGTCGCCAAAGGCGCTGCGCTTCCAGCCGCCAAACGTGTGATAGGCGACCGGCACCGGGATCGGCACATTGATGCCGACCATGCCGACATTGACCCGCGCGGCAAATTCGCGCGCGGCATGGCCGTTGCGGGTGAAGATGGCGACGCCATTGCCATATGGGTGATCGCTCGGCAGGCGCAGTGCATCCTCGAAACTGTCAGCGCGCACCATCTGGAGCACGGGGCCGAAAATCTCCTCCTGATAGCTGCGCATCTGCGGCGTCACCCGGTCGAACAAAGTCGGGCCGACGAAGAAGCCCTGTTCATGGCCCTGCAGCGTAAAGCCGCGGCCGTCGACCACCAGTTCAGCGCCTTCATCGACGCCCATCTGGATATAGGATTCAATCTTCGCCTTGTGCGCGGCGGTGACGACCGGGCCATAATGTGCGTCGGCATCGGTCGAGACGCCGACCCGCAGCGCGTCGATCGCCGGGATCAGCTTTTCGCGCAGGGCGATCGCCGTCGCCTCGCCCACCGGCACCACCACCGGCAGCGCCATGCAGCGCTCGCCGGCCGAACCGAAGGCCGCGCCGGCCAGGTCATTCACCACCTGGTCGAGATCGGCGTCGGGCATGACGATGCCGTGATTCTTGGCGCCGCCCATCGCCTGGACGCGCTTGCCCGCCTCGACACCGCGGCGATAGACATAATGGGCGATGTCGGACGAGCCGACGAAGCTGACCGCCTTGATCTCGGGATGGTCGAGGATCGCGTCGACCATTTCCTTGTCGCCATGGACGACCTGCAACACGCCGTCGGGCAGGCCCGCCTCCCGCATCAGTTCGGCGAGGCGCACGGGGACGCTGGGGTCGCGTTCGCTGGGCTTGAGGATGAAGGCATTGCCGCAGGCGATGGCGACGCCGAACATCCACATCGGGATCATCGCGGGGAAGTTGAACGGGGTGATGCCGGCGACCACGCCGAGCGGCTGGCGCATCGAATAGACGTCGATGCCGGGGCCGGCGCCCTGGGTATATTCGCCCTTGAGCACATGAGGGATGCCGCAGGCGAACTCGATCACCTCCAGCCCGCGCTGGATATCGCCCTTTGAGTCGGCAATCACCTTGCCATGTTCGGAACTGAGCAGATGGGCGAGTTCGTCCATATTCTGTTCGACCAGCGTCTTGAACGCGAACATGACGCGGGCGCGGCGTTGCGGGTTGGTCGCGGCCCAGGCCGGCTGGGCGGCAAGTGCGGCGGCCATGGCAACATCGAGATCGGCCTGGGTGCCGAGGCGCACCTGCGCCTGTACGGTGCCGCCATTGGGGTCGAAGACGTCGCTGGTACGGCCGCCATCGCCCACAGGCCCGCTGATGACATGATCGATGATACGCATGGTCCATCCTCTCCAATATGCTTTTGGCCAATATGCTTTCACCCGCCTTGCAGCATATCAGAAATGCAGGCAAGCTGACGGATATGCATATCCATCCTGCAAAAATGCCGCATCCATGAACTGGGACGACCTGCGCCTGTTCCTGGCGGTGGCGCGCACCGAGCGCCTGAGCACGGCGGCGGCGATGACCAAGATGGACGCCACCACCATCTCGCGGCGGATCAAGCGGCTGGAACAGACGCTGGAGCAACGATTGTTCGAGCATACGCCGGCCGGCCATGTGCTGACCGATCATGGCACGCGCCTGCTGGAACAGGCCGAGCGGATGGAGGCGGCGGCGCTCGGCGTGCAGCGAAGCGGCAGCGCGGCCGGCGCGCAAATGGCCGGGACGATCCGCCTGAGCGCTTCGGAAGGCTTTGGCAGCCGGGTGATCGCGCCGCATCTGCGCAGCTTCACCGCCGATCATCCCCGCATCGAGATCGATCTGGTGGCGTCGAGCGGCTTCCTCAATCCTTCCCGGCGCGAGGCGGATATTGCGGTGATGCTGGCCCGGCCCAAGACCGGTCCGCTGATCACCCGCAAGCTGACCGACTATCATCTGGGCCTCTATGCCACACCCGCCTATCTGGAGAGCGCGCCGCCGTTGAAGGCCAAGGGCGACCTGCTGCGCCATGTGCTGGTCGGCTATGTCCCCGACCAGATCTATGCGCCCGAACTGCGCTATCTGGCGGAGGTTGACGCCCGGCTGGAGCCGTCGATCCGGTCGAGCAGCATCAATGCCCAGGCGGAGATCATCGCCAGCGGTGCGGGCTGCGGCATATTGCCCTGCTTCATCGGCGACGCCATGCCGGGGCTGGTCCGCGTGCTGCCCGAAGCGGTCGACATCCAGCGCAGCTTCTGGCTGGTGGTGCCCCGCGACCTGCGCGGCATTGCCCGGATCGACCAGTTTGTCGGCTGGCTGGTGGCGACGAGCGAGCGGTTGCGACCGATGATGCTGGGCGTGGGTTAGGTCTGCGGGATCGCCGCGCGGCCCAGTCGGGACCGCTCGAACCACCAGAGCAGGGCGCTGGCGATCAGCCAGCCGATGAGCCAGGGCCAGGACGGGCCGGGAACGGAGCGCCCGGCAGTGACGGAATCATTCTTCTGATCCGTGCCCTGTAACAGTGTCATGGCCTGACGCATCTGCGCGGTCCGCAGCGCCGGCAGGGCATTGGTGGGGTAGATGTAGAAGGCCGCTGACGAGCCATCCGTCCGGCGCAACTGATGCCAACCGGCCCGATCGGGCCACCAGGCAGCGCAATCGCCGGTCGCCGGATCGATCGCCAAGGACGCACCATCAATGCGGGCACCACGCTTCAGGCCGCACAGGCTGATCCGTTCGCCCACCCAGGCCGGGCCTGAGAAGGCCGGCATCGAACCGGCAATTGGCCGCACCACGGTGGCCATCATCCGACTCCACCAGTCGCCGTAAAGATCGCCCCGGCCGCTCAGCACCAGGCCGAAACTGTCGAGGCCGGTCCAGACTGCGACCCGGCCCGCGCCGAGCCCGCGCCAGGCGGCGAGCGGCGTGCCGGCGGCGTCCTGCACCAGCGGTACCGCGTCGCGACCGGTCGGGACGCCATCCATGCGGGTCGTTTCGGGCAGGAGGTCGTCGCCGATATTGAGGTCCGCGGGTATGTCGGCGCTGCCGATGCCGGCACGGGTGCGGGCGCGATCGGCGGCCAGCGGGACTGGCAGGGCGATCGGCGCGACGCCATTGCCGCCGGACAGGTCGAAACCCAGCGCGCGCCATTGGCCGCGCAGGGCGCCGTCGGCCGGACCGCTGCCGCGTAGCAGCAGCCCCATGCCGCCGCGCACCGCGTCCAGCACCGCGCCGCGTGCGCCGCCAAGGCCGGTCCAGGCGCGGTCATCGGCGACCAGCAGGTCATAGCGGCGCAGGCTGGCGGCGTTGATCGCGACCGGTGCGTCGCCCAGCGCAATGCCGCCGCCCGCGCTCATGTTCACGGTGACGGCATAGCCGGCATCGGTCGCCCAGCGGCGCACATATTTGACCTCCGGCCCCGGCGCACCGGCGAGGATCAGCAAGCGCGGCGCGGCATCGCCCTCGATCCGCAGGGGCAGCACCGCCTGTTCGACCAGCCCGCCATCGGCGCGGCGCAGGCGCAGGGTGAATTCGGCGGTGCCGGCGGCGCGGGCGGTGCCGGTCAGGCTGAAACGGCCGTCGCCATCCACAGCGGCGGCATCGGTGACGCGCCCGGCGGGATCGAGCAGTTCGACATGCGCCTTCGGCAGGCCCGCCACTTGCCCATCGATCGCGAACGTGCCCCCCGGTGCGACCCTGTCGGGCTTGGCCAGCGCGATCAGGCCGGGCCGGGACGGCGGCGACGTGTAATCGATCGCGCGCGCCCTGGCCACATCGCGATCGCGGGCGACGAGGCCCTGCCCCAGGATGACGAGGCGGCGGGTGTCGGGATAGCGGCGCAATGCGGTCGCCAGATCCGGCACCGCCTGCGCGCGCGCCACGTCCGGCGCTTCGGGCAGCGCGACCAGATGCGCGCTCTTGCCGGCCGAGGCGAAGCGCGCACTGCCCTGGGTCGCGACGGTCAGCGTGCCGCCCGCCACTGGCAGAGCGGGCGGGAACAGGGCGAAATAAAGGAGCAGCGCGACGACCGGCTGGAGCAGCATCAGGGCCACGAGGCGCCAGGGCCGTGCGCCCAGATCGCCGGCCGTGCGCTGCCACAGCAGCAGCCTGGCCCAGCCGACCAGCACGGCCGCGCCGAGGAGCAGCGTGGTAATGACTTGCGCGCTCATGGGCGTCCCCCGATCGCGCCGAGATAGCGGGCGCCGGCAGCATCGGCCGGGCGCCGCCGCGCCACGCCACCCTGCGGCCGCTCCATCGCCATCCACAATTGCGCACGCAGCTTGTCGCGGCAGGCGGCGCAGCCCGGATCGCGCCGGGCCGCGTCGATCGCACCGCTCAATGCCAGCGGATCGGGCAAGCGTGCGGCGTTGGCGCGCGCCCAGCCCTCCAGCGCGTCGAGGGGCATCTGCCCCTGCGCCAATCCGCGCCATGCGGCGGCGGCCGGGCCGTCATCGCCCTCGACCGCGACCAGCGGCTCGAAATTGCCCGCTATCCCTTCCCGCTTGCCGGTCATGCGCCGGGCGGGATCGATCGGCGGCAATTCCGGGCCGACGCGCGACAGAAAGATACGGGTCGCCTGCTGCACTTCCTTGATGAAGCGCAGCGCCTTGTAGGCAAAGGGCAAGGCCAGGTCGGGTCGCCCCTGCTTCAACTGCATTTCCGACTGCCACATCTCATCCACCGCCCGTTTCAGGATCGCGCGGGTTTCCGGGTCCAGGCTGGAGGCGGGCGATTCATCGTGCGGATGGCCGAACTCGGCGAGCACATCCTCCTTCTCGCCAAAGACATTGGGGGTCGCAACCGGCGGACCATGATCATGGCCGTCCCCCTCGCCATGGCCATCCGCGTCGGCGGTCGGCAGGCTGGGCTCGCCTTCGCTCTCCCCGCCCAGAAACTGGCTGTAGCGGCCGCGCAGGATTTTCTGGTCATTACCGATGCCGTTGGATTGCGACAGATATTTGTCGGCCGACAGGCTGCGTTTGCGCTTCATCAGCGCCTCGGCATCGATGATGATCTGGCGCTGGCTGCGGAAATAGGCCGGCAAAGTGGTGTTGACCATGCCCTGCAGGCCGCCGCTTTCGGGCGCCTTGACCGCGGGCCAGCGCAGGATGACACTGGGGCCGCGCACTTCCTGCGGCGCGGGCACGCGATTGTCGCGCACGATGATCTGCACCACCATGTCGCCGCCGGCCGAAAAGCCGAGCGCGCCGAAATCGAGGCGCGGGGCGAAGCGCCGGTCGCGCGCCGCTCCGGTGCCTGACACTGCGATTTCGCGCTCGGTGAAGCGGATATTCTCGCCCTCGCCGATCGCCAATGTGATGCGCAGCCGGGCGGTGGCGGCGACGCCATAATCGTCGGTCGCGGCGAAGACCGGGGTCCAGCTACGCTGGCCCGGCGCCACCATGTTGAGGCTGGCGGCGGGCGCGATCAGCTTCACCTGCGGCGGCGCATCAACGACGCCATCGATCCGGTGCAGCGGCGGCAGCGGGCCGCGCCCGGATGCCGGATCGACGCGATAGAGGAAGGAGGCGTCCAGCGTGCGGCTGGCGATCCAATGCTCGCCGTCACGGCGCAGCGCCACGGCGGCGCCGCCGAGCGGCAGCAGCATCGGCGCATTCGCCTGCGGATCGAAGCGGAATGTCCATTCAAGCCGCGATCCCAGCGGCGCGCGCGCGTCGAGCTTGCCTTCGTCGCGCAACGGCAGACCGGTATAAGCGGGCGGGATGATACGCAGATTTTGCGCCACCAGGCGCGGGATACCGGGCTTTGCGGCGATGCCCTCGGCGGCAGGGGCCAATACGACAGGTTTGTCGCTGCCGCGCGGCCAGAGCAACAGGGTGGCGATGCCGAGCAGGGCCACGGCCCAGAGCGCGACAATCGCGCGGCGCGACCAGTCCGGCGCCAGTTCCTCCGGCATGCCCTGCCCCAGCCGCTGGTCAAGGCGGGATCGTTGCAGCCGTTGCAGCGGCCCCAGTGCCTGCGGATCGGCGAAAAGCAGCGCGCTGCTGTCCTCCAGATCGGCACGGCGGGCGTCGAGGCGGCGGACCAGCCAGCGCTGATCGTAGCGCCGGGCGCGGCGGACGATGAGGGCGCCGAGCAGGCCAGCGCCGAGCAGCAGCAGGATCGCCGCCGGCACCAGTCCGGCCAAACGCCAGACGAGCGAGATCGCCAGCAGCAGGATCGGCAGGCCGAGCAGCAACGTGTCGAGCCGCACGCGCCGGCGGCTGGGCGTCAGCCAGGTAGAAAGCAGCGCGTCGGCGCTCATGGCGCGATCGCCCGTTTGCGGCTGGTGGCGAACCAGCGTTCGATCAGCAGCAGCGCCGCGATCAACAGCCCCAGCCAGGGACGCAACTCGGCTGGCGGTTGCGCATAGGCACGTCCGCCAGTTAGCGGCGCATAGGCGGTGGCATCGGCGCGCTGCGGCGCGACGCTTGTTGGCTGGATCAGCGCGCGCAGCCGGACGGGGAAATCCGCCTCCAGTAATTGCGGCATCTGTGCCGGCTGCAACGGGCGGGTGAAGCGGAGCAGGCGCCCCTTGCCGATCGGCATGCCCTCCGCCAGCGGCCGGGCGAGGTCATCCTGCCAGAGGGATGCGGGTATCGTGTCCTGAGGCAGCAGCGCATCGGATGCGATAACCGCCTGCCCGCCCTCCGCGATCCAGTGTTGCAGCGCTTCGGGCAGGCTGCCAGCGCTCATCCAGAACAAGGTCTTGTGCACCGGGGGCAATGGCGCACTGAGCGGGCCGCTGTCGACATCGGCCGGCTTTCCCGCGGGCCGCCAGGCGAGTGCGGCGGCATTGAGGTAACGCAGGCCGGCGGCATGACCTGCGTCGGCGCGGATGGCGATCGACGGCAGCTTCACCAGCACCGGCTTGCCCGCCGGCATCGCGCCGGGGACGATGCGCCAGTCGACCTTGCGCGACAGGCGCGGTCGCTCCGCATCGGCACCCTGGAGGATCTGCGGCACGATGATGGTCAGCGGCGCGCGCTGCGGCAGGTCCGCGTCCAGCTGGCGCACCAGACTGCCGATAGGGATGGCGTCGGCCGTGATCGGCTTGCCCGGTTCGACACGGGGATAGCCGGGCACCAGCCAGTGCGCCCTGCCCTCCGCCAGCGCCTTGTCATCCACCGCCGCCGGATCGACGCCGGGCGTCAGCGCCACATAAGCCTGCTTGCTCGCAGCACCGAACAGCACCGGATGGGCGAGCCACAGCACGACCAGTGTCAGCAGGGTGAGGCGCAGGGCAAGCAGCAGCCATTCGTCAAAGCGCAGGCGGGACCGCGGCTTCGGCTTCTGCCGCAGCCAGCGCAGCGCGGCAAAATCGGTCGGCAATTGCTCGCTTCGCCGGGCAATATGGATCGCGAGCGGGATCAGCAGCGCCAGCAGGCCGGCCAGCGCGACGGGGAGCAACAAGGCGGGCATCATGAATATTCGGCCGCGTCATGGGCGCCGAACAGGCGGCGCAGCGGCAGGTCGATCGGCTCGTCGAGCACATGGGTCGCGCGGCGGATGCCGACCGCATCGAGCCGGGCATGGAGTTCCGCCCGCGCCTCACCGAAGCGGCGCAGAAATTCGGCGCGCAGCGCGGCGCCGTCGCCCAGCAGTTCCTCGCCCGTCTCCGGGTCGCGGAAGCGATAGCCGCCGTCGAACGGGAAATCCCGCTCGCCCACGGTCAGCATCTCGACCACCAGAACCTCGCGCCCGGCCGCTGACAATTTCTCGACCAGATCGATCGCACCCGGCTCGAAACAATCGCTGAGCAGGATCACCAGATCATGCGCGCCGATCCGTTCCCAGACCGGCCCCAATTGCGCGTCGACAGCAAAGCCCCCTTCGGCCCGCAGCGGCAGCATGTCGAGCAGCAGCCGGTCGCGCTGGCGCAGGCCGGTGGCGGGCGGGAGTAGCCGCAGCCCCGTGTCGGAGAGCGCCATCCAGCCGAAGCGATCGCCCTGCTGCATCGCCAGTTCGGCGATGCTGGCGGCGATCCCCTTGGCCGCGTCGAGCCGGCTATAATCGGGCCGGATCGCGTCCACCTGCCCCATCGAGGCGCTGGCATCCATCATAATCCAGACCGCGACCGGGCTTTCCCGCTCCGCTTCACGGACGAAGAATTTGTCCGACCGGGCATAGAGCTTCCAGTCGATCTGGCGCAGCTCGTCGCCCGGCTCATAGGCGCGATATTGCGCAAATTCGAGGCCCGCGCCCCGGCTATGGCTGTGATGGAGGCCCAGCCCATGCGATCCCACCGCCCGGCGCGTGAGCAGGCGCAGGCTTTTCAGCCGGCTGCGCACATCGGGGGGAATGAAATCGGCCATGGCGTTGTGTCCGGATCAGCCGAGCGGCACGGCGCGGACGAGCGCGGCGACGACATCGTCGGCACTCTTCCCTTCCGCTTCGGCGGCGAAGGACAGCAGCAGGCGGTGGCGCATCACCGGCCCGGCCAGCGCGACAATATCCTCGCGCGTCGCCGCCAGACGGCCCTGGAGCAAGGCGCGCGCCTTGGCCGCCAGGATCAGCGACTGGCCCGCGCGCGGCCCCGCGCCCCATTTCACATATTTGCGGATATCCTCCGGCGCGCCCTCGCCCGGACGGCTGGCGCGCACGATGCGCGTCACCCAGCGCAGCAGATCCTCACCAAAATGCACGTCGCGCACCAGCTTCTGGAGCGCCAGCACTTCCTCGCCCTGCATCACCGCCGGGACCGTGCCGGGCTTGGCGCCGGTGGTCTGGGCGAGAATGTCATGCTCTTCCTGCTCGGTCGGATAATCGACTCGGATATGGAGGAGGAAGCGATCGAGCTGCGCTTCGGGCAGCGGATAGGTGCCGGCCTGTTCCAGCGGATTCTGCGTCGCCAGCACGAAGAAGGGCGAAGGAAGCTGATAGGTGGTGCCGCCATAGCTGACGGTGCGCTCCTGCATCGCCTCCAACAGCGCCGCCTGGGTCTTGGGCGGGGTGCGGTTGAGTTCGTCGGCCAGCAGCAGGTTGGTGAAGACCGGGCCTTTCTGGAATCGGAAGCTGCGATGGCCGGTGCCATGGTCCTCCTCCAGCAATTCGGTGCCGAGAATGTCGCTCGGCATCAGGTCGGGGGTGAACTGTACCCGGCGGAAGTCGAGCTTGAGCGCTTCACCGAGCGAACGGACCAGCAATGTCTTGCCGAGGCCCGGCACCCCTTCGAGCAGGCAATGGCCGCCGGCAAGCAGGCCGATCAGCAACTGCTCGACCACCGCCCCCTGCCCCACGATCGCCTGGCCGATCGCCGCGCGCAATTCGCCCAGGCGCGCCAGTTTCTGCTGGATTTCCGCTTCGCTGATATCGGTCATGATCGGTCTGCTATCCTCGAATAACGATGTCATTCCCGCGAAGGCGGGAATCCATCACCGGACCTTGCGGCTGGGGATGGCTTGGGAGATGGATCCCCGCCTCCGCGGGGATGACGAAAAGTAGAGCGAAGGCGTCACGACGACAGCGCGTACATCACGATATTGACCGCGAATTTCGTATTATCCTCGGCCAGGAAGCGCTTGTTGCGCCAGTCATAGTCCCACTCGCAGCCATAATCCTTGTTGCTGTAGAGAAGGCCCAGGCGGCCATTGACCTCTATGCCCTTGAGATAGTCGTGGACCAGATCGTCGCCCCAGCCGTTCAGTTCCAGCCCAGTATTGGGCGGCCCGTCGAACTTGAAGAAGCTGCGATAGACCGGATGGGTCTTGGGCAGCGTCTTCAAGCCCTTAGGGCCGAAAATCTTGGCCATCTCCGCCTCGAACGAGCGGGCGAACAGCCCGTCTATGTCATGGTTGCAATCGTCCACCAGGACGAAGCCGCCATTGCGGACATAGCGCTCGAAATTACGCCGCTCGGCCTCCGAAAATTCGACCAGCTTGTGCCCCGCCATGTAGCAGAAAGGCGCGGTCAGCATCTTCGGGTCCGAAAGAGCGACGACATGCTCCTTCGGATCGACCCGCAGCGTCGTGTAATCGATCAGCGAGGTGATGAGGTTGGACGGCATGCGCTGGTCCACATCCCAGTCGCCCGAGTCATAGCGCAGCCGCGTGAACCAGAAATCATAGCCTCCCGCGGCGGCAAGCGGACGGGCCAGCATTGCGCCAGCCAGACCGCCCGCCATCCACCGAAGAAACTCGCCGCGTGTCATCACATCCAATCACATAGGGATTTGCATGATCCTCCCCTGGAAGGAGAGGTGGCTGGCGAAGCCAGACGGAGGGGTGTCCCGCTATCGATAGGGTGACACCCCTCCACCATTGCTTCGCAATGGTCCCCCTCCCCTTCACAGGGGAGGATCATGCACAGCTCAAACCGTCACACCGCGTCTGAAAGCGAGGTGAAGGTGAAGTCGCGCAGCTTCATCGGCGGCACGACGATGTTCATCGACACTTCGTCCGGCGGCACGCGGACCGGGCGACCCAGCTCTTCGACATTGTTGAGCATGATTACCGGGCTCTCGTTGAACCGGAAATTCTTGATCGGATATTTGATCTGGCCGTTCTCGACATAGAAGGTGCCGTCGCGGGTCAGGCCGGTCAGCAGCACGGTCTGCGGATCGACCATGCGGATATACCAGGTGCGGGTGACGAGCACGCCGCGCTCGGTCGAGCGGACCAGGTCGGCGGTGGTCTTGGTGCCGCCGGTCATCAGGATATTGCCCATCTGGCCGATCGCGGGCTTGCCCTGCTTGCTCGCCCAGTAGCGGCTGTAGTTGAGGTTGGTGACCTTGCCGTCCTTGACCATGTCGACGCGCTGACGGGCGAGGCCATCATCGTCCCAGGGCAGGCAGGGCGCGACCGGATCCCACGGGTCGGTGTAGAAATTGACCTGCGGCCCGAACACCTGTTCGCCCAGCTTGTTGCCGCCGCCCTTCTTCGACAGGAAGCTGCGGCCCTCGTCCGCCTCGCGCGCGCCGAAGAAGTAGAACATGAAGCCGATCAGGCCTGCGGCCGCCATCGGTTCCAGGATCACGGTATATTTGCCCGGCTCCAGCGCCTTGGCCTCAGACGAGGCCGATGCCTTGCGCATCGCGATCTGGATGTCGCTGTCCGCCTTGAAGCGGGCGGCGTCCTGCGTGTCGGTGCCGACCCAGCCGGAACCCCGGCCATCCTCGGTGCGGACGGTGCAGGTATAATCCAGCATGGTCGAGCGCTGATAGCCGAAATTGCCCTTGCTGTTCGCGATCGCGACGAAGCTCTGATTATCCTCCAGATAGCCGGCCGCGATCAGCTTCTGCGACTTGCAGGCGCTGATCGAGGTCGACGCCACCTGGGCGCGATATTCCGGCGTGATGTCGGCGGTCGACTGGGCGAAGGTCGGGCTGGCCTTATAGGCCTGCCTGTCCACCGCGGGCATGAATTCCGGATTGTCCGGGGCCAGATTGGCCAGCGTTTCGGCCCGGCGTACCACGCGTTCCAGCGAGGCGTCGTCAAACTGGTTGATGGTGGCCGTGCCGACCTTCTTGCCATAAGCGACCTGGACCGCCAGCTCGATATCGTCGGTCAGGCCCGCGGTCGACACGTCGTTGCGGGCGAAACGGATATTGCCCTGGATCTTGCCGGTCAGTTGCGCGCTGCACTCGTCGGCCTTCGACAGGGCGACGACCTTGGTCAGGATTTCTTTGGCCTGCGCTTCGGTAAGGATGCTCATCTCATTATCTCCCTAAGCGTCAACCGAGCGAACGCGCGGTGTTGATGACGTTGATACCGTTGAAGCGCGCGGTCGAAGACCCGTGCGACACGGCGGAGACCTGGGCCGGCTGCCCCTTGCCGTCGAAGAAGGAACCACCCAGGCGATAGTCGCTCTGGTCGCAGACGCCGGCGCAGGCATTCCAGAATTCCGGGGTGCGGATCTGGTAGGCGACATCCTCGATCTGCTGGCCGATCTTGCCGTTCTTGATCTCGTAGAAGAGCTGACCGCCGAACTGGGCGTTGTAGCGCTGCTGGTCGATCGAGAAACTGCCGTCGCCGATGATGTAGATGCCGTCCTCGACACCCGAAATCATGTCCGCAACGCTCTGCTTGGTCTTGCCCGGTTCCAGGCTGACATTGGCCATGCGCTGGAACTGCACATTGGACCAGCTGTCGGCATAGGCGCAGCCGTCCGATTCCTTCTTGCCCTCGATATGGGCCTGGTCCCGGATCGCCTGATAGCCGACCAGCTTGCCATCGCGGATCAGATCCCACTTCTTGGTCTTCACGCCCTCGTCATCATAGGCGACGGCGCCCAGGCTGCCGGGCTGAACCTTGTCGGCGACGATGTTCACCTTGTCGCTGCCATATTGGAAATGCGCCTGCAGCTTGTCCATCGTGGCGAAGCTGGTGCCGGCATAATTGGCTTCATAGCCCAGCACACGGTCCAGTTCGAGCGGATGACCGACGGATTCATGGATGGTGAGCCAGGTGTGCGACGGGTCGAGCACCAGATCATATTTGCCCGGCTTCACCGACGGCGCCTTGAGCTTGGCGCGCGCCTGCTTGGCGGAGGCGATCGCGTCTTCCTTCATGTCATAGCTGTTGCCATAGACGGTGACGCCGTTGGGCAGGACAGTCTTGCCGCTGGCGGCGCCGTCGAGATATTCAAAGCCCAGGCCCATCGGCGAGGACAGGCCCTCGCGCGTGCGGAACTTGCCGCTGGTCTTGTCGACCGCGGTGACCGTCATCGGCGCCCAGATGCGGTGAACGTCCTGATCGATATAGCTGCCGTCGGTGCTGGCGAAATATTTCTGCTCATTGACCAGGAACAGGATCGAATTGATGAAGTCGGCGCCTGCGTCCATGGCAGCGGCGTTGACGCCCATCAGCAGATCGACCTTGTCCTTGATCGGCACGGCCATGCTGTTCTTAACGATCGGCGTCTTCCAGCTGACCTCGCCCGCACCCTTGACCGGGGCGAGCTGGACCGGGGCGCTCTGCTGCGGCGCATTGGCCTTGGCGATGGCGACCGCCTGCTGCGCCGCCTTGGCCACCGCTTCCTTGCTCAACTCATTGGTGGCCGAAAAGCCCCAGGCGCCATTGGCCAGAACGCGGATGCCGACACCGGTGGATTCGGTGTTGACGATATTCTCGACATTCTTTTCGCGGGTGATGACGAACTGGCGCAGGTAGCGGCCGACGCGCACGTCGCAATAGCTGGCGCCGGCGCTCTTGGCCGCGTTCATCGCGGCGTCGGCCAGCCCCCTCTTGAAGCCGACGTCGAGCGCGCTGTTCAGATCCTCTGCTGCAATGACCTTGCCGAAAAAGGACGGCAGGACGAGCCCGCCGACACCCAAAGTGCCAAAGGCCAGGAAGTCGCGTCTATGCAAGATAGCCTCCACTGGAATGCCCGCAGATCGCGGGTCTGTCTTGTCGCGAAGGCCACCCCCTTGGCACCCCTCACGTGGATGGCGCGGATCATTGCGAGCCGGACAGATGAGGTCAAACGGCTTTTCCGGGCGACAGGGCGTGGGGGCAACGCTTTCGACCAACCGGCAACCAGAACCGACGAACGACATGCCGGCGCACGCACCGACTTGCGCATGCGCCGGACGCGGGAAAAATCGCGATACTTATCTGGCAGTTATGGATGGAAGCGTATCCGAACGCTTCCATCCGAGCGAACCTCAGTTTTTCCGCATGCCGCCGGCGACGATGGCGTCCACATCATGGATGACCCCGTTCATCATCACCTTCTTCACCTTGAAAGTGTTGGCGATGTCGGCGCGCGGATCGCCGTCAACCAGCACGATGTCGGCCAGCTTACCCGCCTCCAGCGTGCCCGCATCCAGGTTCAGATCCTTCGCCGAATTGACGGTCGCGGTCTGGAGCGCCTGGAACGGCGTCAGACCGGCGTCGACATAGGAGGAAATCTCCGCATGGAGATTATTGGCGATCATCGTGTCGGTGCCCGCCGTCACCAGCGTGCCGGCGTCATACATCTTCTTCAGGCTCTTATATTGCCCCTCCAGCAGCGGGCGCAACATGGTCGCCATCGGGTCGGCTTCGGTGATCGTTTCCCGTGCCCAGACCGGATAGAGGTTGAGGCGCGGGTCGTCCTTGTAGCCGGGATGCTTGGCCAGATAGGGCGTCATCGCGCCGAAATGGGTCGGCGTCAGCGTCCGGCCGCTGCGACCGAAGAGCTGGATCACATCCTCATAGGCCATGCCCTGCGGCCCCTGCTTGGGCGAATAGCCGCGCCGGCTGGTCGCGCCCATATGCTCGGTGCCATCGACGCCGGAAAAGGCGGCAGGGAAGATTTCATGGCCGCTGACCGGGATGCCCATCTCATGCGCGGCGCGCACGATCTGCCGCTGGAACAGATCGGGCATGCGCACATAGCTCTTGATCATGTCATAATGGAGCGCGCGCATGCGGGTGAATTCGCGCTCCAGATGGGCCGGGCTGGAGACCGCCACGCCCATCTTGTAATAGACGCGCTGCCATTCGAGCAGCGGTCCTGCGACATAGAGGCGCGGTGACAACCGCACGCCCGATTCCGCCGCCTCGCGATCCTCCACCGCATCATAGATTTGCGTGCCCGGATCGCGGACCGTGGTGATGCCATAGGCGAGCCATGCCCGTTCCAGATTGGAGCCGAAATCCTTCTGGGCGTGGGAATGATGTTCGATCAGGCCGGGAATGGCGGTCAGGCCGGTGCCGTCAACGAAATGTTCCGCCTGGTGAAGCGCGGGATCATGGTCGCGGATTTCGGCGATGCGGTGGCCGTCGACGATGATATCCTTGTCATGCTGGGTCACGTCATGGACGGAATCCACCAGATTGCTGACATGGATGACGGTGCGCCCAGTCGGGTTGGCGATGCGATAGGTCAGGTCCAGCGGAATGTCGGTGATCGCGCCGGTTTCGGTATCGAGCGACTTCAGCTTGTCGGCCGACTGATACAGGATCGTCTTGCTGTCGCCGGTCCAGGTCGGGAAATAGGAAATGTCCGACGTATAGGAGCGTGGCGGACCCAACGGCTTGCCATCAGCGGCGACCGGCCAGATCTTCAGCAGCCCCTCATAGATGGCGGCCATCTTCGTCCCGTCGGGCGACCAGGCGGGACCGCCACCGGCGCGGGTATCCATCGACATATTGGGCTCGGGCAGATGCCAGAAGGCTTTGCCCACGCCATCGGTGGGCACCATGTAGACCTGGTTGGTGCCCTCGCGGAAGCTGTTGGAATATTTGTAGGATAGCGGGATGGCGACATATTTGCCGTCGGGCGACCAGCTGGGGCTGCCGGGCTGGCCCAGCGATCCCTGAAGGCGGGTGATCTTGCCGGTCGCGACATCGACCACGCACAGGCCAGCGACACCCCAACGCCCGTCAACATCGATATAGGCGATCCGCGTGCCGTCATGCGACCAGGCGGCACCCAGCGGCTGGGTGTCGATGTCGGTCAACCGGCGATCCTTGCCGGTCTTCATGTCGCGTATCCAAAGCTGTGGCAGGCCGCCGCCCTTGTCGGAGGTGTAGACCAGGCTCTGGCCGTCCGGCGACCAGGCCGGATCGGTGTCGAGCGCGCCATCCCTGGTAAGATTCTCCGGCACCCCGCCCTTGGACGACATGACATAGAGATCGCCGAGTGCGGCAAAGGCGATGCGGCTGCCGTCGGGCGAGATGGTCGGGCGAACGATACCCAGCGCCTTGCGCGGCGCGGTCGTATCCCAGTCGCGCTTGGCGCGGGTGTAGCTGGGCTTCACCACCTCCAGCGTGGCAGCGAAGTTGACGGTCCACAGGCTGGTGCCCTTGCGGCTGCGGATCTTGCCGTCGGACACATAATAATAGCCGCCCTTCCCCCAGGAAATCCGGAAGGGGAACATATTTTCGGTCCCGCTGACCGCCTTGCCATCAATCTCCAGACGGCTGCCCTGCGCGTCCTGCACGACATAGGCGAGTTCGCCAGCGGGGCCGAAGGACGGCGCGTCGATCTTTCCCTCCACCTGCTTCAGCAGGCTTTCCTGCCCATTGGCAAGGGCCGTGACATAAAGGGCGGTCTTGCTGCCCTCCGTCCCGGAATAGGCGATGCGCGCGCCATCTGGCGACCAGCTAGGCAGGCGATCCTCGCGCCCGTTGCTGCTGACCTGCTTCATCGCGCCGCTGGCAATGTCCAGCGTCCAGATGTCGTAATTGCCGCTGCGGTCGGACGAGAAGGCGATCGTCCGGCCATCGGGCGACCAGGCCGGCTCGCGATCATCATAGGCGCCCTCGGTCAGCTTGCGCATGTCGCTGCCGTCCGGCTTGATCGTCCACAGATCATAATTGCCGTCGCGATAGGCAAAATAGGCGAGGCGCGAGCCATCGGGCGACCAGACCGGCTGGCGGGCGTCGTTGAAATAGTCGGTGATCCGCTTCGCGTTGCCGCCGCTTGCCGGGATGATCCACAGGCTACCCTGAAGGTCGACCGCCAGCCACTTGCCGTCGGGCGACACCGACACCGCCATGGACGTGCCTTCATGCACGTCGAAGGCGATCGGGGTCTCGCCGCCGGGCGGGGGCAGATTGGCGGGCTGGGCATAGGCCTGGGCGGCGCCGGCCGACAACAGGGCCAGCGACAGAAGCTTGAAGGCAGATTTCATCGGATCGATCCCCTTACCAACCAAATATATAGCGTTCACGGCGCACATCGGCGCCGCCGCGCAGCGTGCCGCTGCCCGGCACCACGCCGGCTGCGACGATGCCGGTGGACACCGCGAACGGCCCCAGCAGGTCGAGCTTGTGACCGCGCGCGGTCAGGTCGTCGCGCACGGCCTGGGGCACGCGATCCTCGATTTCCAGCACGCCCGGCTCATCCTTCTTGATGCCGAAGGAGCCATGGAAATGATTGGAATTGATGCGCGGCGCCTCGATCGCGGCCTGGAGCGGCTGGTCGAACGCCAACACCCGCAGCAGCACATTCATGATCTGCTGATCCTGATTGTCGCCGCCCGGCGTCCCGATCGCCAGATAGGGCTGGCCGTCCTTGAGCACCATCGACGGCGACAGGGTGGTGCGCGGCCGCTTGCCCGGTACCAGGACATTGGGGCTTTCCGGATCGAGATCGAACACGGTCAGGCGGTTGCTCATCGGCACGCCGGTGTCGCCTGCAATATAGGCGCCGCCCAGCATCCAGCCGGAACTGGGCGTGCAGGAAAAGAGATTACCGTCCTTGTCCACCACTTCGATCGCGGTCGTATCGGCGGTCGGCTTGGGCGGGGCTTTCAGCATATGCGGCGTGAATTGCGGCGTGGTCCGCGCTGTGCCCTCGAACGCCCAGGGATTGCCGAAGCGATGCTCCAGCGACGCGCGCGGGCCGATCTGCCTGGCCCGCTGCGCCGCATAGTCCTTCGACAACAGCCCCTTCATCGGCACCGTCGCGAAATCGGGGTCGCCAAAATACATGTTGCGATCGTCGAAGGCGAGCTTGATCGCCTCGGCAACGGTGTGAAGATAGGGCGCGGAGCCCGGTTCCATCGTCGCGATCCCGGCCGCCTCGGCAATGTTGAGCGCCATCAGCATGGCCGGTCCCTGACTCCAGAAACCCGCCTTGCAGACCTGATAGCCAAAGACACTGGTCATTGCCGGCGCCTCGACCTTGCCCTTGTATCTGGCGAGATCCTCATAGCGCATAAGGCCGCCGTCGCGCTCCATCGCGGCGCCGATCCGGCGGGCGATATCGCCCTTGTAGAAGGCATCGCGCCCGGCCTGGATCGCGGCCTTGCGATCCCTGGTCTTCTTGAACGCCGCCGCGTCCGCGTCAGCGATGATCCGCATCGTGCGGGCGAGATTGGGCTGGCGGAAAATCTCCCCGGTCCTGGGCAATTGGCCACCGGGATAATAAGCGTCGTAGGCGTCCTTGTATTTGGACGTCGCCTTCTGCTGGCTGACGAACACTTCCGCCAGGAAATTATACATGACGAAGCCGTCGGCCAGTTCGATCGCCGGCTGCATCACCTGCGCCAAGCCCATCGTGCCGTTCAGTTGCAGCGCGAGCGCCATCGCATCGACCATCGCGGGCACGGTGCCGCCATTGGGGCCATTGCCCGGAATGACGCCGGCATCGGCAAATTTGTCGGGCGTGGCCAGTCCCGGTGCGACGCCCTGGCCGCTGATCAGCGACACTTTCTTCGTCTTGCCGTCATAGATGATGGTCGGCGCTTCGCCGCCAAAGCCGAAATGCGAAATCTCGGTCACGGCCGCAGCGAACACCGCCGCGACGCCGGCGTCGGTGGCGTTGCCGCCGGCCAGCAGGATGCGCGTCCCCGCGGCCACCGCATAATGGCGCCCGGCCGCGACGATGCCGAACTGGCCGACGATTTCCGGCCGCAGCGTTTCACCTGCGCTAACCAATCTGGTTGGCTCTATCGCCGCCTTGCCCGGCTTCACCGGCGCATTCCCGGCCTGTGCCGAGGCCGGTGCCGCCCCCGCGACCAATGCCGCGCCGGCCATCGCCGACGCCGCAAACTCACGACGGGTCACCCCCTGCTTTCCGCTATCGCTCATCGATGGAATCCCCTGTAATCGGCATATCCGGCATGGCCCGAGGGAAGGCGCTTTCCGGCCGATACTCCTCCACAACGACCCAGGCCAGGATTTCCGCCATAACGCCATAAGCCTGGAAATTATTATAAAATATTTCAAAACTTATAGTGGAAATTTCATCCTGATGAGTTTTAGCGCAATGAACGCGCACAATGGTGGGTGTTGTGCCCGAAAACACCTTGCTGTCGTGAGGGCGACCGCAAAAACGACTTCCCACGCAGGGGACGATGCCGGAACTCCAGTTTTCGGGAGGGCCTGCAAATGCACTATCTGAACGGTCATCTATAAGAACGGGTCGCTGCACGCGTCGTGCCGCGCCTACATTTGCCGGACACCCCGATCTCTGAACCGAAAAGGCACTTTTGCCTAACGGCGCGAAGCTTAAGGCTTCATCACAGGGGAACGATAATGACGAGAGAAAGAGGAAAGACGCTTTTCGCCTTAACCAGTGCCCTAACAAGTGCGAGTCTTTGGGCGCTGACGGCCGGCATGGCACAGGCCCAGTCCACCACCGACGCCGCCCCGCAGGCCGATGAACCGGCCGCTGCGGAAATCGTCGTCATCGGTTCGCAGATCAAGGGCGCGAATACCGCCGGCGCCCTGCCGGTCAGCCTCATCGGCGAAGAGCAAATCGAAGCCGTTGCCGCGGTGTCGGGCGCCGACCTCTATCGTTCCATCCCGCAACTGGGCGGCGTCACCTTCAACGAACAGGTGCTGGGCGGCGGCAATGCCAACGCTGCACGCGGCGACGTATCGACCGTTTCGCTGCGCGGCCTGGGCCAGGGCAATACGCTGCTGCTGATCAACGGCCGCCGCACCGTGCTGCACCCAACGTCGCAGGCGATCACCGGCGTCGTCGATTCCGGCGTCCCCACCTTCGGCTACAATGCCAACACCATTCCCGTCGGCAATATCGCGCGCGTCGAAGTGCTTCGCGATGGCGCCGCCGCCCTTTATGGTTCGGACGCGGTCGCTGGCGTGGTCAACAACGTGCTCCAGTCCGATTACAAGGGCGCCAAGTTCGACGTTCAATATGGCGGCGCGGAAGGCACCAATCTGCGCGAATTTGCCGCCAATGGCCTGGTCGGATTCGATTTCGCCGAAGGCCGCGGCAATATCTCGATCTTCGCCGGCTATGCGCAAAAGTCGAAACTCTATCTCAGCGACCAGGATTATACCGCCAGCGTCGACCGCCGCGACTATGTCGCCGGCACCCCCTTTGCCAATGTGGCGGCGTGGAACGGCACCAGCACCAGCACGCCATGGGGCACGTTCCGCGTCGTTCGCCCCGGCGGCGGCGCCAATTTCCTCAATCGAACGCTCACCAGCAACGGCACCGCCTTCACCAACAGCTCGGGCCAGTTCCACATCCAGCCCAGCGCCAATGCCGGTTGCCGGATCGCATCGGGCACGCCCGATACCTGCTATGATGACGGCAATGGCGCGACGGAAATGTCGGGCGCGGATTCCAACCTGCGCTTCAATTCGCCCGCCACCTTCGACGACCTGACGGTCCAGCCGTCGGTCAAGCGCATCAATGTCTTCTCCTATCTCAACTATGAGCTTTCCGATTCCCTCTCCTTCTTCGGCGAGGTCGGCTTCTATCGCGGCAAGACCAGTTCGACGATCGGCGCCCCCGGTTCGCTCGCCAATATTCCGATCACCGTGGCGGCCAATGCCTATTGGAACCCGCTCGGCCCGGTCGGATCGCCCAACCGCCTCCCCGGCCTCGACCTTTCGGTGGTGCCGGCCGAAGGCCTGCCGGTCCAGATCACGTCGCTCAGCTATGTCGATGTGGGATCGCGCAAGGTCGACGTGACCAATTACCAATATCGTTTCCTGGGCGGCCTGCGCGGCAATATCGGCGATTTCGACTGGGAATCCGCCGGTCTCTACACCTGGGCCACGGCCAAGGACACGCAGGAGAATTTCTCCAACACGCTGCTGCAGCAGGCGATCAACAAGACCACGCCCGACGCCTATAATCCGTTCAATGGCGGCTGCGTCGCCACGCCCTCGATCGGTGACTGCACCCCCAACAGCCAGTCCACGATCGACAGTTTCATGATCGAGGCGACCCGCAAGACCCGCACCTCGCTGGCATTGTGGGATTTCAAGGTGTCGAACGCCAATCTGCTGGGCCTGTGGGCCGACAACAGCATCGGCGTCGCGGCCGGCATCGAATGGCGGCGCGAGACCTATCATGACAATCGATCCACCTATCAGGGCGGCATTGCCGGGGTCGACACCACCTATACCGACGCGGTCACGGGCGTCTTCTATGGCTCCGACCTTGGCGGCGCCAGCCCCAGCCCCGACGTACGCGGCAAGCGCAACGTGAAGTCGGCCTATGCCGAACTCGCCATTCCGATCTTCAGCCCGGAAATGGAAATCCCCATGTTCCGTCGCCTGAATTTCCAGATTGCCGGCCGCTATGAGGATTATAGCGACGTCGGATCCGTGGCGAAGCCCAAGGTCGCGGGATCATGGGAATTGCTGGAGGGCATGATGCTGCGCGGCTCCTGGTCGCAGGGCTTCCGTGCGCCGAACCTGGAGGTCATCAACACCTCCACGCTCGACCGCGTCAATGGCGGCTTCGATTATGTGCTGTGCGATGCCGATGTCCGCTCCGGGCGCGCGACCAATTTCTCCAGCGCGGTCTGCAACGTGTCGGTGCTGCGTCGCAGCGGCGGCAACCCGAACCTGAAGCCCGAGGAATCCACCAGCTGGAGCTTCGGCGCAGTCCTGTCGCCGAAACTGGGCGATGGCCTGGGCAAGGTCACCTTCACCGTCGACCGCTGGAAGATCCAGCAGAAGAATGTCGTGGGCCTGCTCGACTATCAGAATGCGCTCAACCTCGACTATCTGCTGCGCACCCAGGGCAGCAGCAACCCCAACGTCATCCGCCGCGATCCGACGGCGGACGATATCGCCCGCGTCGCCGGCACCGGCCTCGCGCCGGTCGGCGAACTGCTCTACGTCGTCGCCAATTTCCAGAATCTGCTGCCGGTCACCGTTCAGGGGATCGACTTCAATCTGGACTATTTCCTGCCCACGACGTCGGTCGGCACCTTCTCGCTCAACGTGAATGCCTCGCGCCTGATCAGCTATTATGTCGATGCCCCGGCGGGCGTGCAGCAGGTGATCGCGGGACAGGCCGCCGGCGAGATCAATGCCGGCGTGCCGATCCAGGGCGGCGGCGACGTGATCGGCCGCGATGGCCAGCCGCGCTGGCGGCTTTCGGCGACCTTCGACTGGTCGCTTGGCCCGTGGAAGATCGGCGCCTTCACCCAATATATCGACAGCGTCTATGAAAATGCGGTGCGCGATGCCGCCGCCAATCCCTGGACGGTGAAGGGCCAGACGACGGTCAATCTCTACGGCCAATATACGTTCAAGAATGACGGGCCATTGAACGGCACCACCGTTCAGATCGGCGCGCGCAACATCTTCGACAAGGATCCGCCACTTTCGTCGGGCGGCTATCTGTCCAGCCTCTACCAGCCGCAGGCGCGCTACTGGTACACCAGCCTGAAGAAGGCCTTCTAAAGGCTTGCAAGACATGGGCACGGCGCGATGTTGCCGTGCCCATTTTCTCCTTTTCCTTTCCCCTGCAAGGTCGCCCCGCCATGTCCGATACGCCCCCATCCTTCCTGGATCGCCGTGAGATGCTGGCCGCCGGCCTTGCCGGCATGGCGCTCTCCACCCTGCCCGGCCGCGCCCTGGCCCAATCAGGCGCACGCGCGCCCGACGCACCCCGCACCGGCAGCGCCAGCGTCGCCGCGCACCGGGTCGAAGTGCCCATGCCGCATGGCGGCGTGACCGCCGGCCATCCGCTGGCGGCCATGGCCGGCACCCGCATGCTGATGCAGGGCGGCACCGCGGCGGATGCCGTGGTCGCGGCGATGGCGGTCATGAACGTGGTCGAACCCTGGGCGTCGAGCGCGGGCGGCAACGGCTTTGCCACCTGCCTTGATCGCAAGACGGGCAAGGTCCAGTCATTGGCCTTCACCGGCGGCGCCCCGCGCCTGCTCGATCCCGATGGCGATCCCAAGGCGCTGGACCATGGCCCCAAGGCGCTGACCGTGCCGGGCGCGTTTGGCGGCTGGATCGCCCTGGCCCGCCGGTTCGGCAAATTGCCGCTCTCGACCCTGCTCGAACCGGCGATCGGCTATGCCCGCGACGGCCATCCGCTCGACGCCTCCATCGCGATGTTCATAACGCGCGCGCAAAAGACGCTGGCGCTCTATCCGACCAGCGCGGCGATCTTCCTGCCCGGTGGCCAGCCGCCCGCGCCACGCTCCATCTTCCGCAATCCCGATCTCGCCCGCAGCTTTCAGGCCCTTGCCGACGCGGAAAGCCAGGCGCTCAAGGGTGGCGCCGATCGGGATCGCGCCTTGCAGGCAGCGCACGACTATTTCTACACCGGTCCGATCGCGCAGGAATTTGCCCGCTTCTCGACGGAGACGGGCGGCTGGCTGCGGCTCGATGACCTCAAGGCCTATCGGCCGCGCTGGGACGATCCGGTCACGACCAATTATCGCGGGCTCGACGTCTATTGCAGCCCGCTCACCTCGCGCACGGGGCTGGAATTATGCGAACAGCTCAATCTGGTGGAGGGATTCGACCTGGCGGCGCTACCGGCCGACGATCCGCTCTTCACCCATTATCTGATCGAGGCGATCAAGGTCGCGAAGGCCGATGTCTATAAATATGCCGCCGATCCCAAATTCGCGCAGACGCCGGTCGAGGGGCTGCTGTCCAAGCGGTTCGCGGCGCAACGGCGCACGCTGATCGACGCGGCCCGCGCCGGCCTCTACCCCGAGGGCGGCAATGCCGCTGCCTTCGACCGGTCCGAGCTGGAGCCGGCACGGCAGGACTTCGCGCATCAGGGCGACGATCACACGCGCGGCGGCGACACCACCAGCCTGTCGGCGGTCGATGCCGACGGCAATGCCATCGCGGTCACGACGACGGTCGGCGGCGGCTTCGGCACCTTCCTGGTGATGGGCAATACCGGCATCCTGTTCAACAACGGCCTGCGCCTGGGCTCGTCCGCCCCCTATGCCGGCCATCCCAACAAGGTCGCGCCGGGCAAGGTCGCCCTGCTCGGCAATGGCCCGACCATCATCCTCGACAAGGGACGGCTGAAACTGGTCTTCGGTTCGCCCGGCGGCGAGACGATCGGCCAGACCCAGTTCCAGTTCCTGGTCAATGTCGTCGATCGCGGCCTGCCGATCCAGGCCGCGATCGAAGCGCCCCGCTTCGCGCTCGACGCCGATCCCAATTTCTACAAGCCCGGCGCCGCCATCACCGTGCAGGCCGAGCGGCGCTTTCCCGATGCCACGATCCAGCGCCTGACCGCGATGGGGCACAAGATCGAACGGGTCGGCCCCTATGCGATCGGCAGCGTGCAGGGCATATTGGCCGACGCATCGGGCGCCCGCATGGCTGGCGCCGACCCCCGACGGATGGGCTATGCCGTGGGCTATTGAACGAACGCATCCCCTTCTGTCGGCAAGATCGTCCATTTTTCATCGCCCCCGGCGTTGGCGATGACCGTCTCGACGAAGCCCATGGTTTGCAGGCCGTCCCCGACCGACGGGAACCAGGCTTCGCCGCCCCGGATGCGCGTGGCGAAGGCGCGGTAGAGATTGGCGAACGCCTCGATATAGCCTTCGGGATGGCCGCTGGGCGTGCGCAGCAGCGGCAGGGTCGTGGGCAGCAGGCCGGGGCCGGCCGCCCGCAGGATTTCGGCGGGCCGATCCAGCCAGCGCAGGGTCAGCGTATTCGGCTCCATCTGCGCCCATTCCAGCCCGCCATGTTCGCCATGGATGCGCAGCTTCAGGCCATTTTCGTCGCCCGCCGCGACCTGCGTCGCCTTGAGGATGCCGCGCGCGCCATTGTCGAGGCGCAGCAGGACATTGACGTCGTCGTCGAGCCGCCGTCCCTCGACATGGATGCTGAGATCGGCGCAGATTTCGCTGACGCGCAGGCCCGACACATGTTCGGCCAGGTGAAAGGCATGGGTGCCGATATCGCCCAGGCAGCCGCCCAGGCCGGCACGGGCCGGATCGGTGCGCCATTCGGCCTGTTTGTTGCCATCACGGTCGATCGCCTGGCTGAGCCAGCCCTGCGAATATTCGACCTGCACCAGCCTGATCTTGCCGAGGTCGCCGCGCGCGACACGCGCCCGCGCCTCTTCCACCAGCGGATAGCCGCTATAGGTGAAGGCGAGGCCGAAATGCCGGCCGGAGCGTTCGGCGGCGGCGGCAATCTGGCGCGCTTCGGCGAGGTCCAGCGCCATCGGCTTTTCGCAGAAGACATGGAAACCCGCGTCGAGCGCGGCGATCGCCATCGGCGCGTGGAGATGATTGGGCGTCACGATCGACAGGGCATCGATCCGCTCGTCCGCTGGCAGCACCTGTTCGCCCGCCAGCAACGCATCGAGCGAATCATAGGTGCGCGCCGGGTCGATTCCCAGCGCCTCCCCCGAACGCCGGTTGCGATCCGTGTCGCCGCTGAAGGCGCCGGCCACCAGCCGCCAATCGCCGTCCAGCGCCGCGGCAGCGCGGTGGATCGCCCCGATAAAGGCGCCTTCGCCGCCGCCGACCATGCCCAGACGCAACGCTTTTCCTGTCATCCTCATCCCTCTTTCCCATTAGTCGACAGACCGTTCATTCTGCCTCTTGATCTTCCGATCATATTGGAACAGTTTACCGGTAAATAACACCAATAGACAAGACGGAGAGTCGAGGGTGCAAAGGGTAATGGGCTTCGGCCTGGTAGCGCTCGCAATGAGCGCAGTGATGATCCCCGCCATGTCGAGCCAGGCGCAGACCGCGCCAGCCGCGCCCCCGGCCTTCAATGCCTGCCGCGCCTGTCACAGCGTGCAGCCCGGCGGCAAGAGCGGCCTTGGCCCCAATCTGGTCGGCGTCGTCGGCCGCACCGCCGGTACCCTGGCCGGCTTCAACTATTCCCCCGCGCTCAAGGCGTCGAAGCTGAAATGGGACGAGAAGGCGCTGGACGACTATCTCGCCGCGCCGACCAAGAAGGTGCCTGGCAGCCGCATGCCCATCTCCACGCCCGATCCGGCCAAGCGCGCCGCGATCATCACTTATCTCAAGAGCGTGAAATGACGGTGGCGAAGGGCGCGATGCGCGGCCCGGCCATCTTCCTGGCGCAGTTCATGGGCGATGCCGCCCCGTTCGACAATCTGGACAATGCCGCGCGCTGGATGGCGCAGGCGGGCTATAAGGGCATTCAGGTGCCCAGCAACGACCCGCGCTGCATGGACCTCAAGCTGGCGGCGGAAAGCCAGGATTATTGCGACGACCTGATCGGTCGCTGCCGCGAGGCCGGGGTCGAGATTTCGGAGCTGTCGACCCATTTGCAGGGGCAGCTGGTCGCGGTCCACCCGGCCTATGATGCCGCCTTCGATGCTTTTGCACCGGCCGAGCTGCGCGGCAAGCCGGCCGAGCGGCAGGCCTGGGCGGTCGAGCAACTGAAGCTGGCGGCGGTGGCCAGTCGGCGACTGGGGCTGAAGGCGCATGCGACCTTCTCCGGCGCGCTGGCCTGGCCGTTCGTCTATCCCTGGCCCCAGCGGCCTGCGGGCCTGGTGGAAGAAGCCTTTGTCGAACTGGGGAAGCGCTGGCGCCCGATCCTGGACGCGTTCGACGAACAGGGGATCGACCTTTGCTACGAACTGCATCCGGGCGAGGATCTGCATGACGGCCTGACCTTCGAGCGCTTCCTGGCGGCGGTCGATGGCCACAAGCGCGCCAACATCCTCTATGATCCCAGCCATTTCGTGCTGCAGGCGATGGACTATCTGCAGTTCATCGACATCTATCATGACCGTATCAGGATGTTCCACGTCAAGGATGCGGAGTTCAACCCGACCGGTCGCGCGGGCGTCTATGGCGGCTATGCCGACTGGATCGACCGGCCCGGCCGCTTCCGTTCGCTGGGCGACGGCCAGGTCGACTTCACCGGCATATTCTCGCGCCTGACCCAATATGGCTATGACGGCTGGGCGGTGCTGGAATGGGAATGCTGTCTGAAGCATCCCGAGGATGGCGCGCGCGAAGGCGCGCCCTTTATCGAGGCGCACATGATCCGCCGGCCCGAACGGGCCTTCGACGATTTCGCAGGGGGCGGTGATCCCGCCAACAACCGGCGTTGGCTGGGGCTCAGCTGACGCCGCAACCGACGATCGACACATGTCCTGACCGGAAAGCCGGCGGGACCAAAGGGAGAGGAGCCGATATGACGGCGATTAACCGGCAGAGACTTTTCTGGCTGAGCGTTCTGGCGCTGTTCACCGCCTCGATGAGCGCATCGCTCCGCGCGGCGGTGGCGAGCAGCCTGAAGGCGGAATGGATCGACCCTGTCGCCCCGATCGCGGCCGGCGAGATGATTGGCGCGGCGCTGGGATCGGCCTTCCTGGGCTTTTCCATCACCGTCTTCGTCGTCAGCGCCTTTCTCGACACGATCGGCATCCGCCGCGTGCTGATCGGCTGCGGCATCGCCTTCCTGATCGGCACGACGCTGATCGTGGGTGCGGGCAGCATGGCGACCGGCATGACCATCTATCACCTCGTATGGCTGGGCATGCTGCTGTCGGGCATCGGCTGGGGCTTTGCCGAAGCGTCGATCAATCCGCTCACCGCCCGTCTCTATCCCGAGGATACGACCCATCGCCTCAACGTGCTGCACGCCTGGTATCCCGGCGGGCTGATCGTCGGCGGCCTTGCGGGCGTGTTCCTCGCCTCGGCGCTTCCCTGGCAGGCGATCATGGCGCTGGCCTATATCCCGGCCATCGGCGTCGTATTGATCGCATCCACCACCCGCTTCCCCGCGCCGCCCGCGACCGCAGGCAGCCAGGCGATGAAGGACATGATGCTGGAAGTGGTCCGCCGCCCCAGCTTCTTCATCTGGTTCGGCGCGATGTTCCTGACCGCCTCGTCCGAACTGGCACCGGGCCAGTGGCTCGACGTCGCGCTCAGCAACCGGGTCGGCATGCGCGGCATCCTGCTTTTGGTCTATGTCAGCGCGCTGATGTTCGTGTTCCGCCATTTTGCCGGGCGGATCGCCGGCCGCCTGTCCAATCCCGGCCTGCTCTGGGTATCGAGCCTGCTCGCCGCGATCGGCCTGTTCATGCTGTCGCAGGCGCAGTCGCCGGCCTCCGCCATCCTCGCCTCCACCGTCTGGGGCCTGGGCGTATGCGCGATGTGGCCGACGATGCTGGCATCGGTGGCCGAACGTTATCCGCGCGGTGACGCCTGGGCGCTGGGGCTGGTCGGTTCGGCCGGCGCGCTCGCCAGCTTCTTCGTGCTGCCGCGGCTGGGTGAGATGTTCGACCAGGCCAAGGTGGAACTGGCCGGCGGTCCCGAGGCCTTCACCCGCCTGACCGGACCGGCGCTGCGCGCGGTGGAGGATGCGGCCGCTTCGCAATCCTTCGCCCGCCTCGCCTTCGTGCCGCTGATCCTGCTGGTCGTGTTCGGGCTGATCTGGCTGTCCGATCGACGCGCTGGTCGCCGGGCGGAGGTGGTGGCATGAAGCTGTCGCGCAGAAACCTGATCGCCGCCGGCGTCGCCGCAGCCGCCAGCCCCGCCATCGCCGCTGCGGCCGGCAAGGGATCATCCAATGCCGCCCGCTTCTCGCTCGGCTACGCCCCGCATGAAGGCAGCTTTGCCAGCCGGGGCGGATTGCTGGAGCAGATCGCCTATGCCGCCGATCAGGGCTTTCGCGCCTGGGAGGATAATGAGGCGCGCAAGCGGCCGGTTGAGCAACAGGAGGTCATGGCCAAGGCGCTGGCGCAGCGCGGCATGACCATGGGCGTGTTCGTCGCCAGCATGCCCAAATGGGCGGAGTTCCGCCCGCTGCTGGGCAGCAATGACGATGCCGAGCGCGAAGCCTTCCTGGCCGACATCCGCACATCGGTGGAGGTCGCCAAGCGGCTGAACGCGAAACATGCGACCGTCGTCACCGGCTTCATGGACCGCAAGGTGCCGCAGGATATCCAGACCGGCCGGATCATCGATTGCATGCGCCGCGCGGGCGACATCGTCGCGCCGCACGGGCTGACGCTGGTGATGGAGCCGCTCAACACCCGCACCAACCATCCCGGCGTCTATATGCAGTCGATCGCCCAGGGCTATGCGGTGGCGCGCGGCGCCAACAGTCCGGGCGTCAAGATATTGGCGGACCTCTATCATGAGCAGATCCAGTCCGGAAACCTGATCCCGACCATGGAGGCCTGCTGGGCGGAGGTCGGCTATATCCAGTTCGGCGACAATCCCGGCCGCAAGGAACCGGGCACTGGCGAGATCAACTATGCCAATATCGTGCGCTGGCTAAGGGCACGCAATTATGGCGGCGTGATCGGCATGGAACATGGCAATTCGCTGGCCGGACGCGAGGGCGAGGATCGGCTGGTGGCCGCCTATCGCGCCATCGACCAAATATAGGATGAGAGGAGGACGAGGATGAAAATCATCCCGACAGGCTTTGCAGGGACGGGTATCGCGCTGGCCACGGCTCTGCTGGTGGGCACAGCGGCGCAGGCGCAAGACAAGCCTGGCAAGCTGGGCTTCAAGGACACGCCGATCCTGCCCGGCGGCCAATGGCATGTCCATGATCCCGATCGCCCCGCCCCCACCGTCGTCACCCCGGCGGCACAGCCGGGCGGCGCACCGTCCGACGCGACCATCCTGTTCGACGGCAAGTCGCTCGACGCATGGCGCGGCGAGCGCGGTCCCTGGACCGTGGAAAAGGGGATCATGACCATCCCGCCCCGCAGCCAGAGCGGCGGCGAGAACAGCCTGATCTCCAAGCAGGAATTTGGCGACGTCCAGCTCCATCTGGAATTTCGTTCGCCCAATCCGCCGACCAAAAGCTCGCAGGATCGCGGCAATAGCGGCATCTGGTTCATGCAGCGCTACGAAGTGCAGATCCTGGATGGCTACAACAACGCCACCTACGCCGACGGCACGGTCGGCGCGGTCTATGCCTGGAAGCCGCCACTGGTGAACCCGTCGCGCCAGCCGGGCGAATGGCAGAGCTATGACATCATCTTCGAACGGCCGCGTTTCGCCGCCGACGGCAGCCTGGTCCGGCCCGCCTATGTCACCGCGCTGCTGAACGGCGTGCTGGTGCAAAATCATCAGGCGATGCTGGGCACCACCAAATGGCGTTCGCTCGCCCAATATCAGGCCCATGGGGACAAGGCGCCGATCCAGCTGCAGGATCATGACAGCCCCGTGTCGTTCCGCAACATCTGGGTTCGGCCGCTGCCGGACGAAGCCATCGCACAAGATCTGAAGGGAGCAGGACAATGATGGACCGCAGACATGCGCTGGCGGGCATGGTCGCCATGTTCGGCGCCGGGCTGTTCGCGCCGCTGGCACGCGCCGCCGGAGTGATACCGGCCGCTGGCGTGATCGACCAGGGCGCGCCCAGCCTGCAACTGTTCACGCCCGATCAGCGCGCGCTGATGACCGCACTGTGCGAACGCATCCTGCCGGCGACCGACACGCCCGGCGCGATCGAGGCCGGCGTCCCCGCCTATATCGAGAAATTGCTGGCCGACTGGTCGGTGGCGGAGGATCGCGATCCGATCATCGCTGGCCTTGCCGAAATCGATGCGCGCAGCTGGCAGGATTACAAGATTCCCGCGACCAAGGCATCGGCGGCGCAGCATGATGCACTGCTGACCCTGGCGATGAACGACCAGATTCCCAAGGGCGAGGAGTTTTTCGAAGCGTTCCGGCAGATGGTGATCGTGGGCTATTACACGTCCGAGATCGGGATCACCCAGGAACGCGAATATCTGCCGGTGCCGGGCGAATATAACGGCGCCTTCCCCTATTCCCAGGTCAACAAGGTCTATTCCGCATGAACCTCAACCGTCGTTCCATGATGCTGGGCGCCGGCGGCCTGGCCGCCCTCGCTGCCTCCCCCTTCGCCGCGCAGGCCGCCAGGGCCTCCGGCAAGATCGCTAGCGTCGGCCTGCAACTCTACACCGTGCGCGAACTGTTCGCCGCCGATCCGGTCGCCACCTTGGAGAAGGTCGCCAAGGTCGGCTATCGCGAGGTCGAATTTGGCGGTGGCGGCTATGACGCCATGGACCATAAGCTGCTCCGCAGCACGATGGACCGGCTGGGCCTCACCTGCCCGTCGCTGCACATCGGCTATGACGCGCTGCTCGACAAGTTCGACGCCAGCGTGGCCATGGCAAAAACGCTGGGCGCGGGCACCGTCGTCCTGCCCTATATGGTCGACAAATATCGCAACGCGGAGGCGTGGAAGGCCGCGCTGGTCAACATCAACCGCTTCGGTGCGCAGCTCAAGGCCGCGGGCCTGGGCTTTGCCTATCATAATCACGATTTCGAATTCACCACCAAGCCGGACGGCGTCAGCCTGTTCGACCAACTGGTCAAGGCGTGCGACCCCGAACTGGTGAAGATCGAACTGGATCTCTACTGGGCGATCTATGCCGGGCAGGATCCGCAGGCGCTGATCCGCAGCCTGGCCGGCCGCATCTATTCCTATCATGTAAAGGATATGCGCGCGGACCGCAGCATGACCTCGGTCGGCAGCGGCACGGTCGATTTCGCCGCCATCTTCAAGCTGAACGCCATCGCCGGCGTCCAGCATTTCTATGTCGAGAATGACCAGGCGCCCGCGCCCTATATTCCCGACATCACCAAGAGCTTCCAGACGCTGCGCGCGCTGCGCTTCTGACCCCCACCTGCCTCAAGACAGAAAGATCCAGGAGAGGACATCATGGCTTCGACAGACAGGTACGATGCGATCGTCATCGGTTCGGGCATCAGCGGCGGCTGGGCCGCCAAGGAATTGACGGAAAAGGGGCTGCGGGTGCTGATGCTCGACCGTGGCCACATGGTCGAGCATGGCGAGGATTATACCTATGACGGCAAGCCCGCTTATGAGGTGCCCGCCCGCAACATCATGCCCGACCCAATCAAGCAGAGCGATTATTTCATCGCCCAGCATGGCTATGTCGCGCCCAGCAACCAGGCCTTCTACAATAATGACCGCCTGAACCCCTATGATTATGGCGCCGGCAGTAAATTCTACTGGATCCGCCCCGGCGCGGTCGGCGGCAAGTCGCTGATCTGGGGCCGCTGGAGCTTCCGCTGGAGCCCGGCCGATTTCGAGGCGAACAAGCGCGAGGGCATCGGCGGCGACTGGCCGATCCGCTATGAGGATCTGGTCCCCTGGTACAGTTATGTCGAAAAATATATCGGCGTATCGGGATCGCGCGAGAAGCTGCCTTATCTGCCCGACAGCGAGTTCCAGCCGCCGATGCCGATGAACATCGCTGAAAAATGGATGAAGCAGCGGCTGGAAACGCAATTCCCCGGCCGCAAGATGATCAATGCGCGCCTGTCCAACATGACCGAGGACAAGCCCGAGCAGAACCGCACGAAATGCCAGCTGCGCAACCAGTGCGGCAATGGCTGTTCCTTCGGCGCCTATTTCTCGACCCAGGCGGTCACCCTGCCGGCCGCGCGCGCGACCGGGCGGCTGACCTTGCGGTCCGACGCGGTCGTCACCAACCTCGATTATGATCCGGCGACCAAGAAGGTCAGCGGCGTGCGCTTCGTCGATGCCAAGACCGGACAGGCCGAAACCGTGACCGCGCGGCTGGTCTTCCTGTGCGCGTCCACGCTCGCCTCGACCCAGATCCTGATGAACTCGCGCCCGGCGGGCAGCGGCAAGAGCCATTTCGACAGCAGCGGGACGCTGGGCCGCTATATCATGGACCATATCTTCCGCGTCGGGGTGAAGGGCGACATTCCCGGCATGGAGGAGTTCATCGAATATGGCCGCCGCCCCGGCGCCATCTATGTCCCGCGCTTCCGCAACAATGGCAACAGCGAAGATGTCGGCTTCAAGCGCGGCTATGGCTATCAGGGCGGCGCCTATCGCGAGCCGTCCAAGCCGGTCGGCTTTGGCGCGTCGATGAAGCAGGGTATGCGCAAATATGGCGGCTGGAAATTCCAGATGGGCGCCTTTGGCGAGTGCCTGCCCTATGAGGATAATTATGTCGCGCTGAGCCCCGACAAGACCGACCGATTCGGCATGCCGCTGATGCAGTTCAACGTCACCTTCCGCGACAATGAGATGCGGATGATGGCGGATGCCCGCGAACAGGGGGAGAAGATGCTGCGCGCCGCGGGCCTGACCAACGTCACCAGTTCGGTCCGCGAACATGTGCCGGGCGACGCTATCCATGAAATGGGCGGCGCACGCATGGGCGCCGATCCGCGCGCATCGGTGCTCAACCAGTGGAGCCAGGCGCATGATGCCAGCAATTTGTTCGTCACCGACGGCGCGCAGATGGCCTCCATCTCCTGCGTCAATCCGTCGCTGACCTTCATGGCGCTGACCGCCCGCGCGGTCGACCATGCGGTCAAGGAAATGAAGGCGGGCCGGGTCTGACAGGGCCGGCCCCCTCCCGACGCTGTGCTGCGCCGCAAAACCGGCTATCAGGGGCCATGAGGATGATCTTCTGATGGCCAGGCGGCGGGAAAATGGCGTGACGATCCGCGCCGTGGCGGAACGGGCCGGCGTGTCGGCGATGACGGTATCCAACGTCATCAACGGCGCCGGCCGGGCCAGCGTAGCAACCGTCGCGACGGTGCAGGCGGCGATCGCGGAACTGGGCTATGTGCCCAATCTGGCTGCCCGCCGCCTGGCCAAGGCGCGGGCGACGACGGTGGGCCTCATCTACAGCAACCGGCGCACGCCCTTTCTCGACGCGGTGCTGGTCGGATCGCTGCGCGCGACCAATGCCAATGGACTGCAACTGATCCTGCGCGACGGCGATGGCGTGACGCTGGACGAAGCCGAACGCATCGCCCAGGAACTGGTGCGCAGCGGCGCCGACGCGCTGCTGCTGATCCCGCCCTTTGCCGAACAGTTGAGCGGATCGGCGATATTGCCGGCGCTCGGCGTGCCTTTCGCCGCGATCGCCACCGGCACGCCGCTGTCGGGCATATCGACGGTGCGGATCGACAATCAGGCGGCGATGCAGGCGCTGACCCGGCGCGTCATTGCCGATGGCCATCGCCGCATCGCCTATGTCGCCGGCCCCGATCATTACAGTGTGGTCGCCGCCCGTCTCGACGGCTTCTACGCCGCCTTGCAGGATGCCGGCCTGCGCGTGGACGACAGTTTGATCGTCGAGCATGGCGCGTTCGACCATGCGTCCGGCATGGCGGCGGCGCAGACCCTGCTCGCCCGGCCCGACCGGCCGACCGCGATCCTGTGCAGCAGCGACGATCTGGCGGCGGGCGTCATCGCCCAGGCCGGACAGATGGGGCTGACCCTGCCCCATGATCTGAGCGTCACCGGGTTCGACGACACCATCCTCGCCTCGCGCGTCTGGCCGCCGCTGACCGTGATCCGCCAGCCGGTCGAGGACATGGCCTTTCGCGCCACCCAGTGCCTGATCGGCGCGCTCGGCAAGGGCGGGATGCGCGTCAGCGACGAGATATTCGACCATCAACTAGTGCAGCGCGCGTCGATTGCGCCGGCCAGCACTTTGGGCTTCACCGGGCGGCGGTGATCGCCGCCCTTTCAGCAACAGGGGACAGAGCATCATGGAAACGAGCAGAAGGGAATTGGCGGCGATGATGGCATTGGGCGGCGCAGGCATGGCCCTGACATCGGCACAGTCCTCGGCACAGGCAGCAACGCCAGTTCAGGCGAAACTGGTCCATCATGTCTTCTTCTGGCTGAAGCGCCCGGGCAACCAGGCCGATCGCGACCAGTTGATCGCCGGGCTGCGCACGCTGCGCGCAATTCCCGTGATCCGCGACCTGCAAATCGGCGTGCCCGCCAGCACCGAAAAGCGCGACGTGGTCGATTCCTCCTTCGACGTGTCGGAACTGATGGTCTTCGACAATGCGGTCGACCAGAAAGTCTATCAGGACCACGAAATCCATCAGGCCTTCGTCAAATCCTGCGAGCCTCTGTGGCAGAAGGTCGTGGTCTACGACATGCAGGTCGTGCCGGATCGCTGAGCCGGGCATCGCAAGGCGGCCCGATCCGCGCTAAGGGTCGCTCATCAGCCTGAACGAGAGAAGATCATGATTCTGCCGGATATTCTTGCCCCCACCTATGTCCAGATGCTGGGCGCTTTGTCGGCCTGGCTGGCCAAGGCCGAGGCCGGGAAGCAGGATGGCACCGCGCAAACATTGCCGGGCGCGCGCCTGGCGCCGGACATGTTTCCGCTGTCGACGCAGATCCGCTTCGCATGCGTGCAGGCGCAGGAGGGCATGTATCGGTTGCGCGGCGAAGCCTTTCCGCCGCTGGTCGGGCAATTGCTCGACGAAGGCCGCAACGCGGGCGAGCATCCCGGATCGATCGCCGACGCGCAGGCGAGAATAGCCGAGACCATCGCGATCGTGGAAAGCCTTGCAGCGGATGCGCCGTCCATCGATCCGGCTGCGCCGATCGCTCATGCGCTGCCGCAGGGCATGATCTTCGACCTCACCGCCGGGCAATTTGTCCGCGACTGGGCGCTGCCGCAATTCTACTTCCACATCATGACCGCCTACGCGATCCTGCGGGCGCAGGGCGTGGATCTGGGCAAGGTCGATTATGTGGCGCACATGTTCCCCTATGTGCGGCCCGGTACCCTGCCTGCGCAATGAGGTGAAACGGCTTGGGTCCGCCAGCAGCGCTGGTTCGCGGCCACCTCCTGCTTTCACGCGCTCCGATCATATAGGGCTTCCACCCCAGCCTGACTGCGCGTCAGTGATTCCGATGAGCGGTTGAGATGCATCTTGCCCGGTGCCCCGACAATTCATGCGGGATGCGAACGCGATGCTGGTAGAGCGCGCTTCCCCGCCACCGACCGATTATCCGCCTGTACGACACGCCTGCGTCGCACTTAGACCAAAGAGTTTCCATTTATTGCAGTTCGTTAAGTCATCCTGGCAGGCATTTCGTGCCGCCCCCCGTTGCTGCGGTCAGAACACAAGGGTCCGACAAACATTGTTCAGCGCTTTTCGGGAAAATGGTGCCGCTTGCGGGACTCGAACCCACGACCCTCGCATTACGAAGAACAATTCTTCAAATAACCTACTGATTTTGCGTATAAATTGCTGGCTTTCCACTCTACGCCACACTCAATCTGACCCAATTTTTATTTAATAAAATCAGCAGGTTGAGAGTAAAAATTCTGTCCCACTTTGACCCAGTTGCTTTCCAGCACCGAGATGGCTTCTGCATTTTAAAGCCGGATAGGCGCCAATCAATTTTAGCGCGCTGGTCCAGCTACGGGCAAATCTGAAAACGAATATCAATCACCCAACCGTCACATATTGACCGACGATAAACAGTCGGGTTTAGAGCCAAGATTCATGCGGATAAAGGGCTTCGGAGCGGACCGGTCATTCTACACCAAAATTCATATCTGAGAAGCCTCGGTGGGGTTTCCCGACATTCATCTGTAACTGGCGTTTTCGGAGTCACTGCGTTACAACGATAACAAGCAGAATAAGGGGTAGCTTGATGGCTCATGCCGGCACCAAGTCAAAACGGTCTGATGGACCGCGCATGGTCCATGTGAGGCTGGAACCTGACCTTCATCGGAGGCTCAGGATCCTCGTCGCAGCCGAAGACACATCAGTCCAAGACTGGATGGCGCAACTGGTCGAGAAGGCCGTCACCGAGCAGTGGCCGAATGTCACAAAAGAGGAAATTTGATCATGGCCACTCAAACAGCCGAGTTCCAGAAAGCAGCGACGTCCTCCGTCGCTGTGATCGTTCAGCAGGGGAAAATCCTCGACTACATCGACAGCATCACACAGCGAAACGAGACGCCCGAGGAATATGTTCGCCAAGAGATCGCTAAGTCGCTCGTGAGGGAATACGGCTATCAGAAAGCCGAGCTATCGGTGGAATTTACGCTTCGCCTTGGCTCGCGAAAACCAAGGGCTGATCTCGTCATTTTCGACGAGAACGACAAGCATGATCAGGACCGTGCGCGTATAATCATCGAATGCAAGTCGCAGAAGATCAAATCATCTGACCGCAAGGAAGGCGTCGGTCAGCTTCAAAGCTACATGGCCGCGTGCCCGAATGTGGCCTATGGCATGTGGACGAACGGCATTGAACGCTACTGCTATCGGCGGGTGGATACCGACGGGTCCGTCAAGTTCGAGGAAATCCCCGATATTCCCGGCAAGGGCCGGACAGAAGATGAAGTCGAACGCCCACGCTTCGATCAGTTGAAAGCAGCGTCTTCCGATGCACTGCTTTTCGCGTTCCGCCGCTGCCACAATTACATCGCCGGAAACCAAGGGCTACAGAAGCCCGAAGCTTTTTGGGAATTGCTCAAGATTATCTTCTGCAAAATCCACGACGAGCGAAGCTCAGACGAGGTAGAATTCTATGCCACGTCGAAGGAGCGGCATGGCCTGAACGGGCAACTGAAGGTCAAGGCACGCATCGCCCGCCTATTTGACGAGGTGAAGGCAGAATATCCCACGATCTTCCGCGAGAACGAAGTCGTCGAGCTCAATGACGGCGTTCGCGCGTATATCGTCAGCCAGTTGCAAATGTATTCTCTGCTCGAAAGCGACATTGACGTGAAAGGACGCGCCTACGAAGAAATCGTCGGCTCGAACCTGCGCGGAGATCGCGGGGAATTTTTTACGCCCCGTAATATCTGCCAAATGGCTGTCGCGATGCTCGATCCGGGCGAACGACAAATGATCCTCGATCCGGCGTGTGGAACGGGGGGTTTTCTGATCACGGCTATGAATTATGTGATTGAAAAGATCAGGTCTGCCGAGATCAGCAAGTGGGGTGATGTCGAGCGAGCTGAAACTGCGATCCGCCAGCGGGTAAGCCGTTTTGCGCAGAATTACATCATCGGAATGGACCTGAACCCAAACCTCGTCAAAGCGTCCAAAATGAACATGGTCATGAACAATGACGGCACGGGCGGGTTGTATCAGGCGAACTCACTCAAAGCTTCGGCTACATGGGAGGACACCCTTCGGGATCGACAGATCCTTGGTAAGGTCGATCTGCTTTTCACCAATCCTCCCTTCGGATCGAAAATCCCCATCGATGAGCCGTCGATCTTGGAGACGTACGACCTCGGGCACACTTGGTCCTATGATGCGGACGCCGACAAGTGGTCGAAAACCGACGCCGTTCAGAAGTCTCAACCACCAGAAATCCTGTTCATCGAGCGGTGCATAAAACTGCTGAAACCCGGCTCGGGACGCTGCGCCATTGTTCTACCTGACGGCATCCTCGGGTCGCCAGGGCTTGGCTATGTTCGCGAGTGGATTTTGCAGAACACGCGTGTGCTCGCTAGCATTGACCTGCACCCTGACACGTTCCAGCCTCACGTCAGCGTGCAAACGAGCGTGCTCATTCTGGAACGCAAAACGGACGAACAGATTGCCGTGGAGAGGGCAGCAGGTCGCCAGAATGATTACGAGGTATTCATGGCCGTGGCGAATCACATTGGTCATGACAAGCGCGGTAACGTCACATATGTGCGCGACCGCAAGGGCAACGAAATTGTCGAGGAAGTCGAAGAAACCCTCAAGGAGTATGAGGACGGCAAACCCATATACAAAAGGCAGCGCACGCAGCGCAAAGTCATCGACGACAACACCCTCCAAATCGCACAGGCGTTCCGATCATGGCTCTACGAGCAAGACTAACTCCACCGCGCGAAACAAAGACAGATTGGCCCTGGCACAAGGTCAAATCGTCTTCGCTAAAGGCGTCTCTGCTGTTCAGTGGAGGGCGTCGCATGGAGGCGGAGAACTTCCTCGCATCAGGCTATGGTACTCGGGTGGCCTTGGAGGCGAAGTCCGAGGGCTGGGCACGACTTGAGCAGTTTTCCCGGATTTGGCAGCCGACCCGCCTAAAAGGCATATTGGTCTCGCTTGAGGACGGGAAACCGTACCTGTCGGCGACTCAAGTTTTTGACGTGCGTCCTGTCTCTCGTAGGTTCTTGTCCGTCGAAAAAATCTCCGACTCCGCTGCTTTGGAGGTTAAGGGGGGCCAAATACTCATAACAAGATCAGGAACGGTAGGTCGCGCGACTATCGCAACAATCGCGCATTCTGATCATATCATCTCCGACGACCTTCTTCGAGTAGAAGCCAGAGATGCCTCTTGGTGGGGCTGGATCTATGCTTATCTGAGAGCGCCAACGGCCCGTGGAATGATGAAGGCCGCTCAATACGGACATATTATCAAACATTTAGAGACGCATCACCTCCAGGCGCTACCAATAATCAAACTTCGCCAGGATCTAAGAGCGCCATTCAACGATCGCGTCGCCGCGATCTTGACTGCCAGGGATCGCGCACATCAGCTCGTGTTAAAGTCCGAAGAAGAGCTACTTCGCGCGGTTGGCAAACCTGCTGGTGACGAAAATATGGTGACCGGCTTCACCACACGCGCAAGTTCGATGTTTGGTAGGGGGCGGCGATTGGAAGGCAACTTCCACAATCCACAGGCACGTGCTGCAGAGGCGGCGATACGGGCAGCATCACCAAGAATTGAGCTACTCAATGACCTAGTTGAACGGGTATTCGTTCCCGGTCGCTTCAAGCACGTCTACGGCGACGAGGGTATTCCGTATCTCGATAGCGCGCAGATTCTGGAGGTCGCACCTGACGTCGATAAGCGCGTTCTCTCCCTTAAAGGCGAGAAGAAAGCGGGCTACCTCATCGACGCCGGGACCCTGTTAGTCCCCTGTTCCGGCCAGTTGCACGGGATCGTCGGCAGCGTGGTGCTTGCCACTGAGTGGCACGAGAACAAAGTTCTAACTAACCATATCCTGCGAATTGTGCCGAAGAAGAAGCCATCCATTCGCATCGGTTATTTGCAATCAGTTCTCAGCCACCCAACGCTTGGGCGACCTCGCATTTTAAGGGGTGCCTTTGGCTCGAGCGTTCCCGAGATCGGCCCAGAGGACATTAAGAGCCTGACGGTACCTCGGTTCGATATGAAGATCGAGAACGCTATAGCAGACGCAATGGAGGAAGCTGCGAACCTGCGGGCGCAAGCGGACGAAATGGAGGAGCAACTTGCCTCGGAGGCGGAGGAGCTTCTGAACCGATTCCTTACGGGTGATCAAAGCCACCTCGAAGCGTAAGCGGATAACCGTTGTCGGCCAGGGCAAATGTGAGGACGGCGCAATCCCACAAGTAGGAGGTTGTCCATGTCGCTGCTGTCTTCGCTTAATCTCGTCCAGTCCAATGCCACCGAAATGCGCACCCGTGGCATCAACACAATGCGTCAGAAACTGATCGACCGGATCAGCGATCAGATCGCCCTGGTCGAAGCCACGGAATCGGGGAAGACGTTCCAGCGCGTCAAATTTCGCCGCATCCGCGATGAGGCGAGCGACGAGCTGACTGAAACCCCGGTACGCACCCGCGTCCGCCCGTGGTGGTTGCAGGATAAGGATGGGTCGATCCTCGTCTGGATCAAATATGGCAATCAGACGCTGGAATTGGCGAAAGGCAAGACCGCCATTCGGGTCAAAAACATGGCGGAATTGGCAAAGACGTTCGAGACGGTGCGCGAGGCCGTCCGCGCCGGAGAGTTCGACACCCATATCACCAACGCCGTGGGCACCTTCAAAACCCGCTTCGGCAAATGAGGTACAAGGAGAAATGCCCCTTGCCGATACAAGGGGCATTTTCTCTACAGCAATGTCAGTTAAGCGGCACGCTTGAGGCCATTGGCTTGCCAGTCTCTGGCCTCATTCACGATATCATCGGCCATGCCCGATATGGCACGGAAAATGTCGATCTGATCGGCATCAAGCGTCGAAGCGCTGCCCTCAACCACTCCTTGTAAGACATTACACAGGGTTTCGACGTCAGGCTGCTCCGGCGGACGACTGACCTCGGCCAGAAGCAATCCAAGCGTCGTGCGGGTGACGCAGCTTTCGGCCGCGTACTTGTCATCCACCTCGTTTACCGTTTCAACAAGATTGTCGGCAACGTTATCGATTAGCCTTATAGTTTCATCTCCCCGCACCCATAGATAAGAAGCATTGGCTTCAAGCGCGCGAATGGAACGCTCAGCGGCTTCGACACGGGCGACAAGCTCGGCCATGGCATAATCAGCCTTAATCATGCTCACTTGCCCTCCTTCATGAGGACGGTCGCCTTCGGCACAGCTGCCTGGACCGACACCTGATCCTCAACATCGATCACCTCGCCGCCATAAGAAATCGAGGTGATGAAAGTTCCCCAGCCGGTCTGCACCAGATTGAGATCCAGCAAATCAGGATCGAACGGCTCTTTGCCCTCCACGATAAAAGTGCTGCAAACCACATCAAAGGTTCGAGCTACGACATGGCTATGTCGCCCATCAAATTCATAGAAGCTACTGTCATCGACCTGATTGACCGGCCAACTGGGCTGATCCGGCGACTGGACATAATCCAAGATTTGGTCGCCATTTTCAGCAAACGCCTTTATCTCAACACGACCTTCCATCTCGATCCCGCCATTATATGCGACATTGCAGATGCAGCCCCAATTCTTGCGCGAACGACGGGGGTTAATGGGCGCGCCGTCAAGCGTCTGTTGGACGTTGAGGCCCATGACGAAAATATGGGTGCCAAAAGCAGCAGGGTCTTGGCCCGCCCAATAAGCAGCGACATCCTCATCGACACGGCCGAGCTTGATCTTCCCGCCGCAGCCGACGATGTCTACCCGCGTCCGATGAGTGCGAGGGGCAAAAGCGAATTCAAGTGGAGCATTAAAGATCTTAAGCATGATTAATTTAACCCTGTGAAACAATTGAGATGATTTAATTTTCGATCGGCATGGGCTTGCAGAGAGTGCCGTTAATTTCGATACCATCGAGGAAGCAGCCGCCATGCCGGACGTACGCAACCGGCATGATCTTGATTTTTCCGAAATCCAGCGGCTGATCGAACTCGGCGAAGAATTCGAGCACGATCTCTTCCCGCTTGTTGATCGGCTTCACGCCATGGGGATCATTCCAACCTCCCTGGGGTGCGACCGGAGTGACGTTGAAGACCTGAACACAGTCGCCGTTACGGTCGAAAATAGCGCCTTCATGTTCCAGAGCCACGTCGACACCCATGATGAATGGCAGTGGGATGGAAGACGCCGGATCAAAGGTCACTTGGCCCTGCTTCGTCCAAGCGGGATCGACCTTGGGCAAACCGCCCTGCCCTACGATGCAGATGTGGTACGGGTGGATATTGGGATTAGTAGAGGTCACATTACATTCCTATGTTGCCCAATGGATTAAATTTCATTGGGTTGGTTGGCGTTGCGCTTTAAGCGCAGAGACCGATTAACATGAGAATTATATAACGCAATAGGAAAATATAAGGGAGTGAATTAAATTTAGATTTAATTGAACCCCAGCCCGTTGCATGGTAGCTGCCGCTTATGGAAAGCACCGCAGACATACTCCTCGCGCACAAGCAGAAGCTGGTGGCGCAACTGGCATTGGCCAAAGCCAAGGTCGAAAGCATCGAGACTGAAATCGCGAACGTCGATTCCGCGATCGGGTCGCTGCCCCAGACACCCGCCCCTGCTCACAAACCAACGCCTGTTAAGGTGCGGCACGATGGTAGAAAAATGAGTGTGAAAGCGATGGTTCTGGAATCGCTGGACCTGCATCTTCCCGATGGTGGCGAGGTCCATGATCTGCTGAATTGCTTTGCGACCGTTTATGGCCGCGACGACGTGGCCCGGACGAGTTTAAGCCCACAGCTCACCACACTTAAAAATGAGGGCAAGATAAGCCGTGACGGCATGATCTGGCGTCTTGTGCGGAATGACTGACCCTCAGCCCGCCGCGTGCCCAAAATGCGGGCGCTGGGCATCATATTGGTATGTCTCCGACATGCCGCCGCATGATTACCGGGTCCAATGCCGTTATTGCCGGATTTTTGTGGCGTGGAAATCGGAAGCGCAGTTGGCTTTCCAGCGCCGCGTAGTCGATGTGACAGTTATACCTCTGCCCGATCCGGGACCGACGCTAGATGCGTTTTTTATCGATCCCGAATAGGTGCCTGGACTCAGCTTGTGCAAAGTTTCTTGAAAATCTGAGGCCCCAGTGTCTCGACGCTTTCCTGCTTCGCCCGCTGTCCTGCGGCGTCGCCTAAAGCCATATCGCCTTCGGACCTGTCCGCATCCACAGCCCAGAATTTTTCCCAGCGCAAATCGGTCGAATTTTTACAGCCGTGATGGACGATGGCGTAATACCACATTTGTGGCTGGACCAATTGCAGCCCGACGCTGATACCGTGATCGGAACGGCTCAAAACCTTGCCTAGCCATTCGGTCTTTGCATTTGAGCCAGCGGTCGAGAATTCTTGCGTCTCAAGCACGACATTACCAGGCTTCAGAACGCCTGCTTCCGGTCCATATCCCATGTCGAGCAATTCGGGCGGAACGGCTGCACGGGTGGTCGGCACTTCTTCATAGAGCGCCGCGTCTTCGCCATTCATCCAGGTCGCGGGATCTTGCTGAAAGCCACAGTCTTGCAACACCTTGTTCACGGCGGGATCGGTCTGGCTGATCTCGATCGTTTCCTCACCAATGCGCGTGCTCAAGCGGATCAACAAGCGGCTGGCCGGGGCCATATCTTCCGAGTTGATGCCACCGGCCTTTGGGCCAATGACAAGCATGTTGCTGTAAGCCGGATTGACGACGAAACCGCGCTTGGCTGGATAATCATCCACACGGGCCTCGTACCGGATGAATGGCCCTGCGGGTAGCAAGCCTTTGGCCATCATCTGCATGGAAAAAGCATCCGGGCGGCTCGTCATCTCAACGCCCTTCCGATCGGCATCGAATGTACCGAACTCATAGGTCAGATGTTTGCCGCCGACGCATTTGACCGCAGCATCGATCAGCAGCCGTTCGCCATGGAATAATTTCGATGCCGTCACATTGTGTTGATCCGTCATCGCATCGTCGCTCTCCGCGAGCTTCCAACTGTCGTCAGGGATCGGGGCAACGGTTGTCACATTGGCGGGCGTGTCTTCATATATTTTCACGACATCCTTGAGATAGGGATAGCCGATCACCGCCGCGCCGATGCAGGCGATCCCCACTCCACCAGCCAACATGATATTACCGAGCTTCATATCACCCCCACGTCCACTAATCGTGTCATGTTCATCGCGGACCCGTTACGGACAGGCAACAGAAAATGACACGATTGGTAGACAGACATTGCGGCACGGTCATCGCCATGTCGCGGAATGGATGTCGTCGAAATCCTTGGCCGGAATGTTCGCCATTACCGGCGTCTGCGCGGGATGACGCAGGAGGAGGTTGGCTTATCAATAGATATGGAACGCAGCTACGTCAGCGACCTTGAACGGGGGAAGCGCAATCCCAGCGTCCGGGCAGTAGGCCGGTTGGCCGCGGCATTGGGTGTCGAGCCGTTCGAATTGTTGCGGGGTGATCCATCCGACTAGTCAGCGTTGGGTGACTGCTATCGCTGCATCGCTCAAAGTCATCAGGCGATGTCCTGCTTCATGGAGGCGATTGGCCAACGCTACGATCTGTTCAGCATCATCTTCGGCATGCCCCTGCATAGCGATGTCATTGGCATCTTGGCAGAGCGCAGTCATGAAGGCGAACAATCCTTGTATGACAGGGATAGGCGAAATTCCGCGTTGCTGCATGGACCGGCTTTCTAATTTCGAAAACCCGAGTCATCCGTCCAACCCTTGAGAAAATCCACAGGGGCGAGTCCCCTTAGATGGACAAAAAAAGAATGGGACGCCGAAGCGCCCCATTTATTTCGTTTCCGTAGCAAATTAGCAGTCTTGCAGATCGTCCAGATTATTCTTCGTAGACCCATCGCGTTGTGTGCGGAGATATTTTCCGGTCACGCCCTTTACAACATTGATTCGAGTGGTCTGACCGTCATTCCACGACACATAGTAGCTGTGGGTGCCGTTCTCGATATCGCTGATAGCATCCGCCTTCAGCCTTGGAGACCATGCTTCACCGGCATTGCACAGCTTGGTGATATCACCATCCTTGTCTTTGCCGCTCTTAACAACATACCGTGTTGCCATTGTTTTTCCCTTACTTCTCGCGAGTGGTGGTGTGGGGATTCGCTTTGCCCTGCGCTTCCGTCACGAAGCGGCCGCTGATAGCGCTGCGGAAGCTTCCGCCAGTGCTGCCGGATTTCCCTGACGTTTCATGAACCGTGGTATGAGGGCTGGCCTTCCCGTGCTTCGTCGTAACGTAACGGCCCGAGATCGCGCTGCGATAGTGGCCGCTTCCTTTTCCTGCCATTGCATCAATTCCTTTTGTTGCGTATTCGATGTCGCGTTGCGAGTCTGCAACGCTCGAGAGGGAGAATTGCAAATGTCGAACAGTGTTGCAAGAGGCAAATTGTGACAGCGGTTCATTTTGACGGGGAGAGATTCACTGCCGCGCTTGAAAGCACGAGGCTTGCACGGGGCCGGACTTGGCGAAAAGTTGCAGATGAGGCGGGTGTCAGCGCTTCAACGCTGACAAGGCTTACGCAAGGAAAACGGCCTGATGTGGACAGTCTTGGCGCGCTTTCTCATTGGGCCGGTCTGGACATAAACACGTTCTACGCCAATGAAGTGCCTTCGGTGCCAGCAGAACCTCTTGCTCAAATAGCGGCATATCTTCGCGCCGATCCGAACCTTGGAGAGGATGGGGCGAAGGCTATGGAAACTATCTTGCGTGTAACTTACGAGCAGTTGCGGAGGAAATGAAGGTGGGGCTGCGAAGGGGGTTTAAGACTGAGGCAAATGCCACGTCACGAGAATTTCGCGCCGAGCTTGGACTGGAGCCCGAGGCACCGCTGTGCCCTTTCGCAGCCGCAGAGCATCTTGATGTCCCAATACAGAAGCTGACGTCCTTTCGCTCCTTACTGCCTGAAGAAACGTCTTTGCTGATCGCTAAGGGAACTGCGGTTTCTGCCTTCACAGCTTGCTTCGGAACAGATCGTCTCATCATTTATAATGATGCGCTGCCGCTGACGCGTTCTCACGCTGACATCATGCACGAGATCGCGCACATGTTGCTGATCCATCCGCCGCATAGCGTATGTGCGGACGATGGCGGGAGACATTACGATCAAGAGATGGAAGAGGAAGCTAACTGGCTTGGGCCAGCTTTGCTCGTATCCGAGGAAGCCGCACTCCACGTCGTCCGCCGAGCATTAGATGTCTCAACGGCTGCTCAGCTTTATGGAGTAAGTCGCGATCTAATGCGGATGCGCCTGAACGTGACAGGAGCTCAGAGGCGCGTGGATCGAGCGGCGTAGGCAGTCCAATTGCGGAATGGCGCGCATACAGCTGCGGAATGGCGCGCATACAGCCATATCGCCTTCGGACAGCCGACCACCGCCGAGCCGACGCAGGCAATCCGCATCCTTCAGCTGAAAGGATGTGGCTAAAGGAAAATATGATGCTGGTTGCAGTCAGATTTTGACAGATCTGCGTCACATCTGTCATTTAACGCCCAAATTGCCGTCCCTGAGAGCTGTTTTTCACCCGCTGGCCCGATTGCAGACAACGAGCAGGAGGGTATGGTGCTCATATGTGGCAATTCGCTGTCCTTGCTCTGGCATCCGCGGCGCCCGCCGGACAACAAGACCTCACCTTCGACGGCGAGTCCTTAGTAGCGTGGCGGGCTCTCACCTACACTTGGTTCACCAGCTTCGAGAACTGTCGGTTCGAGCAATGTTAGCACGCCACGGGAAAATTGCTGCAACATGGCGAACGCGCATCGATCAAGTCTCCACGAGGCGTATGCGAACAATTGGACGCAACGGCCCGCAAGGCAGCGCGGTGGAAAAAGCCCGAACCGCCCTCGTTGAGTAGCTTACAAGCGTGCGCCCGTCCAAATAGCGGGGGAAGCGCTTATGGGTTCACGACCTAAATCGACTCTTCTTCCAGCACCTCTCCTGCAACCAGGCGGATGATATGGGTGTATGAACTCAGGACCGGAGTTCCGACAGAATAGGATACATGCTTTCCCTCCTCAAACCTGTGCTGCGTTGCCCCAGCAAAGGCTTCGAGCGGCAACGGGTGTGTTGCCCGAGGGTTATGGAAAACTTGCAGTTCATCCGACCAGCGCTCCCCGTTGTCAGCAACAACTTCTTCGCTGAATGGTGTCCCAATCACGGCATTGGGGTCCGGGTCAAGCCGATAGCCCATCCGATAATATCGATGATCGTCTGGCGCAAAGCCAGCATCAACGCCCATTCTGTCGAACTTGGCTAAAGTACCAGCATTGGAGAAGACGACAGCAGATATATTTTCTGCTCCCTCAAGATCGAAGAATCCAGTTTCGATTTTTTTCGTTTTAAATGTATGGCCCTCAAGGTCGATGGTACGAACCGAGAGGATACCATCGATAAACTCCCATTCGATACGTTGTCCATATAGGTATAGCCAAAGCGCCTCTTGAGTATAAGTCATCGAACCGACTTCGCCGTTGCCGCCAGGCTTGTGGAAGTCAGCGACGGCTAACGCAAACGGCGTTCCCGCGCCGGGTCCACGTTCCCAATAGCTCGAACCATCAGCACTTTTTTTGTTCAATTTTGCCGTAAGAGCCCCGCCGAACTTCATCGGCATATAGTCGCGGAGGAAAGCCTTCATCTCTTCGGCAGTCTTGGGGTTAGGATGTTCGGCGAGCACTCCAGACGTCGATGGTGCACAAGTGGTCGCTTCCACGGTAAACTCACTCCGCGGAGATATCACGTGAAAGTCGGGTGCTTCCGGCTGGGTTACATCATACCCCAGCTCTCTAAAAGTCGCCCACAGGTACAATTCCCAGAGCCGCTGATCAAACTGCTTTGTTTGAAACTCTTTCACAAAGTGCGGATCGCTTGGAGCAAGCCAAGGCCCAAGCTCCCTGAGAACGGCACAGGCGGGACTACGTCCCGGCGTATCGATCAGAAAACGAAAATTTGGATGCAGGTCTTCCGGTTTCGTACCCGGCGGAATCGCGAGGAGGTCAGTACGATGGTTGGTTTCATCGCCTTGGGTGCCAAGAACCTCTAGGTCGTCCTCGGTAACAGCCTTTGCGATACGCTGTCTTAAAGCACTAGTGGCGTAGGAGGCTGATCGGAGGCAAGAATCTAGGTCAGCCGAGCGAAATCGGCCGTTCCTATCCCGGACGAGAAGGTTCCAGTAGTAGTCATCATCCTCAACATCCCGCACAATCAGACCGATCACCTTCTCTTCAACATCTGCCCAATATGAGACTTCTTCATAGAGATAGGGCGCAGGCGACCTACGTGTGCCAATCGCGAGGAGGTTGAATTTCGAGCGGGAAATTGGCTTGCTTAGCTTTTCCCACTCCATTCTTGCCTTTCGCTTCGCTTTTGCCTCCCCCAACACGCCCTCCTCTTCACAAGCATCCCGAACACATGAAAACGAATCTTAATGCAATCAGAAATAAGATCAATTTATATGCGCCGCTCTTATACTATGCAGTTGCTCGACATTCATCTCCGCCGTCAGATGCTTGGCATAGAAGCGGTCGATCATCTCCACGCTGGTTCGGGCGTTTCTCGCCAGCGTCAACAGATCAATCTTTTCACCTTGAATCAGCCTGAGCATGATAGCTGTGTGCCGCAGCGAATAAATGGTGCGCGGCTCACCAGTCGGCGACACCGAAAGGCCCGCCGATTCTACGACTACCCGAAACTGCCGACGCAGCATTTCCAGAGCGAAATTCCGACCGGCATATTGTGGCAGAAAAAGGAAGTCGTCTGGCTGACCGCGACCTGCTTCCTTTTCCACAGCCAACAACGCTTCGTAAATCTCGACGGCACCGGGCATCGAGACAACAGGCGTGGCGACCGTTTTGCTGAAATCCGTGGAAATGCGCAGATACTGCGTCCGGTTGGTCCGCACGATCTCAATATGCCGATGCCGTAGCAGCTTGGCGTCGCTAGGGCGCAAGAACGTCTCCACCATGAAGGTGATGAACCGCTTCAATTCCTGACCGACAGTCTGCGAACGGACTTTGGTCTTCGCCGCTATGTGCCTATCGCAAGATGCCAGCAGCCGATCATATTCCGTTTCCGAGAACCAACCACGCGTCCGATGCTTGAGGCTTATTTCCGGCATCATGGGCACATGGGACAACACCCCAGCCCGCACCGCCATTTTCAACGTCTTGCTGACCGTCACCATGATCCGCTTGATCGACGTTGAAGCCAGGCCGAGGTCGGTCAGGTCATCAACCACCTCCTGCATCCGATGATAGTCCAGCTTCCGAATATCCAAAGAACCAATTCGATCAGTTAGATATTTCTTCAAGATCCACTCATTGTCCGTCACCAGCGATAGCGCCCGTTCGCCACGTTTCACTTTTTTCCGATCCATCTCGATCGTATCGAGCGCAAATCGACGGAAGCTGTAATCGACCTTCTCTTTCGGTTTCCGATATCCCAACTTGGCGGCAATCGCCTCCGCCTGCTGGCGTGCTTCGTTCACGTCGTTGGTCTTCAAGGACCGGGTAATCTGCCGACCGTCCCGCCGATAACGGGCATAATAATTTGGCGAGCCGACCACACCGGTCAGCGAAACAGGCCCAATTCGCTCAACGTGCATGGGTCAATTCCCCCATGCGAAGACGTACAATCATATTCTTGACCGTCTGAGCTGTGAAACGACCGCCCTTGGCGGCATCGATCCCAGCCAGATTCAGTTGATCGGCAATGGCAGTGAACGACCAACCATCCCTGACCATCGGCATCAAAACCGGCTCGATCGATCGCGCATAGGCCAATGCCTGCTGACAATGCTGTTCTTTCAACGCAGCCGCGTTCTTACCGAGGATAACACCCCGCTTCTTAGCTTCGGCCAGAGCGCTACGAGTCCGCTCAGAAATCAGTCTCCGTTCCTCCTGAGCGAGGGCGGCGAAAATATGCAGCTGGAAATCCGTGGCATGCGGCATCTCCGCCACCACCAGACCAATACCCTGCTCCATGATCCCGGCAATGAAACTGACCCGCCGCGAAAACCGATCCAGTTTCGCAATCAGGATTTTAGCTCCATGCTTCTTGGCACAGGCTATCGCTTTCCAAAGCTCTTCCCGATTATCTGCCTTGCCAGATTCCACCTCTATAAACTCAGCAAAAACCTCATCATCAACAGCCAAAAACGCCTCGATCTTCGATCGTTGCGCAGCCAGCCCTAAGCCCGATCGACCCTGGCTAGCGGTCGATACTCGAAAATAAGCGACATAACGGTTCATTACCCGGCTCCGTCCAAAACATACCTTGGTTTGTCGTGGACGTGCTCCCGCCATCAGAAAGGATGGACAACGGACATTCATAGCAAGGAGGCTCATCGGCACCGAACCTCCATCGGAACGACATTATAATAGGCCAGCCGCTCCTCAACCATTTCCCGCTCGAGCATTGTCGCTCGTTGAAACGATGTCGTGTCGAGAAGCGCCAACAGCTCTGCCCTGACCTTCCTCTTCCGAACTGCTTCTCGCACGTCAGCAGCCCTCCGTCGAAAAGACATCCTTTCCGCCAATGTCTGATATTTTCGGTTTTAAAGGTGTCTGAACGTCGTTCCTCGCCTTCGGCGATCCATCACCCAGATCATCGCCAACATCCTGCAAAAGCGCATTTTTCAGATTCTCATCGATCCGGCGAACCTGATCGATTCTCGAAAATGCCTGCTGACCGACTTTCAACACATAGTCATAGAGCAGGTCATTGAGGACCAACGATCGGGATTTTCCGTGAAGACGGCATAGGCGATCGAATGTCTTCAACATCGCTGCAGGCACATAAAAATTTATAAGCGTCTTTTCAATTGTCATTTATAAAACCTCCTTTCTATATTTCATATTACATCCTTCAGATGATGATTCGCACGGTCATGAATTATTTCATTGTTGATTTTTATAGATAATTTTTATAATATATCTTGAAGTGTTTTAGATACACTTCTTTAATCAAGGTCCGAACCGAGTTCGAACCAAGCTGGCAAAGGTCACAAAGGCAAAAGTGGTTGAAGGGGTTTAGACCCAGCAATCAATCCAGATGGCAGTTGGTCCAGTCGAACGACATGTCGTATTCGACCTTGCTGCGAAATTTGCTGATGTAGTTTGTCCAACCCTCGTTGCAGGAGGATTGGATATCGATCTGGTCATATCCCCATGGGGTCCGAAGCCAGCAGCTGCGGATCATAGCCGGAAACTCGAAATGGAGTTGCGGTCGGGGACAGTCGATGATCGCATGATAATGGTATCGGGTGGATGACCCACCTTCCAGCACCGGGACGACCTGCACCCGTTTGCCGTACCGTTCCGCAGCATGACCATAGACCTGCCGGTTCAACAGGTTCATGAAATGCCGGAAATTCTGCTCTGCATCGTATCTTTCGATACGCTTGAACTGTCCCTGCATACCCCCAGATCCGTTCAGACCCTGACGCAGGGTCAAGGTCACGGCAAAGGGATCGGCAAATTGCTCGGTCCTGACGAGATCGTGAAATGCCTGACGATATGTGAATTGATCCTGATATGTTCTCATAGGGACGTGCGGAATGGTTATTGGGTTTGGGGGTATTTAGGGGAGATGTGGGGGTGGGGTGTGCAGTCGATAAAGACGATCTGCTTATCCAATATACCTGTCAGGCTGAATCGCACCAATAGGGAACTGGCAGTTTTTCGCAGATTTCTGCGGATCACCGGACATTATCGGTGATAAAAATGAATCAAAGTGGAATCGGTGCGTTTGCCATCTAAGTCATTGATTTCAGGGAGTTTCTGGTGCCGCTTATAGGACTCGAACCTACGACCCTCGCATTACGAATGCGATGCTCTACCAACTGAGCTAAAGCGGCACTGGCGCGGGCAGATAACAGCGGTCGGGCAATTGGACAAGCGCCCAAATGCACTTTCTTGCCGCCGTCCGCGCCCTTACCGCACAATCGGCTGACGCCGCCCGCCATCCGTCGGCTTTTGCGCGCGAATTTACGGCATGTTTACCATCCCCATGGCACTGTCGCGCCCAAAGTCGCTTATTCTCTGTTCCAAGGACCGACCGGATGGACATTCTGCGGGGGCATGACGTCGCCAACGATCAGGACGATTTCGAATATCCAAGCGACGCCGCGATCGATCGCCCGCTCAGCGTGGGCTATGAGGAACGGCGCATGCAGGTGCGCGCCTATAATTATTGGGCGTCGCTGCTGGGCGACCGCGCCCTGCCCTCGATCGAGGATCTCTCGCCCGATCAACTGGACGATTTCGGCCCCTATAGCGTGCTGCTCGACTTCTCTGCGGGGATCGAGAATCCCGCCGTCGTCTATCTCGGCACGGCACTGCGCGAGGAATGCGAGATAGAGGGACCGATCGGCCATATCGCCGATGTGCCCGCCCGGTCGCTGCTGTCGCGCCTGACCGATCATTATCTGCAGATCATCGCCAATGCCGCCCCGATCGGATTCGAGGCTGAGTTCATCAACCAGCGCGGGCGCGAGATTCTCTATCGCGGCATCCTGATGCCCTTTTCCGCACAGGCCGATTCGATCGATTTCGTCTTTGGCGTGATCAACTGGAAGGAAATGGCCAGCCACGCCCTGTCGGTCGCGATCGAGCGCGAGGTCGACACCAATTTGCTGCACAATCCCCCGGCGCGCAGCGATGCGCCGATCTGGGCCGATGGTCCGGGCGCGGACGAGGATGATGTGCTGGACCTGGCCGGCATGGAAATGCCGACCGAGGATGCGCCACTGGCCGACTGGCTGGCGCTCGCCCGCGAGGGCGCGGAAAAGGCCCGCACCAGCGAGGCGCGCAGCCATGCCGCCCTCTATCGCGCGATCGGCCTCGCTTATGATTTCGCGCTGGTGACCCGCCGATCGGCCGAGGAATATGCCGAACTGCTGGAAGATTACGGCATCAAGGCGCAGGCGCGCAGCCCGATGACCGCCGTCATCAAGCTGGTCTTCGGCGCCACCTATGACAAGACGCGCATCACCGAATATGCCACCGCGCTGGACCATGCCGCGACCGCCGGCCTGCCCGTCGGCAGCTTCGCCGCCTATCTGGCCGGCTATGATGGCGGGCTGAAAGCCCTCGTCCGCGACGAGCGCGCCGCCCGCCGGGCGGACATGCCCGCCCGCCCCGACAAGCGCCAGACCGCCCGCGACACGATGAAATGCGCAACCGCGCTCGATCCGCTGGCCGTTGCCACCGACAATGACGGCCTGGCCGTCGTCGTCGCCCGGCGCGAGGCGGACGGCACGCTGGCGATCGTCGCCACGCTGCCGGAAGGATCGGACCTGGGCCAGCGCGTGATCCTGGCCGCCGCCGACTGAGAGCTTGTATCGGCGCAGACACCCGGCCATGCCGCAAACACGCCATCTTGGCGTGACATCCCTGCTTTCCAAGTGCATAGGGGCATGCCCGCCTCCGGACATGTCCCGCTCCGGGCTAGTCAGCCGCCAGTAACGGGCGGCCCGACCATGTTGCGCTGCATCATAATATTTCACGCGCGCGAAATTTTATTTCGACCAATACTTGAGACGATCCGGTGAGAGAGGCATATAGATGCCCCTAGGACAAGGAGTCGTCTGGCGGTGTTCCGACGCCTCCTCCGTTTCGGCAACGGCGGGACATTTCCCCGCGGCTAAGAGGTAGGCGAATGACGGCGCTGGCTGATCCCAATATCAAGGAAGTCGATTCAACTGTTCGCGCGGCGCTGGAAGGCGTCCTGGCAAAGGGCGCCCTGCCCGGCGAGAGCGAGGGATTTGATCAGGCGGCCATTGCCGCCGCTGCGGCCTTCCTCGGTCGCACCGCGAATGCGCGCAAGGCCGGCCAGCCCGGCATCGCGATCGAGACCCTGGGCGAAGGCGCCACCGGCCGCTTCATGCGGATCGCGCTGATCAACGACGACATGCCCTTCCTGGTCGATTCGATCGCCACCACTCTGGCGGCGGCCGATATCAGCATCCACCGGCTGCTCCACCCCGTCCTGTCGATCGCGCGTGGGGCCGACGGCTCTCTGTCCGCGATCCTGGACGATGATGCGCCGGGTGCCCGCCGCGAATCGATGATCTATATCGAAGCCGACCGCGCCGATGCGAAGGCGCGCCGCGCGCTGGAAAAGGCGCTGGAAGACACGCTGGCGGACGTCCGCGTCGCCGTGCGCGACTGGCCGCGCATGCAGGAAGCAATGGCCAGCGACGCCAATGCCGTGACCGATGATGAGGGCGCCGCGCTACTGCGCTGGTTCCTCGCGGGCCATTTCACCCAGATCGGCCATGAACTGTGCAGCCGCGTCGGCACTTCGGAAGAGCGGCTCGGCATCTGCGCACTGCGCGACAAGTCGCTGATCGCCCCCGCCTCGCGCGAAGCCGCCTTCAGCTGGTTCGAGGAAGGCAAGCGCAGCCCGCTCATCATCAAGTCCAACATTCTCTCGCGCGTCCATCGCGGCGTGCTGCTGGACCTCATCATCCTGCCGGTGCGCGAGGGCAAGGCCATCACCGGCCTGTCGATCCATGCGGGCATGTGGACCAGCGCGGCGCTTGCCGCCTCGCCGGAGAAGGTGCCGCTGCTGCGTTCAGCCCTGTCGGCGCTGATGGACAAATATGGCTTCGATCCCGCCGGCCATGCCGGCAAGACGCTGGCCCATGCGCTCACCACCCTGCCGCATGACATTCTGATCGGTTTCGAGCGCGACACGCTGGAGCATCTGGCGCTCACCTTCATGTCGCTGACCGACCGGCCGCGTCCCAAGCTGGTGCTGGCCACCAGCGCGCTCGCCCGTCACCTCTATGCCTTTGTCTGGCTGCCGCGCGACGAACTGTCGACCGCACGCCGCGTCGCGGTCCAGGACATGCTGGCCAAGGCGGCGAATGGCCCGGTATTGAGCTGGTCAATCGCGCTGGAAGAAGGCGGCCTGGCGCTGCTGCGCATCACCCTTGACCTGCGCGACGGCGGTGTCGTGCCCGACGACGCTGCGCTCGATCGCCAGATCAAGCAGATGGTGCGCGGCTGGCTGCCCGCCGTCGAGGAGGCTCTGGCCGAGACCGAGGAAGGCGGCCGCGCCGCCGCGCTGGCCCAGCGCTTCGCCGGCGGCTTTCCCATGGCCTATCGCAACGGCGCCGGTCCGGCCGAGGCCGCGGTCGACATCCGCCTGATCCACGGCCTGTCGGGTCCGGGCGACAAGTCGATCCGCATCTATCGCAACCCCGAAGACAGCGCCGAACGGCTGCGTCTCAAACTCTACAGCCATGACGCCATCGCCCTGTCCGAAGTCGTCCCTGCCTTCGAGAATTTCGGCTTCCGCGTGATCGACGAGATGACGACGCCGATCGACGGCGGCGCGCTTGGCCATGTCCAGCGCTTCGTGCTCGAACTGCCGGCCGGCGGCAACGCCCAGGCCGTGATCGACCGCGCCGACGTGGTGACCGAAGCGATCGCCCAGGTGATCGAAGGCGTCGCCGAAAATGACAGGTTCAACGAACTGATCGTCACCGCCGGCTTCGCCCCGCGCGCGGTCGTGCTGTTCCGCGCCCTGTTCCGCTATCTGCGCCAGACCGGCACCGCCTTTGGCATGGCCACCTTCGCCGAGACGCTGCGCCGCGAACAGAGTGTTGCCCGCAACCTCATCGCCCTGTTCGAAGCGCTGCATGATCCCGCCGCGCAGGATGGCAGCGACAAGGCGAGCGCCATTCAGGCAGAGATCGATGCCGGCCTGGAGCAGGTAACGTCGATCGACGAGGATCGCGTGCTGCGCCTGATCCGCGCCGTCATCACCGCGACGCTGCGCACCAACTTCTATGCGCCGGCCGCGACCGAGGCGCTGGCGTTCAAGATCGACAGCGCGCTGGTCCCCGGCCTGCCTGCGCCGCTGCCCTGGCGCGAAATCTGGGTCTACAGCCCGCGCGTCGAAGGCATCCACCTGCGCGCCGGCCCGGTCGCCCGCGGCGGCCTGCGCTGGTCCGACCGCCGCGACGATTTCCGTACCGAGATCCTGGGCCTGATGAAGGCGCAACGTGTCAAGAACGCTGTCATCGTCCCGACCGGCGCGAAGGGCGGCTTCTATCCCAAGCAGCTGCCCAATCCGCAGGTCGATCGCGATGCCTGGTTCGCCGAAGGCACCGAAAGCTATCGCATCTTCATCCGCACCCTGCTGTCGATCACCGACAATATCGTGAAAAACAAGGTGAAGCACCCCGCCCAGGTGGTGGTGCGCGACGGCGACGATCCCTATTTCGTGGTCGCCGCCGACAAGGGCACCGCGACCTTCAGCGACGTCGCCAATGCGATCGCGCTGGAGCGGGACTTCTGGCTGGGCGACGCCTTCGCCAGCGGCGGCTCCAACGGCTATGACCACAAGGCGATGGGCATCACCGCCAAGGGCGCCTGGATCAGCGTCCAGCGCCACTTCGCCGAAATGGGCGTTGATGTGCAGAGCGAGCCGGTCAAGGTCGTGGGCTGCGGCGACATGTCGGGCGACGTGTTCGGCAACGGCATGCTGCTCAGCAAGGCGATCAAGCTGGTCGCCGCCTTCGACCATCGCCACATCTTCCTCGACCCCAATCCCGATCCCGCCAGGAGCTGGGACGAGCGCAATCGCATGTTTGCCCTGCCCCGTTCGAGCTGGGAGGACTATGACAAGTCGCTGATTTCCGAGGGCGGCGGCGTGTTCGCCCGGAGCCTCAAGAAGATTCCGCTCACCCGCCAAGTCCAGGAAATTCTGGGCGTGACCGAAAGCGAGATGGAGCCGACCGCGCTCATCTCCGCCATCCTCAAGAGCCCCAACGACCTGCTGTGGTTCGGCGGCATCGGCACCTATGTAAAGGCCGCCGCGCAGAGCCATGGCGATGTCGGCGACCCGGCCAATGACCGGCTGCGCGTCAATGCCGAACAGCTGCGCGTCAAGGTAGTGGGCGAAGGCGCGAACCTTGGCACCACGCAGGCCGGCCGGATCGCCTTCTCGCTCCATGGCGGGCGGATCAACACCGACTTCATCGACAATAGTGCCGGCGTCGACTGCTCGGATAATGAGGTCAACATCAAGATCGCGCTGAACAAGGAAATGGCGGAAGGCCGCCTGCCCTTCGACCAGCGCAATGCCCTGCTGGAAAGCATGACCGATGCGGTCGGCGCGATCGTGCTGGAGGATAACCGGCTTCAGGCGCTCGGCCTGTCGATCGCCGAAAGCGGCGGCGCGGCCGACCTGGCCTCCTATGTCCGCCTGATCGAGACGTTCGAGGAAACCGGCCGTCTCGACCGCCAGGTCGAGGGGCTGGCCGCCAATGACCAGCTGCTGCGGCGTGGTCAGGATGGCCAGGGCCTCACCCGCCCCGAACTCGCCGTGCTGCTCTCTACTGCCAAGCTGGCGCTGCAGGACGCGATCGAACATGGCGACCTCGCCACCGATCCCAGCATGGGCGCCGAACTCGCCGCCGCCTTCCCTGCCGCGATGCAGGAAAAGGAAGCGGATGCAATCGCGGCCCATGCGCTCAAGAAAGAGATCATCGCCACCAAGGTTGCGAACCGCATCGTAAACCGCCTCGGCATCATCCACCCCTTCGAACTGGCCGAGGAGGAAGGCTGCTCGATCGCCGACCTCGCCAGCGCCTTCCTGATCGCCGAGCGGCTCTACGACATCCGCACCCTGTGGGCGGATATCGACGCGGCCGACATGTCGGAAGCCGCCCGCCTCGCCCTGTTCGGCGACATCGCGAGCGGCATGCGCGCGCAGATCGCCGACATCCTGCGCAGCGTGCCCGCCGGCACCCTGCCCGACGCCGGCCATGCGATCCTGGCCAAGGGCGTCGAGGCGCTCGCTGGCCAAGTCGATGACCTGCTGACCAGCGAAGCGCTGCGCCGCGTCACGGCCGTCACGGACCGTCTGCTCTCGCTCGGTGCGCCCGAGACGCTGGCGGTGCGGACCGCCGGCCTGTTCAAGCTGGACGGGGCCGTCGGCATCGCCGCGCTCGCCGGTCGCCTGAAGATGGACGAGATCGCGCTGACCCGCGCCTTCACCCATCTGGGCGAGGCCGTCGGCATCGACTGGGTCCAGTCGGCCGCCGCCCGCATGGAACCGACCGATCCGTGGGAACGCCTGCTCATCTCCGGCGTCGCGCGCGATATGCAGCAGGTGCGGCTCGACTTCCTGGCCCAGGGCGGCCTGAAAACCGGGGGCAAGGACGTGTCCGACCATGTTGAGAAATGGCTGATCGAACGCGGCGCGCGTATCCAGCAGTTCCGCGCCCTGGTGCAGCGCGCCAAGGCAGCGGCGTCGCCAAATGTCGCGATGCTGGCGGAAATCGCCGGTCAGGCCCGCGGCCTGCTCGGTCGCTGAGACCAACGCCCCTTCCCCGCAAAGGGAAGGGGTTTCAGCCGCTCAGAAAAAAGGCGCCCGATCCAGTGATCGGGCGCCTTTTTTTTCATGGTCCTTCGATGCGATCAGCGCGGGTCGGCGGGCAACGGCTGCACCATCAGCGGCTTGGGCGCCGGTGCGGGGGCCGGGGCTGGCTCCGCAGCAACCGGGGCAGCAGCCTCCGGCGCAACCGGCGCATCGGTCGCCGGCTTGTCCTTGCCGGGCACCCGCAGCCCCGGACCATAGACCGGCGTCACGCCCGGCGTATAACGGCCATGCAGCGCCTCGATCTCCGCCTTGCGCTGGTTGAGATAGAGGTCGCGATAGCTGCCATAGGGATTGTCGTCGGAGCGGATCGACTGGATGCGCTCGTCGAACGCCGCGCGTTCGCCCAACTGGTCCAGCACCGCCATCGGGATGACGACGGTCGGCTGGGTGAAGGGCTTGCCCACCGCGAAGGGCAGGATCATCTTGTCGACCGTGTCGCCGATGATGTCGCGCAGCGTCGTAGGGCCGACCAGCGGCAGATACATATAGGGGCCAGGGCCAACGCCATAATAGCCCAGGGTGTTGGCCAGGCCATTGGGACGAAACGGCAGGTTGAACGGCTTGCGTTTGGCCACATCGAACAGGCCGACAAAGCCCAGCGTCGTGTTGATCGCGAACCGACCCGCCGTCTCGAACGCCTTGCCCGGCTTGAACTGCAGCATATAGGCCGCGAACACGACCGGCTCGCCCAGGTTCGAGAAGAAGTTGCGCAGCCCCTTGCGCACCGGGCGTGGCAGACCCTTGTTATAGGCTTTGGCCACCGGCTCGATCAGCGCCTTGTCGACCGCCTGGACCGCCTCGAAAGACTGTTCGTTGATCTCGGCGAGGGGATCGCGCTTGCGCAGGCCGGTATCACCGGTCACGACGATCGCATTGGGATCGAGCGGCGCCTCTTCCTTGGGCTGGTCCGCGATCGGGCTGAGCGTGGGCAGCACGACCGGCGGCGGATAGGGGCTGCCACCGGGCTGGCCCTGATCGGTGGGGATCGGCTGGGGCGTTTCCGCCGGCGCGGGCGCCACGGCCGCAGCCGGCACCACAGGAACGCCGCTGTCCACGACCTCCCCCTGTCCCGCCATCAGCATCATTCCAGTGGCGGCAACGGAAAGCAGCATAATTCGTCCCTTGTCACGGCCCCGTCTGACGGACGGGTCCAACGGCCAGCTACGGCCTGGAGAAGGGCCGATCGGAAAACATCGCATCCCCGCGATATCGCTGTCCAAGCTGATTGCGCTAGGGGGGCATGCCCCCCCCGTCAAGTATGGTGGTCAAGCAGGGGGCGGCAAGCGGAGACGCCCGCGCGTCATTCCGGTTCCATGCCGCTTACATTTTGATACATTTTTCCTGTTGCGAGCGGTTTGCAATTGCGAGTCGTTCGCGTTATTCGGACCACCTCATTTCCCACAGGACTCGCCGTTTCCTCGATGCACGCTCCCGCCCGCGCCCAGCCCAAGAAAAAGAAGAGCGCCAAGGCATTCTGGCTGAAGCAGCTGCATACCTGGCATTGGGTGAGTTCGGCGATCAGCCTGATCGGTTTGCTGCTCTTCGCCTTCACCGGCATCACCCTCAACCATGCCGCCGATGTCGAGGGTTCGCCGCAGACCGTCGAGAAGAGCGCCGCCCTGCCCGCCCCGCTGCTGAGGCTGGTCGCAGCCGATGACGCGCCCGATGCCAAGAAGCCCCTGCCCGCCCCGATCGCCCAATGGGTCGAAAAGGAAATCGGCCAGAGCGGCGCGGGCGAAGCCGAATGGTCGGCGGACGAAATCTATCTCGCTTTGCCGCGACCAGGCGGCGATGGCTGGGTGTCGATCGACCGGCATGACGGCAAGGTCACCAGCGAAGCGACCAGCCGTGGCTGGGTCAGCTATCTCAATGACCTGCACAAGGGTCGCAATGCCGGCACGGTGTGGAAATGGTTCATCGACATCTTCGCCGTCGCCTGCTTCCTGTTCGCCCTCACCGGCCTGCTGCTGCTGCAACTCCACGCCGCCAAGCGGCCGAGCACCTGGCCGCTGGTCGCGATCGGCCTGGCCCTGCCTGCCCTGCTTGCCATCATCTTCATCCACTAATGGGGGTCCATCTTTCCATGCAGATCAGTCCCAAGCTCATCCTGTCCGGCGGTGCCGCGCTCGGCGTCACCGGTGCGCTGGCCGCGCCGGCCGCCGCGCAGACGATGACCGTCACGGTCAATATCCCGCGCCTGTCGGTCGCCGAATATCATCGCCCCTATGTCGCGATCTGGCTGGAGAAGGAGGGCGCCGCCCCCCGCACGCTCGCGGTCTGGTATGATGTCGACAAGGCCAAGGGCGAAGGTACCAAATGGCTGCGCGACATTCGCCAGTGGTGGCGCGTGTCGGGCCGCACGATGAGCTTCCCGGCCGATGGCGTGTCGGGCGCGACCCGCGCGCCGGGCGACCAGAAGATCAGCTTCACCGCCGGCAAGGGGCCGCTCGGCGCCTTGGGTCCGGGCAAATATACGCTGGTGGTGGAAGCCGCCCGTGAAGTCGGCGGCCGCGAACTGCTCCGCCTGCCCTTCACCTGGCCGGCCAAGCCCGGCCTCGCCGCCAAGGCACAGGGCAGCAGCGAACTCGGCGCCGTCAGCGTCAGCTTCGGCAAGTAACAGGGGAAGAAGACCATGAAAGCCAAATATCTGATCGCGGGCGCGCTTGCCGCCCTGATGCTCTCCGGCGCGGCGCAGGCGCACCGCCAGTGGATGCTGCCCTCCTCCACCACCCTGTCGGGCACCGACAGCTGGGTGACGGTCGACGCAGCGGTCTCCAACGACCTCTTCTATTTCGAACATTTCCCGATGCGCACCGACGGCATCGCCGTGACCGAGCCCGATGGCACCACCGGCAAGATCGAAAATGCCGCCACCGGCAAATATCGCTCGACCTTCGACGTGCATCTGACCAAGCCGGGCACCTATCGCATCGCCAATGTGTCGACCATGATGATGGGCAGCTATACCCTCAACGGCAAGCAAGAGCGCCTGCCGCGCGGCACCACCAAGGCCAATCTGGCCCAGGCGATCCCGGCCGGCGCCACCAATGTCCAGACCGCCGAGGCGAGCAACCGCAACGAGATCTTCGTGACGCTGGGCGCGCCGACCAGCACGATCTTCAAGCCGACCGGCGTCGGCATCGAACTGGTCCCGGTGACCCATCCCAATGACCTGGTGTCGGGCGAGACCGCGACCTTCCAGTTCCTGCTCGACGGCAAACCGGCATCCGGCCTCAAGGTCACCGTCATTCCCGGCGGCATCCGCTATCGCGATGCGCTGGGCCAGATGGACCTTACCACCGACAAGGATGGCAAGCTGGCCGTCAAATGGGGCGCCCCCGGCATGTATTGGCTGAACGCCAGCACTGGCGGCGGCCGTGAAGGCGGCCCCGGCGGTCCTGGTGGTCCGGGCGCGCAGGGCGGCAAGCCGGAGGGTGCACCGCCCGCACCGCCGGCCGGCCCGCCGCAAAACCGCGCCTCCTACATCAGCACGCTCGAAGTGCTGGCGCCCTGACCCGGCCCGCCGGCAATCCCGTCCGGATCGCGATAGCGCCCGACCTGTCGCCCGAGCAATTTGCCGGGCGCCAGCGTCAGGGCGCTATCGTCGCTTTGGGCGGACCGACCATGGGCACCACATGGTCGGCCCGCATCGTCGATCCGCCCGCCGACTGCCAGGCCCATATCGAGGCCGTGCTGGCCGCCGTCATCGGCGAGATGAGCAATTGGGAAGCCGGCTCCGACATCAGCCGCTTCAACCGCAGCCCGATCGGCCAATGGACCCGCCTGCCGCCCGCGATGATGGGCGTGCTGCGCGCGGGCCTATCCATGGCCCGACTGTCGAACGGCGCCTTCGACCCCGCGATCGGCGGCATCGTCGCCCGCTGGGGCTTCGGCCCGGCCCTCGCTGGCGGCAGCGCCACTGCCTCCGTCGCGCCCTGGACTTGCATCGAACTCAATGGCGACCGCGCCCGGCGCACCGCCGACGTTGCGCTCGATTTTTCCGGCATTGCCAAGGGCTATGCCGTCGATGCGGTCGCCGCCTGCCTGCGCAGCCTCGGCCTCACCAATTTCCTGGTGGAGATTGGCGGCGAGTTGCGCGGCGAGGGCGTGAAGCCCGATATCCAGCCCTGGTGGGTCGATGCCGAAGTGCCGCCGGGCCTCGACCTCCCGACGCTGCGGGTCGCGCTCTGCGGCCTTTCCATGGCCAGTTCGGGCGATTATCGCCGCTACCGGATGGAGGGCGAGCGCCGCCTGTCGCACAGCATCGATCCCGCGACCGGCGCGCCCATTGCGGAGGGCGTCGCCGCCGTCACCGTGCTCCATGCATCGGCCATGCTGGCCGACGCCTGGGCGACCGCGATCACCGTGCTGGGCGCCGATCGCGGCATGGCCCTCGCCACCCGCCACAACCTCGCCGCCCGACTGATCCTGCGCACCGAGACCGGCGGCCAAGAATATATGACCCCCACCCTCGCCGCCATGCTGGCCGACTGAGGCCGGACGAGGGCGAGCTGGCGCCCCAAAGGGCGGAGTTGGGTGGGAAGTTGACTGTCCGAAATCCTCCCCAAGCTTGCTTGGCGAGGGGGACCGCCGAAGGCGGTGGAGGGGCAATAGCGTTGCGCTTGCGCCATTTCCCCTCCGTCAGCGCTTCGCGCTGCCACCTCCCCAAGACAAGCTTGGGGAGGAATGAGAAACGTCCGCTTCTTGCCGGGCAGCTTGTCTCCCCAGGTGCGGACCGACCGCTAACGGGACCGCCGGGCACTGATCGGCCCAGTGGACGGCCTCAGGGGTGAGAACGAGGCATAGCCTTCGTTGAAAGGGAGGGGAGGAAGCAAGGTCCGCCTCAACTTGCTTCCGGACCTCCCAGACTTCGCCAATCCGCCCTTAATAAACGTCGCGCTTATAGCGGCCGGCCTCGGCCAGGTCGTTGAGCGCCGCCTCGCCCAGGATCGCGATCAGCGCCTCATGGACGCTCTGCGCCATCCCTTCCAGGCTGCCGCAGACCAGGATGGTCGCGCCCTGGCCGATCCGTTCGCGCAATTCCGCGCCGGCGTCCGCCAGCAGATGCTGGACATAGCGGCCGCAATCCACATCGCGCGAGAAGCTGCGGTCCAGCCGTGCCAGCGTGCCGTCCGCCAGCCAGGCCGACAGTTCCGCATCGAAATAGCGCTCATACGCCCGGCTGCGCTCGCCGAACAGCAGCCAGTGTCCGCCCATCCCGTCATGGGCGGCCGCGCGGAGGTGGGCGCGCAGCCCGGCGATGCCGGTGCCATTACCGATCAGGATCATCGCACCGCGCGCCGCCGGATCGGTGCGGAAGCCCGGATTGGGCCGCACCCGCATCATCGTCGTGTCGCCCGGCGCCATATGCGCGGTCAGCCAGCCCGAACCGATGCCCAGCCGCCCGTCACCATCGCGCACCTGCCGTACCACCAGGTCCAGCACGCCATCGGCCATGATTGACGCCGCCGAATATTCGCGCGCCGGCAGGGGGCGCAGCGCGCGCGCCGCGGCCATGGTGAGCGGGGTTCCGGCGTCGGGCAGCATCGCCCGCGCCAGTTCCGCCCGCAACGCCGCCGGCGCCGCGATCAGGTCGCCCTCGGGCGCCTGGCTGGCCAGCAGCGCCTCGACCGCCTCGGGCGCATTGCAGGGGTGCAGTTCGACGATATCGCCCGCCTGCCATTCGGGCACGTCCGTGCCGACCGGCTCGAACTGCAGATGATAGGCGGTCAGCGCCGGGCTGTCGGGATTGAGCGCATGGCGCGCCACCAGCCGCCACGGCGTGAACGGGATCACCGTCTGGCCCCGATCGCCCTCGCCCGCGCCCAGATCATGCAGCGCATCATGCCAGGCCCGCTGCGCCGCTTCATCTTCATGCCCCATGGCGATCAGCGGGAAGAGCCGCTGCGCGCGCGCGCCCGCCATCCAGCCGTCGACCGCGATGCCGAAGGCGCAGAAATCGGGATATTCCCGGTCGCCGATCGCCAGCACGCCATAATGGAGATGGCCAAGATCGATCGCGCCGCCGCGCAGCAGCCGGCTGGCAAAGCCGCGCGCCATGTCCGGCGGCTCGCCCTCGCCATAGGTCGAAACAACGAACAGGATGCGCTGCGCCCCCGCCAGCATGTCACGGGTCAGCCGGCCGACCGGCACCACCTGTGCCCGCACCCCGCCATGGGCCAGCGCCTGCGCCGCGTTGCGCGCGCGGATCTCGGCCGTCCCGGTCTGGCTGGCATAGGCGATCAGCAGATCGCCGCCGCCCATGTCGCCACCCGCAACCGCCGCGACATCGCCGGCCAGCGCCCGCGCCGCCTGCTTGCGCTTGCGGCGCGAAAGATAGAGCAGGAAGCCCGTCACCGTGAACAGCGGCATGGTGAGGCTGGTCAGCATCATGATGATCCGGCCGGGCAGCCCGAAAAAGGCGCCGCGGTGCAATTCATAGACGCTCTGGGTGATGATCAGGCTCAGCGGCCGGCGATCATAGAGGTCGCGCTTCTCCAGCGCATAGCTGACCGGATCATAGCTATATTTGTCGGTCTGGCGCAGATGGCGCGCGCCTTCGGGCCGAGCGTCGAAGCTGATCGTCTTCATCGGCTGCGACGGCGCCGGCTGGGTGATGCGCACCCAGACATAGTCATGGCCGGTGGCGCGGCGGAAGGCGGTCCAGGCCGGATCGATCGACGGTCGCGGCGCGATCCCCTCGCGCTTTTCCGACCGCCGGCCTTCCTCGCCCGGCGCCTTGCCGGTCAGGCTGTAGATCACCCCCTGCCGATACCAGTCATAGCTCCACCACAGGCCGGTGAGCGCACTCAGCAGATAGAAGAGCAGCACCCAGGTGCCGATCACGACATGCAGCGCGCGCCACAGGTTGCGCCCGGTCTTGCGCAGGTCGAGCACCAGCCAGGCACGCCAGTCCAGTGCCTGACGCGGCCAGCGCAGATAGAGGCCGGACAAAGCGAAGAAGATCAGCGCAATCGCGCTGAAGGCGGTGATCTGCCGGCCGATGCCATTGCCGCCGCCCGGCAGCGCCAGCCAGCGATGCAGATCATCCATCAGGTGGAAAAAGCCTTCGCCCGCCGGCGCGCCCAGCCAGGCGCCGGTGGCCCGATCGACCTGCCCCTGCTTGCGGCCGCGCCCTTCGCTCGACGACAGGCGCACGCTGTGCGACCGGTCGCGCGCCATTTCCCAATCCAGCCGCGCGATATAATAGCCCGGATTGTCGGCCTGCACCCTGGCGATCAACTGGTCGGGCGACAGGTCCGGTCTGGAGGGCACGCCGGGCGCATAGAGGCGCGGCGACAGCGCCTCGCTGATCTCGTCCTCGAAGCTCATGGTCGCGCCGGTCACGCCCATCAGCGCCAGCACCAGGCCGGCGGTAATCCCCAGGAACCAGTGGATCTGGAACAATATGCGCTTGGTCACCTGGGCTCCGTTGGCTGCCATCCGAAAGCCCAGCCTATTACGCATCTGCAACATGAATGCAATTGCGACTTAGTTTCATATGCGGTCATGACCCGCACGATGCCCCATCGAAATCACGTGCCCCTCGTGCCGCCATGGTCCCCCGACGGCAGCGGTGCCGATTTACTCCACCACGACCCGAACCCGACCCAGATTCTGGATGCGGGCATAGGGGGTGGCCGCATCACCCTTGCGTTCCGACGCGATGCGCAGCGCGGAGAAATAGGTGCCGGGGACAGCGAAGCTGTGGCGCGTCGTCAGTGTCAGGCTATTCCCAGAACCGCCAGGTAGCTTGGCCTTCTCGGCAAAGGCGCCACTGCCGTCGAAATCCCATTCCGCCGACACGATCCGGCCGGTGCCCGGCGGCACGCTGATGGTTGCGCGGAAGGTGACGGCCGTGCCGGGTTTCACCACCGCCTTCGCGCCGCCATTGGCGGTGACGCTGGCGACCGGCTGGATGCCACCGCGCGCGGCCGCATCGGCCGGCACGATCACCTGGCCATTGTCGATGCGATAGGCGGTGTTGGCCGGCGGCGTAGCGCCCTTTTCCACCCAGGCGGACAGGTCGCGCAGCGCCTGTTCCAGCACGCCCAGATAGCTGACCGTGCGGGTCGGGTCTTCCTGATGGCTGCTGTCACCATGCAGCGCATGGTCGGTGAACCAGATGCGGAAATTCTGGTCGGCACCCGCGCCCTGCGCGGCGATCACCCGCTGGCGATACCAGTCGCCCTGCCAGGGCATGGCCTCGCGATCCCACAGATTTTCGACCAGGATCATCTTGCCCTGGAACTGGCCGGTCATCGGCGCCTGGCCCATCGGCTTGCCGGTGGTCGCGGCGGTAAAGAGCGGCCCCAGCAGGAAGGGGCGCTGGGGATAGAGCGGCTTGCCATCGGCCCCGCGAAACTGGTCCCAAACCGGATAGCCGGCATCGGCCGGCGGCACCTGATGCCAGTGATAGGTTTCGGCGGCGAGGAAATTGCTGTTGTCGACGCGCACCTGATCGCCGGTCTTCAACAGGTCGACGGTGGCATCATCCACCACGCCCAGGATCACGACATCGCCGGCGATGCGGTTGATCGTCAGCCGCTTGCCCTGTGCCGCGCCCGACCCGATAATCAGGTCGCCGCCAACGAAATAGGTGGCGGGCGGCGGGCTCGACAGGCGGAAGGCGACGATGCGCTGCGCCGCCCGGCCCTGCAGCGCAGCAAAGGCATTGTCGACATTGGCAGCGCCGTCGGTGATGCGCGTGTCAAGCTTCAGTTCGGCCGCCTGCGCCGCGCTGATCGGCGCGGCGACGGTCGCGTCATGCTGCAACCGATAGCCCGCAAAACTCTTGGGATCATCATGCCCCAGATAGCCGGGCTTGGTCCAGAAATCGGTGAAATAGCCGGCATCCGCCATCACCATCCCGCCATAGAGGGCGGCAAAGCCGTGGATGCCCATCGTCTTCCAGCCGAACCAACTGGGCGTCGGGAAACCCATCGCCGTCACCTCGCGCAGCACCGACGCCTGCTGCGGCGTCAGCCCGGCATAGGGATCACCCGAGCCGCCCGGCTCCACCGCATCCAATATCTGCGGGAACTTGTCGTTGAGCACCCGCATCGCACGCATCCGCACGGAGAACATGTTGGGCGGCGCCATCGGCGATCCCAGCACATAGGGAACGACACCGTCCCACACGCCGGTCGTATTCTCGATCGACCCGACCGTGCGGAAGCCGCCGCCGCTGCCGCCAAAGGCATAGCCATAGGGACGCTTGCCGCCGTACATCTGCTGCGCGACGACGCGCGAATAGCGGGCCGATGCGGCATTGGCGCGATAGGCGGCGATGGTGAAGTCGTTGGGCTTGCCCGGCATGCCCACCTGGTCGCGGCCGCCGCCATTGGTCTCGACATAATAGCCGCCCGACGCGATCGCGAAGCCGATATAATCTTCCTCGCCCTGCGTCAGCTTCTGCGCCAGATTCTCGTCATCGGGAACCGGCGTGATATGCTGGAAGAAGCGGCCCTGATACTGCTTCTTGTCGGGGAAATAGAAGGAGAAGCGTGTCTCCGTCCCCTTGAATCCGCCATGCACATAGCGGTGCCGCACCGGCGCATCACGCCATTCGTCGATATCGATATAGGGCTGGGTGAAGAGCGGGTCTTCGGCTGCGGTGGTCGGGGCGCTGCTCGGCTGAGCGTCGGCGCCGGTCCCCGCTGTCGCGACCAGGGCCAGTGACAGGGCTGTCATGCAAAGGGCAATCGATCGGCGCATCATCTTCTCTCCCGTCATGGTGTCAGACCGCCGCTGCCAGCGCCGCCCTGCCCGTTTGTTCGTCCCAATGATCCGCGTCGCCGCCGAGCGCGCAATTAAGCATCGCCCGCTTCAGGAACAGGTGGCAGGGATGCTCCATGGTGAGGCCAATGCCGCCGTGGAGCTGGATCGCCTCTTCCGCGACCAGCCGATAGACGGCGCAGGCCAGCGCCTTGAGCGCGCCCAGTGCGATGATATCGGTATCGGCCTGCTGCGCCCGGCTCCAGAACAGGGCGTCGGCGGCGGTCAGTTGCGTTCGCATGTCGGCGACGCGATGCTTGAGCGCCTGGAACAGCGCCAGTGGCCGGTCGAACTGTTGCCGGGTTTCCAGATAGGCGACGGTCATCGCCAGCGCCGCCTCCGCGCCGCCCAGGCTGTCGCCCGCCAGGCAGAAGAGGCGCAGCGCCTCGATCCGATCGGCCAGCGCGCAGGCGGTATCCCCCTCTGCCAGCGTAAGGCCCGGCCCTTCGACCGTAACATCGAACAGGCGCCGACTCTTGTCCCACCCGATGCGATAGGTGACGACAAACTGCTCCGCCGGCACCAGCGCCACCCGATCGGCTGTAACGTGCAAAACATGGCTGGCAGTATCGGCATCGGGCACGCATGTCAGGCGATCGGCACCATCCAGCCCGCCCGCCAGCGATGCGGTCATCACCTCGCCGGCCATGGCATCGGCGATCAGCGCGTCGCGCTCGGGCAGGTCATTGGCCGCCGCCAGCGCCTCGATCGTCAGCATCTGCGCCAGCACGGGGCCGGGCACCAGCACCTTGCCCACGCCCTGATGGATGACGCCCGCCGCCTCGCGGCCGAGGCCCAGGCCGCCCAGTTCCTCCGGCACGCCCATCATCAGCCAGCCCATCTCGGCGATCAGCGCCCAGCTCTGCGCCGCATCCGGGGCCAGATCGCTCTGGCCGAAGGCCTTGTCGGCCGCGTCCTGCACTTCCGCGCGGGTCATGTTCATGCCGCGCCCTCCTTCAGCGTCCAGCTCTTGGGTTCGCGCGGCATGCCGACCAGCCGTTCCGCGATGATATTGCGTTGCACCTCGTCACTGCCGCCGGCGATGGTCCAGGCATAGCTGTTCATGAAATCGGCCATCCAGTTGCCGGTCTCCATGCCCCCACCAAAGGTGATCGGGCTGTGATATTGCGCGTCGATGCCACCCAGCCGCAGACCGAGCGCGGTGAAGTCCCGCAGCGTGCGCGAATAGGACAGTTTGACGATCGACGCGTCGCCGACCCGCTCGACCCCGGCGATGCGGTTGGCGAGGAACTGGTCGGCGACGGCGCAGGTGGCATCTACCTTGGCGCTCAGCCGGCCGAAGTCGCGCACTATGCCCTGATCGTCCTGCCGGCCCTGTGCCCGGATCAGATCGGCCAGCCGCCACAGGGCGCCACGCAGCCGGGCGCTCAGTTCCAGCAGGGTCAGGCCGCGTTCGGACGAGAGGGTGGATTGCGCCACGGCCCAGCCCTGCCCCTCTTCGCCCAGCCGGTCGGCGACAGGAATCTCGACATTGTCGAGGAACAGCTCGGCAAATTCCTCGTCACCGTGAATCTGGTAGATCGGCCGCGCGGTGACGCCCGGTGCCTTGAGGTCGAGCAGCAGATAGGTGAGGCCCGCCTGCTTCGGCCCGTCATTGCTGGTGCGCACCAGCAGCAGGCATTTTTCGGCGAACTGGCCCATGGTCGACCAGAGCTTCTGACCGTTCACCACATATGTGTCGCCGACCCGCTCGGCGCGGGTGCGGACATTGGCCAGGTCCGATCCGGCATTGGGCTCGGAAAAACCCTGGCACCAGATTTCACCGGCCAGGATGCGTGGGATCAGCAGCGCCTGCTGCTCCTCGCTCGCCCATTCGAACAGGGTGCAGGCGGCATGATAGGTCGACATGAAGGACAATAGCAGCCGCGGCGTATCGGCGCGTGCCAGTTCCTCATAGAGGATCTTCTGTTCGGCGAGACTGCGGCCGCCGCCCGGCCATTGGGCCGGCCAGTGCGGCACGGCATAGCCGCCCTGGACCAGCTTCGCGAACCAGTCGCGCTGGATCTGCAGGAAGGCGGACTCGCTGCTGCTGCGGTCGCGCCAGCCCTGCGGCGCATTGTCGGCCAGCCACTGGCGCACTTCCTGCCGCAGCCCGTCGAGCGCATCGGTCAAAGCCTGCCCCTCCATCCCGTTCCGGTTCCTCTCATGCCCGACGCTAGGCCCAATTGCGCTGCCCCCCGCAAGATGGCGGGCGGCGATATCCCCAAGGCGATGGGGCTAGATCGCCACCTCGATGATGCCGTCGACGATGCGGACGGGATAGGTGGCGATCGGTTCGCTCGCCGGGCCGGTCAGCGGCTCGCCGGTCTCCAGGTCGAAACGCGCGCCATGCGCCGGGCAGGCGATCCAGCCCAGACGGATGCGGCCGCAGGCGAGCGGTTCGTCGGCATGCGAGCAGAGCGCGGCGATGGCGTGAATCTGTCCGTCGCTATTGCACAGCAACAGCGCGCGACCATCAATGGTCACCGCCTTGGTTTTCCCCAGCGGCACGTCGCCATAGCATGCCACTGCCCTGAAATCGCTCTCACTCATGACGGAAAGCTGCCCAAGCCGGCGGATCGCGGCAAGGGTCTGCCCACGCCCATCACCGGGGCGTTCTCTTGCCCGCCGCCCTGTCGCGGCGCGCTGCTCTTAAGTATCGCATCCCTGTTGGGCAGGGGATGCGTGGACCAATGAATTTTGAATGGACGCAGGATGAAGAGGCTTTTCGCCAGCGGTTGCGCGATTTTCTCGCCGCGACGCTGCCGGAGGATTGGGAGCGTTTCTCGCAGCATGGCCCGGCCTCGCCGGCGCTGACCGACTATGCCCGTACCTTTTGCGGGCGCCTCGCCGACGAAGGGCTGCTGACCCCGCACTGGGCCAGGGAGATTGGTGGCCAGGGGCTCGATCCCTGGCACCAGACCATATTGGCCGAGGAAATGTGGATCGCGGGCGAGCCGCGTGGCGGCCAATATATGAACGTCAACTGGGTCGGGCCGACGCTGATCCGCTATGGCTCGGAGGCGCAGAAGGCGCGCTATCTGCCCGCCATCACCGGCGGCCGCGCGCTCTGGTGCCAGGGCTTTTCCGAACCCGGTTCCGGCTCCGACCTCGCCTCGCTGCGCACCCGCGCGACCCGCGACGGAGACGTCTATCGCGTGTTGGGGCAGAAGATCTGGACCAGCTATGCGGGTCTGGCCGACACCTGCTTCCTGGTCTGCCGCACCAGCGACGATCGCAAGCAGGGCATTTCCATCCTGCTGGTGCCGATGGACACGCCCGGCATCACCGTGCGGCAAATCCCCTCGCTGATCGGCGAAGGCGACATTCATGAGGTCTTCTTCGACGATGTCGTCGTGCCGGTGGAGGCGCGGCTGGGCGAGGAAGGCCAGGCCTGGGAGATTATCGGCTATTCGCTGACCAATGAGCGGCTCGGCATTCCCCGCTACGCGCTCGCCCGCGCGGCGCTCGACCGGGCGGTGACGCTATTGCAGGCCCAGGATGAATTTACCGGCGAGGCGGTGCGGATCGAGGCGGCCCATGCCGCCGCCCTGTGCGAAGCCGCGCGGATGGCGAGCTACGCGATCGTCGACCGCCGCTGCCGGGGCGAGGCGATCGGCGCCGAATCCAGCTCCGCCCGTTTCGCCACGGTGATGGCCGAACGGCGGGTATGCGAATTCATCGTCGAATATCTGCCGCAGGCGCTGGCCGACGCCCACCCCTATCTCAAAATGCATCATCAGCGCGGGATCGTCGCGGGGATCGCCGCCGGCGCGGCGGAAATCCAGCTCAACATCATCGCCAGCGATGTGCTCAAACTGCCGCGGGAGCCGCGCTGATGGACCTGTCCCTGACCGACGACCAGATCGCGATTCTCGACGCGATCGACACGCTGACCCGGCCCTATGCCGGCGCGACGCTGCACGAGGCGGGCTTTGCCCTGACCAGCGAGGCGCTCGACCGCGACCTGGCGGAGGGCGGCTTCCTCGACATCGGCTTCGACCCCGATCTCGGTGCGATCAGCGCCGCCCTGGTGGTCGAGCGGCTGGCGCGCCTGCCCCAGACGGTGGAGGCAGCGGCCAGCGCGCTCATCCGCCCGCTGCTGGGCGATGCGACGCCGCGTCCGCTCTGCCTGGTGGAGGAAGACAAGACCCATCGCCCGATCCGATTCCTTGCGCCGGGCGCGACGGTGCTGCTGGTCGGACCGGATCGCGTGCGCAGCTTCGTCGCCGGCCCCGAGCATGTCCGGGCCGAACCGGAAGCGCTTTATGCCTATCCGATGGGCAACCTGATCGCCCAGCCGGACGACCTCACCGACCATAGCGTGTCGGCCGACGATATCCGCACCCGCTGGCGCGTGGCGCTGGCGGCGGAGGCGGCGGGCCTGCTCGCCGCCGCGCTGGACAGCACGGCCACCTATGTCACCGACCGCCAGCAGTTCGGCCGGCCCCTCGCCACCTTCCAGGCGCTGCGCCATCGTCTGGCCGAAGCGCAGGTGCGCGCCAATGGCCTCTACTGGCTGGCGATGAAGGCGGCCTCGACGCTCGATGCCGGGGACGCTGCGCTGGCCGCGCTCCATGCCCAGGAATCGGCGCGCACCAGCGTCTATGATTTCCACCAGTTCCTCGGCGCCATGGGCATGACGCTGGAACATCCGTTGCACCTGTGGACCTATCGCCTCAAGGCGCTGATCGGGGATCTCGGCGGACGCGGCGGGCAGGCGCTCGCCGCCGCCGACGCGCTCTGGGGTTAGCCCAGCCTAGGCTTGATCTCCTCGATCACCCAGCGGGCATAATCCTCATATTCGCTGATGCTGCGCACCGCCGGGATCGGCACCGAACTCATGGTGACGCCCAGCGTCCCGAACCAGCCGAGCCGGTCGATGATCTCCGGCGCGGTCATGCCCGGCCGGGCGCGCGGATCGTCGACCACGGCGTGGCCCTCACCGACCCGACTGGTGGCAAAGCCATACATCACGTCGAACGGCCGGCCGTCATAGCCCGGCTGCGACTTGATGAAGTCGATCTTCGCCGGGATATCCTCGGGCTTGGTCAGATAGGGCCACCAGCCGCTGGCATGACGCGCGGCGCGCTTCAGCACGGCGTCTGCCTCGCCGCCCATCCAGATCGGCAGATGCGGTTGCTGCACCGGGCGCGGGGCAAAGGCGACATCGCGGAAAGAGACGAACTCGCCCTCGAACTGCGGATCGTCGCTGGTCCAAAGCTCGACGATCGCGGCGAGATATTCGTCGCACATCCGCCCGCGCTGGTGGAAGGGAACGCCGAGCAGGTCGAACTCCTGCTCCAGCCAGCCCGCGCCGAAGGTCACCATCGCCCGGCCGCCCGACAGCCAGTCGATCGTCGACAGCGCCTTGGCCGTGATCGCGGGATGCTGCAGCGGCAGGATCGCGATCGAGCTGTTGATGCGGATGCGGCTGGTGGCGCCGGCATAATAGCCCATCGCCGCATAGGCATGGAAATGATGCGGCCCCGACAGGTCGACATGGGCGCGCGGGATCAGGAAATGTTCCGGCACGCTGATCATGTCATAGCCCAGATCATCAGCCAGCTTCGCCAGCCGCGTCTGGTCCGCCCCCGTGACCGACAATTCCCAGGGCTGCATCGTCGCCTTCAGCTCGATCAGCCGGGGCATGCCGAACGCGAATTTCATGCCTGTCGTCCCTTCATGTCGCCGGAATATGCGTCTCATGTTCGGCCAGCATGGCGCAGAAGCGCGACTGGGCGCGGTCGAACAATTGTTCCTCGTCGGCGATCACGTCGTCGGGCAGGATGCCCTTGCCCATCGCGTCCAGCACCATGTCGAACGCCGCGCGATCCTTGATCCACACCTCGGTGATGACGTCGAAGGGCAGGTCCGGCATGCCCGGCCCCGGGCCGATATAGCGGCGCGCATAATGGCTGACGCCGACCATATAGCGCATGCACAGCGGCGCATGCTGCCCTTCATAATAGGCCCGGAACTGTTCCGGTGTCAGGTCGGCGCGGCGTTTGAGCAGGATGACCAGCTTGTGCATCGCCGCGCCTCCCTATGTGGTCAGAAACCCAGGTCGACGATCGGTCCGTCGAAATTGCCGGCCAGCTTTTGCGTGCCTGCGACCAGCTTGTCGGGCGACACGCCGTTCAGATAGCCGTCGATGATGCGCTGATAATTGCTGATCAGCCCCTCGATATCCTTGGACAGGCGCATGAAGTCGAACCCTTCGGCATGCATCCCCTTCTGCTGGATCGGGATGTTGGAATAATCCTGGCGCGGGATCATCGGGAACTGGTCGCTGTCATAGGGCAGCATCACCGGCTCCATCACCACCGGCGGCTCCTGCCCTTCGGGGAAATGGGTCAGCGACCACAGCTCGAACATGCAGCTTTCCGGGCCGAGCGGGCGGATGCGATAAGCCGCCATGCTGGAAAGGAAGGGCAGCAGGAAATAATTGGGGAAGATGAATTCGACCGACTTGACCGGGGTCTCGACCGCGATCTTGTTGAGGTCAGGCGTCGGCTCGCCCCGCGCCTGCCCGGCCTGGGTCACGAAATGATTGACCATGCCGAACCATTGCATGATCGCCTGGCCGGGATCCTCCGGCAGTTCCACATCGATCAGCGTGCGGGCAACCGCGACATCCTTGGCATGGCACATGCCCGCCATGCCGTCGCTCAGCAACTGCATATGCTCGACCTGGTCCTCGATATTCTCCTTCATCGACCGGTTGGGATTGATCGGCACGCCGATCCCGCCGGTGTCCATGCCATACATCATGTTATAGAGGATCGGCACCTTCTGCTGCAGCTGCGGATGGGTGCGCATGACATGATAGCCTTCCATGAAGGCTTCCATCGCGATCTTCCAATTGGCTGGCAGGACGGTGCCGAAACACCATTCGGCGCGCATCTTGTCCGCATTATAGGCTTCCAGTCCGATCGCGAGCGGACCGAGCTGTTCGCGCAGCGAGGGCGCCTCATCGTCGAAATTGATGAAGACGCAGCCCATCTCGATCTCGGTGTGGCAGGGGCGCAGCGCCAGATCCTGTTCGTCCAGCTGATGCTCACTGAACATGTGCCGGCCATAGACGAAGGTGTTCTTGCCCTCGATATTCCAGCGCCAGCCATGGAAGGGACAGATGAAGCCCTTGCCCTTGCAATTGCCATGGCTGCCCTCGGTCAGCGGCACGCCGCGATGGCGGCAGGCATTATGATAGGCGCGAATGCCGTCCTTGGTCCGCACGATGATGACGGATTTGCCCAGGTTGCTATATTCGATCCAGTCGCCGACCTCCGGCACCTGCTCCACGCGGCAGGCCATCTGCCAGACATGGGGCCACAATTCCTCGCATTCGCGGCGATAGAAATCCGTGTCATAATAACGTGCCGTGGGAATGCGCTCGGGATCGCTGATTTCCAGCGGGAAGTCCGCGCGCGTCATTTCAGCAGCCTCAACCATCACATGCCTCACCCAGATTTCTTGCTTGGACAAGGTGGTAAAGGCTGGGTCGGGGAGCGCCAAGGCAGCGCCCCAACCCATCGCCATGCCGATGGAACGATCAGGCGTCGGACGCGGCCACCCCCAGTTCGTCCAGCACTTCACGGCTATGCGCCCCCAGTTCCGGCGCGCCGCCCGCGACCCGGCCCGGCGTCTGCGAGAACCAGGTCGGCACGCCGGGGAAGCGCACCGGCCCCTGCGGTGTCTCGACCGTCTCGAAAAAACCGATCGCGTTCAGATGGTCATTGTCGAACAGCTCATCCGTGGTGCGCAGCGGCGCGGCGGGGATGTGCAGCGCCTCCAGCAGGTCGAGCCATTCCTGTGTCGTCCGCTCGGCAAAGGTTTCGCCAAGCAGGCCATAGACCCGGTCGATCTGCTTCGCGCGCTTGGCCAGCGTGTCGAACTCGTCGGTCGCCCAGGGCGGGTTCACCGCCGCGACGAAGGCGTTCCAATGCTTGTCATTATAGACCAGCGCCGCGACATGGCCGTCCTTGGTCGCATAGGGCTTGCGGTTGCGGGCGACGACGCGGTGATAATGGGCCGGCCCCAGCGGCGGATCAAACAGCATGCCGCTGGCATGTTCGGTCAGCATGAAGGACGCCATGGTCTCGAACATGGACACCTCCACCTCCTGCCCCTCGCCGGTGCGTTCGCGGTGGAACAGCGCCATCATCGTCGCATAGAGGCCAGTGAGGCCCGCCACCTTGTCGGCGATGATCGTCGCCATGAAATCGGGCTTGCCGGTCATCAGCTGCTGCAGATGGGGGATGCCGCATTCCGCCTGGATCGTATCGTCATAGGCGGGCTTGTCGCCGTCCGGCCCGCGCCGGCTATAGCCATAGCAATTGGTGTAGACGATGTCGGGTCTGATCGCCTTTACCGCCGCGTAGTCGAAACCGAGCTTGGCGATCGCCTTGCCGCGCATCGAATGGATGAAGACGTCGGCGGTGGCGATCAGCGCGCGCAGCGCCGCCTTGTCCCCCTCCTGCCGCAGGTCGAGCACCACGCTGCGCTTGCCGCGATTGACGTTGGTGAAGACGCCGCCCAGCTCCGGCGTCGGCCCGGCATTGATATAGCGGGTATTGTCGCCCGCTGGTGGCTCGATCTTGATCACGTCGGCGCCCATGTCGGCCATGATCTGGGTGGCATAGGGGCCGAACACCATCGCCGTCAGGTCCACCACGCGGATCCCGGCCAATGGCCCTTTAGGCATGTGCGTCGCGTCCATCATCCTCTCCCCATAACTGCCTTGGGGCTAGGCCAAGGGCGCGGCGAAATCCACGCGCAACCCCTTCGCCCCACCGATATGTGGGGCCGCCCGATTGTGCGCGCGGGAGGCCGGATGATACCCGCAGGCGATCATTCAGACGCCAGCAGAAGGCCCCCAGAGACGTGGATTTTGCCCTGACCGAAGACCAGAGGAACATCCGCGATGCGGTGTTCCAGCTCTGCGCCCAATTCCCCGACGACTATTGGCTGGACCGGGACAAGGACGCCGTCTTCCCGTCCGATTTCCACCGGGCAATGGCCGACGCCGGCTGGCTGGGCATCGCCATGCCCGAAACGGCGGGCGGCGCGGGCCTAGGCATCACCGAAGCGGCGATCATGGTGCAGGCGGTGGCGGAGGCCGGCGGCGGCATGACCGCCGCGTCCAGCATCCACGGCCCGGTCTTCAGCCTGGAGCCGATAGCCCTGTTCGGCACGCAGGAACAGCAGCAGCGCATGATCCCGCCGATCATCTCGGGCGCGGAGAAGATGTGCTTTGCCGTGACCGAACCCAATACCGGGCTCGACACGACCAAGCTCAAGACCAGAGCCGAGCGGGTCGAGGGCGGCTATCGCGTCAATGGCGAGAAGATCTGGATCACCAACGCCCATGTCGCCGACCGGATGATGCTGCTCGCCCGCACCACCCCGCTCGATCAGGTGAAGAACAAGACGCAGGGCCTGTCGCTCTTCTTCACCAAGCTGGATCGCAGCAAGATCGAGCATCAGCTGATCCCCAAAATGGGCCGCCACGCGGTCGGCTCCAACATGCTGTTCATCAACGACCTCTTCATCCCCGAAGAGGATCGGATCGGTGAAGAGGGACAGGGCTTCAGGATCATCCTCAAGGGGCTGAACCCGGAACGCATATTGCTCGGCGCCGAAGCGATCGGCATCGGCCGCAACGCGATCCAGCGCGCCGCCCGCTATGCCCGCGAACGCATTGTCTTCGACCGGCCGATCGGCATGAATCAGGGCATTCAGCATCCGCTCGCCAAATGCTGGATGCAGCTGGAGGCAGCGAACCTGATGGTAATGCAGGCCGCCACTTTGTTCGACAAGGGCGAGGACTGCGGCGTGGAGGCGAACAGCGGCAAATATCTCGCCGCCGAATCCGCATTCGAGGCCTGCCATACCGCGATGCTGACCCTGGGCGGCATGGGCTATGCCCAGGAATATCATGTCGAACGGCTGCTGCGCGAAGTGCTGATCCCGCGCACTGCCCCGGTCAGCCCCCACATGATCCTCAATTTCATCGCCGAAAAGGTGCTGGAATTGCCCAAATCCTATTGAGGCGAAAATGATGACGCTGCCGATCAAGATGCGCTCCTGGCTGTTCGCGCCGGGCGACAGCGAGAAGAAGATGACCAAGGCGGCGGACAGCGCTGCCGATATCGCGCTGTTCGACCTGGAGGATGCGGTCGCCACCGAAAACAAGGCGATCGCCCGCCAGATGGTGCATGACTTTCTCGCCGCCCGCACCGAAGGGCGCGAACGGCTGTGGGTGCGGGTCAATCCGCTCGATGGCCCCTATACGCTCGATGATCTCGCCGCGATCATGCCGGCGCGGCCGGGCGGCATCATGCTGCCCAAAGTCTATGGCCGGCAGGATGTCGAGCTGCTCGACCATTATCTGACCGCGTTCGAGGCGGCGCATGGCATCGAACGGGGATCGACCCCGCTGATCGTGCTGGTCACCGAAACGGCCGAGGCGATGTTCCATACCGGCGATTACAAGGGCGCGCCGCGCGTGGTGGCGCTGACCTGGGGGGCGGAGGATCTGGCCGACTCGATCGGCGCCAGCTCCAACCGCAATGCCGACGGCAGCTATGGCTTCACCTATGAACTGGCGCGGTCGATGTGCCTGCTGGGCGCTGCCACCGCCGGCGTCACCGCGATCGAGACGATCCAGGGCGATTTCCGCGATCTCGACGGGTTGAAGGCGCGGGCGGAGAAGGTCCGGCGCGACGGCTATCGCGGCATGCTGGCGATCCACCCGGCGCAGGTCGACGTCATCAACGCCGCCTTCACCCCCACGCCGGAAGAGATTGCCGAGGCCCAGGCGATCGTCGACATCTTCGCCGCCAATCCCGGCGTCGGCGCGATCGGCTACAAGGGCGGGATGCTCGACCGGCCCTATCTCAGCCGCGCCGAGCAGTTGCTGCGCCAGGCCGGGGCCTTGTGATCGACCTTACCCCCTATCTGCGGCGCGGCGACCGCATCGTCTTTGGCCAGGCCTGCGGCGAGCCGGTCAGTCTGGTCAGCGCGCTGATCGAGCAGGGGGGGCAGGTCGGCGACCTGTCCGCCTTCATCGCCACCAGCTTCTCAGGCCTGTTTACCCCCGAAAGCGCGGACAGTTTCCGCCTCTCCTCCATGGGCGCGATCGGTGCGCTGCGGTCGATGACCAAGGCTGGCAAGCTGCAGGTCATCCCGGTCCATGTCAGCCAGGTCGCGCCAATGATCGCGGCCGGCATCATCGGCTGCGACGTGGCGATGATTCAGCTCAGCCCGGCCGACGCCGACGGCAATCATAGCTGCGGCCTGATCGGCGACTATGTCCGCGCCGCCGTGGACAAGGCGCGGATCGTGATCGCGGAGATCAACGAAGCGGTGCCCTATGTGCCCGGCGAACTGATCCCGGCATCGGCCATCGACGTCGCCATTCCCGTGTCGCGCCCGCCGGTCGAGGTGGCGCCAGCGAAGATCGGCGCCACCGACGAAGCGATCGCCCGCCACTGCGCCGCCTATATCGGCGACGGATCGGTGATCCAGACCGGCGTCGGCGCGGTGCCCGATGCGATCCTGCGGCTGCTGGGCGACCGGCGCGACCTGGGCGTCCATTCGGGGATGCTGGGCGACGGGCTGGTGGAATTGGCGCAGGCCGGCGTGCTGACCAATGCGCGCAAGGAAATCGACACCGGCGTCTCGATCAACGGCGCACTGATCGGCACCCGCCGCCTCTATGACTGGGCGCATAACAACCCGGCCATCCGTATGTGCGCGACCAGCTACACCCATGACGCCGCAGTCCTCGGGCGGCTCTCGCGCCTCGTCACCATCAACAGCGCGCTGGAGGTGGACCTGACCGGCCAGGTCAATGCAGAACAGTCGGGCGCGGCTTATCTGGGCGGCACCGGTGGCCAGGTCGATTTCGTCCGCGCCGGCGCCCGCTCGCCCGGCGGCTGCTCGATCATCGCGCTCTCTTCTTCGGCCAAGGGCGGCAGTTTGAGCAAGATCGTGCCGACCCTGTCCGGTCCGGTCACCACCGCACGCAGCGATGTCGACATCATCGTCACCGAATATGGTGCGGCGGAACTGAAAGGGCAGACACTCGCCGAACGCACCCGCCGCCTGATCGCCATCGCCGACCCGGCCTTCCGCGAGGAACTGGAGCGGGCGGCCCATATCATCCAGCAGAGGGGGTATTGATGCCCGACGCTTCAACCGACGCAGTCCTGTTCGATGCGCGGCCCGATGGCATCGCCATCCTCACCATCAACCGCCCCGACCAGCGCAATGCCCTGGGCCGCGACGTGCGCGAGGGGCTGCGCGCCGCCTGGCAACGGTTCGAGACTGATCCGGCCCTGCGCGTCGCCATCCTGACCGGCGCGGGGGAGAAGGCCTTTTGCGCGGGCGGCGACCTAAAGGAGATGGTCGACACCGGCATGACCGTGCCGCCGCGCGCCATGTTCCCGCTGCCCTATGACAGCATCGAACTCAGCAAGCCGACGATCGCGGCGGTGAATGGTGTGGCCTTTGCCGGTGGCTGGATGATCGCCCAGGCCTGCGACCTGTGCGTCGCCAGCACGGCGGCGCGCTTCGCCATTACCGAGGTGAAGGTCGGGCGCAGCTCGCCCTGGGCCGCGCCGCTCATTCACATGATCCCGCAACGGATCATGATGGAGATCATCCTCACCGGCAAACCGATCACCGCCCAGCGCGCTTATGAGATCGGCCTGGTCAATCGCCTGGCCGAGCCGGATGCGCTGATGCAGGTGGCGCTCGATCTGGCGGCGGAGATTTTGGAGGGCGCCCCCTTGTCGGTGAAGGCCGGGCGCGACACGGTGATGCTGGCGACCGAGATGGGCCGTGCCGCCGCGCTACAGGCCGCCCGCGCTGCCTCCGAACATACCTACAACAGCGAGGACGCGCAGGAAGGACCGCGCGCCTTCGCTGAAAAACGCAAACCACAATGGTCCGGGCGCTGAGCCGGACTGTCTGAAATCGTCAAGTCCGGGTGACGCGGGCATGGCAAAAGGGTGAAATGGAGAAGGAATAGGCCATGAACGAGATCAGCAGCATCGGCACGCCCGGCGAGGATCTGATCGAGCCGGTCATCGTCCCGGTCGAAGCCTATGTTTCGAAGGACTATGCCCGCGCCGAGCAGGAGCGGCTGTGGCGCAAGGTCTGGCTGCAGGCGGCCCGGCTGGAGGATATTCCCGAGGTTGGCGATTTCGTCACCTATGACATTCTCGAAGATTCGGTCATCATCATGCGCACCGGCCCGGATGAGCTGAGCGCCTATCATAATGTCTGTCCGCATCGCGGCCGCCGCCTGATCGACACGCCCGCAGGCCAGCGCAACGCGCGCGGCAATCGCAAGTCGATCATCTGCGGCTTCCATGGCTGGACCTTCGACCGCCAGGGCCAATGCACCTTCGCCAACCATGCCGACGACTGGCAGGGCAAGCTGACGGCGCAGCGCACCGCGCTGGGCAAGGTCAGCGTCGACATATGGGGTGGATGGGCGTGGATCAACCTCGATCCCGATTGCGGCCCGCTCGCCGATTATCTGGGCGTCGTGCCCGACATGCTCGATCCCTTCGGCCTTCAGAATATGCGCTATCGCTGGCGCAAATGGATCATCTTCGACTGCAACTGGAAGGTCGCGATGGAGGCGTTCAGCGAGACCTATCATGTCCAGACCACCCATCCCGAATTCAACGCCTTTGGCGAATTTCGCGGCTGGGCGCGCAAACATGGGCTGCACACCAATATCGGCTATGAAGCGCCCAAGAATATGGACGAGAACCAGGCCAAGCTGCGTATCGGATCGGGCGAAGACCCGCGCCTGTCGACGGCGGAGATGCAGCTTTTCACCTGGGAAAATGCCAATACCAACACGACCATGACTTTGGTCGCCGCCGCGCAGCGGCTGAAGGACGAACTGCCCGAGGGTACGCCCGCGCCGCAGGTGCTACAGCATTGGCTCGCCACCGCCCGCGCCGATGATGAGAAGCGCGGCGTCTTCTGGCCGGTGGTCGAACCCGCCCATACCGCCAAGAGCGGCACCGCCTGGCAGATCTTCCCCAATTTCCAGATCGGCCATGCCGTCAACAACATGCTCTGCTATTCCGCCCGCCCCTATGGCGCGGACCCGGACAAGTGCATTTTCGAGGCGGCAGTCTATGAGCTTTTTCCGGACACGGAAACGCCCGCCACCGAATGGGAATATACCAGCGCGGAGCAATGGCCGCCGGTGCTGCAGCAGGATTTCACCAATATGCAGGCAGTGCAGCAGGGCATGAAGAATGTCGGCTTCCGCGGTACCCAGCCCAATCCCTATATGGAGCGGGCGGTGGCCAGCCTGCACTATAACCTGTCGCGCTACATGGGGACGGGCGCGCCAAAGCCGCTGGACTGACTCATCGTCACGGACGGCGGCGGGACTATCCGTCCTGCCGCCTGTCCTATTTGGATTTTCTCTGATCTATCCTGCGGGATGGATCACTTTCTGCGCCCTGCCCAGCCCGCCAGCCCCCGCACGGGGCATGGCGGACAGTGACCCGATCGTCGCTTCACAGGCGCGTCGGCGTAAGCCGATCGACGCATCACCGTGATGCAGTTCTGATCCAAGTGACGCGCGTCCGTCGCCTCACCGGCGCATATCACGGGCGTTTGCGGTGCATTTGGCCCGAATCACGCGACGACACTGTGAACTTCGGCACTGTCGCGTCACCGTGCCCCGGCAATGACCGTCCTTCAGGCGTCGGCCCAGCGGCGCAGCAGATTATGATAGACGCCGGTCAGGCGGATCACCTGCGCATCGTCATGGCCGCGATCGAGCGCCAGTTGCTGGATCGAACTGTCGAGATCGAACAGCATCTGGCGCGCGGCATCGTCGCGGATCATCGACTGCATCCAGAAGAAGCTGGCGACGCGGCGACCCTGCGTCACCGGTTCGACCCGATGCAGCGAGGAGGAGGGATAGAGCACCGCCTGCCCCGCTGGCAGCTTCACCTGCTGCACGCCGAAATGGGTTTCGATCGTCAGCTCGCCGCCCTCATAGCTTTCCGGCTCCTCCAGGAAGACAGTGATCGACAGGTCGGACCGGACGCGGAAGCCGGTGCCGGCCTGGATGCGCACGGCATTGTCGACATGGGTGCCGAACGCCTGCCCCCCGGCATAGCTGTTGAACAGGGGCGGAAAGATCTTGAGCGGCAGCGCGGCGGCGATCAACAGCGGCGATCGACCGAGTGCATCAAGGATCATCTGCCCCGCCTGGCGCGCTTCCGGCGCGCTTTCGGGCAGTTGCAGGTTGCGCTTGGCCAGCGCCGACTGATGGCCGGAGGTGACATTGCCATCGACCCATTGCGCCGCATCGATCAGCGCGCGGATGTGGGCGACGCCGGCGGCATCGATCAGGTCGGGAATGACGATCAGCATGCAAAACTTCTCCTGGGCGACCGACGCGCACGCTGGCCTTGTCCATTGCCGACTGTCGGAACAAAAGCGGGATCAGGCGGCAGTGGCGCGGAGTTCAAACGGCACTTCTACGACGCCCTTCACGCGTACCGCCGAACCGTCACGGATGATCGGATGCCAGCGCCAATGCTTGACCGCATCCCGCGCGGCGTCATCCAACCGCGAAAAGCCGCTACTACGGGCGATGCCGATACTCTCAACACCGCCATCAAGGCCGACGATCACAGATAGAATGACCGTCCCCTGCTCACGCTTACGCCTGCTTTCCATGGGATAGCGCGGCATCCTGCGAGACAGCATCTGAGTGCCAAGATCGCCGACCTGGATAGTCGAAGGCGCAGCCGTCGCCGCCGGCGCTGCAGACACTGGTGCCGGCGGCGATGGCGGGGCCGACACCGCGACCGGCGATGGCGCGGGGACCGGATCGGGCGTGGTGGCGATCTGCACCGGCGGCACCGGCGTCTGGACGATCGGCGGCGGCGCCACGACCTGGGGCTGGGATGGCGGCGGCGGGGGCGCTTCGGCCGCGGGCGGCGGCGGGGGTGGCGACAGGTTCACCACCGTCAGCTTCGCCTCTTCGGCTCGGACGACATGATTGCGGACCTGGATCAGCGCGCCGATCAGCAGCGCATGCACGACCAATATGGCGGCAATGGCCGGCAGGTTGGGGCCGCGACGGGCGCCATAGCGCTCGACCGGAACGGCGATGGCGGCAATCCCGGCGACGGGCATCGGACGATCGTCACCGACATCGGCGAAATCGGTCGCATAGACCTCCGCCCTGCCCTGTGCCGCCTGCAGCATTGCCCGTCCTCCATCCGTCAGCCCAGGATCGCGATACAGCGGACCCTAATGCGAATCAATTTCATTCGCAGGCCCCTAGCGCATTTCGCCCCGGCGCAGAAGTCCGGAAGAAACGCTATAGCAATGCAGGAACGGCAACAGAGACAGTCAGGCGTCGGAGGAATCCGCCTGCATCGTCCGGGCAAACAGCCAGCAGCGTATGGCGCTGGCCAGATTGGGCGGATCATCGGCCGCCATCCGCGCCACGTCGATCCGGGCGATCAGCGCATTGATCGGCAATTCGGCCTCGGCAGCGGCATCGCGCAGTGCCTGCCAGAAAATCGGCTCCAGGCTGATTGCGGTCTGGTGCCCGGCAATGGTCACGCTGCGCTTGACCGGTGGGGCAAAGGGCGACGCCCCGGACGCGGCTGCGCCATCGGAAGCATCGCCCTTGGCCATCAATACATGTGCTGGCCGCCATTGATCGACAGCGTGCTGCCGGTCACGAAGCCGCCTTCATCGCTGCAGAAGAAGGCGACGCCGCGGGCAATTTCATGCGCCTGACCCAGACGGCCGACCGGAATCTTGGCGACGATCTTTTCCAGCACCGGTGCCGGCACGGCGGCAACCATGTCGGTGTCGATATAGCCGGGTGCGATCGCGTTGACGGTGATGCCGAACTTCGCACCTTCCTGCGCCAGCGCCTTGGTGAAGCCATGGATGCCCGACTTGGCGGCGGCATAGTTGACCTGGCCATATTGGCCGGCCTGGCCGTTGATCGAACCGATATTGACGAAGCGGCCCCAGCCGCGCTCGCGCATGCCGCCAAAGGTCGCCTTGGCCATGTTGAAGCAACCGCCAAGGTTGATCCGCATGACCTCGTTCCAGTCGTCGAAGCTCATCTTCGCCAGCACGCCGTCGCGCGTGATGCCCGCATTGTTGACGACGATGTCGACCGGGCCGAGCGCTTCCGCCACGGCGGCGCAGCCATCCAGGCAAGCCTGATGATCGCCGACATCCCATTTGAAGGTCGCGATACCGGTGGCCTCGGTGAAGGCCTTGGCCTTTTCCTCGTTGCCGGCATAGTTGGCGGCAACCGTATATCCCATTTCCTTGAGCGCCAGGCTGATGGCTTGCCCGATACCGCGGGTTCCGCCGGTCACGATCGCTACTCTCGACATGCGCCTGTCCTCTCCTGTGCTAGACCCTCTGGTCTACCCATCCTGAAAGCTCGCGGCCAACCAGCCGCTGGTAGAGGGTGATAGCTTCGGGAGATGCGTTTAGACAGGGTAAAAAGGCAAATTTTTCGCCACCTTCCGCTAAAAAAACTTCTTTCGCGCGAAGACCTATTTCCTCTAGGGTTTCCAGACAATCTGCCGAAAATCCGGGTGTCACGACAGCAATGTTCCGGACACCTTCCTTCACCAATCTGGTGAGCGTCGCTTCGGTCTCCGGTTCCAGCCATTTGGCCCGTCCAAAGCGCGACTGGAAGCTCATATGAACGGGCAGTGACAGCGCCTCCCGCAACAGGCGCACCGTCTTCACCGCATGGCAATGATAGGGATCGCCCAGATGCAAGGTACGCTCGGGCATGCCGTGAAAACTGGCCAGCAGCGCATCGGGCTTGAAGTCCAATGCCGCCATCTGCTGGGTGATCGATAGCCTGAGCGCCTCGATATAGGCCGGATCGTCATGATAGGGCGGCAAGCTGCGCACCGCCGGCTGCCACCGCATCTTCGCCATGGCGGCGAAGGCGGCATCGAGCGCCGTCGCCGTCGTCGCGGCGGAATATTGCGGATAGAGCGGGGCCAGCAGGATACGCTCGCAGCCCTGCGCCTTCATCGCCGCCAACCGACTGGCAATGGAAGGATTGCCGTAGCGCATCGCCCAGTCGACCACGGCATCCTGTCCCATCGCGCGTTGCAATGCCGCCGCCGTGTCCCGTGTATGGACCGCCAGCGGCGATCCCTCCGTCATCCACACCTGCTGATAGGCATGGGCCGACTTCTTAGGCCGGGTCGTCAGGATCACGCCATGCAGGATCGGCTGCCAGATCAGCCTGGGAATTTCCACGACGCGCGGATCGGACAGGAATTCGGCGAGATAGCGGCGGACCGAAGCCGGATCGGGCGCATCGGGCGTGCCCAGATTGATCAGCAGGACACCTACCCTCGGCGTGGCAATGGACGGATGCTCAGCCGGCAGCATCAGCCATTCCCCATGATCGGCAGGCTGCGGAATCGCTGCCCGGTGACGGTGAAGAGCGCATTGGCGATCGCCGGCGCGGCAAGCGGTGCGCCAAGGTCGGTGACGCCGGCCGGATCGGCGGTGCTGCGGATCAGTTCCACGCTGACCTCTCCAATATCGCCCAGCCGCGGCAGGTTCATCCGCCCCAGCATGGCGCGCGTCGGCATGCCACCGGCATAGGGCACCGACGCCCCCATGGCGAGCGCGAGGCCATGGATCAGCCCGCTTTCTATCTGCTGCCGCGCGATATCGGGATTGACCTGATCGCCGCAATCCACCGCCGCGACCATCCGCCGCACGCTGAGCGTGTTGCCCTCGATCCCCGCCTCGACCATCACGGCCGCATAAGCGCCATTCATCATATGCGCGGCAATCCCCTGCCCGCTGCCGGCAATGCCCCCCTGCCAGCCGCCCATCGCTGCCGCCGTGGAGAGACAATGGGCGAGGCGCGGGTTGCCGCCCAACATCTGGATGCGGAAGGACATCGCCTCGATCCCCGCCAGATGGGCGAGTTCGTCAAGGAAGCATTCGGTGAAGAAGGCGCTATGGAGATGCGCATTGCCACGCATGAAGCCGAGCGGCAGGCCAACGTCAGCAGGATAATGATCCACCGCCCAGTTCGGAATGGCATAGGGCGGCACCATGCCGGCCACGGCCAGCCGCGTCGCCTTGTCCCCCGCTTCGGCGGCGGCATCATGCGGCAGCTTGCCATGGGCGATGCGCGACCAGGTCTGGGTCATGGCGCAGGGGGCCGCCACCTTGGCGAGCCATCCCTCGATCATGCCACCACGGCCCAGCTTGGCCGCCATGCGGGCATGGGCCGGCGCGCCGGGCCGATCCTGGATCACATCCTCCAGCCGCGACCAGAGCAGTTGCACCGGGCGGCCGACATCGCGCGCGATCAGCGCCGCCTGCACGCCCGCCTCCCAGTCCATATGCCGTCCGGTCGCGCCGCCGGCATGGAGCGGGTAGAGCGTCACCGCGCTATCCGACAGACCGAGCGCATCGGCGATCGCGGCGCGGGCCAGCGCGGGCGCCTGCGTCGCGATCCAGACTTCGGTGCCCTCCTCCGTCACCCGCGCCGTCGCGCACATCGGCTCCAGCGCCAGATGCAGGCCGGGATCGACCTGATATTCGCTGGCCAGGATCGTCGCCTTCTCGAACACCGGCAACAGGTCGCCCTGCACATAGAGGCGCCGACCGGCATCACCGGAAAAGGCATCCTCCAGCGCCGCATCGATGCGGCCGCTGTCGACCGGCGTGCCCCGCAGGGTGAAGCTGGGATCAATCAGGTCGAGCGCACGGTTCGCCGCCCACCAGTTGGTGCCGACCGCCGCGATCCAGCGCTCGGTGCGGACCAGTTTCAGGAAGCCGGTAATCTTCTGCGCCTCGGCATCGCGCGCATCCTTCAGCACGGCGTCTCCGATCGGCCCCTGCCGGATCGAGGCGAAGACCATGTCGGGCAGCCGGATGTCCGCGGCGAAATTATGGCTACCGTCAATCTTGGATGGGGTGTCGAGCCGCGGCAGATCCTGCCCGGCCAGCCGGCCGTCATTGCCCTGTCGATAGGGCAGGATGTCGGGCAGGGTGAAACCGGCGGCATCCTCCACCACATCGCCCAGCCGCAGCTTGCGCTCGGCCCCGTCGGTAATGATGCCATTCTGGATGTCGCAGCTTTCCCAGGGCACGCCCCAGCGCGCCGCCGCCGCCTTGCACAGCAGCACGCGCGCTGCCGCACCGGCCCGACGATAGGCGTCATGGAACATCGGCACCGACGTGCCCGCCCCGGTCAGCATCAGCGCGCTGCGCGTCGCATATTGGTCGATCGCCCAGGTGCCGGCATCGCCCGCCACGCGGGTCCAGTCGCTCGCCAGCCAGTCACGCGCCAGCAGGCCGTTGGCATAGAGCGGGCTGATCGGCGCGCTCTGCACCGCAACGGTGCGCCAGTCGGCGCCCAGTTCGTCGGCCATTATCTGCGGCAGGATGGTGGTGATCCCCTGCCCCATTTCGGTCTGCGGCACGATGGCGATCACCTGTCCCGCCCGGTCGATCTTGAGGAAGGCGTCGAACACCTGCTCACCCGGCCCGACATTGAGGTTGGACCGATAGCTGCGCGGCCAGGCCGCCCAGGCCAGAACCAGTCCCGCTGCCGCGCCGCCACCGACCAGCAGCGTGCGACGGCTCACACCTCTGTCGCTCAAACCTCTGTCTTTGCGTCGTTTCAACGGTGTCCGCGCCATGGCCTTGCTGATAGAGGCGCGGTGCCGTGCTGCCTAGGGCTAATCCGCCGCGATCGGCGCAAGGCCAAGCCGTCGGATCTCAATCGCGGGGCAATAGTCCATCACGACCTTGAGCCCCGCCGCTTCGGCACGGGCCGCGGCATCGGCATCAATCACCCCCAACTGCATCCAGACCGACTTGGCGCCGGCGGCGATCGCCTGATCCACCACCTCGCCCGCAGCCTCGCTACGCCGAAAGATGTCGACCATGTCGATCCGCACGCCGATGTCGGACAGCCGATCCCAGACGAATTCGCCATGGACATGTTCGCCGGCGATCTGCGGATTGACCGGCAGCACCCGATAGCCATGATCCTGCAGCGTCTTCATCACGCTGTAGCTCGGCCGGTCGGGGCGATCGGAAATGCCGACCAGTGCGATGGTCCGGGTTTCGTTGAGCAGATCGGCAATATCCTGCGCGGCGGTGAGCGGCATGGCGGTCCTCCTGTTCCGTTCCCCGATATGGGCAGGGCGAAGGCGCGAACAAGGGGCTTGGCCCGCCCCGGTCCTAACCAATTCCTAAGCAGCATCCGGCTAGGTCCGGCAATGCGCGATTCGCGCCGGCCGGTGGGGACGGGCCGTATCCAGGGGGTCTGAGATGAAGTCTGTCGTCATTGCCGCGCTTGCCATTATGGCTACGACTGCCCAGCCGCTGCTGGCACAAGCCGATGCGCCGCTGCCCGTCATGCAGGCGCCCGAGGCCAGTCCGGCCATGGTCCTGCCCGCCAACACCGCCGTCATGCTGCGCATGAACAGCGAATTGTCCAGCAAAACCGCCAAGGAAGGGTCGATGTTCGACCTGTCGGTCGCCGATCCGGTGATGGTCGATGGCTATGTCGTCATCCCGATGAATGCCCGCGCCGTGGGCGAAGTGACTTGGCTGACCGGCAAGGGCGCGTTCGGCAAGTCGGGCAAGATGAATATCGAACTGCGCTATATCGAAGTCGCCGGGCGCCGCATCCCGATCAAGGGCAGCTTCCGTCAGGAGGGCGAGGGCAATACCGCCGCGACCATCGGCGGCGTGATCGCGGCCGGCGTGTTCGCAGGCTTCATCACCGGCAAGACCGCGATCATCCCGGCCGGCCGCGAACTGCAGGCCTTCACCCAGAATGAAATCGCGCTGGCGCCGCCGCGTCGTCCTGCGCCCATGCTGGGCCAGCCGGCACCGATCCCCGCCAGCTACTCGCCCGCGCCCCGCGCCGCGCCATTGCCGGCCGCCCGGCCAGCGCCGCGCCGGTCGATGGTCGACCCGTCGCTGGAGATCAACGTCAAATAAGCCGGACTTGGCCGTGGCGCACCGTACGCGCCACGGCTAGACCCTGCCGATGTTCGATATTCGCGAAGACGATCTGAGCGGCGCGCCGACACGCGCGCTATTGGCCATCCATCTGGCCGGCATGCAGGCGGAATCACCATCAGAAAGCGTCTTCGCGCTCGACCTGTCGGGATTGCAGCAGCCGGGCATTTGCGTCTGGACCGCCTGGGATGGCGACCAGATCGCCGGCGTCGCCGCGCTGCGCGATCTGGTCGGGGGTCAGGGCGAACTCAAGTCGATGCGCACCCATCCCGATCATCTGCGCCGAGGCGTGGCGGCAGCCCTGCTGCGCCATATCATCGGGCAGGCACGGCAACGGGGCATGACCCGGCTCAGCCTGGAAACCGGCAGCGGCGCGGCCTTCGATCCGGCGCTGACGCTCTATCGCCGGAATGGTTTCGTGAATGGCGAGGCGTTCGGCGAATATCGCGCGAGCGCCTTCAACCAGTTCCTGCACCTCAGCCTCTGATCAGGCGGCCTTCGCCAGCCAGGCCGCGACCTTTTCGGCGACGGCGCGGAAGGCATCGGCATGCGGCCCTTCGCCGGCCGCCGGCGGATCACCCGCGTCGGAGCGCTTGCGAATGTCGATTGCCAGCGGGATGCGGCCGATGAAGGACAGGCCAAGCTCGCCGGCCGCCGCTTCCGCGCCACCGCAACCGAACGGGTCGGACACTTCGCCACAATGCGGGCAGGCATAGCCGGCCATATTCTCGACCAGCCCGATCATCGGCACCTGCGCCTGTTTGAACAGGCTGATCGCGCGGGTCGCATCCATCAGCGCCAGATCCTGCGGCGTCGAAACGATCACCGCGCCCGCCGGCTTGTGCTTCTGAAGCATGGTCAGCTGGATGTCGCCCGTGCCCGGCGGCAGGTCGATGACCAGCAGTTCGGTGTCGCCCCAGTTGGCGTCGATCAACTGCCCCAGCGCATTGCCGACCATCGGCCCGCGCCAGGCCAGCGCCTTGCCCGGATCGACCAGATGCGCCATCGACAGCATCGGAATGCCGAGCGGGCTTTCGACCGGGAAGAGGCGTTTTTCGCGCGCCTGCGGCTTCTGGTCCTCGCTGGCGAGCAGCCGCGCCTGCGACGGACCATAGATGTCGGCGTCGACCAGACCGACCTTGTGACCCAGCCGCGACAAAGCGATGGCGAGATTGGCCGACAGGGTCGACTTGCCCACCCCGCCCTTGCCCGACGCCACGGCGATGATACGCGGCGCGCGGCGCTCGGCCGTCATGGCGATACGCACGTCGGTGACGCCCGGCAGCATCAGGCCGCCCTCGCGGATCGCGGCAGCCACGGCATCGCGCCGTTCGGGCGCCAGACCGCCCACGTTAAGTGCCAGGCTCAACACCCCATCCTTGACGCGCGGCGTGCTGGCACGACCATCGGTCAGCGTCTTCAGGCGGGCAGCAAAATCATCGATATCGGTCATGACTTGGCCCTCTAGGCAATAATCGTCGTTAAGGGCACTGTTTTTCGCGTGCAGCCGTTCCTATAGAGATGACATGAGCAGACTATTCGGGTGGATGCCCGGCATCGTGAGCGCCATGGCCCAGGGCCCCTGGGGCGGCAAAGGTGACGGGCCTGAGGGCAATGACGGACCAGGCAAGAGCGGGGGCAGCGATGGTGGCCCCCGCAATCCCTGGACCCAGCCCGGCAAGCCGGGCGGCAGCAAATCCCCCTCCGCGATCGAGGAACTGCTGCGCAAGAGCCGCGAGAGCTTCGGCCAGGGCGGCGGCTTTGGCGGCCTGCCGCCGCGTGCCAGCGGCAAGGCGTTGTGGCCGATCGCCGTCGGCATCCTTGTGATATTGTGGCTGGTGCTGACCAGTTTCCATAGGGTCGGTCCCCAGGAACGCGGCGTCGTGACGCTGCTCGGCAAATATAGCCGCACCCTGTCGCCCGGCATCAGCCTGACCCTGCCCGCCCCGTTCGAGGCGGTTCGCACGGTCGATGTCGAGGAAATTCGCACGATTGATATCGGCTCGGCCAGCGCGGAGAGCGAGAATTTGGTGCTGACCGGCGACCAGAATATCGTGGACCTGGCCTATTCGGTGCGCTGGAACATCCGTAATCCCGAACTCTACCTGTTCCAGTTGGCCGACCCGGACGCGTCGATCCGCGAAGTCGCCGAGAGCGCCATGCGTTCGGTCGTCGCCAGCGTCAGCCTGGACGATGCGCTGGGCGCCGGCCGCAGTGAGATCGAGCAGCAGGTCGAACAGCGGATGCAGGAGATTCTGGACGGCTACAAGTCGGGCATCCGCGTCCAGGGCGTGGCGATCAAGCAGGCCGATCCGCCGGCCGCCGTCAACGACGCCTTCAAGGAAGTGTCTGCCGCGCAGCAGACCGCCCAGACCTACCTCAACGAGGCCCGCGCCGCAGCCCAGCAGGTGACGGCAAAGGCGCAGGGCGAGGCAGCCGCCTTCGACAAGGTCTATGAACAATATCGGCTGGCGCCCGACGTGACCCGCCGGCGCATGTATTACGAAACCATGGAGGGTGTCCTGTCCACCGTCGACAAGACGATCGTCGAAAGCGGCAACGTCACCCCCTACCTGCCCCTGCCAGAACTCAAGCGCCGGGCGCAGGCGGCAACGCCCCAGTCGGGTGCCAACGCGACGGAGGACGGCCAGTGAACCTGCGCAACCCCATCGCCCTCGCCATCGCGGCGATCATCCTGCTGATCCTGGTCGGCAGCGTCGTCACCATCGTGCCGGAAACCCGGCAGGGCGTGATCGTCCGCTTCGGCGAGCCCAAGCAGATCATCAATCGGTATCGCCCGAACGAGGATTTCGGCAAGACCGGCGCCGGCGTCATCCTGCGTGTGCCTTTCTTCGACCAGATCGTCTGGATCGACAAGCGCGTGCTCTCGGTCGAGATGGAGCGCCAGCAGGTGCTGTCGACCGACCAGTTGCGCCTGCAGGTCGACGCCTTTGCCCGCTATCGCATCGTTGATCCGCTGCGCATGTATATTTCGGCCGGCAGCGAGGAGAAGGTGTCGGATGCGCTGCGCCCGATCCTGGGTTCGGCGCTGCGCAACGAATTGGGCAAGCGGCCCTTCGCGGCCCTGCTCAGCCCCGAACGCGGCCAGGTGATGCAGAATATCGAGGCCGGGCTTGACCGGGTCGCCCGCCAATATGGCGCCGAGATCGTCGACGTGCGGATCAAGCGCGCCGACCTGCCCGACGGCACGCCGCTCGAAAGCGCGTTCACCCGCATGAGTACGGCGCGCAAGCAGGAAGCGTTGACGATCCGTGCCCAGGGCCTGAAGCAGGCGCAGATCATCCGCGCAGAAGCCGACGCCAATGCCGCCCGCATCTATGCCGAAAGCTTTGGCAAGGACGCAAATTTCTACGATTTCTATCGTGCCATGCAGGCCTATCGCTACACCTTTGCCCCGGATCGTCCGGGCGGCACGACGATGGTATTGTCGAAGGACAATGAGTTCCTGAAGCAGTTCCAGGGCCGCTAATCGGCAGGCTTCGGGATCATTACGGAACCAGTGTCATTCAATATCGGTTAAGGCAGGGCGGCGCATCGAAAGACTCCCCGAGAGTCCCGCCCTTCCCGCTCCCGAATTTCTGAAGAGGACCGTCACGAGTGCGTTACGCTTATGCCATCACCGGCGCCCTGCTGCTCGGCGGCACCGCCATCGCCGTCACGACCAGTTCCAATGTCGGCGCACAGACCGCGCAAAATGAGGGCTTGCAGGCCGCAGCCCCCGCCGGCGCGCCGGCGAGCCTGGCCGACATGGTCGAAAAGCTGCAGCCGGCCGTAGTCAATATCTCGACCAAGCAGCGCGTCACCGTGCAGAATCCCTTTGCCGGCACGCCCTTTGGCGACCTGTTCGGCCAGGGTGGCGGCGCCAAGCCGCAAACCCGCCAGGCCCAATCGCTCGGCTCGGGTTTCCTGATCTCGGCCGATGGCTATATCGTCACCAACAATCACGTCGTGTCGGCCGGTGCCGAAGGCGCGAGCGTCGACAGCATCACCGTCACGCTGACCAACAAGGAAGAATATCCCGCCAAGCTGATCGGCCGCGACCCGGCGACCGACTTGGCCGTGCTGAAGATCGACGCGAAGAAGCCCATGCCCTTCGTCAAGTTCGGTGACAGCACCAAGGCGCGCGTGGGTGACTGGGTCGTTGCGATCGGCAACCCCTTCGCCCTGTCGGGCACCGTGACCGCAGGCATCATTTCCGCCGTGCATCGCGGCACCGGCGGCACCTATGACAAGTTCATCCAGACCGACGCGTCGATCAACCAGGGCAATAGCGGTGGCCCGATGTTCGACATGCGCGGCAATGTGATCGGCATCAACAGCCAGATCCTGTCGCCCTCGGGCGGCAATGTCGGCATCGGCTTCGCCATCCCATCCGAACAGGCCGCACCGATCGTCGAAACCCTGCGCCAGGGCCAGAGCATCAAGCGCGGCTATCTGGGCGTGCAGATCAGCCCGCTGGGCGAGGACATGGCGGATTCGCTCGGCCTGGCCAAGAATCGCGGCGAGTTCGTGCAGGGCGTCGAACCCGGCAAGGGCGCGGAGAAGGCCGGTATCAAGGCGGGCGACGTGATCGTCAGCGTCGCCGGTCAGGAAGTGACCCCGGACCAGAATCTGTCGTCGATCGTCGCCAACAGCAAGATCGGGGCGAGCGTGCCGATTGTGCTGCTGCGCAACGGCCAGCGCATGACCCTGAATGCGATCGTGGGCGAACGCCCGAGCGAAGACGAACTCAACAATTTCGCTCAGCCGCAGGATGATGATTTCAGCCAGCAGGGCGAGCAAGGCAGCGACACCCAGGCAGCCCAGAAGTCGCTGGGCATCTCCGCCATCCCGCTGACCCCCAGCATCACCCGCCAGTTGGGTGTTGCCGGCGACACCCGCGGCATCGTCATCACCGCCGTCGACGGGTCGACCGATGCCGGCGCCAAGGGCCTGCGTCGCGGCGACGTGATCCTGTCGGCCAACAACCGCCCGGTCCTGACCCAGGCGGACCTGGACGCACAGGTGAAGGCCGTGTCGGCCCAGGGCCGCAACGCCATCCTGCTGCAGGTGCTGCGTCGCGGCCAGGCGCCCTTGTTCCTGCCCATCCGCCTGCGCGACAAATGATGACAAGCTGCTATGATGCTTACGCATCAGCAGCTTGAAACGCTCAAACGCCGCGCGGGCTATATCGAAGTTCAACGAAGTAAGTTCGTCTAACTTCGATAAAAGCAGCGAAAGCGACAATCGTTACGGGCCGCGCTTGCCGGATTGCCTGCCTCCCTTCTAAGAAGGAGCGGACAGTCCGGCGGGCGCGGCCCGACCCGTTTTTGAGGAGCATAAGCCCATGAGCGACGGCATCTTCCTTGGTCTGGGCGCGCCCGAAAAGGACGGCGGCATCCCCCAGTATCTGAACCTACGCCGGGCCAATCGCCATGGCCTGATCGCCGGCGCGACCGGCACCGGCAAGACTGTGACATTGCAGGGCATCGCCGAAAGCTTCTCGGCGCTCGGCGTCCCCGTGTTCGTGGCCGATGTGAAGGGTGACCTGTCGGGCATTGCCATGGCCGGATCGCCGACGGCCAAAAATGCCGACAAGCTGGTATCGCGCGCCAAGGAAATCGGCATCACTGATTACAGCTATGCCGACAATCCCGCGATCTTCTGGGATCTCTATGGCGAACAGGGTCACGCGATCCGCACCACGGTCAGCGAGATGGGACCGTTGCTGCTGGCCCGGCTGATGGGCCTCAACGACACGCAGGAGGGCGTGCTCAACATCGCCTTCAAATATGCCGACGAGGAAGGGCTGCTGCTGCTCGACCTGGGCGACCTCCAGGCGATGCTCGCCTATTGCGCGGAGAATGCCGATACGCTCTCGGCCCGCTTCGGCAATGTGACCAAGGCCAGCGTCGGCGCGATCCAGCGCCAATTGCTCCAGCTCGAAACCCAGGGCGGGGACCATTTCTTCGGCGAACCCGCGCTCGACATCCACGACTTCCTGAAGGTCGACGACAAGGGGCGTGGCTATGTGAATATCCTCGCCGCCGACAAGCTGATGCAGAGCCCGAAGCTCTACGCCACCTTCCTGCTGTGGTTGCTGAGCGAATTGTTCGAGACACTCCCCGAGGTGGGAGATCCGGAAAAGCCGGTGCTGGTCTTCTTCTTCGACGAGGCCCATCTGCTGTTCGACGACGCGCCGGCCGCATTGCAGGACAAGATCGAGCAGGTGGTGCGCCTGATCCGTTCCAAGGGCGTCGGCGTCTATTTCGTGACGCAGAATCCGATCGATATCCCTGAAGCCATCGCCGGCCAGCTCGGCAACCGGGTACAGCATGCGCTACGCGCCTTCACCCCCCGCGACCAGAAGGCGATCAAGGCAGCGGCGGATACCTTCCGCATCAACCCCGATCTCGACATCGAGACCGCGATCACCGAACTCAAGACCGGCGAAGCGTTGGTGTCGCTGTTGCAGGAGGATGGTGCACCCGGTGTGGTCCAGCGCACATTGATCGCCCCGCCCCGATCGCGGCTTGGCCCGGTCGATGCCAAAGAGCGTGCGATCATCCAGTCGATTTCGCCCTGCGAGGGCAAATATGACACCACGGTCGACCGCGAATCCGCCGAAGAAATTCTGGCCGCGCGCGGCGAGGCGGCCGCTGCCTCTGCCCAGGCCGCCAAGGCCAAGGCGGAAGCCGACAAGGCTGCCGCTGCCCAGGCCAAAGTCGAAGCCAAGCAGCGCGAACAGGAATTGAAGGAACAGGCCCGACGCGACGCTGCCGCCGCGCGCGAGGCCGCCAAGCCCAGCAGCCTGGACAAGGCCGTCCAGTCGGCGACCCGTTCAGCGGCGTCCTCGGTCGGACGTCAGGTCGCCAATGAACTGGGGCGCGCCGTGTTCGGTGGATCGAGCCGCAAGTCCTCGAGGGGCGGCATCGCCGGCCAATTGGTGCGCGGCATATTGGGCAGCCTGTTCAAATAAGGATGGAAAGGGGCCGGTCGATTATGTCCGGCCCGTTGCTATCCGCTACGGGATAAGGCTAGAGCGCAGCCATGTCTTCCTCTGCAGCCGCGCCCCATCCGCTCCATTTCGGCAATTTTCGCGCCTATCTGGTCGGCCGTTTCTGCGCCACGCTGGCGCAATACAGCATGATGATCCTGCTGGCCTGGCAGGCCTATAATGTCGCGCGGGAGACGATGAGCACGGGCGAGGCATCGGCGCAGCTGGGCCTCATTGGCCTGGCGCAGTTCCTGCCGCTCTTCTTCCTGACGCCGGTGACCGGATGGGTGGCCGATCATTTCGACCGGCGGATCATCACCCGGCTGACGCTCGCGCTGCTGATGCTCGCCGCAGCCGTGCTGGCCTTTGCCACCTACGAGGGCTGGGTCAGCCTGCCGCTGATCTTCGGCATTGCGGTCATCGTCGGCATCGCCCGCGCCTTCAACGGCCCGGCCTATGGGGCATTGGCGCCCAATCTGGTGCCGCCCGCCGTGCTGCCGACCGCGATCGCGCTGTCGTCGGTCGCCTGGCAGACGGGCGATATCCTCGGCAAGGCGGTGGGCGGCTATGCCTATGCGATCGAGCCCTGGGCCGCCTATGCGCTGTCGGCGACGCTGTTCGGGGTCGGCCTGATCTCGATGATGATGATCGGCCCGGTGCCCCAGCCGCCGCGCCAGCGGGGCCGCCATCCGATCCGCCAGATGATCGACGGCGTCACTTATCTCAAGGGCAACCGGCTGGTGCTGGCGACCATCACGCTGGACCTGTTCGCGGTGCTTCTGGCCGGCGCGACCGCGCTGCTGCCTGTCTATGCCCGCGATATCCTGCATGTCGGGTCGACCGGCTATGGCCATCTGGCGATCGCGCCGGGGATCGGCGCAGCGCTGACCGCGCTCTGGTTCTCCTTCCGGCCGATGAAGACACAGGTCGGCCTCAAGATGCTGGCGGCGGTCATCCTGTTCGGCCTGGCCACGATAGCCTTTGGCTGCACCGCCTTCCTGCCGCGCGACATCGCGGTGGAGGCTGGCATTGCCGCGCTGATCGTGCTGGGCGGCGCCGACATGGTGTCGGTGTTCGTGCGCCAGTCGCTGGTGCAGATTCACACGCCCGATGCGATGCGCGGCAGGGTCTCCAGCCTGTCGCAACTGACCATTTCCGCCTCCAACGAACTGGGTGAAGCGGAATCGGGCTTCCTTGCCGCGTTGGTTGGGCCTATCGCTGCGATCATCGGGGGTGGCGTCGGCGCCATTCTCATCACGATATTCTGGGCGCGGCTCTTTCCCGAACTGCGCCTTGCACGCACTTTCGACCCACCCGACTTAAGGGAGGCGGACCCCAGCCAGGAGAAGGCGATATGAAAGCTGCCACTATTCTCGAAACCATCGGCAATACCCCCCATGTCCGGGTCAACCGGCTGTTCGGGGACGCTGAAGTGTGGATCAAGTCGGAACGGTCGAACCCCGGCGGATCGATCAAGGACCGCATCGCGCTAGCCATGATCGAGGCGGCCGAGGCATCGGGCGACCTGAAGCCGGGCGGCACGATCATCGAGCCGACATCGGGCAATACCGGCGTGGGCCTGGCCATGGTCGCGGCGGTGAAGGGCTACAAGCTGATCCTGGTCATGCCCGAAAGCATGTCGATCGAGCGCCGCCGGCTGATGCTGGCCTATGGCGCCAGTTTCGACCTGACCCCGCGCGAGAAGGGCATGAAGGGCGCGATCGAACGAGCGCTGGAACTGGTATCGCAGACCCCCGACAGCTGGATGCCGCAGCAGTTCGAAAATCCCGCCAATGTCGACGTGCATGTTCGCACCACGGCACAGGAAATCATCGCCGATTTCGCTGACGCGCCGATCGACGTGCTGATCAGCGGCGTGGGAACCGGCGGCCATATCACCGGCACCGCCGAAGTGCTGAAAAAGCAGTGGCCGAACCTGAAAGTCTATGCGGTCGAACCCACCCTGTCGCCGGTCATCAGCGGCGGCCAGCCCGGCCCGCACCCGATCCAGGGCATCGGCGCCGGCTTCATCCCGGCAAACCTGCACACCCAGATACTCGACGGCGTGATCCAGGTCGATCCGGCCGATGCCAAGGATTATGCCCGTCGTGCCGCGAGCGAAGAAGGCATGCTCGTCGGCATCTCGTCGGGGGCCACCCTCGCCGCGATCGCGCAGAAGCTGAAGGAACTGCCTGCCGGCAGCCGCGTTCTGGGCTTCAATTATGACACCGGCGAACGCTATCTTTCGGTGCCCGACTTCCTGCCCGAATAAGCGGATCAGAGCATAGGGCATGATCGACGGCACTTCCCCCGTTCAGCCACATCGCGCGATGTGGCTGATATGGCTGTTGCTGTTCGTCGGTCTGCCCATGGCGGTGGCCGGCTGGGAAAGCCGGCCACGCGCTGGCGACGCGGCCATTCAGCGTGACAGACTGACCACCCTTGCCGCCGCGCGGATGCGGCGTCCGGCTATTCCCCCGCCAGCCGTCGAGCCGGTCGAAGTCTTTGCGCTCGGCCCCGATCAGGCCCGTGACCTCAACGCCAAAATCCCTTTCTCGCGCGATCCCAATCCGTCGGCCCGGCCGTTTCTGTTCCGCGGGTCGGAAACCGACCTGGCCCGTGCCACCGACTGCCTGGCAGCGGCCCAGCTTTATGAGGCAGGCGACGATGCCATTGGCGAGCAGGCGGTGGCGCAGGTCGTGCTTAATCGGGTGCGGCACCCCGCCTTCCCCAAGACGGTCTGCGGTGTCGTATTCCAGGGGCAGGAACGCACCACAGGTTGCCAATTCACCTTCTCGTGCGACGGTGCGCTGGCGCGCGCACCATCCGTCGCCGCGTGGGAACGGGCAAGGGAGATTGCGCACGGGGCTCTCGCCGGCAAGGTGTTCAAGGCCGTCGGCTATGCCACCCACTATCACACCGACTGGGTCGTGCCCTATTGGAGCGGCAGCCTGGACAAGATCACCGCGGTCGGCACGCACCTGTTCTTCCGCTGGCGCGGCTGGTGGGGCACGCCGCCCGCCTTCCGCCTGGGCGAAGCGGGCAGCGAGCCGCTGATCGCCCGCATCGCCCGCCTGTCCGCCGCGCATCAGGGCCTGCCGGGCAGCGGCCTTCCGGGCATGCCGCCGGTGCTGGCGACCGAAGCCGCCGCCGCGCTGGCCGCCAGGCCGGAACGCGTCATCGGATCGGACTCGCTGGGCAAGACGATCGGCGGCGTCCGGCTGATCGCGATCGCACCGGGCGGGCGCAGTTTCCTGGTCGAGCTGAATCGCAGCAGCGCGCCGGAGAGCTGGCCCGCGCTGGCCGAGACCTTCTGTGCCGGCCGGCCCGAATGCCGGATCATGGGCTGGCGCGGCGGCGCCGTCCCGACCGGCCTGCCGCTCAACGACGCCCAGCTTGAGGCGATGAGCTTCGCCTATATCCATTATGTCGGCAACGGACTGCAGCGCGCGCTCTGGAATTGCAGCCAGTTCCCCCGCCCGACCAAGGCCGAATGCATGCGCCAGCGCGTACCGACTGTCACGCCAGCGCCGCCACCAGCCGCAGTCATCGCGCCCTCGCTGGATGGGGTGCGGCGCAAGGAGCGGTTCGAGACGGTCAAGATTGCCCCGACCCCGCCTGCCGCGCCACCGATCGTGACACCGATCGTGACACCGAAGGTGACACCCGTCACGCCATCCGGCTCCTGACGCAGACGACGCTGGCGGATTTCGCGCGCGATTACGTTATGGTATAAAATCACGACATTCTTCGGGGGCAAGATGGTTACGCGGCGGGGCTTTATCGGACGGGCGGGCGGCGCGCTGGGTGTCACTTTCGGTGCCGGCCTGGCGGCGAACGGCGCGGCTGCGGCCACGGCCGGGCCGTCGGATGACTGGCCCGACGAGGCGCCCTTCCGCTTCTCGGGCGACATGGTCGATTTCGAGGGTGCCCAGCGTGCGTTGCTGCCGCTCTATGATGTCGAACGGAATTTCGCGACCTTCGACGCAGCCTATTATGGCGCGATGACCCGGCCGGTGGCGGCGAGCTATCGCGCCTATTCGCAATGGGTGAACCGCAACAATTCGCTGTTCCTACGCAATGCCGCGCCCGGCCATCCGCGCGACGCCGAACTGGACCGATCGCGCGCGGCGGTGGCCAAACTGCTCGGCGCGCAGACCGAGGAGATTGCGCTGTCGGGTGGCGGCACCGAGGCACTTTATGCGCTGATCGCCAATTATGCCCTGCTCAAGGCCGGCGATGCAGTGATCTATGCCGATGTCGATTATGACGAGATGCAATATGCCTGCGACTATCTGGAGCAAAGCCGCGGCGCCCGGATCATCCGCTTCAGCCTGCCCGAGCCGCACACCAACGCGAATATCCTGGCCGCCTATGACAGGATATTGAAGGAAACGCCGCGCGCGAAGCTGCTGCTGCTCACCCATTTGTCCAACCGAAACGGGCTGGTGCCACCGGTCAAGGCGATCGTCGCCATGGCCAAGGCGCGGGGCGTCGACGTGATCCTGGACAGTGCCCAGGCGGTCGGCCACCTGCCCTTCACCGTGGAAGACACAGGTGCCGACTTCATCGGCTTCTCGCTGCACAAATGGCTGGCCGCGCCGCTCGGCACCGGCGGGATCTATATTCGAAAGGCGCGCCTGCAGGATATTGCCCCCTGGCTTGGCAACCGCATCCATGGGCCGGAGGATATTCGCGCCCGCATCCCGACCGGCACGGTCGATTTTGCAGCGCGCCTGAGCATTCCCCGCGCGATCGACGTGCAGGATGCGATCGGACTGGAGGCGAAATATCGCCATCTCGTCCGGCTGCGCGACTATTGGGTCGACCGGGTGCGCGACGTTCCGGGGCTGGAGATATTGCTACCGCAGGAGCCAGGCCGCTTTGGCGCGGTCACCGGCTTCCGTCTGCCCGGCATGAAGGGACCGGACGGCGCCAAGCAGGCGGCCAAGCTGTTCCTCGACAAATACAGGTTGCTGGTGGTCGCCAAAGCCGGGCTGGCATCCGGGCCTGTTCTGCGCGTGACCCCAGCCCTGTTCAACAGCAGTGCCGAACTCGACCGGCTGGTCGCGGCGATCCGGGCGGAACGCGGCTTGTTTGCCTGACCCCCTTCACAAATCACGCCCATTTTCCTATATGGGTCATTCGAAATCGGCCTTGACCCATCCTCCCTGGATGGCATGGGCCGTCCCCCTTTTCGCTCGGGGACCGGTTCGTATGGCGCACGAAACCGGCGGAATTGGGCGTTTTTGGTGGGTAACAAGACGCTGGCAGTGCGGATCGGACAGTCCCGGCCCGCACTTTTTTGCGTGGAATATGGGGTGCGAATCACCCCCGATTCTGCCGCATCTCGACTGAATTTTCGCTGCAATGCGAAAAAACGCGACGAACAGACAGGCAGGAACCGCATGGCGACCAAGGCTCTCCCAACGATCAACACCGGCGCGAAGAAGCGCATCCGAAAGGTGTTCGGCGACATCCACGAAGTGGTGCAGATGCCGAACCTGATCGAAGTCCAGAGGGAGAGCTACGAACAATTCCTGCGCTCCAATCCAGCCATCGGCTATGTGTCGGGCCTGGAAAAGACCCTGCGCAGCGTCTTCCCGATCCGCGACTTCGCCGGCACCGCCGAAATGGACTTCGTCCATTATGAGCTGGAAGATCCGAAGTTCGACGTCGAGGAATGCCGCCAGCGTGGCATCACCTATGCCGCGCCGATGCGCGTCACCCTGCGTCTGATCGTGTTCGAGGTCGATGCCGACACCGAAACCCGTTCGGTCCTGGATATCAAGGAGCAGGACGTGTACATGGGCGACATGCCGCTCATGACGCAGAACGGCACCTTCATCGTCAACGGCACCGAGCGCGTCATCGTGTCGCAGATGCACCGTTCGCCGGGCGTCCTGTTCGACCATGACCGTGGCAAGACCCACTCGTCGGGCAAGTATCTGTTCGCCGCGCGCGTCATTCCTTACCGCGGTTCGTGGCTCGACTTCGAATTCGACGCCAAGGACATCGTCAACGTGCGTATCGACCGCAAGCGCAAGCTGCCGGTCACCGCGCTGCTCTATGCGCTCGGCCTGACCGCTGAGGAAATCCTCGGCCAGTTCTACAACAAGGTCGTCTTCGTCCGTGGCGAAGGCGGCTGGCAGATCCCCTACACCGCCGAAGCCTGGCGCGGCCTGAAGCCCGCGTTCGACATCGTCGACGCCAAGTCGGGCGAAGTCGTGTTCGCCGCCGGTCACAAGATCAGCCCCCGCGCCGCCAACAAGGCGGAAAAGGATGGCCTGGCCACCCTGCTGATCCCGACCGAGGAAGTCTATGGCCGCTACAGCGCCTATGACCTGATCAACGAGAAGACCGGCGAAATCTACATCGAGGCCGGCGACGAAGTCAGCCCTGAAAACCTCGAAAAGCTGGACAAGGCGGGCATCGACCGCCTGGAACTGCTCGACATCGACCATGTCACCACCGGTCCGTGGATCCGCAACACGCTCAAGGCCGACAAGGCCGAAGAGCGCGACCAGGCCCTGAGCGACATCTATCGCGTCATGCGCCCCGGCGAACCGCCGACGAAGGAAACCGCCGAAGCGCTGTTCGCCGGCCTGTTCTTCGATCCCGAGCGCTATGACCTGTCGGCCGTTGGCCGCGTGAAGATGAACATGCGCCTCGACCTCGATGCTGAGGACACCGTCACCACCCTGCGCGTCGAGGACATCCTGGCCGTCGTCAAGGAACTGGTGAACCTGAAGGACGGCAAGGGCGAGATTGACGATATCGACAATCTCGGCAACCGTCGCGTCCGCTCCGTCGGCGAACTGCTGGAAAACCAGTATCGCGTCGGCCTGCTGCGCATGGAACGTGCGGTCAAGGAACGCATGTCGTCCGTCGATGTGTCGACGGTGATGCCGAACGACCTGATCAACGCGAAGCCCGCCGTGGCCGCTGTGCGTGAATTCTTCGGTTCGTCGCAGCTGTCGCAGTTCATGGACCAGACCAATCCGCTGTCGGAAGTCACCCACAAGCGCCGCGTTTCGGCCCTTGGCCCGGGTGGTCTGACCCGCGAGCGCGCCGGCTTCGAAGTCCGCGACGTTCACCCGACCCACTATGGCCGTATCTGCCCGATCGAAACGCCCGAAGGCCCGAACATCGGTCTGATTAACTCGCTGGCCACCTTCAGCCGCGTCAACAAATATGGTTTCATCGAGACGCCATACCGCAAGGTGATCGACAGCAAGGTGACGAACGACGTCGTCTATCTGTCGGCTATGGAAGAAGCCAAGCACACGATCGCGCAGGCCAACGCCGAAGTGAACGCCGACGGCACCCTGGCGGAAGATCTGATCTCCGCCCGTGAAGCCGGCGAATTCCTGATGGCGCCCCGCGACAACATCACCCTGATGGACGTCAGCCCCAAGCAGCTGGTCTCGGTTGCCGCCTCGCTCATTCCATTCCTGGAAAATGACGACGCCAACCGCGCGCTCATGGGATCGAACATGCAGCGTCAGGCGGTACCGCTTGTCCGTGCCGAGGCGCCGTTCGTCGGCACCGGCATGGAAGGCACCGTGGCTCGTGACTCGGGCGCGGCGATCGCCGCCAAGCGCGCCGGCATCATCGACCAGGTTGATGCGACCCGAATCGTGATCCGCGCCACCGGCGATGTCGAACCCGGCCAGTCGGGCGTCGACATCTACACGCTGCAGAAGTTCCAGCGCTCCAACCAGGACACCTGCATCAACCAGCGCCCGCTGGTGAAGGTCGGTGAACTGGTGCAGGCCGGCGAAGTCATCGCCGACGGCCCGTCGACCGAGTTCGGCGAGCTGGCGCTGGGCCGCAACGTGCTCGTCGCGTTCATGCCCTGGAACGGCTACAACTACGAAGACTCCATCCTGATCTCCGAGCGGATCGTGAAGGATGACGTCTTCACCTCGATCCATATCGAGGAGTTCGAGGTCATGGCCCGCGACACCAAGCTGGGTCCGGAAGACATCACCCGCGACATTCCCAACGTTGGTGAAGAAGCGCTGCGCAACCTCGACGAGGCTGGCATCGTCTACATCGGCGCCGAAGTGGAGCCGGGCGATATCCTGGTCGGCAAGATCACCCCCAAGGGTGAATCGCCGATGACCCCGGAAGAAAAGCTGCTCCGCGCGATCTTCGGTGAAAAGGCGAGCGACGTGCGCGACACCTCGCTCCGTCTGCCCCCGGGCGTTGCCGGCACGGTCGTGGAAGTCCGCGTGTTCAACCGTCACGGCATCGACAAGGACGAACGTGCCATGGCGATCGAGCGGGAGGAAATCGACCGTCTCGCCAAGGACCGTGAGGACGAACGCGGCATTCTGAACCGTGCGACCTTCAACCGTCTGCAGGAAATGCTGATCGGCCAGACCGCCACTGCCGCCCCCAAGGGCGTCAAGAAGGGCGTTGTGATCGACGAGGCTCTGCTGGGTGAAGTCGAACGTCACGAATGGTGGAAGTTCGCGGTCGAGGACGATGTCCGCCAGACCGGCATCGAAGCCGTCAAGGCGCAGTATGATGAAGCGGTGAAGCTGATCGTCGAGAAGTTCGAGGATCGCGTCGACAAGCTGCAGCGCGGCGACGAGCTGCCGCCGGGCGTGCTGAAGATGGTCAAGGTCTTCGTTGCGGTGAAGCGCAAGCTGCAGCCGGGCGACAAGATGGCCGGCCGTCACGGTAACAAGGGTATCATCAGCCGCATCCTGCCGGCCGAAGACATGCCCTTCCTGGAAGACGGCACTCCCGTCGACTTCGTGCTGAACCCGCTGGGCGTGCCGTCGCGCATGAACGTCGGTCAGATCTTCGAGACGCATCTGGGCTGGGCCGCACGCGGCCTGGGCGCCCAGATCGGCCAGGCTCTGGACACTTGGCGTGAAGCCAATCCGAACCCCGAGGCGGGCCAGCCCCCCGAGGCGGTGAAGGAACTGCTCAAGACGATCTATGGCGACAATTATGTCGCCGAAATCGAGGCCCGCAGCCCCGAGCAGATCGTCGAGCTGGCGCAGAATGTCCGTGGCGGTGTGCCGATGGCGACGCCGGTGTTCGACGGTGCCGTCGAATCCGACGTGTCGGCGATGCTGAAGCTGGCGGGTCTGGACGAGTCCGGCCAGGTCTCGCTCTATGACGGCCGTACCGGCGACGTGTTCGACCGCAAGGTGACCGTCGGCTACAAGTACGTCCTGAAGCTGCATCACCTTGTCGACGACAAGATCCACGCACGCTCCATCGGGCCGTACTCGCTTGTCACCCAGCAGCCGCTTGGTGGTAAGGCGCAGTTCGGTGGCCAGCGCTTCGGTGAAATGGAAGTGTGGGCGCTCCAGGCCTATGGCGCGGCCTACACGCTGCAGGAAATGCTGACGGTGAAGTCGGACGACGTGGTCGGCCGCACCAAGGTCTATGAGGCGATCGTCAAGGGTGACGACACGTTCGAGGCCGGCATCCCCGAAAGCTTCAACGTGCTTGTCAAGGAAATGCGCTCGCTGGGTCTCAACGTCGAACTCGCCGCCATGGACGAGGTCGACGACGAGGGCATCGCGACTGCGGCGGAATAAGGGTTCGCGGGCGCTGTTTCGGCAGCGCCCCTCCCCTGCCTTCGCCCGAGAATTACACCCTCTAGAGGGACTTGAGATATGAACGAACTGACCAACTTCGCGAACCCGGTCCAGAAGCCGGAAACCTTCGACCAGATCCAGATCGGCCTTGCCTCTCCCGAGCGCATCCGGTCCTGGTCCTTCGGCGAGATCAAGAAGCCGGAAACCATCAACTATCGCACGTTCAAGCCTGAGCGTGACGGCCTGTTCTGTGCCCGCATCTTCGGTCCGATCAAGGATTACGAGTGCCTGTGCGGCAAGTACAAGCGCATGAAGTACAAGGGCATCGTCTGCGAAAAGTGCGGCGTGGAAGTGACCGTGTCGAAGGTTCGCCGCGAGCGCATGGGCCATATCGAACTGGCCGCCCCGGTCGCGCACATCTGGTTCCTCAAGTCGCTGCCCTCGCGCATCGGCCTGCTGCTCGACATGCAGCTCAAGCAGCTTGAGCGTGTACTCTACTTCGAGAGCTATATCGTCACCGAGCCGGGTCTGACCCCGCTGGAGAAATATCATCTCCTGACCGAAGACGAACTGCTCGACGCCCAGGACGAATATGGCGAAGACGCCTTCTCGGCCGGCATCGGTGCCGAAGCCGTCAAGCAGATGCTGATGGATCTCGACCTGGAAGGCGAGAAGCAGGCGCTGCTGGACGAACTGGCCGTCACCAAGTCGGAACTGAAGCCCAAGAAGATCATCAAGCGCCTGAAGGTGGTTGAGAGCTTCCTGGAATCGGGCAACCGCCCCGAGTGGATGATCCTGGACGTTGTCCCCGTGATCCCGCCCGAACTGCGCCCGCTGGTGCCGCTGGACGGTGGCCGCTTCGCGACGTCGGATCTCAACGACCTGTATCGCCGCGTCATCAACCGCAACAACCGCCTGAAGCGCCTGATGGAGCTGCGTGCGCCGGACATCATCGTCCGTAACGAAAAGCGCATGCTGCAGGAAGCCGTCGACGCCCTGTTCGACAATGGTCGCCGTGGTCGCGTCATCACCGGCGCTAACAAGCGTCCTCTGAAGTCGCTGTCCGACATGCTCAAGGGCAAGCAGGGCCGCTTCCGTCAGAACCTGCTCGGCAAGCGCGTCGACTATTCGGGTCGTTCGGTCATCGTGACCGGCCCGGAACTCAAGCTGCACCAGTGCGGCCTGCCCAAGAAGATGGCGCTCGAACTGTTCAAGCCGTTCATCTACGCGCGCCTCGATGCCAAGGGTCTGTCCATGACCCTGAAGCAGGCCAAGAAGTGGGTCGAGAAGGAGCGCAAGGAAGTCTGGGACATCCTCGACGAAGTCATTCGCGAGCACCCGGTCATGCTGAACCGCGCGCCGACGCTTCACCGTCTGGGCATCCAGGCGTTCGAACCCGTGCTGATCGAAGGCAAGGCGATCCAGTTGCATCCGCTCGTCTGCTCGGCCTTCAACGCCGACTTCGATGGTGACCAGATGGCCGTCCACGTGCCGCTCTCGCTGGAAGCCCAGCTGGAAGCGCGCGTGCTGATGATGTCGACCAACAACATCCTGTCGCCCGCCAACGGCAAGCCGATCATCGTTCCCTCGCAGGACATGGTCCTGGGTATCTATTACCTGTCGATGGAACGCGAAGGCGAACCGGGCGAAGGCATGCTGTTGTCCGACATGCAGGAGGTCCACCAGGCCCTCTATGCCAAGGCGGTCACCCTGCATTCGAAGATCATCAGCCGCGTGCCGCAGACCGACGAAGCCGGTCAGCAGTATATGAAGCGCTTCGAAACGACCCCCGGCCGCATGCTGCTGGGCGAATGTCTGCCCAAGTCGCACAAGGTGCCCTTCGACGTCGTCAACCGCCTTCTGACCAAGAAGGAAATCGGGGACGTGATCGATCAGGTCTATCGTCACACTGGCCAGAAGGACACGGTGCTGTTCGCCGACGCGATCATGTCGCTGGGCTTCAAGCATGCGTTCCAGGCGGGCATCAGCTTCGGCAAGGACGACATGGTCATCCCCGACAGCAAGGTGACGATGGTCGACGAGACCAAGGCACTGGTGGCGGACTATGAGCAGCAGTATCAGGACGGTCTGATCACGCAGCAGGAAAAGTACAACAAGGTGATCGACGCCTGGAGCCGTTGCGGCGACCAGGTCGCGAACGCCATGATGGACGAAATCCGTGCCCAGCCCAAGGATCCCAAGACCGGTCGTCTGGCGCCGATCAACTCCATCTACATGATGGCGCATTCCGGTGCCCGTGGTTCGCAGGCGCAGATGAAGCAGCTGGCCGGTATGCGCGGCCTGATGGCCAAGCCTTCGGGCGAGATCATCGAAACGCCGATCATCTCGAACTTCAAGGAAGGTCTGACCGTCCTTGAATATTTCAACTCGACCCACGGCGCCCGTAAGGGCCTGGCCGACACCGCGCTCAAGACGGCGAATTCGGGTTACCTGACCCGCCGTCTGGTCGACGTGTCGCAGGACTGCACCATCGTCGAGGAAGATTGCGGCACCGAAAAGGCGCTGGAGATGAAGGCCATCGTTCAGGGTGGTTCGGTCATCGCCTCGCTGGGCGAACGTATTCTGGGCCGCACCACGGCGCAGGATATCGTCGACAGCAAGGATGGCACCGTCATCATCCCGATCGGCACCCTGCTGGACGAAGCCATGATCACCCAGATCGAGGCGATCGGCACCCAGGCGGTGAAGATCCGCAGCCCGCTGATCTGCGAAAGCCGGATGGGCGTTTGCGGCAAGTGCTACGGCCGCGACCTCGCCCGTGGTACGCCGGTGAACATCGGTGAAGCGGTCGGCGTCATCGCGGCACAGTCCATCGGTGAACCGGGCACGCAGCTCACCATGCGTACCTTCCACATCGGCGGCGCGGCGAACTTTAACGAAACGTCGAACCTGGAATCGATGTCGGACGGCACGATCGAACTGCGCGACATGCCGACCATCACCGACAAGAACGGCCGTCGCCTGTCGCTCGCCCGCAACGGCGAAGTCGCGATCATCGACAACGAGGGTCGCGAGCGCGAAACGCACCGCCTGCCTTATGGTGCCACCATCCTGTTCGCAGATGGCGATGCCGTGAAGAAGGGCGATCGCTTCGCCGAATGGGATCCCTTTACCATGCCGGTGATCACGGAAAAGCCGGGTATCGTTAAGTATGTCGACCTGATCGACAACAAGACGCTGACCGAACAGACCGACGAAGCCACCGGTATCGCCCAGCGCGTCGTGATCGAACATCGTGGTGCTGCCCGGACCAAGGAAGATCTGCGTCCGCGCCTGACCTTGATGGACGACGACAGCGGCGAAGCCGCCCGCTACATGCTGGCGGTGGGTGCAACCCTGTCGGTCGACGATGGTGCACAGGTTCAGGCCGGTGACGTGCTGGCGCGTGTCAGCCGTGAAGCGGCCAAGACCCGCGACATTACCGGTGGTCTGCCGCGCGTCGCCGAACTGTTCGAAGCCCGCAAGCCCAAGGACAATGCGATCATTGCCAAGGTCTCGGGCCGGGTCCAGTTCCTCAAGGATTACAAGGCGAAGCGCAAGATCGCCATCAATCCCGAGGATGGCGGCGAGCCGGTCGAATATCTGATCCCCAAGAGCAAGGTGATCGACGTTCAGGAAGGCGACTACGTCAAGCGTGGCGACAACCTGATCGGCGGTTCGCCCGACCCGCACGACATTCTGGAAGTGCTCGGCATCGAGCCGCTGGCCGAATATCTGGTCGCCGAAATCCAGGAAGTCTATCGCTTGCAGGGCGTGAAGATCAACGACAAGCACATCGAGACGATCGTTCGTCAGATGCTGCAGAAGGTCGAGATCATCGAGTCCGGCGACACCACCCTGCTGGTGGGCGAGCAGGTCGACCGCGAGGAAATGGACGAGATCAACAGCAAGCTGCAGCCGGGCTTCGCCCCGGCCGCCGGCAAGCCGGTGTTGCTCGGCATCACCAAGGCTTCGCTGCAGACCCGTTCGTTCATCTCGGCGGCGTCCTTCCAGGAAACCACCCGCGTCCTCACGGAAGCGGCGGTCCAGGGCAAGAAGGACACGCTGGTTGGCCTTAAGGAAAACGTCATCGTCGGCCGCCTGATCCCGGCGGGCACCGGTGCCGGCATGAACCGCCTGCGCGTTGCCGCCTCGTCGCGTGACGCGGCGATGCGCGCTGCGCTGCGCGCTTCCAGCCAGGTCGACCTGATCGCGCCGAAGAGCGCGGCCGAGGAACATGCGGCCGAACTGGCCCAGGGTCCGGAAGCCGCGATCGGCGACGATCCGCTGGGTGCCGTGCAGGGTGATGATTTCACCACGCAGGACATGGACTGACTTTGAAAAGGCGAGAGCCGCTTCCTACATCGGAAGCGGCTCCCAGCCCGGCCTTGAGAGAGACCGACAGATTGCCCGCCGGATCAGCGATGATCCGGCGGGCTTTTCTTTGTCCGGTAAAGGCAGCCGCTCGGCGATCGGGAGGATCGACAAAAAACTACGGGAAAGCCGCATAAAGCGCTTGACCGACTCTGAAACCCCGCCTATCTGCGGCCTCCCAAGCGGGGCAAGCCCTGCTGATGATGCCCGATCCTCTAATGGTAAGAGAGCGGACTCTGACTCCGTCAATCAAGGTTCGAATCCTTGTCGGGCATCCAAATATTATCCTAGCTGCCATGAAACAAGATGTGGGTGATCCTTGCGGGTTTCGCCATGCATCTCAATGATGTCAGCCTGTCATGGCTGCCAGTGCTGATGCACATATGCGCGCCAAGGCCCGCTCGGACGACAGAATATCCGTTCTTCGACCCCCGAAACGGTCGCTACGCCCAATATCTGCCCGAGATGGGCGAGATGGTCGCAATAATCGGCATAATGATGACCTCGGTTCTTCGCCATTGGTGATGCCATGCGACCGTTGCCGCTGGGTGGGGACAAATGAACCATCTTCGTACCATAGAGAAGATGGAGCGCCTTGACGGCCCACTGGTCCATGATCGCGACATTTTCTGCCGGCGACATGAACGCTATGATCTTGGTGAAAAAGGACGGGCCAAGACCCCATAGCATTCCACGCCAGCGATCATAGGCCACTGCCGGCGCTAGCCCCTTGCGCAGATCGTTCAGAGCATGCTCGATATCCGCTCTGTTCTGCATCACTGCGGTGCGAAACTTGGCCGACCGGGCGACCTGATTCCCCCAAGCCATGATCGCAACAAAAGCGTGGAAAGGCGGCGTCGCTGGATCCTGACAATAAGTACGCAAGGCCGCGCGACAGAGGCGCACCTGCGGCAGCGGTGGGTTCCATCCGCTCCAGATATTGAGCGCGCTGTCCGCCCATGAGGTGGGCATGACGCCGCCAGGCCCATTAGGCGAAAATGGAGCGGCGCGGAGAACCGAAAGATGCTGTTGATGAAGGTGCATGAAGGCCTTTCTGCAAATGGAAGAGCTGCAATAGGCCCATGGACATAAATCTTCATAGCCTTCTGACAGCAGCTTATGGCCGAACAGGCGCATCATTGCGCCGTCAACCTGATCCAGAGATAATGCAGCCCTATGGACGTAGGCGGCCATGATCCCTATATACCGGTCGGTATGGAAATCACGGCAACACAGAGTGGCAGGGGCCGCCCGCGGGAGTTCGATCCCGAGGAAGCCCTGGCGGCTGCGCTTCAGGTCTTCTGGCGGCGCGGCTATGAAGGCGCATCGCTGGCGGAGCTGACCGAAGCGATGGGCATCACCAAGCCCAGCCTCTATGCCTGCTTCGGCAACAAGGAAGCCCTGTTCCGCAAGGCGTTGGACCTCTATGAGCGCGACAAGCTCTGCTATGTAAAGGCATCGCTCGAAGAACCCACCGCCAAGGCCGTCGCCGAACGCATGCTGCGTGGTTCGCTGGCAATCCAGACCGGCAATACCGATCCCCAGGGTTGCATGGGTGTCATCAGTTCGGTCGGTGGCACCGCCCATTCCGAATGCATCCGCGACGAAGTGCTGGCACGCCGTGCCTCTTCCGACCGCGCCCTGCTCGACAGGTTCGAGCGCGCACAGGCGGAAGGCGACCTGCCCACCGGAGTCGAGCCGCAGGCGCTCGCCTGCTACCTGTCGACCGTGATCCAGGGCATGGCCGTGCAGGCCGGCGCAGGCGTGCCGCGCGAGCGGCTGGAACAGTTGATCGACACCACCCTTACCATGTGGCCGAGCAAATAGAGCCCATTGCAAGCCGCCGGAATCGCGCGCCGGCTCGGAGGCGAGGCCAGCGCCTCTAAAAGGCGGCACAACTAAAATCGAGAGGAGCCCGATCGATACAATCGGATATGCTCCGGCGATTTTATTTGGTTATCGCAGCGACGCCCCCTTGAAATTGACGCACTGCGAATAAAATACCTTCCGGTACAAAAAGACGGTTGACGGGACAGCCCTCGTTAATATATACCGCATGGTACACAATGATGCTGGGTGCGTAGCCCAGGGAGGTCATCATGCAGCAATTCAAACATCGGCGCTGTCGACGATAGCGTCATCTAAAAGGGGCGGTTTCCCGGTAACGGGCTCCTCCTGATTCACCATTTTTGCGCTCTCTTCGCGACGGTCCGTGCCGTTCGCGCTGCAAGAACGCATGCCCGCATCTTCGGGCGAGTATTTCGGGACGCGCGATGCGTTTTGCCGCGTGACGACATGCGCCCGATCCAGATTACAGGAAGGAAAAGGCCATGGCTTTCCTTGATTTCGCCCAGGCGCTTGCCGGCCCGCATATGGCCGTTGGCGCCGCCCGTAGCGCCCCCGCTCCGCACTTCGCGGCAGAAGCCTTGGCAGCCGATTTTTCTGCCCAGGAATGGCAGATCGTCGATCTCGCCCGCACCGATGGTTTGCGCTCGCTGCGCGGCCCCGGCCGCTTCGCCCGCCTGCGCAAGTGGATCTGGGGCGAGGAACATAGCCCGACCCTCGCCAGCGAACGGCTCGAAGCGTTGCGCCGCCTGGCCGTCGAGGCCTGGCACAAGGGCTATGCCGTTTCGCTGTCCGCCCTCGCCGCCTTCCGTGCGGCCGGCTTTTCCACCGCGCAGCTCGAATTGCTGCTCGCCACCATCAGCGCGGGCCGCAGCGCCCGTGTTCCCCGGAGCTAATCCATGAACCAGTTCACCAAGATAACCGCCGACGGGTCCGCGTCGGACATCCATGCATCCCCCGGAAGCCGATGGTCGCGCAAGCATGGCGGCATTGCCGCCATCGCGCTCATCGCTCTGTTCGGCATCGGCTGGAAGCTGGTCGACCGCCCCTCGGCGCAGGCCGCAGCCACCCCGCTGGCGGCAGTCGGCGTTTCCGCGCCGCTCGCCCGCAGCGTGACGCAGTGGGATGACTATGTCGGCCGCTTCGCCCCCAGCCAGACGGTCGAGATCCGCCCCCGCGTATCGGGCGCGGTGACCGCCATCCACTTCCGCGACGGCGACTTCGTTCGTCAGGGGCAGTTGCTCTTCACCATCGACCAGCGCCCCTTCCAGGCCGCTCTGGCCGAGGCTCGGGCCAACGTCGCCTCCGCCCGCAGCGCGCTGCTGCTGGCGCAGAATGACTATGGCCGCGTCCAGCGGCTGACCGGCGACGAAGCCGTGTCGGCAAGCGAGGTGGATTCGCTCCGCTCGCGTCTGCAGGCGGCGCAGGCCGCTCTGGCCGGCGCGCAGGCCCGCGAACGCAGCCGGGCGCTGGATGTCGAGTTCACCCAGGTGCGTGCGCCGATTTCCGGCCGCGTATCGGATCGCCGCGTCGACATCGGCAATCTGGTGTCGGGCGGAGAAGGCAGCACCGCGTCGCTGCTGACCACGGTCAACAAGCTCGACCCCATCTACTTCAACTTCGATGCATCCGAAGCGCTCTACCTCAAGTCGCAGCGCGACAAGGAGAATGGCGGCGCGGTGGAAGTGCGGTTGCAGGATGAGGCGGATTATAACCACAAGGGCCGTCTGGACTTCACCGACAATGGGCTTGATCCCCGTTCGGGCACGATCCGCATCCGCGCCGTGTTCGACAATCCGGGCAATTTCCTGACCCCCGGCCTGTTCGGCAATATGCGCCTGGCCAATGGCGGCAAGGCCAATGCCCTGCTGGTCCCCGACGAGGCGATCCAGTCCGACCAGGCACGCAAGACCGTGCTGGTGGTGGACAAGGATGACAGCGTCGCGGTGAAGCCGGTCGAGCTTGGCCCGATCGTCGACGGGCTGCGCATCATCCGCAGCGGCCTCGATCCCAAGGACCGCGTGGTCGTGAGCAACATCCAAGCGGCAATGCCCGGTGCCAAGGTCGCAGTGAAGCCGGCCCGGATCAGCCCGACCCCGGCGCCCGTCACCCCGGTCGACAGCGTCGCCCCGGTCGCCGCCCAGGCCACCTTCGCCCGGTAAGAACTGGCCCCACCCTTCACACGGGTGGGGCCAACCAAACGAAATTCCCTGCCCGTGATCCGGCCCCTGCCGGATCGCGCGGTATCCCTTTCGCCTTTCGCAAAGGACGATCCGATGCGTTTCTCCCGTTTCTTCATCGACCGGCCGATCTTTGCCGCCGTCATCGCGGTGGTCATCACCGTGGTCGGCGCGCTCGCCTTCGTCGGCCTGCCGGTGTCCCAATATCCCGACATCGTGCCCCCCACGGTCACGGTTTCCGCCCAATATCCCGGCGCGTCGGCCGAAACGGTCGCATCGACCGTGGCCGCGCCGATCGAACAGGAAATCAACGGCGTCGACGACATGCTTTACCAGAGCAGCCAGTCGACCGGCGACGGTAAGGTCGTCGTGACCGTCACCTTCAAGATCGGCACCGACCTGGATGCCGCCCAGGTGCTGGTGCAAAATCGCGTCGCCGTCGCCATCCCCCGCCTGCCCGAAGAGGTGCAGCGACTGGGCGTCGTGACCCGCAAGACCACCCCCGAATTCCTGATGGTCGTGAACCTGCAGTCGCCCGACGGCACCTATGACCGCGACTATATCTCCAACTATGCCCTGACCCAGGTGCGCGACCGGCTGGCCCGGCTCGACGGCGTGGGCGACGTGCAACTGTTCGGTGCGCGCGACTATGCGATGCGCATCTGGATCGATCCCGATCGCGCCGCCGCGCTGGACCTGACCGCCGGCGAGATCGTCTCGGCGCTCCGGGCACAGAATGTCCAGGTGTCGGCCGGTTCGATCGGCCAGCCACCCTATGACCGGGGCGAAGCCTTCCAGCTTGGCGTCGAAATGCAGGGCCGCCTGACCACGCCCGATCAGTTTTCCGACATCGTCATCCGTTCCGATGCCGATGGCCACCAGGTGCGCGTGCGCGATGTCGCTCGCGTCGAGCTGGGCGCGCAGGATTATGGCACCAACACCTATCTCAGCAACAAGCCGACGGTCGTGATCGCGACGATGCAGCGCCCCGGCTCCAACGCGCTCGACGCGGCGGAGAAGGTCAAGGCGGAGATGGAGCAACTGTCCAAGCGCTTCCCCAAGGGCCTGGAATATAGCATCATCTACAACCCGACCGAATTCATCAGCCAGTCGATCGACGCCGTCTATCACACGCTGTTCGAAGCGGTGATACTGGTCGTGCTCGTCATCCTCATCTTCCTGCAGAACTGGCGCGCGGCGGTCATCCCGATCATCGCGATCCCGGTCTCGCTGATCGGCACGGCGACGATGCTGGCGGCAGTAGGCTATTCGCTCAACAACCTGTCGCTCTTCGGCCTGGTGCTGGCGATCGGCATCGTCGTCGACGACGCGATCGTCGTGGTCGAGAATGTCGAACGCAATATCGAAAATGGCATGAGCCCGCTGCAGGCGGCGCGCGTGTCGATGGACGAAGTGTCGACCGCGCTGATCGCGATCGTGCTGGTGCTCTGCGCCGTGTTCGTGCCGACTTTGTTCATCACCGGCATTTCCGGTGCCTTCTACCAGCAGTTCGCGGTCACCATCTCGACCGCGACGGTCATCTCGTTGATCCTTTCGCTCACCCTGTCGCCGGCTGCAGCCGCCCTGCTGCTGAAGCCCAAACATGGTGCCCATGACCTCGACAATGCGCCACGCTGGCGCCAGGTCGCGGCCAAGGCAGCGGATCGGTTCAACCAGGGCTTTGATCGGATGAGCGCGGGCTATGCGCGCCTTACCCGTTTCCTTGTCGCCCGACCCAAGAAGATGCTGCTGACCTATGCCGGCCTGATCGCTGCCACCATCGCCCTGTTCTGGGTGACGCCCGGCGGCTTCATCCCGGCGCAGGACCAGGGTTATTTCCTGGCCGTCGTCCAGTTGCCCTCGGGTGCATCGCTGGAGCGCACCGACAAGGTGACGCGCGAGGTCGCGGCGAAGATCCTGCCGATCAAGGGCCTGCGCGGCGCGGTGATGTTCGCCGGCTTCCATGGTCCGTCGCAGACGCAGGCGCCCAACAGCGCGGCGATCTACTTCCCGTTCAAGAGCTTTGCCGAGCGCAAGGCGGAGGGCGCCACCTATGCCGGGATCATGGATCAGGCGAACAAGGCGGTCGCGGGCTATGACAAGGCGCGCATCCTGCTGGTGCCGCCGCCGCTGATCCAGGGCATCGGCTCGGCCGGTGGCTATCGCCTGATGCTGGAGGACCGGGAGGATCGCGGCTATGCGGAACTCAACAAGGTCGCTGGCGAGCTGATCGGCAAGGCCAATCAGAGCCCCAGCCTGGCGCAGGTCTATACCCTGTTCGACGTCGGCACCCCGCGCATCTTCGCGGATGTCGATCGCCGCAAGGCCGACCTGCTGGGCGTGCCGCCCGAGCGCGTGTTCGAAGCGATGCAGGTCTATCTTGGCTCTGCCTTCGTCAACGACTTCAATCTGCTTGGTCGCACCTATCGCGTGACTGCCCAGGCCGATGCCGATCATCGCGGCACCGTGGCTGATATCGCCAACCTGAAGACCCGGTCGAACAGCGGCCAGATGGTGCCGATCGGTTCGGTCTCCACCTTCCGCGACAAGACCGGCCCCTATCGCGTGGTCCGCTATAACCTGCTGCCCGCGGTGGAAATCGATGGCGACACGGCACCGGGCTATTCGTCGGGCCAGTCGCTGGCCACGATGGAGAAGCTCGCCGACGCGGCCCCTGCGGGTTATGCCAGCGAGTGGACCGGCGTTGCCTATCAGCAGATCAGTGCCGGCAATACCGCTGGCATCGTGTTCGGCATGGCGGTGTTCTTCGTCTTCCTGGTGCTGGCAGCGCAATATGAAAGCCTGACCCTGCCACTGGCGATCATCCTGATCGTGCCGATGTGCCTGTTCGCGGCCATGCTGGGCGTGAACCTGCGCGGGATGGACAATAATATCCTGACGCAGATCGGTCTGGTCGTGCTGATCGCCCTTGCCGCGAAGAACGCCATCCTGGTGGTCGAATTCGCCAAGCAGGCGGAAGAGGAACAGGGGCTGAGCCCGGTCGAAGCCGCCGTTCAGGCTGCCCAGACCCGTCTGCGCCCGATCCTGATGACCAGCTTCGCCTTCATCCTGGGGGCGGTGCCGCTGGTGATCGCCAGCGGGGCCGGTGCGGAACTGCGCCAGGCGCTGGGCACGGCGGTCTTCTTCGGCATGACCGGCGTGACGGCCTTCGGCCTGCTCTTCACCCCCACCTTCTATGTCGTGTGCCGTGCGCTGGGCGATCGCTTCGCCCGCCGCCGGCGCCCGGAGGCTGACGACGCTGCGACCTTGCAGCCGGCCGAATGAGGACAAAAGCCATGACAAGGAACCTGATTGCCCTGCTGCTCGGCGCCAGCGCGCTGACCGCCTGCGCCGCCGGGCCGGATTACAAGGCCCCCGCCACCCCAACCACCGCCGCCGCCCCGTTCATCGGGGCGGCGAACCCGGCGGTCGCCCAGAGCGCAACCGACGACCATTGGTGGCGGCTCTATAACGACCCGCTGCTCGATGGACTGGTCGGCGATGCGCTCAAGGCCAATACCGACATCCGCGTCGCCGTCGCCCGGCTGGAACGCGCCCGCGCCCAGTTGCGCGGCGCCCGTTCCGACCGGCTGCCGAGCACCAATGTCAGCGGCTCACCGACCTATGGCCGGGTGTCGCAGGCCCAGACCCTGCCCGGCATGGATCGGGAAAACTGGACCGTCGATATGGGGCTGGACGTCGCCTATGAGGTCGACCTGTTCGGCCGGGTGAAGCGTAGTATAGAGGCGGCGCGCGGCGATCTCGGCGCGGCCCAGGCCGATGCTGATGCGGTCCGCGTTGCCGTCGTCGCCGATACGGTGCGCGCCTATGTCGATGCCACCGCCTCGGCCCAGCGCCTGGCCGTGGCGAAGGAAACGGTCGACCTGCTTGACAAGTCGATCCGCATCACCAGCGCCCGCTTCGACGCCGGCCGATCCGACCGGCTGGATGTGATCCGGGTAACGACGCTACGCGAACAGCAGCAGGCGCTGATCCCCAATCTGATCGCGGATCGCAATGCCGCCCTGTTCCGGCTGGCGACGCTGACCGGGCGGACGCCGCAGGACCTACCTGCATCCGTCCAGAACGCAACCGTGACACCGAATGTGACACAGCCCATCCCGGTCGGCGACGGCCAGGCGCTGCTCGCCCGGCGGCCGGACGTGCGCGCGGCCGAACGACGTCTGGCGGCCGACACGGCGCGGGTCGGCGTCGCGACGGCCGACCTCTATCCGCGCATCACCTTGGGCGGATCGATCGGCACCACGGCGATCGGCGGCGGCAATGTCTTCGGCGCCGGGCCGCTCAACTTCCTGCTGGGGCCGCTGATCAGTTGGGCCTTCCCCAATCAGGAAGCCAATCGCGCGAAGATCGCAGCGGCCAAGGCGGATGGCGACGCATCGCTCGCCGCCTTTGACGGCACGGTGTTGCAGGCGCTGGAGGAAACCGAGACGGCGCTGTCCAGCTATGCCAATGCACTGGAGCGACGTGCGACGCTGCAATCGGCGCGGGACGAGGCGGCGCGCGCCGCCCGGATCAGCCTGGCCCGCCAGCGCGAGGGCCAGATCGACTTCCTGACCGTGCTGGATGCGCTGCGTACCCAGGCATCGGCCGATGCGGACCTGGCGACCGCCAACCGCGCCGTCGCCTTTGCCCAGGTGGACCTGTTCCGCGCTTTGGGCGGCGGCTGGAGCACGACCTGATACAGAAAGGGCGGCATTTCAAAACGCCGCCCTTTTTCCCTGTCAGACGATGAAATTGCCCTGATGGGCGAATGTCTCGATCTCATGCCGACCGCTTGGGGCCTCGCGGGCCTGCAGCGCTTCGGGCAGGCTGGCCTTGTCGCCCTGACGCCCGATCGCGATCGCCGCCTCGATGCGGAAACGATCCGGCACCGCCAGTTCGGTTCGCGCCTTGTCGAAATCGACGCCGGTCATCGCATGGGTATGATAGCCAAGCCGCGTCGCCTGCAGCGCCAGCGTCGCCCAGGCGGCGCCCGCATCGAAGCTGTGGCTGTGCGAGGGCTTGTAATCTTCCGATCCCGGCGCCGCCATCAGCGTGTCGGACAGGACGAAGGCGAGTACGCCGGCATGCTGCACCCAGCCCTGGTTGAACGGGAAGAGCAGATCGAGGAAGCGCGCCCAGTCAGCGCTGTCGCGATGGGCATAGAGGAAGCGCCAGGGCTGGTAGTTGAACGCCGAGGGCGCCCAGCGGGCGGCATCGAACAGCGTGTCGATATCGGCCTGGGGAATCGCCGAGCCGTCAAAGGCGCGGGGCGACCAGCGCTCCAGGATCAGCGGATCGACGGGACGGGTAACTTCGCGCGGGCTGGTAGCCATCTGGATCTCCTTCAAGGCGATGACGCGATCGGCGCGCCATGCTGTCGGAAATCTATCTAGCGGATGTTCCGCCGCTGCGAAGAGGCGTTTGGCTTTCGCCCTGGAAACACAGGGTTTCCTCCGATCAGGCGCAGGCATCCTGCGGCTGGCGTTCGCGATCGGTGCGGGAAACGGGCAGATTACGGTCATCAGCATCGCGCTCGAACAGCACCACGGCGGGCTCCCTGAAAAGGGCCTGCGCCAGCCGATCGCGCAGGCGCGTCAACGGTCTGTCCTGATCCTGATAGGCCATAATGCGTCCTCTCTACCGACTCGGGCGGCTTATCTACCGATGGTATAGAGAATCGTCCCCCAAGCAATGCTGGCCGTCGCGGTAGAAAAGCTATCCATCCCGGCCCCGCTAAAAAATCATACGCAAATACTATGCAGCCTGCCCCGCCCGCGTCTCGCATTCAAACGGAAGAAGGGCCTAATCGGGCGCTCGCTAACGACCCTGTCCGCCTCCCGCGGCGGGCGTGATGCGGGAGTTACCCCCATGCAGGATCTCTTGTGGATCGGCATCATCCTGGCGCTGACAGCGGCTAGCCTCGGCTATGTCCGGCTGTGCGGCGACGCCTGAAGGAGGGATGCCATGACCATCGACCTCTGGCTCGCGGCGATCACCGCCGCCGGGCTTCTCGTCTATCTCGTCGCCGTGCTCGCACGGCCCGAACGCTTTTAAGGGGGGCCGCACATGACCTTCCAGGGATGGCTGCTGATCGCAGCCTTTGTCGGCATCTTGCTGGCGCTCACCAAACCGATGGGCCTGTGGCTGTTCGCCCTCTATGAGGGCCGCCGCACGCCGCTTCATGCCGTGATGGGTCCGATCGAACGCGGCTTCTATCAGCTGTCGGGGATCGATCCCGACGCCGAGCAGAGCTGGCGCCGCTATGCGGTCCATATGCTGATCTTCAACGTCGCGCTGCTGCTCTTCACCTATGCGGTGCTGCGCCTGCAAGGGCTGCTCCCGCTCAATCCACAGGGCTTTGCCGGCACCAGCAGCGACTTGGCGTTCAACACCGCAGTCAGCTTCACCACCAACACCAACTGGCAAAGCTATTCGGGCGAGTCGACCATGTCGAACCTCAGCCAGATGCTGGGCCTCACCATCCACAATTTCCTGTCGGCCGCCACCGGCATTGCGCTGGCCTTCGCCCTGTTCCGCGGCTTTGCCCGGCGCGGCGCATCGACGATCGGCAATTTCTGGGCCGACGTCACCCGCGTGACCCTCTATCTGCTGCTGCCGATCTGCATCGTCTACGCCCTGTTCCTGATCGCGAGCGGCGTGCCGCAGACGTTGGCCGGCTCGGTCGACGTGACCACGCTGGAAGGCGTGAAGCAGACCCTCGCGCTTGGCCCCGTCGCCAGCCAGGAAGCGATCAAGATGCTGGGCACCAATGGTGGCGGCTTCTTCAATGCCAACAGTGCCCATCCCTTCGAGAACCCGACGGCGCTCACCAACCTGGCACAGATGCTGTCGATCTTCGTGATCGGCTTCGGCCTGACCTGGACCTTCGGCAAGGCCGTCGGCAATCCGCGCCAGGGCTGGGCCATCCTCGCCGCCATGCTGCTGATCTTCCTCGCCGGCGTCACCCTCACCTATTGGCAGGAAGCGGCCGGCAATCCGGTGCTCCACAATCTGGGCGTCGCCGGTGGCAATATGGAAGGCAAGGAAGTCCGCTTCGGCATCGCCGCCTCTGCCCTCTTCTCGGTCGTCACCACGGCGGCAAGCTGCGGCGCGGTCAACGCCATGCATGACAGCTTCACCGCATTGGGCGGCATGATCCCGCTGTTCAACATCCAGCTCGGCGAAGTCGTGGTCGGCGGCGTCGGCGCAGGCATTTATGGCTTCCTGCTGTTCGCCATCCTTGCCGTGTTCGTCGCGGGCCTGATGGTCGGTCGCACGCCGGAATATGTCGGCAAGAAGATCGAGAGCCGCGAAGTCAAGCTGGCGGTGCTCGCCATCGCCGTGCTGCCGCTCATCATCCTGGGCTTCACCGCCATCGCCAGCGTCACCGACGCGGGCCTGGCCGGCCCGCTCAACAAGGGACCGCATGGCTTCAGCGAGATCCTCTACGCCTTCACCAGCGCCGTCGGCAATAATGGCTCGGCCTTTGCCGGCCTGTCGGCCAACAGCCCCTTCTATAACGGGATGCTGGGTGTCGCGATGTGGATCGGCCGCTTCTTCATCATCATTCCCATGCTGGCCATCGCGGGCAGCCTGGCCGCGAAGAAATATACGCCCGAAACCGCCGGCAGCTTCCCCACCACGGGGCCACTGTGGACCGGTCTGCTGGTCGGCATCGTGCTGATCGTGGGCGGCCTGACCTTCCTGCCCAGCCTCGCCCTTGGCCCCATCGCCGATCATCTCGCGATGATCCGTGGCCAGCTTTTCTAAGGATCCCATTCCATGGCCCGGTCCTCTGACACATCCGAACAAAAATCGCTCTTCACCGCGGACCTGATCGTTCCAGCGATCGGCCACGCCTTCCGCAAACTCAAGCCGCAGGAACTGATCCGCAACCCGGTGATGTTCACCACCGCAATCGTCGCGGTGCTGCTGACCGTCCTGCTCCTTGTCGGGCAGGACAGCCTGGCCGTCGGATTCAAGCTGCAGTTGGTGATCTGGCTCTGGCTCACGGTCCTCTTCGGCACCTTTGCCGAGGCGCTGGCCGAAGGGCGCGGCAAGGCGCAGGCTGCCTCGCTGCGCGCCACCAAGGCGGACCTGACCGCCAAGCGGCTGAAGGGCCATGGCGAAAGCTATGAGACCGTCGCCGCCAGCGCGCTGAAGCTGGGCGACGTGGTGCTGGTCCAGACCGGCGACCTGATCCCGTCCGACGGCGAGGTCCTCTCCGGCGTCGCCTCCGTCAACGAAGCGGCCATCACCGGCGAATCCGCGCCGGTGATCCGCGAGGCGGGCGGCGACCGTTCGGCCGTGACCGCGGGCACCCGCGTCATTTCCGACGAGATCCGCGTCCGCGTCACCGTCAATCCCGGCCAAGGCTTTCTCGATCGCATGATCGCGCTGGTCGAGGGTGCCGAGCGGCAGAAGACGCCGAACGAAATCGCCCTCACCCTGTTGCTGGTCGGCCTGACCATCATCTTCCTGATCGCGGTCGGCACCATCCCCAGCTTCGCCAGCTATGCCGGCGGCGCCATTCCGGTGGCGATCCTGGCGGCCCTGCTGATCACCCTGATCCCGACCACCATCGCTGCCCTGCTGTCGGCGATCGGCATTGCCGGCATGGACCGTCTGGTACGCTTCAACGTGCTCGCCAAGTCGGGCCGCGCCGTCGAAGCGGCGGGCGACATCGACGTGCTGCTGCTGGACAAGACCGGCACCATCACCGTGGGGGATCGCCAGGCGACCGAATTCCGTGCCGTGGGCGGCACGACCCCGGTCCAGCTCGCACAAGCCGCGCTGCTCGCCAGCCTGGCGGACGAGACGCCCGAAGGCCGTTCGATCGTGCTGCTGGCCCGCGAAGGCTTCAACCAGTCGGTAGACGCCCTGCCTGCCAATGCGGAGGTCATTCCCTTCACCGCACAGACCCGGATTTCCGGCGTCATCCTCGATGGATCGACGATCCAGAAGGGGGCGGTGGATTCGGTGCTGAAGGCCAATCCGGGCCTGGGTTCCACCCCGGTCGCGGGCGAACTGCGCCGCATCACCGACGAGATCGCCCGTGCCGGCGGTACGCCGCTGGCGGTGGCCAAGGATGGCAAGCTGCTGGGCGCGATCTTCCTGAAGGACATCGTCAAGGCCGGCATCCGGGAACGGTTCGGCGAACTGCGCCAGATGGGCATCCGCACCGTGATGATCACCGGCGACAACCCGCTGACCGCCGCCAGCATTGCGGCCGAGGCCGGGGTCGACGATTTCCTGGCGCAGGCGACGCCGGAGGACAAGCTGGCCCTGATCCGCAAGGAACAGCAGGGCGGCCGCCTGGTCGCGATGTGCGGCGACGGCACCAACGACGCCCCTGCCCTGGCGCAGGCCGATGTCGGCGTCGCCATGAACACCGGCACCCAGGCTGCCCGCGAAGCCGGCAACATGGTCGACCTGGACAGCGATCCGACCAAGCTGATCGAGGTGGTAGGGCTGGGCAAGCAGTTGCTGATGACGCGCGGCGCGCTCACGACCTTCTCGGTCGCCAATGACGTGGCCAAATATTTCGCGATCATCCCGGCCATGTTCGTGGCGCTCTATCCGGGCCTTGGCATCCTCAACATCATGGGGCTGGCCACGCCGGAAAGCGCGATCCTGTCGGCGATCATCTTCAACGCGCTGATCATTCCCTGTCTGGTGCCGCTGGCGCTCAAGGGCGTGACCTATCGCCCGATCGGCGCCGGACCGCTGCTGGCCCGCAACCTCGCCATCTATGGCCTGGGCGGCCTGATCGCGCCGTTCGTGGGCATCAAGCTGATCGACCTTGCCGTCAACGGCCTCGGCCTAGCCTGAGGAAGGACAAACCCATGTTTACCGATTTCAAATCCGCCTTGCGTCCGGCCCTGACCATGACGTTGCTCTTCGCCCTGCTGCTCGGCCTTGCCTATCCGCTGGCGCTGACCGGCATCGGCCAGACGCTGTTCCCGTCCCAGGCCAATGGCAGCCTGGTCGAGGATCAAGGAAAGATCGTCGGCTCCATCGTCATCGGCCAGGCCTTCACCTCGGACATCTATTTCCACAGCCGTCCGTCGGCGGCGGGCAAGGGCTATGACGGCCTTGCCTCCTCCGGCTCCAATTTTGGTCCGACCAGCCAGGCGCTGGCCGACCGCGTCAGGACCGACGTCGAGACCCTTCAAGCTGCTACACCCGGTCGTTTTGTTCCGTCCGATCTGGTGACCACCTCTGCCTCGGGGCTCGACCCCCATATCAGCCCCGAGGCAGCTTTTTATCAGGTCGATCGCGTCGCCGCTGCGCGCGGGATCGATGCGGCGCGCGTCCGTGCCCTGGTAGAAAGGAGCGTCGAGCAGCCGCTGCTGGGCTTCGTCGGCGAACCCCGCGTCAATCTGTTCGAGTTGAATCGACGGCTGGATGCGATTGGCGCTAAACGGACCCAGTGAACGAACCGCATCGCCCCGATCCCGAAGCCTTCCTGCGCGCGGCCGCGCAGGAAGGCCGTGGCCGCCTGAAGGTCTTTCTCGGCGCTGCGCCGGGGGTAGGCAAGACCTGGGAGATGCTGACCGAAGGACGGCAGCGACGCGAGGCAGGCGTCGATGTCGTCGTCGGCGTGGTGGAAACCCATGGCCGGCGCGAGACCGAGGCGCTGGTCCATGGCCATGAGATCATCCCCCGCCGCACCGTCGACCATCAGGGCCACAGCCTGGGCGAGATAGATATCGACGCGATCCTGGCGCGCCATCCGCAGTTGGTGCTGGTCGACGAACTGGCGCACAGCAATGCGCCGGGCAGCCGCCACCCCAAACGCTATCAGGATGTCGAGGAATTGCTGGCCGCCGGCATCCATGTCTATTCGACGATCAACATCCAGCATGTCGAAAGCCTCAACGACGTCGTCGCCTCCTTCACCCGCGTCCGCGTGCGGGAGACGGTGCCCGATTCGATCCTGGAACATGCCGAGATCGAAGTGGTGGACATTCCGCCCGACGAGCTGATCGAGCGGCTGAAGGACGGCAAGGTCTATATCCCGCAGGAAGCCAGTCGCGCCCTCAACCATTTCTTTTCCAAGTCGAACCTGACCGCGCTGCGCGAACTGGCGCTGCGCCGCGCCGCACAGGCAGTCGATGCCCAGATGCTCGATTATGTCCGCGCCCATGCGCTGGCGGGCAGCTTCGTCGCTGGCGAGCGCGTGATCGTGGCGGTCAGCGAACAGCCGAGCGCCGCCGGCCTGGTCCGTTCCGCCAAGCGGCTGGCCGATGCGCTGCGCGCGCCCTGGACCGCCGTCCATATCGAAACCCCGCGCGGGCCGCAGCTGTCGGACGAGGATCGGCAGCGTCTGGCCGATACGCTCGCCCTCGCCTCGCGCCTCGGCGCCGACACTGCCTCCATCCCTGCCTCCAGCGTTGCCGACGGGCTGCGCCGCTTCGCCGCCGACGCGCGCGCCACCCAGATCGTGATCGGCAAGTCGGCGCGTAGCTGGTGGTTCGAGCTGCGCCATGGGTCGGTGGTCGATCGGCTGGTGCGCGACATCGGCCCGGTCGCCGTCCATGTCATGCCCGGCGAGGAAAGCACGCCGCGCCCGCGCGATGCCAGCAGCGGTCATTGGGGCGACCCGATCGGCTATGTCTGGTCGATGCTGGCAGTGATCGGCATGACTCTGCTCGGCCGGCTGATGCTGGAGGCAATCGACCTCGGCAATATCGCTCTTCTCTATCTGGTGCCGGTGATGTTCGCGGCGGCGAGTCATGGCCTGCGCACCGGCCTCGCAACCGGCCTTGCCTCCAGCCTTGCCTATAATTTCTTCTTCCTGCCACCGACCGGCACACTGACCGTCAGCAATCCGGAAAATGTCATTTCCATCCTCGTCTTCCTGGGGGTGGCAGTGGCCACCAGCCAGTTTGCCGCGCGGATGCACGCCCAGTCGGCCCTGGCCGAAGCGAGCGCGCGTCAGAATGCAACGCTGGCGGGCTTTTCCCGCCAGATGACCGCCTCCCCCAGCCTGGAGGAAATCCGCCATGCCATCTGCGCCGAGATCGCCCGGCTGTTCGACGTGCGCACAGTGCTGATGATCCCGTCGGATGAAGGGCCGCAATTGCGCGCCGCCTATCCGCCCGAGGACCGGCTGGACGAGATTGAGCGCGCCGCCGCCCGCTGGGCGATGGAGCATGGCGAGCCGGCCGGGCGTGGCTCCTCCACCCTCACCGCATCGGACTGGCTGTTCCTACCCGTGACCACCAAGGACGCCGTGCTGGCGGTGATCGGGCTGGCACGCGAGGATGCGGGCGAGCCGGTGCGCACCGACCGGATGCCGCTGCTCCGCAGCCTGATCGATCAGGCCGCGATCGCGCTCGACCGCATGGCGCTGGAGGAGGCGATGATCGAGGCCGGCCAGATTCGCGAGCGCGACCGGCTGCGTTCCGCCCTGCTCTCCTCGGTCAGCCATGATTTGCGCACGCCGCTCACCACCATCATCTCGGCCACGCGTGAAATGCGCACCCATCCCTCGCCCGAACTGATCGATACGCTGGATGGCGAGGCGCAGCGTCTGTCCCGCTTCGTCGCCAACCTGCTCGACATGGCGCGGGTGGAGGCCGGCGCGCTGCCGATGCGGGCGGAGGCGACCGACCTGTTCGATGCGGTCGCGAGCGCCGCCCATGACAGCCGCAGCGCGCTGGCCGAGCGGCCGCTCGACGTGCAGATCCCGCCCGACATCCCACTGGTCCGGGTAGATCCGGTGCTGCTGCACCATATCCTCATCAACCTGCTCGACAATGCCGGCCGCTATGGCGATCCCGGCACGCCCGTCACCGTGCGCAGCCTGCGCGAGCCCGATGCCATCAGCCTGTCGGTGATCGACCGGGGGCCGGGCATCCCGGCCGGCATGGAAGCGCGCGTGTTCGATACCTTCACCCGGCTGGAAGGCTCCGACCGGGCCAAGACCGGCACCGGCCTTGGCCTTGCCATCGTCAAGGCGTTTGCCGAGGCGATGGGGCTCAGCGTATCGGCGCGCACCGTTGCCGACCCACCCGGCGCCTGTTTCACCCTGCATATTCCCCAATCCCTCCTCCTCACCGACATCATGGAAAAGGACATCGCATGAAGCCGCGCCACAGCCTGCTGATCGTCGACGACGAACCGCAGATCCGCCGGCTGATCCAGGCCGCCCTCGCCCGCGCCGACTATGCCACGATCGAGGCGCAGACCGCGCGCGAGGCACTGGACAAGCTGCGCAGCGAACGGCCCGACATCACCTTGCTGGACCTGGGCCTGCCCGACCGCGACGGGCTGGAGCTGGTGCCGATCATCAAGAAGGAAAGCGACACGACGCTGATCATCGTGTCGGCGCGCGACGCCACCGACGAGAAGGTCGCCGCGCTCGACCTGGGCGCGGACGATTATCTGACCAAGCCGTTCGATACCGACGAACTGCTTGCCCGCGTGCGGGTGGCGCTGCGCAACCGGATGACGCGCGATGGCGGCGCGATGAAGGTGACGGCCGGCGACCTGACGATCGATCTGGTCGCCCATATCGTCACCAGGAACGGGGCCGAAGTGCATCTGACGCCCAAGGAATATGGCGTGCTGGAGCAGTTGGCGCGCTTTCCCGGCCGGGTCATCACCCACAAGCAGATCATGGACCATGTCTGGCCCAACGAACATGCCCATCATGTCGAATATCTGCGCGTGCTGGTGCGCGGCCTGCGCCAGAAGCTGGAGGCCGACCCGCAGCGGCCGCAGATCATCAGCAACGAACTGGGGATCGGCTACCGCCTGAAACAGGGTAACGACTAGATCTCGATCTGCGACCCCAGCTCGACCACGCGGTTGGTCGGCAGGTTGAAGAAGGCCATCGGGCTTTCGGCATTGCGGATCATCCAGGCGAACAGCTTTTCGCGCCACATCGCCATGCCCGGCCGTTCCGACGGGATCAGCGTCTGGCGGCTGAGGAAATAGCTGGTGTCCTTGACGCTGATCGGCCCGCCACAGTCGTGGACCGACTTCATCGCCGCCGGAATATCGACATCCTCCATGAAGCCATGGCGCAGGATCAACCGGTAGAAGCCCGATCCATGATCCTCCACCGTGGTGCGCCCCTGCAGCGGCAGATGCGGCACACCCTGGGTGCGCACGGTCAGGATGATGACCCGTTCGTGCAGCACCTTGTTATGCTTCACATTGTGCAGCAGTGCCGGCGGCACGCCATCGGTGGTGGACGACAGGAAGATCGCCGTGCCCGGCACGCGCTTGAGCGAAGCCAGCGTCGAGCGCACGAACAGGTCCAGCTCCATCGCCCCTTCGCGCAGATAATGGCGCATGATCCGCCGCCCGGTCGCCCAGGTGGTGAGGACCGTAAACACCACGGCGGCCACCAGTAGCGGGAACCAGCCGCCATCGGGGATCTTGGTCACGTTCGACGCGAAATAGGCGCCGTCGATGATCAAGAACAGGCCGGTGACGCCTGCCGCCGCCGGTAGCGGCCAGCGCCATACGCTGAAGGTCAGCACGCCCAGCATGCAGGCGGTGATGACCATCGTGCCGGTCACCGCAATGCCATAGGCGGCCGCCAGATTGCTGCTGTTACCAAAGCCCAGCACCAGCAGGATGACGAAGATCAGCAGCAGCCAGTTGATCAGCGGCACATAGATTTGTCCCGCCGCCGAAGCGCTGGTGTGCAGGATGCGCAGGCGCGGCAGGAAACCCAGTTGCACCGCCTGCTGCGTGACCGAGAATGCGCCGGAAATCACTGCCTGGCTGGCGATGATCGTCGCCATCGTCGCCAGGATCACCAGCGGCAGACGCGCCCAGTCCGGCGCCATCAGGAAGAAGGGATTTTGCGCGGCCGCCGGATTGTCGAGCAGCAGCGCCCCCTGCCCCAGATAGTTGAGCATCAGGCAGGGGAAGGCGGCATAGAGCCAGGCGATGCTGATCGCCTTGCGCCCGAAATGGCCCATGTCGGCATAGAGCGCCTCCGCCCCCGTCACCGCCAGCACGACCGAGCCGAGCGCAAGGAAGGCGAGCTTCGGGTCGATCGCGAAGAAGCGGATCGCCCAGAGCGGATTGACGATACCGATGATTTCGGGGTGCTGCACGACATTGGCGATGCCGAGCGCGGCGAGCGTGACGAAGTAGATCGCCATGATCGGACCGAAGGCCATGCCGACCATCGCCGTGCCGAAGCGCTGGATCAGGAACAGGCCGATCAGGATGACGATCGCGATCGGCAGCACCATATCCGCCAGGCTGGCCTCGACGATGGTCAGGCCCTCGACCGCCGACAATACCGAAATGGCCGGCGTGATGATCGCGTCACCATAAAAGAGCGCGGTCGCGATCACGCCCAGCGTCGCGATCGCCGGGGTCCAGCGCGTTTCGCCCAGTCGCCGGCCGATCAGGGCCAGCAGCGCCATGCTGCCGCCTTCGCCGTCATTGTCGGCGCGCATGACGATGAACACATATTTGGCGGTGACGATCAGCGTCATCGTCCAGAAGATCAGCGACAGGACGCCATAGATATGCAGCGGATCGACCGCCAGCGGATGATGGCCGACGAAGCTTTCCTTGAGCGCATAGAGTGGCGAGGTGCCGATGTCGCCGAACACCACGCCCAGCGCACCGAGCGCAAGCGCAGCCGGTCGGCCGTGCGGCGTGCGATCCTGGCCTGCGGCCGGATCCCCCTGTTCAGTCATCTATGCGTGCCCTTCGTCTTTCTATCCGGCCGCCATGCCATGAAAGGCCATTTGAAAACCATAGGGGTCTGCCCTCGCCGGCATAGGATTCGCATATGATTCAGGCCGGACGGCCCGCATCAGCTTCAAATGCTATGAAATCCCAACGCAATCTGCCGGTTCCCTGTCTCGCATCCCTATGCCCGTCCGCTTAATTGCGATGCCGCCGCAACGGAGGCGGCACGTGATGCAATATTGGCGTCCCCGCTGGACCTTGAAGATCGGCCTGCGCCTGCTCGGCCTCGCCTTGCTTGCTACGCTCTGGCCCGAGGGGCGCGCCCTGGCTGCGCTCGCCCATGGCCATCCAGCGGTTACCGCTGGCCAGTTGTCGCTCGCCGCGCTTGCCTTTCTCTGCGCCAGCATCGGCATGGCGCTGCTGCTGATGGGGCCGAACCTGTGGAAACCGGTGCGACTGGCCGATCGCTGGACCGCGCGATGAGGTTCATGACCAAGATTTCATGATGGGATCATCCGGCGGGAAGCCGGGCAGGCCTATTGCCGCACCATCGTCGCAGAGGAGTAGCGACGCGCGGACCACAGGCCATGACCAGACCCATTTTCTTCGATCCCACCGGCCGGCGCGGCATCTGGGCGCGGCGCGCGCTCGCCGCCCTGCTGTGCGCCATCATCGCCGCCACCATCGCCTTTGCGACGACGCTGATCGCCGTTCCGTCGGAAGGCGATCTGGCGCTGCCTTTGCCACAGCCACGCGCCGCGCATCTGACCGGCATGTCGCGACTGCGCCATGACCTGTCCAAATGGCTGCCGCGCTGGCCCGGCCATGTCGCACAGGCCCGTCCGCTCAATGTCGGCTTCTATGTCCCCGATGACGAAAGCAGCATCGCCTCGCTGCGCCGCCATGTCGGGCAGCTCGACTGGGTCGTGCCCGCGCTGGTGACCGTGCCGGGCAGCGATCCCACGCCCCGTGTCCATGCCGACCCGCGCCTCGACCAGATGATCGCCAGCATGGGGCGCCCGCCCAAGCTGCTACCGATGGTCCAGAATATCGATGCCCATGGCTGGAACGGCGCCGGCACCGCCCGCCTGCTCGCCAGTCCGGCCGCCAGCCGCCAGCTCGCCCAGCGGCTGGCGGCCTCGGTCGCGGCGCATCATGATGCCGGGCTGGTGATGGACTTTGAATCGCTGCCGTCCGGCGCGCTGCCCGCCTATCTCCATTTCCTGCGCCAGTTGCGCAGCGACCTGCCCGCCCGCGCCAAGCTCGCAGTGACGGCGCCGGCCGGCGAGGAGTGGCCGCTCGCGCGCCTCGGCCAGGTCGCCGACCATGTCATCTTCATGGCCTATGACCAGCATTGGCAGGGCGGCACCCCTGGCCCGATCGCCGCGCAGGACTGGTTCGCCCGCGCGGTAGAGGATGCCGGCCGCCGCATCGGCCGCGATCGCATCATCGTTGCCTTGGGCAGCTATGGCTATGACTGGCATGATGGCGGCGCCGACGCCCTGTCGCTCGACGAGGCCTGGCTCGCCGCCCATGACAGCGACGCCCCGGTCAGCTTCGATCCCGCCAGCGGCAATGCCGGCTTCGCCTATGATGATGACGGCCATCGCCATCAGGTCTGGATGCTCGACGCCGCCGCCAGCTGGAACGAGCTGCAGGCGCTCCGCCGCCTGGGCATTCAGGGCGTGGCGCTGTGGCGGCTGGGCAGCGAGGATCCGGGCATCTGGTCCGACCTCACCGCCTTCCGCAACGGCAGCCGACCCGACCTGCGCCAGGTCGCGAGCAAGCTCGACACCGATGTCGAGGGATCGGGCGAGATATTGCGCATCACCGCAACGCCGACCGATGGCAGCCGCTCGATCGCCTTCGGCCCGCAGGGCACCATCCTGCGCGAAACCTATCATGTGCTGCCCACCCCCTATCAGGTGCGGCGGACCGGCGGCGCCCAGCCCAAGATGCTGGCACTAACCTTCGACGATGGCCCGGACGCGACCTGGACGCCCAAGATCCTGTCGGTGCTGGAACAGCATCATGTGCCCGGCACCTTCTTCGTCATCGGCGAAAATGCGCTGGAGCATCCCGGCCTGTTGCAGCGGATCGTCGCCGACGGCGACGAAATCGGCAACCACAGCTACAGCCATCCCAACCTTGCCACCTGGTCGGACGAGAGCACCCGCCTGGAACTCAACGCCACTCAGCGACTGGTCCAGGCCTATACCGGGCGCAGCATGAAGCTGTTCCGCGCGCCCTATTTCGGCGACGCTGAACCGACCACGGCGGACGAACTGGGGCCGGCGCTGGCAGCGCAGAAGGCCGGCTATACCGTCGTCGGCCTGCACGTCGATCCCAATGACTGGCAGCGGCCGGGCACCGACGCGATCGTCCGCCAGGTGATCGACCAGGTCCATGCCGCCGACGCCGACCGGTCCGGCAATATCATCCTGCTGCATGATGGTGGCGGCGAACGGTCGCAGACGGTCGCGGCCCTGCCGCAGATTATCACCACCCTGCAGAAGGAAGGCTATCGCTTCGTACCGGTCTCGCGCCTTGCCGGCCTCTCGCGCGAAGCGGCGATGCCGCCGGTCCGTGCCGGCGACCTGACCGCGGTGCGCGTCGATGTCGGCATGTTCATCACGCTGGCCGTCATCTCCGCCCTGCTCGGCTGGATCTTCTATGTCGCCATCTCGCTCGGTATCGCCCGTGCGCTGCTGATGACCTTCCTCGCCTGGTTCCAGACCCGGCGTGATCGCCCGGCCCCGCCCGTCTATCAGCCGACCGTCTCGGTCATCATCCCCGCCTATAATGAGGCGCGCGTGATCGAGGCGTCGGTGCGGCGCGTGCTGGCCAGCGACTATCCCGCGCTACAACTGATCGTCGCCGACGACGGGTCGAAGGACGAGACCAGCGCCATCGTCGCCCGCGCCTTTGCCGACGACCCGCGCGTCACCCTGCTGACCTTGCAGAATGGCGGCAAGGCGGCGGCGCTCAATCGCGCCCTGATGGAAGCGACCGGCGAGATATTGATCGCGCTCGACGCCGACACCCAGTTCGAGCCGCTGACGATCGCGCGGCTGGCGCGCTGGTTCGCCGATCCGGCGATCGGCGCGGTGGCGGGCGACGCCCGTGTCGGCAACCGGGTCAATCTCGTCACCCGCTGGCAGGCACTGGAATATATCACCGCCCAGAATCTGGAGCGGCGCGCGCTCGCCGGCTTCGACGCCATGACCGTGGTGCCCGGCGCCGTCGGTGCCTGGCGCCGGGCGGCGCTGGATGCTGTCGGCGGCTATCCCGAAGACACGCTGGCCGAGGATCAGGATCTGACCATCGCGATCCAGCGCGCTGGCTGGCGCGTCACCTTCGATCCCGAGGCGATTGCCTGGACCGAGGCGCCCGAAAGTTTCCGGGCACTGTCGAAACAGCGCTATCGCTGGGCCTTCGGGACGCTGCAATGCCTGTGGAAGCACGCCGCCATCCTGCGCAGCCGCAAGCCCACCGGCCTGGCTCTGGTCGGCATGCCCCAGGCCTGGCTGTTCCAGATCGCCTTCGCCGCCATCTCGCCGCTGATCGATCTGGCGCTGCTGCTGTCGATCGCCGGGACGATCCTGCGCGTGCAGCAGCATGGCTGGGCCCAGACCAGCGGCGACGTCGCAACCATGGCGCTCTACTGGCTGGTCTTCACCGGCATCGACATCGCCTGCGGCGCGATGGCCTATCGGCTCGACGGCAACAAGGTGCGCTACCCCGCCCATCTGCTGGTCGCCCAGCGCTTCGTCTATCGGCAGATCATGTATTGGGTGGTGGTGCGCGCGATTGCATCGGCCATTGGCGGTTGGGTCGTGGGCTGGGGCAAGCTGGAACGGTCCGGCCGTGTCTCGGTTACTCCGACGCCACTCAGGCATGAACAAAGTGTAACATGACTCGTGACCCTGCCTCGCCCATTCTACCCGCAAAGACAGCTCAGGACATGGCCAGGAACATGGAGGCCCCGCGCATAGACAAGACCGCAACCAGCCGCTTGCTGATCGGCCTGGCGCTGTGTGCGGCGTTGATGAGCGGCGCCTTCTTCCTGCATGTCCGCCGCGATGCGGAGGACCATGGCAGCGTGTCGGGCGCCAGCGCCCAATTGCTGCCAGGGCTGACGCTGGAAAATGCCGAGCCGGCCGGCACCGGCCTTGTCGTCACCAGCATGGAATCGAGCGGTCCGGCGGCCCGCGCGGGTATTGCGGTTGGCGATGACCTTATCGGCATCGACGGCACGCCGATCGCCTCGCTGGACCAAGCCAATGCCTATCTCAGCCAGCATGGCAACGCCCATCTCATATTGGGCTTGCGGCATCAGGATGCCGTCCGCATGGTGGCGCTCGACCGTTCGCCAGATTAGGGGGCCGCGCGCATGAGCCACAAGATTCTGGTGGTGGAGGATGATGCCGCCACCGCCGCCTATATCGTCAAGGGCATGACCGAGGCGGGCTTCACCGTCGATCAGGCCGATAATGGCCGCGACGGCCTGTTCCTCGCCAGCGACGGCAGCTATGGCGCGATCATCCTCGACCGGATGATGCCCGCGATGGATGGCATGGCCGTGCTCAAGGCTCTGCGCGCCGCCAGCATCGAGACGCCGGTCATATTTCTCTCCGCGCTCGGCACGCCCGAGGATCGTGTCGAAGGGCTGACCAGCGGCTCCGACGATTATCTGACCAAGCCCTTCGCCTTTGCCGAACTGCTGGCGCGGGTGCAGTTGCTGTTGCGCAAGGCCGGCGGCAATGCCGCGGTCGTCACCAGCCTGCGCTATGACGATCTCGACATGGACCTGCTCGCCCGTCGGGTGAAGCGCGCCGGCAAGGCGATCGACCTGCAACCGCGCGAGTTTCGCCTGCTTGAATTCTTCCTGCGCCACCCCGACCAGGTCGTCACCCGCACCATGTTGCTGGAAGGCGTGTGGGACTATCATTTCGACCCCGGCACCAATGTGATCGACGTGCATATCAGCCGCCTGCGCCGCAAGCTGGACGATGGATCGGACCGGCCGCTGCTGCATACGGTGCGTGGCATGGGCTATCGCCTGGGCCTCGATGGCTGAGGCGGTGGCGCGGGCTGGGGCTGCGGCTGGCTGGCGCGGCTTTGCCCGGTCGACCATCGGCCGCTTCGTCGGCCTCGCCTTCCTCTGCCAGTTCCTGGTGACCGGCGGCGTGCTGCTGTTCGTGCAGCAGGCGAGCCAGCGCACCGTCGTTGCCGCCGATCGCGATGCCGTCCATGATCTGCGCGACGAATTGCTGCGGGTCGCGCGGGAGCGCGGCGCGGCCGGACTGCGGCAGGATATCGAGCGGCGCCTGCCCACGGTGCGCAGCGAGCGCATCGTGCTGTTGCTGACCAACGCGCAGGGCCGGATCGTCGCCGGCAATCTGGGCGCCTGGCCGACCACCATAACCGACAATACCCCCTGGCGCACGATCGAGCTGTATCGCATCGGCGGAGAACAGCCCGAGCCGATCGGCGTCAGCACATCCCGCCTGCCCGATGGCGGCCGCCTGCTCGCCGGCATCGTCACGTCCCACAGCCTGCAACTGACCCGCATCTATGAGGAGGCGCTGACCATCGCCTTCCTGATGAGCCTGCTGCTCACCCTCATCATCGCGATCCTGCTCGGCCGGGTGCTGGCGCGTCAGATTTCCGCCATAGCCGACACCGCCAATGCGGTCGCCGTCGGCGCCTTCCATCGCCGGGTCGCCACCGACGGCAGCGGCGACGCCTTCGATCGGCTGGGCCTGTCGATCAACGCCATGCTGGAGCGGATCGACGCGCTGGTCAGCCAGTTGCGGATGATGACCGATGGCCTGGCCCATGACCTCAAGTCGCCTGTCACCCGCCTGCTCTCGGTGGTGGAGCAGGCCAGCACCCAGACCCGCGATGACCAGGCGCTCGACGCGCTGGAAAAGGTCCATCGAGAGGCGCAGACGCTGCAAGGGATGCTCTCGACCGCCCTGCTCATCAGCCGCACCGAGGCGGGTTTCGGCAGCGATCGGATGTGCGACACGGCGATCGCCGAACTGCTGGAGGATCTGGCCGAAGTCTATGGCCCGCTGATCGAGGATAGCGGCTTCACCCTCCATGTCGCGGCGCCCGCCGGCCTCGCCTTCTCGCTTCACCGCGAACTGGTGAGCCAGGCGATCGCCAATTTGATCGAGAATGCGCTGAAATATGCCGAGGGCGGCGATCGTATCGCGCTTGAAGCCGCGATGGATGGTGACGCACTCACCATCAGTGTCAGCGACAATGGGCCGGGCATCCCCGCCGACCAGCATGAGGCGGCGATGAAACGCTTCGGCCGACTCGATCCCTCGCGCACCAAGCCCGGATCGGGGCTGGGCCTGTCGCTGGTCGAGGCCGTCGCACGGCTGCATCATGGCACGCTGCTGCTGGGCGAAGCCGCCCCCGGCCTGCGCGCGACATTGCGGCTGCGCCGCCCCGCCTGAGCAGCGCCCGATTTTCCAGCGATTTCAGGGAAAAGGCACATCCCGGCCGACAGCGTAGCGCGTGCAGTCGCCGGCCATCGACCGGGATGAAGCATTGCCACCCTTTTGGAGAGGGGAGTGACAACGTTGTCCTGCGCATTAGCGTGAAGCCGCAGGGGTTGCAACAGCGATTTGCCATGGCTGGTCGCAGGACATGAAAAAAGCCGCCAAGCCCTTGCAGGCCGGCGGCTTCTTTCCTGTAAGTCGGCTTGTATCAGCCGGCGTAGAGATTGGTCGGCAGGCCCTTCACGCCGCATTCCACCTCGAAAAAGGCGCCGTCATAGTCGGATTCGGGCAGGCCGATCGCAGCCGAGCTGACGAACATGCGGTCGAGGTCGGGACCGGCGAAGGTGATGTTGGTCACTTGCTTCGCTGGCAGCTCGATCGCCCGGTCCAGCTTGCCCTCGGGCGAGAAGCGGCTGATCCGCGAACCGCCCCAATGGGCCACCCACAAATAGCCTTCTGCATCCACCGTCATGCCATCGGGATGGCCATCGGCTTCGGTGAAGGTGATGAAGGGCTGGCGATCGTGAATCGCTCCGTCCGCGCCGCGGCGGAAGCGATACATGATCCGGCGGCCGGTATCGCTGTGATAGAGATAGTCGCCACAGGCCGAGAAGGCCGGGCCGTTGGGCACGCGATAGCCGTCATCCATCACCGTGACCGAACCGTCGGGATCGAGGCGATAGAGCGCGCCGACATCCTGCCCTTCGGCCATGTCCATCGTGCCGCACCAGATGCGGCCATCCTTGTCCGCCTTGCCATCGTTCATGCGATTGCCGGGCAGATGCGGTTCGGGATCATGGATCGGCGTGATCGCCAGCGGGTCCAGCGTGAAGCTGGCAAAGCCGCTCTGGAAACCGCCGATGAAGCCGCCCTGCGCCCGCTCGGCTACCCAACCGAGCGGTTCGGACATGGCCCAGCGCGACACCTGGCCATCGTTGAGCGACAGCCGGTTGAGCGCCGGGGCCAGGATATCGACCCAATAGACCGCATTTTCACGGGCGGACCAGAGCGTCCCCTCCCCCAGCGTGTCGCGGATGTCGCCGCGTTCGATCTTGCGCCAGGCGGTCATGTCAGCGCTTCACCGACAGGCGATAGACCATCTGGTGGTGATAGGGCTTGCCCGGATCGACCCGCGCCGAAACGAAGCTCGGCTGGTTGGGCGAGTCGGGGAATTTCTGCGGCTCCAGCGCGATGCCGTCGCCCATGCGATACACATGCTGTTTTTTGCCGATGAAGGTGCCGTCCAGGAAATTGCCGGTATAGAATTGCACGCCCGGTTCCGTGGTCAGCACTTCGAGCACGCGGCCCGACGCTGGATCTTCCAGACGCGCGGCCAGGCCCGGCGTCTTGGTCAGGCCCTTGTCGAGCGCGAAATTATGGTCATAGCCGCGGCCCGCGATGATCTGCGCATCATGGCCATCGCGAATGCCGTCGGCGACGCGGCGACCGTTGCGGAAGTCGAACACGCCGCCTTCCACCGGCTTCAGTTCGCCGGTCGGGATCAGATTGGCATCGACCGGGGTATAGGCCTTGGCCGGGATCGTCAGCACATGGCCCAGCGCGCCGTCGGTCGAGCCTTCGCCGCCCAGGTCGAAGATCGCATGGTTGGTCATGTTGACGATGGTCGGCTTGTCGGTCTTCGCGTCGAACGCGATGCCCAGATTGCCGCTCTCGTCCAGCGTGTAGGTGACGGTGACGTCCAGCTTGCCGGGATAGCCCGAATCACCATCGGGGCTGACCAGCGACAGTATCAGCGTCGCGACCGGGCCGCTCTTGACCGACACGACCTTCCACACCTGCTTGTCAAAGCCCTTGCCGCCGCCATGCAGCGAATTGACCTTGTCGTTGAGCGGCAGTTGATAGGCCTTGCCGTCGAGGCTGAACTTGCCGCCGGCGATACGGTTGGCATAGCGGCCCACGGTCACGCCGAAGAAGTTGGGATGGTCGACATAGCCGGCCAGATCATCATAGCCCAGCAGCACGTCGGCGACCTTGCCGTCCTTGTCCGGGCCGGTCAGCGACTGGAGCGTCGCGCCATAGCTCAGGATCTTGGCCGACACGCCCTGGCCGTTGCTCAGCGTGATCGTCTCGATCGCGGTGCCGTCGGCCAGCTTGCCGGCCGGGGCGCGGCTGGCATCCGCCGCCATCGCCGTGCCGCTTGCGAGCGACAGGGCCAGTGCGTATGACAGCGCTGTTTTCAAATCGACGACCTTTCGCATGGACTTCCTCTCGTGAAACCTACGCCCATTGACGGGCGGTTACGGGGGATATACTCCGACAAAATAAGCGGGCGCAACCCTAGATCGGTCTCGTCAGCTAGTGGAACTGCACTGGAGAAGGATGAATGGCAGGACCGATTTCCTCAGGCGCTGCGCCCGTCGCAACGCATAACCCCGGCACGCGTTATGGCCCTGCGCTCGCGCTGCTGGCCAGCCTCTTCTTCATGTGGGGCTTCATCACCGTCATCAACAACACGCTGCTGCCGCATCTGCGGAGCGTGTTTGACCTCAGCTACACCCAGACGACCTTGATCGAATCGGTCTGGTTCATTGCCTATTTCGTCGCATCGATCCCCTCGGCCAAGCTGATCGAACGGGTCGGCTACCAGAAGTCGCTCGTGATCGGCCTGCTGATCATGGCGGCCGGCGCGCTGGGCATGACGGTGGCCGCGTCCATCCCCTCCTATGGCGTGACCCTGGTCATGCTGTTCGTAATCGCCAGCGGCATCACCTTGCTGCAGGTCGCGGCCAACCCCTATGTCGCGGTCGTCGGCAAGCCGGAAACCGCCTCCTCGCGCCTCAACCTGGTGCAGGCGATGAACTCGGCGGGCACCATGCTCGCCCCGATGTTCGGCGCCTATCTGATCCTCGGCCGCTCGAAGGCCGGCACCGCGCAGGGCGAAGTCGTCCTGACCCAGGCAGAGCGCCTGGCCGACGCCCAGTCGGTGGTCCTGCCCTATGTGCTGGTCGCGATCGTGCTGGTCGTGCTGGCCGTCGTCATTGCCCGCTTCCCCCTGCCGGCCATGGGTGGCGCGACCACGCGCCTGGCCAAGGAAGAGCGCAAGAAGCATTCGCTCTGGCAGCACCGCAACCTGGTGTTCGGCATCCCCGCAATCTTCATCTATCTGATCGCGGAAATCGGCGTCGCCAACCTTTTCGTCAATTTCGTCAGCCAGCCAACTATCGCCAACCTGACCCATGAGCAGGCCGGCAATTATCTGTCGCTGCTGTGGGGCGGCATGATGGTCGGCCGCTTCGCGGGCTCGGCGATCATGCAGAAGTTCGACGCGGGCCATGTCCTCGCCGCCTTCTCGGTCGGCGCGTTCATCGTCATGCTGGTCACCGTCTTCACCACCGGCCCGGTCGCCATGTGGTCGCTGATCCTGGTCGGCCTGTTCCACTCGATCATGTTCCCGACCATCTTCACCCTCGGCATCAAGGGCCTTGGCCCGTTGACCGAGGAAGGTTCGGGCCTGCTCGTAATGGCGATCGCCGGTGGCGCGCTGGTGATCGTGCAGGGTTGGCTGGCCGACAATTACGGCCTGCAGACCAGCTTCCTGCTGACCGCCGCCTGCGAACTCTACGTCCTCTTCTACGCCCTGTGGGGTTCGAAGACGACGCAGGCGCTGCCGGAACCGGAACTGCACTAAGCATTCGGGGCTGCCGCCCAACAGAAAAGGCCGGGGTGGATCGCCACCCCGGCCTTTTTCTTTGGTCGCTTTGTTATGCGCCTCCGGCGCTTTCGCACCGGCCCACACCCCCACCCGGCCACCCAGGCATGGTATCCTGATGGGCGGCCGGGTGGGAGTGTGGGCCGGTGCGGCTCTTAAAAAATGCGCTCTTCCGCGCATTTTTCGACAGACGCTTCAGCGCTCCATCGTGCTCGCCGTATCCTCCAGTGCCAGGTCGACCAGCACGCCCATCGCCTCGGCCGCCGCGACCGGATCGCCCGCCGCGATCGCGTCATAGACGCGGACATGGTCGGGGATCGGATTGCGCGGCAAAGCCCGAGCGCGCTGCTTGAACTGGGTGGTCCAGTTGACCGCCGCACCGATGCTGGCGGTCAGCACCAGCAAGGCATCGTTGCGCGTCGCGTTCAGGATCGCATTGTGGAAATCGCGGTCGGCCGCACGCCCCGCCTCGGTCGCCAGCGTATGGCGGCGCATCGCGGTCAGCGCATCCTTCATGATGCGCAGATCCTCCTTGTCGCGCCGCGTCGCCGCCAGCCGCGCCGCTGCCGGCTCGACAATGGCGCGCAGTTCGAACAGGTCGCGCACGAACTGGATGTCGGGCTCGCCGGCAAAGGCCCAGGCCAGCACTTCGGGGTCGAGCAGATTCCAGCGGTTGCGCGGCAGCACGCGGGTGCCCGCCTTGGGCCGGCTTTCGACCAGCCCCTTGGCGGTCAGCACCTGGATCGCCTCGCGATAGGCGCTGCGCGATACTTCCAGTTCCTCGGCAAAGGCAACTTCGCCTGACAGCGTGTCGCCGGGCTGATATTGGCCGGACAAGATGGCCATGCCCAGCTTGTGCGCGATCGCGCCATGCAGTCGGCGACCGGGGCCGCGCGCCGGCTTGGCCGCCCCCCCGCCATTGTCCGCCCCTGCCCCATTTTCAGGCGGCTTCCCCTGTTCCATTCATGCTCCTCTCGGCCCGCCCCTCATCAGGCATGGCTCTTCTTAAAAGACAATCATTGCCATTACCATCTTCCTGTAATATGTCGGAGTAATTAAGGGATGGAAAGGGAAAAGGCGGCCCCGGTTCGGCCAGTCGCTCAGCCTTTCCAGGCAGCGCGCCGCCATGGCGCAAAGCGGGATTGTCTAGCCAATACCAGCGCCACGGATCGGCGCGCGGGAGGAGAGTTTTTCATGACATTGCGTCTGTTGCAGCACCGCGCCGAAAATGGCGTCCGGTCCGTCATTGCGGCCGAAGGTGACACCGCTCATTTCGTTCCCGGTTTCGACAGCATCCGCGCCCTTGCGCTGCATGCCATCGACCGCAAGATCAGCCTGGCAGAAGCGGTCGCCGCCGCCGGCAAGGGTGATGTTGTCAACATCGCCGTCGCTTTCGAGGCCGGCGAACTGCTCGCCCCGATCGATCATGAGGATGGCGCCCATATCCAGCTGACCGGCACCGGCCTCACCCATCTCGGCTCGGCCGAGGGCCGCGACAAGATGCATCGCGAGGCGGCCGCTGCCGAAAAGCAGACCGATTCGATGCGCATGTTCCTCGAAGGCCTGGAAGGCGGCAAGCCCGCCGCCGGCCAGGCCGGCCAGCAGCCCGAATGGTTCTACAAGGGTGACGGCTCGCAGCTCGTCGGCCCGACCGATCCGCTGACCATGCCCGCCTTTGCCAAGGATGGCGGCGAGGAACCGGAAATCGCCGGCATCTACATCATCGGTCCCGACGGCACGCCTTATCGCCTCGGCCTCGCGCTCGCCAACGAGTTCAGCGACCATGTGACCGAGCGCCACAATTATCTGTGGCTCGCCCATTCCAAGCTGCGCCAGGCCTCACTCGGCCCGGAACTGCTGGTCGGCACCCCGCCCGAGCATATCGAGGGCACCAGCCGCATCCTGCGCGACGGCCAGATCCTCTGGGAAAAGCCTTTCCTGTCGGGCGAAGGCAATATGTCGCACAGCTTCGCCAACCTGGAACATCATCATTTCAAATATGACCTGTTCCGCCGCCCCGGCGACGTTCATGTCCATTTCTTCGGCACCGCCACCCTGTCCTTCAGCGACGGCGTGCAGACGCAGGAAGGCGATGTGTTCGAAATCATCGCCGCGCCCTTCACCCTGCCGGTGCGCAATGCGCTCAAGCGCGCCGAACCTGTCGAAGTGACCGTACAGGCGCTCTGAAGCGATGGACCCGATCCGCATCGCGATCATCGGCATCGGCAAGATTGCACGCGACCAGCATGTCCCGGCCATCCGGGGGAACAGCGCGTTCAGTCTTGCCGCAACGGTCAGCCCGCATGATGCCGGGCTGGACGGCGTGCCGCACCATGCCAGCCTGGACGAATTGCTGGAACAGGGTCCGGCCGTCGATGCGGTCGCGCTCTGCACCCCGCCCCAGGTCCGTTACGACCTGGCGGCGCAGGCCCTGGCCAAGGGCATCCATGTCTTCCTGGAGAAGCCGCCCGGCGCGACCCTGGCCGAAGTGGCCGCGCTCAGCGCCCGTGCCGACAAGGTCGGGGCCAGCCTGTTCGCGGCCTGGCATTCGCGCTTTGCCGCCGGCGTCGCCCCGGCCCGCGCCTGGCTCGCCGAACGGCGGATCGACAAGGTGTCGATCATCTGGCGTGAGGATGTCCGCGTCTGGCATCCGGGCCAGGCCTGGATCTGGCAGCCCGGCGGCCTCGGCGTGTTCGACCCCGGCATCAATGCCCTGTCGATCGCGACCCATATCCTGCCCCGCCCCTTCTTCCTGAAGGACGCGACCCTGGTGCTGCCGGAAAACCGCGCTGCGCCGATCGCCGCCGATATGCTGTTTCGCGACACCGCCGGCGCGGAAATCCATATGGATCTCGACTGGCGCCAGACCGGCCCGCAAAGCTGGGACATCATAGTCGAGACCGATGCCGGTCCGTTGAAGCTCAGCCATGGCGGCGCCGTGCTGTCGCTGCCCAGCGGCACCGACCATGGCGAGGATATCGAATATGCCGGCCTCTACAGCCGCTTCGCCACGCTGATCCGCGGCGGCCGCAGCGATGTCGATACCGATCCGCTGCGCCTGGTTGCCGACGCCTTCCTGCGCGGCAAGCGGGAAACCACCGACGCATTTCACGACTGAATTTCGAGAGGAGAGAGGAATGTTGAAAGCCCTGCGCCGTACAACGGCCGCGCTGCTGCTATGCGCCACCGCGCTCGCCCCGGCCACGCACGCCCAGACCGGCGGCAAGCCGACCACGGCGACCATCCACGCAGACCAGCCCGGTGCCGTCTATGACAAGCGCGTCTTCACCCAGTTTGCCGAGCATCTGGGCAATGGCATCTATGGCGGCCTGTGGGTCGGCAACGACAAGTCCATTCCCAACACCAACGGCTTCCGAAACGATGTGGTCGCGGCTCTGCGCAACCTGTCGGTGCCGGTGATCCGCTGGCCCGGCGGCTGCTTCGCCGACGAATATCACTGGCGGGAAGGCATCGGTCCGAAAAAGGATCGCCCGGTCAAGATCAACACCCACTGGGGCGGCGTGACCGAACCCAACACCGTGGGCACGCACGAATTTTTCGAACTGCTGCGCCAGGTCGGCGCCGAAGCCTATATCGCGGGCAATGTCGGCAATGGCACGCCGCAGGAGATGGCCGAGTGGGTCGAATATATGACCTCGCCGGCCGGCACTCTGGCCGATCTGCGCGCCAAGAACGGCCATAAGGAACCCTGGGCGGTTCCCTATTTCGGTGTCGGCAATGAGTTGTGGGGCTGCGGTGGCAACATGCGCGCCGAATTCGCCGCCGATGAGACCCGTCGCTATGCCACCTTCGTCAAGGCACCCGCCGGCACCAAGATCATGAAGATCGCTGCTGGCGCCAATGTCGACGACTATAACTGGACCGAAACCATGATGCGGGTCGCGGGCGACAAGCTCGACGGCGTCTCGCTCCATTATTATGTCCACCCCGCCGGTGGCTGGCCGCCGCGCGCACCTGCCGTCGACTTCGACGAAAATGGCTGGGCCGATGCGCTCAATGGCGCGATGCACATGGACGAGCTGATCACCAAGCACAGCGCGATCATGGACAAATATGATCCCAAGAAGCGCGTCTTCCTGGCGGTCGACGAATGGGGCAGCTGGTACGCTCAGGATCCGGGTACGCATCCGGGCTTCCTGCGCCAGCAGAACACGCTGCGCGACGCGCTGATCGCCTCGATCCATCTCGACATCTTCGCCAAGCATGCCGACCGCGTCCGCATGACCGCGATCGCGCAGATGGTGAACGTGCTGCAGGCGATGATCCTGACCGACGGCAAGAAGATGGTGCTGACGCCCACCTATCATGTCTTCGAGATGTACAAGCCCTGGCAGGATGCCACCGTGCTGCCGATCGACATCCAGACGCCCTGGTATGCGAAGGATCAGTACACCATGCCCGCAGTCAGCGGCTCAGCGGTGAAGGGCAAGGATGGCAAGGTCCATGTCGGCCTGTCGAATCTCGACCCGAACCAGACCAACACCGTCACCGTGAAGCTCGACGGCCTCAACGCCAGCGGCGTCACCGGCCGCATCCTGACGGCGTCGGCGATCAATGCGCACAACAGTTTCGACGCGCCCGAAACCGTCAAGCCCGTCGCCTTCACCGGCGCACAGGTCAGCGGCGGCACGCTGACCGTCGCGCTGCCGCCCAAGTCGGTGGTCGTGCTCGAACTGCAATAAGGCTTTTCGCCAACTGGGTGGGCGGCTCTTCGGAGCTGCCCGCCCATTTTTTCGTTTTCGATAATGTGGGGAGAGGCCGGCAGATGCGGCAGACCATCATCACCTTGGCAAGCCTTGCCCTGCTGGCCGGCAGCGCGATCGCCCAGCCCCCGGCCACGCCAACCGAGCAGCCCGCCACCACGCTCAACGACCGCCTGACCGGCGACCTCGTCCCCACCCATGACCCCGTCATCATCCGCGAAGGCGGCACCTATCATGTCTTCAGCACCGGCCATGGCGACCGGCTGATCGAGACGCGAACCTCGCCCGACCTTGTCCACTGGACCGCCGGAAAGCCCGTGTTCACCGCGCTGCCCGACTGGGCGAAGCAGGCGATTCCGGGCAGCAACGGCATGTGGGCGCCCGACATCTCTTATGTGAACGGCCGCTATCGCCTCTATTATTCGGTCTCGACCTTCGGATCGAACCGCTCGGCCATCGGCCTTGCCACCAGCCCGACGCTGGACCCCAAGGCGAAGAATTTCGGCTGGCGCGACGACGGGCTGGTCCTGATGTCGACCAGGGAGGATGATTACAACGCGATCGATCCCAATTTCATCATCGACCGCGATGGCCGCCACTGGCTGAGCCTCGGCAGCTTCTGGACCGGGATCAAGCTGTTCGAACTGGATGCCAAGACCGGCAAACCCAAGGATCCCAAGGCCAAGCCCTATTCGATCGCGCGTCGCCCGGCCCCCGCCGGCGGCCCGGCGCCGGTGGAGGCACCCTTCATCGTCGACCATGGCGGCTATTATTGGCTGATGGTCAGCTATGACTATTGCTGCAAGGGCGTGAACAGCACCTATTACACCGTGATCGGCCGTTCGAAGGCGATCACTGGCCCTTATCTGGGCAAGGACGGCAGCCCATTGATGGAAGGCGGCGGCAGCATCTTCCTGCGCGCTGACCTGCAAGAACAGCAGCGTTTCCGCGGCCCCGGCCATGCCGGCTGGCTGCATGACAAGGATGGCAAAGACTATGTCGTCTACCATGCCTATGACAAGCAGGCGAACGGCGCCCCCACCCTGCGCATCGCCCCGGTGCGCTGGGGGGCTGACGGCTGGCCCGTTGCCGATTATTGATCCAATTGTCTGACTATCGCCGCGTCCCGCCGCGGCATCAGGAGAGAGAAGAATGAATTTCGCCCTGTCCCGTCATCTGTCCCGCCGTGGCTTCCTTGCCAGCACCGCAGCCTTGTCGGCCGCGCCGATCGCCGCCCGTGCCGGTGCCGCGACCCCGGCCATAGCCGCCCCGGTTCCGGTCAATCCGCTGGTCAAGCAGCGCGCCGACGCGCAGGTCTTCCTGCACGACGACGGCTATTATTACATGACCGGGTCGGTGCCCGAATATGACCGGCTGGTGCTACGCCGCTCCAAGACGCTGGGCGGCCTTGCCACCGCGCAGGAAGCGGTGTTGTGGCGCCATGAGGCGAGCGGCCCGCGCTCGGGCTTCATCTGGGCACCCGAACTGCATCAGATCGACGGCACGTGGTATATGTATTTCGCCGCCGGCCCGAGCGGCGGTGGCGACGACGTGTTCCGCATCCGCACCTATGCCGTGGTGTGTGACGGCGCCGATCCGATGACCGGCAAATGGAGCGTCCTGGGCGAGTTCCAGGCCCCCTGGGACAGCTTCAACCTCGATTCGACCAGCTTCGTCCACAAGGGCGTGCGCTATTTCGCCTGGGCCCAAAAGGAGCCCGGCATCGAGACCAACAGCAATCTCTATATCGCCAAGCTGGAATCGCCGCTGAAGCTGGCCGGCAAGGCGACCCGCCTGACCGTGCCGACGCTCGACTGGGAAGTGCGCGGCTACAAGGTGGCCGAAGCGCCCGCCGTCCTGCATCGCAACGGCCGCCTGTTCATGACCTATTCGGCCAGCGCCACCGACGCGCGCTATTGCCTTGGCATGCTGACGGCGGACGAGAATGCCGATTTGCTCGATCCCAAGAGCTGGGCCAAGTCGCCCCAGTCGGTGTTCAAGACAAGCACCGAAACCAGCGTCTATGGCCCCGGCCACAACAGCTTCACCGTGGACGAGAAGGGCCGCGACATCCTCGTCTATCATGGCCGCGACTATGAGGCGATCCAGGGCGACCCGCTGTTCAACCCGGACCGCCACACCCGCGTCCAGCGCCTCTACTTCCGGGCCGATGGCACCCCTGATTTCGGTGTTCCGGTCGGCAATGGCGCCATGCCCGAACGGTTCGTCTCGGCTGCCGATCCCAAGGCGCTGCTGGCGCATCAGGGCACCGACCTGATCGCGGGCAACCCCGCGCTCGCCCAGACACAGTTCCGCCAATCGCCCGGCCGCGCCGGCGCGAAGAGCGTGATGCTCTCCCCCATCCTGCTGCCCGACCATTATCTGGTCGCGGCCAAGGACGGCACGGTCAGCCTGATGAAGGATGATCGCAGCGCCGATTTCGCGTTGCGCAGCCAGTTCGTCCGCTTCGCTGACCCGGCCCAGGGCACGGTGCGCTTCGCCACGATTGCGGCAGCCGGCAAGCATCTCGCCGCGATCGATGGGCGCATCGGCCTCGCCCGCGCCAAGGATCCGCGCAGCCAATGGATTGCCGACTGATCGCGACTCGCCGAGTCTGACAAATAGGGCCATGGGATCGCGCCGCCAAAAGCCGCGCAAGCCCATGGCCTTTTGGCATTTTATCCGCCGAAACCCCTACAAAATCGGGCCTATCCCCATGCTGCAAAATTGCCACATTGGCGCCATGTAGCGCAGCCTTGGCCCAATATTTCACTTGCGCTTCTCAGCATGTGGAAATAATTAGTCCGAGTAATTCGTGGGCATGGCAACGGGCCAGCCCCTTGGGGAGGACTTGAAATGGCTATCAGGCCGATCGCACTCTGTTCTGCATCCATCGTCGCGTTGACGCTGTCGAGCGCAGCCTTTGCTCAGACCGACGCCGCTCCGCAGACCGTAGCCCAGGAAGCACCGACAGAAGACATCGTCGTAACCGGCGTGCGCGCGTCGATCGTCGGTGCCCTGAACGTCCGCAAGAATTCGACCCAGATCGTCGATTCGATCGTGTCGGAAGATGTCGGCAAGTTGCCGGACAATAATGTGGTAGAAGCGCTCCAGCGCGTGACCGGCATCCAGGTCACCAACCGCGCCGGCGGTGAAGCGGCCGGCATCTCGATCCGCGGCCTGCCCGACGCGCTGACCACCCTCAACGGTCGCAACATCTTCACCGCGGCCGGCCAGTCCTTCTCGCTGCAGGACATCTCGGCCAACCTCGTCAACCGCGTCGACGTCTACAAGACCCGCTCGGCCGACCAGATCGAAACCGGTCTTGCCGGCCAGGTCGACGTCCAGACCCGCCGCCCGTTCGATTTCGACGGCTTCGCCATTTCGGGCCTGGCCCGCGGCATCTACAATGAGCAGGCTGACACCTATAATCCAAACGTTGCGCTGCTGGTCAGCGACCGCTGGGAAACCGGCATCGGCGACATCGGCATCCTGGTGAACGGTAGCTACACTCGCACCAAATATCGCGACCAGACCGTCACGGCCGGCGCGCTCGTGCCGTTCGCCGCCGAAGCCGGCAACGGTTTCTCGCGTCTGGAACGCATTTTCCCGGGCCCGGACAATGTGAACTGGCAGCCCGGCCTTGATCGCGGCCTGCCCACCGCTGCCGGCTCGACGCTCGACATAAACGGCGCACAAGTGCCCTACCTCCTTTCACGCGACGCCGTGTTCAGCTCCGACCTCTATGGCAAGCGCGAGCGCCCCTCGTTCAACGTCGCGCTGCAGTGGGCACCGAACAGCAGCTCGGTCTATACCGCCGAAGTCTTCTATGCCGGCTTCCGTGGCGAAACCTTCAACAGCCTGCAGTTCAGCTTCGTCGACTGGTGGGGCAACCCCGGCACTGTCGAAACCTATGAAGGCACCAACATTGTCAAGTCGCGCACCGGCGTGGCCGATGTCTATGGCTTCAACAGCGGCGATTTCAACAAGTCGAAGACCGACAGCTTCGTCTATGCCCTGAACGGCAAGTGGGATCTGGGCGATCGCGGCAAGATCGTCGGCGACCTTGCCTATCAGACCAGCAAGGTGAAGTCGTCCTTCATCGCCATGCGTACCGACCGCGTCGCCAGCTCGATCGATGTCGATTTCAACGCGGCCGGCGGTATCCCGTCCTATCACTTCAGCGACGACAGCCTGCTGAACGACCCCAGCATCTGGAACGTCGTGCAGATGTACGACAATGCCAACCGCGACAAGGGTAGCGCCATCACCGGCACACTCGATGGCTATTACACCTGGGACGAAGGCTTCATCCGTCAGTTGAAGGCGGGCATCCGCATCGACCAGCGCCGTGCATCGAACGCCGTGCGCACCCAGGATCGTGGCGCACCGCTGGTCGCGACCACGCTGGCGGGCCTTGGCGAAGGCGCATCCTTCACCAACAAGGATTTCTACCAGGGCCGGGCCGATGTTCCGACCAGCTGGACGCTGGCCAACGGCTATTGGCTGCATGACAATGCCGATCTGGTCCGTGGCCTCTATGGCCTGCCGACATCGGATCAGTTGTCGCTACAGAAGACCTTCGACATCGATGAAAGCACCATCGCCATGTATGTGCAGGCCGATGGCGAGATTTCGATCTTCGGCCGCCCGCTGAAGCTTCAGGCCGGCGTGCGCTATGTTACCGTCGACACCGACTACAACTTCTTCGATCGCTACAATGGCGGCGCCCACACCGGCGTTTCGTCGGGCTCGGATCGCTGGCTGCCGAGCTTCACCGCCCGCTACGAAATCTTCGACAATCTGCGCCTGCGCTTCAACTATGGCGAAACGCTGCGTCGCCCGAACTTCGGCGATATCAACCCGAACTATAACCTGACCGGTGACCTCACCAATGTCGGCTATGGTAGCGGCAGCGCCGGCACGGCGAATCTGGCGCCCACCCATTCGAAGAATTTCGACGTGGCGCTGGAATGGTATTTCGAACGCAACAGCGCGATCACGCTGACGGGCTTCCGCCGCGAGATCAGCGGCCTGGTCGTGCCGCTGACGGTCATGGAATATGTCCCGAACAATGGCATCGAAGCTGGCGCGACGGACTATTTCGCCATTACCCGCCCGGTCAACGCCTCCGACGGCGTGCTCAAGGGGCTGGAACTGGGCCTGACCTACTTCCCCAACTATCTGCCTGGTCCACTCAACGGCCTGGGCTTCGTGGGCAGTGTCACCGTCCTCGATTCCAAGCAGAATATCCCGCTCACCAATTCGGCCGGCGAAGTGACCGGTCAGGCAAGCTCGTCCTTCTTCGGCGTGTCTGACCTCAGCTACAATGCCACCCTGGCCTATGATAATGGCCCGATCGGCGCCCGCCTGTCCTATATCTGGCGCAAGGAGTTCCTGGCGAACAACGAAGCCCGCCTGTTCGCCAACCCGATCGGCGTGTGGCGTAACCCGGAAGAAAGCCTTGACCTCCAGCTTACCTGGAACGTCAATGATCGCCTGGGTGTGACCTTTGACGCGGTGAACCTCACCAAGTCGAAGCAGCAGACCTACTACAAGTTCGAAGATGTCGGCGGCCCGGACCAGTTCAACCTGGGCACCACCCTGTTGTCGCGCACCTTTGCGCTGGGCGTCCGCTACACCTTCAAATAAGTGCCCGATGGGGCGCGGCGTCTCCTCGCTGCGCCCCATTTTCATGGCGGTCGTTCCGGGAACCCTCTCCAACTCCCCGGAACGGCCGCCATATTTGTTTCAGGATACAGGGAGACGGACGATGCGCGCGATGAGGATGCTTCTGCTGGCAGGGGCTGCCATGATCGGCATGGGTGCCGCTTCTCCCCCTCCCCGCTCCGCCGGGCTGGATACCCATGCGATCGCAGTGCAGCGCTTCGGCAATGACGCGCCCTGGTATCAGGATCGCATCCCCTTCTTCGAATCCGCCGATCCGAAGATCGACGCCGTCTATTATTATCGCTGGCAGCTCTACCGTGGCCATCAGCGCGATCTGGGCGAAGAAGGTTACATCACCACCGAATTTTTCGACGATGTCGACTGGCAGCGCCATCCCTATGCCAGCCTCAACGACGCGACCGGCTTTCATCTGGCCGAGGGACGCTGGCTGAACGACCGGCGCTTTGCCGACGACTATATCCGCTTCATGTATCGCGGCGGCAATGACCGCCACTTCACCGACTATATGGCGGACTCGGTCTGGGGCCGTTACCTGATCGATGGCGACAAGGCGGGCGTGCTCGAACATCTGCCGGTGATGCGCCACATCTACCGCCTGTGGGACGAGAAGTTCGACTTCGACAAGGGCCTCTATTTCGTCGAACCCTTGCTCGACGCGACCGAATATACCGTCTCCTCGATCGACGCCTCGGGCGGCAAGGACGGGTTTCGCGGTGGCGACGCCTTCCGCCCCTCGGTCAACAGCTACATGTATGCCAATGCCCGCGCGCTAACGAAGATGGCGACCATGGCCGGCGACACCGCCATGGCGCAGGAATATGAGGCCCGCGCGCAGGCGCTGAAGGACCATGTCCTGGCCGACCTGTGGAGCGAGACGCTCGGCCACTTCATCGACCGGCATCAAAGCCGCAAGAACCCGCACGTCAACTATTGGGATCCGATCCGCAATCGCGAACTGGTGGGCTATCTCCCCTGGATGTTCGACCTGGTCCCGGACGAGGCGAAATATGCCGGCGCCTGGGCACATCTGCTCGACCCCGCCTCGCTCGCCGGCAAGGCAGGCATGCGCACGGTCGAGGCCAATTACGAATATTATATGCGGCAATATCGCTATCTGGGCGACGCGCCGGAATGCCAGTGGAACGGCCCGATCTGGCCCTATCAGACGACCCAGGTGCTGATCGCCATGGCCAATCTGCTCGATCATCACAGTCAGCAAGGCCCGGTCAGCCGCAGCGATTATATGCGCCTGCTGCGCCAATATACCGCGCTCCATTATCAGGGGGACCGGCTCGACCTGGAGGAGGATTATCATCCCGAAACCGGCAAGCCGATCGTCGGCCTCGACCGCAGCCATCATTATTTCCACTCGGGCTATAATGACCTGATCCTCGGCGGATTGGTCGGCATCCGCCCGCGCGCCGACGATGTGCTGGAGGTGAACCCGCTGCTGCCCGATGCCGGCGATCCGCAGGCGCTGGCCTGGTTCCGGGCGCAGGACGCACCCTATCATGGCCATCGCATCGCCGTGACCTGGGACGCGGACGGCAGCCATTATGGCCGGGGCAAGGGCCTGTCGGTCGAGGTCGACGGCAAGGAAGTCGCCCGGCGCGAGACATTGGGCCGGATCGAGCTGCCGGTTGCGCGCGTCGCCAATGCGCCCGTCGCCCGGCCGATCAATCGCGCCGTGCAACTGGTGCGCAGTCAGTTCCCGATGGGCAGCGCATCCAGCAATACCGACCCCGAAAATGTCCATGACGCGATCGACGGCCGCACCTGGTTCTTCCCCGAACTGCCCAATGGCTGGTCCTCCGCGCCCGGTCTAGCCGACCAATGGTATGCCATCGACCTCGGCAAGCCGGTATCCATCGGCCGCGCCGAACTCGCCTTCTTCGCGGACGGCAAGCAGTTTGCCGTGCCGCAATCCTATCGCCTGCAGGCGATGGTCGATGGCCAGTGGCGCGATGTCGCCGCGCCCAAGGGATCGCCGCTCGCCAATGGCGTGACCGACCTGCGCTTTGCTGACCGCGCGGCGCGCCAGTGGCGGGTGCTAATGCGCCAGCCCCAGGGCAAGGCGATCCGGTTGGCGGAGATCAAGCTGTTCGACCGCTGAATTGGCTATGGCCCTAGATCGTGACGCAGCCTAAACGGACCGTCGCCCTGTTCAGCAAGCTGTGTTAGGGCGAATTGACGGGCGGCCCGGCACTACAGGTCGCCAACAATAAAGGGCGCAATGGTGATACGGGTCGGCGAGCTTCGGTTTCGCTTACGATTGCTCGGCGATTTTCGGCTGATCGACGAGGCGGACGGACGCGATCATAGCCCGCGCAGCCGCAAGGCCTGTGCGTTGCTCGCCCATCTTGCGCTGGAACCCGACCGCCGCGCCAGCCGCGACCGGCTGGTCGGCCTGTTGTGGAGCGATCGGGGCGAGGTTCAGGCCCGCGCCAGCCTGCGCCAGGCGCTGACCGATCTGCGTACGCATCCGGCCGCCCCGCTCATCCAAATCGAACGGCGCGACCTTCGTCTGGCAGAGGGCGGCTTTTCCAGCGACCTAGGCGAGATACTGGCCTGCGCCGCCGCCAACGATCTTGCCGGACTGGCCCGCATCCTCGACGGCGCGGGCAGCGCGATACTGGACGGGCTGGAGGGGCTGGATCGCAGCTTCGACGACTGGCTGATGATCGAGCGGCAGCGCTGGCGCGAGCGCATCGTCCAGGATGTGCTGCACGCCGTGGAGCGCAATGGCTCGGACGATCTGCTCGACCTGCGCCGGACGATCCTGACCCAGTTGCAGCGGCTCGACACCGGCGATGAACGGATCGCCCGGCTCGGCATGGCGCTCGACCAGAAGGCCGGCGACCATGTCGCGCTCCACCGCCGCTACCGCCAGTTGGAGACCGGGCTGCAACGCGATCTGGATGCCCGCGTCTCGCCCGACACCGAAAGGCTGCTGCGCGAACTGACGACGGTCGGATCGGTCATCGCCGCTGCCCCGCGCGCGACCACCATCGCCGCGATGCCGCAAGCCGATGTCGAACCGCCGATCCTGGTGATCGCGCCGTTCACCCTGATCGGCGACGGCGGGCCGGACGGCGCCCTGCTCACCAGCATCTGCCATGACGATCTGCAGACCGCCCTGGGCGGCATGCGGGACCTGCGCATCCTGTCGGTCGATGCCCCGTCCACCGAGCGGATGAAGGCGGCCGCCTCCGGCTCCCTCGCCAGCTATGCGCTGGACGGGTCGGTCCGCGCCGACGGCGATGGCTGGCGCATCAATCTGCGCATGACGCGGATCGACAGCGGCTTCCTGGTCTGGACACGCCAGTTGACCGTGCGCCAGGGCGAATTGCTCGCCGCGATTGACGATCTGGTCGCCCGGATCGCTGGCGCCATCCTGCCCGTGGTCGAACGCGATGTCGGCAAGCTGATGGAAGGGCGCGTGCCCAGCGGGTCGGACGCCTATCCGCTCTATTTCACCGCCCGCGCTAAGATATTGGCTGCCGCCAGCCTGGCCGACGTGCAGGAAGGCGCCGACCTGCTGGAACGCGCGATCCTGCTGGAGCCGCGCCTGACCAACGCCTATCTGCAACTGGCGCGCCTCTACAACACCGATTTCATGCAGTTGATGGCGGGCCATGATGCCGCGCCATTACGCGCGCGCGCCTTCGATCTCTGCACCCGCGCGGTCGCGCTGGAACCCACCCATGGCGGCGTTCAGTCGCGCCTCGCCTGGTGCTATCTGCGGCGCGGCGATATGAAGCAGGCAATGCAGGGCTTCATGACCGCGCTCGACCTGACGCCCTTTCACGCCGACGGCATCAACGAGATCGGCTTCGGCCTCGTCCATCTGGGCGAACTGAAGGAAGCGCAGCGCCTGATCGCCCGTGCCTTCGAGCTGAACCCCTTCCCGTCGGACGAATATTTTTCCGATCTCGCAGTGCTCTATGCCCTGTCGGGGGAGCATGAAGCGGCGGAAACCCAGTTCGAGATCGGCCGCAACCGATCGATCCACTATCTGGCGGTACGAGGCGCCAATCTGGGCATGCTGGGCGGCGCGAAGCGGGCCGCCCAGGTGATCGACGAACTGCGCCAGCGTTTCGCCAGCCTGTGGCAGGGCGATGCCCCGGCCCGCGACGTGGATCTGGTCGACACCATGATCCAGTTCCTGCCGCTGCAAGGTCCGGCCGAGCGCGACCTGTTCCTGACCGGGCTGGAACAGGCCGGATTGCGCATCACGCCGCGCTGATCTCCGCGCGCAGGCTGCGCAGGAAGAAGCTTTGCGGCGGCGGCGCGACATGCGGCGCGACCACCGGTCCCGCAATCGTCCGCAGCAACAGCTCCGCATCCGCGCGCTTGAGGCTCAACCGCTGATCGACCGGTGGCAGATTGCGCCCCGTCGCCTGCCGGAAGGTTTCGCCAATCAGCGCCCAGCTACGATCGCGGAAATTCATCCGCCGCGCCAGCCGCAGCAGCAGGGCACGATCGCCTGCCTCCATCTCCGCCTGCTCGATCGCATGTTCGGCATCGACCAGCGCCAGCGTCAGCGCGCGATGGCGCAGTTCTGCCGGCGCATGACTGACCATCACCGCATCGTCCCGCTCGATCTGCCCAGCCGTGTAAGCCTGCGCGATCGCCCCGATGCCCACCATGCCGAACGGCGCCAGTTCCGCCGCGCGCAAAGCGCCCAGGCTCGCCGCGCCATAGACGGCAATCCCCTCGGCCATCGCCTGGATGATTTCCTTGTGCCAGACCGATGGCGTGGTTTCGAATAGCCCGTCGACCAGGCCGATCGCGGCCGGCCGTTCGATCGCCGCGCGCAGCATGTCGCCGCGCCGCGCAGGTCCGCGCAGGTCGACGCCATCGGGCAAGGCCATCGCGCAACCGCCCAGGCTCGGCCCGGCAAAGACGATCGCATGCCTGCTCATGCCGGCTCCATCGCCGCTTGCGTCGCGCCTGTGCGCGATGGCCGGTCATGATCGCCAAAGGCCGGCACCAGCAGCTTCACCACGTCGATGCCGAGGTCGGGCCGGGTCAGGTCATGACAGGCGACCGGCCCTGCCCCCACCCTCGCACAGCGATCGAGCAGCCAGGCCAGGTCATCCTCCGCCCCGTCATGGGCAACGGAAGGCACCGCCGACCAGGGCCGGGTCGCCGGCACGAAATCGAGCATCGCCAGCAGGAAACCCTGCCGCTGCTGCCCGGCATCGCGATAGCGCGCCGGATCGATATCGTCGCGCGCGCCGGCGATCAGCGCAGCGCGGGTCTGCGCTGCCTCGCAAATGGCGCGGGCGAGCGCGACACCGGCATCGGGATGGCATCCCGCCCCCATTGCCGGCGGCAACTGCACGCTGCGGGCCGCGCCGCGTTCGGTGATGGCGCAGCCGATCACAGCCGCACCGATCGGACCGGTCATGTCCCACAAAGACAGCGACAGACCCGCGCGCCGCACCCGCGCGATCAGGCTGCGCCCCAGTCGGTCGGTGACACTGTCCAGATCGATCGCACTCGCCCGGCGGGCGCGTAGCCCCCGTTCCAGCCAGCGGGCATGATCCTCCCGCTCGATCAGTTCGCACAGCGCCGAACAGCGCGCCTCGGCCGGCGTATTGCCGGATGCCAGGCCATTGCTGTTGGGCCACAGATCGGGTTCGGCCGGCACGGTAAAATCCATCGTCACCAGCCCATGGGGTATCCGCGTCGCCCGACCGCTCAGCAGGTCGACAGCTTCGACCCAGCCACGCGGTCGGACGGGATCGAAGGCTACGCCCTGCTTGTCGGCCCGCGCCATCTGGCTCCAGAGCCGGGCTTCCCCGGCATCGGCCACGCCATGGCTACTGGCAACGCAGGTTTCGGCATGATGCAGTTCGATCGCTTCCATCAGCGCGGAAACGCGGGCGGCATCGGGCGTGGCGCCCTTGCCCTGCGAAACGGACAGCGACAGTGACAGGGGACGGACCGCCTGGAATACGGGGATGCCGATGCGATCCAGACCGGTCACATCGGCAAGCCGCGTGACACCCAACGCACGGGCCACAGGCGTGATCCGTGCGAGAGTGTCGGCAGGACGGCGGGAGCGATGCGCCCCGCGCCGGAACATCTTCATGGCGCGATCGGCCTCAGGCGAAGTCGGCCTTGCCCGACCCGATCTCGGCAAAATAGGCACGGGTGGCGCGCTGCTGCCCCGGCAGGGCGACCGCGTCCAGAACCGGACCGTCGGTGAACAGGCCGGCCACGCCGGCGATCGCCGCCTTGGCATCATCGCTGACATCATCGGCGGCCAGATAATGGACCTGCTCGACAAAGGCATAGCCAACGACCTTGGCCGGATCGGCCGGATCGGTCAGCTTGATGACATAATTTGCGTCGGTGTCGTAGGATTCAGCCATATATACCCCCACAGTTCGTGATGGATCAAAAGTAGGTTGCGGGACCGTAATGACAAGCAGGGCGAGGACAATAAGGGAAAACCCTATCAACGCCGCACGGAGCGCGTCAGACATAAGCGAAGGGCTCGACCGAGCGCTTCACATACATGGCCTTGCCGTTCGGGCTGACCGACACGCCCCAATAGCATGCCTCGCCCATCCCCGGTTCGATCGAGATGCGCACATCCTTGCTCGGCAGTTCGACCTGCACCGGATCATTACCGGCCGGCAGGTTGAGTTCCAGCGTATGGGCAACGCCGATCTTGGCGCGGGTCTTCACATGGTCCAGCCAATGCACCAGCCGATCGCCGATCGAGATACGGACGCTGTCATCCTTGAATCCCTGTTCGAGTGCGATGGTGATTTTGCGAAATTCCGACATTGTTGGTCCCCTTTCGGAATGATGGGACGCACCGCCATGACAGGCGATGCGCCTGCATGGATCAGATACTGAGGCCGTTCGCCTTGACGGCCAGCATGCGTTGCATGTCCTGGCCGAGGTTAAAGCCGCCGATGACGTCGCCCGCGCGCACCGCGTCGAAGCTCAATCCCGCCTGGCGCAGCGCCGGGGCCACTCCACCATCCAGCGCGCGGGCAAGCTTGCTCGCCTCGCGCAGGAAGCGGGTATGGCCAACGGCATTGACGGCGGCATCGGCACTGCCCTCGGTCGCGATCGCCAGCAGGTGGCGCGCTTCCTTCAGATCGGCGTCATAGACTTCGATCCGGCGGGCGGCAGCGGCAGGCGTTTCGCCGGGCCGCGCCCGCTCATCCACCTGCAGCAGCTTATATTCGTCGGCCAATGGTCCGGCGAGCGCGATCGCCGCCTGGCGCGCGACGGGATGCTGGCGCATCCGCGTGGCGGCCCGCAGCGCATCGACCGCCGATCCGACCCCGCGCGTGCCGTTGACGGCCAGCACCTGGCCGACTTCCGGCGTGAAGATATCCTGCGCCAGCCGCTCTTCCTCGCGCCTCTCGGGCGGATCGACCTTGACCTCCAACGCGTTGGAGATGACCGCCCGGCCATCGACGACCAGCATCGCCTGGATGGTGTAGCGGCCCGGTTCGGCCATGTCCCAGCCATTGCGGCCGGCGCCGACCAGCACGCTGTCATACAGCGCCTCCCCCTGGCCCAGGATGATCTCCAGGCTCTCGCCGCAATGGCGCGAATAGGGCGACCATTGGCGCGCGGGCCGGCCATCCTTGCTGATGATCAGGGTCAGCCCCGCGCGCTCGGACAGGCGCGCCGCCGATGCCAGCTTGGGCCGGCCGCTGCGGTTGACCAATGCCATCTCGACCACCGGCGGCAAGAGATAGGGTAGCCGCTTGTCGCGCGCATTGACCGACAGGGTCAGGCCGAACTCCTCATTGGGCTCCATCGCCACTTGCGAGAATCCATGCTGGTCGAACCAGTCGGCATTGCCCATCTGCACGAAGCGTTCCGGCGCATGACGCATGAACAGCAGTTCGGGATCGGAAAAGCGGAAGTCGAAATCGGCAAAGAAGGCCGCCTGACCGCCTGCCACCGCATAGGGATAGTTCATGAAGCTGCGCGCTTCGGGATCGTCGGCCAACGGAATCCAGGGCGTACCCAGCGCCTTCTGCCAGCTATGCGCGAGGTTGAAGGCGTGGCCGACCTCATGCGCCGCCGTCCAGAAGCGCATCCGCCGCACCCAGGCGTCGGGATCGGCATCGCCCGCCGGCGGATTGGCGATGAAGGCGTCGGTGAAGATCGCCGTCCCCTGGCGATGGTTCGACCCGATATCGTCGAACATGATGCCGCCCAAGCTGCTGCCCTGCACATGGAGCGAGGCGAACAATACCCACAACGACCATTGCGGCTTATCCGCAAAGCGCGACCAGTAAATCTGCATCGCATCATGCATTTCCTGGTCGGTCCAGCGCTGGTCGGCGCCGGCCGCATCCAGTGGAATGGCGCCGCCGCCGGACGCGTTGCCGACGTTGAAGCCCGCCCGCCGATAGACGGTATCCAGGCTCAGCGTCTCGCTGGCCACGGTCGCGGGATGATTGGGATGATCGTGCGTGCCGATCTCCGTCACGCGGGTCGCGCCGGCCACCGTGTCATATTCGAACTCGGCCGGGCGGAAGCTCGAAGAGCTGAAAATATAGGTGCGCACGAAGCTAGCCGCGCCACCGCCGGTGAAGGTCGCCTCGACCTTGCGCTGGGCGGCGAGCAGGCTCTTCGTTACCTTGAGGCTGATCTGGGTATGGGGGATGGCGCCGACCTGGCCATCCTTGAACCAGATCTGGCCGCTATAATGATTTGCCCCGGTCCGGGTCAGTGCGGCAACCCAACTGACCACCGGCCCCAGCGGGCCGGCGCGCGTGCCGCTGACCGTCATCTGCGGATAGCGGCCGTCGACGTCGAGCCGCAATTCCTCGCGCGTGTAGAGCGTCAGCGCATTGATATCGTCGTCGAAGCGATCGACCGCACCGGGCAGCGCGCGCGGCATCGGGAAGCGCGGCGAGCGCACGAAATTATAGCGGCCGCTCGCCTGCACCAACAGCGGCAGGTGCCGCACCGGCCGCAGCTTGGGGTCGATGTCGAAACCGGCCATGTCGGTATCGAGCGCGCTGTCGCCGTCAAAATCGGCGGGATCGAAATCGGCAGTCATCATTCCCTCCTGTCGGCGCGCGTCGGATGCCCGCGCTCGCAGGATCGGGAATGGCATGGCCAGTGTGAGGCCAGGCGTCGGTCGAACGTGAAAAAAGCGTCAATCCGACCGAAAAATCGCTTTCCGTAACGTCAATATCAGGAAAACCGCGCCGCATCCCGCAGCGATCCCGGCATGTAGCAGCCAGAAGGACGGGGCCGGCATGCGGGCGTAGAAGCCCCCCACCCAGCCGACCAGAACATTGCCCAGGAAGAAGACGAGATAATAGAGGCCGATCGCCAGCCCGGCCTGACGCGGCGGCGCGGCGCGAGTGAACAGCGACAGGCTGACCGGCAATATATGGGCAAAACCGATACCGTTCAGCAGATGGAAGGCGATCGCCCAGCCAAGCCCCGTCCTGCCGTCTGCCCCCGCCAGCGCCGATCCCAGTGCCAAGCAGAGCATGCCTCCGGTCGCAAAGAGCGACCCGATCGTCAGCTTGGCAAGATCGCCGGGCTCGGGCCGGTGGCGCGCATAAAGGCGATAAAGGAAGGGCAGACCGGCAAGGATGGCGAGGCCCAGCCCCGCATCGAGGGTGATGAGCCAGCTGGTCGGCACGCGCAGCCCGCCCAACGTCAGCTCAAGATGCGCGTCGCCCCAGATCAGATAGGCGTTGAATATCTGGTTGTTGGGCAGCAGCGCGACCGCCAGCAGCGGGATCAGCAGCACGATGCCCAGCAGGCCGCGCAGATCCTGCCGGGTCATGGCCCGGCGCCCCTGCAATCTTGGCCTGCGCTCATCAGCCGGCAGATGCTCGCGCCCGACGAGGTAGATGATCGTGGCAATCGCCATGCCGACACCGGCGACGGCAAAGCCGACATGCCAGCCGCGCGTTTCCGCCAGCGTGCCGATCACCAGCGGCGCGGCGATCAGGCCGATATTTATGCCCAGATAATAAAGCTGGAATGCGCCGTCGCGGCGCGGGTCATCATGACCATAAAGCGCGCCGATCTGGCTGGCGAGATTGCCCTTGAACAGGCCGCTGCCCAGCACCAGCAAGCCTAGCGCCGGCAGGAAGGCGGCCTGGACCGCCATCAGGAAATGCCCCGCCATCATCGTGAGCGCACCCAGCAGCACCGTGCGATGCCGTCCCAGCAGCCGGTCGGCGACCAGCCCGCCCAGGATCGGCGTCACATAGACGCTGGCGAAATAGGTGCCGACAATGGCGGAGGCGAGTGGCTGGCCATCCAGCTCGCCATAGAGCTGGCGGAAGGCATCGAAGAAAAGCAGCCCGTCGGCCTGTCCCGGCTGCAGCAGATGCTTGACCAGATAGAGGGCCAGCAGCGACTGCATGCCATAATAGGAAAAACGCTCCCACGCTTCGGTGAACAGCAGATAGGCCAGGCCCCGCGGATGGCCCAGGAACGCGCGATCGCCCTGGCTCATGGCTGCGCGCCCGACCCCTTGTAGATGACGCCGTCCTTCATCACGAAGCCGACATGGCGCAGCGCGCCGATGCTGCGGGTCGGATCGCCCTCGACCGCGACCAGATCGGCGAGCAGGCCCGGCTTCACCGCGCCCAGCCGGTCGGCAATGCCGAACAGTGCCGCATTGCCGCTGGTCGCCGCGACCAGCACGTCGCTGGGCGCCATGCCGGCGGCGGCCATCAGCTCCGCCTCGCGCGCATTGTCGCCATGCGCGAACACGCCGACATCGCCGCCCAGGCAGAGGGCGACACCCGCCGCCCGCGCGCGATCCAGCGCCTGGCGCGCCTGCGTCACCGCCGCCGGGGCCGGTTCCGCCCCGGTCCAGCCACGATAGCGCGCGGTGGCGTCGGATGCTGCCAGGGTCGGGCAATAGCCGACACCATGCGCCTTCATCAGCGCGAAGGTCGCGGCGCTGCCCTCATAGCCATGCTCGATCGTGTCGACCCCGGCCAGGATAGCGCGGCGCATCCCCTCATCAGTGGCGGCATGGGCCGCAACCTTGCGCCCGGCGCTGTGTGCCACCTCCACTGCCGCCGTCATTTCCGCCTGGGTGAAGGTCGGGCGGCTCGGCTCGCCCTTGCCCCAGCGATAATCGGCATAAAGCTTCACGACATCGGCGCCGGCCGCGATCTGTCGCCGCACCGCCGTCACCAGATCGGGGCCGCCGGCCTCCTCCGCGCCCAGCGGCACGGCGACGCCCGGCTCGAACCCGCGCGGGCCATAGGCGCCCGGTGCCACCAGCGCGCGGGTCGCCACCAGCATGCGCGGCCCGGCGATGATGCCCTGCTCGATCGCCTGCTTGAGGCCGACATCGGCATAGCCCGCCCCTTCGGTGCCCAGATCGCGCACAGTGGTGAAGCCCGCCATCAGCGTCGCCCGCGCCGACACCGTGGCCCGCGCGGTGCGCAGCGCCAGCGGCTCGTGCAGCACCTGATCGTCCCAGCTCGTCTCGTTATAGGGGTGCAGGAAGAGGTGCGAATGGCCCTCGATCAGGCCGGGAAGCAGGGTTTTGCCGGGCAGGTCGATCACCCTTGCCCCAGACGGCACCGCGATCCCTAGTCCAGCCGCCTCGATCCGGTTGCCACGCACCAGCACCGCCCATCCGCGATGCGACGCCGCGCCGTCGAACACGGCATCGGGGCGCAGCAGATAGAGCGTCGGTGCGGCCTCCTGTGCCGCGGCCGGCATCGGCACGGCGAACAGAAAGGCCAGCAGGATCAAAAGCCTGTGCATCGATATCATCCCCCTTGACGGGAGGCTGCTTGCGCCGTCCCGCCCCCTTCATTACTCCCCCCTCTCTATGACGAAATTCCTGCCGCGCGCCACCTCCCTTGCGGGGGCATTGGTCGCTCTTGCCGCCTGCCCTGCCCTTGCCCAATCGCCGACCGCGCTCTCGCCGGCCAGGGTCACCATCACCCGCGACCAGTGGGGCATCGCCCATGTCCATGGCGCGACCGACGCCGACGCCGTGTTCGGCATGGTCTATGCCCAGGCGGAAGACGACTTCAACCGGATCGAGACCAATTATCTGGTCAATCTTGGCCGCCTTGCCGAAGCTGAGGGCGAGAAGGCGATCTGGCAGGATCTGCGCCAGCGCCTGTTCATCGATCCCGCCCGGCTGCAGGCCGACTATGCCCGCAGCCCGGCCTGGCTCAAGAAACTGATGCAGGCCTGGGCCGATGGCCTGAATTATTATCTCTCCACCCATCCGATGGTGAAGCCGCGCGTCATCACCCGGTTCGAGCCATGGATGGCATTGAGCTTCACCGAAGGCAGCATCGGCGGCGATATCGAACGGGTGCCGCTGACCCAGCTACAGGCATTTTACGAGAAGAAGCCGGTGGCGCTGACCATGCTGGAACAGGGCCTTGCCTATCGCGAGCCGCAGGGATCCAACGGCTTCGCCATCGCGCCGTCCCGGACGGAAGGCGGCCATGCCCTGCTGATGATCAACCCGCACACCAGCTTCTTCTTCCGATCCGAACTGCAGATGAGCAGCGACGAGGGGCTGGACGCCTATGGCGCGGTCACCTGGGGCCAGTTCTTCATCTATCAGGGCTTCAACCGCCATATCGGCTGGATGCACACGTCGAGCGGCATCGACAATGTCGACGAATTTGCCGAAACGATCGTGCCGCAGGGCGATCGCCTCTTCTACCGCTATGGCAAGGAATTGCGCCCGGTCACCGAAAAGACCATCGCCATTTCCTACCGTACCGAAGACAGCAAGCTCGCCCAGCGCGCCTTCACCGGCTACTCCACCCATCATGGCCCGATCGTGCGGACCGAGGGCGACAAGTGGATCGCCTTCGCGCTGATGAACAAGCCGGTGCCGGCGCTGGAGCAAAGCTATCTGCGCACCAAGACCAGCGATTATGCGAGCTTCCTCAAGGTCGCGGAGAATAAGGCGAACAGCAGCAACAACACGCTGCTGGCCGACGACAAGGGCGAGATCGCCTATCTGCACCCGCAATTCGTGCCGATCCGCGACGATCGCTTCGACTATACGAAGCCCGTGGACGGCAGCGACCCGGCGACCGACTGGCGCGGCCTGCACGAGTTGCCGAGCCTGCCCCAGGCGGTAAACCCCAAAGGCGGCTGGGCGATGAACACCAATAACTGGCCGTGGACGGCGGCGGGCGCGGATAGCCCCAAGAGCGAGGCCTTTCCCCGCTACATGGATCAGGCCGGCGAAAATCCGCGCGGCCCCCATGCGCAGATCGTACTGTCGGCCAATGGCCGCTTTACCCTCGATAGCCTGATCGGCGCGGCCTATGATCCCTATCTGACCGGCTTCGCCCGGCTGGTTCCGGGCCTGATCGCGGCACAGGACAGGGCGCCCGATCCGGCGCTGGCCGATGCGGTGCAGCGCCTGCGCGGCTGGGACTATAAATGGAGCCTGACCTCGACCCAGACCTCGCTCGCTGTCTTCTGGGGCGAGGCGTTGTGGAAGGCAGTGGCGCCGGCCGCCAAGGAAGCGGGCCTGTCCACCATCGACTATATGGCGGACCGCGCGACCGACGCGCAGAAACTCGCGGCGCTGCGAGAGGCGGTCGATCGCCTGACCGCCGATTTCGGCAGCATCGCCGTGCCCTGGGGCGAGATCAACCGCTACCAGCGCAATGACGGCGCGATCGTCCAGACGTTCGACGATGCCAAGCCCAGCACGCCCATCCCCTTCGCCTCGTCGCAATGGGGATCGCTCGCGGCGTTCGGCGCGGCGCGCTATCCGGGGACGAAGCGCTATTATGGCACGAAGGGCAACAGCTTCGTCGCGGCGGTCGAATTCGGGCCGAAGGTCGTCGCCCGCGCCGTCAGCGCCGGCGGCGAGAGTGGCGATCCCCACTCGCCCCATTTCGCCGATCAAGTCGATCTCTATGCCAAGGGCGATCTGCGCCCGGTCTATTTCTACCCCGAAGACATAAAGGCCCATGCCGTGCGCACCTATCGGCCCGGCGAATAAGGACAGATGATGAGAACCGCCTGCCTCCCCGCCCTGATCGCCTGCGCCCTGCCCTTCGCCGCCCTAGCCCAGCCGCCCAAAGCGGCGAACGAAGCGGTGCTCTATAGCGGCGCCACCATCATCGACGGCACCGGCGCGGCGCCGCGCGGCAATCAGGACATGCTGGTGCGCGGCGACCGGATCGTCGCGCTGGCGCCGCATGGCAGCCTGCCCGCCGCCGATGTCGCGGGCGCGCGGCAGGTCGATCTGGCCGACCGCTATGTCATTCCCGGCCTGATCGACAGCCATGTCCATATGGCGACCCCGCCCAACGCCGTGCAGGCCAAGGCGATGCTGCGCCGCAATCTCTATGGCGGGGTGACGGCGGTGCGCGACATGGCCGACGATCTGCGCTCGGTCGGCGAACTGGCGCGCGAGGCGCGCATGGCGGAGATCGCCGCACCCGACATCTATTATGCCGCGATCATGGCCGGCCGGCCCTTCTTCGCCGACCCGCGCGTTGCCGCCGCCAGCCAGGGGGTGACGCCGGGCACCGCGCCCTGGATGCAGGCGATCGACGACAATACCGACCTCAAGGAAGCCATCACCCTGGCGCGCGGCACATCGGCCAGCGCGATCAAGGTCTATGCCGACCTGACCCCGCGCCAGGTCAAGGCGGTAACCGCCGCCGCCCATCGCCAGCATATGCTGGTCTGGGCGCATAGTTCGGCCTTCCCCACCCGCCCGGCCGACGTGATCGCCGCCGGGCCGGACGCGATCAGCCATGTCTGCTATCTCGCCTATCAGCGCGAGCCGGTGATGCTCGCCGCCTATGAGGACCGGACGCCGGTACATGAAAATCTGCTGGCGCCCGGCGACGATGATCCGGTGATGGCCGACCTGTTCCGCGCGATGCGCAAGCAAGGTACGATCCTCGACGCGACCGGCGCGCTGTTCGTGAAGTTCGAAGCCAAGCGCAAGGCCGATCCCAAGGCCAAGCCGCTGCGCTGCACCGGTGATCTTACCACCCGCCTCACCCGTCAGGCGTGGAAGATGGGCGTCTCCATCTCCACCGGCACCGATTTCGTCGGCGAGGTCGAGGATCAGTGGCCCGCCGTCCATGAGGAACTGCTCTTCCTCGCCCGCAATGTCGGCATGCCCCCGGTCGAGGTCATCCGGTCCGCCACGCTGGTCGGCGCGCAGGCGGCGGGACAGGCCAAGGATATGGGGTCGATCGAACCGGGCAAGCTTGCCAATTTCGTGGTGCTGAAGCGCGATCCGGTCGCCGATATCGCCAATATCCAGACGATCGAGACGGTGGTGAAGCGCGGCAAAGCCTATGCCCGCACCGCCTATGTGCCGGTGACCAAGGAAGAAATGGGGGACGACGAATGAAGCTGGATCGGCGCAATTTCATGGGAGTATCGGCCGCGATGCTGGCCGCCGGCAGTGCCCGCGCCGCAGGCGTGGAGGCCGATCCGATCAAGGACATGATCGTCATCAATGCGCTGGGCGGCCTGGGCGACCCCAACCAGCCGGCCGATTCCCTCGTTCCGCAATTCAGCCCGCGCGTGCTGGCCGAAGCCCATGCGTCGGGCGTGACGGCGGTCAACATCACCATCGGCTATGTCTCCGGATCGGACGACCCATTCGTCCAGAGCGTGCGCGAAGTTGCGGAGACCGATGCGCAGGTGCGCGCCAACAGCCGCGACCTCATCAAGATCCTGACCGCCGCCGACATCCGCCGCGCCAAAGCGGAGGGCAAGGTCGGCCTGATCTACGGCTTCCAGAATGGCGCGATGATGGGCCAGGACGCCAGCCGGGTCGACATTTTTGCCAATCTCGGCGTGCGCATCTTCCAGTTGACCTACAACCCCGCCAACCAGTTGGGCGACGGATCGATGGCGCCGGGCAATCGCGGCCTGACCCCGTTCGGGCGCGAGGTCGTCGCGCGCTGCAATGCGCAGCGGGTGATGGTCGACCTGTCGCACAGCGGCGAGCAGACCTGCCTGGAGGCGGCGCGCATTTCCAAACAGCCGATCTCGATCAACCATACCGGCTGCCGCGCGGTCACCAACCTGCCCCGCAACAAGACCGACGCGGAATTGAAGCTGGTCGCAGATCGCGGTGGCTTCATCGGCATCTATTTCATGCCCTTCCTTGATATGTCGGGCCATGCCCGCGCCGAACATGTCGTCGCCCATATCGACCATGCGGTGAAGCTGTGCGGCGAGGATCATGTCGGCATCGGCACCGACGGCACGGTGACGCAGATCGACGACCTCAAGGCCTATGAGGCGGTGCTGGCCAAGGAAATCGCCGCGCGTCAGGCCGCCGGCATCAGCGCCAAGGGCGAACGGCCCGACACCTATCCCTTCGTCGTCGACCTGCGCGGGCCGGACCAGTTCCGCAAGCTCGTCGGGCTGCTGCGCGCCAAGGGCTATTCGACCGGCCGCATCGAGAAGATATTAGGCGGCAATTTCCTGGCCTATGCCGAGACGATCTGGGGAGCATGAACCGATGCTGGCAGGCGTAGAACTGGGCGGCACCAAATGCATCTGCATCCTGGGCACCGGACCGGACGATATCCAGGCGCAGGTGGAAATTCCGACCACCACGCCCGCCGAGACCCTGTCCGCGGTGGCCGCGACATTGGCCGGATGGGATTTCGCCGCGCTGGGCCTTGGCAGCTTCGGACCGCTTGATCTTGATCCGGCGTCGGCCAGTTTCGGCTCGATCGTCAGCACGCCCAAGCCGGGCTGGAGCGGGACCGACATCACCCACCTCGCGGCCGGACGGCCCTTCATGGTCGATACCGATGTCAATGGCGCGGCGCTGGCCGAGGGGCGCTGGGGCGCGGCGCAGGGATTGACCAGTTGGGCCTATGTCACGGTCGGCACCGGCATCGGCGTGGGCAGCATCGTGTCCGGCATGCCCGTGCGCGGACTGGGCCATAGCGAGGCCGGGCACATGCGCGTGCCGCGCGCCGCCGGAGACGATTTTGCAGGCAATTGCCCCTTCCATCGCGACTGCCTGGAGGGACTGGCCAATGGTCCCGCGATCGAGGCGCGAACCGGCCAGCGTGGACGCGACGTGTCCGCTGATGATCCGCAATGGACGTTCGTCGCCCATGCACTGGCGGCGATGTGCCATAACCTCGCGCTGACCAGCCTGCCCCAGCGTATCCTGATCGGCGGCGGGGTCGCCATGGGCCAGCCGCAGTTGATGCCCCTGATCCGCGATGGACTGACCGCCAGCCTGGCGGCCTATGGCGCGGCTGCGACGATCGCATCGATGGACGACTATGTCGCCCATCCCGCGCTCGGCGACCGCGCCGGGCCGCTCGGGACGATCGCCCTTGCCGATATGGCCCTGGCGGCATCGCGCCGCTGATCGCCACGCGGATGCTGCGCCCCTGGACCCTGCCGCTCAAGGAACGGGTGCGGATCGCGCCGGACAGTCCCCGCTACATGCAGATCGCCCATGGCCTGATCCACGAGATCGAACGCGGCCGGCTGCTGCCCGGCGAGTTCCTGCCGAGCAGCCGGGAACTGGCCGCCGCGCTGGAGGTCAATCGCAAGACCATCGTCACCGCCTATGAGGAACTGATCGCGCAGGGCTGGCTGGTGAGCGCGGGCACGCGCGGCACCATCGTGTCGACCTCCCTGCCCAGCAGCGACGATGCCCCTGCCCCGCCGATCGCGCCCGACACCCGCCAGCCGGACGAGACCGAATATCCGTTCCTGGCCGCGCCCGATCGACTGATCGCCATTCCGGCGGGCAAGTGGCGCAAGCTGGACGAGGGCGTTGCCGACGGGCGCCTGTTTCCCGCCGACCTGCTCGCCCGCGCCTATCGCAAGGCGGCGGAGGGGGCGTCGCGCGCCAATGCGCTCCACTATCGTGATCCGCGCGGGTCGCCACGACTGCGGCAGGAGATCGCCAGCATGTTGCGGCGCCAGCGCGGGCTGATGGTCGGGGCGGAAAATATCTGCATCACCCGCGGCAGCCAGATGGGCGTGTTCCTGACCGCGCGCATCCTGATCCGGCCGGGCGACGCGGTGCTGGTCGAGCGGCTGACCTATGAGCCGGCGGTCGCCGCCTTCCGCGCCTGCGGGGCCAAGATCGTCACCGTCGGGCTGGACGAGGACGGGGTCGATGTGGCCGATGTCGAACGCGCCTGCCGCAAGCATCGGGTTCGCGCCATCTTCGTGACGCCGCATCACCAGTTCCCGACCACCGTGTCGATGCGGCCCGAGCGGCGGCTGCGCCTGCTGGAACTGGCGCGGCAATTCGCCTTCGCGATCATCGAGGATGATTATGACCATGAATTCCACTTTGGCGCGCAGCCGCTGCTGCCGATGGCGAGCTACGCTCCGGCGCGGGTGATCTATGCCGGGTCGATGTCCAAGCTGCTCGTGCCGGCACTGCGCATCGGCTATATCGCCGCCGCGCCCAAAGTCGTCGACGCGCTGGCCTATCAGATCTCGCTGATCGACGGCATGGGCAATACCGTGACGGAGGAGGCCGCCGCCGAACTGCTGGAAAGCGGCGAGGTGCGGCGCCATGTGCGCAAGACGGCGCAGATCTACGCCCGGCGGCGCGATGCCTTCGCCCGCAATCTTGACAGCGAAATGGACGGGCTGATCGACTATCGCCTGCCCGATGGCGGCCTCGCCTTCTGGTTGCAGTTCAAGGACATGGCCGCACTTGATCGGCTGGAGGCACGGGCACCCGAGATCGGCCTCAGCTTCGCCTCCTCGCACAGCTACGCGGCCGAGGAGGGGACGGAGCGGGGCCTGCGCATAGGCTTTGCCAGCCTGACCGAGGAGGAGGCGAAAGAGGTGTTGCAGGCGCTGCGCCGCTGCGCCGAACCCTGATCTTACTTGGACCCCTTCACTTTCCTGAATTGGATGTTTCGGAAGGGTCCAATGCCGGCGCAGTGTCATGCATATGAAATATGCGCCCCGCTCCCCGGACGACATTGTCACCCTGATCGGCGACCATCCGCTCTGCTGGATCGTCTCCCATGGCGAGGCCGGCTTCGGCGCGACGCCGCTGCCGCTGCTGGCCGAATGCGACGCGGACGGTGCGCTGGCGTCGCTGCTGGGCCATTTCGCCCTGTCCAACCCGCAGGTCGCGCAACTGCGCTCGGCGCCCCGCGCCACCGTGCTGGTGAACGGGCCGCAGGGCTATATCTCGCCCGAAATGCAGTCGAACCCGACATGGGTGCCGACCTGGAACTATGCGATGGCGGTGCTGACCGTCGATGTCGAGCTGTTGCCCGAGGCGACGCGCGAGTCGATCGAGACGCTGACCGACCGGATGGAGGCTGGCCGTGCCGCCCCCTGGCATATCGACGATGCCGGCCCGCGACTGGAGCCGATGATGAAGCATATCATCGGCTTTCGCGCCCATGTCCGCGCGATCGACGGCCGGTTCAAGCTGGGCCGCGACGAAAGCCGCCAGGGCATCAACGAGATTGTCGGCAGCCTGGCCCCCGGCGGGCTGCGCGACTGGATGCGGATCTACAATGAGGACCGGCTGGACGAAACCAGCCGCGAGGGAGCAGAGCAATGATGTTCAGCCGACGCGAAATGCTGGCCGGCGGCGCCACTGGCCTCGCCGGATTGACGCTGGGAAGCAGCCTGTGGGCCAGGGCGCAGATGCTCGACACCGCCTATGTCAACGCGACGGTCTGGACCGGCGAAGGCATGCCGGTGCAGCGGTCTGCGATCGGCATTGCCGGCGGACGCATCGCCGCGATCGGCGCGGCGGCGGTCAAGGCGCAGTCGGGCAAGACCACCCGCATCATCGATCTGGGCGGCGCCTTCGTCATGCCCGGCTTCACAGACGCGCACACCCATTTCCTCACCGGCTCCTATCTGCTGAGCCAGCCCAATCTGCGCGAGGCGAAGAGTCCGCAGGAATTTGCCCGCATCGTCGGCGAGGCCGCCAAGGCACTGAAGCCCGGCCAATGGCTGCAAGGCGGCAGCTGGGACGCGGAACTATGGGGCGGCGAATTGCCCGATCGCAGCTGGATGGACCCGGTGACGCCCAACACCCCGGTCGCGGTGCAGCGGCTGGACCTGCACATGCTGGCGCTCAATTCGCTGGCGCTGAAACTGGCCGGGATCGACCGCAACACGCCCGATGTGCCCGGCGGCATGATCGTGCGCGACAAGGATGGCAACCCGACCGGCATCCTGAAGGATGCGGCGATGGACTTGGTCAAGCGCGCCATCCCCGCGCCGACCGACGCCGACAAGGAGGATGCCGCGCGCCGGGGCATCGCCCATGGCCTGTCCAGGGGCGTGGTCCAGGTCCACACCACCGAACTGGACTGGATCACCCATGACACGCTGCGCCGCCTGCGTTCCAAAGGCGAGACCGACATGCGCTTCTATTCCTTCGTGCCGTTGCAGGACTGGGCGAAGCTCAAGGCGCTGATCGAGGCCGAAGGTCGCGGCGACGACTGGGTCCGCTGGGGCGGGCTGAAGCTGCAATATGACGGATCGCTGGGGTCGCGCACGGCGATGTTCTATCGCCCCTATGACGACGCGCCCGATAATAGCGGCTTCCCGATCCACAAGCGTGCCGATGTCCAGCAATGGACCAACGACGCGGATGCGGCGGGCCTGCAGATCACCATCCACGGCATCGGCGACAAGGCGAATGACGAGGCGCTGGACATCTTTGCGGCCACCGCCGCGAAGAATGGCAGGCGCGACCGCCGTTTCCGTATCGAACATGCCCAGCATCTGGCGCCGGCCGCGATCCCGCGCTTCGCCCGGCAGCAGGTCATCGCATCGGTCCAGCCCTATCATGCGATCGACGACGGACGCTGGGCGATCCAGCGGGTCGGCGCCGAGCGGCTGAAGGGCACCTATGCGTTCAAGTCGCTGCTCGACGCGGGGGCGAAGGTCGCCTTCGGGTCGGACTGGCCGGTGGCGCCGCTCGATCCGCTGACCGGGGTCGCCGCCGCCGTGCTGCGCCAGACGATCGACGGCGCCAACCCCGGCGGCTGGCTGCCCGAGCAGAAGATCAGCATGCTCCAGGCGCTGCACGCCTATACCGCGACCAACGCCTTTGCCGGTTTCAGCGACGACCGGATGGGCCTGCTGAAGCCCGGCATGCTGGCCGATTTCGCGGTGCTGGACGCCGATCTGTTCGCGATCGATCCGGCCAGGATCGGCGCGACCAAGGTGCTGCGCACGATCGTCGGCGGTCGCCAGCGCTTTGGCGAAGGGAGCGACATCTAACAACAGAGCAAGGGAGAAAGCCGGCCGGAACAAGGTCGGTTCTCACATCATAAGGGGAATGACAATGAACAGACTGACGCATCTCAAGACTGTGAGTTTCACCGCCATGGCGGCCGCGACCATCTTGTCCGGCACCGCCCTTGCCCAGGCCCCGGCCGCCAGCGACAGCGAGACGATCATCGTCACCGCCGGCAAGCGCGACGAGGATATCCGCCAGGTCGCCCTGCCGATCAGCGCCGTCACCGGCGAGCAGCTCAAGAAGATGAACGCCAACAGCCTGTCGGACTATATCGTCCGCCTGCCCGGCGTCGTGTTCAACGATTACCAGCCCGGCATTTCCGAAGTCGTGATCCGCGGCGTCGCCGCCACCACCTATCATGAGCAGGGCCAGACCACGGTCGGCTATTATCTCAACGAAGTGCCGGTGGTGGAGCCGGGCTTCCCGATCGGCATCCCCGACGTCGACACGTTCGACCTGCAGCGCGTCGAAGTGCTGCGCGGTCCGCAGGGCACGCTGTTCGGCTCCTCGACGCTGGGCGGCCTCGTCAACTATGTCGCCAATGTCGCCGATCCGTCCAAGGTCGACGCCGCCGCATCGGGCCTGGTTGGCACCACCAAGAATGCCTCGGGCGAACTCAACTATGCCGCCAAGGCGATGATCAACATCCCGCTGGTCGCCGACCAGCTGGCGCTGCGCCTGGTCGCGCTGCAGCGGTCGGACGCGGGCTACCTCGACAATCCCGGCATCGGCGTGAACGGCTCCAACGATTATCGCACCCGCGGCCTGCGCGGATCGATCGTCGCCAATCTGGGTGAGACGACCAAGGTCACCTATCTGTCGAGCTGGCAGGACAGCAAGCTGGACGACCAGACCTATCTCGACCTGGGCAACCCCTATGTCCGCGACCTGCCGCGCGCCGAAACCCAGAAGACGAAATTCTGGATGAACAGCCTGCGGCTGGACCAGGAAGTCAGCGACATCGCCAACCTGACCGTGCTGGGGTCGATCACCAAGAAGACCAACACCACTATCTTTTCCTACCCCTATGCCTATGTGACCGGCGTCACCACCGGCGACGGCGCGGCCTATTCGCTGGGCGAGGCCGACGCGCTCATCAAGACGGTGGAGGCGCGCCTCGCCTCGGCCGGCGACGGTCCGTTCAAATGGCTGGTCGGCGTCAGCTATTTGCAGGCCAAGAAGAACAGCTATGACCAGATCTTCCAGGCCGGTGCCGCCGACTATATCGACGCCAATCCCGACCTGTTCGGTGGCTATTCCGGTGCGCAACTGACGCCGGGCGACCGCCTCTATGGCTATTTCACCAAGAGCACGAACGAGGATTTCGGCGTGTTCGGCGAACTGTCCTACAAGCCGGTCGAGCAGATCGAGATCACGCTGGGCGGTCGCTATTATGACACCACCGCCAAGGCCGACGTGCTGAACCAGGCCGGTGCGCTGGGCGGTTATGAAGGCGGCTATACGCCGACCGACAGCAGCGGGAGCGTCAACCAGAAGGAAGACGGCTTCCTGCCCAAGGCGACGATCGCCTGGCGCCCGTCCAAGGACGTCATGGTCTATGCCACCTATTCGCAGGGTTATCGCGTCGGCGGCATCAACCCCAATGCCGGCCTGCTGCCCAGCATTCCGGAAGCCTATGAGAGCGACAAGGTCAAGAATTACGAAATCGGCGTGAAGGCGCAGACGCCCGACGGCCGCTTCGCCATCGACCTGACTGGCTTCCACCTTGACTGGAACAATATCCAGGCGCGTCTCTTCGGTCCGGGGCCGTCCTATTATTCCTATGTCGTCAATGCCGGCGGCGCGCGCGTCAATGGCGTGGAATTTTCCGGCACGGTGAACGTCAACAAGATCGTCCACTTCACCAGCAACGTCACCTGGCAGGATGCGGAGCTGACCGAATTCCTGCCCTATCCGTTCGACGTTGCGGGGCTGGGCGGCTATGCCAAGGGCACGACGCTGCCGGGTTCGTCCAAATGGTCGATCGCCAATAATCTGACGCTCAGCTTCGCCGATGTGACCGGCGCGCCCAGCTTCGACATCGCCCATCGCTACCTCTCGTCGGCGCCGACCAGCTTCGACGACGTCTCGCGCCGTGGCGATTTCAACGTGTTCGACCTGCGCGCCTCGGTCAGCCTGGGCGAGAAGGTCCGGTTGATGGCCTTCGCCAACAATGTGTTCGACAAATATGGGGTGCTGAACGCCCCGTTCGCCAATGATGCGGCGACGCCGCAGGGCTCGATCATCCGGCCACGCACCATCGGCCTGCGCGCCGACTGGAGCCTCTAAACGCCTTGAAGAACGGGGCCGCATCCGCAAGGCTGCGGCCCCGTTCCTTATCTGCCTTCCTAGCCCCTGACCGAAAGGCCGCAATGCGTTCTCTTGCCTCCCTGTTGCTGGGTGCGTCCCTGCTTTGTGCCCATCCCGCGCTGGCGCAGGACAGCAAGGGGCTGAGCCTGACGCCCACGCGGACGCTGCGCTATGACGCGCATGAGGCGACCTGGATGCAGCCGGACATGTCGCCCGACGGGCGGACGATCCTGTTCGACCTGCTGGGCGACATCTATGCGCTGGACGCAGGCGGCGGCACGGCGCGGCCGCTGCTGACCGGCATGGCGTTCGAGCGCAATCCGGTCTTCTCCCCCGACGGCAAGCAGTTCGCCTTCCTCTCCGACCGGTCGGGCGTCACCAATCTCTGGATCGCCAATGCCGACGGCACTGGCCTCAAGCAGCTGTCGCAGGACCAGTCGCTCGCCATCTATGCCTCGCCCGCCTGGTCGCCCGATGGCCGCCATGTCTATGTCTCGCGCACGGTCCATTCGATCCTGGCGTTCGAGCTGTTCCTGTATGACCGTGACGGCGGCAGCGGCATCCAGATCACCAAGGCGGGATCGCCCGACAATTGGGACGCGAAGATGAATGCCATGGGCGCGGTCGCCACGCCCGATGGCCGCGCTCTCTATTATGCGACCAAGCGCGGCCATACCTGGACCGAGAATGACCTGCCCAACTGGTCGATCGCCCGCCGCGACCTCAAGACCGGACAGGACGAGACGATCATCCAGTCGGCCGGCGGAGCGATGCGCCCGGCCCTGTCCCACGACGGCAAGCTGCTCGCCTATGCCAGCCGAAGCACCGCGAATGGGGGTCAGAAGGACGGACTGCGCCTGCGCAACCTGGAGACCGGCGAGGACAAATGGATCGCCTTCCCGATCGACCGGGACGGCCAGGATGGCGGCTATTATGCCGACCTGCTGCCGCGCTTCAGCTTCATGCCGGGCGACAAGGCGATGCTGATCAGCATCGGCGGCGGGATCAAGCGGCTCGACATCGCATCGGGCAGGATCAGCGACATCCCCTTCACCGCCCCGGTGCAACTGGGCCTCGGCCCGCTGACCCGCGTGCGGCAGACGGAAGAGACCGGGCCGGTGCGCGTCCGCGTGGTGCAGGCACCGCGCCAGTCGCCCGACGGCGGCAGCGTCGCCTTCACCGCTTTGGGCGGTCTGTATGTCCAGAAATTGACAGCGAACATGACACCCAAAAGGCTGGTCGCGGCCGACGCCTTCCAGCCGAGCTGGTCGCCCGACGGCAAGAGCATCGCCTATGTCAGCTGGACCGCGAAGGAGGGCGGGCATGTCTGGACGATCCCGGCTACGGGCGGCACGCCGCGCCGGCTGACCCAGTTCCCGGCCTTTTACAGCCAGCCCGTCTTCACCCCCGACGGCAAGGGCGTGGTGGCGCTGCGCGCGAACCAATATGACCGGCTGCGCACCGCGTCGGAGATCGATCCCGCGCGCCCGACCGACATCATTCACATGCCCGCAAGCGGCGGCGCGGCGCGGCTGGTCGCCCATGCCATGGGCGCGCGCCAGCCGCAGTTCGGCAGCGAAAGTGACACCCTCTATTTCTACGGTGCCGGCGGCCTGTCCTCGGTGCCATTGGCGGGCGGCGATCCACAGCCGCTGCTGCGCGTGCTCGCCCATGGCCTGGGCCAATATTTCCCCGGCCCGGCGCCGGTCGAGGATGTGCGGATCAGCCCGGACGGCAGCCGCGCGCTCATCAAGTCGTTCAGCCAGGCCTATCTGGTCGATATCCCGCCGGCCAATGGCGGCGAGCCGGCGACCGTCAATCTCGACACGCCGGCGGTGGCGCGGCGCAAGCTGACACGGGTCGGCGCCGATTTCATCGACTGGGCTGACAAGGGCGCGACCATCACCTGGTCGGTCGGATCGACCTTCCGCCGCTTGCCGACCGATCAGGCATTGCGCGCAGCACCGGGCACGGCCGAGACGGCGGCGCAGAGCTTCGCCCTGCCGGTCGAGCTGCCGCGCGATGTACCCCATGGCAGCGTCGTGCTGCGCGGCGCGACCGTCATGCCGATGGCGGGCGGGCAGGATGTGATCCGCAATGCCGACATCGTCATCACCGACAACCGGATCGTCGCGGTCGGCGCCAGCGGGTCGGTCGCCGTGCCGCAGAGCGCGACGATCCGCGATGTCGGCGGCAAATATATCGTCCCCGGCTTCGTCGACACCCATGCCCACTGGTTCGAGATACGACGCGGCATCCAGGAACGCGGCCATTGGGACTTTGCCGCCAACCTCGCCTTCGGTGTCACCTCCGCGCTCGACCCTCAGCCCTTCACCACCGACATCTTCGCCTATCAGGACATGATCGATGCCGGCATGATGCGGGGTCCGCGCGCCTGGTCGACCGGGCCGGGCGTGTTCGTGAACGCGGAAATCCACAGCAAGCAGGATGCGGTCGACGTCCTCACCCGCTATCGCGACCATTATCGCACCCGGAACATCAAGAGCTACATGATCGGGGACCGCGCCCGGCGCCAGTTCATGGTCGAGGCGGCCGCGGAACTGGGCATGATGCCCACGACCGAGGGCGCGAGCGACATGGTGCTGAACCTCACCCACGCGATCGACGGCTTTTCCGGCAATGAACACAGCATCCCGGTGTCGCCGCTGCGCGAGGATATCGTCCGCCTGTTCGCGCAGAGCCGCACCAGCTACACGCCGACCATCCTGGTCGCCTATGGCACCACCCCGGCGCTGTTCGACTTCATCATCAACAAGCGGCCGCAGGATGATGCGAAATGGACCCATTTCGTGCCGGCGGGGATCGTCAGCGACAAGCTGCGCAACCGCCACTGGATGCCGCCCGAGGCGCAGAGCTGGCAGCAGATCGCGGCCGATGCGGTGAAGATCCAGCGCGCCGGCGGCCTCGTCGGCCTGGGCAGCCATGGCGAGATTCAGGGGCTGGGCTATCAGTGGGAGTTACAGGCCTTCGCTGCCGGTGGGGCGACGCCGATGGAGGCGCTGAAGGCCGCGACGATCGGGTCGGCCGAGGTGATCGGCCATAGCGACGATGTCGGCAGTCTGGAGCCGGGCAAGTTCGCCGACCTGCTGATCCTGGACGCCGACCCGCTGGCCGACATCGCCAATGCGCAGAAGATCGGCGCGGTGATGAAGAATGGCCGGATTTACGATCCCGCGACGCTGGATGAAATCTGGCCGACGCCCGCCAGGCTGGCCGAACCCTGGTTCGCGCAGGATGGTGCCACCCCGACGCCCTGAGCCATGTCAGCGCGCCGGGCTATCCTCCAGCACGGTCGCGCGAAACGCCTCGGCCGGCGGCGACAGGGTGCGGTGATGGATCAACCATAGCGAACTGGTGACGGGCGAGGTGAAGCGGCGGTTGACGACATTGTCGACATGCAGTCGCGCCATCGACCGCGCGATCACGGTCGGGCCGAAACCGGCGGAGACAAGGCCCAGCAAGGTCGCCAGGCTGCGCGCCTCATGCGCGATCCGCGGCACGAAGCCCGCCGCCTCGCACTGGGCGAAGAAATGTTCGGTAAAGCCCGCGCCATTGGGCGCGCCATAAAGAACCAGCGGCTCGCCGGCGAGATCGGTGATGCTGGGATCGTCTTTGCGCAGCGCCAGCGGATGATCATCGCGCAGCGCCAGCAGCATGTCTTCGGTCAACAGGCAGTGCGACACCATGTCCTCGGGCAGGACCGGCGGCAGGAAGTCGCGCACCAGGCCGATGTCGAGCTGATGGTTGCGGACATTCTCGATCTGCTCGTCGCGCCCCTGTTCGCGCAGGATGAGTTCGACCTGGGGATAGGTCTGGCGAAAGCGATAGAGGGCGCTGGCGATCTGCGGCACGAATGGGCCGGAGGCGGTGAAGCCCAGGCCCAGATGGCCGATCTCGCCGCGCTGCGCCCGGCGTGCGGTCTGGCTGGCGCGATCCGCCTGCACCAATGTCGCCCGCGCCTCCGGCTCGAACAGCCGTCCCGCTTCGGTCAGCCGCACGCGGCGGCTGGTGCGGTCGAACAAACGCACGCCCAGTTCCTCCTCCAGCGCCCTGATCTGCTGGCTGAGCGGCGGTTGCGATATGCCAAGCCGCAACGCGGCCCGGCCGAAATGCATTTCCTCGGCAACGGTCAGGAAATAACGGAGATGGCGAAGATCCATTGATCCATTCGTCTAAAATATCAATCATGCCATATTATATATTAGACGCAGAATGTCCAAGGGCGCATGGCCCATCGCGGATGTGGCGGTGGTCCTCATCGTCCCATGGCATGGCGCGCGGATTCGCCCCCGATCCCGCTGCGCGTGCCGGATTGCGGCCGAAATGCGGATTGCCGTCACATTCATGAATGCGCTTCATAGGCTCATGCCGCCTGCCGCTCTGGCAACATGGCTGCAGAACCCGTAAAACAGAGACATTCCTTCAGGAGAGGCGCAAATTTTCGCACCCCGGCATGTTTCCGCCGGGCGATGCGCCCCGGGAGTCGTGAATGATCGGTATCGTCAAGGTTGCCCTGCATCGCCCGCTGACCTTCATTGTCATGGCGATCCTGATCGCGATCGTGGGCATCCTGTCCGCCGCGCGCACCCCGGTCGACATGTTCCCCAACATCCGCATCCCGGTGATCGCGGTCGCCTTCCAATATGCCGGCCTGTCGCCCGAAGACATGTCGGGCCGGATCGTCAGCCCCTATGAGCGCGTGCTGACCACGACGGTCAACGACATCGAACATATCGAGAGCCAGTCGCTGCAGGGCATTGGCGTCATCAAAATCTATTTCCAGCCCGGCGCCGACATCCGCACCGCGACCGCGCAGGTCACGTCGATCTCGCAGACCGTGCTGCGCCAGATGCCACCGGGCATCACACCGCCACTGATCCTGAACTACAGCGCATCGACCGTGCCGATCCTGCAGCTGGCGCTGTCGGGCAAGGGGCTGTCGGAACAGCAATTGTTCGACCTTGGCCAGAATCAGATCCGGCCGCAGCTGGTGACCATCCCGGGCCTTGCCATGCCCTTCCCTTCCGGTGGCAAGCAGCGCCAGGTGCAGATCGACCTCAACCCGCTGGCGCTCCAGTCCAAGGGGCTGTCGGCACAGGATGTCGGCAACGCCATCGCCGCGCAGAACCAGATCAACCCGGCCGGCTTCGTCAAGATCGGGGCGACTCAATATAGCGTCCGCCTGAACAACGCGCCGGAATCGATCGAGGCGCTCAACGACCTGCCGGTCAAGGTGGTGAACGGCGCGACCATCTACATGCGCGACGTCGCCTATGTTCGCGACGGTGCAGGTCCGCAGCAGAATATCGTCCATGTCGAGGGCAGCCGCTCCGCCCTGCTGACCGTGCTCAAAAATGGCAGCACGTCCACCCTGGCGATCGTCGACGGCGTGAAGCAGGCACTGCCGAAGATTTCGGCCACCCTGCCCGACACGCTCAAGATCCTGCCGATCGGCGACCAGTCGCTGTTCGTGAAGGCTGCGGTCGAGGGCGTCATTCATGAAGGCGCGATCGCCGCAGCGCTCACCTCGCTGATGATCCTGCTGTTCCTGGGTTCGTGGCGCTCGACCGTCATCATCGCCCTGTCGATCCCGCTCGCCATCCTGGCCGCGATCGCGGCGCTGGCGATGTTCGGCCAGACGCTGAACGTCATGACGCTGGGCGGCCTTGCTTTGGCGGTCGGCATCCTGGTGGACGACGCGACCGTGACGATCGAGAATATCAACTGGCATCTGGAACAGGGCAAAGGGGTGGTGGAATCCATCCTGGACGGCGCGGCGCAGATCGTGACTCCGGCGTTCGTCTCGCTGCTGTGTATCTGCATCGTGTTCGTGCCGATGTTCTTCCTGCCCGGGGTCGCCGGCTTCCTGTTCGTGCCGATGGCGCTGTCGGTGGTGTTCGCGATGATCGCGTCCTTCATCCTGTCGCGAACGCTGGTGCCGACCATGGCCATGTATCTGCTCAAGCCGCACAAGCTGGGTGACGAGGACGAGCATCTGGCCGGCACGGCGACATCGAAAAATCCCTTGGTCCGTTTCCAGCGCGGCTTCGAATATCGGTTCGAGAAGATCCGTACATCCTATGTCGGGATGCTTCATCGCGCGCTGGGCGCCCGCAAGCCCTTCCTGATCGGCTTCATGGCGATCGTTGTGCTCTCGTTCGGCCTGCTGCCGTTCCTGGGCAGCAATTTCTTCCCCTCGGTCGATTCCGGCCAGATCGCCATGCATATCCGCGTGCCGGTCGGCGCCCGGATCGAGGATACCGCCGCTCGCTTCGACCAGATCGGGCGCGAAGTGCGCAAGATCATCCCGGCCGCCCAGCTTGGCTCGATCACCGACAATATCGGCCTGCCGGTCAGCTCCATCAACACTGTCTATAACAACAGCGGCACCATCGGCCCGCAGGACGGCGACATGCTGATCGCGCTCAACCATGGCCATCGGCCGACCGACGAGTTCGTGACCCAGCTGCGCCGCGAACTGCCGCGCCGTTTCCCCGGCACGACCTTCGCCTTCCTGCCCGCCGACATCACCAGCCAGATCCTGAACTTCGGCGCGCCCGCGCCGATCGACATCCAGATCGCGGGCAAGGATGCCGAGGCGAACCGCGCCTATGCGCAGAAGCTGCTGGCGAAGATCACCACCATCCCGGGCCTGGCCGACGCCCGCATCCAGCAGCCCGGCCGAGCGCCGCAGCTGGACGTCGATGTCGATCGCTCGCGCGTGGGCCAATATGGCCTGACCGAACGCGACGTGACCACCAGCCTTGCCAGCTCGCTGGCCGGCACGTCGCAGACCGCCCCGGTCTTCTTCGTGAACCCGCAGAATGGCGTCCAATATCCGGTCGTAGCACAGGCGCCCGAATATCTGGTCGGGTCGATCAGCGACCTGTCCAACCTGCCGGTCTCGGGGGCGAACGCCAGTGCCGCACAACAGCTGGGCGGCCTGGCCACCATCGTGCGGTCCAACACCGTGCCGGTCGTGTCGCACTATAATATCGCGCCGGTGCTCGACATCTTCGCGACCACGCAGGGCCGTGACCTGGGCGCGGTGGCGGGCGACATCGACCGGGCGATCAAGTCGCTCAAGGCCGAGGAGCCCAAGGGCGCCACCATCACCATTCGCGGCCAATATGCGACGATGAACACTGCCTTCTCTGGCCTGGGCTTCGGCCTCGCCGGCGCGATCGTGCTCATCTACCTGCTGATCGTGGTCAACTTCCAGAGTTGGGTCGACCCGTTCGTCATCATCACCGCCCTGCCCGCGGCGCTTGCCGGCATCGTCTGGATGCTGTTCATGACCGGCACCACCCTGTCGGTGCCGGCGCTGACCGGCGCGATCATGTGCATGGGCGTGGCGACGGCCAACTCGATCCTGGTCGTCAGCTTCGCCCGCGAACGGCTCGCCGAACTGGGCGACGCGACCAAGGCCGCACTGGAGGCGGGCATGGTCCGCTTCCGCCCGGTTCTGATGACCGCGCTCGCCATGATCATCGGCATGGGGCCGATGGCGCTGGGTCTGGGCGAAGGCGGCGAGCAGAATGCCCCGCTGGGCCGCGCCGTCGTCGGCGGCCTGATCTGCGCCACCATCGCCACCCTCTTCTTCGTTCCCACCATCTTCGCCTTCGTCCACGGCCGCAAGGCAGGGAAGGCCAACACCATGGAAATGCAGCCGAGCCATGTCTGACCATAACAGCATCGAACATCCCGAGCAGGCCGGCCCCGACAGCGGCACGCTGAAGAAGATCGGCATCGGCGCGGCCGTGGTCGCGCTCGCCGTGGTCGGCGTGGGCGTCGCATCGCGCATCAGCGCCACCAACGAACTGCGCGAAACCGCCGCCGACGCGTCGGTGCCGACCGTCGCGGTGGTGCAGCCGACCGTGAATGGCGAGGGCAATGACCTGGTCCTGCCCGGCAATGTGCAAGCCTATAACAGCGCCGCCATCTATGCCCGCACCAATGGCTATGTCCGCCGCTGGCTGGCCGATATCGGCGACCGGGTGCGCGCGGGCCAGCCGCTCGCCATGCTCGACGCGCCCGACCTCGACCAGCAGGTCGCCGCAGCCCAGGCCGATTACCAGACCGCGCTCGCCAACCAGCGCCTCGCGGAAACCACCTCGAAGCGCTGGAACACGATGCTGGCGCAGGACGCCGTCTCGCGTCAGGAGGCGGACGAGAAGGCCGGCGATCTCGCCGCCCGCACCGCCGTCTCCAACGCGGCGCTCGCCAACGTCAAGCGGCTGAAGGCGCAGCAGGGCTTCACCCGCCTCGCCGCGCCGTTCGACGGCGTCGTCACCAGCCGATCGGCCCAGATCGGCGCGCTGGTGGTGTCCGGCAATGCCGCCGCCCAGCCTTTGTTCACCGTGTCGGACGTCCATCGCATGCGCATCTATGTCCGCGTGCCGCAGGGCTATTCGGCTTCGGTCCGGCCGGGCATGGGCGCGACCCTGACCCTGCCCGAATATCCCGGCCGCAGCTTTGCCGCGATGCTGACCAGCAGCTCGGGCGCGGTCGATGCGCAGTCGGGCGCCGTGCTGGTGCAGTTGCAGGCGGAAAATCCCGACGGGGCCTTGAAGCCCGGCGCCTTCGCGCAGGTCAGCTTCAAGGTCGGTGCCGGCCAGGGCAATGGCGTGACCCTGCCGGGCAGCGCGATTCTCTACAGCAATGACGGTCCGTCGGTCGCAGTGGTCGGCGCGGACAACCGCGTGACGCTCAAGACCGTCGCCATCGCCCGCGACGAAGGCGCGACAGTACAGATCGCCAGCGGCCTCAGCCCCAATGACCGGATCGTCGACACCCCGCCCGATGCGATTCGCACCGGCGACGTGGTGAAGGTGCAGGCGACGGCGCCTGCCGCCGGAAAGGGCGCGACGCATGCGCGCTGACCGCCGGATCGGCGGCGCGGGCGTGACATTGGCGGCGGTCTTGCTGGCCGGCTGCTCGATGGCGCCGGCCTATCAGCCGCCCCAGACCAGCGCCCCGGCCGAATATAAGGAAGTGGCGGGCTGGACCGCGGCCCAGCCGGCCGACGCGGCGCCGCGCGGCAATTGGTGGGAGGCGTTCAACGATCCCGTCCTCAATGACCTCGAAACCCGCGCCGAGCAGGCCAGCCCGACGCTCGCCGCCGCGCTCGCCCGCTATGATCAGGCGCGCGCCGCCGCGCGAGTGGAAAATGCGGACCTGTTCCCGCAGATCAGTGCCGGTGCCGATGCCGGCCGCCGCCGCGTGTCGGGCAACCGCTTCCAGGGCAATGGCAGCGCCGTCACCTATAATGACTATGTGGTGGGTGGCAGCCTCGACTATGAACTCGACCTGTGGGGCCGCATCCGCAACAGCGTGAAGGCCGCGCGGGCCGACGCCGACGCCAGCAATGCCGACCTCGCCTCCGCCCGGCTCAGCCTGCAGGCCGCCGTCGCCGACGCCTATGCGCGACTGCGCGGGCTGGATGCGCAGGCGGAGCTGCTGAACCAGACGGTCGAAGCTTTTGGCAAGGCCTACGACCTGACCGACCGGCGCCACAAGGGCGGCGTGTCGTCGGGCATCGACGTCAATCGCGCCAAGACGGTGCTGGACAATGCGAAGGCGGATATCTCCGCCATCGCCAATGAACGCGCCGCGACCGAGCATGAGATCGCCGCGCTGGTCGGCGCGATCGCGTCGGACTTCAGCATCGCCGCCCGCACCCAGCCGCTCGCCGCCCCGGACGTGCCGACCGGCGCGCCCTCGCACCTGCTGGAGCGCCGGCCCGACATCGCGGCGGCCGAACGACGCATGTTCGCCGCCAATGCGCGGATCGGTGTCGCCAAGGCGGCCTTCTTCCCGACGCTGACGCTGGGCCTGACCGGCGGCTGGGAAACCACCCATGGCGACTTGTTCAGCGCGCCCAACAGCTTCTGGGGCCTCGGCCCGGCATCGGCGCTGCTCAACCTGTTCGACGGCGGCAAGCGCCGCGCACAGGTGAAGATGTCGCGCGCCGAGTATGAGGAACTGGCCGCCGGCTATCGCGACACGGTCCTCACCGCTTTCCGCCAGGTCGAGGATGCGGTCGCCGCCAATCATCACCTGTCCGACCAGATCGGCCACCAGCGCAGCGCCGCCGACGCCGCCCAGCGCACCAGCGACCTCGCGCTCACCCGCTATCGCGACGGCGCGTCGGATTATCTGGAGGTGGTGACGGCCCAGACCGATGCGCTCGACGCCCAGCGCGCGGTGCTGGTCGCGCAGACCCAGCGAATGCGCGCCAGCGTCGCGCTGGTGAAGGCGCTGGGCGGAGCCGCCTGACCACGCTATTGGGCTGACGACAAAAGACAGGAGCGCCCCATGACCAAGACCGTCCTCATCACCGGCGCGACCGCCGGCATCGGCGAAGCCGCCGTCCGCGCCTTTGCCGCCGATGGCTGGCAGGTGATCGGCACCGGCCGCCGCGCCGATCGGCTGGAAAAGCTGGCCGCCGAAATCGGTGAGGCCTTCTGCCCGCTGCTGTTCGACATGCGTGACGAAGTCGCGATCGACGCGGCGCTGGCCAGCCTGCCCGAAGCTTTCCGCGCGATCGACATGCTGGTCAACAATGCCGGCCTGGCGCTCGGCACCGCACCGGCCCAGTCGGCCGACCTCGCCCAGTGGCAGCAGATGATCGAGACCAACATCACCGGCCTCGTCACCGTGACTCACAAGCTGCTGCCCGGCCTGGTCGCGCGCAAGGGCGGGATCATCAATCTGAGTTCCGTGGCGGCGACCTATCCCTATGCCGGTGGCAATGTCTATGGCGGCACCAAGGCGTTCGTGCATCAATTCTCGCTCGGCCTGCGGTCGGACCTGCACGGCACCGGCGTGCGCGTCACCTCGATCGAGCCGGGCATGGTCGAAACCGAATTCACCCTGGTCCGTACCGGCAGCCAGCAGGCGTCCGACACGCTTTACGGCAATGCCAATCCGATGACCGCGGAGGACATCGCCGCCACCCTGCTGTGGGTCGCCAACCAGCCGGCTCATCTCAACATCAACACGCTGGAACTGATGCCGGTCAGCCAGTCCTTCGCTGGCTTCCAGGTCGCACGCGAAGGCTGAAGATTACCGTTCGGGCTGAGCAAAAACCGAAGCTCCGCCCGAACGGTTCAGGCTAAGCCCGCACCTCCCCCGGCCGGGGTCAGTTCGATCGCGTCATAGCCCTTCCAGCGATAGAAGAGCGCGCTGGCGATCCAGCAGGCGATGAACAGGCCGATGATCGCGAAGCCCAGATCGTTGAAATGCTCGCCCAGCGTGGCGGCGACGTCCCAGATGCCGCCGCTTAGCCCCAGCTTGTCGCCGAGCAGCGCCAGCGTCTCGATCGTACCGATGCCGATCGCCACCGCCGCCGACAGGGCGGTGATGACGATATTATAGTAGAGCTTGCGCAGCGGCTTCACGAACGCCCATTGATAGGCGCCCATCATCAGCATGCCGTCGACCGTGTCGACCAGCGCCATGCCAGCGGCGAACAGCAAGGGCAGCACCAGCACCGGCCCCAGCGCAAAGCCGTCGCTCGCCTGCGCGGCGGAGAGGCCAAGGATCGCCACTTCGGTCGCGGTGTCGAAGCCCAGGCCAAAGAGGAAGCCGAGCGGCGCCATCTGCCAGGGGCGCGAGATCAGGCGGAAGACCGGGCGGAACAGGCGCGACAGCGGCCCACGCCCGCCGGTCAGCATGTCGAGATCCGCCTCGACATAGCTGCCGCCCGCCTGCACCCGGCGGAAGGTCGCCCAGACCTGGCGCAGAATCACAAGGTTCATGATCGCGATGGCGAACAGGAAGGTGGCGGAAATCAGCGTCGCCACCACGCCCCCGGCGGCACGGAACCGCTCCAGCCCGGCGAGCGCGCTGACCGCATAGGCCAGGCCCAGCGCCGCGATCAGCACGATCGCGCTATGGCCGATCGCGAACCACAGGCCCACGGTCAGCGGCCGCTGCCCATCCTGCATCAGCTTGCGCGTCACATTGTCGATCGCGGCGATATGATCAGCATCGACCGCGTGGCGCAGGCCAAGGCCCCAGGCGAGCAGGGCCGTGCCCATCATCACCGGCCGGTCGCCGAACAGGGCGAAGGCCCAGCCCCAGACGGCCAGATTGGCAAAGACGAGCGCCGCGATCAGCGGCACGCTGCGCCGCCGAAGCGACGCCTGCAAAGGGGTGGCAGTCATGCGGTTTCTCCGATCAGGGGCCGTAGGGCGCGGGCGCGCCGACGGTGATTGCGGACGCGGCGCAGATCACGCCGCAGTTTGGAAAGGCCCATCCATGTCCCCGTCCCGCAAACGAGCGTGACCATGGCGAGCAGCGGCAGGACGATCAGATCCCACCAGGGACGGGTACGCAGCAGCGGGAAATCAAGCCGGTGCAGCCCGTCCTGCAGCCAGCGGAAGGCCCGGCCATTGCGGTCGAAGGCGCGGATCAGACGGCCCGATCCCGGATCCACATAGAGGCGTGTCGCCTGATCATCGGCCAGGATGATGCGCCACACCGGCAGGGCGACGCTCGCCTTGTGGCCATAATAATAGGCGTCCTCCTGGCGCAGCAGGTCGAGCGAGGCGATCGGTGGACCGTCATGCAGCGCGGCGCGCAGGCCCACTTCGGACAAACCGGCAGGCCGGCCAGCCGCGTCGAAGCGCTGCGCCTTGCCAGCCCGTTCGATCGCCACCAGATGGACGGCACCGGCAAAGGGCACCACCTCCAACCGGACGATGCCCGTCGGCAAGGCAGGCAGCGCCGCGATCCCCCGGCGCGCATCGGCCCAGGCGAAATCGCCGTTCAGCCGCTGGCGCTGCGTCATCATCGCCTCGCTATCCAGCAGCCCCCAGGGGTTCATCGACAACAGCCCGCTCGCCACCCAGGTCAGCGTCACTATGCCGAAGAAGAGCCCGGCCATATGGTGCCACCACCACAGGCCGCGATAGGGCGATCCGATGCTGCCGTCGCGGCGACGGCGCAGCCGGGCGATGCCGACCCACAGGCCGGTGATCGTCAGGAAGCAGCCGATCAGCGAGGTCCAGATGACGACCTGACTCCACAGCGCGCCATCCTGCCGCAGGATCGTGGGATAGAGCCAGTGCGGCACCGCGCCGAGCCAGCCCCAGAAGCGCTGGAAGCGGGTGGTCAGCTGCACCACTTCCCCGCTCCTGCCCGAGACATAGGCCTGCGTCCCCGCTCCGTCGGCATAATCGACGCGGTAGAGTGGCGCGTTGCGGCGGAAGGTCTGGACCGTCCACTGGTCCATCTCCGTCTGCGCGATGCGCTCCGGCGGTCCGGCAATGGCGCTGTTGCGGCCAAACTCGGTCGCGATCCTGTGGATATTTTGCGGATCGAGCTGTTCGACCGGCTGGCCCGACGCCCAGTCATGGGTGCCGGCGGACACCCGCATCTGCGGGATGGTCCGCGTCGGATCGAACGCGGGTGTCACCCGCAGCACGGGCCGCCCCGCCATCATCTCGATCCGGGCGGCGGACAGCGTCATGGCATCGGGCAATATCTCCGCCTGCCCCGGTGACAGGTTGAGGGGCGTGAGCCCCCCAAGCTGCGCGGCCGGTGTCAGGCGCGGATAGTCGACATAGAGCATCACGAAGCCGGACAGGCACCACAGCGTCATGACGGCGCCGATGATGATGCCCAGCCAGCGATGCAGCAGCAGGACCAGCCGCATCATGGTCAGAAACTCAGGCCATAGCTGACCCGCAGCGTGCGCGGCACGCCCCGGTAATAATAGAGGAAGCGGCTGTTGCTGCCATCCAATACGCCTGCATCGCTGACCGCCGAGCGATAGCCGGTGCTGGCATAATCCTTGTCGAACAGATTCTCGACATTGACGCCGAACCGGTTGCGCCGCGCCTGGTCCAGCCACAGATGGGCGCCAGCATCGACCACGGCATAATTGCCATAGTTCATCCGGCCAAAGCCCGATGCGGTCGACCAGACATCGCCCACCCAATTGGCCGACAGATTGGCGCCGAAGCGGCCGGTCTGCGGCGCATAGACGATCGCGGCGCGGCCATATTGCTCCGGATTGCGATCGCGCTGGACCGAGCTGCCCTGATTGCGGACACGCGAATATGTGTAGCTGGCTGACAGGCCCCAGCCGCCGGTCAGGTCCGCATTCAGCTCCAGCTCGGCGCCCCTGGCCCGCACCTTGTCGCTGACGTTGATATAGGTGCCTTCCGGGAAGGCCGGATCGTCATAGGTCGTGTCGATCAGGTCGGTGATGCGCCGGTTGAACCAGGTCGCCTTCCAGCGGATCGCGCCGCCGGCCAGCGCGCCGCCCAACGCAGCGTTGAGGTTCAGGCTTTCCTCCGGCTTCAGGTTCGGGTTGCCGACCTCGCAACAGGGATCATTGCCATAGAGCTGCGAGGCATCGGGCAGCACGAAGGAGGTGCCGCCATTGGCCTCCACGAACAAGGCGTCGCTGACATCATAGCGGCCCGAGACGTTCCAGATCGTCTTTTCCGATCCCTTCGCCTTGTTGTAGCGCAGCCCCGCCGCGATCCGCCCCTTGCTCGACAGGTCGTCATTGGTGCGCAGTTGCAGGACGCCGGCATGGACCTGTTCGTCGGTCGGCGCGATCAGCAGCACGTCGTCGCGGCCGTTGAAGCTCTGGAAATCATAGCCGATCAGCGTGTCGATGCCGCGCAGCATGTTGAGCTGCACCACCGCGCTGCCGCCATAATCCTGATAGCCCCAGAAGGTGCCGGCCGGGTAGATGACCTGCGGCGGGCCGGCGGGCACAGGGTTGCGGATCTGGACATAGGCGGTCTTCCAGTCGTGGAAATAGCCCTTGAGGAAGAATTGCACGCCATCCTCGCCGGTATAGTCGAGGCGCAGGCTGGCCACTTCCTCGTTGCGGTCGTTGCGGCTTTCCTTGGTCCGCGTCGCACTGATATTGTCGAGATCGGCCCTGGTATGCTGGTAGAGCGCGTTGAGGCGCAGGTCCGGCGCGATGTCATATTGATATTTGATGCCCGCCGACCAGAGATCATAGCCGCGCGCCCGATCGGTGGCACTGGGCTGCATCACGTCATAGGGGCGATAGCCGTCCGATTGGCTGCGATTGGCCCAGACCACGAAGCGATGCGGACCGATCGCGCCGCGCAGATAGCCGTCCAGGCTGGTGCCGGCGAAGCTGTCGAGGCTGGCATTGACCTGCCCGCCCACATCATCGCTGAAATCGCGGGTGACGACATTGATGACGCCGGCCGCCGCCTGGGTGCCGTAGAACAGGCTTTCGCCCCCTTTCAGCACCTCGATCCGCTCGATCATGCTGGCGGCCATGGTGTCATTGGGCGACGTGCCGCCATAAAGGCGATTGTTGAGGCGGATGCCGTCCATCGTCCACAGCACATCCTTGGTGCGCGATCCCTGCAGCGCGATGTCGACATAGCTGAACGGCCCGGACTGCGACCGGATGAACAGGCCCGGCACGGCTTCGAGCGCGCGGGCGGTGTCGATCGCGGCGGCATCGCGGATCTGCGTTTCGGTGACGATCTCGATGGCATGGCCATAGCGGGAGAGTTGCTGCGGCAGCGTCTCTTCCAGGCTGGTGCCCGTGACGACGATGCTGTCGCCTTCCCCTTCGTCGGCCAATGCCGGCGATGCGATGGCGAGCGAAAGGGCCAGAGCGGCCCGCGAAACGATATTGGACTTCATATATTCCCCCATCCGGCGCCGCGTTCGACGGGCGGGGGCAACCTTCGCTTGCGGCACGCGCGCGAACGTCCGACACACGCGCCGGCCGGGCGCCCAAGGGCAACCGACGCGCGTTTGTCGCAGCGGCCCCAGCCGCTCGTTCGTCGCTCAGACGGAAGTTACCGTGCCGCGGCCATCCCCTGGACCAAGGCAAGAGCGACCAGACGCCGGCAGGTCTCCTGGCTCACGGGTCATCGCTTGATGCACGGCCTTCCCAGGCCTCGCAGGATTTAGCGTCCGGCCCAGTGGCTGGCGGATCGGGCATTCTGCCGTCCGCACATGTACATCGCGCTCACCGCTTACAGTTGCAGGGACAGCTGCGGATTTGGACGACACCCTGCATGAGAGGGCCATCCGCACCGCATTCCCTATTAAGCCCCTTTCGGGACACCGGCGCGATCATGATCCCACGCCGTGTGGCGCGGGATCGGCGGGATCGATAATCGAATATCAGGCGGGCTGCAAGCGCCTCTCAGAACCAGGCGCGCAGGCCGATCACCAGGCTGGTGGCAGAGGCGCGTTCACCGGCGGCACGGGCATAGTCGGCGGTGTCGCCCAGCTTGCGCTCCCAATGCACGCCGACATAGGGGGCGAATTCGCGGGCGATCTCGTAGCGCAGCCGCAGCCCCAGCTCGATATCGGACGGGCCGGCGCCGATTCCCAGTTCGGGCACATGCTGCGCCGCCAGGTTGAACTCGGCGGCGGGCTGCAGGATCAGCCGCTGGGTGATGCGCTGGTCATAGCTCGCCTCCAGCCGCAGATGGGCGTCGCCCTTGCTCGACAGGAAGGCTTCGGCCCCGACCTCAAACCAGTAGGGCGCCAGGCCGTCGATGCCGATCACCGCATAGCTACGGTCCGGCCCTTCGCCCAAATCCTGCCGCACCCCCACCTGCAGGTTGAACCACGGATCGATCGCCCGGCTGTAGAGCGCCTGCACCTCGGCCCGTTCGAGCGATCCGCCGAACCTCCCTTCGCCCTCGCTCTTGACCGCGAAGCGGTTGATGTCGCCGCCGATCCAGCCCTCGCCTTCCCAGGCATAGCCATCCGCGCCCTTGCCGGCGCGATATTCCAGCCGATCGAGCATCCATTGCGAATAGGTCATGCCGCCGCCTTCCGCGATCATCGCCGTGCGGGCGCGGGCCATGGCGGCCGGGTCATAGAGCGCGTCGGCGGCATGATCGGTCGGCACTGGCGGCGGCGTGCCCTGCGGGATCGCGGCGTCGATAGCCGGCATTGCATGCCCCATCGCGCCATGATCCATCTGGCTATGGTCCATTTGGGGGTCCATCGTCTGGGCCTGGACCGGCGCAGCGGCAGCGGCGAGCAGCAGGAGCACAATCCCCCTCATGCCGCATCCTCCCCATGGCGAACCGTCACCACCCGCATCATCCCGGCATGCATGTGCATCAGCATATGGCAGTGGAACGCCCAGTCGCCCAGCGCATCGGCGGTGAGGTCGAAACTCAGCTTGCCGCCGGGCAGCACATTCACCGTATGCTTGCGCGGATTATGCGCCGCGTCGCCGGTCACCAGTTCAAAGAAATGGCCGTGCAGATGGATGGGATGCGGCATCATGGTGTCGTTGATCAGGGTCACCCGCACCCGTTCCATATGGCGGAAGGCGATCGGCTCCGCCCCCTCCGACAGCTTCACCCCATCGAACGACCACATGTATCGTTCCATGTTCGCGGTCAGGTGGATGTCGAGCGATCGGGTCGGCGTGCGCAGGTCGCTGTTCGGCGTCAGCGACCGCAGATCGGCATAGGTCAGCACGCGATGCTCGACATCCTCCAGCCCCGTCGGCCGGTCGGCGGTGCGATCGGCCGGCATCGGCGACAGGGTGGCGACGCCCGGCCCCATTTTCACGCCGGGCGCGACCGACTTGTCGCGCATCTTCATGGCGTGGCCGCTCATGGCGTCATTGGCCGGCTGGCTGAGGTCGATCACCCCGTCATGACCCATGTCCATGCCGCCCATGTCCATGCCCATGTCCTTCATGCCCAGCATCGGCCGGGCGCGCCGATCCGGCACGGGCGCGACCATGCCGACCTGCGGCGCCAGCGTGGCGCGAACCAGGCCCGACCGGTCGATCGCCTCGGCAATCAGCGCATAGGGCTTGGCCTCGCCGGGCTGGACGATCACGTCATAGGTTTCGGCAATGCCGATCTGGAACTCGTCGGCCTCGACCGGCTGGACATCCTGCCCGTCGCACTGGACCATAGTCATCGGCAGGCCGGACAGGCGGAGGTTGAAATTGGTCATGGCCGACGCGTTGATGATGCGCAGCCGCACCCGCTCCCCCGGCGCGAACAGGCCGGTCCAGTTTTCGGCCGTGCCCATGCCGTTCACCAGATAGCTGTAGGTGGCGCCGGTGACGTCGGAAATATCGGTCGGGTCCATGCGCATCGCGCCCCAGTCGATCCGGTCCTTGAGGCCCTGATCCTTGCCCGCCAGCAACCCGGCCAGCGTCTGGCGCTGCATATTATAATAGCCGCCCGATTGTTTCAGCCGTTGCAGCAGCTTGTGCGGGTGAACCGGGCTCCAGTCGGCGAGCAGGATCACATGCTCCCGGTCATAGGCCACCGGATCGGGGCCGGCCGGATCGATGATGATCGGCCCATAAAGGCCCATCGCCTCCTGCATGCCCGAATGGCTATGATACCAGTAGGTGCCCGCCTGCCGCACCGGGAAGCGATAGGTGAAGGTCTCACCCGGCGCGATACCGGGGAAGCTGATGCCCGGCACGCCGTCCATCTGGAAGGGCAGGATCAGCCCGTGCCAGTGGATCGAACTATCCTCCTTCAGCCGGTTGGTGACGGCGATGTTGACATCCTGCCCCTCGCGCAGGCGGATGAGCGGGGCGGGCGTGCCGCCATTGACGCTGATCGCATGGGCCGATCGGCCGCCGGTCGCAAAATGCCCGTCGCCGATGCTGAGCGCGATCGTCTCGCCCGACAGAGCGCCCTGGGCAACGCCATGCGTGCCGGTGGCGGCCCAGCCGGGCAGCGCCTGTGCCAGTGCAAGCGCGGCGCCGCCCCGGATCAGGCTGCGGCGGTCGAGAGGGAGGGAGGGCAGATCGGTCATGCTGCTCTATACGCGCGCCGCGTCGCTTTCCCTCAACATCTCCTGCAATTGCCGGCGGGCGCGGTAGAGGCGGGTTTCCACCGCCTTTTCGGTGACGCCCAATATCTGCGCGACCTCGGCCTGGGTCATGCCCTCGATCCCGCGCAGCAACAGCACCTCGCGCAGCGCCACCGGCAGCGCCGCCACCGCCGCCTCGATCCGGGCGACGCCGGCGCGGGACTGGGCCGCCTGCTCGGGATCGGACGCGGCGTCCGCGACATGGGCGGCGTCCTCTATCGGCCGGGCGAAGCTGAAGAAGCGGCGGACGGCGCGGCGGCGCGCCCAGTCATGGCATTTGTTGATCGTAATCCGCGCGATCCAGCCGCGAAAGGGCCGGCGTCCATCATAGCGGGCAAGCGCGGCAAAGGCGGCGACGAAGCTTTCCTGCACGATGTCCATTGCCGCGTCGGCATCCCCGACATGGCCGCGCGCCAGCCGATAGACGGCATCGCGGTGCCGCCGCATCAGCGCGCCATAGGCCGCCTGCCGCCCGGCCAGCGCCTGCGCCGCCAGACTGGCATCATCGGGTTCATCCGCTATCACCCGACAGGCTGGGTCAGCGCCTTGACCACCGCCGCGTCGAACAGCGCGGCCTGATCGGGGCGCAGCACACCGCGCATCGCGAAGATGTGCTTCAATGTTTCCTTCTGCAATTCCCCCATCGCCTGGTGCGACCGGTCCACCGCCTGGGCGACGCGCGGGCCATAGCCATGCTCGGCGGCGATCGCCGCGGCCAGCCGCTGGTTGTCGGCGCGCATTTCTGCATCCAACGCCGCCTTGCGCTGGGCGAAGGCGGCTTCCAGATCGGCGATGCGCTGCTTCTGGCCGGCGTCCAGGGTCAGCCGATCGTGGAGCAGGGCATGGACCTCATTCTCCACCGGCGGCGCGGGCGCAAGCCAGGTGCGCGCGACCAGCACGGCGGCCAGCGCCGCGGCAAAGGCGACCAGCGCCACCAGCCAATAGCGTTTGCCCATGCCTATCGCTCCAGCAGGCGCGAGGGCGCATAGTCGGACATGCCGATCAGCAGCGGGCCGGGCGCGGCCTGCGCCGGCTGCGCGGGCACGGTGCTGCCGACCCAGCCGATGCCGATCGCCATCACGCCGGCTAGCATCAGGCTGCGCCGCGCGACGCTGCGTTCGCGGCGGCGATCCAGCCCCTGCATCACCGCCTCCTCCAGCCCGCCGAAGCGCGCCGTCGCCGGCGCGGCGCGCAGCCCGGCCAGCCTGTCGTCCAGATCGTCCATCGTCCCGTCCTTCCTGTCCTGCCTGACGATACGCATCCGGCCGGCCCATCCCTCGCACAAAATAGCGTGAGGGGTGAGGGATGCGACAGGACAATGCGTATTCCCCTGCAAGACGCGCATTTTTTCGGAGACATCCATGCCCCGCCCACCCCTGTTCAAACAATCCCTGATCGCCGCAGCCTTTGCCCTCATCGCTCTGCCCGGCGCCGCCTTCGCCAGGCCGCAGCTCGTTGCGGCCAGTCCCGCCGCCAATGCCAGCGTCGCCAAGCCGACCCGGCTGACCCTGGGCTTTTCCGAGACGCTCCAGGCCGATCATAGCAGCATCACCCTCACCATGACCGGCATGCCGGGCATGGCCGATCATCCGCCGATGCCGATCAAGGGCTTCACCACCGCCGCGGCCGCCGACGGCAAGGGTCTGGTCATCACCCTGCCCCGCGCCCTGCCGACCGGCAGCTACGACCTCAACTGGACCGTGATGGGCAACGACCATCAGCCGGTCAGCGGCACATATGGTTTCAAGGTGCGCTGAAGGGGCAAATGCGCGCCCACGAGCAGGTCAAATCTGACGCTGAGAGCGGCTTTGGCCTCAATCGAGGGCGGGCATTATGTCCAATGTTCGCCACCGCTCCAGCGACGTACAACAAATCAATAGCTTCAAGAATTACACCGGAATAATTTGGGTGATGGATTCCTTCCCTGTCATATTCATAATATTCAAGATTGCGGTCCTCGGCACCGGCATGTTCTTTGCCGTAAAATGGCATTATGACCAGGACAGGAAGGCACGGAAAGGCGATATTCTGACCGCCGTTGGCAAGATAAGCGCGATCCTGGCGCTATTGCTGATCGGCCTGCTATTCGCCACCTTCAAGCTTGCCAGCTGGCTTGGCCTGGACATGCAATTGTCCCAATAAATTTATGGCTTGCTTGCAAGCATGGCCCTCAGCCCGCGCCGACACCGATGATGGGCGGGACGCTTCCGGCCATCGGCTTTCCTACTTGGCCTTTCTCTGGTCTATCCTGTGGGATGGCCCCACTCCCTTTTTGCTGCCCGGTTCACGCATCAGCGGCGCAAATCTGTCGCTTCGCTGTCGCCTGGATGTCGCGTCGGCGACGCGTCGGGATGACCCGCATCGTGACCCAACCGACGCGTCGCTGTCGCGTGGCAGGCGCGTCATGGGGGCGTTTGCGGTGCATTTCGCTCGAATCCGCGCACGACACTGTGAACTTCGTAGGAGATTTGACTGTTGCGCCGCCGTCCGTTCCGCGAGGCCAGCAAAGCCGCTTGGCATCGGCCCGCCACTCCTGTAGCCATATACCCACATAGGGCGCCATAGCGCCACATAGTGGACATATTCTGGAGAGGGGGCCGATATGGCGACGGGACGGACCGCACGGATGCGCAGGATGATCGGGCGGAGTACCGCCGGCCTGGCGCTGGCGCTATTGATCGCCTTGCCCGCCCCCATTTTTGCCCAGCCGACCGGCGCCGAGAATTTCGATGCCGGTTGGCGCTTCCATCAGGGCGATGTCGCGACCGCCGAACAGCCCGGCTTTGCGGATGCCGGTTGGCAGCCGGTCGACCTGCCGCATGACTGGGCGATATCCGGGCCGTTCGAAGAACATGCGCCCGCGACCGGATCGGGCGGCTTCCTGCCCACCGGCGTCGCCTGGTATCGCAAGCATTTCACCCTGCCGCCCGCCAGCGCCGGCCAGCGCGTCTTTGTCGAATTCGACGGCGTGATGGAGCGGTCAGGCGTGTGGATCAACGGCCAGCATGTCGGCCATCGGCCAAGCGGCTATGCCAGCTTCCGCTACGAGATCACCCAGCACCTCAAAGCCCCCGGACAGGAGAATGTACTGGCGGTGCGCGCCGACACCTCCGCGCAGCCCGCATCGCGCTGGTATGCGGGCGGCGGCATCTATCGCCATGTCCGCATCCTCACCTTGGGCGATGTCCATGCCGAAACATGGGGCAGTAGCGTGCGCGTGGCGAAGCTCGACGCAAAGAGCGCGGACCTGACCATCGGCAGCAGCGTGATGAACCAGGGCAGCGCCCCGGTCGAGGCGCGGCTGGAGGCGGTGATCGAGGGGCCGGACGGCCGGAGCATCGCAACCTTCACCGGCCAGAGCATCAGCCTGCCCGCCGGCCGCGTGACCCAGATGGATGTCACCGGCACCCTGGCCGATCCGCGCCGCTGGGACATTGGCGATCCGGCGATGCACCAGGCGCTGCTGCGCGTGCGTGCCACCGACGGACGGTTGCTCTATGAGGAGCGCGTCCCCTTCGGCATTCGCGATGCCCGGTTCGAGGCGGCGAGCGGCTTCTGGCTGAATGGCCGCAACATCAAGTTGAAGGGCGTGGCGATCCATGCCGATGGCGGGCCGTTCGGCATGGCGGTGCCGCTGGCCGTCTATGAACGGCGGCTCAAGGGGCTGATGGCGCTGGGCGTCAATGCGGTGCGCACCGCCCATCACCCCTTCTCGCCCGAATTTCTCGACCTGTGCGACCGGCTTGGCCTGATCGTCATGAACGAGGGCTTCGACATGTGGACGGTGGCGAAGAATCCGCAGGATTATCATCTCTATTTCACCGACTGGTCGTCGATCGATGCGCGCGATTTCGTGCGGCGCGATCGCAATCATCCCAGCATCGTCATCTGGTCGATCGGCAACGAGATTCACGACACGCCCTATCCGCTGGTGGCGCAGTCGATCATCACCCGCTTGCAGGATATCTTCCATGCCGAAGATCCGACCCGGCCGGTGACGATGGCGCTGTTCCGCCCCAACACCACCCATGATTATGACAATGGCACCGCCGACCTGCTGGACGTGGTGGGCCAGAATTATCGCGAGAATGAACTGGCCAAGGCCCATGCCGACAAGCCCAGCCGCAAGATCATCGGCACCGAAAACAGCAAGAACCGGTCAAGCTGGCTCGTGGTGCGCGACGACCCGGCCTATGCTGGCATGTTCCTGTGGACCGGCGTCGATTATCTGGGTGAGGCGGACCGGGCCGGCTGGCCGGCGATCAGCAACCCGTCCGGTCTGGTCGACCGGGTCGACGGGGTGAAGCCGATCGGCTGGGAACGGGCGAGCTGGTGGTCGGAAAAGCCGGTGGTGAAGCTGGCGCGGCGCGTGACCGAAGTGATCGACATCAGCGAAATGCCGACCATGGTCGGCATCGCCCTGCCCCAGCCCAAGGGGCCGGGCGCGCTGACCGACTGGTCGCCCGACAATCGCGCCGCGCACAAGGAAAAGGTCGAGGTCTACAGCAACAGCGACGAGGTCGAGCTGTTCCTCAACGGCCGTTCGCTGGGGCGCAAGCCGCGCAACGCGGACGACAGCGCAATCACATGGGACGTCGACTATGCGCCGGGCGAACTGCGCGCGGTCGGCTATCGGGCTGGTGCAAAAGTGGCGGAAGACATGCTGCGCAGCGCCGGCGCGCCCGCCGCGATCCGGCTGGTGCCCGAGGCGAAGGTCGTCGGCGGAGGCTTCGACGATGTCGTCGCGGTGCGGGCCGAGGTGGTGGATGCCAGAGGCGTGCTGGTGCCCGGCGCCACGCCGCTGCTCAGCGCGACGGTGTCGGGGCCGGGCCGCGTCGTCGCCTTCGACAATGGCAGCGTCACCGATCACACCGCCTTTGCCTCGCCACAGCGCGCGGCCGTGGCCGGCAAGGCGGTCGCCTTCCTGCGCGGCACCGGCAAAGCGGGCGCGATCACGCTACAGGTCAGCGCGCCGGGGCTGAAACCCGGCCGCATCAGTTTGCAGGGAGAGAAGGATTAGGCCGATCGTCGCCCGGTCGCGTCGATGCAGGGGACCGCGCCGCTGGACAGCGACAGGGCGCGGACCTTGTAGCGCAGCGCCAGTTCATTGTGCGCAGCAATCACGCATACCGCGTCGCCGCGCGCACGGGCTTCGTCGGCTTTGCGCGTCTCGTCGCGCGACCGGCGAAACAGATAGGCAGCATCCGTGATCACGTCCATCGAACCGACTCCGCTTGATTGCCATGCAACCTAGCAGCCGCCGGAAGCGCCGTCCTAGACATGGATCAATTTCCGGTCGCCGGTGCCCGTTTATCCCCCGAAGCGGAAGCGCAGGCGCGCGCCATATATTTGCGGTTCGCCCAGCGTCGCGGTTTCGAAATTGACGCTGGGCGACCCCAGCCCGGCGATGAAGCTATAATATTTTTCCCTGGTCACATTGGTCATGAACAGGCTGAGGTCGATGGGCGCGCCGGCGATATTGTTCCAGCTGGCATTGAGGTTCAGCAGATCGAGCGGTGCCAGCGTGCTGAGCGCGGCGATCGATGGATCGGGATTGGTGCGGTCGGTATAGTTGACCAGCATCGAGGAACGATGGGTGAAGGTCGCGCCGAAGGAGATGCGGCCGATCTTCTCTTCATCCAGCGGCAGAGTGTAGGTGCCGCTGACCGTGAACTTGTGGCGCGGCGACAGCACTTCGGGATCGCCCGGCTGGAACGGCGCGGCCAGGATATAATTGGGATCGTTGAAGCTGGAGAAATCGGGCACCGATTTGATCTTGGTGCGCAGATAGGTGTAGCCGCCGGTCAGCACCAGCCCCTGGAACGGGGTCAGCGAGGCATCCGCCTCCAACCCCCATATCTCCGACTTGCCGGCATTGACCGGCGCCGCAGTGGACGCCTGCCCGGACAGCGGCCGTGCGTTGAAGCCGACCTGCAATTGCTGGTTGGAAAAATCATTATAGAAGCCGGCCAGGTTGAAGGTACCGCGCAACGCTCCGCCAAAGCTGGTCTTGAGCCCCAGCTCATAGCTGTCCACCTTCTCCGGCTCGACGATGTTGAGCGGCGCGGTGATGTTGGGGACGATGGTGCCGGCGCGATAGCCGCGCGCATATTTGGCGTAGAGCAATATGTCCTGGGTCGGGTTGTAATCGAGGTCGATCAGCCAGGTCGGCTTTTCCGAAGACTGATAATAATGCGACACGCAATTGGTCGCCGCCGCCTGCGGATTGGTGCAGCGATAGGGCGCGGCCGGATTGAAGGCGCCATATTGCGGCGGATAGGCGACGATATAGGTGCGCTGGTCGCTGACATTGCGCGAATGATCCCAGGTGTAACGGAAACCGCCGGTCAATTTCAGCTCATCGGTCAGCGCATAGGTCGCCTGCGCATAGAGGCCGACATTGTGGAAATTGGTGCGCCCAGCCGTGTAATTGACGGTGCCGGCATGGATCGGCTTGGCGAACGCCGGGATGGTCGGATCGAGATTGGACAGGAAGCCCAGCGGATCGGTGCATTGCAGCGTCGCGGAATCGGTGCAGGACGCCAGGAAGGGCGACTGGCTGCCACTCATGCCCAGCGGTTCGCTGACCTCCAGATAGCCGCCCACCTGCCAGTTGAGCCGGCCATCGCCGGAGCGGCCCTGCAATTGCAGTTCCTCGGTAAAGGTCGACTGGTTCGCGGTATAGCCGCCCGGAATCGACGTCACCGTGGTGAAGGGCAGATGATAGCTGCCCAGCGCGGCAAGGAAGGGATTTATCGCGGCGAAATCGACGACGAAATCGGTGCCGAACAGCGGCGCGTTCATGCGCTGCTTCAACTGGGCATAGCTGACGATATTCTTGACCGTCAGCGTATCGCTCGCCTGCCAGGTGGTGGTGTTGATCACCTGCCATTGCTCGGTCCTGGAATAGGGATCTTCCAAGGCCTGCATGACGTCATAGAAGCCGCTGCCCTGGCGCAGCAACTGGCCATAGGCGAGCTGGCCCAGCCCCTCCGGCGCGGCCGCGACCAGCTTCTGGATCGGGCCATTATTGCTGGAGTCACTGTAGGACAGGATAGTGTAGTTTTCGAGATCGGGAGTCAGATCGACGACCAGGCTGGCCCGCAGCGCGATATAGTCGACATCGCCGAACCGGTCGGGGCCGATGCCGCTGCCGTTGCGCATATAGCCGTCGCGCTTCTGCCGGTCGACGCCGATGCGCATCCGCGCGCGATCCCCAAGCGGCGCGTTGACCACCGCCTGGCCGCGCCACATGTCATAATTGCCAACCGATCCTTCGACATAGCCGGAAAATTCGTCGGTCGGCTTCTGCGGCACCAGCAGGATCGCGCCGCCAGTGGTGTTGCGGCCGAACAAGGTGCCCTGTGGCCCCTTCAATATCTGGACATTCTGCAGGTCGAAAAAGGCGCCCGGCCCGGCGCCATCGCCCGAGGGCAGGCCGTTGGATGCCCCGCGCGGCGCGACCACATCGGCAAAATAGACGCCGACCGAGGGCGCAGTGCCGATGTCCTGGGCAAAGCCACGAATGGCGAAACTGCTATTCTCGCTGCCGAAATTGCCGTTGGCGGACAATGAGGGGGTATAGGCGGCCAGATCCTGCGCATTGACGACATTGCGGTTGGCCAATTGTTCCTGGTTGAACACGGTGATCGAGATCGGCACGTCCTGCAGCCTTTCCTCGGTGCGGCGGGCGGTGACGATGATGTCCTGGGTCACGCTGGCCCTGTCCTGGGCCAGAGCCTGGCCCGGCAGGATGGGCAGAGTCGCGCAGGCGCAGAAAAGCAACGTCCGGAAACGGCGTGTCATGGCATCCTCCCATCCAGACCGCGCGGCCCTTATATGCTGGATCGACCGTCACGGCTTCAAGCGCCGCACAGACGACGCCCATCCCTTCACCATCGTCGCACCTGTTGCCCCGGACACAATGATTGCAGGCGCACAGCCTCTTGATCGACGAAGATATGATACAGAATATTTCATAAGTCCGAATGACACCGCCTGTCAATTGGATCCGATCGCCCGGCGAAACAGTCCGGCAATGCAACGGGACTGGACCCTGACCAGTGCCACAGTTAAGAATGGTCCGCATTATCCTTAAGAAACAGGACCGACTTCTCTTGCTTGGCGGCGTGCATTTCGACCTCAACAGTCTGGTGATACTGGGCCTGTTGCTGCGCACGAAAAGCGTCACGCGCACCGCCCAGCAACTGGGCGTCAGCCAGCCGTCGGTCAGCCGATCGCTGGCGCAGTTGCGCAGCCTGCTGGGCGATCCCCTGCTGGTGCGGACCGCTGGCGGCATGGAACTGACCCGGCGGGCCGAGGAACTGGCGCCTTCGCTGCAGGACTGGCTGGCGACCACGGCGGGACTGCTGGAGCCGCCCCGTTTCGATCCAGCGACGCTCGATCGCCGCTTTCGTGTCGCATCGACCGATTTCGGCGTCGCCGCCGTGGTAGCGCCGACCCTACCGCATATCGGGCAGGCGGCGCCACTGGCGGCGATCGATATCGTGCCTTTGACCGGCGACATGGTGGCACGGCTGACCGCGGGCGAGATCGACCTCATCATCAGCGGACTCGATCCCGACCCGGCCCAGACCTATGAGCGTTTCCTGTTCACCGAGACGTTCAGCTGCGTCGTAGATCGCCATCACAAGCTGGCGACGCATCCGACCGACCGGTCCTTGTCGGTCGAGGATTTCCTGTCCTGCCCGCATATCAGCTTCGTCGTCAGCGACAGCGGCTTCGACCGGATCGCACTGCGCCTGGGCGAACTGGCGCCGCGCCGGCGGGTGATCGCCCGCCTGCCCTATTTCCAGGCGGCACCGCACATGATCCGGGGATCGGACGCGCTGATGACGCTGCCGACCCGCGCGGCCGAGGCGATCGCCCGGACCCATGACCTGGCCTGCCTGCCCGCGCCGGACCTGGTCGGCACCTTCGGCTATCGGCTGCTGTGGAACGAGCGGTCGCATCGCGACCCGGCCATCGCCTGGCTGTGCGACATGTTCGCCGACCATTGCGGCAGCGACGCAGCCCTGCCCCATAGCAAGGCCGCATAAGCCTTATCCGATATCGATATTTGGCGCCGCCCCGCGCTTCTGGCAACGGCTACTTGCAATTGACAATCGATCGCAAATGAATCCGCCATGATATTCGCTCCACCGATCGGGCCAAGCCCGCACCACTGATTTCCGGGACTCGTCCGGCCGGGTGGCTGGCGGGTGCCTATCTATCCAGAACAGGGGATTTCCATGCCATCCATCCATCTGCTGCGGGCGACCGCGGCCCTTGTCGCGCTGAGCAGCGCACAGCAGGCGCTGGCGGCCGAGGCCGACCAGGATTCCAACCAGATCGTCGTCACCGCCGCCGGCCGCGAACAGGAGGTGCGCGACGCCCCCGCCTCGATCAGCGTCATCACGCGCGAGACGCTGGACGCCATGCCCTATCGCGAAGTGACCGATGCGCTGATGGAAATCCCCGGCGTCACCGTCACGCCGGGCGAAGGCAATAGCCGCGACATCTCGATCCGTGGCATGGCGCCGCAATATACGCTGATCCTGGTCGACGGTAAGCGGCTGTCGTCGCGCGAATCCCGCACCAATGGCGGCAATGTCAGCGAAGGCGGCATGCTGCCGCCACTCGAAGCGATCGAGCGGATCGAGGTGGTGCGCGGCCCGATGTCCTCGCTTTACGGATCGGACGCGATGGGCGGCGTCGTCAACATCATCACCCGCCGGATCAGCGACCATTGGCGCGGCAGCGCGCGCGTCAACGGTACGATGCAACTGGCGGACAATTTCGGCAATTATGCCGACGGCAATTTCTATCTGTCCGGCCCGGTCACCGACGGCATCGGCTTGCAATTGCAGGGATCGATGAACCGGCGCGAGGGCGACACCGAAATCGGCGGCACGCCCGAGCGGCATGATGACAGCCTGGCCGGCAAGCTGGGCTTCAACCTCAGCGCCAACCACCAGATCCTGCTGGAAGGCGGCTATTATCGGCAGAAGGTGATCGAGGTCGCCGGCGAGACGACCGAGACGTCGGCGACCGCGCCGCTCGGCACCGAAACCACCCAGACCCAGAAGCGCAAGGTCGCATCGATCAGCCATAGCGGCCAGTGGGGCTTCGCCAGTTCCGAATCCTATCTGCAATATGAGGATGCCGAACATGTCGAGGCACAGAAGCGGATCAAGAACACGGTCGGCCAGAGCCTGTGGGTGATCCCGCTGCCGTCCAACACGCTGACCGTCGGCGGCTTCTATCGCTATGAGGATCTGTCCGACCTGACCGGCAACCTTTTGTCGGGGGCGACCACAACCGGCACCACCCGGACCAGTTGGGCCTTGTTCGCCGAAAATGAGCTGAAGCTGCTCGACGGGTTGGCGCTGACCGGCGGCATCCGCATGGATCATGACGAACAATATGGCATCCACTGGACCCCGCGCGTCTATGCGGTGTGGAACATCACCCAGGCCCTGACCCTGAAGGGCGGCTATTCGCAGGGTTTCCGCGCACCAAGCCTGCGGCAGACGATCCCCGACTGGGGCCAGAGCAGCCGGGGCGGCACCATCTATGGCAATCCCGATCTGGAGGCCGAAACCTCCCGCACGATCGAGGCGGCCCTGCTCTTCTCGCGGGGTGGCTTCAACGCCAGCGTAACCGCCTATGACACCCGCTTCGACGACAAGATCACCCGCGTGACCTGCGAAGTCGCTGCTGCGTGGTGCATCGACGAGCCTTTGAGTTCGATCGGCCGCCCGCCCACGACCTACGTCAATGTCGACAAGGCGCGGGTACGCGGCGTGGAAGTGTCGGTCGATGTGCCGCTGACCCACACGCTGCGGCTCAACGCCACAGGCACGCTGACTGATTCGGAACAGCTGAGCGGCGCCAATATCGGCGCGGCACTCAACGACACGCCCAAGCAGCAGGCCAGCGCCTCGCTCAACTGGCGCCCGGACAAGCGCTTCTCCGCCTTCGTGCGCGCCGTCTATCGCGGCGAGGAAGCCGTGACCGAGGCGCAGATCAGCGGCAATAATATCGTGTCACCCGACTATACAGTGGTGGACATGGGCGCATCCTACAAGATCACGCCCGCCTTCACCGTTCATGCCGGGGTGCAAAACCTGCTCGACAAGCGGCTCAATTACGACACGTCGGGCTATCTGATCGATCCGGCCCGTATCTGGATGGGCGTGGGCGTGCGCTTCTGATCCGACTTGTGTTCGCCGGCCCGGCGGAGGCCGGGCCGGCGATCAGACCGCGACGCTGAAGCGCGTTTCGGCCGGGCGCAGATAGGCGTCGAAACAGGCGGCGATGGACCGGGCATAGGGCGCCGCGCCGGGTTGCAGCATCAACTCGTTTCCCTCCCGCCGGAGCAGACCGATCCGCTCGAACCGATCGAGCAGCGCCGGCTCGGCAAGGTCGCCACAAGCCGCTCGGCCATCGCACAGCAGCCGTTCGATCAACGCGCCCCGCCGCTGGTCATCGGCACTGCGCCGCACCCCACGGGCCGCGGGCAGCCGATGATCCGACAATGCCTCCCGATAGGCGCCGGCATTCTTCTCATTCTGGACGATCAGGTCGGGGAACTGGCTGATCGCGCTCGCGCCCATGCCGATCAGCGCATCGCTGTCATCCTCGGTAAAGCCCTGGAAATTGCGGCGCAGCCTTCCGGCAGCGGCGGCCACCGCCAGCGGATCGTCGGGCAGCGCGAAATGATCGAAGCCGATCGCCTGATAGCCGGCCGCCGTCAGCATCGCATGGCCAAGCTTCGCCATCGCAAAGCGCCGTTCGACGCCCGGCAATTCGGTCGCGTCGATCCGCCGCTGACGCGGCAGCAGGCGCGGCATATGGGCATAGCCGAACAGCGCAATGCGTGAAGGGGACAGGCGAATGCTGTCCTCCAGGGTCTGCGCCAGATCCGCCTCGCTCTGCCCCGGCAGGCCATACATCAGGTCGAAGCCCACCTGGATGCGCGCGCGGGCCAGCGCGCCCACCGCCATCGCCACCGTTTCGGCCGGCTGCACCCGGCCGATCCGCTGCTGCACATGGGTGGCAAAGGTCTGCACCCCCAGATTGACGCGCGTCACCCCGACCTTGGCCATGGCGTCGATCCAGGCCCGGTCGATCCGACGCGGGTCCAGTTCCACCGCCATCGCCGCCGCGCTGGCGTCGAAGCAGAGCAGCAACTGATGATTGAGCCGGACCCAGTCGATCAGCGGCAGAGAATTGGGACTACCGCCGCCAAAGGCGACATGGGTGACGCGCCCCCGTCCGCCGAGCCGCGCCGAAACCAGCGCCATTTCCCGCTCCAGCGCATCGACATAGGCGGACAGACGCCGGGGCCGCGTCGCCGCGCCGGTGTTGCACCCACAATACCAGCAAATGTCATGACAATAGGGGATATGGACATAGAGGGACAGGCGCGCGTCCGCCGATATCGTATCGAGCCGCTGCGCCAAATCGGCCGCGCCCACATCCTCGCCGAACTGGGCGGCGGTCGGATAGCTGGTGTAGCGCGGCACCGGCGCGGCGAGCAGGTCGGGATGATAGCGGAACATGGCGTCCCGCCTGCCATGGCGCCCGATGCCAAACCTTGCGCAGGATCAAATCGTCGATTGCGCCGCATCAAGGAAGACCACCCCGATCGGGGGCACAGCGCCGTCACTGACCCACGATCAGGGATGGAGAAAAGACATGCACTTGAAAAAGATGATGATTGTCGCCGCAATGGGCGCCATGGGCACGGCGCTGGCAGCAACCCCGGCGCAGGCCAAGCAGGGCGATGTGCTGGTGCGCGTGCGCGGCATCATGGTCGCCCCCACCGAAAAGAGCGGCAGCATCCTGCCCGCCTTCCCTGGCGAGAAAGTGTCGGTGAACAACGGCATCGCGCCCGAAGTCGACGTCACCTATATGGCGACCGACCATATCGGCTTCGAATTGATCGCCGCGACCACCAAGCATAGCGCCAGCGGCCGCAGCGGCACCACCGGCGGAATCGGCAAGCTGGCCTCCACCTGGGTGCTGCCGCCGACGCTGACGATGCAATATCACCCGATCGTCGAGGGCCATGTCCGCCCCTATATCGGCGCCGGCGTCAACTATACGCTGTTCTACAACGAGGATGCGTCGAGCGGGCTGGAGGATGCGGTCGGCAAGACCAAGGTCCATATGTCCGACAGCTTCGGCTGGGCCGGCCAGGTCGGCGTCGACATCGACCTCAACGACAAGATCTTCCTCAACCTCGACGTCAAATATATCGACATCGACACCAAGGTGCGGCTGACCACGGCGGCGGCTGGCACCCAGAACGTCAAGGTATCGCTCGACCCCTTCGTGTTCGGCGTGGGTGTCGGCATGCGCTTCTGATCCTTCGGGGGGGGGCCAAGAGGAAGGGGTCGGAGCGGATCGCCGCTCTGACCCCTTCATCATTTCACCAGCTATGCGATCAGAAATGCTTTTCCAGGATCAGCAGCGACGGCTCGTCATCAATGCTGCGAGCGACAAAGCCCTGTTCGCGCTCCAGTTCGATCGCGGCATGATTGGCCCGGCTCTCGATCGCCTGCAACAGGCCTACGCCCATTTCCTGCGCCCGATCGGTGGCATGACGCAGCATGCTCCAGCCCACACCCTTGCCGCGATGGTCGGCGCGCACCGAAATCGCGACTTCGGCGCGGGTCCGGTCGGGATCTGCGGCCAGCGTCGCGGCGGCCAGGATGGCCCCCTTCTCGTCGGTCGCCAGGAAAGTCTCGCAATTGTCGGGATCGCCATGGATCAGATCGTGGATCTGCCCGGCGCTGACGCCCGGCGCGCTGCTGAGGAAACGGAAGCGGCGATCATCATCGGACACGGCCGAAAAGAAATGGGCCAACGCCTTGGCATCGCCGTCCTGCGCTGGGCGTACCTGGACGCGAATACCGGTGCGGGTTTCCAGAATATCCTTGTCGGTCATGAAGAAGGCATCCCTTACTATGATCGTTGCCCCCCGAATGTGCCATCGGATCGACAATCGAAATAGGGAAATTTGCGGATAGAGACGAGCCGGCCGGGCTTCTAGTCAGGATGACGATCATCCGGCGCTGCATCGGCGCCCTCTTGTCGGGACATGTTCGATGAAGACCATTTTGCTGCACATACGCGCGGACAACGGCATGGAAAGCCGGCTGCAGGCCGCGTTCGACCTGTCGCGCGCGACCGGCGCCCATATCAGTTGCCTGCAAATCGCGCCGCTGCCCGAACTGGTCGCCGCCGATCTCTACGGCAGCGGCTATCTGGTGCCGGAAGCGATCGATGCTGTGCGCCGCCAGGACGAGGAAATCAGGCTCGGATTGGAAGAGCGCCTGCGGCGAGAGGGCATGTCCTGGGACTGGCATTATCGTAATGGCGACCTGGTCCAGGGCCTGCTGGAAACCGGGCGACTGGCCGACGCGATGCTCGTTTCCCTGCCGCCGCCGGGACGCCGGCAGGTCGATGATCCGGCGCCGATCGTCGCCGACCTGGCGGTCAACAGCCGCGCGCCGGTGCTGGCAATCCCGAGCATGGCCAAGGGGTTCCGCTGCACCGGCCGAGCCATGGTGGCCTGGGACGGATCGCATGAGGCGGCGTCGGCGCTGACAGCAAGCCGCACCCTGTTGCGGGTCGCCAGCGAAGTCCATGTCGTCACCGTGGACGAACGGTCCAAGCGCGACTTCCCGCCGACCGATGCCGCCGAATATCTGTCGCGCTATGGCATCGCGGTCGAAATTCACGAATGGCCGCGCAAGGATCGCAGCGTCGAGGAAGCGCTGGCTCATGCCTGCCAGGAACTGTCGATCGACTGGATGGTAATGGGCGCCTTCGGCCACAGCCGCTTGCGGGAAACCATTTTCGGTGGCGTAACCCGCTATATTCTGGCCGAAACAAGGGTTCCGCTCTTGCTGGCGCACTGATTTCCGGTCAGTGATCGGACATGGCGTTCAACGATGGCGATCCGCAGGACAATGCGACCAGCCGGGAACAGGCTCTGCTGGGGTCGATCCTGGCAACGGTGCCCGATGCACTGATCGTGATCGATGCGACCGGGCATATCGTCTCGTTCAGCCCGGCCGCCCAGCGCATGTTCCAATATACCGAAGCCGATGTGCTGGGCCGCAATGTCGCGATGCTGATGCCATCGCCCGATCGCGATCGGCATGATTCCTACCTGCACCATTATCATGACACCGGCGAGAAGCGCATCATCGGCATCGGCCGACTGACCACCGCACGCCGACGCGATGGCTCCACCTTCCCGATCGAGCTGGCGGTGGGCGAAGTGCAGGACCATGGCGAAAAGCTGTTCACCGGCTTCGTTCGCGACCTGACCGATCGGCAGAAGGCCGAACGCCGCCTGCAGGATCTGCAGGCCGAACTCAGCCATGCCGCGCGCGTCACGGCGATGGGCACGCTGGCCGCGGCGCTGGCGCATGAACTCAACCAGCCGCTGACCGCGATCGCCAATTATATGGAGGCGGGCCGCGACCTGCTGCGCACCGATGCCCCGATCGACCGCGAATTGCTGGGCGAGGCAATGGACGAGGCCGCGCGACAGGCGATGCGCGCGGGCCAGATCATCCGCTCCCTGCGCGAGTTCATCCGCCGGGGCGAGGCCGACCGCCAGGCCGAACCGGCCGCCACGCTGCTGGCCGAGGGTGTCGCGCTCGCCTTCATCGGCATCGACAGCCGAGGCATCGACATGGACATCGTCGTCGATCCGCGCGTCGGCCGGGTCATCGCCAATCGCGTGCAGGTGCAGCAGGTGATCATCAATCTGGTCCGCAACGCGGTCGAGGCGATGGATGGCCGCAACCGCCGCATCCTGCGCCTGTCGGCGGTGCCGGCCGAGGACGGGCAGGTCGAACTCATCATCGCCGATAGTGGTCCGGGCCTCGATCCGGCGGTCGCGCGATCGCTCTTCACCCCGTTCAGCACGACCAAACCCGCCGGCATGGGCGTGGGCCTGTCGATCAGCCGCACCATCGTCGAGGGACATGGCGGGCGGATCTGGGCCGACGCCTCGCACTGGGGCGGCGTCGCCTTCCACTTCACTCTCGATTCTGCGGACCGCCTGCCATGAGCCTGCCCACCGACCAGCCTATCCATGTCGTCGATGATGATGAGGCGATCCGCCGGTCACTCTCCTTCATGCTCAAGACCAGCGGCTTTTCGGTGCGGCTCTTTTCGGGTGGCACCGAATTTCTGAAGGAGGTCGGAACGCTGGAGGTTGGCTGCGTGCTGCTCGACGTGCGCATGCCCGACGTTGACGGGCTGGATGTGCAGCGCGAACTGCGCGCGCGGGGCATCATGCTGCCGGTCATCATCATGACCGGCCATGGCGATGTCGGCATGGCGGTCGCCGCGATGAAGGCAGGTGCCACCGATTTCATCGAAAAGCCGTTCGAGAAGGCGGCATTGCTCTCCGCGATCGAAGCCGCCTGCGCGCAGGCAAGCGTCGACCAGGGCCGCAACAGCCAGCGCGAGACCGCCCGCGCCCGGCTCAACATCCTGACCGATCGGGAACGCGAAGTGCTCAAGGGATTGGTCGACGGCCTGCCCAACAAGACGATCGCCTATGACCTGGGCATCAGCCCGCGCACGGTGGAGATTCATCGCGCCAACCTGATGCAGAAGCTGCAAGTCCACAGCCTGTCGGAGACGCTGCGCATCGCCTTCCAGGCGGGGCTCGAATAGGGCAGAAAGTCCCATAGGGGATTTACGGATAGTGCCCGCCCCGCCGCCGCGCCAAGCAGCGGTCATGAACATGCATTTTGATCTCGCGCAAACCCTGCCCGGCGGCATGCCCGTTCCTGCCCCCTGCTCCGACGCCAGCTTCTGCCAGCGTTGCGAGGTGCGCGACCGCGCCATCTGCGCCACGCTGGCAGAGGATGAGCGCGGCGCGCTCAACCGCCTCGGCCGGCGCGTCACGATCGCGGCGGGGCAGACAGTGATGTGGGAAGGCGATGACGCCACCATCGTCGCCAATGTGATCGATGGCACGCTCAAATTGTCGGCCTCGACCGGCGACGGGCGCGAACAGATTGTCGGCGTGGTCTATCCGTCCGACTTCATCGGCCGCCCCTTCGGCCGCAGCACGCCGCACAGCGTCACGGCGCTGACCGACGCGCGCCTGTGCCTCTTCACCCGTGGCGCCTTTGACGGTTTTGCCCGGACCCATCCCGAGCTGGAGCATCGACTGCTGCAACGCACGCTCGACGATCTCGACCGGGCGCGTAACTGGATGCTGCTGCTCGGCCGGAAGAATGCGCGCGAGAAGATCGCGACCTTCCTGCTCGACATGTCGCGCCGGCTGGCCCGCGAAGGCCAGGCCCCGCTCGACCGGTTCGACCTGCCGCTGTCGCGCCAGCAGATCGCCGATGTGCTGGGCCTGACGATCGAGACGGTAAGCCGGCAACTGACCGACCTCAAGCGCATCGGCATCATCGCCCTGCCCGGCCGTCGCGTGGTGGAAATCAGGGATCGCGCGGCGCTGCTGGACTGTAGCGAAGCGGCCTGACGTCGCCGCGCCGGGCATGCCCGGCCTATTTGACGCGATCGAGCTTCAATCGGGATCGCCCCTCTTCATCTTGCCGGCCGCTTGTTCTATGGCCGCAGGCCTGATTGCCGAGGGAATGCCATTTTGATCCTGGACCTTGTCGCCGCCGCTTCGAGCGCCATCCGCTTCGACCAGCTGGGGCTCAGCCCCGTCGCCCTGGACCTGGGCTTCTTCACGCTCAAATGGTATAGTCTGGCCTATCTGGCCGGCATCCTGATCGGCTACTGGTATCTCTTGAAGCTCATTGCCCAGCCCGGTTCGCCGATGGCGCGTCGCCACGCCGACGACATGATCTTCTATGCGACGCTGGGCATCATCATCGGCGGCCGGCTCGCCTATGTCTTCTTCTACCAGCCTGAAATCCTCCAGCATCCGCTGGACATCTTCAAGCTGTGGAATGGCGGCATGTCCTTCCATGGCGGCGCGGCGGGTGTGTCGCTCGGCATCCTCTACATGGCGCGCAAGGAGAAGCTGAGCTGGCTGCGCATCCATGACTATGTCGCCTGCGTCGTGCCCTTCGGCCTGTTCTTCGGCCGCCTCGCCAATTTCGTGAATGGCGAGCTGTGGGGCAAGGAAACCGACGTGCCCTGGGCGATGATCTTCCCGACCGGCGGCCCCTTCGCGCGTCATCCGAGCCAGCTTTACGAAGCCTTTTTCGAAGGCATCATCCTGTTCTGCATTCTCGCCTTCGCCTTCTGGAAGACCAAAGCGCGCTACAAGCCGGGCATGCTGGTCGGCCTGTTCGTCTTCTTCTATGGCGTGTTCCGCTTCGGCGTCGAATATTTCCGCGAGGCCGATGCCCAGCTGATGGAATTTGCCGCCCGCACCGGCCTGCACATGGGCCAGTGGCTGTGCGTGCCAATGATTCTGGGCGGCCTCTACCTGATCGTCACCGCCAAGGGCCGGCGCGTGCGCGTGGAACCGATCGCGGGCAGCGCCAGTGTCAGCTGACGCCCTGCCCGGCGCGATGGGCTTGCCCGAGCGTCTGGCTCGCCAGATTGATGCTGGCGGGCCGATCTCCGTCGCCCATTATATGGGCGAGGCAAACCAGCATTATTATGGCACGCGCGATCCGCTGGGGCTGGACGGGGATTTCACCACCGCCCCGGAAATCAGCCAGATGTTCGGCGAACTGATCGGCCTGTGCCTGGCCGATGTCTGGCTGCGATCGGGGCGGCGCGCCGATCCGCTCTATGTCGAGCTGGGGCCGGGTCGCGGCACGCTGGCGGGCGATGCGCTGCGCGCGATGGAGGGGGCCGACGTCACCTCGCGCATCCATTTCGTCGAAACCAGCCCGCCCCTGCGCGAGCGGCAGCGTGCCCAGATTCCCCATGTCGTCCATCATGACAGCGTCGAAAGCCTGCCCGACCAGTCGCCGCTGCTGGTGGTCGCGAATGAATTTTTCGATGCCCTGCCGGTGCGGCAGATGATCCGCGTCGGCGACGAATGGCGCGAACGCGTGGTGATCCGGCGCGAGGAAGAGGGCCGCTTCATGGCGGTGCCGGGCTATCGCCGGATCGAATCGGGCCTGCCGCCGATCGCCGCGCAGGCACCCGAAGGCGCGATCATCGAGATGGCGCAGGCCGGCGCGACGGCCGGCTATGCCCTGGCCAGCCGGATCGCGCGCCAGGGCGGCGTCGCGATCATCATCGACTATGGCTATGAAGGCCCGGCACTGGGCGACACGCTGCAGGCGGTGAAGAACCACCAGTTCACCGATCCGTTCACCGAACCGGGCGAGAGCGACCTTACCACCCATGTCGATTTCACGATGCTGGCCAATGTCGCGCGCCAGGCCGGGCTGCGCGTCCATGGCGCGGTGACGCAGGGCCATTTCCTGCGCCATCTGGGCATCGACGTGCGCGCATCCGTGCTGGCCAAGGGCAGCCCGCAGCGCGCCGCCGAACTGGAGGCGCAGCGCCACCGCCTCACCGACGAGGCGGAGATGGGGACATTGTTCAAGGTGATGGCCTGGGTCCACCCCGACTGGGCCGACCCGGCAGGCTTCGAGAAATAGCGGCCCTGTTGGCCGCCAGGACTCAATCTTCCTGATGATAGCGGCTGAGGCGGCGGATGAAGCCGATCAGGCCGGTCTGGCGGCTGCGCTTCATCCGTTCGGCGTGCAGGATGGTGCGCACGCGCTCGAAACATTCCTCGACGTCGACATTGCACAGCACATAGTCATAGCCGTCCCAATGGGCGATCTCGCCCGCGGCGCGCGCCATGCGGCCCTCGATCACTTCATTGCTGTCGGTCGCGCGGCCACGCAGACGCTTTTCCAGCTCCTCCATCGAGGGCGGCAGGATGAAGATGCGGACCACGTCGCCGCCGGCAATCTGGTGTAGCTGCTGCGCGCCCTGCCAGTCGATGTCGAACAGCACATCCTTGCCGCTCTTGAGCATCGCCTCGACCGGCGCGCGCGGCGTGCCATAGCGCTGGCCGAAGACATGCGCCCATTCCAGGAACTCATGGTCGTTCGCCATGCGGCGAAACTCTTCCAGGTCGACGAAATGATAATCCTTGCCATCGACTTCGCCCGGCCGGATCGTCCGCGTCGTCGCCGACACCGACATCGACAGGTCCGGTTCGCAGGCCAGCAATTTGCGTGCAATCGTCGACTTGCCGGCGCCCGAGGGCGAGGACAGGACAAAGAGAACGCCGCGGCGCTTGAAATCGGGGGTGTCGGTGGGAATGTTGTCGGCCATGGCCGCTAGTGGCGTCGTGGACGGCATTTTGCAAGAGGTTGGGGGAGAAGAGGCTTGGCGCGATCGCGTAAAGGAATGAAACAGCGGGGCTTTATCCTCGCCCTGCTGATCGCGCTGGGGGCAGCGGCGATCCTCTACCTGATGGGGCGCCCGCCGATCTGCACCTGCGGCACGATCGCGCTATGGCATGGGCCGATCGACAGCGGCAACAGCCAGCATCTGTCCGACTGGTACAGCCTCAGCCACATCATCCACGGCTTCCTCTTCTATGGCGCGACCCATTTGCTGATGCGCCGCAGGCCGCTCGGCATCCGCCTGTCGGTGGCAATGGCGATCGAGGCGGCGTGGGAGATCCTTGAAAATTCACCGATCATCATCGACCGTTACCGCACGGCGACGATCGCGCTCGGCTATTCGGGCGATTCCATCCTTAATTCGATGAGCGACATCGGCATGATGGCCCTGGGATTCCTGTTCGCGTCGCGTGCGCCCATCTGGCTGACAATCATCGTCGCGATCGGCTTTGAATTGCTCGCACTGGCGGTGATCCGCGACAATCTGACACTCAATGTCCTGATGCTCGCCTGGCCGATCGACGCGATCAAGGCCTGGCAGGGTGCGCTCTAGCCTGCCTTCTTACGGGCGGCCCGTGCCTCGTCGATCAGGATCGGCTTGGCGCTGGCGTCGGTCAGCAGCTTGGTCGCCATCTTGCGGTCCGCCTCGCGCTTGGCCTCATAGAGCTTGCCCGCCAGATAGGCGCCGGTGAGGACCATGGCGCCGACCGGATAGCGCATGATGAGGCGCTTGGCCCCGGCCCCGGCGATCAGGCCGATCACGCCCTTCTTGCCCGTGTCGGCGGCGACCCGTGCGGCCACCACCGTCGCGCCGAGCCGCGCCGCCTTGCGAAACAGGCTCGACTTGCGAACGCGCGTCGCGGTGGACGGAAGCTTTGCGGCGGTCGGGGCGGGCGTTTTCTTCATAGGGGATTAATGTATCGCACCCGCCCCGGTTCCGCCAGTTGATCTGGATCAGACCATATTTTCCGGCCGCACCAGCCGGTCGAAGGTCGGCTCATCGACCAGCCCCAGTTCGAGGCCGGCCTGCTTGAGCGTCAGCCCCTTCTTGTGCGCATGCTTGGCGATGGTCGCGGCATTGTCATAGCCGATCTCGGGCGCCAGCGCGGTCACCAGCATCAGCGAGCGTTCGACCAGTTCGGCGATCCGGCCCTCATTGGCCTGCATCCCTTCGACGCAGCGTTCGGCGAAGCTTTCCATGCCGACGCTGAGCAGATGGATCGAGCGCAGCACATTGGCGCCGATCAGCGGCATGAAGACATTGAGTTCGAAATGGCCCTGCATGCCGCCGACGGTCACCGCCTGATGATTGCCGATCACCTGCGCCGCCACCATGGTCAGCGATTCGCACTGGGTCGGGTTGACCTTGCCCGGCATGATCGAGCTGCCCGGTTCGTTGGCGGGCAGGTCCAGTTCGCCCAGGCCAGACCGAGGTCCCGACCCCAGGAAGCGGATGTCGTTGGCGATCTTGGTCAGAGCCACCGCCAGCGTGTTGAGCGCGCCGGAGAAGAAGACGAGGCCATCCTTGGCGGCAAGCTGCTCGAACTTGTTGGGCGCGCTTTCGAACGGCGTGCCGGCAATGTCGCTGATCGCGGCCGTCATGTCGTCCGCCCAGCCATCGGGTGCGTTCAGACCGGTGCCGACCGCCGTGCCGCCGATCGCCAGCTTGCGGATATTGCCGTTCAATGCCCCCTCGATCCGCGCCTTGCTGCTGACCAGTTGCGCAGCATAGCCGGAAAATTCCTGGCCCAGCGTCAGCGGCGTCGCATCTTGCGTATGGGTGCGGCCGATCTTGACGATATGCCCCCAGCCTTCCACCTTGGCGGTCAGCGCGCCGGTCAGCTTCTCCAGCGCCGGAATCAGCTTGTCGCGGGTCGCCAGCACGGTCGCGACATGCAGCGCGGTCGGGAAGCTGTCGTTCGACGACTGGCTCATGTTCACATGGTCGTTGGGATGGACCGGGCTCTTGCCGCCGCGCGTGCCGGCCAGCTGCTCATTGGCATAGCCGGCGATCACCTCATTGACGTTCATGTTGGTCTGAGTGCCGCTGCCGGTCTGCCAGATGACGAGCGGAAACTGGTCGTCGAGCGCGCCGGAGACGATCTGCTGCGCGGCATTCTCGATGCCCGCGACGATCGTCGCGTCGAGCCCATGTTTCGCATTCACCCGCGCCGCCGCCTGCTTCACGATTGCCTGCGCATGGACGATGCCGATCGGCATCCGCTCGGTCGCGCCGAAGGGAAAATTCTCGATGCTGCGCTGGGTCTGGGCGCCCCAATAGGCGTCGGCCGGCACTTCGATGGCGCCAATGCTGTCGGTTTCGGTGCGGGTAGCGGACATTCAGAACTCCCAGTTAAGAATCAATCGCAAAACTGGTCCCGATGTAGGGCCGAGGCGGGAAATTCCAAGGCGAAACTTGCGAATATCGCATATCCCCGCGCCCGATCCGCCCAGCCGCCTGGAAGCGATACAAAGCGGCAGGATCTACGCCTTTACCGGGGTTTACCGCAATTGATCGACCCGCCCGGCCCGATATCCTGCCCGGCACCCAGGAGGAAAACCGCATGTCTGATCGTCCCGTCCTTGCCCTCCTCCTCTGCCTTGCCGCCACGACTGTCCCGGCCCGCGCAGAAGAAAAATCGTCCGACGATCCCACCAAGATCGCGACAAAAGTCGGCATTACCCGCGCCTCGGACGAATTTTCCCTGTCCGGATCGGTCGCGGTCGGCCCCAAGTTGAAATTCAATGCCCGCGTGTCGGAATCGGGCCTCTGGTCGGTCGGCGCATCCTATCTGTTCTCGGTCGCGATCCTGACCTTCTCGGCCGGCAAGAGCCATTTCGATTCGGGCGTGGAACAGACGCGCTATTCGCTGGGCGGCTTCGTGCCGCTGTCGCAAATCGGCCTCAAGACCGGGAAATTGCAGATGTTCGTGCCCTTCGGCTATAGCTACACCAAGGGGCATGGCCCGGTCAGCGACATCGACCAGAGCGATGGCCTGCCGATCGCGCTCAGCAGCAACAGCGGCTATGCCGGGCTGTTTCTGCTACGGCCGCTGGGGCCGAAGCTGACCGCGATGGCGGGCGGCAATGTGACCAAGGGCACCCATGATTTTTCGGGCGTGGCGCTGGGTGGTGGCCTGTCCTACCACATTAGCCACCGCGACACGGTCGGCGCGAATATCAGCTATGTCGACAATAGTTTCGGAACGAGCCAGAAGCTGCGCTTCTCTTATCGCCACGAATTCTGAGCATGCAGCCGATATCGGCCGCAGGACTCACTTCTTCTTGCCGAAATCCACAGTGACGACGTTCGAGCCATCCTCGGTCATGACCGGCGGCGCGTCATTTTCCGCCGCATCATGGGGTTCGGGCTCTTCATCGGCCTGCACCTGGAACTGCAGAGCGAAATTGACCGCCGGATCGACGAAGGCGGTGATCGCACTGAAGGGAATGACCAGATGCGCCGCAACCTGGTTGAAGGTCAGGCTGACCTCGAAATGGCGGTCGCTAACCTTCAGATCCCAGAATTTATTCTGGAGGACGATGGTCATTTCGTCCGGAAAACGTTCCGACAGATGCTTGGGGATATCCACCCCGGCGGCATGCGTCTTGAACGTGATGTAGAAATGATGGACGCCCGGCAGGCCGCCGGTCTGCTGGACTTCGCCCAGCACGCGGCCGACGACCGCGCGCAGCGCCTCCTGCACGATTTCGTCATAGGGAATCAGGCTATCGGGCAGGTCTTCACTCATGGGGCACATGTCCTAACGACGCGAAAGCGCCGGTCAACCCCTGCCCGAGAGGTACATCATCAGATTGCATGGCGCGCGCGACGCGCTATAGGGCGCGCATGCGCACGGCCGAGATTCACCGCAACACTGCGGAAACGCAGATCGACGTGACCGTCAACCTCGACGGCACCGGTCTTTACACCGTCTCCACCGGGATCGGTTTCCTCGACCATATGATCGAGCAACTGTCGCGTCACTCGCTGATCGACATGACCGTCAAGACCGTCGGCGACCTGCATGTCGACCAGCATCACACCACCGAGGATACGGCGATCGCGATCGGCGAGGCGCTGGCCAAGGCCTTGGGCGACAAGCGCGGCATCAGCCGGTACGGCAGTGTCTATTCGCCGATGGACGAGACGCTGAGCCGCGTCGCGCTCGACATTTCCGGCCGCCCCTGGCTGGTGTGCAAGCTGCCCTTCACCGTCACCAAGGTCGGCGAATGGGACACGGAAATGGTGGAGCATTTCTTCCACAGCCTGGCCCAGGCGGCCGGCATCACGCTGCACATCGAGCTGCTCTATGGCAGCAACAACCATCATATCGTCGAGAGCGCGTTCAAGGGCCTCGCCCGTGCACTGCGCCAGGCGGTGGAGATCGACCCGCGCAAGGCCGACGCCATCCCCTCGACCAAGGGCATGCTCTAAGCATCACTTCCATAGAAAGGCCGACCCCATGTTCATCATTTCGCTGACCTATACGGCGCCGATCGATGTGCTGGACGGCCATCTGGCCGATCATCGGGCCTGGCTGGACCAGGGCATAACCGATGGCTGGCTGCTGCTCGCCGGCCGGCGCGAACCGCGCACAGGCGGCATTTTGCTGGCGCGCGGCGAACGCGACGAGATCGCCGCGAAGGCAGCGACCGATCCTTTCGTCGTCAACGGCGCGGCGTCGTTCGAACTGATCGAGTTCCTCCCCGCGCGCGCCGCCAGCGTCAATCTGGACACACTGCTGCCATGACCATCGCCCTGATCGACTATGGCGCGGGCAATCTCCACTCGGTCCACAATGCCCTGCGCAAGGCGGGTGCCGATGATGTGACCATTACCGCTGATGCCGATATCGTGGCGAAGGCCGACCGCATTGTCCTGCCCGGCGTCGGCGCCTTCCGCGCCTGCCGCGACGCACTGGTGGCGATCCCCGGCATGGTCGACGCCATGAACGAGGCCGTGAACCAACGCGGCATCCCCTTCCTGGGCGTATGCGTCGGCATGCAGTTGCTCGCCGACGCTGGCGAGGAGTTCGGCCGGCATGAGGGGCTGGGCTGGATCCCCGGAACGGTGCGCCTGATCGAACCCGGCGATGCGACGATCAAGGTGCCGCATATGGGCTGGAACGATGTGGTGCTGAACGGCACCCCGCCGCTGATCGAGGCCGGCGAGGCCTATTTCCTGCACAGCTATCATTATGAAGCCGCCGATCCGGCCCATGTCGCCGCCGTCACCGACCATGGCGGGCCGCTGGTCGCCGCCGTCGCGCGCGACACCATCATCGGTTGCCAGTTCCACCCGGAAAAGAGCCAGCGCTACGGCCTGTCCTTCCTGTCCCGTTTTCTCGACTGGCGGCCTTGAGGCCCCGTTCGCGCAAAGGTTGATCCCATGTCCCTGATCGTCTTCCCCGCCATCGACCTCAAAGGCGGCCAGGTCGTCCGCCTGGCCGAGGGCGACATGGACCGCGCCACCGTCTATGGCGACGATCCCGCCGCGCAGGCGCTGATCTTTGCCGCAGCGGGCGCCCAGCATATCCATGTCGTCGATCTCGACGGCAGCTTTGCCGGCCATGCGGTCAATGCCGAAGCGGTCGAACGCATCGTCGAGGCCTTTCCCGGCCATGTTCAGCTCGGCGGCGGCATCCGCAACCGGGAGTCGGTCGAACGCTGGTTTGACCTCGGCGTATCGCGCATCGTGATCGGCACCGCTGCGCTCAAGGATCCCGCCTTCGTCAAGGCGGCGGCGCGTGACTTCCCCGGCGGCATCGTCGTCGCGGTCGATGCGCGCGACGGCTTCGTCGCGACCGATGGCTGGGCGGAAAAGAGCGACATGCCGGTGATCGACCTCGCCCGCCGGTTCGAGGATGCGGGCGTCGCCAGCCTGCTCTTCACCGATGTCGGCCGCGACGGCCTGCTCAAGGGCGTGAATATCGATGCGACCGTCGACCTTGCTCGCGCCACCGACATGCCGGTGATCGCCAGCGGCGGCGTGGCGGGGATCGCGGATATCCGCATCCTCAGCCTCCATGCCGATGACGGGATCGAAGGCGTCATCACCGGCCGCGCCATCTATGACGGCCGCCTCGACCTCAAGACCGCGCTCGCGGTCGCGCAGGCGGCGGCGTGAACATATTACCGTTCGGGCTGAGCGAAGTCGAAGCTCAGGCCTGAGCGGAGCGAAGGCCCTCACTATGTTCGGGCGAGTCCTTCGACTTCGCCCAGGGCGAACGGAAAAAGGAAAATTGTCATGACCGTCCGCACCCGCGTCATTCCCTGCCTCGACGTTGCCAATGGCCGCGTGGTGAAGGGCGTCAATTTCGTCGACCTCAAGGATGCCGGCGATCCGGTCGAGCAGGCCAAGCTCTATGACGCGGCCGGCGCCGACGAACTCTGCTTCCTCGACATCACCGCCACCCATGAGGCGCGCGGCACCATATTGGACGTGGTGCGCCGCACCGCCGAAGTCTGCTTCATGCCCGTCACCGTCGGCGGCGGCGTGCGCAGCGCGGAGGACGCCCGCGCCCTGTTGCTGGCGGGCGCAGACAAGGTCGCGGTCAACAGCGCCGCCGTCGCGCGGCCCGAACTGGTGGCCGACATCGCCGACCGCTTCGGCGCGCAGTGCATCGTCGGGTCGGTCGATGCCCGCAAGGTGGGCGAGGATCGCTGGGAAATCTTCACCCATGGCGGCCGCAAGCCGACCGGCATCGACGCGCTGGAGCATGCCCTGCGCCTCGCCGAACTCGGCGCAGGCGAACTGCTCGTCACCTCGATGGACGGCGACGGCACCAAGCGGGGTTATGACCTGGCGCTCACCCGCACGATCGCCGATGCCGTGTCGATCCCGGTGATCGCCAGCGGTGGCGTCGGCACGCTGGATCATCTGGTCGAGGGCGTGGTCGAGGGTCATGCCAGCGCGGTGCTGGCCGCCTCGATATTTCACTTCGGTCAACATAGTATTGCTGAAGCGCATCAGGCCCTGGCCCGCGCCGGCATCCCCGTTCGCGGCCATTAAAGCGCGGAAAAGCGCCGAAATGTCGGGTTAATTGACATTAACCATATCATGCTTTTGGCAGCCATTGGTCGCCAACCGCAGAAAAGCGTCACTTGGCAAAATTGGCATGGGAACTGCGTAGACAGGGCGCAGGGTCGTTTCGAAGCGATTTGTCCATTTTGAAACAGGGTGACTTTTATGCAGATCAGCAAACTTCTTCTCGTAGCGGGTTCGGCCAGCCTGATGGGCCTCGCCATCCCCGCCCCCGCCAACGCCACCTTCTGCTGGTTCAAGTGCGGCGGCTCCAGCGGCGGCACCACCTCGTCGGGTGGCAGCAGCGGTGGCACGCCGACCCCGGTGCCTGAACCCGAACAGATGGCGCTGTTCGGCATGGGTGCCGCCGTGCTGGCCGGCCGCGTCTTCTTCGCGCGCCGCAAGCAGAAGTAAAATTCATTTGACGGGTCGCGCGCGGGACGCTTGATGCAGCCCATGCGCGCGACCCTTCAAACCCTCGAACAGACCATCGCCGAGCGACGGAAGGCCGATCCATCGGCGTCCTATGTGGCGAAGCTGACCGCCCGCGGCCGGGGCAAGATCGCCCAGAAGGTCGGCGAGGAAGCGGTCGAGGCGGTGATCGCCGCCATGGCCGACAATCGGGCCGAACTGGTCGGCGAAAGCGCGGACCTCCTCTTCCACCTGCTGGTGCTGCTCGCCGATTGCGGCATTCCCTTCGACGATGTGCTGGACGAACTGGACCGGCGCGAGGGGCTTTCGGGCATCGCCGAAAAGGCGGCCCGTCCAAAGGATTGATTCCGTCCACGGAAAGACATTGCCTTCCCTGCGTTTGTAGATCAGCCTCCGCGTCCGGAGCGCGTTGGAACGGGGAGTGAGGCCATGATGCTGCGGACAATCCTGGGCGGACTGCTGGGCGGTTTCGCCATGTTCATCATCGGCTTCCTCTTCTGGGGCACGCCCCTGAGCGCGCTGGCGCTCAGTCGTGCCGATCCGCAGGCGAGCGCCAATCTGCAGGCCGCAATGGCGCAGGCGCTGGCCCGCAATGGCACCGGCGTCTATGTCATCCCCGATCCCGCCACGGCGCAGGGCACCATCCTCTATGGCAAGGGGCCGGTGGCGATGCTCTTCTACAATAATGGTGGCTTCCCGGTGATGGACGGCTCCAGCCTGATCGGCGGACTGCTGCTGGCGCTGGCGACCGGCGTGCTGATCGCGCTCGCGCTGCGCTTCGTCACCGACGACTTCAACAGCCGGGCGCGGGTGTCGATCCTGTTCGCGCTCGCCACGGTGTTGTGGCTGCATATCGGCCAGGCCGTGTTCAACCATGCGCCCTGGGGCTACAGCCTCTATCTGGCGCTGAGCGATCTGGTCGCGCTGAGCGTGGCCGGGCTGATCGCCGCGAAGCTGATGGAAGGGCGCGCCGCGAAGCCGAACGCGTCAGACAGCACGCTCCACTGACGCCATACGCAGCATGCAGGCGGCATGGCGGCGCGCGACCGCCATCCGGTCCGGGCCATAGCCGCCACCCATGCAACTGGCGACCGGGATGGCGCGCGCCAGCGCCTGGCGCATCACCAGCCCGTCGCGCGCGGCCAGCCCCTCGTCGCTGAGCGCCAGCCGGCCCAGCCGATCATCCATATGACCGTCCACCCCGGCCTGATACAGGATCAGGTCCGGCGCAAAATCATCCAGCGCGCGCGGGAGCAACTCGCCCAGTGCCGCCAGATACTCCGCGTCGCCAGTATCGTCGGCTAGGCCCAGATCCAGTGTCGACCGCGCCTTGCGCACCGGGAAATTCTTCTCCGCATGGATCGACACTGTGAAGACATCGCCCCGCCCCGCCATCAGCGACGCCGTGCCATCGCCCTGATGCACGTCGAGGTCCAGGATCAGGATGCGGTTCGCATCCCCCTCCGCGATCAGCCGGTTGGCCGCGATCGCCAAATCGTTGAACACGCAATAGCCCGCGCCGCTGTCGGCCAGCGCATGATGACTGCCCCCGGCCGCATTGGCGGCATAGCCGTGAAGCAGCGCCAGCTTCGCCGCCAGCCAGGTGCCGCCGGGCGACAGCAGCGCCCGGCGCATCACCCGCTCGGTTACCGGAAAGCCGATCCGCCGTTCCTTTTCGGGCGGCACCGCCAGCGCCAGCACCTGCTCGACATAGGCGGGTTCATGCACCGCCGCGATCCAGGACGCGGGCATCGGATCGGGCGCATGGACGGTCATCGGCGCACCGCTGTCCGCCAGCACCTCCATCACCAGTCCATATTTGTCGAAGCGCGCCTGCTGCCCGTCTGTGGCCGGGGAGACATAGGCGGGATGGTGAACGACGTGCAGCATGATCTTTTCCCGCTATCGCGATTTGATAGATGGCCGCTTTGCGCTATCTGGTCCAGCATGAACCGTCCCGATTTGATCCGTTTCCTCGCCCTGCCCCTGCTGGCCGCCGCCGCCATCCCGGCCGTCGCGCAGCCGCCGGCCGTGACACCGACCCAGAGCGCGCCGCCAGCCGGCCAGGTCGTGCTGCCCCCGCCGATGGCGGTGATGCCCCCGCCCGTGCCGCTGCCGGCCCTGTCGCAGGCGCAGGATGACTGGGCGAATGAATGGCTGAAGAGCGGCATGGCCGAAGGGCTGATGGCGCGCAGCAAGCCGACCGCGCCGATGCACGGGCAGCAATTGCTGAACGCATTGCTGGATCGCGGCCGCGCGCTCAGCACCGGCCGGGTCGATACCGCCGATTTCCTGGAGGTCTGGGCGCTGCGCCCGGCCGCCTTCGATCCGCGCCCCTCGCTCGCCAAGGCGATTGCCGAGAATCGGCTGCCGCAATGGGCCGCCAGCCTGACCCCGCCCTATTCGGGCTATGACGGGCTGCGCAAGGGCCTCGCCACCTATGAAAAGATCCGCGATACTGGCGGCTGGCCCAGCCTGTCGGCAGGCGCCTCGGCCGATGTCGTGCGCGCCCGCCTGGCGCTGGAGGATCGCACCGTCACCGGCACCGAGCCGCAGACCGCCGCGCTGCAACGCGCCCAGCGCCGCTATGGCCTCAATCCCACCGGTCTGCTCGACGCGCGCACCCTGACCGCACTCAACGTGTCGGTGGATGATCGCATCGCCGCGATCATGGCCAATATGGAACGCTGGCGCTGGATGCCGCGCGAATTGCCGGTCAACCGCGTCCAGGTGAACATCGCCGCCGCCGTGCTGACCGTGTTCCAGGGCGACCAACCCGTCACCTCGATGCGCGCCGTCACAGGCAGCCCGACCAACCAGACGCCGATGCTGTCGTCGAACATCCATTCCATCGTGGTCAATCCGCCCTGGAACGTGCCGATGTCGATCGCCAGGAAGGAACTGTTCCCCAAGGGCCGCGCGACCCTGGCCAAGCAGGGCTACAAGATCGTGAAGACGCCCGAGGGCGGCGAGCGCATCGTCCAGCCTGCCGGCCCCAACAGCGCGCTCGGCCGGCTGAAGTTCGATTTCAACAATCCCTTCGCCGTCTATCTGCACGACACGCCTTCGCGCGGGAAATTCTCCAGCTATGACCGGCTCGCCAGCCATGGCTGCATCCGCCTGGAAAAGCCGGTATCGCTGGCCGAACTGATGGTGGCGAGCGATCCTAGCCTGTCGGGCCAGATCCAGAGCCTGATCGACACCAACAAGACCCAGCGCGTGTCGCTGCCCTCGCAGGTCGCGGTCTATCTGCTTTACTGGACCGCCTTTGCCAGCAGCAACGGCACCATGAACTTCCGCGCCGATCCCTATGACTGGGACAAGCTGCTGGCCCAGAAGATCGAGGCCTCCAGCCGCCGCGTCGACCCCACTGCGGTCAATTCGACCGCCCCCGCAGCCAAGGACTGATCCCCATGCGCCATTTTGCCCGCCCCCTGACCTTCGCCGCCCTGTCGGGCGCGCTGCTGCTTGCCGCCTGCGGCAAGAAGGAAGAGGAAGCCCCGGCGACCAATAATCTGGTCGAACCCCCGGTCGAGAATGTCATCGTGAACGAGCCGGAAGCGCTGCCGCCCGAGCCGGAAAATGTCGTCACCCCGACTCCGGCACCGCCGCCGTCCGTGTCGGAACAGCAGCAGATTCTGGATGATGCCGAAGCCAGCGGCATGACCTCTCGCCTGCGCGAAAACGGCGAGGGGAGCCAGGGAGCGGACGAAGCGGGCAATAGCAGCCTGTGACGAAGGGCGCCCCCGTCTTGGAGCGGGGGCGTTGATTTGTTATAGACGGCATATGGATCGCCGCAAATTCACGAAGTTCGCTTTAAGCGGGCTCGCCCTTTCGTTTTTGACCGATAGTGTTGGCAAGGCCGCATTACCGGTAGCGCCTGAACCCGCGAACCGTCCTCCGGTTCCCGCGACACCATCCGCTGCACCGATTTTTTCGCGCAAGCCCTATGCCCTGCTTCTGGAAGAGGCGAAGGCCGCACTCGACCAGCATGCGCGCGACTTCACCCTGCGCGACCGCATCGCCATCGCCGACTTCAATGCGCCGTCAAAGGAATTCCGATTCCATATCGTCGACCTGATCGGCGGCCAGGCGAACAGCTATCTGGTGTCGCACGGGCGTGGGTCAGATCCGGGCCATTCGGGCTGGCTGCAAAGCTTTTCCAACGAGCCCAATTCGCTCGCCAGTTCGTCCGGCGCCTACAAGACGCTGACCATGTATGAAGGCCAGCATGGCCGGTCGATGCGCCTTGCCGGCCTCGACCCGCAGAACAACAATGCGGAAATGCGCGCGATCGTGATCCATGGCGCCGACTATGTCAGCGAGGACCATGTCGCATCCTGGGGCAAGTGCGGCCGCAGCGAAGGCTGTTTCGCGGTCGCCCGCCACATGGTGCCGCAGGTTCTGGGCATGCTGGGGCCGGGCCGCATGGTCTATGCCAACAAGATTACCGGCATGGTCGAAGCCTGACCGGCAAAGGCCCCGCCCGGATCGCCGGGCGAAGCCTTCTCTTCATCGTCAGCCGGCCTTGACGCCGCTCAGCACCTGGGCGGCCGGCTTGTTCGACGCATCGACCGAACCGTCCGCCAGCATCGCCTTGCTCATCGTCGCCGCTTCGGTCTGAAGCGTGGCATCGCCGGTCGCCTGGCTGGCGCCGATCAGCGCCGACAACAGGATATTCTTGGTCACCGGATCGGCCGCATTGGCCGCCGCCGACTTGCGGGCCAGGCCCAGCGCTTCCTGATAGAGCGGCGCGGAGCCGGCCTTGTCCTGCGCGCCCAGCTTCTGGTTGCCCAACTGGATCAGGATACCGGCCAGGATGTTGCGGCTGGTGGCATCGGCGGGCTTGGCCTCCACCAGCTTGCGCCAGTGCGGCAGGGATTCGCCATAGAGCGCGATCACCTTGTCCATCTTGCCGAGCGCGCCCTGGGCAGCGGCATCGGCGTAAAGCGCGTTGGCGAGGAAATTGACATTGTCGATCTTGGTCGGGTCGACCTCCACCGCGGTGCGGATGGCGGGCATCGCCGCCTCATATTTGGTCGCGGCGGTGGCATTGTCGCCCGCCTGCAACGCGGTCTGGCCGGCGGTGAAATCGGTCACCGCCTGATTGAAGGCATTGATCTGTTCGGGGGTCATCTGGCCGGCGGCGGGGGCAGCGCTGGCTGCGGGGGCATCCTGTGCCAGGGCCGGTGCGGCGAGGGTGGAAAGGGCGAGAAAGGCAGAAACAAAAATGCGGGACTGCAAGGTCAGGGTCTCCCTGGTCGTTGATCCGATGTTGGCGGATGCAATCAGGGCATCCGCCAACACAAGAATGAACGAACGAGCGGTCCCGTTCCCAGTCCCTCAGGCTCGCGCCATCCCGCAAAAGGCTCGACCCACGGCAAACTCGCCCGCGCGGCGCGCCGAACGGGCCAGCGCTTCGGCATCCTCGCCCCATTGTTCGGCCTGCCAGCGCTCGTCGATCTCGGCCGCTTCCCATACGGTATCCGCGTCGAACGCCTCTTCCAGCACCGCCAGGCCGCAGACCAGCGAGCCGCTCAACGTCACCAGCCGCGACAGGCCGGCCAGGGTGAAGGGGGCAAGTCCGTCCACCGCCGCCGCCAGCCGTTCCAGCGTCGCGTCGGGCTGGGCGACATGGATGATGCCCTGGGTGGTGACGAAGGCGACGCCATAGCGGGTGCGCGCCCAGTCGAGCAGCGGATCCCAGGCTGCAGCCTGACGCGCGACGAACGCCTCCGGCCCCTCGGCCCGGTAGCAGAGCATGTCGGTGCCGCCATATTCGGCGATGTCGGCGGCGAACTTGGCGCGATTGCCGGCAACATGGTCGATCGCCGCATTGGCGAGGCCGGTGAAGGCCATGGTCGCGGGATCCACCGTCTCGCCCTGGTCGCGCCATTCGTGCGCCACTGCCTCGGCCAGCACGGCGTTGGGCAGCGCCAGTTCGGCGCGGGCGGGCGTGCGCACCGGGCGCCCGTCCAGCCGGATCGCGAAACCAGCTTCGACCGGCTCGACCGTCACTTGCTTGTAGAATCGCTTCACGGGCGGCTCCGCTTGAACAGGGCCAGCATCAGGCGCGGTACGACCACGAACTGGAACAGGCCGACGATCACCATGATGATGCCGAATGCCTTGGCCTTGTCGCCCTGCACCCAGGAAAAGCGCTGCATGATGGCCAGGAAGCCGAACATGACGAGGAAAGCGCCCGACAGGCGGAACAGGCCGATCGCGAAATGACGCTGGCGCGCGATCTTTTCCGGGTCGACCGGCGGGATGGGAGGCATGTCGTTCATGGCGCGTCGATATGGCGGCGCAACGCGTCGCTGTCCATCGCGACTGCATGGGCGCCCGCCTGCGTCAGCTCCGCCGGCGCATGATAGCCCCAGCCGACACCGATCGCACGGGTGCCGGCGGCCAGTCCCATGTCGATGTCGAAATGGGTATCGCCGATCATCACCGTGGTTTCGGGCACCGCGCCCGCCTCCGCCATCGCCTGCAACAGCATCGATGGGTGGGGCTTGGACGGGTGGCGATCGGCGGTCTGCAGAGTCACGAAATGATGCGCCAGATCATGATGGGCAAGACACAGGTTGAGGCCGCGATCGGACTTGCCGGTGGCGACGCCCAGCAGCCAGCCATCGCCGTCCAGTTCCCGCACCAGGTCGGCCATGCCGGGATAGAGCGGTTCGGACACGGCATTGGCGCTGCGCAGGGCGTGAAAGGCTGCCTTGTAGCGATCGGTCAGCAACTGGTGATAGTCCGGCGCCGCATCGGGCAACAGCCGGGCCATCGCATGAGGCAGCGACAGACCGACGATCGACAGGATTGCCAGCCGGTCGGGCGGCACCAGCTTCTCGCTCTCGAAGGCCCGGGCCATGGCGGTGCAGATGCTGTGCTGACTATCGACCAGCGTGCCATCGCAATCGAACACGACCAGGCGGTTGCTCATGCCAGCGTTTCCCGCATCAACGCAGCGATGCCGCTGTCGCCCGCCTCCTCCAGCCGCTGCGCGGCGCCGAGGCGCGCGGACGCCACCTTGTTCTGGCCCAGCTTGCGGGTGCCGCGCCAGTCGGCGACGGTCAGTTCATAACCGGTGATCGCGCCCAGCATCCGGTCGAACAGCCCATCCGCCATCTTGTCGCGGGTCCAGACGGGCTTGGGCGCCAGCCGAACCTCATTGTCATGGGACAAGGCATCGATCAGCGCAGGGAGGCGATCGGGCGCCATCATCCGGACATCCCCCTCCAGTTCGACCGCAACATAATTCCAGGTCGGCACCTGATCCTCCAGGCCATACCAGTCTGGACTGACATAGCCATGCGGCCCGTTCGCCACGAATAGCGCCCGCGCGCCATCGAGATGTGCCGCCATGCGATTGCCGCGCGACAAGTGAAAGCCGACGCGCCCCTCATCCAGCCAGACCGCCGGCACATGCGCAACGCAAGGGCCGGCCGGTGTATCGGCAAACAACATACCGAACGGCGCTTTCGCCACGAAGGCGCGCATAGCGTCCCGATCGGCCCAGCGGAATTTGGGATCAGGATGCACGCCCGCCCCTTAATTCCCGCCGCGGCCACGCCGTTCGCCACGTCGTTCCTTGCGGACCAACTTGGCATGCGCCCTGGCAAACTTCTTCTCATCCTCGCGCGTGGGGGTGCGATCGATCTCGTCGTCCAGCGGCATGTCGCCCAGCGACAGGTCGAAGCCCAGCGAGACGAGGCTGGCAAGGAAATGCTCGGGCAATTCCGCCTTCATGTCGATGCGGCCGCCATCGGGATGGTCGACGCGGATGCGACGGGCGTGGAGGTGCATCTTGCGGCTGATCGAGCCTGAGAGGAAACTCTCCTTCCCGCCATATTTGCCGTCGCCGACCAGCGGGTGGCCGATCGCCGCCATATGGACGCGCAACTGGTGGGTGCGGCCGGTATAGGGCTGCAACTCGACCCAGGCGGCGCGGTTACCGGCGCGCTCGATCACCCGATAGCGGGTGCGGGCGGGCAAGCCCTCCTCCTGATCGACGTGCATCTTCTCGCCACCGGTGCCCGGCTGCTTGGCGATCGGCAGTTCGATCATGCCATCGTCGATGCTGGGCACGCCGATAACGATCGCCCAATAGACTTTCCGCGCGGTGCGGCTGGAAAATGCCTTGGCAAAATGCGCGGCCGCGCGGCTGGAGCGGGCGAGCAGCAGCGCGCCCGACGTGTCCTTATCCAACCGGTGGACCAGCTTGGGCCGGGATTCGGCGTCGAAGATCAGTCCATCGAGCAGACGGTCGACATGCTCGTCGGTCTTCGTCCCGCCCTGGGTGGCGAGGCCCGGCGGCTTGTTGATGACGATCGCTTGGCGGTCGCGGTGGATCACCATGTCCTGGACATAGGCGATCTCGTCCTCGGTCAGGTCGATCACCCGGACGCGCTTGGGCTTGTCCGCCGGCGCCGCCTTGGGCTCGGCCGGTGGCACGCGGATCATCTGGCCTTCGGCGATGCGGTCGCCTGGCGCAGCGCGCGCGCCATCGACGCGCAACTGGCCCGTGCGCGACCAGCGCGACACGATGTTGAAGCCGACATCGGGCAGATGCCGCTGGAACCAGCGGTCAAGGCGGATGCCGTCATCATCGGCCTGCACCCGATATTGCCGCACGTCGAGGCTAACGCCCTTGGCGGGATTGGGCTTGGCTACAACCGCCGGGGCCGGAGCCGCCGCCTTGGCGACCGGCGCCTTGGTGCGGGGCTTGGCCGCAGGCCTGGTCGCTGGTTTGAACGGCTTGTCGCCATCCTTCTTGCGCGCGCTCGCTGCCTTGGCCCCGCCACGAGCGCGACCGGGCGCGCCGCTGCGGCCGCCGGGTTTCGTGGTGCCGCCGGGCTTGCCGCCGCGTGCCGGACCACCAGATTTGCCGGGAGGACGCCCCTTCATGCCGCAACACTCCGCATAACCGTAAGACCCAGCGCCAGCGCGGCGACCGCGCCGACCAGCGAGAAGAGGGCATAGGCGAGCGCCAGGCCGATCTGGCCGCGCTCGATCATCAGCATCGTCTCCAGGCTGAAGGAGGAAAAGGTGGTAAAGCCACCCATCAGGCCGACGCCCAGCAGCAGGCGCATCGGCTCACCCGAAACGACACTGCCGCGCGCCAGCCAGCCGGCGAGCAGGCCCATGGCGAAACCGCCGATCAGATTGGCGGCAAAAGTGCCCCAGGGCCAGGCCGCACCGGGCGCCATCAGCCCGGCGAAACGGCCAAGCTGGTAGCGCAGCAGGCTGCCTACTGCGCCGCCGCCCATAACAAGAAAGATATTGGTCATGTTTTTCGCCCTATCGCGATTCCGCAAAAGGGGAAAGGACGCATTCAGGCGGCGATGCTACCCTCTGCCGGGACGGGACGGCGATGGGCGGCAATACAGCTCAAGACCGAGAGGATCACCAGGACGAATGCCGTGCCCTCCAGCAGCGTCGGCAGCCGCGCTTCCCAGATGAAAGCATAGAGCAAGGCAAAGCCGGTTTCGAACAGGATCATCTGCCCCACCATGGTCAGCGGCAGCAGCCGGGTCATGCGATTCCATAGCGCATTGCCGACGATCGAGGCGAACAGGGCGACAGCGATGACGACAATGGCAAAGCGGGTCCAGTCGGCCGCATCATGCCTGCCGCTACCCAGCCAGGGGACGAGCGGCAGAAACAGCAGCGCCTGCGCCCCGGTGGCAAGGCCGATCAGGAAATTCCAGTCCTGCGAGCGGATACCCTCCATCCGCCGCAGCCAGTGATTATTGCCGATGGCAAAGGCGGTCCAGGAGATGAGCGCGCCGACCGCGCAGGCAAAGCCGATGATCCGCGTCGCCACGGCGCCGCCACCGGGCAAGACGATCGCCTGCCAGCCAATGCACAAGGCCCCGGCGACGCAGAGCAGGAGCGATGGCGCCAGTTGCCGCAGCGGCACCGCGCCCGCCTGACGGCTGCCGACGATCGTTACCGCCACCGGCAGGAAGCCGACCACCAGCGAGGTCATGGCGATACCGCCCATCTGCACCGCGCTCACCAGCAACACATAGTAGAAGAGGTTGCCGGCCAGCGCGAGCCAGGCCAGCGTCCACATTATGCGCGGCGTCAGTAGCGGCCGGATCGTCCGCCAGCGCGGCGCGACAAGCAACGCTGACATCAGGCCGTAGGCCAGATAACGGCCGATCGCCTGTTCGAGCGGGCTAAAGCCGGGCACAAGTTCAGGAGCAAGAAAGACCAAGCCCCATAACGCACCAGCGCCTGCTCCGCTCAATATGCCGGCCAGGATCGCGCCCGGCTGTCGTAACTGGTTCATGCCCGCCTATCGCCCGTCAAATTCCGATATGGGAAATATCATCATCGCACCGAGAAAAGTGCTCTTGATTGGCCCATCAAATGCAACAATTACTCACTTTATGAGCCAGACCAGCAAAATCGACAGCTTCGACCGGGCCATCCTGCGCCTGATCCAGCGCGACACCCGCATGCCGCAGCGCGCGATTGCCGAGGCGGTCAATCTGTCGACCGCCGCCGTGCAGCGCCGTATCGCCGCGATGGAGCGCAGCGGCGTGATCGTGCGCAATGTCGCGATCGTCGATCCCGATCAGGTGGGCCTGGGCGTCACATCCATCGTCGAGGTCAATCTGGTCGATGAAAAGGCGGCGCGCGTCGACAAGGCCAAGCAATTGTTCCGCGACGCGCCCGAAGTGCAGCAATGCTATTATGTCACCGGCGGCCGCAGCTTCATCATGTTGATCGTCGCGCCCGACATGCGCAGCTATGAAGCGATCACCCGCCGCCTGTTCGCCGAAAATGAATCAGTCGCCAGCTATCACAGCTATCTGGCGCTCAACCGGGTGAAGGCGGGCATGGAACTGGTCATCCCCTGATCCGCCGCCTTTCGGGCTAGGAATTTCCCTCGACCGGCACGGCCCGCCGGTTTGAATCGCCAGCGCCCGGGGGCGGCATCAATTCCCGAATCATGGCCCAATAGCCCCGCGTGACATGGGCATCCTGCGCATAGCGCGGATCGGACACCATCAGGTGCCGGTGCAACCGACGCAGATTATGCCAGGGCACCGACGGGAACAGATGATGTTCCAGATGATAGCTGACATTGAGCGGCCCGATCAGGATGCGGTCGATCAGGGTCGGGATGACGGTGCGGGTGCCGCGTATTTCCGATTCGTCGGTGACGCCATTATGCTCCGCCATCGCCCGGATGCGGTTGAACACGTTCATCCACAGAAATTGCGGGATCAGGAACAACCCCAATATCTGCCAGCGCCAGGGCGACCACAGGATGATACCATAGACCAGCAGCGCCCAGGCGACATAGCGGACGCGCAACGCGAGCCGGAAGTCGAAGCCGAAGCGCATCGGATTGTGGAAATTGGCCAGCGGCGACCAGACCCGCGCCGGGCGGGCCACGCGATAATAGTTGACGCCGGTCAGGCTGCGCAACAGCAACACAGCCATGGCACGCCCGTCCTTCGGAAAATCCTGGTCGCTGTCCTTGCGCGCGGCGCGATAGTCATAGTCGCGCATCGTATTGGTATGGCGGTGATGCACCATATGGGCAGCGCGATAGAGATCGACACTGAGGGCAAAGGGATAGGCCACGAACAGGTCGCCTATCAGATCGTTGACGCGGCGATTGCTGAACAGCATCCCGTGGCAGGCCTCATGCATCATCACCGCAAGAACCTGGATTCGCGTGCCGATAACGATGCCCGCGATCAGATAGGCGGGCCAGCGGTCGATGCGGATTGCAATCACGCAGGCGGCGATGATGACCGCCCATTGCAGGATCAGCAAAAAGCCATTGCGCCAGTTGGGGACGACCGACAATTGCCGGATCAGGGACAGGGTAGCGCGCCGCGAATAGCGGTATCCCGGCGCGCGGTCCTGAGCGGCATCTTCCATGGAACCCTGCCTCCGAACGTCCCACCAATATTGGGCCGATGCTATGTTCGGGACAAACCAGCGTCAAGCGCGAGGCCCGATGCCAATATCCGCCATTGCGATCAGTATTAACGGCTTGTTAGGCGCCCTGCCGCAGAAGGATCGCTTCCAATCGGTGGGGATCGATTATGGTTGATATTGTTTTCGAATTTTCGGCGCACATGCTGGCGCTCGGGCTGATCGTCGGCGGGCTTTACGGCCTCACCAAGGAGGCGGGTTTGCGCTGAGCCTGGCTCAGGCCAGCGGCTCGGCCGTCAGCGACGGAAAGCTTTCCGCGACATAGTCGATGAACGCGCGCAGGGTCGGCGACATACCGGTGCGCGCGGTGAAGAGGACGTGGACGATGCCCTCGCTGGTCCGCCAGTCGGGCAGGACATGCACCAGCCGCCCCTGTTGCAGCTCGACCGAACAGGCTGCTGACGACAGCAGCGCCACGCCCAGCCCGGCCACCGCCGCATCGCGCACCGTCGCCGAATCATTGCTGCAGAAACGGGGATGATGGGCGACGACATGCTGTCGTCCCTGCCCGTTCATCAACAGCCACTCATCATGTTCGACATGCTCGCCCACGCTCAGCGTCGGCAGTTCGGCAAGGCTGGCGATGGTCGTCGCCGCGACCTGCGCTGCCACCGCCGGCGCAGCCACCAGGATGCGGTCCAGCCGTCCCAGTTGATGCATCGTCAGCGCCTGATCATGCACGGTGTCGATATCGACGCGAAAGGCGGCATCGAACCGCTCCTGAATCAGGTCGATCCGCCGGCTGCTGATATGCATTTCCAGATGCACGTCGGGATAGAGCATCAGGAACCGCGCAAAGACATCAGTGCGCAGATAGCGGGCCAGCCCCGGCGGACAGGCGATGCGCAGATTGCCGCTGATCTGCGACCGGGCGCGCGCGGCAATCGCCTGGGTGGCGTCGATCCCTTCGGCGATCGTCTCGCACTGGCGATAGATTTCGCGGCCGACATCGGTCACGCGCAGATTGCGGGTCGATCGCTCGATCAGGCGGACGCCCAGCACCTGTTCCAGCCGCGCGACCCGGCGACTGAGCTTCGCCTTGCGTTCGCCGGTGGCGCGCTCCGCCGCGCTGAAGCCGCCATGGCGCACGACCTGGGCAAAGCTGCGCAAATCATCCAGATCCATGGCGCCGTCCCGTCCGCTCTCCTGCTGCGTCGGACCGGTGCTACACGCTCCGCCCGGCTGGCGCCAGCCGGGCGCGGCATCCGCGATCACCGCGCCTGGCCGCTGACCATCATCGGCAGGAACAGCAGCGACGCCGCCACCGTCGCCACGAAGGATACCAGCAGGTCATCGACCATGCCGTTGATACCGCTGAACAGGAAGATCTCCACGAACAGGATCAGGAAGAGCAGCGCCAGCCGCGTGACGACACGCGGATGCGCCAGATGGAATGCGCGCAGCATCTCCAGCGCCTGCATCGGCTGCTGGCGCAACGCGCTGCCGGAAGGATCAGGCCGCACGGACCACCGCCCGCCGGGCATCCCCGGTCATGTAGAGCACGCGCAGCAGGTCGAGCTGCTCGCGCGAGAAACCCGCCGCATCGAACGCGTCCAGTTCCTCGCCGGTCAGCAACCGGCCGGTGCGCAGGATGATCGCGCTCTGGCGCAGCGTTTCCAGCCGCGGATTGGCCAGGGCGTAGGTCGGCTCCGGCCCGCGCAGGAAGCTGCGCAACCGGCCGAGCGGCGCGCGGACGGAAGGCACCGAGCTGGCCGGATCGCTGTCGGCCAGCCAGAGCACCTGGCGCTCCTGTGCGTCAAAGGGCTCGCCGACATTGTCATTGGCCGTATTGGCCCGCTTGAAGACGGAGTGCTGCATCGCCTTGATCCCACCTGTTGTTGCAGGCGATGTAGCGATGCACGGGTCGGGCTTGTAGCCGGCAAAAGGACGACAGATCGTTTCCGTTTTGGAAACAAAGCCCCCCAGCGCAGCAAAAGGGGGCGATGCCCCCCCCCTTCCCCTTATGGCCCCCTTTTATCGACCGTGATCGGCGATGATGTCGACGCCGGTCTTGCCGCCAGGCGCATTGGTGAAGACGATAAAATAGGCGCTGCCATCGGCCTTGCGCGTGCCGCCCAGCACATTGTCGCCCTCGACGATGCGATGTTCCGCATCGAAGCCGGCGCGGCGCGCCTGGGTATAATAATAGTCGATCACGCCCTGCTTGGGCACCGCCGTCACGAAGCTCGCCGCGCGCAGGGTGCAGCCATCCTTCTCCGCGCCCGCCGCCTCGGTCAGTTGCGCGCCGGGATAGAGGGTGAAGGGATCGGGCATGCGGCTGGCCCATTGCATGCCATAGACCAGCTTCTTGGCGCAGCCGGCATTGCCGCCGCCGCCCAGTTGCGCCTGTTCGCGCGCCAGCCCGCCCAGCGTCATCGGACTGTTCTTGATCGGCCCACTGACCGGCGCCGGCGCGGAGAGCAGCTTGCCGCCGACCAGCTTGGCCGCCTCCGCCTGTGCCTTGCCGGCCTCGCCGCTCAGCACCGGCAATGCGCCATTGGCGGCGCGATCGGCGCTGCGCACGGCATTGCGGTTCGACTGGCCGACCAGATTGGGATCGACGACGATATCATCGGCCAGCGCGCCCTTGACCGCCGGGTCCGCGGCATTGTTGGTCAACTGGTCGTCCAGCGCGGCAAGATTGCCGCCCTTGCCACAGGCCGCGAGCGCCAGCAGCAACGCCATCACACCAACTTGTCTGGAAATCGCCATCCGCCTCGCTCCTTCATAACCCGGCACATAGAACGGATAGCGGGACTTTCCGTTCGCATTCAGGGTGCATAGACGCCCTTACGCCATCGCAGGGCCAGTTTCTGCCGGGTGGCATGGTCGCTTGTCTTGTTCCGGGACAGCAAAGCCGCCATCAGTCGGACTATGCTCAACCTTCTGTCAGCCCTGATCGGTCTTGTCACCCTTGTCCTGATGATCCCAGCGGTGTTTCCGCTGCTCGGCGCGCTCAACTGGCTGCTGGTGCCGATGGCGCTGTTCGGCGCCTTCATCGGCCTGATGTCGTCGAAAAAGGGCGGGCAGAATTTCTGCCTGATCGTCGCCGCCTTCGGCGCGCTGCGGCTGTTCCTGGGCGGCGGCATCCTGTGACCATAGCGGAAAGCGAAGCCCGCAAGGGCGTGATCGCCGCGATCGGCACCTACAGCATCTGGGGGATGCTGCCGCTCTTCTTCCGCCTGCTGCATCATGTCGACCCGATCGAGATCGTGACCCAGCGGGTGATCTGGTCGGTCATCCTGATCCTGGTATTGCTGGCGGCCCGCAAGGGCCTGACCGCCTTCATAACCGCATTGCGGACGCCCCGGCTGGTCCTGCCCCTGGCGGCATCGGCGGTGATGATCGCGATCAACTGGCTGGTCTATGTCTGGGCGGTCAATGACGGCCATGTCGTCGCCTGCAGCCTGGGCTATTTCCTCAACCCGCTGGTCAGCGTCGGCCTGGGCGTCGTCATACTCAAGGAAAGGCTGCGGCGCGGACAGATGCTGGCGATCGCGATCGCCGCGATCGGCGTCGCCATCCTGGCTGCGGCCGCGCTCACCACCTTGTGGATCAGCCTGGCGCTGGCGATCAGCTTCGCCCTCTATGGCCTGATCCGCAAGCTCACCCCGGTTGCGCCGATGACCGGCCTCGGCGTCGAGACGCTGCTGCTGGTCGCGCCCGCGATCGGCTACCTGATCTGGCTGGCGGGCCATGGCGGCATCAGCTTTGGCCAGGACGTGCCGACCACCGGCCTGCTGATCCTGGCCGGCGGCGTCACCACCGTGCCGCTGGTGCTGTTCGCCACCGCCGCCCAGCGCCTGCCGCTGGCGACGCTGGGGCTGCTGCAATATCTGGCGCCGACGCTGCAATTCCTGTGCGGCGTGGTGCTGCTGGGCGAGACGCTGAGCCAGGGGCAGATGCTGAGCTTCGGCCTGATCTGGCTCGGCCTCATCCTCTTCGCGAGCGACAGCTATGCCGCCGCCCGCCGCAACCGGCTGGCGACGGCATAAGCGCGGCACCCCTACCCGGCCACCCAGCCATGCTACCCTGATGGTCGGCCGGGTGGGGGTGCGGGCCTGATCCCGATCAGTTGAATTCGGTCGCCTCGAACCGGACCGGCTCGCCGACCGCCTGATTGGCGAGGCTGTCTTCCCACATCACGCGGTTGCCGCGGATGATGGTGCCGATCGCCTTGCCGGTCAGGTCCATGCCGTCGAACGGCGACCAGTCGCAGCGCGAGGCGAGCCATGCCTTGCCGATGGTCCATTTCTTCTTGAGGTCGACCACCGTGAAGTCGGCGTCATAGCCCAGCGCGATGCGGCCCTTGCAGGTGAGGCCGAACACGCGCTGCGGCCCCGACGAGGTGAGTTCGATGAAGCGGCGCAGCGTCAGCCGCCCTTCCGCCACATGATTGAGCAGCAGCGGCACCAGGGTCTGCACGCCCGGCATGCCGCTGGGCGAGGCGGGATAGACCTTCGCCTTTTCTTCGATCGTGTGCGGCGCGTGATCGCTGCCCAGCACGTCGGGCACGCCCTGGTTCAGCCAGAACCACAGGCCGTCGCGATGGGCCGCGCTGCGGATCGGCGGGTTCATCTGGGCATAGGTGCCCAGGCGCGGATAGGCGTCCTCCCCCGCCAGCGTCAGATGCTGCGGCGTGACTTCGCAGGTCGCGACATCCTTGTTCTGGCCGATATATTCCAGCTCCGCCGGGGTGGTGACGTGCAGGATGTGGATGCGGCGGCGCGCCTTGCGGGCGAGCGCGATGATCCGCTTCGTCGCGATCATCGCGCTTTCATCGTCGCGCCAGACGGGATGCGACGAGGGATCGCCCTCGACCCGATAATCCTTGCGCGCGTTCATCCGCGTCTCGTCCTCGGCATGGATGGCGACGCGGCGGGTGCCCGACGCCAGCACGCAGGCCAGCGCCGCGTCATCATCCACCAACAGGCTGCCGGTCGATGCGCCCATGAAGATCTTGACGCCCGAGGTGCCGGGAATGCGCTCCAGTTCCTTCAGCTGCTCGGCATTTTCCGCCGTCGCGCCGACATAGAAGGCATGGTCGCACCACATGCGGTGATGGGCGCGCTTCAGCTTGTCATGCACCCGCTCGGCGGTGTCGGTATTGGGATTGGTGTTGGGCATTTCGAACACGGCGGTGACGCCGCCCAGCACCGCGGCGCGGCTGCCCGATTCCAGATCCTCCTTATATTCCAGTCCCGGTTCGCGGAAATGCACCTGGCTGTCGATGCAGCCCGGCAGCACGTCGAGGCCGGTGCAGTCGATCACTTCGCCCGCATCGCCCAGGCCGGTGCCGATGGCGACGATCTTGCCGCCGCGCACGCCCACATCCACCTGCTCCGCGCCGCCCGGCGTATGGACGGTGCCGTTCTTGAGGATCATGTCGAAGGTCTGGGTCATGGCGATATTCCTGTCTGCTGTTCGCGCGAACCGCTTGGCGAAGTCGTGCCGCCGTCCTACCTAAAGCCGATGACCGATACCACCCTTACCGACCGCGCGGTCCTGCGCATTTCCGGCGAAGAGGCACGTCCCTTCCTGCAGGGGCTGCTGACCCGCGACGTGCTGACGCTGAAAGACGGCGAAGCGCGCTGGACCGCGCTGCTGACGCCACAGGGCAAGGCGCTGTTCGACTTCATCCTGTGGGGCGACGACGGCGATATATTGATCGACTGCGAGACGGCGCAGGCCGATGCGCTGGCGAAGCGGCTGACCATTTACCGGCTGCGGCGCAAGGTGGTGATCGCCCGCGACGATTCGCTGGCCGTGCATTGGGCGCTAGACGCGGCCGACAAGCCCTGCGACCCCCGCCTGCCAGAACTGGGCGCGCGCTGGCTGGCGCCGGCGACCGATGGCGACGCCTCCGCCGCGTTCCGCGCCCATCGGCTGTCGCTCGGCATCTTCGAGGGCGCGGCGGAACTGGGGCAGGACCAGACGCTGTGGCTCGAAACCAATGCCGAGGAACTGCACGGCGTCGATTATGACAAGGGCTGCTATGTCGGCCAGGAAAACACCGCCCGCATGCATTATCGCAACAAGGTGAACCGGCGGCTGGTAGCGGTGCCGCTGGAACAGGCCGACGAGAAGCGCCAGCGCGCCGCCCTGCCCGACCTCAACCTGTCGATCGAGCTGCAACGGGTGGAGGCGATCGATCCCGCCACCCTGCCCGCCTGGCTCGCCACCGCGATCGCCGCGCAGGCCGCCGAATGAGGCAATGGCTGCTGGCGCTTGCCTGCGCCTTCACCCTGACCATCCCGGCGCGGGCGGAAACGCCCTGGACACTGATCAAGGCCTATCCGCATGATCCGGCAGCCTTTACCGAGGGCCTCTTCTACCTCGACGGCGCGCTCTATGAGAGCACCGGCCTTGAAGGCCAGTCGGAAATTCGCAAGGTCGCGCTCAAGACCGGCAAGGTCGAGCAGCGCCGCGTGGTCGAGCAGCCCTATTTCGGCGAAGGCATCGTCAACTGGGGCGGCAAGCTCGTCAGCCTGACCTGGCGCCACCGCCAAGGCTTCGTCTGGAAACTGGACGATTTCTCGCCCCTCTCGACCTTCCGCTATGAAGGCGAAGGCTGGGGCCTGACCCAGGATGGCCGATCGATCATCATGAGCGACGGCAGCGCGCAACTGCGCTTCCTCGATCCCGAGACGCTGAGCGAACAGCGCCGCATCACCGTCACCTGGAACGGCCGCGCGGTCGATCGGCTGAACGAACTGGAATGGGTCAAGGGCGAGATCTGGGCCAATGTCTGGTACGACACGAAGATCGCCCGGATCGACCCGCGCAGCGGCGGCGTGATCGACTGGATCGATGTCGCTCCCCTGCGCAAGCAGGCCGGCGTCACCGACAGCGAAGCCGTCGCCAACGGCATCGCCTATGACGCGAAGACCGACCGCGTCTTCATCACCGGCAAGAACTGGCCCAAGCTGTTCGAGATCAGGGTCGGGAATCAAAAATAGCGGCCCCTGGGCAGGGGCCGCTATCGCATCGTCATGACAAGAACCAATTGTAGGGAGGATCAGTCCCCCCACAATTCCTTGAGTTTACCGAAGAAGCCGCTCGATTGCGGGCATTCCTCGCCCGTTTCGGTCTCGCGGAAGGCCTCCAGCAGTTCGCGCTGCTTGGCCGTCAGCCTGGTCGGCGTTTCGACATCGACCTGGACAACCATGTCTCCCTGGCCACGGCCGTTCAGCACCGGCATGCCAGCGCCGCGTTGGCGGATCTGCTTGCCCGACTGGATACCGTTCGGGATCTTGATCTCGTGCCGCTGGCCATCAAGGCCCGGCACTTCGATCACTCCGCCCAGCGCCGCCGTCGTGATGCTGACCGGCACGCGACAGAATAGCGTCGTGCCGTCCCGTTCGAAGATGCTGTGCCGCTTCACATGCAGGAAGATATAGAGATCGCCCGCAGGCGCGCCACGCGCGCCAGCCTCGCCCTCGCCCGACAGGCGAATGCGGGTGCCTTCGTCGACGCCCGCCGGAATATTGACCGACAGCGTCTTGGGCCGATCGACCCGGCCTTCGCCGCGACAGGATTTACAGGGGCTTTCGATCACCTGGCCGGCGCCATGGCAGCTGGGGCAGGTGCGCTCGACCACGAAGAAGCCCTGCTGTGCCCGGACCTGACCATGACCCTGGCAGGTACCGCAGGTCTTGACCCCGGTGCCCGGCTGAGCGCCCGAGCCTTCGCAACTGTCGCAGGCGGCCGAAACCTCGATCTGGATCTCGGTCTTTTTACCATGATAGGCTTCGTCCAGCGAGATTTCGAGATCATAGCGCAGGTCCGCGCCGCGGCGCTGCTGCTGGCGTCCGCCACCACCGCCGCCAAAGCCGGCCTGGCCAAAAATCGTCTCGAAAATATCGCCAAGATCGGAGAAACCACCGGCACCGCCGTGGAATCCGCCACCGCCGCCGCCCTGTTGCTGCTGCTTGAACGCGGCATGACCGAACCGGTCATAGGCCGCCCGCTTCTGCGGATCCTTCAGGCAGTCATAGGCTTCGGAAACGGCCTTGAACTTGGCCTCGCTGTCGGTGCAGCCCCCGGTCTTGTCCGGGTGATATTTCATCGCCAGCTTGCGATAGGCACTCTTGATCGCGGCCCCGTCGGCTGTGCGTTCTACTTCGAGCAGTTCGTAATAGTCGATTTCGGTCGTCATCTCGCCCTCGGCGCGCACGGTCCCCGACCTCGCTCCGAACGGATGCACTGGTCAGAAACCAGCCTGTCCGCCCGAAGCGAAGTCGAGGAGCGTTTCATGGGGCTTACGCCTTGTTGTCGTCCACTTCGGAGAATTCGGCGTCGACGACGCCGTCATCGGCCTTCGGCGCTTCGGCCTCCGGCGAGGCTGCAGCAGCCTGCTCCTTCTCGTAGATCGCCTGGCCCAGCTTCATCGCGACGGTCGCGAGTTCCTGCGCCTTGGCCTTCATGGCTTCGGCGTCGCCGCCTTCGATCGCGCTCTTGGTTTCCGCGATCGCGGCTTCGATCTCGCCCTTCAGCGAGGCGTCGACCTTGTCGCCATGTTCGACCAGCTGCGCTTCGGTGGTGTGGACCAGGCTTTCGGCGTTGTTCTTGGCTTCGGCCGCTTCGCGACGCTTCTTGTCGTCTTCGGCAAAGCGCTCGGCATCCTTGACCATCTGGTCGATGTCGGAGTCGCTGAGGCCGCCCGAGGCCTGGATGCGGATCTGCTGTTCCTTGCCGGTGCCCTTGTCCTTGGCCGACACGTTGACCAGGCCGTTGGCGTCGATGTCGAAGGTGACTTCGATCTGCGGCACGCCGCGCGGTGCCGGCGGGATGCCGACCAGGTCGAACTGGCCGAGGATCTTGTTGTCCGCCGCCATTTCACGCTCGCCCTGGAACACGCGGATGGTCACCGCCTGCTGATTGTCGTCGGCGGTCGAATAGACCTGCGACTTCTTGGCAGGGATGGTGGTGTTGCGGTCGATCATGCGGGTGAACACGCCACCCAGCGTCTCGATGCCGAGGCTCAGCGGAGTCACGTCGAGCAGCAGCACGTCCTTGACGTCGCCCTGCAGAACGCCGGCCTGAATGGCGGCGCCCATGGCGACGACTTCGTCCGGGTTCACGCCGGTGTGCGGTTCCTTGCCGAAGAATTCCTTCACGGCTTCGCGCACCTTGGGCATGCGGGTCATGCCGCCGACCAGGACGACTTCGCTGATCTCGCTGGCGGTGACGCCGGCGTCAGCCATCGCCTTCTTGCAAGGCTCCATGGTGCGCTTGATCAGGTCGGCGACCAGACGCTCCAGATCGGCGCGGGTGATCGTCTTGACGAGATGCTTGGGACCATTCTGGTCAGCGGTGATGAAGGGCAGGTTGACCTCGGTCGACTGAGCCGAGGACAGCTCGATCTTCGCCTTTTCGGCTGCTTCCTTCAGACGCTGGAGGGCCAGCTTGTCCTTGGTGAGGTCGATGCTCTCGGCCTTCTTGAAGTCTTCGGCGAGATACTGGACCAGCTTGGCGTCGAAATCTTCACCACCCAGGAAAGTGTCGCCGTTGGTCGACTTCACTTCGAACACGCCGTCGCCGATCTCCAGGATCGAGATGTCGAAGGTGCCGCCGCCAAGGTCATAGACGGCGATGGTCTTGCCGTCCTGCTTGTCGAGGCCATAGGCGAGCGCGGCCGCGGTCGGCTCGTTGATGATGCGCAGCACTTCCAGACCGGCGATCTGGCCGGCATCCTTGGTCGCCTGGCGCTGGGCGTCGTTGAAGTAGGCGGGCACGGTGATGACCGCCTGCGTCACGGTTTCGCCCAGATAGCTCTCGGCGGTTTCCTTCATCTTCTGCAGGATGAAGGCGCTGATCTGCGACGGGCTATATTCCTCGCCACCCGCCTTGACCCAAGCGTCTCCGTTCGGCCCCTTGGCGATGTCATAGGGAACGAGTTCCATGTCCTTCTTGGTCATGGGATCGTCGAAGCGGCGGCCGATCAGGCGCTTCACCGCGAAAATCGTGTTGTCCGGATTGGTGACAGCCTGGCGCTTGGCCGGCTGGCCGATCAGGCGTTCGCCATCCTTGGCGAAGGCGACGATCGACGGCGTGGTGCGCGCACCTTCCGCATTTTCGATAACCTTGGGCTTGCCGCCATCCATCACAGCGATGCAGCTGTTGGTCGTGCCAAGATCGATACCGATAACTTTTGCCATTTGTGTCCTCTTTGAACCCCAAAATATATTCAGCGGTTGACGGCCCAATACCTCACGTAAGCGCCAAGGCAAGGCCGGTTTGCGCAAGGGATATAGGCGCGCTTTCGCTTGGCACAAGGATCGGGGACGATTAGTCAGCTATTGACCGGAAACGAGACAGTCACGGAGCCCAAGTCCATGCGTGCGCCCTTTGCCCTTATCACCCTTGCCGCGCCGCTGGCCCTCGCCGGCTGCGGCGACCCTGCGCCCAGCTATGTCGACCAGGCCTGGGTCCGGCTGTCGCCCAACAAGGACACGCCGTCGGCGGGCTATTTCGTGGCCCATGGCGGCGATGCCGGGGTGCAGTTGCGCGGGGTGATGACCGACTATGCGCTCAAGGTCGAGATGCATGAGAGCGTCGGCAAGGACGGCATGGTGTCGATGCAGCCGATCGAGAGCGTCGATGTGCCCGCCAAGGGCACGGTGGCCTTCGCGCCGGGCGGCAAGCATCTGATGATCTGGGGCGTCAACGATACCGCGATCAGCCGCGGCAAGATGCAGCTCACCTTCCTGATGTCGAACGGCGACCGGTTGCTGGTCGATGCGGTGATCCGCAAGCCCGACGGCAGCGCACCGGCGGCCCCTGCTGCGGGCAATGCGACGGACGAGCATAAGGCGCATTGACCAGCCGTCCGCTGACACTTGAGGAGGCCGCGCTCGCCCGGACGATGTTCGGCGACGCGATCGCCTATGACCGGGTGCGCGTCCACAACCGGAAATGGTGGCCGTTCCAGCCGCGCGGCGTGACCATGGCCCCCGACGGCGACCTGTGGTTTCATCCCGAAGGCGGCCTCTTCTGCGACGATTTCTGCGCCAGCCCGCTCAGCCTGCGGGGCCTGTTCATCCATGAAATGGCCCATGTCTGGCAGGCGCAGCGATCGGGCAAATATTGGCTGCCGCTGATGCGTCACCCCTTTTGCCGCTATGATTATGCGATCGAGCCGGGCAAGCCCTTCGCCCGCTACGGCATCGAGCAGCAGGCCGAGATCGTCCGCCATGGCTTCATCCTGCGCCAGGGCGGCCGGGTGGAAGGCAAGCCGGGGATCGAGGTTTATGAGGCGCTGTTGCCGTTTGCTTTGACCTGATCGCCCCCTCACCCACCATGGCCGCTGCGACAGCCATCCGTGACGACGCTGCGGCTGAGCGAGGTGGTGGAGAAGATGTCGGCTTCGGGCAGGCTGTGGCTGTAGGTGAGGACCGCGCTGGTCAGCCGTTCGGTCTCGTCACCATTGGCATCATGGATCGTCGCCGCGATGATCGCGCCGTCGTCGAGCACATCATAGGTGCGCAGATTGCCGTCATCGGCCACCGCGATGCGGGATACAGGCCCATAGCGACCGCCAGTCTCCCGCCCCAGAAACTCCTTAGCGACCAGCTTGCGGTTGGCATCGACGCCACAGGCGGCGGCCGCGAGTGACGGCGAAGTTGACACCTCTCCGGTACGGACGTCGAGATGCTGCGCCTCACCCGTGGCGCAATTGGCGACGATGCGGTCGCGCGGGGTTTCGACCCGGTGACGGTCGCCCTGATGATATTCCGCCGCCCATTCCTTGAGCTGCACCTCCTCGCTGGGCGTCACCACATTCCAGGTGCAGACCGCATATGTCGCTTTCGTTGTCCGCGTCAGCGCCAGCACCGCGTCCACATCTTCGGGCGGGGCCGCAGCCGTCAGCAACAAGGGCAGCAGGATCAGTCCCTGACGTCCAACAGGTTTCCGCATCGCCGGCACCTCCTTGATCGATCGGCACCCAAGCTAGAGCCTGATCGCGCGCTGGCAATGGGCAAAGAAAAAGGGCGGACCAGATGGCCCGCCCTCTTCAGATTTCCGGCATGATGCCAGAGGCTTAGTATACGCGCGCCTTTGGCTTGATATACTCGGCCTCGTCGGTCATCGTGTAATCGTGGACCGGACGATAATCGAGCGTCACCTTGCCGTTCGAACCACCCCAGCCTTCGAACCAGCTGATGGTGTGCTTCATCCAGTTTTCGTCGTCGCGGTTCGGGAAATCCTCATGCGCATGGGCGCCGCGCGATTCCTTACGGGCCTCGGCGCCTTCCATCGTGCAGATGGCCTGGCTCATGAGATTGTCCAGTTCCAGCGTCTCGATCAGGTCGGTGTTCCAGATCAGCGAACGGTCGGCGATCTTGACGTCCTGAAGGCGCTTGTTGACCGCCTGCATCTTGACGACGCCATCGGCCAGCAATTCGCTGTCGCGGAACACGGCAGCATGCTTCTGCATGGTGCGCTGCATGTCCATGCGGATGTCTGCGGTCGAGGTGGTGCCGTTGGCGTTGCGGTAGTGATCGAGGCGCGACAGCGCCAGATCGGCCGCATTGGCCGGCAGCGGCTTGTGCGGGGTGTTGGGCTTCAGATTGTCCTTGAGGAACAGGCCGGTCGCGCGGCCGAACACGACAAGGTCGATCAGCGAGTTGGAGCCGAGGCGGTTCGCGCCATGGACCGACACGCAGGCCGCTTCGCCGACCGCGAACAGCCCCGGCACCACGACTTCGGGATCGTCGCCGACCTTCGTCACCACCTGGCCATGATAGTTACAGGGGATGCCGCCCATATTGTAATGGACCGTCGGGGTCACGGGCAGCGGCTGGCGGGTCAGGTCGACACCGGCAAAGATCTTGCCGCTTTCGGTGATGCCCGGCAGGCGCTCGGCCAGAACCTTGGGGTCGATATGGTCGAGGTGCAGGAAGATATGATCCTTGTGCTCGCCGACGCCACGACCCTCGCGCATTTCCATCGCCATCGAGCGCGACACGACGTCACGCGACGCCAGATCCTTCGCCGACGGGGCATAGCGTTCCATGAAACGCTCGCCTTCGGAATTGGTGAGGTAGCCGCCTTCGCCGCGCGCGCCTTCGGTGATCAGCACGCCCGCGCCATAGATGCCGGTCGGGTGGAACTGGACGAACTCCAGATCCTGCAGCGGCAGGCCGGCGCGCAGCACCATGCCGCCGCCGTCGCCGGTGCAGCTATGGGCCGAGGTGGCCGAGAAATAGGCGCGGCCATAGCCACCGGTCGCCAGCACGACGGCATGGCTGCGGAAGCGGTGGATGCTGCCATCTTCCATGCAGATGGCGATGACGCCACGGCATTCCTTGCCGTTCGGGCCATCTTCCATGATCAGGTCGATGGCGAAATATTCGATGTAGAAGTCGGCGTCATACTTCAGGCTCTGCTGATACAGAGCGTGCAGCATGGCGTGGCCGGTACGGTCGGCGGCGGCGCAGGTGCGCTGCACCGGCGGGCCGGCGCCCATATTCTGCATGTGGCCGCCGAAGGGACGCTGATAGATGGTGCCGTCCTGGTTGCGGCTGAACGGCACGCCGGCATGTTCCAGCTCGATCACGGCCGCCGGCGCTTCGCGCACCATATATTCGATCGCGTCCTGGTCGCCCAGCCAGTCCGACCCCTTGACGGTGTCGTACATGTGCCAGGTCCAGTGGTCGGGGCTGTTGTTGCCGAGCGAGGCGGCAATGCCGCCCTGCGCCGCCACGGTGTGACTGCGGGTCGGGAACAGCTTGGTGATGCAGGCGGTCTTGAGACCCGCTTCGGCGCTGCCCATGGTGGCGCGCAGGCCCGAGCCGCCGGCACCCACGACGACGGTGTCGTAGGTATGGTCGATGATCTTGTAGGCTTCGCTCATTACTTGACGACCCCGATGAAGGCGATCTTGGCGATCGCGAAGACGCCCGCGGCAGCGCCGGCATAGGCATAGAAGTTCAGCAGCAGCATCGAGAAGAAGGCCAGCCCCTTGTCGTGGACATAGTCCTCCAGCATGACCTGCATGCCCAGACGCAGATGCATGAAGATGCTGACGATCATCAGCATCAGCGGCACGGCGACCAGCGGATTGTGAATCCAGTTGACCACGCTCTCATAATCGAGGCCGGGCAGCGCGATCAGGCTGAACAGCAGCCACAGCACCAGCAGCAGATTGCCTACGGCGGTGTAGCGCTGGGCCAGCCAGTGATGCGCGCCATGCTTGGCCGAGCCAAGACCGCGGACGCGGCCGATTCCGGTTCCGGTACCCATCAGAATTTCCCCAGGCAGATCGCGGCCCAGAAGGCGGCGGTAGCGATCGTCGACAGCACGAAGGTCAGGATCGACCAGGTCTTGCTGGTCTTGAGGTCATAGCCCGCCCCCATGTCGAGCACGAAGTGACGCAGACCCGAGAAGAGGTGCTGGAAGAAGAACCAGGACAGACCCGCCATGACGAGATAGCCGATCGGCGAGGTCGCGCAGGTGACGAAGGTGGCATAGGCTTCCGGGCCGGTCGCAGCGGCCATCAGCCACCAGATGAGGCCAAGAGCGCCTGCAGTGGCCAGGCCATTGCCCGTCACGCGGTGAATGATGGAGACGGCCATTGCCGGCCCCCATTTCCAGATCGTCAAATGCGGCGAGAGCGGCCGGCTGTTGGTTCGCGCCATGTCTACCCTGGTCCCTGCTATGTCCTTTGAGTCCGCTCCCCTTAGGAGCGAAGACGCCGGAGGGCAAGCCGCGCCGACCAAGTCGATGAGGCCGTCCAAATAAGAAGTGATTAACCAAATGGCGCTATCACCGCCTGGTTCGTCCTGACACCAATTGGGGTTCTGCAATCCATGACTTCCGCCACCACGCCCAGGAACGCCATCGCCCAGATGCTGGCCGAAGTGGACCCCCGCGGCGATCTGGCCCGCGGCATGGCCGAAATCGAGCAACTGGTCGGCGACGATGCGGTTGTCGCGGCCCGCACCTTCTTTTCCACCTATATGGACAGTTCGGGCCTCAAGAGCCGGCTGCAGCCCACGACGCTGGCGAAGATCGAGACCGCCGCACATGAATATGTGCGCCAGAAGCTGCGCCATTACAGCGCCGGCGACTGGGCGCTGTCCTCCACCGCCTGCGTCCGCCACGCCCGCAAGCACGGCATTTCCGTGCGCGGCGTGCTGCTGCCCGTTGCCGCCGCCAACGAAAAGCTGACCGACCTCATCTGGGAACGCGCGCCTGACGACGCCACCCGCCGCCGGCTGGTCGACATCATGGCGCAGGCCGGCATGGTCGATGCCGGCCTGATGGCCAATGTGATCGCGATCGACGATGCCGAAAGCCAGCGCAATGCCCGCCAGCAGTTCGGCGTCCTGTTCGAGCAGCGCATCATGGGCGAGATCGACGGCGCGTCGCAGCTGGGCGAATCGCTGCGCGAACAGGCCAAGGATGCCTCCGCCGCGACCCGCGGCATGCTGGGCAAGGCATCGGAAGTCGCCGCCGCCGCCGAACAATCCGCCCTTGCGATGCGCGAGGCCGCTCGCACCTCGGCCGGCCTGATCCGTGCAATCGAGGACGCCCGCACCGAAGTGGAAAGCGCCGCCGAAGTGGCGCAGCGCGCCGCGTCGCAATCCGGCGATGCCGTTTCCATGTCGGCCACCCTGTCGGACCATGCCAAGTCGATCGAATCGATCCTGGGCCTGATCCGCGACATTGCCGGCCAGACCAATCTGTTGGCGCTCAACGCCACGATCGAGGCGGCCCGTGCGGGTGACGCCGGTCGCGGCTTTGCCGTCGTCGCGCAAGAGGTGAAGAGTCTGGCCAACCAGACCGCCCGCGCCACCGACGAGATTGCCGGTAAGATCGGCGCCATCCAGGCATCTACCCGCCAGTCCGTCGAGACCAACGAGCGCATCCGCGACACGGTGGGCGAAGTGCAGGCCAGTGCCCAGCGCATCCGCCACGCGATGGATGCCCAGGCACAGACGGTGACGATGATCACCGCAGCCGTCGATGAGACCGCCCTTGCCGCCGACTCGATGTCGACCACCATTTCCGCGATCCGCCAGGACACCGAAGTGGTCGCGTCGGAAATCGACCAACTGGAACGCGGCTTCATGAGTGTCGAGGGCAAGCTGTCCAGCCTGCGGCACGCCTCCAGCGACTTCGGTCGCCAGGTCGCCTGAGACTGGGCTGAGGCCGGGCTGCAAATAGCGTCTTTCTGCGCTTCCGGTGCTCACGTGCTTCAAGCACGTTCCGCGCCGGTTCTCGAAAGTCACTATTTTCGCTCCGGCCTGAGCCCAATCTGACAATTGCCAGATGCTTCCCCTCTTCCCTCTGCTGGTCTAAAGGCGGCGGCATGAATGATGTCGCTGCGCCAGCCGCCCAGAGCTGGAAAGTCACCCTGCCCTGCACCCGCGCCGAAGCGGAGGCGCTGGACGGGGACATCGCCGCCTTCGCCCTGATGGAGCATCCGCCGGTGCTGATGACCAGCGAGGCGGAGCCGGACGACGAGAATAAGTGGCAGCTCGACGCCTATTTCGAAGGCAAGCCAAGTCCGGCCGCGATCAAGCTGCTCAAGACCCTGGTGCCCAGCGCATCGGGCATCAAGCCGCAGGTGGAAGCGCTGCCCGACGAGGATTGGGTGACGATGAGCCAGCAGGGGCTGGAACCCGTCACCGCCGGCCGATTCCATGTGCGCAATGTCGCCAGCGACCCCGAACAGCCCGGCCATGTCAATTTCCTGATCGAGGCGAGTCGCGCCTTTGGCACCGGCCAGCATGAGACCACCGCCGGCTGCCTGGCGATGATCGACCGGATGCGCAGCGTCGGCATGCGCTTCCGCAATGTCGCCGATATCGGCACCGGCACCGGCCTGCTCGCCTTTGCCGCGATGACATTATGGCCGCGCGCCTATGCGATTGCCTCCGACATCGATCCGGTGGCGGTCGACATCAGCCGGGAAAATGCCGTGGCGAACGGCATTGCCCTGGGCGCCGGGGCTGGCCAGTTGGCGCTTTGCACCGCCGCCGGCGTGGATCATCCCGCGCTGGTCGGGCGCGCACCCTATGATCTGCTGATCGCCAATATCCTGGCCGGGCCGCTGATCGAACTGGCGCCCTCGCTCTGCGCACTGGTGGAGGATGGCGGCACGATCGTGCTCGCCGGCCTGCTCAACGAACAGGCCGATGCGGTGATCGCCGCCTATCGCGCGCAGGGCATGCGCCTCGCCGAGCGCAGCGATCGCGGTCATTGGCCGACGCTGCGCCTGCGCAAGCGCCCCCAGATCGGCTGGAAGCGGCCGCGCCGGATCAATGCCGCCGCGCGTGGCGAAGCCCCCGGCTTCGGCAGCATCTGACTTTTCGACTTATCCACAGGAGACGCTTTCATGGTCCTCACCCGTCAGACTCTCATCCATGACGGTCCGGGCGGCCCGTTCGAAAGCGTCGCCGTGGTCGACGATGCCGCCGCCGGCCCGCTGCCGGGCATCCTGCTGGTTCCCAACGTTCTGGGCACCAAGGAAGCCGACTTCCTCTATGCGGAGAAGGTCGCGGCGCTGGGCTATGCGGTGCTGGTCGCCGACGTCTTCGGCCAGGGCAAGCGCACCACCCGCGAAGATCCCGACGCCGGGCGCTATATGAACGAACTCAACGCCGACCGCGCGCTGTTGCGTGACCGGATGCTGGGCGTCCATGCGCTGCTCAAGGATATGTCGGCGGTCGATGCCGCACGCACGGCCGCGATCGGCTTCTGCTTCGGCGGCAAATGCCTGCTCGACCTGGCTCGGGCTGGCGCCGACATTGCCGGCGGAGTCAGCTTCCACGGCGTCTATGAGGCGCCCCCCTTCCCCAACGCCCGGATCACTGCCAAGCTGCTGGTCTGCCATGGCTGGGAAGATCCGATCGCCCCGCCCGAAGCGACCGTCGGCCTGGCGAAGGAACTGACCGAGGCGGGCTGCGACTGGCAGATTCATGCCTATGGCCATACCGGCCACGCCTTCACCGACGAGAGCGTCCATATGCCCGAAAAGGGGCTGGCCTATAGCGCCGACGCCGACCGCCGCAGCTTCCGCGCGATGGTGAATTTCCTTGAGGAACTGTTCGGCTAAACTGCGAGCAGCCGCTCCACCGCTGCCGCGATCGCGAACAGGCGCTGGTCCTGCCCGGCCCGCGCCATCAGCATCAGGCCGACCGGCAGGCCGCTCTCGCGCGGCAACGGCAGGGAAATGGCGCACAGGTCGAAGCTGTTGCCAAGGCCGGTATTGCGCAGCAGCAGCCGGTTGCGGGCGACGAAAGCGTCGACATTCTCCACCTCTGCCTCAGTCGGCGCGACGATCGGCGTGGTCGGCAGGACGAGGATGTCCAGTCCGGTCAGGCGCGCGTCCATCGACCGCACCAGCGCGGCACGCTCCGCCAGCATCTGCCGGTGGCGTTCGGGCGTCACGTCACGGCCCGCCTGCATCCGTGCCAGCACGATCGGATCGAAATCCTGCGCACGGGTCGCGATTCGATCGCGGTGGATGGCATAGGCCTCGACCGAGGCGATCGGCACCGGCGACTGGAGCGCCTGCATCGCATCGAATTGCGGAAAGACTTCGTCGCTGAGCGTCACGCCCGCCTTGCCCAACCGCGCCAGCGCATCGGCGAAACGCGCCGCGACGGTCGCGTCCAGATCGGCCAGCGGCAGGCCCTGCGGAATGCCGGCGCGCAGCCCCTTGAGCGGCGCGATATCGAGCGGCCGCGCCGCTTCTCCGGCCAGGATCGCATCGGTGCGGAAACAGGCGTCCACGCTGGTCGCGATCGGCCCGATCGAATCGAGCGTGGGCGACAGCGGGAAGGCGCCGTCGGCCGGCACCCGCGCCTTGGTCGGCTTGTAACCGACAACGCCGCACAGCGCGGCGGGGATGCGGCAGGAACCACCGGTATCGGTGCCGATCGCGATCTCGCACATGGCATCGGCCACCGCGACGCCGCCGCCACTGGTCGATCCGCCCGGCACGCGGGTCCGGTCGGCCGGATTGCCCGGCGTGCCATAATGGGGATTGGCGCCGACGCCGGAAAAGGCGAATTCGACCATGTTGGTCTTGCCGACGATCACCGCGCCGGCCTGCTTCAGCCGGGCGACGACGGGCGCATCGGCTGTGGCGGGCGGCGCGTCGGCCAGGATCAGCGAACCGGCGCGAGTCGGCTCGCCCGCGACATCGAACAGATCCTTGATGCTGACGATCGCGCCGTCGATCGGCGAGAGGGGCGAACTGTCGCGGGCATCGGCCGCGTCCGCCGCCCGCGCGCTGTCCGCATAGAGGGTGAGGTAGGTGCGCTTGCCCTCCCCCGCCGGGTCGGCGATGCGCGCGAGCGCTGCTTCCAGCCGCTCGCGCGACGGGCGGGATTTGGCGATGGCCGGGGCGCCGACCATGCCGAGCGCCATGGCGCCACCGGCGCCGTGCAGGATCGTCCGTCGCGTCACGCCGCCATTCCCCATTTATTGCCCCCGATCAGCCCGGTCAGATATCCTCGATCATCTCCGCCAGCACCGCCAGGCAATCCTTGCCGAGCTGCGCCGAACGGGCCGGCGACCAGCCGAAATCGGCGTCGGGCAGATCGTCATTATCCTTGAACGGCATTTCCAGCGTCATCGCGACCGCGCCGAAGCGTTCGGCCAGCTGGTTGGTCGACATGGCGAGATTGGCCTTGCCGCCGCTCGCCACCGGATAACCGAGGCGCGTCTGGAAATCGGGCGTGCGGGCCGCCAGCGTGTCGCGATAGCGATGATAGAGCGAGAGTTGCCGGTCGGTGATCGAGGGAATGCCCTCGAAGCCGGCCAGGAACACCGCCGGAATCGCCTCGTCGCCATGCACGTCCATGGCGAAATCGACGCCGGTCTCGTCCATCGCGGCGCGGACCAGATAGACTTCCGGGCTCTTGTCCATCGACGGCTCATGCCATTCGCGGTTGAGATTGATGCCCGCCGCATTGGTGCGCAGATGACCGCGCCGGCTGCCGTCCGGATTCATGTTGGGGACGATGTGGAAGGTCGCCTTCTGACGCAGATAGCGCGCCACCGCGTCCTCATCATCGGTCAGCCGCTCCAGCGCGCCTTCCATCCACCATTCGGCCATGCTCTCGCCGGGATGCTGGCGGGCATAGAGCCAGACATTCTTGGGGCCTTCGCCGACGCTCAGCATGTCGAGCGGCTGGCCGTCCAAGGTCAGGCCGAGTTCGCGATGCTCGACGCCTGGCTGGCAGGCGGCCCAGGCGACCAGGTCATGATGGCGTTCCATCGAATAGGGCGCGAAATAGGCGAGCCAGACGGCATTGCTGTCGGGCGAGAGGCGGATGGTCAGCGTGCCGTCGGCATAATCGGTATCGGCTTGCAGCCAATTCTCGCGATCCTCGCTCATCCGCGCCTTGTAGCCCGGCCAGCCGTCCGGATAGGCCGACCCCGCGCAATTGACGATCGCCAGTTCCACCTCCCGTCCGGCGGCGCCCGCCAGACGGAAATGGAACCATTGATAGAAGTCGCTGTCCTTGTCCTTGACGATTTCCAGCTCGGCGCGGACGCCTGCGGGACTGTCGGTGATGGAAAGAACGCGGATGTTGCCGCTGTCGAAGGCGCTCGAAATGGAGATGGTCATTTGACCGTTATAGTGCGCCCGGATTCGCCCGGATAGCCCCCGAGGAGGGCAGCAGCGAGCTTTTGCGCGACGGCGCGCGGCTGCGATTCGGGCGTGCCTTCACGCGATTCGGTCGAGGCGCGGCCTTCCCAGATGGCGGCCTGATCGCTGCGACGGCGAATCTGGATCTGCAATTCGGTGGAAACGATATCCTTGGGCTTGCCCGACAGGTTGATGCCGACGCCCAGCCCCAGGCCGGAATAGCCGCCACTGCCCAGCGCCCCGCCAACGCCCACGCTGACCGGCTTGTCATTGCGCGCGGTGCCGGTCGGACGGAAGCTGCGGCGGAATCCGACCAGCGCGACATAGTCGCTGCCGGCATCGCCCGCATTGGTGAAACCGACGCGCTGCAGTTCCTGGCTCACCGCGCCGGCATAGGTGCGAAATTCCAGGCCAACGTCCGGATTGCCGGGGATTTCCTGCACCGCAATCGATCCGGTCTGTGCCGGGCTGCCATTGTGGAATCGCGTCACCTCCACCGACGGCACCGTCGCGCAGGCGGCGAGCGACAGGGCAAGGCAGGAGGAGAGGATGATCTGTTTCAACATGCGATTGCACTCCAACGGGACTATGTCCAACACGACACCGGCATAGCATTCCCTTCCAACGGGTGAAGCCATGACTTGGCTGCATGCAGGATGAACGGTGGCAAAAGGCGGTGGCCTACCCTTGACTTTCGGCCGCCCCCCCCATAGGGGCTGCGCTTCGATTTTTCCAATCAGACATGATTCCAGAAGGCTGACAATGAAGATCCGCAACTCGCTCAAGTCGCTCAAGGGCCGCCACCGGGACAACCGCGTGATCCGTCGTCGTGGCCGGACCTACGTGATCAACAAGACCAACCGTCGCTTCAAGGCCCGCCAGGGCTAAACAGCGCGGACGGATCGGCTCGCCGATCCTCCGGACCTTCCAAAGGTCTTATTGAGCGCCCGATCCCATGGATCGGGCGCTCAACGTGTTGGCCGCGCATTTCCAGCGAATCGATTCGGCTACCCAACAAAAAGGCGCGGCAACCCGGATGGGCCGCCGCGCCGAATCGGTCGAGCGTGGAGAATCAGGCCTCGTCGCGCCCCTTCAACTCATCGCCGCGCACGGTCGCGACATGCAGCACGTTGGTCGAGCCGGGCGTCCCAAAGGGCACGCCGGCCAGCACCACGATCTTGCCACCCTTGACCGTCATGTCATGGCGCAGCGCCATGCGGCGCGCCTTGCCGATCATTTCCTCGAAGGTGCCGATATCCTTGGTGCGGATCGCATGGACGCCCCAGGTCAGGCCCAGCTTGCGCGCGGTATCGGATCGCGGCGTCAGCGCCAGGATCGGCGCGGACGGCCGCTCACGTGCCACGCGGCGCACGGTGCTGCCCGACGAGGTGAAGCAGGTGATGACGCTGGCACCCACAACCGGCACGATGCCGGCGGTCGCTTCCGCCAGGGCGTCGGCGGTGGTCGGATCAGGCCGTGTTTCGGTAAAGTGCAGCCGCGCGAAATAGCCCGGATCGCGCTCCACGCTATGGGCGATGCTGTCCATCATCGACACCGCCTCGACCGGCCAGTCGCCCGCCGCCGTCTCGGCCGACAACATGATAGCGTCGGCGCCGTCATAGACCGCCGTCGCCACGTCCGACACTTCGGCGCGAGTCGGGGTCGGCGCCTTGATCATCGATTCGAGCATCTGGGTTGCGACCACAACCGGACGGCCCATGCGACGTGCGGTGGCGACGATCTGCTTCTGCAGTGGCGGCACCGCCTGCGGCGGCAATTCGACGCCGAGATCACCGCGCGCGACCATCACGCCGTCGGCCATCTCGATAATCTCCTCCAGCCGCTGCACGGCCGAGGGCTTCTCGATCTTCGCCATCAGCGCGCCATGGCCGCCCATCAGCTTGCGCGCTTCAGCGAGATCCTCGGGCCGCTGCACGAAGCTCAAGGCGATCCAGTCACAACCCTGATCGACCGCGAAGCTGAGGTCGCGGCGATCCTTGTCGGTGAGCGCCGGCACCGGAACGACCACGTCGGGCACATTCACGCCCTTGCGGTTCGACAGCGTGCCGCCGATTTCGACGACAGTGTCGATTCGCGTGTCGGTGACTGCCTTCACCCGCAGCACCAGCTTGCCGTCGTCCAGCAGCAGTCGGGTTTCGGGGACCAGCGCAGCATAGATTTCAGGATGCGGCAGGTTGACGCGCTGGACCGTGCCCGGCGTGTCGTCGCGATCGAGGATGAACGAGGCGCCGGTTTCCAGCACCACCAGCCCCTTCTCGAACGTGCCCACGCGCAATTTCGGCCCCTGAAGGTCGGCCAGGATCGTGGTCGGCCGGGCGAATTCCTTTTCCAGTTCGCGAATCGTCGCGATGCGAGCGGCATGATCCTCATGCGCGCCATGGCTCATATTGACTCGAAAGGCGTCAGCACCCGCGACAAACAAGGCGCGGATCATCTCTGCGCTCTCGCTGGCGGGGCCGAGGGTCGCGAGAATGCGAACCTTGCGCGAGCGGGGCGGTAGTCGTGTCATGTCTTCTCCTGGCCGTATTGATCGCCTCTGGCTTGCCAGGGCGTCGTTATCGATTATCCGTGCTGCACGACAGGATGATGTAGATTAAGCGAAAGGTTCCGCCTGTGTCCGCTACCATACTCAGTGACGCCGTCGCTGCAACCGCCTTCCGCCGCCTGATGGCGCATTTGCAGCACCGCACCGATGTGCAGAATATCGATCTGATGGGCACCGCGGGTTTCTGCCGCAACTGCCTGGCCGACTGGATTGCCGAGGCGGACGGGACTTTGACCCGCGACGAGGCCCGCGAGATCGTCCATGGCATGCCCTTTGCCGAGTGGAAGGCCCGCCATCAGAGCGAGGCGACGCCCGAGCAGATCGCAAAGATGCAGGAGAGTGTGGCGAAGAACGCGGACAACCATTAGCCCTTGATCGCTTCAGGCTGAATCGGCCTGAAGCGTGAATCAAGGTCTAAAATTAAAAGATAGAGACTGATTCACGGTATCGGCGGAGGCGCAAAGCGCTTCCACCTCAACCGATCAGGCTTTAGGAGCGTCCGCCAACCGATTCACACTGACACGGAGATTCCCATGAGCGAGGGCAATATCGCAGCCGACCAGTTGCGCCTTCTGATCGAGCGCATCGAGCGCCTGGAAGAAGAAAAGAAGGGCATCGGCGACGACATCAAGGACGTCTATCTGGAAGCCAAGGCGACCGGTTACGACCCCAAGATCATGCGCCAGATCATCCGCCTGCGTAAGATGCAGCCGCATGACCGCCAGGAAATGGAAGCGATCCTGCAGACCTATCTGTCCGCGCTGGGCATGGAATAAGGCGGACACCGCCTGATTCCCGACCGGTGCATGCCACCGGACCTTGCCGAGGGGTGCTGTCGACCTACATCTGGTCCAGCCCCCTCGCGCCAGGGGCGCCACAAAAGAGAGGACGCCCTTTATGACCGACATCATCGTCAGCACCACCAGCCGCCTGGAAGGCCGACCTGCCCAGGATTATCTGGGCATCGTCACCGGCGAAGTGATCGTCGGCGCCAACCTGTTCCGCGACCTGTTCGCCAGCGTGCGCGACATCGTCGGCGGCCGATCGGGCGCCTATGAGGATGTGCTGCAGCGCGCCCGCAGCGAGGCGATCGAGGAGATGCAGGGCAATGCCCGCAAGCTGGGCGCCAATGCCATCGTCGGCGTCGATCTCGACTATGAAGTGATCGGCGCCAACGGCTCGATGCTGATGGTCTCCGCCTCGGGCACCGCGATCCGCTACTGATCGCCGCGCCCCGGCTATCCTCTAGCGTTGCAGGATGGCCACGCGCTCGCTAGAGAGCGCGCTTCGGTTTCACAGAAAATGTCAGGAGAAGGCCGTGGCCGGCCATTCCAAATTCAAGAACATCATGCATCGCAAGGGTGCGCAGGACAAGAAGCGCTCGTCGATGTTCTCCAAGCTGTCGCGCGAAATCACCGTCGCGGCCAAGATGGGCATGCCCGATCCGGACATGAACCCGCGCCTGCGCCTGGCGGTCAACGCCGCCAAGGCCCAGTCGATGCCCAAGGACAATATCCAGCGCGCGATCGACAAGGCGATCGGCGGCGACATGGAGAATTACGAGGAAATCCGCTACGAGGGCTATGGCCCCGGCGGCGTCGCCATCATCGTCGAGGCACTGACCGACAACCGCAACCGCACCGCGACCAATGTCCGCACCGCCTTTGCCAAAAATGGCGGCAACCTGGGCGCGTCGGGCGCGGTTAGCCATGGCTTCGACCGCCTGGGCCTCATCACCTATCCCGCCAGCGCCGGCGATGCCGACGCCGTGTTCGAAGCCGCGCTGGAAGCGGGGGCAGACGATGTCTCGTCGAACGAAGACGAGCATGAGATCTGGACCGCGATGGACGCGCTGCACGAAGTCGCCAAGGCGCTGGAGGCCAAGCTGGGTCCGGCAGAGGGCGCCAAGCTCGCCTGGAAGCCGCAGACCACGCTGGAAGTCGACGAAGCCAATGCCGCAACGCTGCTGAAGCTGGTCGATACGCTGGAAGATGATGACGACGTCCAGACCGTCTGGGGCAATTACGAAGTGTCCGACGCGGTGCTGGAGAAGCTGGGCTAAGATGCCCGGCTTCCGTTCGCTTCGGGCGAGGTCGCGCAGTGCCGATGCGCGCCGGTCTTGCCCGATGCGAGCGACCCCGCACCCATGATCATACTTGGCCTCGACCCCGGCCTTGGCACCACTGGCTGGGGCCTGATTGCCGCCGATGGCAATCGCCTGACCCATGTCGGCAACGGCCAGATCAAGACCGACAGCGCGATGTCGCTGGCGACGCGGCTGATGGCGCTCGACCTGGCGCTGACCGACCTCATCCTCGAACATCGGCCCGATGGCGCGGCGGTCGAGGAGGTGTTCGTCAACGTCAATCCGCAATCGACGCTGAAGCTGGGCCAGGCGCGCGGCGTCATCCTGCTGAACGCCGCGCGTTCGGGCATGGAGGTCGGCGAATATGCCGCCCGGCTGGTCAAGAAATCGGTCGTCGGCGTCGGCAATGCGTCGAAGGACCAAGTCCATGCCATGGTCCAGCGGCTGCTGCCCGGCGCGAAGATCGTCGGGTCGGACGCCGCCGATGCCCTTGCGGTGGCGATCACCCATGCCCATCATCTGGCCAGCGCCCGGCGGATGCCGGCGCGCTGACCTGCCATCGGAGACCATCGCGACCATGACCGACCTGCCCCACGCCCGCTACATCATCGTCCCGCATGACGGCGCGTGGAAGATTAACCTCAACAACAGCTATTACGGCCCCTTCGCGACGCAGCAGGCGGCGATCGACAGCGCCACCGAAACGGCGAAGAAGGCGGCGGCAGGCGGCTATCCGGCATCGGTCCTGCTGATGAACGGCACCGCATTCGACACCGCCTGGACCAGCATCGAAAACGACGACACCTGATTTTTACATATTTCGGGAACTCTTCGTCCCTTTCCGCATTTATCGACACCAGCATAAGCGGGCGCAGGGATGAGCAAGAAAATTCTGATCGTCGAGGACGAGATTTTCGTCGCGTTGGAAATCGAACAGATTGTGCAGGATGCCGGCTTCGATGTCGGCGGCATCGCGGCCGACCGCGAGGCGGCCTTGGCAGCCGCAGAATCCTGTGACATCGCTTTGGTCGATCTCAACCTGCGCGACGGTCCGACCGGCCCGGCCATCGGCATGGAGCTGGCCAGCCGCTTCGGCATCAAGGTGATCTATGTGACCGCCAATCCGGCGCAAATCGGGACAGCCGCGATCGCAGCGCTGGGCGTCGTTACCAAGCCTTTCCGCGCGCAAAGCATCGCCCAGACCGTCCTGCTGGCAGCGACCGACACGCCGGACCTGACCAGCGCCGACATCGCCGGCTTTACGCCCTTCCCGCCGCCCCGCGATGCAGTGATCGGCGCGGTATCCACAGGCTGAGCCTGGCCCCTTCCGGGTGCCATTCGCGTTCCAGCCGGCCGCCAAGCTGACGCTCGACGCTGAGCGCGATCAGGCGACTGCCAAAACCTTCGCTTGCCACGGGCGTGACCACCGGTCCGCCTTCTTCACGCCAATCGAGGCGGACATCTTCGCCATCATTCGCCACATGCAATGCGACATGGCCAGTCGCGGTCGACAGCGCGCCATATTTGGCCGCATTGGTCGCCAATTCATGAAACAGCAGCGCCAGCGGCGTGGCCGACCGATCGTCGATCGCAGGATTGTCGCCCGACAGCACCAGGCGTTCCCGACCGCCATAGGGCGCGAAAATCTCCTCCAGCACGCCATGCAGCGATGCGCGTTCCTCCGCAATGCTTGCGCCGCCGCCATGGGTACGGACGAAATCATGCGCCCGCCCCAGCGCCAGGATGCGATCGCGCAAATCCTCCGCCCCCTCCTGCATGCCCGGCCGTTCGCGCGCCGACAGGCCGATGAGGCCGGCGATGACGGAAAAGATATTCTTGATCCGGTGCGACAGTTCGTGCGCGATCATCTCGCGCTCTTCCAGCATCAGCTTCTGTTCGTGAATCTCGGTGCAGGTGCCGATCCAGCGGATGATCTGGCCCCGCGCATCGCGGATCGGCAGCGCGCGCCCCAGGGTCCAGCGATATTCGCCATCGCGATGGCGCAGCCGATATTCGATCTCGTAGGGATCGCCGCTGGCCAGGGAATGTCGCCACTTTTCCCAAGCCTTGGGCTGGTCCTCCGCATGGAACATGCCATTCCAGGCATCTCCATCGGTCGATCCTGCGGGAACGCCGGTATATTCATACCAGCGGGCATTATAATAATCATGATAGCCGTCGGGCAGGGTAGACCAGACCATCTGCGGCATCGTGTCCGCCAAGGTCCGGAACATGCGGTCACTGTCTGCCACCGCCGCCGCATCCAGCCGTTGCTGGGCGATGACATCGCGATCGCGTCGCCGCCCTTCCAACTCCACCATCACCTGCCGTGCCAGCAGCAAAAGCCCCTGACGCTGCAATGGCGTCAGATCCGCGCGTGGGACCGTATCGATGACGCACAACGCTCCCAACGGCTCACCATCGCCACCGACCAGCGGCGCACCGGCATAGAAGCGGATATGCGGCGGCCCGGTGACCAGCGCATTGTCGATGAAACGCGCGTCCTGCGCCGCATCCGGCACAACGAAGATTTCGTCACCCAGCATGGCCAGCGCACAGAAGGAGACGTCCCGTGGCGTCTCCTCTGCATCCAGCCCGACCCGCGCCAAAAAACGCTGCCTTATATCCTCGACAATGCTGACGAGCGCGATGGGCGCATCACAGAGTTGCGCGGCAAAGCTGGTGATGTCGTCCAGAGTGCGGAAACCGCCTGCATCGAGATCATAGAGCGCCAGCAGCGCCGCCCGATCCGTTGCCAGGCCACGGCCTTCAGCCATCACTGACCCGCTCGATATCGGCGCCGACGGCCGAAAGCTTTTCCTCCAGCCGTTCATAACCGCGATCGAGATGATAGACGCGGCTGACGATGGTCTCGCCTTCGGCGGCAAGGCCGGCCAGGATCAGGCTCATCGATGCGCGCAGATCGGTCGCCATCACCGGCGCACCGACCAGCTTGTCGACGCCGCGCACCACGGCGGTGCGGCCATTGACGGCGATGTCCGCCCCCATGCGCGCCAGTTCGGGCACATGCATGTAGCGGTTCTCGAAGATCGTCTCGGTCAGCACCGATGCGCCGTCGGCCTTGGTCAGCATCGCCATGAACTGCGCCTGCATATCGGTCGGGAAGGCCGGGAAGGGCGCGGTCGAAATGTTGAGCGGCTTGAGCTTGCCGTCGGACGAGACACGGATGCCGTCGCGATGCTCATCGACCTGCACGCCCGCTTCGCGCAGCGCGGCCAGGATCGCGTGCATGTCGTCGGCATTGGCACCGATCAGGTCAAGCGAACCGCCCGTGATCGCCGCGGCGCAGGCATAGCTGCCCGCCTCGATCCGGTCGGGCATGACGCTGTAGGTCGCGCCATGGAGACGATCGCGGCCATGGATGATCAGCTTGTCGGTGCCCACGCCCTCGATATCGGCGCCCATCGCGATCAGCAGCTTGCACAGATCAACGATTTCCGGCTCGCGCGCGGCATTTTCCAGGATGCAGGTGCCCTTGGCGAGCGAGGCCGCCATCAGCGCATTTTCGGTCGCCCCGACCGACACCACCGGGAAGGTATAGATGCCACCGGGCAGACCGCCATCGGGCAGGCTGGCACGGACATAGCCGGCGGCGATCTCGATGATCGCGCCGAACGCTTCCAGCGCCTTGAGGTGCAGGTCGATCGGACGGTTGCCGATCGCGCAGCCGCCGGGCAGCGACACCCGCGCTTCGCCGGCGCGGGCGAGCAGCGGGCCGAGCACCAGGATCGACGCGCGCATCTTGCGCACGATGTCATAGGGCGCCTCTGTCGAGGTCACGCGGCCGGCGCGCATCGTCATGACGCGGCCGAAATCTTCGGGACGGGCGCCCTCAATCATGGTCGACACGCCAAGCTGGTTGAGCAGATGGCCGAAGCTGTCGACGTCGGCCAAGCGCGGCAAATTGCGCAGCGCGACGGGCTCGTCGGTCAGCAACGCGCAGGGCAGCAGCGTCAGGGCAGCGTTCTTAGCGCCGGAGATGGGAAGGCGGCCGTTGAGTTGCTTGCCGCCGCGAATGTGAATGCGGTCCATTGGCTAGGTTTCATAGCGTCTATTGCGCGACGTGCAAGGCGCGCGCGTGGTCGTTCGACGCGAAAAACGGGCAGGCTCAAAGGGCGCGGAAGACTATTTTCGCGGATCGGCTCAACCTTGATCGAGTTTAGTGCGCGTCACTGAAATGCAGCCAAAAGGAAGTTGGGGCGTTCTGCCATCGTAACAACAATTTCAAGAAGAAGGTGTATTGGTGGCGACGAGTTGTTTCGCGGAAAGACTGGCCAAGACAATCCCCCTGTCCGATGCGGAAAAAACAGCGCTGACACGGCTGGAGGAGAATCCCCGCAAGGTGAAGCGCGGGGCGATGATCCAACGCGTCAATGAGACGGTTACGGAATTGTTCGTGCTGCGCGAGGGGCGGGTGATGAGCTATGTCATCCTGCCCGACGGCAGCCGCCAGATATTGCGCGTCTATTTTCCTGGCGACTTCATCGGGTCGGCCAGCACCATCTATAGCAAGGCGCCGGAATCGCTGGTCGCGCTGTCCGATGCGATCGTCTGTCCGTTCGATAAACATGCACTGCGCCGCTTGCTTGAAGAACATCCGCGGGTAGCTGCCCTGCTATTCCTGCTGTCGAATGCGGAGCGGGTGGCGATGACCGATCGCCTCGCCTCGCTGGGTCGCACATCGGCCAAGGCACGGGTCGCGTCCTTTCTGCTCGACATGTTCGACCGGCTGCGGGTGACCGATGACAGCATCACCGACAGTTTCGACCTGAAGCTGACGCAGGAGGAGATTGGCGACGCCATCGGCCTGACATCCGTCCATGTGAACCGGATGATCCGGCAGATGGAGCAGGAGAATCTGATCAGTCGGGCCAATGGCCGGATCACGCTGATCGACATGACCCGGCTGGAAGAGGTCGGCCATTATACCAACCGGCACAAGCATATGGATTTGGACTGGCTGCCCGCGATGAACTGATCCGCGCGGGGATCAGGCCAGCAGTTCGACGTCCCAATAGAGCCAGTCATGCCAGCTTTCGTGCAGATAGCCGGGCGGAAAGGCGCGGCCATGTTCCTGCAATTGCCAACTGGTCGGCCGAATCGGCTGCACATGCAATTGCATGCCCGCTTCGCGCGGCGTGCGCCCGCCCTTCTTGAGGTTGCAGGGCGAACAGGCGGTCGCGACATTTTCCCAGGTGGTGCGGCCACCGGCACGACGCGGCACGACATGGTCGAAGGTCAGATCCTGGGTGGTGCCGCAATATTGGCAGGAAAATTTGTCACGCAGGAACAGGTTGAAGCGGGTGAAGGCGGGATGTTCGGACGGCCGCACATATTGCTTGAGCGCGATGACCGAGGGAATGCGCATCTGCAGGCTGGGGCTGTGGACTTCCCGCTCATAGGAGGAGACGATGTCCACTCGCTCCAGAAAAATCGCCTTGATGGCGGTCTGCCAAGGCCACAGGCTCAGGGGATAATAGCTGAGCGGTGTATAGTCCGCATTCAAAACCAGCGCCGGGCAGTTTTCCGGATGCCGTATCAGGTCGGGATGGTACATAGTCGCCTCTACCCCCTTGCCGACGCCGCTGATCGACCAACAACGTGACAAGAGCATGACAGCATTAACGAATATCCGCCGTCAAGAGCCTGTATGACTCAATCCACCGCACCACAGCATCTTGTGAGTCGTTTCGCGCCAAGCCCCACCGGTCGATTGCATGTCGGCCATGGCTGGTCGGCGCTGATGGCGATGGACCTGACACGAGGAGCGGGCGGCGCCTTTCGCCTGCGGATCGAGGATATAGACGGCACCCGCAGCCGCCTCGAACATGTCGACGGGATTGTCGAAGACCTGCGCTGGCTGGGCGTGGCATGGGATGGCCCAATCATTTTTCAGTCGCAGCGCCTGGCCGACTATGATGCCGCGCTCGACCAGTTGCGGGCGATGGGTCTGCTCTATCCCTGTTTCTGCACGCGCGCCGATATCCAGGCGAGCCTGACCGCGCCGCATGGCCCGGAAGGCCCGGTCTATCCCGGCACCTGCCACGCCCTGCCGGTCGCCGTGCGCGCGCAGCGCATCGCGGCGGGCATGCCTCACGCCTGGCGGATCGACATGCAGGCCGCGGTCGCACGGGCAGGGCCGCTGCACTGGGCCGCCCTGCCCTATCCGCTCGATCCCCAGGCGGCGCCGTCCGAGATTGCCGCCTATCCGGCGGCGGCCGGCGATGTCGTGCTGGCGCGCAAGGATGCGCCCGCCAGCTATCATTTGTCCTGCACACTGGACGATGCGGCGATCGGCGTCACCCATGTGCTGCGCGGCCATGACCTGCGCGCCGCGACCGATATCCATCGCCTGCTGCAGGCGCTGCTCGACCTGCCAAGCCCCGCCTATATTCACCACCCTCTACTGCTGGGCGCCGATGGCAAGCGGCTGGCGAAGCGGGACGGTGCGATTGCGCTGGCGGAGTTGCGTGCTGCCGGCATGGACCCGCAGCGCCTGGCCGATGATCTGCGCGCCGGGCGCTTTCCGGTTGGCATCACCGCCGGAGCGGCCTAGCATCACCCCATGACCACCGTGCTCGTCATCGCCCTCATCCTTGCCATGGCCGCGACCCTGTTCGCGCTTGTCCGCGGCATCATCGCCTTCCTCCAGGCGACAAAGGAGGAACTGAACCTGCCGGAAGGCGCGCCGCGCCCATCCAGCCTGAAGCAGAACCGGATGATGATGAACCGCATCCTGTTCCAGGCCGGCGCCGTCATCATCATCGCCCTGTTGCTGATGATGAAGGGCAATGGCTGAGGGCTGATGGTCAAGCTCAACAAGATCTACACCCGCACCGGGGACGCGGGCACCACCGGTCTGGTCGATGGATCGCGCCTGCCCAAACATGCGCCGCGCATGCAGGCGGTGGGCGACGTGGACGAGGCGAACAGCGCGATCGGCCTCGCCATCCTCGCGATCGGCGACCTGCCCGAGGCGGCCTGGCTGACCACCATCCAGAACGACCTGTTCGATCTGGGCGCGGACCTCGCCACCCCGATTCCGGACGGCGCGGACGAGCCCTGGGCACTACGCATCATTGCCAGCCAGGTCGCACGACTGGAGCGGCAGATCGACGACATGAACGCCGATCTTGCTCCGCTCGACAGTTTCATCCTGCCCGGCGGCAGTCCGGCCGCCGCCGCCGTCCACCTCGCCCGTGCGATCACCCGCCGGGCCGAGCGCAGCGCAACGGCCGCCGCCGCCGATGTCGCGCTCAATCCGCAGGCGCTGGCCTATCTCAACCGCCTGTCGGACCTGCTGTTCGTCCTCGCCCGCCGGCTGAACGACCATGGCGCGCGGGATGTTAAATGGGTGCCGGGCGCATCAAGACAGGTCTGATTTCAACGGCCTGGCTACCATCGCACACGCTTTGCCTTGCACCGCAACATTAACCCTATTCATTCAGGGCGCGTTTAGCCAATTCTCCAAATTTGCGGGTTATTCGCAATTAGTGAGAGGGCCAAGATGCAATTCTATCTGGCAACATCCTTCATCTTTCCGCGCAGCCTGCGCCTGCGCCTGTTCGCACTCTGCTTCGTCGCCACCCATCTGCCGCTGATCGGCTATATCAGCTGGGGCATGGCGACCGGCCGGATCGCGCTGGCCGAATTCCTGCTGTTGCTGACCGCCACGTTGATCGGCACGATCATGGCGCTGATGGGCATCGGCGCGCTGCTGAGCCCGATCCATGCGCTGGCCGATACGCTGCGCTCCGACAGTCCGGAGGCGCCGGTCCTGCCCGAAGTCGGTGACGTGATCCGTACCCTCTATGCCGGCGTCCACCGTGCCGCGACATCGACCCGCGCCCAGATGGAGGAGTTGCAAGTGGCGGCCCATGAAGACCCGCTGACCGGCATCGCCAACCGGCGCGGCCTGCTGGCCCAGATCGACGAACTGCCGACCGAGAAGCGCCAGGGCTGTATCGCCATCATCGACATCGATCATTTCAAGCAGGTCAATGACCGGCTGGGCCATGACGAGGGCGACCGGGTGCTCCGCGATTTCGCCACCCGCCTGTCCGCCCAGATCCGGCGCATCGACATGGTCGCGCGCTGGGGCGGCGAGGAATTTGCGGTCTTCTTCCAGAATTGCATCGAGGATGAGGCGAGCTGGTCGCTGGCCCGCCTGGCCGAACAGATTCGCGAGCATCCGCTGGGCGATGTCGATGGGCGCCCGATCACCTTTTCCGCCGGCATCTGCCGCTGGAAGGGCGAGGAGATGGATGAGGTGCTGCGCCTGGCCGACCAAGCGCTGTACGAAGCCAAGGCCAATGGCCGTAACCAGCTGCGTCGCGCCCGGCCGGAGCGCACCGCCGCCTGATTCTGCGCCGCAACAAGGCGGCAAGGAACCGAGCTGCCCGGTCATGCGCTTACCCCTTGCGAGAGCGGTGCAACCGTATCGAAAGGGGCGTGCATGGCCAAAATCTGGATCCAGCCCGGACAGGATGCGCTGGCGGAACGCTATCGCGCCGTCCGCGCGCTGACGCAGGCGCTGGCAGCGCCGCTGTCCGACGCGGATGCCACGGTGCAGTCGATGCCCGACGCATCGCCCGCCAAATGGCATCTGGCCCATGTCAGCTGGTTCTTCGAGACATTTGTCCTGCGCGATCATGTCGAGGGCTATCGCCCCTTCGACGACCGCTTCGCCTATCTGTTCAACAGCTATTACGAAGCGGAAGGCCCCCGCCATGCCCGGCCGATGCGCGGTATGCTGACCCGACCGAGCCTGAACGAGGTGCGCGCCTATCGCGCGCATGTCGATGCCGCGCTGCTGGCCGCCATGCCGCATCTGCCGGAGGCCGCCTGCACGCTGGTGACGCTGGGGCTGCAGCATGAGCAGCAGCATCAGGAATTGCTGCTGACCGACCTGCAGCATCTCCTTTCGCTGAACCCGATTGCCCCCGCCCTGTTCGACGCGCCCAGGGCCATGCCCGCGCCGGTCCCCGGACCGCTGCACTGGATCGAAGGGCGCGAGGGACTGGTCGAGATCGGCGACGACGGCAAGACCGGTTTCGCTTTCGATTGCGAGGGGCCGCGCCACAAGGTCTTCCTGCGCCCCCATGCGCTGGCCCATCGGCCAGTCACCAATGGCGAGTGGATCGGCTTCATCGAGGATGGCGGCTATCATGACCCGGCGCTCTGGCTGTCGGATGGCTGGGCCTGGGTCCAGGCGGAAGGGATCGAGGCGCCGCTCTACTGGCAGCGCGGCGAACAGGGCTGGATCCGGTTCGGCCTGGACGGGCGCCAGCCGGTCAATCCGGCTGCCCCGGCCTGCCATATCAGCCTGTATGAAGCCGACGCCTATGCCAGTTGGGCGGGCGCGCGCCTGCCGACCGAGGCGGAATGGGAAAGCGCGGCGCTCAACATCGCGCCGACCAGTGGCGAACAACTGGACGGCGCTGCCTGCCCCCGCCCCCGCGCCGCCGAAGACGGCACCAGCCTGACCCAGATGTTCGGCGATGTGTGGGAATGGACCGGCAGCGCCTATCGCCCCTATCCCGGCTTTCGCACCGCCCCCGGCGCGGTCGGCGAATATAATGGCAAGTTCATGTCCGGGCAGTTCGTGCTGAAGGGCGGCAGTTGTGCCACCCCGCGCGGTCATGTCCGCGCCAGTTACCGCAATTTCTTCCACCCCCATCAACGCTGGCAGTTCACGGGACTGCGGCTGGCCAAGGATCTGTAAGCCCCATGCTGCTGACGCACGACATGCCCGCCGCCCGCACCATCGACCCGGCATTCCGTCGAGACATATTGGCCGGCCTTGCCCGATCGCCCAAGGCGACCCCGCCCATCTGGTTCTATGACCGGCGCGGATCGGAATTGTTCGAGGATATTACCGATCTGCCCGAATATTATCCGACCCGCACCGAAACCGCGCTGCTGGCCGGCCATGGCGATGATTTCGCCGCCGCCATCGGTTCCGGCCGGGCGGTAGTGGAATTCGGCGCCGGCAGCGCGCGCAAGACGCCGCACCTGCTGCGCGCGATCGATCCCGCCGCCTATGTGCCGATCGACATCAGCGGCGATTTCCTGCGCGCCAGCAGCGCCGAACTGGCGAGCGCCTTTCCCGGCCTGCCGGTGCTGCCGCTGGTCGGCGACTTCACCGGCGCCCTCGCTCTGCCCGATGCGATCGCCGGCCAGCCACGGCTCGGCTTCTTCCCCGGTTCCACCATCGGCAACAGCGAGCCGGACACCGCCGTCGACCTGCTGCGCGCGATGCGCCGGCTGCTGGGCGACGAGGCGATGCTGCTGATCGGCATGGACCGGATCAAGGATCGCGACCGGCTGATCGCCGCCTATGACGATGAAGCCGGTGTCACCGCCGCCTTCAACCGCAACCTGCTGGTGCGGATCAACCGCGAACTGGAGGGTGACCTGCCGGTCAACGCCTTTGCCCATCGCGCCATCTGGAATGACGAGAAGGCGCGGATCGAGATGCACCTGGAAGCGACCGAGCCGCTGCATTTCCATGTCGCGGGCCAATGTTTCCACATGAAGGCGGGCGAGACCATCCATACCGAGAGCAGCCATAAATATGGCGCGCGCGACGAACGGTTGCTGCTGCGTGCGGGCGGGTGGGAACCCACGGCCGAATGGATGGATCCGGACGGGCTGTTCGCGCTGGTGCTGGCGAAGGCTGGGTAGAATCTGCCGGGGAATTTCACGCGACAGTCGAAGTTCACAGTGTCGTAAGGCTGGTTTCGGCCAAATGCGCCGGCTGTGCGCCTGCCACGCGCCGGTGAAGCCACAGGGATGCGACAATCGGGTCAGGGCGACGCGCCTTCGACGCGACACGGACGCGACAGCGAGGCGACAGTGAAGCGACACTGGGCGGCTGAAACGCCATAGCGCGGGGTGGGAATGAAGCGCGGCTTCCATTGCCCAGGATAGATCAGAGAAAGGCCGAGTAGGAAAGCGAGGGTGAGGTCTTGTTTCGACCAAGTGCGGACATGTTCCCCCTCCCGCAGGCGGGAGGGGGTTAGGGGGTGGGCTGGACGTCGCACAAGCCCACCCCGCTGCGACTAACGCGCTGCGCGCCTAAGTCTCGCTGCCCCTCCCGTTTACGGGAGGGGAATGGCAGGAAGCCACCCGACTCCGCCATCCCAGCGGAATAGCGCCTACCCGCTTATTCCGTCGCCAGCAGCAGGGCGCGCAGGTCGTGCAGACTGGGCACGACGGCGGCGGCCGCGAGCACCAGTTCCTCGGTCGGGGGGAGGAGGTCGGGAATCATCACTGTCGCCATGCCCGCCGCCACCCCGGCGCGAACGCCGGCATGGCTGTCCTCCACCGCGACGCAATCGGCCGGATCGACGCCCAGACGCTCAGCCGCCAGCAGATAAGGCTGCGGATCGGGCTTGGGGCGGTCCACGTCATTGCGGGTGACGACGGTCTGGAAATAGGGAAGCAGCCCGGCCTTCTCCAGCCGCTGCTGGGCATAGGGGGCCATGGTCGAGGTCGCGATCGCCATCGGAATGCCGGCCTTTGCCAGATGATCCAATATGACTTCAGCACCCGGCCGCAGCGGAATGCCGGCCTCCAGCGCGGCGACGAACAGCGCATCGCTGTCGGCATAGAATTGATCGACCGGGAAGTCCGGCCCCATGCGGTCGGCCAGCATCCGCAGATTCTCGTCGCGATGGATGCCGACCATCGACAGCAGCAGCTCGTCCGACATCGGCCAGCCCATCGCCGCGCCGGTGCGGGCGAAGGCGTCGCGATGCGCGGCCTCCGTATCCAGCAGCGTGCCGTCCATGTCGAAAATGACGGCGCGGATCGGGTTGGGCAGCGCAGCGGCGGCTTGCGGCGGCGCGTCAGAAAGGGATGCGGTGCTTGCCATGCCCTTCATATGATGTGTGCGCTGCAATATTTCCATTGCAAAGAGCGCCATCAGGCCTGCAAAAATCCTATTGCAGCCGCGTTCTACTCGACGACCTGCGCAGTCCAGATGGGAATCCAGCGCCAGGCGCCCCGGCATTCGCCCATGCTGGTCGCTTCGGTCAGGCGGAAGCGGCTGCCATCCCAGACATAGGTCTGGCTGGTGCCGCAATCGCCGATGCCGCGCCCTTTGGCGAAGCTTTGCAGCAGCGACTTTTCGGGTGCCCAGCCGGCATTGACCAGGGTGGGATGGCCGATCTCTTCCGTGCCCCAGCCGGGCGCATAGTCGAACGGCGCGAAGCGGAAGCTGCGGCGGCCCGGAATGCCGCTGGCGATCACCGGCACGGTGGTGAAATTATAGGCGCCAGAGCCACAGGGGACCAGGATCAGCGTGTCATTCTTCGACAGGCGGTGCAGTTCGGACTGGCCATTGGCCATCTCGTCGGTGCAGCCGGTGAACTTGCCGAGCGCAGTGCGTTCCTCCCGCCACAGTGCGGCCGGGGCATCGCCGGTCGCGATGACCGCGCGATGGATTGCCGGCGTCGGCGGCGCGACCCGCACCGCCAGCGGACCGAGCGGCCCGGTCGCGACCAGCGCGGTGGTGGTGCCGGCCCGGCCCTGACGCGCATCCATGTAGCGGATCGCCGCGCCCGCACCCGCGAGCGAGGGACGACCGAGCGAGCGGTTGCCGGTGCGCACTTCCATCGTGCTGCCGCGTGCCATGGCGATCGCCAGCGCCGACGCCTGCGGCCCGCGCAAGGTGGCATCGCCATCGCGCGCGGTCACCGTCGCGACCTTGCGGCCGTCAACCAGGAAACTGACGTCGGAGGAACCCTTGGCATCGCGGCTGACCCAGACTTCGGCCGCAGCATCGGGACCGGCCGAACGGGCGACGCCGACCATCACCGGATTGTCGGGCCAGTCGCCACCGTCGGGCAGCAGCGACACTGCTTCGCACCGGTTGCGATTGTCGCAACCGATGGTCCAGTCCTTGTAGGTTTCGAGCGTGCCAAGCTTGGGCGCGGGCGCATTGGTCTGCGCCGTTGCCATGCCAATGGTGCCGATGGCCGTTAAGACGACCGCGAAAAATCTAAGTTCCCCCATCGGTTAACCATAACCGATTTGTTAAGCGGAGGGTAGAGATTCTGTTAAGGAAGCAGAATGATCCAGATCAAAGACTGAGCATCAGTCCGGCGAGCGCGGCGCTCATCAGATTGGCGAGGCTGCCGGCGACCAGCGCCTTCAGGCCCAGCTTGGCGATCATCGGCCGCTGATTGGGGGCAAGGTTACCGGTCACTGCCATCTGGATCGCGATCGAGCTGAAATTGGCGAAGCCGCACAGCGCAAAGGTGATGATCGCGATGGTCGAGGGCGACAAGGCGCCCTGCACCTGGCCAAGGTTGATATAGGCGACGAATTCGTTGAGCACGACCTTGGTGCCGAACAGGCCGCCAGCCACCTGCGCCTCGTTCCAGGGAATGTTGAGCAGATACATGACTGGCGAGAAGACATAGCCGAGCAGTTGTTGGAAGCTGAGTTCGGGATAGCCGAAAATGCCGCCGATGCCGCCCAGGATGCCGTTGGCCAGCGCCACCAGCGCGACGAAGGCCAGCACCATGGCGCCCACGGCGACAGCGAGTTTGACACCCGTCTGCGCGCCCTGTGCCGCCGCCATGATCAGGTTGGCGGGCTTTTCCTCGTCATGGGTGGCAACCGGCATCGGCTCGCCCGGCGTGGTTTCCGCGTTCAGCACCGCCGCGACCGCTGCGGCGCGGCGCGTTTCGGGCAGATGGATATCATCTTCCAGCGGCAGTTCGGGTTCGCATTCCGGCTCGTCGGGCATCATGATCTTGGCCATCAGCAGGCCGCCGGGTGCCGCCATGAAGCTGGCCGCGAGCAGATAGTCGATCTTGATCCCCATCGAGGCATAGGCGGCAAGAATGGTGCCGGCGACGCCGGCCATGCCGCTGGTCATCACCGCGAACAGTTGCGGCCCGTTGAGGCCGGCGAGATAGGGACGGATCACCAGCGGGCTTTCGCTCTGGCCGACGAAGATGTTGGCGGCAGCGCACAGGCTTTCCACCTTCGACACGCCCGTCACCTTCTCGATCGCGCCGCCGACCCAGCGGACGACGAACTGCATGATGCCCAGATAATAGAGGATCGACACCAGGCTGGCGAAGAAGATGATCACCGGCAGCGCCGCGATGGCAAAGCTGGCGCCGCCGATTTCGGGCTTGGCCAACGGGCCGAAGATGAAGTTGGTGCCCGCCTGCGCATAGCCAAGCAGATTGGCGACGCCGTGCGACATGCCCGCGATTACCGCGCGCCCGGCCGGCACATAGAGCACCAGCAGGGCGATCCCCGCCTGCAGCAGGAAGGCGGCTCCGACAACGCGCGGCTTGATCGCGCGGCGGTTGGAAGAGAGGGCAAAGGCAATGGCAAGAATCAGCAATATGCCGGCGAGGCCGATGAGAAGATGCATGAAGCGCTTTCGCGGGAATGGGCAAACCGCGCGACTATACAGGGCCAGCGGAGGGAAACCAGTAGCGAATCCCGCCCCGCGATATAAATGAGATAGCCTCGCTTTTTATGGACAAATCGAGCAGAACCATGGCGACAGACAAGATGCGATGGGGAGAGGCGATGCTGATGGAAACCGACAAGCCCGGTGCCGCTACGGAATGGCGGCGTCATTATATGCTGCCGATCGCGGCCGCGCTCGGCTACGCCACCAGCGTCATCCATATCTATGGGCTTGGCCCCTATATCCAGCCGATCAGCGACCAGTTTGGCTGGACGCGGACGCAGGTGACGGTGGGCCTGACCCTGTCCACCCTGGTCCAGGCCGTTTTTTCCGTGCCGATCGGCCTGATGGTCGACCGGCTGGGGCCGCGCCTGTTCGGGCTGGTCGGCGTGCTGCTGACCTGCGGCGCCTTTGCCCTGCTCGGCACGGCGACCGGCAGCCCCGGCCAATGGTATCTGCTCTGGGCGCTGCTGGCGCTCGCCACCCTGCCGGTGCAGGCGACGATCTGGACCAGTGCGGTCGCCACCCGGTTCGAGGCGTCACGCGGCCTGGCCTTCGCCATCACCCTGTGCGGCGCATCGATCGCGGTCGCCATCTTCCCGCTGATGGGCAGTTGGCTGATCGGCCAATATGGCTGGCAGCGCGCCGCGCCGATCCAGGCGGCGATCTGGGCGGCCTGCAGCTTCCCGCTGATCTTCCTCTTCTTTCGCGGCGCGCGCGACCGGCGGCGCGGCGAGGCCGAGACAGCCAGCGCCGCTGCGCCCGCGATCGGTGCTACGCTGGCGGAGGGGGTGCGATCCTCCATCTATCATCGGCTGCTGCTCGCCAGCCTGCTCTTCACCTTCACCATCATCGCCCTGGTCGTGCATTTCGTGCCGATCCTGACCGATCGCGGCGCGGACCCGATGCGGGCAGCCGGCATCGCATCGGTTGTGGGCCTCTGTTCGATCATCGGCCGGCTGGCGACCGGGCTGCTGCTCGACCGGTTCCGCGGATCGCTGGTCGGCGCCGGCGTCTTCCTGCTGCCGGCGGCCGCCAGCCTGCTATTGCTGGGCGCCGGAAACAATGTCGCGCTGCTGATCGCGGCGGCCGCGCTGATCGGCCTGACCCTGGGCGCGGAGGTCGACGTGATCGTCTATCTCACCACCCAGCATTTCGGGCTGAAGACCTTTGGCGGTCTTTATGGCGGGCTGCTGATGGCGCTGTCGGTCGGCACCGCGACCGGGCCATTGGGCGCGTCGGCGATTTTCGATCGCTTCGGCAATTATGCGCCCTTCCTGTGGATAACGCTTGTCCTGATGGTCGCCAGCAGCCTGGCGCTTGCCAGCCTGCCCCGCCCGGCCTTTGCCCGGCCGCGCGGCCATTAGGGGGCATTGACATAAAGCGCTACAAAGCCGTCACGTCGCGACATCGCCGGGATATATGGCGCGCCTAGTCCTGCCCTTCTGACAGTCCAAAGACGACAGAAGGGTAGAGCGAGATGATGCAGGATGGCGCGCATGACGACCATGGCCATGGCCATGGCCTGGCCGACGATCTGGCGCAGATGCGCAAGCTGGCCGGCGAGGCGATGGGCCGGCGCCGGACGCTGCGCCTGCTCTTTTCGGCCGGCAGCGCCGCGCTGATCACCGCCTGCGGCGGCGGCGGCAGCGACAGCGATAGTGACACGTCGACCGCCACGCCGACGCCCACCCCTACCCCGACGCCAACCCCCACGCCGACCCCGACGTCGAGCACCTGCATCGCCGACCCGGAAGAGACCAACGGCCCCTACCCTGCCGACGGGTCCAACAGCAGCAATGGCAGTGTCGTCAATGTGCTGGACGATAGCGGCATCGTGCGCACCGACATACGGTCGAGCTTCGGATCGTCGAGCGGCACGGCCGAGGGCATTTATATGCAGCTCACCATCACGGTGGTGAACGTCAATGGCAGCTGCGCCCCGCTGGAGGGCTATGCCGTCTATATCTGGCACTGCACCCGCGACGGCCTCTATTCGCTCTATACCGTGCCGGGCGAAAATTATCTGCGCGGCGTGGGGGTGACCGATGCCAATGGCCAGGTGACCTTCACCAGCATCTTCCCCGGCTGCTATGACGGCCGCTACCCGCATATCCATTTCGAGGTCTATCCCAGCCTCGCCAAGGCGACCAGCTATGCCAATCGCGTGCTGACGTCGCAGTTCGCGATGCCGACGGCGGCTTGCACCACGGCCTATGCCACCAGCGGCTATTCCAGCAGCAAGACCAATTTCGCCAAGATCACCACCAGCAGCGACAATGTGTTCGGCGACAACACGTCGGCCCAGGTCGCGGCGATGACGCCCACCATGACCGGCGATACGACCAATGGCTTCACCGGCACGGTGACGGTCGGCATCGCCATCTGACAGGAATTATGCGGATGACTTTGCAGGGATCGCCTTCAGTCGATATGCTGACCGCCAATATGGACGGATCGCGCATATTGGTGGTCGACGATGATGCGGACATCCGCATCCTGTTGTCGGATTTTCTGGAGCAGCATGGCTTTGCCGTGACCGCCGTCGCGGACGGCGTGGCGATGGATCAGGCGCTCGCCGCGCAGACGTTCGACATCGCCGTGCTGGATGTGATGATGCCGGGCGAGGACGGGCTGTCGATCCTGCGGCGGCTGGCCGCGAGCGGCGACCTGCCGATCATCATGCTGTCGGCGATCGGCGGCGATATCGACCGGATCGTCGGACTGGAAATGGGGGCGGAGGATTATCTGCCCAAGCCGTGCAATCCGCGCGAACTGCTCGCCCGCGTCCGCACCGTGCTGCGCCGCAATCGCCGCCAGGCATCGGAACCGCAAATTCCTGCCGGCCAGCGGCTGCGCTTTGCCGGCTGGCAGGTCGACATGGGCGTGCGCCTGCTGACCGACCCTGACAATGTCGTCGTCACCTTGACCGATGGCGAGTTCCGCCTGCTGCGCGCCTTCATCGAGCATCCGCGCCGGGTGCTGAGCCGCGACCAGTTGCTCGACTATTCGGCCGGCAGCGACGCGGAAAGCTATGACCGGGCGATCGACGTCCAGGTCAGCCGCCTGCGCCGCAAGCTGGAACGTAGCGGCATGGGGGACGAACTGGTCCGCACCATCCGCAACGAAGGCTATATGTTCACCGCCGAGGTCCGCACCGCGTGAGCCCGGCACCGTCGCAGCCCGCGGGCGACGGGGGCCGCTACAATCCCTCGATCCTCACGCGGATCGTCTTTCTGGTCGCTGCCACCTTGCTGCTGGCGCTGGGCGCCATGATGCTGGTCGCCTTTCGTGGCCCGCCGCCCCATGCCCGGCCGATGATGCTGGTGGAGGCGACCGGCCTGCTGCGCGGCGGCACCCAGCCGCCCGGCAGTTGGCAGATCAGCCGCTATGAATCCGATCGTGCCCCTGCCGCTGATGGCGGACAGGAAAGCAATCGTCCGGGCGCCGAGCGTATTGCCGGCCTGCTGGGCGTGCCGGCCAGTGCAGTGGCATTGATCCAGGAACGGCCACCGATCGGCATGCCGCGCTCCGGTCCGGAGGCCGGACCACGCCCCGACATGGGGATGGAATTCGACCCCGGCCGGATGATGCTGCGCGGCAGCTTTGCGCTGGCCGTGCGCGAGGACGGCAAGAGCTGGACCGTGCTGCTGGGACGGCAGGGACCGAACTGGCGCTGGTATGCGATCACCCTGTCGTTGATGGCGGGCATCTTCATCCTGCTGCTGCTGCCGGCCTATTGGGTCGCGCGGCGCATCACCCAGCCGATCCGCCTGCTGTCCGAAGGTGTCGCGCGCGAGCGGCCGGAGCGCGCCGAGCCGCTGCCGATCGGCGGACCGCCCGAAGTGCGCGCCATGGGCATCGCCTATAATCATATGCGCGCGCGGATCGCCGATTATGTGTCGGAGCGCACCGCCATGCTGGTCGCGATCGCCCATGACCTGCGCACGCCGATGACGCGCCTGTCCTTTCGCCTGGAACAATTGCCCGACGGCCCCCGCGCCAAGGCGCAGGCGGACGTGCAGGAAATGCGGGCGATGGTCACCGACCTGCTCGATTTCATGCGCGAAGGAACTGAAGGACGCCAGCGCGCGCGCATCGACCTGTCCGCGATCGTCGAGACACTGGCCGACGATCTGGCCGACATGGGCCATGACGTCGCCGTCACCGACAGCGCGCGCGCGGTGATAGAAGGCGACGCCCTCGCGCTGCGCCGCTGCATCGCCAACATGGTCGAGAATGCGGTCCGCTATGGCGGATCGGCGCGCGTCAGCCTGCGGATCGAGGGCGCACGGGCGATCGTCGATGTCGAGGATTCCGGCCCCGGCGTTCCACCCGAGATTCTCGACCGGCTGTGCGAGCCCTTCTATCGCGGCGAAGCCTCCCGCAATCGCGAGACCGGCGGCGTGGGGCTGGGCCTGTCGATCGCCCGCACCATCGCCGAAGGGCATGAGGGCAGCATCGGCTTCGCCAACCGGGCCGAGGGGGGCCTGCGTGCAACCCTGATCCTGCCGCTCGATCGCTAAAGCATCATCCCCTTCAATTCCTGCAGCACCATCGCGGTCGGCATCGACAGGAACATCGCCACCAGAAAAGGTGCCAGCGTCGCCGCGATCAGGATCAGCAGGCTGCGCAGGTCGACCGGCAGGAAGCGCATCGCATAGACGTTGGACACCACGCCATAGAGGTCGGCTGCCGCCGAAAAGTCGGGTACGGAAAGAAGGTCGGGCTGCTCGTCCGCCGGGCCGTCGAACCAACGGTTCTCGAACGACCGGCCGAGCGCCACCGCCAGCGCGCCATAATGCATCGCGTTGCGCCGCCAGGCCCGCGCCATTACCGGGCGGAACACACCCAGCGGCGCAACGCACAGCAGCAGCACCAGCACCACCGTGCCGCCGATCAGGAAGCCGCCGGTCATCGGCGTCGCTGCGCCCTGGAGATGGACATTGGCGAAGCGCCCCGCCGTGATGCAGCCGATCCCCAGCGCGAAAGTGCCAAAAGCGCGGACCGACTGAGCCAGAAAGCCCAGGCCGCCCGCATTGTCGGGATGGGCGACGATCAACCGCAAGTCCATCGCCGCGACCTTGTGCAGCAATCGGGTCCACAGCAGGATGCGCCAGAGCCAGCCCATCAGCAGCATCAGCAATATCGGCAGGCTGACCAGCATATGCCACCATCCGGCCGCCGATAGTCGGCCCTGCCCGACGATCGTCCAGGCCGGCAGACCATGGGTGGAGATGCCGGTCGCAAACAGCCACAGGATGAAGGCATAGGCGAGCAGCAGCACCAGCAGTTCGGCCGATGGCGCCCGCACCGCGGCGCGGGCGCTTGCCAGTTCGCCCCCCAGCCGCTCGACCGCAGCGGACGGCAATAGTCCCGAGATGGCGAAATGGCGCACCACTACGCCCAGGCGCCGCGCGGTTTCGACATGGGCGACCAGCAGGATCGGCACGGCAAAGGCGAAACGGGCATGCGTGCCGAGATCGCGCAGAAAATCGCGGAGGTCACTGGCCCGATCATGCCCCGGCACCAGCAGGATCAGCAGGAGGAGCGGCAGCCAGCCGATTGCCAGCGCGAGCAGCGCGCGCGACCGCACCGTGGTCAGTGCGGGGACCGACAGGCGGACGAGGCCGGGCAGGCCACGCGGCGGCCCCCATTCGAACAGGTCGTGTCCGTCCGCGTCCGCATCGTTGGTCACAGGCACCCTTTCCGTTTCGCATCGGTCCACCAGAACCGCGACGATAGGAAACAGGCCCTTCCCGCCTATCGGGATTTATGCTGAGCCGACCGGAAATCGGCTGCCGTCACTGGTCGGCAGACTTGCCGTCCTTCTTGGCCTTGTGCGCCTTGAGCAGGGCGTCGATCTCGACGATCCGCTCGCGTTCCGGGGTGCCCTTGGGCAGGCCCTTGAGACGGCATTCGGCCCATAATTTGCGCCGCTCGGATTCCAGCGCCTTGAGATAGAGATCGGCCAATGCAGCCTCCTGGATAAAGAAAAGGGCCGGCGCCTCGCGACACCGGCCCTTTCGTAACTTGTCTAGCCGAAAATCAGGCAGCCTTATTTGGGCTGCCCGGAATCATCAGGCGGCCTTGGCACGGCTCATGCGCTTGCGCTCGTTCGGATCGAGGTAGCGCTTGCGCAGACGGATCGTCTTGGGCGTCACTTCGACCATTTCATCATCGTCGATATAGGCGATCGCCTGTTCCAGCGTCATCTTCTTGGGCGGGGTCAGGCGGACGGCGTCGTCCTTGCCGCTGGCGCGGAAGTTGGTCAGCGCCTTCGACTTCATCGGGTTGACTTCGAGGTCTTCGGGCTTGGCGTTCTCGCCGATCACCATGCCTTCATAGAGCGCTTCGCCCACGCCGACGAACAGGATGCCGCGATCTTCCAGCGGACCCAGCGCATAGGCATTGGCTTCGCCAGCGCCGTTCGAGATCAGGACGCCATTCTTGCGGCCTTCGATCTTGCCCTTGTGGGGGCCGTACTTCTCGAACAGGCGGTTCATGATGCCGGTGCCGCGCGTGTCGGACAGGAATTCGCCATGATAGCCGATCAGGCCGCGCGAGGGCGCGGAGAAGGTGATGCGGGTCTTGCCGCCGCCCGAGGGACGCATGTCGGTCATCTCGGCCTTGCGGATGTTCATCTTGTCGACGACCGTGCCCGAGAATTCATCGTCCACGTCGATGACGACGGTTTCATACGGCTCGGTCTTGCCGCCATTCTCGTCTTCGCCGAACAGCACGCGCGGACGCGAAATGCCCAGTTCAAAGCCTTCGCGGCGCATGGTTTCGATGAGAACGCCCAGCTGCAATTCGCCGCGGCCGGCGACTTCGAAGCTGTCCTTGTCGTCCGATTCCGTCACCTTGATGGCGACGTTCGATTCCGCTTCGCGGGCCAGACGGTCGCGGATCATGCGGCTCGTCACCTTGCTGCCTTCACGGCCGGCCATCGGCGAATCGTTCACGGCGAAGCGCATCGACAGGGTCGGCGGATCGATCGGCTGCGCCTGGATCGGTTCGCTGACCTGCGGATCGGCAATGGTGTTGGCGACGGTCGCGACGGTCAGACCGGCCAGCGAGATGATGTCGCCTGCCTTGGCTTCGTCGACCGGCACGCGATCCAGGCCCTGGAACGACATGATCTTCGACGCGCGGCCGGTTTCGATCACATTGCCGTCCATGTCGAGCGCGTGGATCGGCTGGTTGACCTTGACCGTGCCCGACTGGACGCGGCCGGTCAGGATACGACCCAGGAAGTTGTCGCGATCAAGCAAAGTCACGAGGAAGCTGAACGGCGCGTCCTGATCCAGCGACGGCGGCGGCACATGGTCGACGATCTTCTGGAACAGCGGCTCCAGCGTGCCTTCACGGCGCTGCGAATCCTCGCTGGCATAGCCGTTGCGGCCCGATGCGTAGAGGACGGGGAAGTCGAGTTGTTCGTCGGTGGCGTCGAGCGTCACGAACAGGTCGAACACTTCGTCCAGCACTTCCTGGATGCGCTCGTCGGGACGGTCGACCTTGTTGACGACGACGATGGGCTTGAGACCCAGGGCCAGCGCCTTGCCGGTGACGAACTTGGTCTGCGGCATCGCGCCTTCCGACGAATCGACCAGCAGGATCACGCCGTCGACCATCGAGAGGATGCGCTCCACTTCACCGCCGAAGTCGGCGTGGCCGGGCGTATCGACGATGTTGATGCGGGTGCCGTTCCATTCGACCGAGGTGGGCTTCGCCAGAATGGTGATGCCGCGTTCCTTTTCCAGGTCGTTCGAGTCCATGGCGCGTTCTTCGACGCGCTGGTTGTCGCGGAAGGTGCCGGACTGGCGGAAAAGCTGGTCGACGAGCGTGGTCTTGCCATGGTCGACGTGCGCGATGATCGCGATATTACGCAGGGACATGTCTTGCCTTTGGGATATGGGGCTCCCCTGGCCGACACAAGGCCGCGCAGAGGCTTCGGGCGCGCCCCTACAGGAAATGACGCGTTGCGGCAAGGGGAGCCGATGGATCGACCGGCGACGTCGGCCCGATCGCGCGGCGGGCAGATGAATATCCTGTCATGATATGATGTTTCCCTTGCCCCGCCGGGGCGCCTGCCTATGACGGCCGGTCAGGTTCGCACCTCCATAAGAAAAGGACATACCATGCGGCTGACCGCCACCCTTGGCTTTGCTTCCCTCCTCGCCCTTTCCCTGTCCCATCCTGCCTTCGCGCAGAAGGATGGCGCGCCCGACGCCGCCAGGCAGCATGCCGAGCAGACGGCGGACGAGATCGCCAAGAACTGGGCCAGCGCCCCGGTCGAGGAAGTGACCAAGACCAGCAAGGGCACGGCGAGCGTCGACGGCAAGTCGATCGCCTACACCGCCACCGCCGGCACGCTGACCATCCGCGACGCCCAGGGCAAGCCGACCGCCAGCGTCTTCTACACCGCCTATACCGCGCCTGGTAAGCACCGCCCGCTGACCTTCTTCTACAATGGCGGTCCGGGTTCGGCTTCGCTGTGGCTGCGCATGGGCAGCTTTGCGCCCGATCATGTCCGCACCGGCAATCCCGAAGCGGTCGCGCCCGCACCCTTCGATATCGGCCCCAATCCCGACAGCCTGATCGGCAGCACCGACATGGTGTTCCTGGACGCGGTGGGATCGGGCTATTCGCGGCCGCTGGGCGACGCCAAGGGCGCCGACTTCTATGGCGTCGACCAGGATGTCGATGCCTTTGCCAAGGCTATCCTGCGCTACACCACCAAGAATGGCCGCTGGGGCGATCCCAAATATATTTTCGGCGAAAGCTATGGCACCACCCGTTCGGGCGCGCTGGCCTATCAACTGGAAGATCGCGGCATGGCGCTGAACGGCGTCATCCTGCTGTCCTCGATCATGAATTATGGCGTGCGCCAGTCGGGTTTCGACACCATCCATATCGGCTATCTGCCAAGCTATGCCGCGACCGCCTGGTATCATAACCGCGTGCCCGGCGGCCGTCCGGCCAGCCTGGAAGCCTTTGTCGAGGAAGCGCGCCAGTTCGCCAACGGCCCCTATGCCGCCGCGCTGCTGAAGGGCCAGGACATCAGCGCCCAGGAAGAGGACGCCGTCGCCCAGCAGATGAGCCGCTTCACCGGCCTGTCGGTCGATTATCTCAAGCGCGCGAACCTGCGCGTCAGCCTCAGCCGCTTCCGCAAGGAATTGCTGCGCGACGGGCGCGAGACGCTCGGCCGGTTCGACAGCCGCTACAAGGGCATCGACGAGGATGCGGCGGGCGAAGACCCCGAATATGATCCGTCGGACACCGCGATCAGCGGCCTCTATGTCGGCAGCTTCCTGGATCAGCTGACGAACAAGCTCGGCTATCAGACCGAGCTTAGCTATCGGCTGAGCGCGCGGGAAGGCGGCGCCTTCAACTGGGACTGGAGCCATGAGCCGCCGTCGGGCCGCAAGCAGAATGTCGCCGACGTCACCGCCGACCTCAGCACCGCGATGCGCATCAACCCGCATCTGCGCGTGCTGTCGCTCAACGGCTATTATGACATGGCGACGCCCTTCTTCTCGACCGAGCGGGACTTGAAGCACATGATGCTGGCGCCGGCACTGCGGCCAAACCTGCAGTTCAAATATTATCCGGCAGGCCACATGGTCTATCTGAACCCGGAAGCGCTGCACCAGATGCGCCTCGACATGGAGCGCTATTACGCCGAGGGCGCGCGCTGACCTCACTTCCATCCTCCCCTGCAAGGGGAGGTGGCAGGGCGAAGCCCTGACGGAGGGGTGTTCCGTCATCGATAGCGAAGACACCCCTCCACCACTTCGTGGTCCCCCTCCCCTTGCAGGGGAGGATGGAGATTTCCTGCGATCATGGGATCGCTCAATAGCGCAGTTTGGGATACCAGTCGGCCGGCCGCCCCTGTGGCGTCAGGTCGAGGATCGACCAGAGCGCGGCGATGTCGGGCGCGTCGCGCGGGTCCTGGCCTGGATCGGCCATGTCCCGTCCCATCTCGCTCATCCAGAAGAGCCGCACCTGATCGCCGTCGCGGCGATAGACGATCAACGCGGGATATTCGCCGTCGGGCTGGAGCAGGTCGAGATCGCGGGCATAATCGTCGCCGATCGTCTGGATGAAGTCGGTGTTGCGCCAACCCCGCTCCTGCGCGAAGGCGAATTGCCGTTCCACCGGGCTGCGCGACAATATCTTGTAGGCGACGCGCTGCTTGATGTCGGTCGCATTGCCATCGACCGCGCCGATCCAGTTGGTACACATCGGGCAAGGCCGTTCGCGTTCCGGCCCATACATCCAATAGTAGCTGACCAGCACATGCTTGTCGCCGAACAGGTCGAGAAGGCCGACCTCGAAGCCCTGCTCATCCTTGAAGCGATAATTCTTCGTGATCAGCGGGCCGGGCGGCAGCGCCTGACGCTGGGCGGTCAGGCGCGTCATGTGGCGACGAAAGTCGATCTCCGCCGCCAGCAGATTCTGCCGCGCCTTCGCATAGTCCGCGCTTTCGCCGGGAAATGCCGGCCGGCGATGTGCCGCCATATCGGCGGCCGGGGTCAGTTGTTCGTCCATGGCCTCTCTCCTCCCGCGCCGAACGCGGCGCGGGAGGAGAAGGTTCAATGGTCGCTGGCGGCGAAGGCGCCGATGCCGGTTTCCGCCCGCACCCGCTGGGCCGGATAGCCGGCCTTGTCCACCGCCGCGCGGGGCGAGCGGTCGAGCCGGGAGATCAGCCAGATGGCGATGAAGCCGGCCGGGACCGAGAAGATCGCCGCCGAGCTATAGGGGAAAGGCGCCGGGCCAAGGCCGAAGGTGGTGGTCCACACCGCCGGCGACAGCAGGGTGAGAATGAAGGCGGTCAGTAGCCCGATGGTGCCGCCCCAGGCCGCGCCGCGCGTGGTGCAGCCGCTCCACAGCAGCGACAGGATCAGCACCGGAAAATTGCCCGACGCGGCGAGCGCGAAGGCGAGGCTGACCATGAAGGCGACATTCTGCTTTTCGAACACCAGCCCCAGCAGCACCGCCAGCGCGCCCAGCGCCAGGGTGGTGATCCGCGATACGCGCAGTTCGTCGGCGGAGTTGGCGCGGCCATGCTTCAGCACCGTGGCATAAAGGTCATGGCTGACCGCCGAGGCCGCCGACAAAGTGAGCCCCGCGACCACCGCCAGGATGGTCGCGAACGCCACTGCCGAGATGAAGCCGAGGAAAGCATTGCCGCCGACCGCATGGGCGAGATGGATCGCCGCCATATTGCCGCCGCCGCGTAGCGTGCCGTCGGCCATCTTGTAGCCGGCATCGGTGCCGACCAGGATGATCGCGCCGAAGCCGATGATGAAAGTGAGGATATAGAAATAGCCGATCCAGCCGGTCGCCCACAGCACCGACTTGCGCGCTTCCTTGGCATCCGGGACGGTGAAGAAGCGCATCAAGATGTGCGGCAGGCCCGCCGTACCGAGCATCAGCGCAAGGCCGAAGGAGATGGCCGAGACCGGATCCTTGATGAAGCCGCCGGGCGCCATGATCGCCCGGCCCTTCTCCGCGGCTTCGGTCGGGGTGGCGCCGGCCGCCTTCGCCGCCGCGCTCTTCACTTCGACCGCGCGCGCGAACAGCGCCTCCAGCGAGAAGCCGAACTGCGCCAGCACCATCAGCGCCATGAAGCTGGCGCCGCCCAGCAGCAGCACCGCCTTGATGATCTGCACCCAGGTCGTCGCGCGCATGCCGCCGAACAGCACATAGAGCATCATCAGCGCGCCGACGATCACCACAGCCACCGCATAGGGCAGGCCGAACAGCAATTTGATAAGCTGCCCTGCGCCGACCATCTGGGCGATCAGGTAGAAGCTGACGACCAGCAGGGTGGAGACCGCCGCGAAGCTGCGCACCGGCGGCTGGGCGAAGCGGTAGGAGGCGACGTCGGCGAAGGTGAAGCGGCCGAGGTTGCGCAGCCGCTCGGCCATCAGGAACAGCAGGATCGGCCAGCCGACGAGGAAGCCGGTGGAATAGATGAGGCCATCATAGCCGTCGGTGGAGATCTGCGCCGATATGCCGAGGAAGGAAGCGGCGGACATATAGTCGCCCGCCATGGCGAGGCCGTTCTGGAAGCCGCTGATGCCGCCGCCCGCCGTGTAGAAATCCGACGCGGTGCGGGTGCGCGCGGCCGCCGCCTTGGTTATCCACAGGGTGAGGCCGACAAAGGCGACGAACATCGCGATCGCCACCCAGTTTATGGGCTGACGCTGCGCCTCCCCCTCCAGCGCGGCGGCGAAGGCGGGAGCGGGGAGCAGAGCAAGGACGAGGGCGAGCGCGCCGGCAAGCCGCACCCTCATGCGCCATGATCCTTGAGGATGGCGGCCATCTGTGCGTCATGATAGCGGTTGGCATAGGCGACGTAGAGGCCGGTCAGCGCAATCGCGAGCAGGATGAGGCCCAGGCCGATCGGAATGCCGATCGAGGTGACGCCGTTGCCGATCGGCATGCCCAGCAGCGCCTTGTCGAAGGCGATGAGCGCGAGATAGCCGACAAAGGCGGTGAAGATGATCGCCGACAGCCACCAGCCCAGCCGCGCCCGCCGCGTCACCAGTTCGATATAGCGGGGATCGCCCCCCACTGCCGCGATCAGCGCCTCGTCCGTGCGCCCAGCCTCTTGCGTCATCCATGCTCCCCTGTTCTTGACCGCCATGCTAGTCTGGCGGCGAGCGATTGCAATGGCATGGGCGCGGGGCCTATATCCGGGGAGACACAGACTTGCGGCCTTACTGTTTTATGCACATATGACAGCAAGGCCGATCTGGCCCCTGGGAGATGACATGGCTTCGACCGCGCCGACCGCGACCGCTGATACGCTGAACCTCACGCCGCCCGACCCGGTGCCGGTGGTCGCGCCCGAAAAGGCGGCGGGACTGGTACCGATCGACGAGGAGAAAAAGTCCAAGCTGGACGAGAAGGTCGATGCCTTCATCGACGATCTGGTCGCGCAGGATGCCAATTCGCCCGCCTTCGGCCAGCGCGTCGACCAGTTGACCAATATGGGCCGCAAGGAAATCGCCGAGGCCGCCGGGCACAGTAACCGCTTCCTCGACCGCCCGGTGCGGGCGATGGACAGCGACAACAAGGTCGGCGCGGATTTGGCTGAACTGCGGCGCACGGTCGAGGATCTGGACCCCGGCAAGCGCGGCAGCCTGACCGCGCCTAAGAAGCTGTTCGGCATCATCCCCTTCGGCAACAAGATGCGTGACTATTTCGACAGCTACAAGTCGAGCCAGACGCATATCAATTCGATCCTGGGCAGCCTGGCCAGCGGCAAGGACGTGCTGATCAAGGACAATGCCGCCATCGACGTGGAACGCCAGAATATGTGGGCCACCATGGGCAAGCTGGAGCAGATGATCCACATCAGCAAGACCATGGACGCGCGCCTCGAGTCCAAGGCACTGGAGCTGGATTCGACCGACCCGACCAAGGCGAAGGCGATCCGCGAGAGCGCGCTCTTCTACATCCGCCAGCGCACCCAGGACCTGCTGACCCAGATGGCGGTCACGGTGCAGGGCTATCTGGCGCTGGATCTGGTGAAGAAGAATAATGTCGAGTTGGTCAAGGGCGTGGACCGCGCCAGCACCACCACTGTCGCGGCGCTGCGCACCGCCGTGACGGTGGCGCAGGCGCTGGTCGGCCAGCGGCTGGTGCTGGAACAGATCACCGCGCTCAACACCACGACGGCCAACATGATCGATTCGACCGGCGAACTGCTCAAGAGCCAGACCGCGCAGATTCACGAGCAGGCCGCCAGCAGCACCATCCCGATCGAGACGCTGCAGCGCGCCTTCCAGAATATCTACGACACGATGGACAATATCGACACGTTCAAGCTCAAGGCGCTGGAGAATATGAAGACGACGGTCACCGTGCTGTCGAACGAGGTGGAAAAGTCCAAGGGTTATATCGCCCGGTCCGAGGGACAGGCCCAGGCCGCCAAGGAAGCGCGCGCGGAGAACCCGCTGCTGAGCGCGATCGAGGGATAAGGATGCGCCCCACCCTACCCCTTTTCCTGGAGTTGATGGCATGAGCCGGTCCGATCGCGTGCTGGCCGATGCCGAGGCGGTGCTGCGCCGCCATAGCGAGCGCGGCAAGAGCCTGACCAGCCGCGCGCGCGAACGGCGCAACGCATCGATCATGCGACGGCTGGGCCGGATCGCCGGCGCCGCCTTCGCGATCCTGATCGGCGCGATGATCGCGGGCTGGTTCATGCCGCTGGGCACCAGTGGCGTGATGATCGTGCTTGGCCTGCTGCTGGTCACCACGCTGTTCTTCGCGCTGCTGCCGGGCGAGCGGGCAGTCAGCCCGGACAAGCTGGCCGACACGACGCTGACCGCCCTGCCGCTCAAGACCGAAATCTGGCTGGAAAACCAGCGCAAGGCCCTGCCCGCACCGGCGGTCACTTTGGTCGACAGCATCGGCGTCAAGCTGGAGACGCTGGCGCCGCAACTCGAACGGCTGGGCGAACAGGATCCGGCCGCGCACGAGATTCGCAAGCTGCTGGCCGATCACCTGCCCGAACTGGTGACCGGCTATCAGTCGATCCCCGCGCCGTTGCGCCGCGAGGAACGCAATGGCCGTGTGCCCGAAAAGCAGCTGATCGAGGGACTGTCAGTGATCGACGCCGAGATCGGCCGGATGAGCGAGCAGCTGGCGAGCGGCGACCTCGACAAGCTGGCGACCCAGAACCGTTTTCTGGAACTGAAATATCAGGAGGCGAAGGAACTTGGCGCCTAGCGCCGTCTTCCTTCCTGCATGATCCACCTCACCCTCATCATCGTCGATTTCCTGACGGGCCTGCTGGCCGCCGGGGCCTGGGCGCTGGCCACGGCCGGCGGCGCGATCGCGGCCGTGGTGGGTAGCGGCGTGCTGGGGGTATCCTTGTTCCGGCGGTGGCGCCGTCGAGGCTGACAGCTGCGGCCGCTTCTATGCAGGGATGAATCGCCGAATAGTGCCCAAAGCACTGGCGACGGTTTCAACCAATTTTCATATATCGGAAAAATGGTGCCCGGGGACGGAGCATTTGTCATGACAAACCTTTCCGATCTTCCGATCACATTTCACAAAGGCAACAAATTCATACCAGCTATACTACCAGTATCTGAAAATCATAAATGAGGTTCGATCTCAAAGTCAAATATTTTCTCAAATCATCTATCATTCATCTAATGCCGTCCGGGAAACTCCAACAAATCGCTTAACATCCCATTGGCCAGATCGACTTGTCGTGAGCGAGATGCACCAGCAAGCAGCCTAGGGAGGTGCTAGGTCTACAATTGGCCGATTGCGGAATGTCGGGTTTCCGCTTAGCAGTGGGCGATAGCTGCCGGTCCTCTTCCGATGCTGGCGATCGGTCGCAGATGGAAATAGCGGTCGGTCGGCCGCCGACCATTCCAAGACGTTGATCCATGATGCCCCGCTTCCCGGAAACGGACATTCCATTTAGCGACTATTATGGCCAAAAGGGATGGATGGCGGCCATATTGCTGCCCAACTAGCTATGGCATTTTCGTGGGGCTATTCGCTTGTCAGCTTTTACCCGCACGCATAAAATCGGATGTTTTCTAGTGGCGGGACAGCATTAATGACAGCGCGACGGAATTCATCAGATGTAATCATCAAATACCCGCCCGATCCCGAGAAGCTAATTTGACGAAACAGGTGCACGCTTTCGCTAATATCGTCGCGAATCCTGCATGAAACATATCCTTTAAGCGCGGGAGGACGGTTTCGCGTTTGACCTCGATAATCGACTATTGAATTGGCTATATCAACAGCAGGAATGTTCAACACTACATCGATCACATAAATTTCGCCAATCAACGAGTTGTCAGACGCGCGGAGGATCACGCGGCGATGCTCGAGTGCAGTTTCGTGAAATTGGATCATCAGATCCAATAAGTATTTACTTGCTAACAGCACCTGATCCCCGAAAGGGGCCCATAGATCGGGAATATTAGCTTTGGCGGCTTGGCTTTTGAAACGGATATTGGTGTCATTTGGAAGAGAGTTGAGACCGTTGCCGGAACCAAATACCTTCGATCTGCAATCCGATTGGAAATCCCATTCAAAGGCCGGAAGTTTTTCTTCATCCGCACTACGGATGAACCAGTAGCGCTGATCTTGCGGGGCCTTATCCTCGAACACCCGGATGAGGTCATCGGCAGATACTGGGCGCCAAGGCGGGCTCGGCGGTATAACGCGAACGCGCTCGTTTTCTCTAATGTCCGAAGGTATTTGCGGTTCATAGCAGGTGGGCAGCAGCCCTTCGCCAGAAGTTCTGATGATGCGGTCGGGAATTAAGCTCATTCTGAATCCGGCGAGTAGCATGTTGGAAAAGGGTCGTAGCACTGAGTTTGTGCCGAAAAGCATCAGATAGCCTGATATGCAACGCCTGAACCACATCATTCGAACGGTCCAGAGACGACTGCAATGGGGCGTTTGTTGCCGAACGATTTTTCCGCGCATCGTCCGCTATCGCCAGTTATCACTCCAAACCTGACCGTCTCAAATCCACCCAACCCGGCGCTTTGATCGGATGAATGGCGCAGCAAGTCGCGCTAGTCCCGTCCGTCCGCTTTTTGCCCTCGCCAGGTCCGAAGCCAGAATGGCGGTGACGGGTGGGTAGCGGAATGGCCGGCTTTCGGCAACGGAGGGCATTAAGCTGCTACGTTTTACTAGCCATACTGACACAGGCAGAACTATTTTTCCCTGCAACTCCCTGTCCGGGTGCCCAGGAGCGGCCGCGACAAGCCTAACATCAAAAGACGAAGAATTTTTCGATGAAGAGGTTGAGGGCAAGGCCCCCAAAAAATTTGAATTCAAACCCGGCCATGCTGAGCGCGACGTCGATCCCCTCGCCAAAGCTGGCTCACCAAAATCCAAAGCCAACCAGCTTCACAACGATCTGCAGAACAAGCTTTATCAACACCTGAAGAACAAATTGGGGCCAGAGCACGTCGGAACGGAAGTAAATTCCGGCAATGGAACATCAATTGATTTGGTAACTCAATGCGACGGAGTTACGAATTTCTATGAAATAAAGACGGGATCGTCGGTAAGATCGAGCATAAGGCAAGCTATACCTCAACTACTTGAATACGCATATTGGGGTGCGGATGATATAGCGGACAACCTTATCATAGTATCTCATCTGCCAATCACCAAATCTGCAGAAAAGTACGTAGATTACCTCAGAAATAAATTCGGAATGCCGCTGGAATACCAGCAATTTGACCTTAAGTCGGGTCAGCTCATCTGATCGCCCACCCTATCCATTCCGATCAGGGTTCGCAGTTCACCAGTATCGACTGGTCGGCCTTCATCAGATCTCACAGTCTGGAACACTCCATGAGCCGCCAGGGAAACTGCCGCGATAATGCTGCTGCGGAGAGCTTCTTCAATCTGCTCAAGCGCGAGCTCATCTGGCGACGCACTTACAAAGCACGCGAAGAGCCCCAGCAGGACGTGTTCTATTACATCGAGATGTTCTACAACCCGATCCGCAAGCATGTCAAAAATGGGATGCTGTTGCCCGTCGAGTTCGAACGACAGCAGGCTGTGCTCAAGGCGTCTAGAAAACTAGGGGCTATTCACACAATTTTCCGCCGATCGCTGAACCATTAAGGATGCGCTCTTGCTCGAAGGCCCACGTCTCGCTCCGCTGTCAGGTTCAAACCCTGAGGCACTGGTCATACTGATCCACGGCTACGGCTCGAATGGCGAGGATCTGATCTCTCTTGCCAGGATGATGCAGCCCTCGCTGCCATTCGCCACCTTCGTGGCGCCCAATGCGCCCTCGCAGCTTCCTCATATGGCAGCGGCCCACCAATGGTGGCCAATCGAGACTTTCTCCATGGCCGAGCGCACCGCTGGCGCCGCTGCCGCGGCGCCAGCCTTCGACGCTTTCATCTCCGATGAGCTGAAGAAGGCAGGCCTGACGAGTGATCGCCTGCTGCTGGTGGGTTTCAGCCAAGGGACGATGATGGCGCTGCATGTCGGACTTCGCCGGCCAGAGGCCGTTGCGGGCATAGTCGGCATCTCGGGAATGCTGGTCGCCCCCGAGAGCCTGGAGGCAGACATACGCAGCCGTCCTCCGGTTCTGCTTATCCACGGCACGCAAGACGATGTCGTCCCCTTCCGCTCGATGGAATTGGCATCGTCCGTGCTCGCCACCGTTGGCGTGCCGGTGGCGACCCATGCGTCGGCGGGCCTTGGCCACAGCGTTGGACCGGACGGCTTGTCTGCCACGACGCAGTTCGCCCGTCACGTGCTCTCCCACTCATAAAGGATGAAGCTAATTTCCCCGTCCGTCGGTTCTTCCCCCATGTTCGTGATTCTCGACTTCGAGGCATCCTCCCTCTCCAAGCTCAGTTACCCGATCGAAGTGGCCTGGGTATTCGAGGACGGAACCAGCGAATCCCACCTCATCCGCCCCGCGCAGCAATGGACCGACTGGGACGTCGAAGCAGAGGCAGTCCATCACATTTCAAAAGAAATGCTGGAAAGGGAGGGCGTCCCGCACGACGTCGTGGCACGACGCATGGTCGACCAGCTGTCAGGCCATACCCTCTTTGCCAGCGCGCCGTCCTGGGACGGAAAATGGATGAGCGCCCTTCTGCGCGCCGCCAAACTTCCGCGCCATGCCTTGCGCGTCCGCGACACCGAAGAAGCGCGCGCTGAAGCTGCCAGGCGGATGAAGGGCGATTCGGACCGCGCCATCGCCGTCATAACCGTCGATGGCACGAAGCAGCGGCCCCACCTTGGCCGGGTCCGTGATAGCCGGCCTGTGTTTGACCTGGGGCGTCAGCAATGCCCCACGCAGTTCGCTCGCCGGATCCTTCTGCGCCCTGCCGGTGGCAATGGCGTAGCGAAAGATGGTGCTCAGTGTCCCGCGAAGCCGGATCGCGGTTTCGTGATGCCCTCGCGCTTCGATCTTGCGCAGAATCTCCAGTACCTCCGGCGTCGAAATATCCCGCACCAGTTGGTTTCCGAGCGCGGGCCGTGCGTATTCGAGAATCCAGATATTCTTGGTGACCGTCTTCTCGGCTCGACCCCGAGCCTTCAAACGCGCGACATACTCGTCAGCGAGTTGGTCGAACGTTCCGGTTTCAAGCAGCCGCGCCTGGGCGGCATCGGCCTTCCGCCGGCTGGAAGGGTCTTCGCCTGAGGCAAGAATGCGTCGCAGCTCTTCTCGCCGTTCTCGCGCCAGTGCGAGCGAGACATCGGGATACACCCCGACCGACAGGGTCTTCTGCTTCTTGAGGAAGGTGTAATAGAATCGCCAGTAGCGCGCCCCATTGGGCATCACCATCAGATACAGGCCCCGGCCGTCCGATAATTTATAGGGACGGTGGATGGGCTTCGCATTGCTCACAGCCATGGCGCTCAGCATGGGGTATCTCCTTCAGGGTACCCGCGAGAATAGCTACCAGCTTTGGCCAGAAAAGGTTGCGAGATGCAACTAGATGCCCTGAGAGCAAAAGGCTCAAAAGGTCGCAGAAATCCGCCATTTCTTAGAGGCGGCTTGGGCATTTCCGAGATGTTCTGAGGGGAACAAATGGTGCCCGGGGACGGATTCGAACCGCCGACACTGCGATTTTCAACAAGCCAATTAAGATTTTGGAATCGTTCTATTTTGTTTCAACTTCGCCGTAGCATGTTGAAGCGGAATCTCTTTAGCTGCCGCCAGCGTTGCAGACCGTTGCGCTTCATTTCACCCTAATTTTGGCGTCTGCTTCCCCATTGATGCCCCGTCGATTTATCGACGGCGGCTTTCCAACCACGCCCAAATCTCAGACCGTCGAAAGAGAGTGCGACGAGGCAGGAAATTTACGGGCTGCGGAAAGTCCGCCTGGTTCTTCAATTTGTAGAAGGTGGTGCGCGATATTCGAAGTTCCTGGATCGCGTCGCGGACCGAAATCAGCTCCGGCTGGCGTTCCATCTTGGGCGGAGAGGGAAGATCGACCTTCTCATGCAGCGGCGGAGTCCTGACTAAAAATTCCTGTGCGAGGCAGGAAAGCCGACGCTCCACTTCTGCCAACTGAACCATCACGTTTGCTATGGTGGCTCTGATTTCTCGAACAGCCTGATTATGCGTCTCGCCCGGTGCGGAATCCGACGATTGCCCCACGCTGTCTCGTATCGCCCTCGGCCTGCCCATCGCGCGCGCCTCATACCGAGTTTAGCCGCCGATGCGTTTGGCGTTTCGGTCATGTCGGTCATCTCCTTTGGTTGGGACCGACATTTCCATTAAGACGGGTTCAGAAGCCGTGTCAGGAGAAATCCTAGGAATCCCAGGCGATTTCCATCAACGGTATCGAGAAGGCGCTTTGCCCATCAGTGAAAAGATATTCGTCGTCGTCGCTGCCGATCTCGAACGTGTAGCGATGCCCATCGACATCAATGTAGATGATTTCATCCGGCGTATGGATCACGGCGACCGTAGACGCTGGAAACAAGGCTTGGGCGTGGAATAATAGATGATCGTAATCGAGCGGTTTGTCGTCAGGCATGACGGCCTCCTTTCGTTGACCATCACCTCATTAAGATCATGGGAACCCAAAAATCAGGAAAAATCCTAGGAAATCCGATGATTTGTGGAGATCATGTCGGCGGCGCGCATTCGACGCCCCGGATAGGACAACGCGATATAAATTGAGGCTTCACGAGATAGGCGAATATCGCCATCGCGCGATCTCGGACGGGTCAATGCCCCTCGCCGGGCATCCGTCGGGAACCAGACCGATCGATTTGCTTTCGCAAGCGATCCTGCCAGATATAGCGAGCCTGCGATTGCGCGCTCTCCAACCTATCTATGATTGCGACACGCTTGCGGCCTTTTGGACGCGGCCGATCTTTGCCACCTGCCAATTTCTGGCGCAGCGATATGACACGACGGCGAACGCGGATCAGGTCGGTCATATTCTGCGAGGCAAAAGTGAGCCGATGCGCTTGCCGGGACGCAAATCGACCATCGGCATAATATAGCACCTCGCAGCGATGCCCCATGACAGGGCATAGAAAATAATGCCGAACCCCGCCAAAGCCTGACGGCACCACATCAATTATGATGTGCTGCGTCAAGGCGTCATCGGGCATGTCGGCGGTTACTGCCATCGTGCAATGAACCCCATCGCTCAAATCGATACGTAAGCGCGCCGTGGGTCGCTCTGGATCGCCGGTCGACCAGCATATCGTATCGATGCTGCACTCACCCGGTCGAGCGACGCCCAGCCGCCGCAGGATACGAATATCGAGTGCCAATGCGTTCTCGACATCGCCAATATATGTTGAACGCCGTGCGCCAGAACCAATGCCGCCCATCGTAGCCTCCTTTCATCAAGGCGAGTTTACACTAGATTTTTGTCCATCTCAGGCCCGTCAAATTTCGGTCTATGTGTCTAAAGAGCAAGCTTTTCTGCGAAATTATGCGGGGAAAGCGGCTCATTCAGGGTTTCTGTTGAGTTTGCTCGCCCGCTATCTCATACAGGCGATGGAACCGCCACGCACGGTTCTGGGGCGTAGTAACCCCGAGATGAGCGGTTGGTGCTGACCGTAACAGCGCCACACTTCCTGACCTATGGTCGGGGAGCCTGTGGCGTATGCAACAGGTTCACCCGAACTAAAGGCCACAGGGCCGACTCATCTCGGTTTACTAACTCCCCGATCACCAAGGATCAGGTGTGAAGTCGAAGCGGGGGCGTACCGCGACCGGCTGTCGGAGAACCCGTTATGAAGAAGCGTAAGCTTATTCACATGGCACCCATGATTTGTATTGCGGTTTGTATGCTTTCGGCGTGCGACCAAATTGATACAAATAAAACCTATCAAGAAAATCCCCGATTGAAAGAAATAAGAGCGGAGGTTTCTCAATTCCGGGGCTTCAAGTATCGCCAATTTTCTTCGATTTCCGGATGGTCAATATGGTACTTTCAAACTGACTTGGGTTTCAAATGTGTAGGTTCTAAATCAGCCAACGGAAACCCTACGCCAATTGCCGAAGCTGTTTTTGAGCGCAAGTCCATCGGCGACGTCAGACTGGACATGTGGCTCACGAGTTTTGACGATATTCCCGTCGTTCGTGTCCCCAATTTCGGAACAGATTTAACAGCTGCGACGGCCGGTTATTTTCGTTCGCAAGCGGACGCATTCATGAAGCCAATCACCTTTGAGGCAATTAAAGATCTGACTGGCGACATCGAAATACAGCCCGATGAGGCAATTGGTGATCCAAAAAGGCAATACAAGTTGGATCTTTCGGGATTTCCGGCAGCAGTTAAGGCTTTGCAGGAATGTGAGAAAAGCGGTCCAAAATCCTGATCAAGCTAAACAACCGACTGTGTAAGGACGTAAGAAAAGGTTGAATACTCCAATTCGGCAGGTGACCCAATGAGGTCATCGCATCGTCGGATGCGGCCAGCGCCTCATATGGATTCATTCAACCGGATCGATGTTCGGCGCGAATGCCCGCTCAGTTGGATTCCCCTTTGGACCGGAGGGGAAACTGACTGATGTTCCGAAATAGGCAATGATCACCGCATCAGTGTCGAAGAATCCAGGCTTACGACGACGTAAGCGACGTCTCACGCCTGCCGAGCGAAATCGTGTTCCAGGGCGTCACGAGAGAGAAAACGCCCAAATGCCGCAAGGAGTGAGGCGGCGCCAGGATCTCTAATGCGCCCAATCCGCCTGATCGGATAGTGGAAGGCTCCATCTGCGTAAGTTCCGTATCCCTTCAACCCGTTGGACATACCAACGCGTGGGAGTGTGGTTTTAGCGATCAGATCGGCGACTTCATCCCCGTGTTTTTTGCGAACGCCCTCAATCTCGGTGGCGACCCTGCCGTATTGTTTCGCAAGCTCTAAAGATCGTTCTTGCCACGCGCGCGTTGGAAATCGCTTCGGTTCCTTTTTCAAATCGCTAGGATTGATGTCGCAACGTCCGTTTTTATCTAACACGGCGAGATCAAGAACGTTCAAATTAGCGACCGTTCCGCGCTTAAATAGAACGGCGGCAGTCAAATCACCTTTGTCCCCAAAATTTGTCACCAAATGCCTGAGATGGGCTGGCTCAGCTTCTACTTCTTCGGGAACTGAGGTCAGCGGACATATCACTGCCACCTTGAAGTTATTCTCCCGCATACGCTTCCCGCCGGGTCGCACCATGATATCACATGGCTGAGCCACAAGCACAAACAGACCAAGATCGTTACCCTCACCAACCTCGAAAACATCACCATTGCGCAGCGGGTCGTTGTAACCATTTACAAGTTCGGCGCTGTCGTGGAGTTCCTGCGCTCGCAACAGGTTGAGATGGGCCTGGGTTTCGGCCGTAAGGTCTCGCGATATATCCGCAACAGTCTTCACCCCTGTCGCCGCGTCAGCGAATTTCAGAAATTCAGCCTCGCGAAGAATTACTCGCTTCGCTTCATCCTTATGGACAATCGCGTAAAGCCGTAGCAGCGTCTCAAGCTCAGATACCCCCTCTTTCTCTGAGGAGTTTACAACCATATGCTCAAACGCAAGGGGATCGATATTATCTAACCGCGTGAGTGCAGCGTCGAGTACTTGACGGAGACCATCCTGCGCCAGCTTTTTCATAGTTTCGCAATAGGTATTGATCAATGTCCGATAGACAGCTCCATAGAAACGATCCCCATCACTTAGCGACTGCTTCGCTATAGGCATGAAGAACTTTAGTGAAATCTCGTTCTCCGCAGCAAGTTGACGCCACTTTGAAATTTCGTCTCCCGAATTCAATGTGTTTGAGAGCATCCCGCAGAACCAACGCGTGCCAAATCCCACAGGTTCGGACTGCGACAGGCCCTTGATGATGTCAGCTCCCGTGGCGAAGCCGAGGGTATGTGGATCGGCGTGGAGTTCCTGGTCAAAGAGGAAGAGCGTCCGCGCGGTTTCGCTACATTGGTCAACGATGGCTTGTTGTTGTGCGTGCCATTCGGTCGGCGTGAGAATTTGGAGTTCGACTTGGTCAGGAATATTTCTGCGCAGTTGCCAAATGTCCCGCACGCCCTCCTCCGAAGCAAATTCGCTTAGGACAGCTGTAACCGCATCACGACTGGCCGCCTCCATGCCTTCAAGCATTGCGCTCAGTTGATCAAAGCGCGCTTCGTTATCATCCGCAAGAATTGCGCCAGGAAAAAACGCTTGGAGGTGCTGTCGAGCGTCTTCGCCCCGAGAGAGCGTGTCTATGACGCTTGCGGCATCGGTAACCGGCTCGACCATGTCATCGACGAACACGACCCGTTTGATGTTTAGGCGTTCAAACAAGTCACTGAGTTCCGGACTGGGTGAATCCTCTTCCAAAGGCATATCCGTTTTGACGGGAAGTGCCGCGTTAAGTTCACCTGACTCCTCAGGTTCCATCGATTGCAAAGCGTCGTCCATCAGTCTTTCCCCGCCACCCCTGACAGATCGATCTCGAATACGTGGCGACGGCCACTCACGTTACGAGTATGGAGCAAATTTATCGCTCCGCCCATCGATCCAAGTATCTGCGATGAAATGAAAAGCCCTAAACCTCGCCCCATTGTCTTGGGTTTCAAAGTTACAAATGGCTCAAAAAGATTGGATTCGACCGAGGGATCCACGCCTGGCCCATTATCAGATATGCGCACGAAAGGATGTTCGATCTCGACAAGGACTCCTAGGCGCTCCTCATGATTGCGTAGACGCTCCTGCTTGAGCCAATATTCAGAGTTCAGGAGGAGATTGTCAAAAACCTGCAACAGCCGCCCGCGGTTGGTTTCGACATCGAAATCCCTAATCACATTGAGATCAAATTCAATCGCGTCTTCGTGCCAGCGTTCCTCAAAGTAGGTCTTTGTGTCGCCCATAAAGTCGGCGACGGAGAATTGCTCAATTCGATCACGTTGGACGCGTAATGTAGGTCCCAGATGCGCGATTTGCCGCCTAAGCGCGGAAGCTGTTGAAAGCACGTCGTTCGCGAGCCGCACGAGTTTGCTATTTTGATCACCATCCCGTCGAGCCTCATCGATAGCGGCGCGGGCACGTTGGGTCAGACGATCGGTTTGGTTGTGCACTTCATGGGCTAAAGATTCGGCGATCAAACCCAGTCCAGCGAGTTCCGAAAAATCCTGAAGCTGCGTGTTGACGATCTCAAGTCGAGGCGCGAGTGCGGCAACCACCGACGCTAATTTATTGGTATCTGCAACATGCGATTCCAGTTCAGCGAATATCGACCTAGACGAGCGCAAGGCATCATTTGCGGCTTCAAGTAAGGGTGCAAGGCGACGTTCATCAGCAGTTGACAATAGTGGTTCAGCTGCAATTCTCGTGGTCAGTGCTTCGACCTTTTGTTGAACCTCCGCAGCTACGCTATCAATCGACTTTGACCGTGCCGCGTAACTTTTGAGTGTTCGCGCCACTTGACGCGCGGACGTAATCTCGCGCTCCGCACCCTCGAACGCGTGTCCCTTCGCAAGCCGTTCCTCACGATATTTTGTATAGTTGCGTCGTATCCATTCGTAGAATTGACCGATTAACTCAGTCGAATGCACCATCAACCGCCGAAAGTTTTGTGAATAGGCGTTACTGACAAAACCCTCACGATCTGTCTTGTCTTTGAGATACGCGTTTCTCGCTTCAGATATCGCAACGAAGCCAAGAACGTTGTGTGGACGCAGTCCATACCAAGAGCTTGCGCTGGTTTGTTGTGCCCCGAGACGAAGCCAGTCCTCACCGTTCATACCATAGGGCTTTACCGCGAACCCATCGCGAAAGACCTTGATTCCCGCATGCCGCTTTACAACCCGCTGAATTTCGGAAGACGCGGACAAGCCACTAAGGCGCAATGCACTCTCATCGTTTCGAAGCAAAAACTCATCGATTTCAGCGTGGAAAGGGCCAGGGTCAGCGGCGATGAGAGGCCCGACGTCCTTATTGTCAGTCGGGACATGGAATTGCGAGTTGGGATTTTGAACGCGATCAATTGATCCAAGACTCTCCAGCTCAACCGAATAATCGAACTCTATAAAATACGCCGGATCGGCGCTCATTCGCATAGCTACGGGCGGGTTGCGCCCCTTGAGATATTCGTAAAAATCTTTGCCATTCGATGGCACAACGACGTTCTCGAAAAATTCAAGCTCCTCATCACGTTGGTTGCCGCGCAGTTTCGCCAGCCGCACCTTTCCGTCGAGGCGAAGCTCGCCTTCTTTAAAATCGATCGAGAACCTACCAACCGCCGCGCGGCGAACACGCTCGGAAATCTGCCCAAGATCAATGTTCTTTCCGTCGATCGTCAGCGTGACAAGGAATGTTCGTGCTTTCTCATATGGCGAGAGAATTTGCGCCAGATCATTAGCAAGCTTCTCGACTGCCGCCCCCCTCCAAACATCGGGATTGCGCAAATTGGTTATGAGGAGACGCGTCCCCTTTGATCTCGGCTGATCGGCTTTTCGCACCGTGACCGGCACCGCGCTTAGACTTTTATCCTCGGTGAAGGAATCCCAGCTAAACGCGACATGAAGGGTGTCACTTCCCTCCTTCCGCGTATCCATTTCAAGCCGGGCACCAAGCTTCTGGGTACTCAATCGACCCAGCCCCTTATCACCCAATGGCGTGCGTCCCTTTGCGGTCGTCACCCCTTTCGCCTTCATCTCGCGCTTACCGGACAACGAGATCACCAACCACCCCCGATCGATATCTCCCCGATCCATACCGACGCCGTTATCATCGATTGAGATGAAGCCAGATGTGGCAGGAAAATCCGAATGTACTGGAGGATCGATCGTATTCACAACGACATGTGCGAAATCGGCGTCAGCGTCATACGCGTTCTTCACCAATTCGACGAGCGCGGTGACCTCGTCTGAAACGAGTTCATCACCGAGTTGACGAACAACGGCGGCACTAATATCGAAATGGGAACCCGTTGCCATTACTTGCTTAGCGCTTCCGCAACAACAAGATTTTTTCCTCGCGCATTGTCGCTGAACTCGCGTTTCGATTAGGCATCCGTTTATGGTGAATATGACGAGTAAGCATCGTAACGGTGGAGCATTTGGCGTGCTCCATCAACTCACTCAATACTGTATCTGTGGGCACTTGCTTACCCGCAATATTGCGATTGCCTACAGTCCAGATCATGTAACTGTTCTGACGCATTTGCTCAATCATAGCCTCTAAACTTGCCTGAAAGTCACGATAAAAGCGTACCAAGCGAATGCGTCCATCGATTGGGGTGCTGGGTAGCGCCTCCGCAAAATTTCTAAGCGTAGCGCTGGCCGCAAATAGCCGTTCTTCCTCTTCGTTCGAGACAGGATCGCGTCCGCCTAGGCTGCGCTTGTCGATTTCCTGCGTCGTCCGCAGCAATTCTGCATCTACCTTTGGGTCGATATCAGTCAGATCAATCCAATTCAGCGGTAGATAGGAATGCTGACCATATGTGACGGTCGTTTGATTGTCCCCGTATGGGGGCGACGTCATCATGAGGTCGAACGGCGCTATGCCATCCCAGCATTTCTTGCTTTCACGATTGTCGGCAAGGGCGATGTCAGTTGATGATCGATAACGTGCATGACTTACTGCGTTCGCATCCCTGAGCTTCTTTCGGAAGAACGCAAAGCTATCCGCATTGCGCGATACTAGATCGGCAAACACATCAATTGGCGACACATTTCGTCCGTCGATTTCATCCTTGGGTCGTGCGTGCAATTTGTATGTCGATGTACGATCGTTACTAGTTAAGCGCACCGTCTCGGCCAAGGTAACCCAAAGAAAACGTCTGACCCAGAGATCTTCGCAAGAACGGATAGCTCGCCGCAATTTGGACAATTCAACCTGAACTTCTGGCCGGAACCATTTGTCACGATTGGCAAGCTTAGTCTCGATTCCAAACCGTCTGTCTGCACGGGCACACTTCACTACGCTGGCACCAATTGCACCAATTGTGAACTCCACCTTCCGCGCGGTCCGTACTCGACTAATTAATACGGCTAGAGGATTGATATCAGCGCCATAAACGTTGAGCGCGTAATGCATTCCGCTCACAAGCGAAGTTCCTGACCCAACGAAAGGATCGTATAGCGACCTAATGTTTGGTTGAGCCTCGATGACTGCGGCCAGCAATCGACGCTGCACCAGGGGCACCATCATCGCGGGATACTGGAAAATGCAATGAGCACTGTCAGTGCGATCACGTGTCTTCAGCGACCAGAAGTCAGGGTCATCACTATGCCGCGCTAACGCTCCGACCAAAACGTCATCGACGGCAGTAAGACTCGCTCTGGTTTCCGTCGTTGACGACTCAGCCGTCGTTGATTTCATTCTCGCCTCAGCTCCCCACGCCAACATGTCGGAGTATCCGACGATATCGCGCTGATCAGGAAGCCTTGTTTCGTGAATACCCCGCCGCGCGGGAATAGCATAACGACTCCGGGCATCGGCGGCAACGGCCTGAATTATCAAATGGATGATGTGCAGGAAAGAAAATGATAATCAGAACTCCGACATCGGAAGTCCTATCAAACGGTCCAGCCTATGTGGATTACCTGCTGCCCCATTGCTTACCAAAAAATATGGACAAGCGAGATTTGCCGCTTAACTTATTGAAAAATGGTGCCCGGGGACGGATTCGAACCGCCGACACTGCGATTTTCAATCGCATGCTCTACCAACTGAGCTACCCGGGCATCGGGCCTCGGCGGAGGTGACCGCCGGATGGAGGCGTGCCTATAGGCGTCAATCCGGCTCGCTGTCCAGCCCATAATTATCATTTTTTTGCGGGGCTTCGTCGCCCGGCATACCGGGCACGCGATAGCCCTCGCCCAGCCACTGCAACAGGTCGCGATCGCGACATCCCTTGCTGCAGAAAGGGCGGATTTCCGACTGTGCCGGCTGTCCGCAAACCGGGCAGCTACCGGCCTTAGGCGACATGACCGGCGACCAGCGACAACGCAGAATCGGCACGCAACGTCACCTCACCGCCACGGCGACGGGCGAGCTGTTCGATCCAGTCGGCGCGCTTGTGCAACAGGTCGATGATCGCCGGCGCAGCGGTGATCGTCGCCGCGCCGCCGGTGCCGTGCCGTTCGGCGCGGCGCAGCAGCGCCAGCGCGGCGGTCAGCATCGGATCCTCGCGCAGCAACTCCATCAGATTGGCACGATCGCGGCGACGGATGATCTGAACGAAGCCGAAGCCATTCACTGCCGTCCGCTCGAACGGCAGCGGCAGATATTTGTCGATCTGCGCGGCCGCAACGATGCGCTCGTCCTTATTGTTCATGGTCGGCAGGTCGATGCCGACCGATCCCGCGAGCCCCATGCGGCGGATGGCCTGGGCCGAAAGCTTCGCCCCCTTGGGGCCGAGTTGCGCGGGCGGCAGGCTGCCGTCGATGTCGATCAGGATCATGGCAGGGGTCAGGAAGATGCGCAGCGCCGCATCCTCGGCGCCGACCTCGCCGGTCACCGCTTCCTCCATCAACTCGCTCCAGCCATGCGCTTCGAGCCTATCCTCTTCATGCGCCGGACAGGGACGGATAGCGATGTCGGAAGCGCGCAGGCGTTGCAGCAGACTGGGACCGGGGTGGACCTTGGAACCGGGCTGGGCGATGCGGCCCTTGGCGCGTTTGCCCCGGCCTTCTTCGGCGATCGCCTCGCGGAAGATTTCGACCAGCACATTAGCGCCCTCGGCGACCTTGGGCGGGATCGGCTCGATCAGCACTTCCTCGCCGGAGATCAGGCGGACGACCCCACGTTTGCGCGGAATGATGGTCTGGACAAGCCGCCCCTGCAGGATCGCGCCAGCACGGGCCGCCTCACCCTCGCGCTCGATCAGCGCCTCGACGATGCGGCCTTTTTCGATCAGCGCGGCACGGGCCTCGCCAATGCCTTCTTCATAGAGCCATTCGGCCATGGTTTCAGTTACCTGCTTGTCGTGATTTCCGAGCCGTGAAATGTACCATTTCACTCGAAATCCCGACGGTCCAGTGGATAGCCCGCTGCCTCAAGCAGCGTGCGGGTTTCGTAAAGCGGCAGGCCCATGATCGCGCTATGGCTGCCCTGGATGCTGCGGATGAGGCCGGCGGCGCGGCCCTGAATGGCATAGCCGCCCGCCTTGCCCAGCCCTTCGCCGCTGACAATATAGCGGTCGATCTCGCTACGTTCCAGCCGCTTGAAGATGACGATGCTGGTCGACAGGCGATGCCGTGCCACGCCGGCAGCGTCGATCAGGGTGATCGCGCTATAGACGCGGTGTCTGCGCCCCGACAGCAGGTCGAGGCAGGCCCGCACCTCCGCCTCGCTTTCCGCCTTGGGCAGGATGCGGCGGCCGGCGGCCACCACGGTATCGCCCGAAAGGATCAGCGCGCCGGGATGACGTGCGGCGACCAAGGCGCCCTTTTCGGCGGCGACGCGCGCAGCATAGACGGCCGGCAGTTCGGCCTTGTGCGGCGTTTCGTCAATGTCAGCCGGATCGACGGCGTCGGGGACGACGCCAATCTGCCCCAGAAGGTCACGCCGTCTGGGGGAGGCCGAAGCTAGAATGAGTCGCATCGAAAATGCGGCTTATTTGAAGCGGTAGGTGATCCGACCCTTGGTCAGGTCGTAGGGGGTCAGTTCGACCAGCACTTCGTCACCGACCAGCACGCGGATGCGGTTCTTGCGCATCTTACCCGCAGTGTGGCCGAGAATTTCATGATCATTCTCAAGGCGCACGCGGAACATGGCGTTGGGGAGAAGCTCCACAACCTGTCCGCGCATTTCAAGCAGTTCTTCTTTGGCCATAATATCCCAGAATCGAAAAATCGCGCCGCCATAGCGCCAAATGGTGGAAAATGAAAGTCAGGACGACATGCCAAAGCGATCGCCGGCCGCGACGAGTGCCGCAAAGACGCTATCGAGCTGCTGCGCATCGATGCAATAGGGCGGCATCAGGTAGATGGTGTTGCCAAGCGGCCTGAGCAAGAGGCCGCGTTCGAGGAAGAAGGCACGCAGGCGCGGAGCGAGGTCGGACAGATAGCCGGCATCGGCCGCGAGCAGGTCGATCGCCATGATCGTGCCGAGTTGGCGAGGGTTGGCGAAGGCCGGGTGGCCAGCCAGCGATGCCAGCCGATCCGCGATGCCGCGCATCAGCGCATCGATCCGCCCGCGCACATCCTCCTCGCGCCAGATGGCGAGATTTTCAGCGGCGGCAGCGCAGGCGATCGCGTTCGCGGTGTAGCTGGACGAATGGTAGAAGAGCCGTGCCCGGTCGGTCGAGCGATGCGCCTCGAAGATGCGCGGCGTCGCCAGCGTCGCGGCAAGCGGGATGGCGCCGCCGGTAATGCCCTTGGCCACCGCCATGATGTCGGGCGCTACGCCCGCCTGTTCGCAGGCGAACAAAGTGCCGGTGCGGCCCCAGCCGGTCATCACCTCGTCAGCGATGAAAAGCACGTCGTGACGCGCACAGATATCGGCCATCGCCCGCAACATGTGTGGGGGATAGGTCAGCATCCCCCCTGCCCCCAGGATCAGCGGCTCGACGATGAAGGCGGCCGGCTGCTGCGCGCAGGCAGCCGCCAGTGCGGCAAGCGCCTCCTGCTCGCGGTCGGGATGCGGGAAAGGGATGGTACCGACATCGAACAGCAAGGGCGTCCAGGCGGCATTATAGACGCCACGTTCCCCAATCGACATCGCCCCGATCGTGTCGCCATGATAGCTGTGCTCCAGTACCAGGATGCGGCTGCGCGCTTCATCCGGCCCGTCGAGCGCGCGATTATGCCAATAGCCAAGCGCCATCTTGAGCGCGACCTCGACCGCGGTCGATCCGCTATCGGAAAAGAAGACATGGGCAAGGCGATCGCGGCCCGGCACCTGTGGCATGAGGTCGACCAGGCCCCGCGCCACCGCCTCGGCCGGTTCATGGGTATAGCCAGCAAAGATCAACTGATCGAGCTGCCCGGCCTGGCGGGCGATGGCGGCAGCGATGCGCGGATGGCAATGGCCATGGGTGGTCACCCACCAGCTCGAAATGCCGTCAATCAGGCTGCTGCCGTCGGCCAGGTGGAGCATCGCGCCCTCCGCCCGGACGACATGGGGAATGGGCTCATTGAGGCCGTGCTGGGTGAAGGGGTGCCAGACAGGAGAGGTCATCGGCGTCCCCTACGCCCGATCGGCGGCCAAGGCTATGGTTTGTCCTTGCGGTCCACCGGCGAGATGCTGGGCAGCACGGCCGCCGTCGGCACGACGACCATGGGCACCGCGACATGGATGTCGACCCGGCGATTCTTCGCACGGCCTTCCGGATTGTCGCTGCCATCCTCCCTCGCATTGGGGACCGCCGGCCGGGTTTCGCCCAGCGCGATCAGGCTGATGCGATCCTTGGCGATGCCCTTTTCGACCAGATAGGCCTCGACCGCTTCGGCCCGGACACGGGATGCGACGCGATTGTCGCCGTCATTGCCCTTGCTGTCGCTATGGCCGCGCAGGGTGATCGCCCCGCCGGTCTTGATCGCCGGGGTTTCGACCAGCGTATCGAGCGCCGCGCGGGCGGCATCGTCCAGCTTCAGCCCGGACGCACCGAAACCGATGGTGACGTCGAGCGGCTCGATCTTCGGCGCCTCGGGCTCGGCGACTTCGGGGCGCAGGATCGAACGGACCGGCTCGGCGGCATTACCCCCCTCATTCGCAGCCATATCATTGTCGACTGCATTGGTCGCATTGGCGGCATTATCGACAGCATTGCCTGCGGGCCGATCACAGGCAGCCAGCATGACGCACAGGGCCAGCGCGGGAGCAAGCCTCCTCATTATCCCTCTCCTTCCTCTTGTCTGCGGGGCTTCTGGGCGGGCGGCACATAGGACAGGATCGTGTCGCCGGGCTGTGGCGTCGGTCGCGACGCATGGGTGAAGAAGCGCATCGTCCCGTTCCTGCGCAGCAGCAGCAGCATGTCCGCCTCCGCCGGCAGGTCCGCCTTGGCGGCCTCGAAATCGAACTGATCGCTGATCCGCGTCTTGCGGAAGGTCCAGCCGGCATCCTCGCGGATCATGATCTCCTCGACACCGAGGCCGGAATCGAACAGGGCACGGCCGCGCAGCGATTCCGGCAGCGCGCGCGGGTCATGATCGTCACTCGCGTCGCCCAACTGATAAACATTGTCGCGCCCGACATCCGGCGCAAACTCGTTACAAACGAGCGCGTTATAGGCCTCATTTTCCGACGTGGCAGCGAGCACCTGGAACTGGGCGAGGTCGAGCCGTTCCTCGGTCGCCTCCGCCAATATCTCGCCATGATAGGTCGGGATGCCGCCATGGCGCGCCGGTGCCAGGCGCTGCCAGCTATTGTCGGCGATCATCACCGGCACCTCCAAATTGCGCAACTGGGTCGCGAGGCTGAGGCTGAAAGGCGTGGCGCCGACCAGCAGCAACCCCTTATCACTGGCGCCCGTGACCTTGAGCAACCGGGCAACCGGCTTGATCGAAAAGCCGTGGAACAGGATGGTCGCGACCACGATCGAGAAGGACAGGGTGACGAGGATCGCACCGTCGCCATAGCCCAGCCGATCGAGCCGCAGCGCGAACAGGCCGGAAATGGCCACCGCGACGATACCGCGCGGCGCGATCCAGGCGACCAGCAGCCGCTCGTTCCAGGGCACGGGCGAGAAGGCAAGGCTGAGCAGCACCGTCGCCGGGCGGACAACGAACAGCAGCACCAGGAGATAGGCCAGAAAGCGCCATTCGAACTGACGCAACACATTGAGGTCGAGCGAGGCCGACAGGATCACGAACACGCCCGAGATCAGCAGGACGGTGACATTTTCCTTGAACGGCTGGATGTCGCGCAGGGAATCGAACTTCATGTTGGCGAGCGCGACGCCCATCACCGTCACGGTGACGAGGCCGGTTTCCGCCTGGATGAGGTTGGAGAGGACGAAGACGCCGATCACCGCGACCAGCAGGATCGGGGCTTTGAGATATTCGGGCACATGGCCGCGCTGGAACGCCCAGCCGATCGCGCGGGCGGCAAGCCAGCCGATCAGGCCGGCGATGATCGCGGCAGCGACCAGTGACAGGATGACCGCCGCCAGCGTGCTGCCCTCGCTCGACCGGCGCAGATATTCATAGGTGGCCAGGCCCAGCAGCGCGCCGACCGGATCGTTGACGATCGCTTCCCATTTGAGGATCGCGCGCGGCCGGGCGGCAACGTTGGACTGACGCAGCAGCGGCAGCACGACGGTCGGCCCGGTCACGACCAATATGCCCGCAAACAGGATCGCCACCGGCCAGACGAGGCCCGCGACATAATAGAGGGCGAGCGCGCCGAGCACCCATCCGATCGGCGCGCCCAGCACCAGCAGCCGGGTGACGGCACCGTCGGTCTTGCGCAATTCGCGGAAATTGAGGCTGAGTCCGCCTTCGAACAGGATCAGGGCGACCGCCACCGATACCATGGGTTCGAGCAGTTCGCCGAAGGTCAGCTTGGGATTGATGAGGCCGGTCACCGGGCCGCCGATGACGCCAGCGGCGAGCATCAGGGCGATGGCGGGCCAGCCGGTGCGCCAGGCAATCCATTGGGCGCCGATGCCCAATATGCCGATCAGCGCGATTACAAGGGCCTGTTCATGCATGGCCGGGACCATAGACAGGCCGGGCCGCCATGGTCACCCCCTTTATTTTCAACGATCTGGGGAACCGGATCGCAGAACGGGAATGGCGGGCAAGGGAGAACCCGCCATTCCCGTGGCAAATATGCTTATTGCTGCGGCGGAGTTGCCGGATCGGCCGGCGTCGCCGGGCTGGCGGGCGCGGCCGGTGCCGGCGTGCCGGCGGCAGCCTGAATCCGCTGCTGCAGGGCCGGGTCGGCGGCCGCAGCCTGACCAATGGCGTTGAACTTTTCGGGCGGAATGCCCTTCGACTGCAGCGCGGCCAGCATCTTGGGCTGCTTTTCCGCGGCGGCAATCGCATTGTCCGACTGGATCTTGGTCACTTCGACGGCGGCGGCGGCAAACTGCTTGATGTCGGCATCGCTGAAGCTGCTGGCGCCGGCGGCGGGGGCCGATGCGGCCGGGGCGGCAGGCGTCTGCGCCGACACGGAATAGGCTGCCAGCAGCGCGACGGACGCGACACCGGTCTTGATGATGTTCGAGAGATTGAGACCCGTCATGTGCTTCTCCTTGGCTTTGCTACCGCCCAAAGCTGTGGACAAAGCAGGCCGGGGAAAAGTCCGGACAGGATGAAGCGTGGCATTAGAAAGATGGCGGAAAAGTTCCCGTCAGCCTGCCGCGAAGGGGAAACGATCGGTCGCGGGCCTCATTTCCATGCCGCAACGAAAAAGGGCCGCCCGATGAGCGGCCCTTCCCGATTCTGCTTACCAGATCTTCACCCGATCCTTGGGATCGAGATAGATCTTGCCGCGCGGCGCGGGCTTGAACGCGTCATACCAGGCGTCGAAATTGCGCACGATGTCGGCGCGATATTGCGACGGCGCGTGCGGATCGGTGACCAACCGCTGGCGCAGATTGGCCTCGCGATAATTGCGGCGCCACACCTGTGCCCAGCCCAGGAAGAAGCGCTGGTCGCCGGTCATGCCGTCGGTCACCGGCGCGGCCTTGCCGCCCAGCGAGGCATGATAGGCGTCGAGCGCGACGGCCAGGCCGCCCAGATCGCCGATATTCTCGCCCATGGTGAAGGCGCCCTTCACATGCGCGCCCGGGAAGGGTTCATAGGCGTCATATTGGGCGCCCAGCTTGTCGGTCAGCGCCTTGAAATTGGCGACGTCCTGATCGGTCCACCACTGGTTGAGCTTGCCGGTCTCGTCATATTTCGCGCCCTGGTCGTCGAAATGATGGCTGAGTTCATGGCCGATCACCGCGCCGATGCCGCCATAATTGACTGCCGGATCGGCATGCGGGTCAAAGAAGGGCGGCTGGAGAATGGCGGCGGGGAAGACGATCTCGACCATGCCGAAATTGGCATAGGCGTTGATCTCCATCGGGGTCATGCCCCATTCCCAGCGATAGATGGGCTTGCCCAGCTTGCCGATATTATAGTCGAAGTCGAACTGGTTCGCGCGCATCGCATTGCCGAACAGGTCGCCCTGCTGGATCTTCAGGCCGGCATAGTCACGCCACCGGTCGGGATAGCCGATCTTGGGCGTGAAGGCGGCCAGCTTCTTGTGGGCGCGGGTCTTGGCCTCGTCGCTCATCCACGGCAGGCCATCGATGCGGCGGCCCATGGCGGACAGGACATTCTTGACCAGCTGGTCCATCGCCGCCTTGGTTTCGGGCGGGAAATATTTGGCGACATAGACCTTGCCGACTTCCTCACCCAGCGAGTCCTTGAGGAAGGTGACGCCGCGCTTCCAGCGTTCCTCGCGCTCGGGCGTGCCCGACAGGGTGGTGCCGAAAAAGGCGAAATCGGCGCTGGCGATAGTGTCGGGCAGATAGTCGGCATAGCTGTGGACGCTACGCAGCAGCAGGCTGTCCTTCAGCACGCCGATCGGCGCCTTGGCGATCAGCGCGGCCTCGCCAGTGACGGCGGACGGCTGGGCGACCAGCAGGTCGGTGGGCTTGAGGCCAACGGCGCCGAAATAGGCGGCGAAGTCGAAACCGGGTGCGGCCTTCTGCAGCGCGGCAAGGCTCATCTTGTTATAGGTCTTGTCCGCGTCGCGGCTGTCGACCTGGGTCCAATGGACCTTGGCGATCTCGGTCTCGAACGCCATCAGCGCGGCGGCGCGCGCCTTGGCATTGGGTTCGCCCAGCAGGGTCAGCATCTGTTCGAGATGGGCGACATAAGCGGTGCGGATCGCCGCCATCTTCTCGCCCTGGTCGAGATAATAGTCGCGGTCGGGCAGGCCCAGGCCACCCTGCATCATCGAAAGGATGTAGGTTTCGGGATCCTTGTCGTCCTGGCCGACATAGAAGCGGAACGGACCGCGCACGCCGGCGCGCGCCGCCTTGCCGGAGAGCGCAGCATAGGCCTTGAGATCCTTGACCGCGCCGATCTCGGCGAGCCAGGGCTTGATCGGGGCAAGGCCCTTCGACTCGACCGCCGCCGAGTCCAGATAGGTCGCATAGGCGACGCCGATCTTGCTGTTCGGGTCGGTCTTGGCGCCGTCCAATATCTCGCGGGTGCGCTTCTGCGACAGTTCATCCAGCACGGTGAAGGCGCCATAATTGGACTTGTCCGCCGGGATCGGCGTGTTCTTGAGCCAGGTGCCATTGGCATATTCATAGAAATCGTCGCCGGGCTTGACCGAGCTGTCCATGCCGGCGGCGTCGAAGCCGTAGCTGCCATAGGTCGGCTTGGCGGCCGGGGCAGCGGCGGTCGTGGTGGCGGGCTGGTCGGCATGGGCCACGGTCGCGGCGAGCGCGAGGCCGGTGGCGGCAGCGCCCATCAGGAGGAACTTCATGAAGGCTATTCCCTTGCTTCGTCTGGATCGGACGTCATTCGCTCTGTCCGTTCTGGCGGGCAGTTCAACGCCCGTCAAAGCGGCATGTCCATGTCGTTGGTCGAAAATTATCGGCTGTTGAAATTATCGGGAAGATGGATGTGCGCCCGGAAGGCGGCCGCCAGACTGTCCCGGTCGAGCGGATCGAGCAGCGGCAGGCGACCAAGGCCGGGCACGCCGGCGATGTGCGGGATGATCCGCTCATTCTCCTCATGCGCATCACCGATGAAGGCGATGCCGACGACATGGACGCCGCGCGCGCGCAGCGCCTCTATGCTGAGCAGGCTGTGGTTGATCGTGCCAAGGCCGGTGCGGGCGCACAGGATCGCGGGCTGGCCCCAATAGGCGAACAGGTCCGCCATCAGCAGGCTTTCGCTGACCGGCACCAGGACGCCGCCGGCCCCTTCCACCACCAGCGGCCCGTCGACCCTGGGCAGGGCCAGGCGATCGAGCGAGATGTCGACGCCATCGATCCGCGCGGCAAGATGCGGCGAGGCCGGCGTGGCGAGGCGATAGGCTTCGGGCAGGATGCGTTCGGGCGGCAGGCCGGACAGGGTGGCAACCCGTTCCTTGTCGCCATGCGGATCGACGCCGGCCTGGATCGGCTTCCAATAATAGGCACCCAGCGCCGCGGCGAGGCCGGCGGCGAAGACGGTCTTGCCGATGTCGGTATCGGTGCCGGTGACGATAAGCCGGGTCATCGGCCGACCCGGCGCAGCACGTCGCCCAGCGCGATCACGTCGGCACGGCCGACATTGAGCGAGAGCGAGATGCGGAGGCGGCTGGTGCCGGCGGGCACGGTCGGCGGGCGGATGCCACGCACGTCGAAGCCGGCCTCCTGCAAGGCGGCGGCGGCGGCCATGGTGCGCGCGTCCTCGCCCAGGATCAGCGGGATGATCTGGCTGCGCGGACGGGGCAGGCCGAGCGGCGCGCAGATCGCCTCGACCGCGTCCTGGCGCAGCGTCGCCAACCGGTCGCGACGATTGTCGGCAGTCTCGATCCGGTCGATCGCGGCGGAAGCGGCCACCGCCATCAGCGGCGAGGGCGCGGTCGAGAAGATGAAGGGCCGGGCGCGGTTGATGAGATAGTCGATATGGATGCGCGGGCCGCAGATCAGCGCGCCCTCCACGCCCATCGCCTTGCCGCAGGTGTGAAGGGTGATGACATTGTGCAGCCCGTCGAGGCCGGCCGAAAGCCCGCGCCCGCCAGGACCGAAGACGCCGGTGCCATGCGCTTCGTCGAGCAGCAGCATCGCATCATGGGTGGCGGCGAGCCTGGCGAGATCGCTGAGCGGCGCGATGTCGCCATCCATCGAATAAAGCGTCTCGACCGCGATCCAGATCCGCCCCTTGCCGCCTTCGGCGCGAAAGGCGGTGATGAGGTCTGCGAAGCTTTGCAGGTCGTTGTGACGGGCGAAGACGGCGGTCGCCTTCGACAGGCGGATGCCGTCATGGACGCTCGCATGGATCAGTTCGTCCGCGACGATCAGGTCGCCGCGCTGCGGCAGGGTGGCGAACAGCGCCATGTTGGCGAGGAAGCCATTGGCCAGGAACAGCGAGGCCTGAGTGCGAAAAAATTCCGCGGCTTTTGCCTCCAGCCCTTCATGTTCGGGGGCATTGCCGCGCAGCAGGCGCGAACCGCCCGAGCCGACCGGCACGCCGCGCGCGACTGCATCGGCCACGGCCTGGCCGATCATCGGATCGGAGGCGAGACCGAGATAGTCGTTGGAGGCAAAATCACGCCCGGCGCGGGGGATCAGGTGGCGCAGACGCCCCCGAGATTCAAGCGCGGCGAGTTGCGTGCGGAAGGGTTCGCTGCTCATGGCCGCGGGCTATAGGCCCCCACCCCGAGCCGGGCAAGCAAGCGCTTAACTTCGCACATTTCCCGCACATTTTGTCATCTTCATTCAAATGTGGGAAATTTCGTTACAAATCCCACAGCCGCCAATCCCTGCCTATATAAGGCTGTTGCCGCCTGTAGGACAGCGATCAGAACGCACCATCGAGAGGCGCCGCCCCCCTATCCCCGCAGCGCGCAGGGGACGATGCTGGACGGATCAGGACGGGCGGTGCTGCGGCGGAAGCGGGCCATGTAGCCGCCGGCGGTCGGCTTGGAGATCATTTCCTCCAGCCGGAAGCCCATCGCCGCCAGTTCGCAGGTGAGCAGGCGCCGGGGCGTGCCATGCTGGTCGGTCGGCCGATCGGCGTCGACCACGATCAGTTCGCCATCGGCCTTGAGCGCCGGGCTGAGATGCCACAGGAACGCATAGGGCTCGGCGATCTCATGATACATATGGACCATGAAGATGCGGTCGAAGCTGTTTTCGGGCAGCCGGGGATCTTCCGGTGCGCCCAGCTTCACGCTGACATTGGTCCAGTCCTCGCGGGTGATGCGGCGGCTGAGGGCATCGATCACCTCGGGCAATATATCCTCGGCCAGCACCCGGCCCTTCGGCCCCACGCGCTTGGCCAGACGGACGGTATAATAGCCCTCGCCCGCACCGATATCGGCAATGGTCATGCCCGGACGGATGCCGGCCCGGTCCATGATATCCTCCGCCTCATTGACCCGGTCGCGCGCTTCCTCGCTCGACCAGCGGGTCGACACGATCGGCGCCACCGGCCGGTCGGCGCGGGGGAAAGACGCGGCAGCAGCCGAGCGTTCCGACTGGTTGCCGCCTGCCAGCGGCCCGCAGGCGGCCAGCAGGAGCAACGGCCCCGCCAGCTCCATGCGGATCATGAACATATCGACGGCATCAGAAAAGCAGGGACCATGTTCGCAGTCTCGTTTGTTTTCCGCATTTCCCAGTCGCCAGGCAAGCCTGGCTCGAAAATGCTCTTAGTCGACATCCTCCACATCGACCTTCTCGCCCGTGACCTTCTGCGACAGGGCAGCAGCCATGAACGGATCAAGCGCACCATCCAGAACATCGTCCGGAGCGGTCGAGGTGACGCCGGTGCGCAGATCCTTCACCAACTGATAGGGCTGGAGCACATAGGAGCGGATCTGATGACCCCAGCCGATCTCGGTCTTGGCCTGATAGTCGGTGTTCGCCGCTTCCTCGCGCTTGCGCAGTTCCGCTTCGTACAGACGCGCCTTCAGCATGTTCATCGCGGTGGCGCGGTTCTTGTGCTGCGACCGGTCGTTCTGCGACGCCACGATGATGCCCGAGGGCACGTGGGTGATGCGGACCGCGGAGTCGGTGGTGTTGACGTGCTGACCGCCCGCACCCGATGCGCGATAGGTATCGATCTTGAGGTCGGATTCCTTGACCTCGATATCGATATTGTCGTCGATCACCGGATAGACCCACACCGACGAGAAGCTGGTGTGGCGGCGTGCGGCGCTGTCATAGGGGCTGATGCGGACCAGGCGGTGAACGCCGCTTTCGGTCTTGGCATAGCCATAGGCATTCTCGCCCTTGATGAGGAAGGTGGCCGATTTGATGCCGGCGGTTTCGCCCGCCTGATAGTCGACCAGTTCGACCTTGAAGCCGCGCCGTTCGGCCCAGCGGCGATACATGCGGCTGAGAATTTCGGCCCAATCCTGGCTTTCGGTACCGCCAGCGCCGGCGTGGATTTCCAGATAGGTGTCGCTGGCATCGGCTTCGCCCGCCAGCAGCGCCTTGATCTTGTCCTCGTCCGCCCGCTCGGCCAGCGCCTTCAGCGCGGCGATGGCTTCGGAGACCATGTCCTCGTCGCCTTCGGCCTCGGCCATCTCGATGAGTTCGGCATTGTCGGTCTTTTCGGCCTCGATCGCGCGGGTAGCGCCGATCGCGCTGTCGAGACGGGTGCGCTCGCGCATCACCTCCTGCGCCAGCTTGGCATTGTCCCACAGGGTCGGATCCTCGACGCGGGCATTCAGCTCGTCCAGCCGGCGCAGCGCACGGTCCCAGTCGAGGAAGCGGCGCAGCAGGTCCAGCGCGGCGTCGATACGGTCGATATATTGCTGCGCTTCGGCGCGCATGGGAGGTCTCCAGAATCTCGTGGCGTCTCAACGCATCAAGCGACCGCCCCTATCCCAGACCGGCAGGCTTGGAAAGATTCAATCCTCCCCTGGCAGGGGAGGTGGCAGCCCGTAGGGCTGGCGGAGGGGTAGGTCGCCCCGTGCCTTGGCGGTGATGTGAAGCACAACAGCCTCCACATCCCTCAACACGTCCGTTGCCGGGATACGCAGAACCCGGACACCCTCGCCGACCAACCAGGCATCACGGTCAGCATCGCGAACCGGTGCGTCACCACGCCCATGCACTTCCCCATCGACCTCGACCGCAAGGCGATGACGGGGACAAAAGAAATCCAGCACATAGCTGCCAGCAGGATGCTGTCGCCGAAAACGCAACCCGGCGGGACGCTTGCGCAGTTCCTGCCACAGCAGCACTTCGGGGAGGGTCATCGACTGGCGCAGGCGACGGGCGCGATGTTGCATGCCTTTGGGACCATGGAGCATGACCGCAGCCTACCCCTCCGTCTGGCCTGCGGCCAGCCACCTCCCCTTTCAGGGGAGGATTTTTCAGGAACGATCAAACAGCGCTTATGCGTCGCCTGAACTCGTATACGGCTCCATCATCATGCTCAATCATCGCATCGAGCAAATCATCTTTCAACGCGGCGGCATGAACAAGCATCAGAGCGCCAGCCTGGGTGAAGATACGTTCAAAAGAACTGAGAAATGGGTCCAATACCATGCATTCATCGGCTGTAACTACATTTACCCCCATTGCCTCGTCACCCAACAAGGCGAGATAATGCGGTATGCCGTCACTTCATATGAGGCGACAACCAAACAAGGCCCAGCAAGGAAATCGCACTCACTCTTCATCAGAGGCGCTCCGAGTGTCTCATCCTCAATAAATGCCGCCCTGATCCTGCAGGAAGTCGGCGTCGTTGCGCTGGCGGGTGCGGACCGCGTCCGCCTTGGCCGCGACCTTGGCCTGGGCCTCCGCCTCGTCCTTGCGGATGGTGCGGCGGGGTTCGGATTCAGGCTTGAACGCTTCCCAGATCACAGCGGGCTTGGCCTCGTCGGTCGGCCAGGCGCCATAGACGCGCTTGCCCGAACGGCGGTCGATCGCGACCATGCGGATACCGGCCGGGGCGATGAACGGCGTCTTGGGCATGGTCTCCAGGATCGGGGCCATCGCCTCCTTCCAGATCGGCGCGGCGATACGGCCGCCCTGCGCCCAGCCACCCAGGCTGCGCGGCTGGTCATAGCCGATATAGACGCCGGCGACGAGATCGGGCGAACCGCCGACGAACCAGACATTGGTCGGACCGTTGGTGGTGCCGGTCTTGCCGAACAGCGGGCGCTTGAGGTCGGCCAGCACGGTGGCGGTGCCCCGCTGGATAACGCCCTCGGTGATATGGACGACCTGATAGGCGGTCATCGGGTTCATCACCTGGCGCCCTTCGAACCCGAAGCGCGGCATCGGCTTGCCGTCCCAATTGGCCATGTTGCAATTATCGCAGGGATGCCAGCGTTCGGGCCAGATCACCTTGCCGCGCCGATCCTGCACATAGTCCATCAGCTTGGGCGCGAATTGCCGCCCCTGATTGGCGAGTGTGGCATAGGCGTTGACCATGCGCTCCACCGTCGTCTCGCCCGCGCCGAGCGCGAAGGAGAGATAGGGCTGATAGTCGCCGATGCCCATATTCTTGATGGTGCGTACGACCCGGTCCATGCCGGTCTGACTGGCGGCGCGCACGGTCATCAGGTTGCGCGACTGCTCGACGCCCCAGCGCATCGTCTGCGGCCCGGCGCTGCCGCCCGAGAAGTTGCGGAAGCATTTCTGGCCGAGGCCGGCGCCCTGATAGACGCACAAGGGGCCATCGACGATGATCGAGGCCGGCGTCATGCCATTGTCGAGCGCGGCGGCATAGACGAAGGGCTTGATCGTCGAGCCGGGCTGGCGCTGGGCCTGGGTCGCGCGGTTATAGGCGGACAGGCGATAGTCGAAGCCGCCCTGCATCGCGCGGATGCGGCCCGAATGCACTTCCTCCACCACCATGCCGCCCGACACTTCGGGAATATTGCGCAGCGCCCAGCTGGCGCCGTCGCGCGCGACGATGATCAGGTCGCCCGGCTTCATCGCCGAGATAGCGGGGCCACCGGTGCGGCGATAGGGCAACTGCGCCAGGCTGGCGGGCAGCGTGCCGGTGGTGCCGTCGGCAAAGCCGATCTGCGCCCCGCTGCTGTCGCGGCTGATGATAACGGCGACGCGCCAGCCGGCATAGTCGACGCTGATGAAGCTGGCGGCAAGTTCGCGCTCCCACCCCTTGTCGACATCGACATGGCCAACCGGGCCGGACCAGCCACGCCCGGCGCCGAAGCGCAGCAGGCCGTTACGCAGCGCGGTCTGGGTATGGTCCTGCGCCACCGGATCATAGGGGCTGCGCACCCACAGGCCGCCAGCATAGACGCTGTTGGGGCCATCCTCCGCCTTTTCGCCGAACTGCTGGATCAGGCGACGGCGCACCTCCTCCATATAATAGCCGCCGGCATTGGCGTCGAAGCTGGAGCCGTGAGCGGCGACGGTGCCGAGCGGCTGGGCAACGGCAGCATCGCGCTGGGCAGCGCTGATCCAGCCATTTTTGAGCATCTCGCCCAGCGCCCAGTTGCGGCGGTCGAGCGCGCGGGCATGGCCGGTCTCGCTTTCCGGGCGGTAATTGGCCGGTCCCTTGGGCAGGATCGCCAGATAGGCCATTTCGGGCAACTGGAGATCGGCGACATCCTTGTCGAAATAGGCGCGCGCCGCCGCCTGCACGCCATAGGCGTTCCGGCCGAGGAAAATCTGGTTGAGATAGAGTTCGAGGATCTGCGGCTTGGTCAGGACATTTTCCATGCGCCAGGCCAGGATCATCTCCTTCACCTTGCGCGTGGGCGAATACTCGTCGCCGATCAGCAGATTCTTCGCCACCTGCTGGGTGATGGTGGAGCCGCCACGGGCGCGCTGGCCCGAACCGAGCTTGCTGGCATAGTCGAACACCGCGCCGGCAAAACCGGGAATGTCGACGCCATGATGTTCGAAGAAGGTCTTGTCCTCCGCCGCCAGATAGGCGTGGATCAGCAGCTGGGGATAATCGCTATATTGCAGCTGGACGCGGCGCTCGCGGGCATAGCTGTGGACCGGCTGGCCGTTGATGTCGCGCACCATGGTCGGCAGCGGCGGCTCATATTCCAGCAGCGTCGCCGCATCGGGCAGGCCGCGCGCGAAGATCAGCCAGAACAGGAAAAGGGCGAACAGGAAGCCGCCCAGCAGGATCGCGGCCCAGCGGAACAGGCGGCGCTGCCACAAGGGCTTCAACCGGTCGGCAACACCCCCGGCGCCGCGGCGCAGGCGATAGGCGAAGGACGATGCGGGCGGATTGGAACGGGCCTCTTCCATGGTGGAAGAGGCTCTAGAGCCTGATCGCCTGAGATGGAAGCGCTTTGCGTTTCCATCGATGGCGTGAATCAGGCTCTACATCCTGACTCCCGGTCAAAAGTCCTTCAATAGCAGCGCCGATGCAGGGATGGCCGCGTCAGCCGCCCGACCGGCCGCTGCCCATGGCGAGCTTGCGCGCGAAATGGACGTCGATGGCACGGGCGACACCGCGCGCGATAGCCTGCTGCCCCTCCCGCGAGGAGAGGAAGACGGCATCCTCCGCATTGCTGATATAGCCCGTCTCGAACAGCACCGAGGGTGTGTCGGGAGCCTTCAAGACCATCAGCGAGGCGAAGCGGTGATAGGCGCTGCGGAAGGGCACATAGGGTGCCGCCTCGCGTTGCAGCAGCCGGGCGAAATTGGCCGAGATGTTCATCGATTCCCGCTGCGTCAGATCGATGAGGATCGAGGAGACGTCGCCCGACTGGTTGCCGAGGTTGACGCCGTTCAGCACATCCGCCTTGTTTTCGCGCGCGGCGAGACGGGCCGCTTCCCGGTCCGACGCGGTTTCCGACAGGGTGTAGACGGTAGCGCCATGGGCTTCGGCATTCTCCGCCGAATCGGCATGGACGGAGATGAACAGGTCGGCTCCCAGCTTGCGCGCGATGCCATAACGTTCCTGCAGCACCAAAAAGTGGTCATCGTCACGGGTCAGCGCCACGCGCACCCGACCGGACTTGACCAGCTGGTCACGGATCGCCTGCGCGATCGCCAGCGTCACATCCTTCTCGCGCTTGCCATTTTCCTTGTTGATGGCGCCCGGATCATGGCCGCCATGACCCGCATCGATCACCACCAGCGGACGGGCACCATCACGCGCCCCTTCGACCGGTGGCAGGGCCACGCCCCGCGCCACCGCCGGGATCGGCACGGTGATCGAATGAATCCGCTTTTGCGGCCGCGCGCTCATATGGGCGGGCGCGTCAAAATGCAGCCGCCCCTGTCCAACCGCGCTGCGGAAGCGGTTGTCGGTGACATTCTGGAGCGAGAAGCTGAGCGACTTGCCGTCGGCCGCGATGCGCGGATCGCCCAGCATCGCGGGTGCCGCCAGGTCCAGCACGACACGGGCCGTGCCATCGCTGAGTTGCCCCTGGCGGATTGCGGTCACGGCATCATGCGCTCCGGCGAAATGCCCGCGCCCGGTCTGTGCACCGCTGATGTCGAGCGCGATCCGGCGCGGCCCGTCGAGCAGGAAGGCAGAGGCCCCTTCGACGCTGTCGTCGAAACGCACCGTGACACGGTCGCCCTGCACGTCGACGGCGGAAATGCCCCCGGCATCGCTTGGGGTTGCCGCCAGCAGCGTGCTTGCCAACACAAGGATATTAAGCATGCGCCGCTTGTGCAACGCAGGCCCATCGGCCGTCCAGCCCATTTTCATGACGTCGATCCGTCCAGCGTCCCCACGCTGAATTTCGGATTAAGCATCGGCCGTTGTGACCGGGTAAAGCGGAAGGGTTAATCACGACTTCAGCATGAATTGGCCAAAGGGATGCGCAGGTCATCATAAAGACATAATCTTTTCAGGGACCGTTGCTCCCTGCGCCCATGACTGCTACCCCTTCACATTCCGGGAGGACCGACCATATCATTGCGGTCCATTGCGGGATCTTGATTATATGCATCGGCGCGCGCCCGTCGCTCGAGCCGATGACGAACAGGTTGACGCTGCATGAGGCATGACTTTCCTTCCACGCTGGCCCCGGTACCGGGTGCTGTGGCGTGGATGGTCCGGCCCGGCATAATGTCCGGCCCTGCCGACGCAGCAGACGCGCACTTTTTCTTTCAAACCTGGACGATGCCGCCTCGCGCGCCGAACCCGGCGCGCGCACGGCCGTCCCATCACTATCGCGCGGCGGCCCGGCTTCATGCCTGCGGCCGCCGTCGCCGGAGACACATAAATGACAATGCGTATGCTGATCGATGCGCGCCACCGGGAAGAGACCCGGGTCGCGGTCGTCAAGGGAAACCGGATCGAGGAATTTGACTTCGAATCCGCTGAGCACAAGCAGCTCAAGGGCAATATCTACCTCGCCAAGGTCACCCGCGTAGAGCCTTCGCTCCAGGCGGCCTTCGTCGATTATGGCGGCAACCGCCACGGCTTCCTCGCTTTCAGCGAAATCCATCCCGACTATTACCAGATTCCGCGCGAGGACCGCGAGGCGTTGCTGCGCGAGGAACGCGCGCATGCCGAGGAAGAGGCCGCCCTGCGCGCCGATTATGACGAGGATGAAGACGCCGCCGGGGACGACGGCGTCGAAGTCGTCGAAGCAAGCCATCATGACGATGAGGAAGGCAGCCACGAAGCCGAAGCCAGCGAAGGCGACAGCAACGAGGGCGGCCGTCCCAATCGTCGCAAGCGCGAAAAGGGTGACGACGCGGCCGACGAGCTGCGCCGCAAGCGCATGGCGCTGCGCCGTCGCTACAAGATCCAGGACGTCATCAAGCGCCGCCAGGTGCTGCTGGTCCAGGTCGTCAAGGAAGAGCGCGGCAACAAGGGCGCGGCCCTGACCACCTATTTGTCGCTGGCCGGTCGCTATTGCGTGCTGATGCCCAACACCAGCCATGGCGGCGGCATTTCGCGCAAGATCAGCAATGCGGCCGACCGCAAGCGGCTGAAGACGATCATCGCCGAAATGGCGCTGCCCTCGTCGATGGGCTGCATCGTCCGCACCGCCGGCCTGCAGCGCACCAAGCCCGAGATCAAGCGCGACTTCGACTATCTCGCCCGGCTGTGGGACGAGATTCGCGAGAAGACGCTGCGCGCCGCCGCGCCCGAGCTGATCCACAACGACAGCGACCTCATCAAGCGGGCGATCCGCGATATCTACAACAAGGATATCGAGGAAGTGATCGTCGAGGGCGAGCATGGCTACAAGGCCGCCAAGGACTTCATGAAGCTGCTGATGCCGAGCCATGCGCGGCGGGTGAAGCAATATGCCGACGCGGTATCGCTGTTCCAGCGCGCCAGCGTCGAGGACCAGCTGGCGGCGATGTATAATCCCGTCGTGCAGCTCAAGTCCGGCGGCTATCTGGTGATCAACCCGACCGAGGCACTGGTGTCGATCGACATCAACTCGGGTCGGTCGACCCGCGAGCATGGCATCGAGCAGACCGCCGTCGCCACCAATCTGGAAGCCGCGCGCGAAATCGCCCGCCAGCTGCGCCTGCGCGACATGGCAGGCCTGGTCGTCATCGACTTCATCGACATGGAGATGAACTCCAACATCCGTAAGGTCGAGAAGGCGATGAAGGAGGCGCTAAAGGACGATCGCGCCCGTATTCAGGTCGGCCGCATTTCGGGCTTTGGCCTGATGGAAATGAGCCGCCAGCGCCTGCGCACCGGCGTGCTGGAAGCATCGACCCGCCAGTGCCCGCATTGCGAAGGCACGGGCCTGGTCCGCACCGCATCGTCGGCGGGCCTGGGCGCGCTGCGCATGCTGGAAGAGGAAGCCGCACGTGGTCGCGGCAGCATCATCACCCTGCGCGCCAGCCAGGAAGCCGCCTTCTACGTCCTCAACAACAAGCGCCGCGAACTGGACGAGATCGAACAGCGCTATGGCGTCACCATCGTCGTCCTGCCCGATGGCGAGATCGAGGGCGCCCGCATGTCGGTCGAACCCAGCGGTCCGCGCCCCGAACGCGTCGTCACCTATGCCCCGCTCGCGGAGGAAGAGGATGACCTCGACGTGATCGAGGAAGAGGAAGAAGAGGAAGAGATCGAGGCCGAGGAAGAAGCCGCGCCCGAACGCCAGGAGCGTGGCGAGCGCGGTGACCGGGGCGAGGACCGCGAAGGCGGCCGTCGCCGTCGTCGCCGTCGTCGTCGCCGGGGTGGCCAGCGCGATGACGCGCAGGGCGAAGCCGGTGAGGACAATGGCGCCGAGGACGGTGAGGAAGGCGAGGAATCGGCCGAGGTCGAGACCGATGCCGAGGCAGAGACTGTCGCCGCCGAGCCGGTCGCTGAAGGTGACGAAGAAGGCGGCAGCCGCCGTCGCGGCCGCCGTGGCCGTCGGGGTGGCCGTCGCCGCCGCGAAGGTGGCGAGGCTGGTGCCGAAGCCGGTGAGACCGCTGGCGACGATAGTGCCGAAACGGTGATCGAGGCCGAAGCGGCCGCGCCCGCCGAGGACGCATCGGTTGCAGAAGCGGCGCCGGAAGAAGCTCCGGTCGAGGAAGCCCCCAAGACGCGCCGTCGCCCCCGCGCCCGCAAGGCGAAGGACGCAGACGCCCAGCCGGCAGCTGTCGAAGCGACCGAAGCCCCGGCCGAGGTCGTTGCCGAAGCACCTGCCGCCGAGCCGGTCGTCGAGGAAGTGGTCGAAAAGCCCAAGCCCAAGCGCACCCGCAAGAAGAAGGCGGATGTCGAGGCCGAAGCGGCTGCTGCGGCCGAAGCGCCCGCCGTCGAAGTGGTTGCCGAGGAGGTGGCCGAAAAGCCCAAGCCCAAGCGCACCCGCAAGAAGAAGGTCGAGCCGGTCGCCGAGGAAGCCGCCGTCGAGGCCGCGCCGGCCGTGACCGAAGTCGCTGCAGCGCCCGCCGAAGCACCGGCTGCGACTGCACCGGCCAGCGAAGCCGTTACCGCCGATCCCGCCGCCGAGGCGGAGAACGACGAGAATGGCGAGCCGCGCCGTGGCTGGTGGCAGCGCACCTTCGGCCAGTAAGCCCAAGGCACAGGCCTGAATGAAACACGCCGCCATCCAGCCCCAGGGGTCGGATGGCGGCGTTTTTCGTGGCTTCACTTGATGTTCAGGGCGAGAAGGGCATAAATCGGGCCAATGCCTGTTCCCCTCCCCCATCGAAGCTTTGCATGATGACGCGGTGGCTGCGCCTGGCGGCGTTCCTGATGGCGTCACTGATGCTGATGGCGCGGCCGGCGCTGGCCCAGAGCATCTTGCGCGATGCCGAGACCGAAGCGTTCATGGCCGACATGTCGGGCGATCTGGTCAAGGCGGCCGGCATGCAGCCGCGCAATGTTCAGGTGATGGTGATCAACGACCCGGAGATCAACGCCTTCGTCGCGGGCGGCCAATATGTCTGGGTGCATAGCGGCCTGATCGCGCAGGCGGACAATGTGAACCAGTTGCAGGGCGTGGTCGCCCACGAACTGGGCCATATCGAGGGTGGCCATGTCATCCGCAACGACGGCATCAAGGAAGCGACCAGCATCACATTGCTGAGCCTGGTGCTGGGCGCGGCGGCGATCGCGGCGGGCGGCGCGGAGGCCGGCATGGGCATCATGGGCCTGGGCCAGCAGGTCGGCATGTCCAAATATCTCGCTTTCTCGCGCGCGCAGGAAAGCTCCGCCGACCTTGCCGGCGCACGCTATCTGAGCGGCGCGCATCTGAGCGGCAAGGGCAGCCTGGAATTCTTCAAGAAGCTGCAGAATCAGGAATATCGCCTCGCGATTCCGCAGGAGAATAGTTACGGCCGCACCCATCCGCTGTCGGGCGAACGCATCAATGTGCTGCGCGAGGTCTATACGGTCGATCCGGCCTGGGACACTCCACCCAATCCGCAATTGGAAGCGCGGTTCGAGCGGATCAAGGCGAAGCTGATCGGTTTCGTGTCGGAACCGCAGCAGACGCTGCTCAAATATCCCGAGAGCGACCGGTCGATCCCGGCGCACTATGCCCGCGCCTATGCCTGGCACAAGAGCGCCTATCCCGAGAAGGCGCTGAGCGAAGCGGACGCGCTGCTGACGGCCGCGCCGCACGATCCCTATTTCCTGGAGCTGAAAGGCCAGATCCTGCTGGAGAGCGGGCGGCCCGGCGCGGCGATCCCGCCGCTGCGCGAGGCCGTCGCCACGACGCAGCAGCCGTTGATCGCGGTGCTGCTGGGTCATGCGCTGATCGCCACCGAGGACGAAAAAAATTATGCCGAGGCCGAGACCGTGCTGCGCAACGCGATCGCGCGGGACCGCGAAAACCCCTTCGCCTGGTATCAACTGGGCGTCGTTTACGAGCATCGCGGCGATACGCCCCGCGCCGCCCTGGCCAGCGCCGAGCGATTTTCGATGATCGGGCAGGACGCCATGGCGCTGCGCAGCGCGGACGCGGCGATGCAGGGATTGAAGCCCGGCACGGTTGACTATCTGCGGGCGCAGGATATCGCGATGGTCTCGCGGGCTGCCGTCGAGCAGAAGCGGAAGAGAAGATGACAGATCAGAACCGGCCCAGCTTTCGTGCGGCCCTATCCAACAGGAAAATGCAGATGACCCTGGGCGCCCTCGCCTTACTTGCCGGCGCTGCCGGCACAGCGCTCGCCGTCCAGGCTCCCGGCAATGTTGGCCCGACCGACAAGGCCGCGATCGAAAAGATCGTCCATGACTATATCCTGGAGCATCCCGAGATCATCCCGCAGGCGATCGAGAAGCTGCAGGCCAAGCGGATGGAAGGCACGATCGACGCGAATCGCCAGACGATCGAGACGCCCTATGCCGGCGCGTGGGAAGGTGCGGCCAATGCCGACGTCACCGTGGTCGAGTTTTTCGATTATGCCTGCGGCTATTGCCGCGCCTCGCTGCCCGACCTTGCCAAGCTGGTCGGTGCCGATGCCAAGGTGAAGATCGTCTATCGCGAACTGCCGATCCTGTCGGAAGAAAGCTCCGACGCGGCGAAGGTGTCGCTGCTGGCCGCCGAGCGCAATCGCTACATGGTCTATCACAAGGCGCTCTATGGCGCCGGCAAGGTGACCCGCGAATCGATCATCGGCGCCGCCACCCAGGCCGGCATCACCAAGGCCGATGCAGAAGCGGCGATGGCATCGAGCAAATATGATGCCGAGTTGCAGTCCAACATCGCCCTGGCCCAGAAGCTGCAGGCAAGCGGCACGCCCACCTTCGTGATCGGCGACCAGGTGCTGAACGGCGCGGTCGGCTATGATTCGCTCAAGGACGCGGTGACGAGCGCGCGCGGGAAATAAGCCCGATAGCGGTTCGGACGGGACATGCAGGGGATTAAGGGAGAAGCGGGCCGCAGCGCCATTGACTTCCCCGCCCCATTTCCCTATCGGACGGCCCCTGACTTGCGGTCGCCCCGTGTGGCGGCCCTTTTTTGTCATACCCGATTCTCTAGTTTGTTTGAGGAATGAACGATGAAGCGCACTTTTCAGCCGAGCAATCTGGTTCGGAAGCGCCGTCACGGTTTTCGCGCTCGCATGGCGACCCCCGGCGGCCGCAACATCATGCGCGCCCGTCGTGCCCGCGGCCGCAAGAGCCTGAGCGCCTGAGCGACCTGACGCCGCCAGCCGCGCCTGTCATAATCGGCAAGCGCGCGGATTTCCTGGCGGCGAATCGGGGCCGACGCGCGCCCATGCCGGGATTCGTCCTGCTGGTGCGTGAGCGCGGCGATGGCGATCCGGCGATGCGTATCGGCATCACGGTGACCAAGAAGATAGGCGGCGCTGTCATCCGCAATCGGATGAAGCGCCGTTTTCGCGTCCTGGCGCGCGAGTTGCTGCCTGTGCATGGCGTGGCGGGTGCCGACCATGTGCTGATCGGCCGTGCCGAGGGCGTGGAGCGCGACTTCGCGCTGCTGCGTGGCGAACTGGAAAAGGCGCTGGGCAAGATATTGACCCGGCCCGAAGGCCAGGGCCGCCCGCCCCGCCGCAAGAGCGATGCCCGCCACGCACCCACCGCCGCGAAAGCCGGCAGCCCGGCATGATCGCCCGGCTGCTGATCCTGATCGCGCGCGCCTGGCAACTGGGTCCGTCCCGCATTCTCCCCCCCACTTGCCGCTATGCCCCGTCCTGTTCGGAATATGCGATTCAGGCGGTCGGCAAATATGGTGCGATCAAGGGTAGCTGGCTGGGGTTCAAGCGGCTAATGCGTTGCCACCCATGGGGTGGTTCGGGCTACGACCCGGTCCCCTGAGACATTGACGAGTTTAGACGGCGGAGCCGAATAGCGTGGACGACAAGAAGAATATCATTCTGGCGGTGATCCTGACCGCAGCGATCCTGTTCGGCTGGCCCTATATCTCCGAGCATTTCTTTCCGGCGGCGAACCCACCCGCGACGAAGATCGAGGGTGGCAAGACCACGCCGCTGACCCCGGCGGGCGAGGCCCCGGCGCAGGACGCATCGACCGGGATCCGCGACCGCACGCTGGTGCTGAAGGAAAGCCCGCGCGTCGCGATCCGCACGCCCAAGCTGACCGGGTCGATCAACCTGAAGGGCGCGCGCATCGACGATATCGTGCTGCCGACCTACAAGGAAACGATCGCCAAGGATTCGCCGGCGATCCGCCTCTATAGCCCCAGCGGCACCAAGGACGCCTATTTCGCCGGCTTCGGCTGGCAGGGCGAGGGCATCAAGACCCCCGATGCCAACACCGTCTGGACCGCCAGCGGCACCGAACTGACCCCCACCAGCCCGGTTACCCTGAGCTGGAACAATGGCGCGGGCCAGAGCTTCGAGATCCGCTACGCGATCGACGAAAATTACATGATTTCCGCGGCCCAGAAGGTGTCGAACAGCGGCACCGGCGCGATCGCGGTCAAATCCTATGGCTATGTCAGCCGTGCGGCTCCCTCGGCCGATCCCGACACCTGGACCATCCATGTCGGACCGATGGGCGTGTTCAACGGCGCGGCCAATTATGACGTGAACTACAAGGATCTCGAAAAGGGTCCGGCCAGCCAGAGCTTCCAGTCGACCGGCGGCTGGATCGGCTTCACCGACAAATATTGGCTGTCGGCACTGATCCCCGACCAGAAGGACGCCTTTACCGGCCAGATGCGCAAGGGCGCAGGCACCCAGTTCCAGACCGACATCGCGCTGGCACCGGTCATGCTGGCGCCAGGCAAGGCGATGACCCAGACCAACCGCCTGTTCGTCGGCGCGAAGGAAGTGAAGACGCTGCAAGCCTATGAGCGCGCCGGCGTGCCGCTGTTCGACCGGGCTATCGACTGGGGCTGGTTCTACTGGTTCGAGCAGCCGATCTTCGCGCTGCTGCACTGGCTGTTCGAGACGCTCGGCAATTTCGGCGTCGCGATCATCTGCCTGACCTTCTGCGTCCGCGCCCTGATGTTCCCGGTCGCCCAGCGCCAGTTCGCCAGCATGGCGGCGATGCGTGCTGTCCAGCCCAAGATGAAGGCGCTGCAGGAGAAATATAAGGACGACAAGCAGCAGCTGCAGCAGAAGATGATGGAGCTGTACAAGCAGGAGAAGGTCAATCCGCTGGCCGGCTGTCTGCCGATCTTCCTCCAGATCCCGATCTTCTTCGCGCTCTACAAGGTGCTGCAGCTGACGATCGAAATGCGCCACCAGCCCTTCGTGCTGTGGATCAAGGATCTTTCCGCCCCCGACCCGCTGCACATCCTCAACCTGTTCGGCCTGCTGCCCTTCACCCCGCCCTCCTTCCTGGCGATCGGTGTGCTGGCGCTGCTGCTGGGCATTTCGATGTGGCTGCAGTTCAAGCTGAACCCGGCCCAGATGGACCCGATGCAGCAGCAGGTATTCGCGATCATGCCGTGGATGATGATGTTCATCATGGCGCCGTTCGCTGCCGGCCTGCTGGTCTACTGGATCACCAACAACTGCCTGTCGATGGCGCAGCAATGGTGGCTCTACAAGCGCCACCCCGTGCTGAACACCGCGACGGCCACCAAGTAAGGACAAGGAAATCCTCCCCGAAAGGGGGGGATTTTTTCGATATGACAGAAGACGAAAACACCGCCCTGATCGAGGAAGCCCGCAAGCTCTTTTCCGGGCCGATCAGCTTCCTCAAATCCGCGCCGACGCTCGAATATCTGCCCGACATGGCGGTGAACGAGGTCGCCTTTGCCGGCCGATCCAATGTCGGCAAGTCGTCGCTGCTGAACGCGCTGACCAACCGCAATGGCCTGGCCCGCACGTCGAACACGCCGGGCCGGACGCAGGAACTCAACTTCTTCGACGTCGGCGATCCGCTGCGCTTTCGCCTGGTCGACATGCCCGGCTATGGCTATGCCAAGGCGCCAAAGGACCTGGTCAAGAAGTGGCGTTTCCTGGTGAACGACTATCTGCGCGGCCGCGCGGCGCTCAAGCGTGCGCTGGTGCTGATCGACAGCCGCCACGGCATCAAGGACGTCGACACCGACATGCTGGACATGCTGGATGGCGCAGCCGTCAGCTATCGCATCGTCCTGACCAAGGCCGACAAAATCAAAGCGAGCGAACTGGTCGCCGTGATGCAGCGGACCGCCGATGCGATCCGCAAGCGCCCGGCCGCCCATCCCGACATCATCGCCACGTCGAGCGAAAAGGGCATGGGCATTCCCGAACTGCGTGCCGCCGTGCTTGAAGCCGTGAGCCAGGGCTGATCCGATGACCGACGATGATTATGTCTATGACGAAGCCAGCGGCGAATGGATCAGCGCCGCTGACGCCACCGCCAAGGCAGGAGCGAGCGACGTCGTGGAGGTGCGCGATTCGGTCGGCAACCTGCTGGCCGATGGAGACCAGGTGACGCTGATCAAGGATCTGGTGGTCAAGGGTGCCGGCCAGACGCTGAAGCGCGGCACGCTGATCAAGTCGATCCGCCTGACCGGCGATGCGCAGGAAATCGACTGCCGCTATGACGGCATCAAGGGGCTGGTGCTGCGCGCGGAATTCGTGCGCAAGCGCTGAGCGCCATCAGAACAGACTATATTGGCCGCTGCCGCGCAGCGGCCATCGCCCCAGCAACTCATGATGGGTGCGGCCGACATGGCTGCATAGCAGGACGAAATCCTCCACCCGCCAGTGGAAGCCGCTGATCCGCTGGGTCGCCGGAGTGCCATCGCGATAATAGAGCGTCTGGTGCGGGTTGAAGCTCCACCCCGGACGGGCGCCCACCCCTGCCCGCTTCATCGCCAAGGCCACCTTGCGCTGCAATTCCCGAAGCGGCGGCAGTGCATGAGCCGGCCGCAGCGCGGCCGATCGGCCGCCTTCGCTCAACTGGTCCAGCGACAGATCGAACGGATCGGCCAGTATGCCGGTAAAACTGCGGTGCATCGCCTTCACCAACCCATAGGGATAGTCCGGCCAGTCGTCGGTTATCCCCAGCGTGATATGCTGGTGCGCGGGCAGGATACGATCGGCGTCGGGCGCCAGCGTCTCGGCAAAATGGTCGATCTGCCGCGTGATGCGGGTCGGCGGCTTCAGCGCCACGATCAGGCGATAGAGCGACGGCGTGCGGGCAAGCATGGCGAACATCCTCCGAATCGAATTTCGTTCACTATATGTTCTTTTTGGCATGCTGACGAATCCTGCGCATCCGAATCCGCTTTGTCGGCGTTGATCAGGGCAGAAGAGGAGAGCGACCATGGCCCAGCAGACCATCGCCACCTTGGCAGACAAGATGCGGCAGATCGATTTCGCAATGCTATCCACCCATAGCGAGGACGGGCAGATCGGTGCGCGACCGATGAGCAACAATCAGGACGTCGCTTATGGCGGCGACAGCTATTATTTCACCACCGAAGACACGTTGATGGTGAAGGATATCGAGCGTGATCCGCGTGTCGGCCTATCCTTCCACGGCAAGGGCGGCCTGCTCGGGCAGCGGCCCTTGTTCATCGCAGTCGAGGGCCGCGCCGACCTGATCCGTGATCGCAGCGCCTTTGAAGCGCATTGGAATCCGGACCTGGAACGCTGGTTCGCGCAAGGCGCCGACACGCCCGGCCTAGTCATGATCAAGGTCCATGCCGAACGCGCCCATTATTGGGACGGCGAGGATGAGGGCGAGTTGGAGCTGTAGCCGTCACCGCGCGCGCCATAGCCCGTACCGTTCTGGCTCTTGCCTATGCGATTGCGGGGGCCGCGCATCTGATGCAGCCGGCCGGTTTCGTGGCAATCACGCCGCATTGGGTACCAGAGCCGCAAACCGTCGTCGCCTTGACCGGCATCGCCGAACTGGCCGGTGCCATCGGGCTGATGATTCCGGCCACGCGCCGCGCCGCCGCGATCGCGCTTGCTCTCTATGCCCTGTGTGTCTGGCCGGCCAATTTCAACCATGCCCTGCATGACATTCCGCTGGGCGGCGTGCATCTTAGCTGGTGGTATCATGGCCCCCGGCTGGCGCTGCAGCCGGTGATCATATGGTGGGCGCTATGGGCCGGCGCGGTGATCGACTGGCCGCTGCGCCGGCGATAGCGGTCAGGCCTTTGCCAGCAGGTCCGCGATCAGGGCGATCTCGTCGGCGCTGTTGTAGATATGGGGCGAGAAACGGATAGTCGGCTTACCGTCGGCCTTGGACGGGGCGACCACCACCCTGCCCTGAGTCCAGAGATGGTCGCGGATCGCCAGCACATCCTTGCCGGCAAAGGTCGGGGTGATGACCGGGCCGGTCAGCCCCCTGGTGGTCGTACCGACCAGCTTCGCGCCGGGCAGGCGCAGCACCATGTCGCGCATCTGGTCGCCGATGGCGAAGGCGCGCCGCTCCACCTCCGCCTCGCCGATCGCGTCGAGGGCATCGAGCGTCGCGTCGATCGCCATCAGCTTGGGATCGTCGCGCTGGCCCAATATCTCATATTTCTGGGCAGTATCCAGATTCTTCTCGTCGGTCAGCCAATAGCCATGGCTGAGCATGATCGGCTGCAACTGTGCCTGTCCTTCGCGCCGGACATAGAGGATGCCGCCCTCCAGCGGCCCCATCATCCATTTATGGGTGCTGCCCGAATAGGAATCGACGCCGAGCGCCGGCAGGTCGAGCCGCAGCCAGCCGAAGGTCTGAGCACCGTCACCATGCAGCCAGATGCCCTTGGGCCGGGTCAGCTCCGCAATCTGCGCCAGCGGGAAGATCATGCCGGTGACGTTCGACATGTGCGACAGGAAGATGGCGCGGGTGCGCGGCGTGATGGCGGCGGCGAACTGGTCGACCACCGTCTGGGCAGAAGTCGCATAGACCGGCACCGGCAAAATCTTCAGCACCAGCCCCTCGCGCGCGGCGCGCAGCTTCCATGTCTCCAGGGTCGAGGGATGGTTGTGGTCGGTCAGGATCACCTCGTCTCCGGCCTTGAGCGCCAGGCCGCGCACCGCGACCGTGTTCGCCTCGCTGCTGTTGCGGACGAGCGCGATTTCCTGCGCGCTGACGTTCATGCGCTTGCCCAGGCGCGCGCGCAGGGCGTCGGCCGCGGCGGGATATCTGGTGCGATATTGGGGCGAGGGATTGGCCTGGAAGGCCTGTGTTTCCCGTTCATGCGCGGCGATCGCGCTGCGGAAGGCCGGGCCGATATTGGCGGCGTTGAAATAATGGATGTCGGGCGCCAGCAGCAACTGGTCACGCATCGCATTGCCCGTTGTCGCGCCCCGCGCCGCCAGCGGCAGCGCCGCCCCCACGACGGCCGCCGCCTGCAACAGGCCCCTGCGCGAAACGTCCTTGCTCCGGTCGGTCATGCGATGCCTCCTGCCCTGTTCACCCGATGGACGAACGAACGACGGCAAATCCCCTAGGCTGAACAGGCGGTTGTCTTTCGGGAGGAGCGGCCTAGTGTGGCGGCCAATTCCTATCCCGAACCCTTGAGAGAGCGATGACCCGGCACATTCCATGGATTCTGACCGCGCTGGTGGGCGCGGTGTCGCTGGCGGTCGTCGCGGTCTCGCGCGGCGAAACGGTCAATGCGCTGTGGATCGTGGTCGCCGCCGTCAGCTGCTTCCTGGTCGCCTATCGCTATTATGCGCTGTTCATCGCGCGCGAGGTGATGCGGCTCGATCCGGCCCGGCCGACCCCGGCGATCCGCCGCGCCGACGGGCTCGACTATGTCGCGACCGACCGCACCGTCCTGTTCGGCCATCATTTCGCAGCGATCGCCGGCGCTGGGCCGCTGGTCGGGCCGGTGCTGGCGGCGCAGATGGGCTATCTGCCCGGCACTCTGTGGATCATCGCGGGCGTGGTTCTGGCGGGCGCGGTGCAGGATTTCATGGTCCTGTTCATCTCCATGCGCCGCGACGGCAAGTCGCTGGGCGAACTCATCCGCATGGAAATGGGCCAGGTCGCGGGCACCATCGCGCTGTTCGGCGCCTTCATGATCATGGTCATCATCCTCGCCGTGCTGGCGCTGATCGTGGTCAAGGCACTGGCGGAAAGCCCCTGGGGCATGTTCACCGTCGCCGCCACCGTGCCGCTGGCGATGGCGATGGGCGCCTATACGCGCTGGATCCGCCCTGGCCGCATCGGCGAGGTGTCGATCCTCGGGCTGATCGGCCTGCTCGCGGCGATCGTCTATGGTCAGGCGATCGCGCAATCGCCGGTCTGGGGGCCGATCTTCACCTTCACGCCCGTGCAGCTCTGCTGGATATTGATCGGCTATGGCGCGGTGGCGTCGGTGCTGCCGGTCTGGCTGCTGCTGGCCCCGCGCGATTATCTGTCGACCTTCCTCAAGATCGGCGCGATCGCCGCGCTGGCGATCGGCATCGTCATCATGGCGCCGCCGCTCAGGATGCACGCCGTTACCCAGTTCGCCGCCGGCGGCGGGCCGGTCTGGTCGGGCGGCCTCTTCCCCTTCCTGTTCATCACGATTGCCTGCGGCGCGGTGTCGGGCTTCCACGCGCTGATCGCCAGTGGCACCACGCCCAAGCTGATCGCGACCGAAAGCGACGCGCCGCTGATCGGCTATGGCGCGATGCTGATGGAGGCCTTCGTGGCGATCATGGCGCTGGTCGGCGCGTCGATCCTGGACCCGGGCATTTATTTCACGATGAACAGCCCGGCCGCGGTGATCGGCACCGATCCCGCCAGCGTCTCCGCCGCCGTCACCGCCATGGGCTTCCCGATCAGCCCGGACCTCATCGTCCAGACGGCAAAGGATGTCGGCGAACACACGATCATCAGCCGCGCCGGCGGCGCCCCGACGCTGGCCGTGGCAATGGCCGAAATCTTCAGCCATGTGTTCGGCGGCCCGGCGATGAAGGCCTTCTGGTATCATTTCGCCATCCTGTTCGAGGCGCTGTTCATCCTGACCGCGGTCGATGCCGGCACCCGCGCCGGTCGTTTCATGCTGCAGGATCTGATCGCGCTCGCCGTGCCGAGCTTCAAGGACAGCAAGAGCCAGTTGCCCGGCTTCATCGCCACGGGCCTGTGCGTCGCGGCCTGGGGCTTCTTCCTCTATCAGGGCGTCACCGATCCGCTGGGCGGGGTGAACACGCTGTGGCCGGTATTCGGCATTTCCAACCAGATGCTGGCCGCGATCGCGCTGATGCTGGGCACCGCGGTGCTGTTCCGCATGAAGCACGATCGCTTCGCCTGGGTGACGATGGTGCCAGCCGCCTGGCTGCTGATCTGCACGCTGTCGGCCGGCTTCCTGAAGCTGTTTTCCACCGATGCGAAGGTCGGCTTCCTAGCACACGCCGCGAAATATGGCGCGGCGCTGGACAAGGGCGAGGTACTGGCGCCGGCCAAGTCGGTGGCGGAAATGCGCCAGATCTTGTTCAACGACTATGTCGATGCCGGGCTGGTGGCGATCTTCCTGGCGGTGGTCCTGTCATTGCTGGTCTTTACCATCCGCACCTGTATCGCCGCGCGGCGTTTTGCCGCACCGACCGCGCGCGAGATTCCGGCACAACTGGTCACGGCGCCATGAGCCAATTTCTCCAGACGCTGCGGCGCATGGCGCATCTGATGGTCGGCCAGCCGGACTATGACGCCTATCTGCGCCATATGCGCCACCATCATCCCGGCCATGCGCCGATGGACCGCACCGCCTTTTTCCGGAATCGGCAGGAGGCGCGCTATGGCGGCAAGAATGGCGGGAAATGCTGCTGATCAGCGTCGCCTGATCAGCGGCGGGCGTTGAATCCGGCGACCATGCCGGCGGTGATCGACAAAGCGATTTCCGCCGCGCCGATCGCGCCGATATCGAGGCCCGCCGGTCCGTCGATCCGGGCAAGATCGGCCGTTCCGAATCCCTGCACGGCCAGCCGTTCCAGCCGCGCGGCATGGCTGCGCCGTGATCCCAGCGCCGCGACGTAGCCGGTCGGCGCGGCGAGCGCGGCGATCAGCGCTGGATCGTCGATCTTGATGTCATGGCTCAAGGTCACGACGGCGGTGGATTCGCCGGGATGGCGCGCGGCGATCGCCGCGTCAGGCCAGCGGTCGTCCAGCTCGATGCCGGGGAAACGCTCCGCCGTCAGGAAACGGCCGCGTGGATCGATCACCACCGGCGCGACGTCGATCGCCTGTGCGAGGGCCGCGAGCGACTGGGCGATCTGCACCGCGCCGACGATCAGCAGGCGTCGGGGCGGGTCATAGCGGTTGACGAACTGCCCCTCGACCACGCCCTCACGCGTGACGCCGCTGTCCAGATCGGTCGACAGAGCGAGGGCGCGGCCGCGCGCGCTTGCCGCCGCGATCCGGTCGAACAGCTCTGGGGCAAAACCGCCCTCGCCCACCGGTTGCACCAATATGCTGATCTCGCCACCACAAGGCAGGCCGACCTCCCAGGCATCGCCATCGGCCACGCCATAGCGCGCGACATGGCCGGGCCGGCCGGCGATCACTTCGGCAGCGCGTTGCAGGACGTCGGTTTCGACACAGCCGCCCGATATGCTGCCTTCCAACCGGCCGTCCTGATGCACGATCATATGGCTGCCACGCGGGCGCGGCGCCGATCCCCAGGTGGACACCACCGTCGCCAGCGCCATCGGTGCACCGTGCCATGCGATCGCCTTGCGGATCACCGCGCCATTATCGTTCACGACCAGCCTTTCCCTGTTTATGTTCGACATAGGAAAGGCCAGGTGCCTTTCAAAGACGGTGCTGGCTTCTCAGACCAGCCGCCTGCCTGTCCAGACGACCCGACCGACGATCACCACCATCGCCGGATCGATATCGGTCCAGTCGGGATAATGCGGATTGTCGCTGAGCACGCTGAACCGGCCGCGCAATGGCCCCATCGCGATCCGCTTGACCATCAGCACGCCATCGAGCCGCAGCACATAGACGCCGTCGCGCAAGCGGGGGGCTTCATCCTCATGATCGACCATGATGTCGTCGCCGTCGCTGAGCGTGGGCGCCATCGATTCGCCATCGACCCGGATGATCGACACACGCTGCGGCCGGACGCCCAGATGGCGCAGCCATTGCGCGTCGAACGCCATCACACCGGCCACACGTTCATCCTCATCCAGTGACCCCGCGCCGGCCGAAGCGCCGAGCGACAGGCGCGGCACCGCGACCACCGCCGGCAAGCCACGCGCACGCGGGATCGGTGCGCCAGTCGGCGGAGAGCTGCCCAGCATCGTTTCCGCCACGCCGAAATAGCGCGCCAGGATGCGACGATCCTCCTCATCCAGCTTGCGCGGCGTGCCGCGCTTGATGAATTGCTGGATATAGGCGGGATTGCGCCCGATCAGCCGCGAGAGATCGGCATAATTTTCCCCGCGTTCGACGATCAGCCGATCGAGGGCAGCCCGGGCATCCTGCGCTTCATCCATGTTGCATCCATAATGATAGGAATTTTCCTAGACAAGTAGGAAAATGAATATGAGATAGGAAATTGCCTATTGATTCGTAGGGAGCGAATCGGCTCGAAAGAGGAGAGTTCCGTCCATGCTGCTGCGCACGATCGAGAAATTCCTGCGAGACCATCGGATAGCGCCGACGCGGTTCGGTCGCGATGCCGTGCGCGACCCACGCCTGGTCTTCGACATGCGCTTGGGACGCGACCCGGGCGATCGAGTGAAAAGACGAATAGAACATTTCATGAACGAATATCGCAGGAGCATGGGCCAATGACAAGCACCGACATGTTGCGCATGGGCGCCAATCTGCTCCGCAATCGAGAGTGGGTGCGGCGCGAGGCCGATCCGCTGGCCCAGTTGCTGGTGCAATTGATCGCGCGCATCGGCGAACCGGCAACGGTCGAGCGCGCCGTCAGTCGCCCTTGGGCCAGCGCCCTGTTCGAGGGGCGGCGCCATGTCATCCTGTTGCGCGTGGCCGGCGGCAGCCTACGCGCGCGCCGGGAGGTGCTGGCCAGCGAATTGCAGGATGCGGAATGGACATTGCCGGGCCATTTCGTCGCCGACATGGTGATCGACGACCTGCGCGGCGATGCGGAGGGCGAATGGATCGAGCTATCCGCTCTCACCATCCGCGACTGGTAAGGGGGCCGTCTAGCGGGGGCGACCGGTCATGGTGCGCAGCGTGCCGAGCGCGGCACGCAGCGCATCCTCGACATCTTCCGAGACCGCTTCACGTACCGGCACGGCCGATGCGACCGGCATGTCGGCAATCACGCGCGGTGCCGTCGCGGGGCGGCCGCGCCGGGTCAGTGCCCGCTCCAGCCGCTCGGTCAGTTCGGTGATCGACATGGTATCGATGCGGGGTTCGGTCCGGATCGGCGGCAGTTCGCTACGCGGCGCGAATGGTGCCGGTTCGGGCGCCGCCTCGTTCGTCTCCACAACGTCTTCAGCAGCCGGTACATCGACTTGCGGCGGTGCAAAGATTGGCGTGGCGTCAAGGATATCAGTCAGTTCGACAACGAACTCCGGCTCGACGGCGGAAACGATTTCGGCCTCTTCGTCATGAAAGGCGGCAGGCTCAGCCACATCCTCTTCCGCCCAAGGCTCGAACATGGCGTCCTCCGGCACTGCGAAGGGCGGTCGGCCGAGCGGGATCGGATTGACCGACAGAGCCGGCATGGCGTCGAATGGACGCGGAAAAGCGGGTGCCTGTGCGATGCCCGATGCATCCTGGCGCACCTCTTCCCGTGTCGGCGGCGGGACAAATGCAGCCGGGGCTTCGACGCGTGCCATCGGCTCTATCGGATCATTGTCGACGACAAGCCGGCGACGGGCCGATTCGGGGCGCGCAAAAATATCGGCGCCGCCAAAGTCGCGGCTGGCAAATATCGGAGGCCGGGGCGGCGCATCGGGATGCGCGTCGGCGCGGCGTTGCGCGGGCGCGACCTCTTCTGCGGCAGGCACGTTGCGTCCGCGGGCAAGCGCGGTCAGCTTGGCAAATGCGAAACCCATTTTTCTTGCTCCTTGGACGCCTGGATGGCGCCTTCCGCTTATTCTCAAGCGCCTGTGCGGCGCATCCGATCCATTTCGCCGCACGGCGGCCACAATTCCTACACCCATCAGCGCGGCAAAACCGGCCAGCAGCAGCCTTGCCTTCATGCCCAGCGGCGGGGCCGCCGCCGGTATGGCTTCGCTCAGGCCGCTGGAAGCGACCAGCATTTCCACCAGGCCAACCGGCAGGGTCAGCACGATCAGGATGCCGCAGCCTGCCGCTGCCAGTGCCATGATCGCCAGTCCCCGCCTGGACGGTGTGAACTTCGGCATCGCCGTGGTTCCTCAAGCCGCCTTTGCGGTCGAGTCCCGTCCCAGAAGTCGCTGGTAAACAGGCTCATAACGCAAAATGTTTGACGACCAGTTACGCTCCCTCTCAACGAAGTCGCGCGCAACGACGCGGCGCTCGTCCCAGAAACCGCGATCCGCGAACATTCCGGCAAGCGCCTGCGCGATCGCAGCCGGATCGTCCGGTGCGAACAGGGTGCCGGTCACGCCATCTTCGATCAGTTCGCGATGCCCGCCGACGCTAGACGCAGCGACGAGTCGGCCCTGCGCCATCGCCTCCAGGGGCTTCAATGGCGTCACCAGATCGGTAAGGCGCATCGCCTTGCGCGGATAGGCAAGGACATCGACCTGGGCATAATAATGTTCGACCTGGTCGTGCGGCACCCGGCCGACAAAAACGATATGGTCGGCAAAGGGCGACGCCAGCGCCTGATCGCGCAGCGCCTGTTCCATCGGCCCGCCGCCGACCAGCAGCAGCTTTGCCCTGGGCCGCGCCCGCACGAGTCGCGGCATGGCGGTGATCAGATCGTCCAGCCCTTCATAATCATAAAAGCTGCCGATGAAGCCGACGACATCCGCCCCTTCCAGCCCCAGCTCCGCGGTCAGGACCGGGTCACGCGGCACTGGCGCGCCGAACTGATCGAGATCGACGCCATTGGGCGAGACCGTGATCTTGGCGGAATCGATACCACGGGCGACCAGATCGGACCGCAGTCCTTCGCAGATGACGGCAACCGCGTCGGCGGCGCGGACCGCATGGGTCTCCAACTGCCGCGTCAGCCAGTAGCGGGGGCTGCCTTCCGTGCCGGTGCCATTGCCGACCGCCGCATCCTCCCAGAAGGCGCGAATCTCGTAGATCAGGGGAATGCCATGACGGCGCGCGACTCGCTGCGCGGCCATGGCGTTGAGCACCGGCGAATGGGCATGGATGATGTCCGGCCGCCACTCGCGCACCAGCGACTCGATCGCATCGGCATGGGCGGAAATGTCGCGCCATTCGCGCAGCAGCGCGTTGCCGCCCGCCGCTTCACCCGGCGTGCGGTGAAAATGCAGGCCATCGACCAGTTCCTCCTGCGGTCCCGCCGCGACATGGCGCCGGCCGGTAAGGCCCCGCACATCCCAGCCCTTGGCCAATTGCGCCCGCAGGATCGCCCGCGTGCGGAACGTGTAGCCGCTGTGCATCGGCAGGCTGTGATCGAGGACATGGAGGATACGAGTCATAGCGATAACTTTTTGCCGAAAAAGGTTTAACGCCCCGTCAACTCTGTCACGCTAGGGATTTTCCGGGGCAAGAGTCCAGAACCGGCAGATCAAAAGACGCAATGATTGATACCCTATCCCTGCTGATCAGTCATGGCGTCATCCTGCTGGCCGCCTGGCGGCTGCTGTCGCGCCCGGACCTGGATCGCGACATCGATCCCCCGCCCGCATCGCCGGACGGAGATGCCGCCGATGCGTGACCTGTTCTTCATCGCCTTTCTGGGCATGTTCTTCCTGATGGGATTCAAGCGGCCCTTCCTGCTGATCATCATCTACGCCTATATCGACATCGTCTCGCCGCAGCGGCTCTGCTATTATCTGCTCAATTCGATCCCGATCTCGCTGATCGCCTTCGTCTGTGCGGTCGGGGCCTGGATCTTGGTCGACGACAAGAAGGATTGCCGCTTTTCCGCGCGGCAGGTGCTGCTGCTCGTCCTGCTCGCCTGGTGCGGTTATACGACCGCGACCGCCGATTTCCCGATCAACGCCGCGACCAAATGGGCCTGGGTGTGGAAGGCGATCGTCTTTGCCGTGTTCCTGCCGCTGGTGCTGCGCACGCGGTTGCGGATCGAAGCGCTGGCGCTGTTCATGGTGCTGTGCGCGAGCACGATCATCATCAATGGCGGCATGAAGACCGCGCTGTCGGGCGGTGGCTATGGCGTGCTCAACCTGATGGTCGACAATAATAGCGGCCTGTATGAGGGCAGCATCATTTCCTGCGTGGCGATCGCGCTGATCCCGATCATCCTGTGGCTGACCCAGCATAGCACCATCTTTCCGCCCGACTGGAAGGTGAAGGCCTTTGCCTATGCGCTGTGCCTGGCCTGCATGTTGATGCCGATCGGCACGGAAGCGCGCACGGGCCTGGTCTGCCTGGTGATCCTGGCCGGCATGATGCTGATGCGGTCGAAGCGCAAATTCGTCTATGGCCCGCTGCTGGCCTTTGCCGCGCTGGCCGCCATCCCCTTCCTGCCCGCCAGCTTCACCAAGCGGATGCAGACGATCGAGAACCATCAGGGCGACGAAAGCGCCTCCACCCGCGTCGCGGTGTGGATGTGGACGCTCGACTATGTGAAGAGCCATCCGGGCGGCGGCGGCTTCGACAACTATCTCCAGAACAGCTTCACCTATTTCGCCCAGAGCGAGGTCGGCGATGGCGACGAGAAGCGGATCGAGCGCCGCCTGGTTACCGACAAGGGTCGTGCCTATCACAGCGCCTATTTCGAGATGCTGGGGGAGCAGGGCTATTTCGGCTTCTTCCTCTGGGCCTTGCTGCACATCAGCTGCTTCGTCCGCACCGAGGCGATCCGGCGCATGTACCGCAAGCGTGATGGGCCGGGCGAAGCCTGGATCGCGCCGTTCGCGGTGGCGCTGCAGCAGGGCCATGTCGTCTACATGATCGGATCCCTGTTCGTGGGCATCGCCTATCAGCCCTTCATTTTCATGATGTTGTCGCTCCAGATCGGCCTCGACACTTATTTGACCCGCAAGCGCAAGGACGCGGATCGCGTGCCGTTCTTCGAACAGCCTGGTGCGCAGGCGGGAGTGACGGCATGAATCTGGAATTGCGGATATTGGGTTGGCTTCAGGGACTGATACTGGGGCTGATCCTGGCCGCCCCGCTGCTGTCCCCCGCCCATATGCCCTGGGGCGTGCAGATCCTCTTCGCCCTGTCCGCCTTCCAGTTGCGACAGGCCGACCGGCGCTGGGCATTGCGGCCGGGCATGGTGGGCTGGATCAGCCATATCCGCATGGCACCGTCGCGCATGCTGCCCTGGGCGGCCAGCGCCGTCGTGGCTTTCATCGCGGACGGCGGGGGCGCAGCGACACCCGGCGCGATATTGCTGGCGGCGCTGACCTGCGAATTGCTGCTCTATCCCTTGCTCACGCGCCTGATCGGCGGCTGGCAATGGCGCCGCGCGGCGCTGGCGATGATTGGGCTGATCGCCGCCTGTGCGATCGTGCCGGCCGGCGCGATGCAGAATATCGCGATGTTTGCGCTGGGCGTTACGGGCTGCCTGTTCTGGCTGCGCGGCCCGGACGGCGACCTGCGGGCGACCCTGGCGGCCTTTGGCGGCGGGTTTTCGGCAATCATCCTCGCCTTTGCCATGCCCGCCACCATGGCGCTTGCCTTTCCGCTGGCGGTGATCAGCCTGATCGTCGGTTGCGCCCAAGCGACGACGGTGCGCCGGCAACTGCTGCCCTGGACCGGCCATTATGGCGCCGGCACCGGCTGGTTGCAGCGGCTGCGATCGCGCCCGTCCTGACAGCGCCGGGCGCTCCGCACGCGGAACGAAGCCGATCATCGCGGGTTGGACCGGGAGAAAGAAGGTCGCCCGGTCCCCATGTCGTCCCCCGCCATCATCCACAGCCATGACGGCATGCCCGGCATCAGCCGGCGCGCGCTGAAACAGGGATGGGCCTATCGCACGGCGGATGGCAGCCGCATCACCGACCGGGACGAGATCGACCGGCTGAATGCCATCGCCATGCCGCCGGCCTATCGCGACTGCTGGTTCTGCCCCTCGCCCCACGGCCATATCCAGGCGACCGGCTATGACGAGCGGGGGCGCAAGCAATATCGCTATCATCCCGATTTCCGGGCCGCGCGCGAGGCGGTGAAATATGCCGGATGCCCCGCCTTCGGCCGCGCCCTGCCACGCTTGCGGGCGCAGATGGAAGAGGATCTGTCGCGACGCGGCCTGCGCAAGGCGCGGACGATCGCGGCGGTGGTGCGGCTGCTGGACCTCGCCAAGCTGCGGGTCGGCAACGAACATTATGCCACCACCAACAAGAGCTTCGGTGCGACGACGCTGCGGCGACGGCATGTCGACCTGAATGGCCGCAGCCTGACCCTGCGCTACCGCGCCAAGTCCGGCAAGGAGCAGCAACTGAGCATCACCGACAGCCGCCTGCTGCGTTTCGTGCGCGCGGTGCAGGATCTGCCGGGCCAGCATCTGTTCCAATATCTGGACGAGGATGGCGAGGCGCATCCGATCAGTTCGAGCGACGTCAACGCCTATATCGCGCAGGCCATGGGCGGCGACTTCACCGCCAAGCATTTCCGCACCTGGGGCGCATCGACCATCGCCTTCGAGACGCTGGCGGCGGGCCATGTCTCGCTCAAGGAGATGCTCGACCCGGTCGCCGCGGCACTGGGCAACACGCCGGCGATCAGTCGCAAATCCTATATCCACCCCGCCCTGATCGCCCTGTGCAAGGACGGACAGGATGAATGGCGGCAGGGGCTTCGCCTGCCGCGCCGGACGCGCTATCTGTCGCGTCACGAACGCGGGCTGATTGCGTTCCTCGACGATCTGGCCAACGCGCCCCCGCTGGCAGCGGCGGCCTGATCGAGCCCACGGACCATCAATCAAGGATCAGCATGGCCAACAAGAACGACCCCGGCATCGACATCAACGTGCGTGCGCCCAACCTTACCGAAATGTGGCATTCGACCCTCGCCTGGTTCCAGCTTCATTATATCCAGATCCTGATCGCCGTCGGCGCGGCCACGATCATCTATCTGGCGCTCGCCACGCTGCGCCGGATCGGCACCAAGCATCGCGGCCGGCACGGCGACCCGCTGGGCCTGGGCAATGTGCTGAGCCGGGCGGCGGCGCGCACGACGCAATATTTCATGATCATGGTCGCGGCCAGGCTGGTCGTGGTGTTCGCCGACGCGCCCGCGTCGCTGGACAAGACCGTCACCTTCTTCTTCACCATCGCCGTTGTGGTGCAGGCCGCGATCTGGGCACGGGAGATCATCCTGGGCCTGATCGAGCGCAAGACGCGGGCCGACGATGGCCAGGGCGAGACGCTGGCCAATGCGATGGGCCTGATCCGCATCCTGGTGACCTTTGCCCTGTTCGCGATCGCCGCGATCGTCGTGCTCGACAATCTGGGCGTCAACGTGACCGGCCTGGTCGCGGGCCTTGGCATCGGCGGTATCGCGATCGGCCTTGCCGCACAGGGCATCTTTTCCGACCTGTTCGCCGCGCTGTCGATCATCTTCGACAAGCCCTTCCGGCAGGGCGAGATCATCACCTATGACCAGACCACGGCGCGGGTCGAGAAGATCGGCCTGAAATCCACCCGGCTGCGAGCGATGAGCGGCGAGAAGAAGGTGATGTCCAACGCCAATCTGCTGCAGAAGGAAATCACCAGCCTGCAGACGCTGATCCAGCGCCGCGTCACCTATGCCATCGGCATCATCTACCAGACGCCGGAGGAACAGGCGGAAGCCATCCCAACCCTGTTGCAGGAGATCGTCGAGGCGGAAGGCATGATCTTCGTCAATGCCGGGATCATCGCCTTTGGTGCCAGCAGCCTGGACTATCAGCTCAATTTCGACGTGCCAGACCCGGACCATCACGACTATTTCCAGATGCGCCATCGCATCGGCCTGGCCATCTGGAAGCGGTTCAATGCCGAGGGCATCGAGTTCGCCTATCCCACCCAGATGAGCTTTACCGCCGCCCCGGACGGCAAGGCGATCATGCCCTATGCCGAGGTGCAGCCGGTGCGCCGGGTCGACGGATAGAGCGAAACGCCTCGCTTCACCGCAAGGCCGATTCGGCTGGTCCCCTTTCCACTTGCCGGCGGGGACCAGCCGCGCCCTTACCGACCCATCACCAATGACTGATATGGATTTGCCATGAAAATGAACCGGATGGCGGCCCTTGGCCTGCTGATCGCTGCCCCCCTTATGGCGCCTGCCGCCCATGCCGAGGGGCTGGGCGCCGAAGTCAATTATGGTCGCGCCGACGGCCATTGGGGCACAGAGATCGGCGCCGGCTATGCGCTGAACATGGCGGGCTTCAGCCTGACGCCGGGCGGCGGCGTCTATCTGCGCGATGGCGACACCAAGCTCTATGGCCGGGTCGAAGCGGCCTATACGATTCCGATGTCGGTCTCGATCGGCGCGGGCGTGCGCTTCAGCGGCGACAATACCCGCCCCTATGCGACACTGGCGATGCCGCTGATCCCCAAGCTGCGCGCCAAGGCCAATGTCGGCCCGAAATATTATAGCGTCGGCCTGACGCTGGGTTACTGAGCCGAGACAATCTGTCGCAATCGGCGGGCACGGCAGGGTCACGCCGGCGCGACACCCCCGAAGTTCACAGTGTCGTCGAGCAAATCGGGCGGTTTGCGCCGGATATGCATCACGCACGCGCCAGCCACGCAGCAACGGCGCGACACTGGGGTCACACCTGCCTGCCGATCGGGTCACGACCAGGCGACGGTGGCGCGCCATCGGGGCGACACTTAGGTCACGCCTCCCATGGGCGACGGGCGATGACGTGGATTGCATCGCCGAGGATAGACCAGAGAAAGGCCGAGTAGGAAAGCGGTGGCCGGCTGGGGGCCGGCTTCAGGCGGCCTGCCCCCTCCACCATCCTTCGGATGGTCCCCCTCCCCGCAAGCGGGGAGGAATGGTTTCAGCCCTGGCCCCAGAGGGTGCCAGAGTGGAGCAGGCCGTCGCGCAGCGGCAGGGCGCCGTCACGATCCTTCGCCAGCAGCAATGCGCCGTCAAGATCGATCCAGTCGGCCCCTTGCGCCACCAGCGCGGCAGGCGCGATGCCGAGCGAGGTGCCGAGCATGCAGCCGACCATGATGCGAAAGCCGCGTGCCCGCGCTGCCTGCGCCAGGGCCAGCGCTTCGGTCAGGCCACCGGCCTTGTCGAGCTTGATATTCACCGCGTCGAAATCGACCAGCCGGTCGAGATCGGCGCGGGTGTGGCAGCTTTCGTCGGCGCAGAGGGGCAATGCCGCCTGCAGGCCGGCCAGCCTGTCCTCCCGCCCGTGCAGGATCGGCTGTTCCACCATTTCCACGCCCAGTTCGGCGAGCGCCGCCGCCTCCGCCACGATGTCGCGATCATGCCAGCTTTCATTGGCGTCGACGATCAGCCGGACGCCGGGTGCGCCGGCGCGAACCGCCGCAATGCGGGCATGATCGCCCTCTCCGGTCAGCTTGCATTTGAGCAGGCCGAAGCCGCGCGCGACGGCGGCGCGGGCATCGGCTTCCATCCGATCCGGCTCGCCCAGGCTGATGGTGAAGGCGGTCGGCAGCGGCATCGGCGCGGCGAGGCCGGCCAGTTGCCAGACGGGGACACCGGCCCGTTTCGCCTCCAGATCCCACAGCGCGCAATCGAGCGCATTGCGCGCGGCGCCGCGCGGCATCGCCTGCAACAGCGCTTCGCGATCGAGCGGCCCGGCATAGGCGTTGATCGCCGCCGCGCAGTCCTGTGCGGTCTCGCCCTCATAATAAATGGCCGTCCCCTCGCCCCGTCCGACATGATCGCCATCACCCACGGTGCAGACAACGACATCCACCTCCGTCTTGGCGCCGCGGCTGATGATGAAGGCGCCCGCAACCGGCCAGCATTCGACCGTCGCGGAAATTATACGGGTCATCGGCGTTTCCTGCGTCATGATTTGACCATATGGATCGGCGTCATATGCGTGAAACAGGACTGCTGGCATAGTCCCCGCCTTTGCGACAGGAGCTTATTTCCCCGTGACTTCCCGTGAATTGACCGGCTTCCTCTCGCTGAATGAATCCGAACCCGTGACCGATGACCTGTCCCGCCGCATCTCCGACATGGCATGGCGCCTGGCCTTTGGCGCGATCGGCTGGCCCTGGTTGCTGGCCAGCCTGTCGGGCGGGCGCAAGGCGGACAAGCGCGCGCTGCTGGACGAACTGAAGCTGCCCCATGACGCGCTGCCCCATCTGGGGAGTTGGAAGGCCGATGTCGGCTTCCTGCGCCATATCGTGCGCGAGATTGCGCGGCTGCGGCCGGCGCATGTCGTCGAACTGGGCGCGGGTGCATCCTCGCTGATCGCGGCGCGGGCGCTGCAATTGCATGGTGGCGGCCAGTTGCACAGCTTCGACCAGCATGGCGGCTTTGTCGACGCGACCCGGCAATGGCTGGCCGATCATAAGCTGGACGTGGATATCCGCCATGCGCCGCTGACCCATGAGAGCGCCGACTGGCCGGGCCGCTGGTATGCGATCGATCGCCTGCCCGAGCAGATCGACCTGATCATCATCGATGGGCCGCCCTGGAGCGTGCATCCGCTGGTGCGGGGTGCGGCCGACAGCCTGTTCGCGCGCCTCTCCCCCAATGGCGTGGTGCTGCTGGACGATGCCGCGCGGCCGGGCGAGCGGCTGGTCGCGCGGCGCTGGCGCAAGCGCTGGCCGCATATCGATTTCCGCCTGATGCATGACGGCACCAAGGGGACGCTGGTCGGCCGGCGCCGCGACATGTCGCGACCGGTGGCCAATGACAATGAGGCCGGGCGCGGCTGGCGCCATGTCGGGCGAGCAGCGGCGATCGCCGCGCTGCTGGCGACGGGGTGGATCGGTCGGGGCGCGCTGGGCGAATTTCCCCAGGCGGCACAGGCCAGCACCTTCCTGGACGAGGCGGCCGCATCGCGCCGCGCAGGGCTGCTGCGCCAGCAAATGGCGTCGCAGGTCGAAAGCGCGAAACTGGACGATGCCGAAATCCGGCGATCGACCGGCATCGTGCTGCCGCGCCTGCCGGCCAACTGGCAGGTGAGGGACGTGCAACTGGTCCCGTCCACGGACAGCGCGGCAATCGCGATTGCGCTGACCACCGAGAAGGGCGAGCAATTGTCGCTGTTCGCCGACCGGGCCGAGACGCCGGCGGAAGGGCAGCCGTTGATCGCGCAGCGGCGGGACGGCGCGGTCGCCTATTGGGAGGCGGGTGACATGGCCTATGCGCTGACCGGCAAGGCGGATACGCCGCGCCTGATGGCGCTGGCCGAGCGTATCGCGCCGGCGGCCTGAACGGCGGGATCGCGCGCGCCCATTGAGGCGGGGGCGCCACGCTGCTAACGCCCCGGCATGGAGGATGCCACCGCAACCGCGCCGCGCCGCGCCGATCGCCCTGCCCTGTCGAGCCTGGCCATGCTGTGGCGCTTTGCGACGCGCTATCCGGCGCGGATCGCCGGTGCGCTGATCGCGCTGATCGTCTCTTCCGCGGCGACACTGGCGATTCCGAGCGGCTTCCGCCTGGTGATCGACAAGGGCTTTACCGGTGGCGGCGATATCAGCCGCTGGTTCGAATATCTGTTCCTGCTGGTGCTGATCCTGGCGCTGGCCAGTGCGCTGCGCTTCTATTTCGTGTCCTGGCTGGGCGAGCGGGTGGTCGCCGATATCCGCAGCGCGACCCAGGCCAATCTGCTGCGCCAGGCGCCGGCCTTTTTCGAGGAGAACCGGCCGTCGGAGATCGCATCGCGCATGACGGCGGACACCGCGATCATCGACCAGGTGGTGGGATCGACCGTGTCGGTTGCGCTGCGCAACCTGGTCACCGGCATTGGCGGCCTCATCTACCTGTTCATACTGGCGCCCAAGCTGGCGGGGCTGCTGATCCTGGGCATACCGGTGATCGTGCTGACATTGGTGACGCTGGGCCGGCGGGTGCGCAAATTGTCGCGCGCCAGCCAGGACCGGCTGGCCGAAGTCGGCAGCGTCACCACCGAGGTGCTGGGCGCGATGAAGATCGTCCAGGGCTTTGGCCAGGAAGGGCGCGAGGCGGCCCGCTTCGACGCGACCGTCGCGGGCGGCTTTGTCACCGCGCGGCAGCGCATATTGCTGCGCGCGGTGATGACCGCCATCGCCTTTGCACTGGTGTTCGGATCGATCACCGGGGTGCTGTGGCTGGGCGCGATCGACGTGGCGGCCGGGCGCCTGTCGGGGGGCAGCATCGCCGCCTTCGTGCTGACCGGCGGGCTGGTGGCCGGCGCGTTCGGATCGCTTTCTGAAAGCTGGGGCGACCTGCTGCGCGGCGCCGGGGCGGCGAGCCGGCTGGACGAACTGATGGCGGCCGAACCGGCGATCGCCGCGCCCGCCGCACCGGTCGCCATTCCCGCGCTGACGCATGGCGCGCGACTGAGCTTCGACAATGTCCATTTCCATTATCCCACCCGGCCCGATCAGGCGGCGCTGAACGGCGTCACGATCGACATCGCGCCGGGCGAAACGGTGGCGGTGGTCGGTCCTTCGGGTGCGGGCAAATCGACGCTGATCCAGCTGGCGCTGCGCTTCTATGACCCCGAACAGGGCGAAGTGCGGCTGAACGATGTGCCATTGCCGGTCGCCGATCCGGCCGCGCTGCGCGCGGCGATGGCGATGGTGCCGCAGGACAGCGTGATCTTTGCCGCCTCCGCCCGCGACAATCTGCGCTATGGCAAATGGGATGCCAGCGACGAGGATATCTGGGCGGCGGCGCGGGCGGCCAATGCCGAAGCCTTTCTGCGTGCCCTGCCCCAGGGGCTGGACAGCCATCTGGGCGAAGGCGGGGCACGCCTTTCGGGCGGGCAGCGCCAGCGCGTGTCGATCGCCCGCGCTTTGCTGCGCGATGCGCCGATCCTGCTGTTGGACGAAGCGACGTCAGCGCTCGATGCGGAATCCGAGCAGCTGGTCAAGGATGCGCTCGACCGGCTGATGCAGGGGCGCACGACCATCGTCATCGCCCATCGGCTGGCGACCGTGCGGGCCGCCGACCGGATCATCGTGCTGGATCAGGGGCGGATCGTGGAACAGGGCGATCATGCGCGCCTGGTCTCGCTGGGTGGCCTCTATGCGCGGCTCGCCAGCCTGCAGTTCCAGGACCAGCTGGACGGCTGAAACGCCGTCCGACCGGGCAGACCGTCAGCGGCCGGACAGGCTGCGCTGGATGATATAGTCGAAGATGGCGGGATGGAGCGGGCGCTCGAAGGTGCAGCCCGATTCATGCGCGCGTACCCATTGGACACGCGCGCGGCGGCCCTCGAAGCCGGGCAGCATGATCCACAACTCGCTGCCGACGGTGAGCTTCATGAAACTGTGCAGGCGAAAGCCGGTGAGCGACATATCGGCGATGTTGCTGGTGAACCAGGTTTCGCCCGGACGCCGGACCTTGACGCCGATAACGACGTCGCGCCGTTCGGCGAGCCGGCCCCTGCGTTCCAATTCCGTCAGTCGTTCAGCAACCATGGCCCATATCCACCCATTCCCCCTCAGCATCGCGCAGGAAGGTAAGGGAAATGTTAAGCGGCGCACGATGGACACAAAAAAGGGGCTGCCGAAGCAGCCCCTGTCCATAGCCTGATCTTGATCGTCCGAAAGGTCGGAGACGGGAAGTCTGAGACCGACGCGCCCCGGACGATCGCGGATCAGAAAGCGCTATATTGTTCGTTGCCGACGAAACCCAGCTTGGTCACGCCCGCGCGCTTGATCTCCGCCAGCACTTCGTCAACGACGACGTAGCGAGTCTGCGCGTTAGGCTGGAACTGCAGTTCCGGCTCGACGGGCAGACGCAGCGACTGCTGCAGATACTGACGCAGGGTCAGCAGGTCGATCGGCGCACCGTTCCAGCTGATCACGCCGCCGGCATCGATCGCGACCTTGTTCTTGACAGGGTCGACCACATTGTCGCTCGGAGGCGCGCTCTGCGGCAGATCGATCTTAACCGCGTGGGTCTGGATCGGAATGGTGATGATGAACATGATGAGGAGAACGAGCATGACGTCGATCAACGGCGTCGTGTTCATTTCCATCATCGGCTCACCATCATCGGAGCCCATGCTCATGGCCATAGCGAATTCTCCTTAATCAGCCGGTCAGAGGCGGGTCGTCGACGTGCCGGGTTCCGGCTCGGAGATGAAGCCCACCTTCGGGAAACCGGCGCGCTGCATCGTGTAGATGGTGCCGCCGATGCAACGATAGGGGGTATTGATGTCGCCGCGGATATGCACTTCGGGCAGATCTTCGGGCGTCAGATTTTCAACACCGCCTGCCTTCTTGATGTCCGCTTCCAGCTTCGCCACGGCACGATCGAGCAGATCGTCAGAACCGACCTTGGTCAGGTTCCAGTAAACTGCGCAGCTGCCGTCGGGCGCCGAGGTGACCGACAAGGAAACATTTTCGGGCTTCGTCGTCGTCGGCTCGAACGCTACCTTGGGCAGCTGCAGATCGACCGTCTGGACGACGACCGGGACCGCGATGAGAAAGATGATGAGCAGCACCAACATGACGTCGACGAGCGGCGTCGTGTTGATGTCGGACAAGGGCTTGTCGTCACCGCCGCCGGGGCCAACACTCATTGCCATTGATACTATCCTAACCTTGGTGTCGATGGTGCCCCGCATAACGGGGCCCCTGTCCGGCGGGGAACCGGGCGGTCGCAGCCGCCGCCCGATTCCCGTACCGGCGTCTTAAGGCGATCAGGCCTTGGTCGGCGCAGCAGCCGGCTTGGCAGCAGCAGCGGCCGGAGCGGCAGCAACGGTCGGCTTCACAGCGCCGTCCGAAACCAGATAGGCCAGCAGGTCGACGGTGAAGCCGTTCAGCTGCTCGGCGATCGACTTGTTGCGGCGCTGCAGGAAGTTGTAGGCCAGAACGGCGGGAACGGCCACGGCCAGACCCAGCGCGGTCATGATCAGAGCTTCACCGACCGGGCCGGCAACGGCGTCGATCGAGGCCTGACCGGCAGCGCCGATCTTGATCAGAGCGCGGTAGATGCCGATAACGGTACCGAACAGACCGATGAACGGCGAGGTCGAACCGACGGTGGCGAGGAACGCCAGGCCGCCACCGAGCGACGAGTTGATCGCGGCTTCCGAACGCGCCAGCGAGCCGTGCAGCCAGTCATGCGCTTCGACCGGATCCTTCAGCTTGCCATGCTCTTCCTGAGCCTTGATGCCGTCGTCGACGATCTGCTTGTAGGCCGAGTTCTTTTCGAGCTTGGCCGAAGCTTCCTTCAGCGAAGCGGCGCGCCAGAAGGTCGCACGGATCTTCTTGCCCTGGCTGATCACCTTCTGCTGTTCGATCAGCTTGGTGAACAGGATGTAGAAAGTGCCGACCGACATGGCGCACAGGATGAGGAAGACGGTCCAGGCAATGGTGCCGCCCTGTTCCAGGGCTTCCATCAGGCCGTACGGATTTTCCGGCTTGGGCGCAGCAGCTGCGAGATACATCAACATGTTCAAGACTTCCCTCTCAAAAGGATCGTGAAAGGGGAAGGCGGCGCCGGGCGCCTGCCTTCCCGATTAGATTACTGCGGAATCCGCCACTGAATGCGGTTCGCATAGGTCGCCGGGATCTTGTTACCCTGGTCATCTTCCGCGGGGCTAAAGCGCGCGCGGCGAGAAACCAGCTTACAAGTCGCATCGTCCAGCTCGGGCGAGCCACTCGACTGCGTAACGGTGCAGCTCGTGACACGGCCATCGGCACCCACTTCAAGACGGAAACCAGTGGTTCCCTGCTTTTCTTCACGCAGAGCGCGCGAAGGATAGTCTTCAGTGGTTGCCCAGGAACCCGGATTACCACGCGGCGACACGCCCTTTGCAGCCTGCCTTGCGGCGGGCGGCGGCGGGGGTGCCGGCGGCGGTGCGGCGACCGGAACCTCATTGAATACCGGCGGCGGCGTCCGAACCGTCTGGATCGGCGGCGCGGGGGCCGGGGTCTGGACGATCGGCGGCGGCGCGACGACCGGCGGAGGCTCAATCGGCTTGTCCGGCGGCGGCGGCGGCGGCTCCTCGTCAGGTGGCGGGGGCTCCTCCTTCACGTCGATCACATTCAGCTGTTCCGCCGCCTTTTTGACATATTTCATGCCAAGACCGGTGACGAAGGCATAGCCGAGAACAGCGTGAATCAGGGCGACGATGACGATCGATATCGTACGACTCGATCCTTGCGAGTGGTCAGCATAGGCCATTCGGCAACGACACTCCTTAACTCATCTTACCAGTGGGTTGTACAAATCAGCCAAAAACGGCCCGAGCTGCCCGGGGGCTATCCCCGACCACCTTTGGCCCTTATCCGTCCATTTGCTACCGTGCGAACTCCTATCGCGGCGCATCGTGGCACGCAAACGCTTTATCGAACTACCGGCTTGCGTTTACCATCACACACCGGAATGACTTGCCTGTGACATCCCTGCCACGGGCTGACAGCATAGGACGAAGATGCAGAAGAAATCCACCATGGCCATGAAGACGCTTGCTTCGCTGTGCCTCATTTCCGCCTCATATATCGCCGTTTTTCCGGCATTTTCTCAGACAAATTCAATGACAGCGCAATCATCGACGATCGCCGCGGGATTGACCTATGCCGACATTGCCGACCTTTCCGACGCGGCGCCGCTGGTTGCCAACGTGCGCATTAGCAACATCGTCCCATTGAAGCCCGAACAGGCTCCCGATGTTCCGGCTGGCTATCGCAGGGTCTATGTCGAGGCCGAAGTGACCGCACTGATTCGCGGCGAAGGGGGCATAAGCCCGACCGTCGGCTACCTTTACGACGCGCGCCTCGATTCGAAGGGCAAGCTGCCCAAGCTGAAGAAGGCACAGGTGCTGCTGTTCGCCCGCCAGGGTGGCCGCCCGGGCCAGATCCAACTGATCGCGCGCGATGCGCAGATCGCCGCCACCCCCGCCGAAGTGGAGCGGGTGAAGGCGGTCCTGTCCGCCCTGGTCGCCCCCGACGCCGCACCGCGAATCACCGGCCTGGGGGACGCCTTCCACGTCGCGGGCACGATCGCGGGCGAAGGGGAAACGCAGATTTTCCTGCGGACGGAAAATGGCGATCCGGTATCCCTGTCGATCATCCGCCGCCCCGGACAGCAGCCCAGCTGGGCCGTCGCGCTGGGCGAAATCGTCGATGAAGCGGCGCGAGCCCCCGCCCCCGGCAGCCTGCTCTGGTATCGGCTGAGCTGCAGCTTGCCGGCCAATCTGCCGGCCCGGTCGGTCCGCACCCTCGCGGTGCAGGACGCCGAAGCGGCACGCGCCGATTATCAGTTCGTCCTGAACGCACTTGGCCCATGCGCACGCAACCGAAAGCCGAACTGACCGAGCACGCACTTATCTTTCAACCGGGCACCGCCGTGCTTTTCCTTGGACAGCGGCGCTCGGGCCGCTATCAGCGCGGCTCTTACAGTGCGAAGGACCAGGAAACGCCATGACCAATCTCCACCGCCATGCCCCGCTGCGCGTCGCGCTCGTTGGCCTCGGAACGGTGGGTGGCGGCGTCATTCGCCTGCTCAACACCAATGGCGACCTGATTGCCCGCCGCGCCGGCTGTCCGATTCAGGTCGTTGCCATCTCCGCGCGCGACCGCAACAAGGATCGTGGTGTCGACCTGTCGCCCTATGAATGGGTCGATGACATGACGACGCTGGCGACCCGCGACGATATCGACGTGGTGGTCGAGCTGATCGGCGGCGCCGACGGCCCGGCCCTGACCCTCGCGCGCCAGTGCCTGGCCGCCGGCAAGCCCTTCGTCACCGCCAACAAGGCGATGCTGGCCCATCATGGCCTCGACCTCGCCAGCCGCGCCGAAAAGGCGGGCGTGGCGCTGAAATATGAAGCGGCGGTCGCCGGCGGCATCCCGGTCATCAAGGGCATGCGCGAAGGCGCGGCCGCCAATGAAATCAGCCGCGTCTACGGCATCCTCAACGGCACCTGCAATTACATCCTGACCACCATGGAGAAGGAAGGCCGGGGCTTTGACGAGGTGCTGAAGGAAGCCCAGGAACTGGGCTATGCCGAGGCCGATCCCAGCTTCGACATCGATGGCGTCGATGCCGCGCACAAGCTGACCATCCTCGCCAGCCTGGCCTTTGGCACCGAACTCGACTTCGACCATGTCGCGACCACCGGCATCCGCCATGTGATCGCCGCCGACATTGCCGAGGCGGCGGCGCTGGGCTTCCGCATCCGCCTGGTCGGCATGGCGGAGAATGGACCTGAAGGCCTGTTCCAGCGGGTTCATCCGATGCTGGTGCCGCTCGACCATCCGCTCGCCCATGTCGACGGCTCGCTCAATGCTGTTGTGGCCGAGGGCAATTTCGTCGGCCGCCTCTTCTTCCAGGGGCGCGGCGCGGGCGACGGCCCGACCGCATCGGCGGTGGTCGCCGACCTGATCGACGTGGCGCGCGACGAATATGGCGATGCGCTGGCAATGCCGGTCGCCGCCCTGACCCCGCAACAGCCGGCGGACGCCGGCCAGCGGATCGGCCGCGCCTATCTGCGCTTCAAGGTGCAGGATCGCCCCGGCGTGCTGGCGGAGATTGCCGCCGCGACCCGCGATGCCGGCGTCTCGATCGAGAGCATGATCCAGCGCGGCGCCAATCAGGCCGATGGCGTGCTGGTGGCGATAGTCACCCATGCCGGCGAGGAGCGCTGCGTGCGCGAGACGCTGGAGCGGCTGGCCGGCTCCGACAGCCTGCTCGACACGCCGATGGTCATGCATATTCTGGATTGATCGCGCCGGGACCGGTGGGATCAGTGCTGGCCTGTTCCCTTGACCGAATCCGGCAGAGGCGGCGGTGGCGCCATGTCGGCGTCCGGGTCCAGCAAATGGGTGATAGCCTTGCCAGCCAGCATCGCCGCGCCCAGGATCGGCACGCCGCCACCGACGCAGCCCGTGCCCTGCCCGCCAACGACGCCGCAGGCACCTTGCCTGGGGGCAGCGGCGGAGGCGCGCGGCGTATCGCCGGCGAGGGGGTGCCCTTCGACCGGCTCGCGCGGCAGCGGCAGCCTTTCCTTCGCATTGCGCTCCGCCCGGCTGCCGCAGACGACGATGCCGCCGCCGCTGCGATCGCAGGGCCGGATGGCGGCGGTGCGGGCCTGATATTGTGCCATGGGCGAAACGGTGGCGAGAGGCGCTGCATCCACCGGGACGACATCCTGCGCGGTGGCCAACGGCAACCCGATCAACATGAGAGGGAAAGAAATGGCCAGCCGCATAAGCACATCTGACCAGTCGAAAATGGCGCGATGATGGCAGCGGGTGGACGTTGCGGAATGCCATATAAGGCAAAGCCGCGTCCATCCGTGCCATCACGACTATGAAAAGCTTTGCGAGCCGGGCAAGTTGGGTCGACAAGCCGGGGCGGACATCCTATCGCCCTGCTCTATCAGTTACAGCAGAGGAGTGGCTATGGTGCAGGCTAGTTCGATTCTCGATCGCGTCTTGGTACTCGAAATGGTGCGCGTCACCGAAGCGGCTGCAATCGCCGCATCCAAGCTGGTCGGTCGGGGCGACGAGAAGGCCGCCGACGCCGCTGCGGTCGAGGCGATGCGCCTGGCCTTCAACGATCTCTACATGGACGGCACCGTCGTGATCGGCGAGGGCGAGCGCGACGAGGCGCCGATGCTCTATATCGGCGAGAAGGTCGGCAATGCGATCGGCAAAGGCCCCAAGATCGACATCGCGCTCGATCCGCTGGAAGGCACCACTATCACCGCCAAGGCCGGCCCGAATGCGCTGGCCGTGCTGGCCATTTCGGAAGAAGGCGGCCTGCTCAACGCGCCCGACGTCTATATGGACAAGATCGCCGTCGGTCCGGGCTACCCCGACAATATCATCGACCTCAACAAGTCGGTGAAGGAGAATGTCGAGGCGGTGGCCAAGGCCAAGGGCGTCGATCCGCACGAGATCATCGTCTGCGTGCTCGATCGCCCGCGCCACGAGAAGCTGATCGCCGAATTGCGCGCGATCGGCTGCGGCATCATGCTAATCCCCGATGGCGACGTTGCCGGCGTGATCGCGACCACCAATCCCGAGACCACGATCGACATTTACATGGGATCGGGCGGTGCGCCGGAAGGCGTGCTGGCCTGTGCCGCGCTGCGCTGCGTCGGCGGCCAGTTCAAGGGCCGCCTGCTGTTCCGCAACGATGACGAGAAGCAGCGTGCCTATAAATGGGGCATCACCGACCTGGACAAGGTCTATGACCTCAAGGAACTGGCCAAGGGCGATTGCATCTTTGCCGCGACCGGCGTGACCGACGGGTCGCTGCTGGCGGGCGTCAAGCATCTGCCGGGCGACAAGCTGACCACCGAAAGCGTGGTGATGCGCGCCAGCACCGGCACCGTGCGCTGGGTCAAGGGCGAGCATCGCGTCGAGCGCAAGGACGCCTGATCGGGCGCACCGGACGGAAAGACGAAGGGGGCCGCAAGGCCCCCTTTTTCGTGGTCATCGATGCGGGAAGATCCTCCCCGATAATCGCCAGCGGTCAGTGGCTGGCGCGGTGGTTGAGATCGTGGCCGAGGGCGAGGATGGCGACGCCGAGCAGCGTATAGGCGCTTTCCTGCCAGCCATGATCCATGGTGAGCGCACCGGCCATGATGCCCAAGCCCAGCGAACCGATCGCGGCGGGCATCATGAAGCGATGGACAAGAGCGCCATGGCCGAGCGCGATCGCGCCCATCAGGATCGCCAGCGCCAGACCCGCTTCGTGGAAGATCGGACTGTCGAAAATGCCGCCGGCCGATGCCAACAGGCCCAGCACCACCGCCGTCAGGAAACAATGCGCGACGCACAGGCCCGAAAGCGCCATCGCAAGGCGATCGAAGCGACCGGATTCCAGGGCGTGACGGAGGCTTTGCGGCATGGTGCGTGCTACATAGTCGAGACCGGCGTAAGTTACAACATAACATCACCGATTTTTCGGGCAGGGACGCGCCTCCCCTGCTGGCGGATCGTCAGGCGGCGAAGCGCAGGCAGTTGCGGCCGCTCCCCTTGGCGGCATAAAGCGCCTTGTCCGCCGCCTCCATCAGAGTCGCGGCGCTGGCCGAACCGTCGAGTTCGACCAGGCCGGCGCTGAAGGTGATAGCGATATCCTCACCATTGCCGAGCGGGAAAGGCCTGACCCCGACGCGAGTGCGCAGATGCTCGCAGATGCGCTCGGCGCGCTCCAGATCGACATCGGGCAGCAGCACGGCAAATTCCTCGCCGCCCAGGCGCCCGATGCTGCCAGTCCCGCGCAGCGCCTGACGCAGCCGCTCGACAAAGCCGACCAGCACCCGGTCGCCGGCGGCATGGCCATGGCGGTCATTGACCGACTTGAAATGGTCGATGTCGATCAGCAGCAGGCAGGCCCGCCCGCCCGCCGCAACGCGGGCGATCTGGTCGTCCAGCTTTTCCTGCAACGCACGGCGGCTGTCGGCGCCGGTCAGGGCATCCTGCGCCGCTGCCTGATGCAGCGCCCGCTGGCGCGCCTTGTGGCGGGAAATGTCGCGCACGGTGCTGATCACGCCGATCGCCCGCCCCTGCTCGTCCAGCACGGCGCGCACCAGCATCTCATACCAGTCAAAGTCATTGTCCGGCCGGTTGGGGCGAAATTCGACCGCATGCGCCTCCCCCGGATGGGCGAGCGCGCGGCGATGGGTGACGATGGCGAAAGGGCGATATTCCGGGTCGATAAGGTCGACCGCGGCCTGACCCAGCAGCCGATCGGCGTCGATGCCGATCTGGTCGACGGCCGAGGGCGAGACATATTGGATGATGCCGTCGATGCTGAGATTAACGACGCCGTCGCCGCTATGTTCGGCAAAGGCGCGATAGCGCGCCTCGCTGTCGCGCAGCATGCGGATCAGGCGGCGACGGCTGTTGAGTTCGGCGGCCACGGGGACGGACAGCAGGAAGCTGAGCGCGAGATAGAATTGGAAGAACTGGATGCGTTCGGGGATATCGGCCGCGACCAGCCGGAGCGGTCCATGGCCGGTCATGGTCGCCGTGCCGCCGATCAGCGCCAGGATGACAATGGCCGCGGCAGACCCCGCATAGCCAATCCGGAAGGCGATCAGCACCAGCGGCAGCAGCGAGGCGAACAGCATCGGATAATCGACGCGATAGAAGATCCACCAACTGCACAGGGCAAAGGCGGACAGTAGCCCGAACGCCTCCAGCCGCTCGATCGGCCGGGCCTGGCGCGCCCAATGGCCGACCTCCCCCTGCAACAGGATCAGCAGCAGGGGCGTGCAGATGAGACCGCCCAGCACATGGCCGCTATACCATTGCAGCCAGATATGGGGGAAATTGCCATCCAGCAGGACAGCAACCACCAGCCCGGCGCCGATGCCGGCAAGGACATTGGCAACGCCCGCCAGCGCGAACACGAAGATGGACAATTCGCGCATCGATCCGGCGATCTGCCGCCCGACGCCGAGGCGGCGACAGATATAGGCGACGACCAACGCCTCGCCGGCATTGATGAAGGCCATCGGGACGGCGGCCAGCGCACCGATGCCGAACAGCGCGGTCGCGAGCGCACTGGCAACCATGCAGGAGAGCAGCAGGCGGGGCCAGGAACGCATCCGCGCGGTCAGCATCTCTGCCATCAGCAAGGCATTGGCGCCCCAGATGAAGGCCAATCCGCCTTCGAATCGCGATGTCAGGAGCGCGAGCGACGCGATGGCGAAGTAAAGCAGGCCGGTGAACACCGACATTTTGAAAGAAGGATGGCGAAGGGCGGGCCGCGTCATGTTCCCAACCGGGCTAAAGCGACAATGTTAATATATATTCCTATGCCGCCGACTATTTCATGTTGAATACATCAAATCAGGCCCCGGCGATCATCACCGGGGCCTGATTTGACAATATTACATGTCTATTCAACTGGATGCATCAGCCAATAGCGCGTCGGTCGGGGCCGAAATCGACGGATTGCGATCCTTGATCGTGGCCCGGGCCTGGCGCACGCCCGCGCCATAGTCGGGATGGACCTGATCGAAGAGCTTGCACTGGCGCTCCTCGATCTCGGCGGGGATATCCCCCATGGCCGCGGCGATATTGGCGAAGAGCCGCGCCTTCTGTGCATCATCGAACAGATTGAAGAGCGCGCGCGGCTGGCCGAAATCATCATTGCCTTCGCGATGATTATAACGGTCGGCATCGCCCGAAATCTTCAGCGGCGGCTCCAGGAAGCGCTGATCCTCGACCGGGCCGCCAAAGCTGTTGGGCTCATAATAGGCGGCCGGATTGGGATTGTTCGGGAAGAAGCGCATCGCGCCGTCCTTGTGATAATGATGCACCGGGCATTTGGGGGCATTGACCGGCAGCGCCTCATAATGGGTGCCGATGCGGTGGCGGTGCGCGTCGGCATAGGAGAAGATGCGCGCCTGCAGCATCTTGTCGGGCGAGAAGCCGATGCCCGGCACGATGTTGGACGGCGAGAAGGCAGCCTGCTCGATCTCGGCGAAATAATTGTCGGCGTTGCGGTTCAGCTCCAGCACGCCGACGTCGATCGGCGGATAGTCGGCGTGAGGCCAGACCTTGGTCAGGTCGAACGGATTATAGGGCGTCTTGTCCGCGTCCAGCTCCGGCATGATCTGGACCTGCATCTTCCATTTGGGGAAGTCGCCCTTCTCGATCGCCTCGAACAGATCCTCCTGCGTGGATTCGCGGGTGCGGCCGACGATGTCCGCCGCCTCCTCATTGGTCCAGTGGCGGTGGCCCTGCATCGTCTTGAAGTGGAACTTCACCCAGAAACGCTCGCCGGCGTCATTGATGAAGCTGAAAGTGTGGCTGCCATAGCCGTTGATGTGGCGCACATCGGTCGGCAGGCCGCGATCCGACATCAGGATCGTCACCTGGTGCAGCGATTCGGGGCTCAAGGACCAGAAGTCCCACATCGCCGTGGGGGAACGCAGGTTGGTGCGCGGATGGCGCTTCTGCGTGTGGATGAAATCGGGGAATTTGAGCGGATCGCGCACGAAGAAGACCGGCGTGTTGTTGCCGACCAGATCCCAATTGCCCTCGGGCGTGTAGAATTTCATCGCAAAGCCGCGCACGTCGCGCTCGGCATCGGCGGCGCCCAGTTCGCCCGCCACCGTCGAGAAGCGCAGGATCATCGGCGTCTGCGCGCCCGGTTGGAGCGCCTTCGCCTTGGTATATTGGGAAATGTCGCCGGTGATCGTCAGCGTGCCATAGGCGCCCCAGCCCTTGGCATGGACGACACGTTCGGGGATGCGTTCGCGATTCTGGTGCGCCAGCTTTTCCAGAAGCTGATAATCCTGGAGCAGCAGCGGGCCGCGCGGGCCTGCGCTCAGGCTGTTCTGGTTATCGGCAATCGGCGCACCCGCGCTCGTCGTCATCACTGGCTTATCGACCATATCGTCCTCCTCAGCTTTGGATGAGAACAGGCTAAGGCCCCGCGAAGTTTCAGAAAAACTGATTAAATCGGATTGGGTGATCGATTTTTACGGTCAATCTGAAGATCGCCCGAGTCAGGAGGCCAGCGTCCGATCGCGCAGGCGGTGCCATGCCGACAGCCGCGCATCGCGCGGCTGCGGCAGCATTGCCGGATCAAATCGAATCGTCTTCCCTGCCATCGTCGCGGCCTCGTTCAGGGACCGGAACAGTCCAGCCCCCAGCCCTGCCAGCATGGCCGCACCCAGCGCCGTGGTTTCCACATCCGCCGGACGATCCACACTGACATCAAGCATATCAGCGATATCCTGGGCGATCCAGTCATTGGCGCTCATGCCACCGTCGATCCGCAGCTGGCGCCAGGGCGCGCCATCGGCGGCGAAGGCGGTGGCGAGGTCGGACAATTGGTGCGAGAGGGATTCGAGCGCAGCGCGGACGATATGCGCGCGGGTCGATCCCTGGGTGAGGCCGGCGATGACGCCATTCACGTCCGGCCGCCAGTGCGGCGCGCCAAGCCCCGCCAGCGCCGGCAGCATCAGCACGCCGCCACTGTCGGGCACCGATCTGGCCAGCGCCTCCGTCTCTTCGGCCGATCCGATCAGCCCGAGCTGGTCGCGCAGCCATTTGATGAGATTGCCGGCGATGAAGATCGATCCTTCGAGCGCATAGATGCGCTGATCGCCGATCCGGTAGAGCAGAGTGCCGAGCAGGCGATGGCGCGAGGCAGGCAACTGCGCGCCCATATTGGCGAGGATGAAGGCGCCGGTGCCCAAGGTCGCCTTGGCATCGCCGGGCGTCAGGCAAGCCTGGCCGATGCTGGCCGCCTGCTGATCGCCGGCCAGCCCGCGGATCGGGATGGCGCCGCCGAACAGCGCCGCCAGCGTCTCGCCAAAGGCGCCGGCATTGTCGACGATTTCGGGGAGCGCCGCGCGCGGGACGCCGAACAGGTCGCATAAGGCCGGATCCCAATCGGTGCCGTCGAGCGCGACCAACTGGGTGCGGCTGGCATTGCTGGCGTCGCTGACATGCAGGCCGCCGGTCAGTTTCCACACCAGCCAGCTTTCGATCGTGCCGAGGGCCAGCCTATCCCCCGCCTGGGCCACGGCCGGCACATTGTCGATCAACCAGCGCATCTTGCTGGCGGAAAAATAGGGATCGACGACAAGGCCGGTGCGCTGTTGCAGCATCGCCTCATGGCCGGCGTCCCGCAGCGCGGCGCATTGCGCCGTCGTGCGCCGATCCTGCCAGACGATAGCGGGCGCCAGCGGTTCGCCGGTGCGCCGGTCCCAGGCGACCACCGTCTCGCGCTGGTTGGTGATGCCGATGGCAGCGATCCGGTCGGCACCACCGGCCCGCTCCACCATCTGGCGGGCGCAATCGCGCGTGCGGGTCCAGATTTCGGCGGCATCATGCTCAACCCAGCCGGGCTGTGGATAATATTGGGTCAGTTCCGCCTGCGCCATCGCGATACGGCGGCCGTCGGGGGCATAGAGCATCGCGCGGGTCGAGGTCGTCCCTTCGTCCAGCACCAGCAGATAGCGGTCGGTCATGCCCTCTCCTCAAGCCAGGCATCGAGCGCGGCCAGTTGCGCGGCGTCGAACCGCAGACCCAGCTTGGTCCGGCGCCAGAGAATATCCTCGCTGCTCTGCGCCCATTCGCGCGCGCGGAGATAGCGCACCTCCGCTTCGGTCAGGCCATGGCCGAAATCCCGGCCCAGGTCCGACCAGTCGCGCGCCGCGCCCAGCCAGTCGCGGGCAAGGGTGCCATAGGCGCAGCCGATCCGCTCCGCCGTGTCGAGATCAAGGAAAGGATAGTCGCCAGCCAGCGCGGCGACGAGATCGGCCAGGCCGGCCATCGGGAAATCGCCGCCGGGGAGCGGCGCGTCGGCTGTCCAATCATCGCCCGCGAGCGAGGGCAGGAGCGGCTTCAACAGGGCGATCGCATCGGCCGCGAGATGGCGATAGGTGGTGATCTTGCCGCCATAGATGCTGAGCAGCGGCGGCGCGTCCTCCTCCCGATCAAGATCGAGATGATAGCCGCGCGTCGCCGATTCCGGCCGGGCCGATCCGTCGTCGATCAGCGGCCGGACGCCGGCAAAGGACCAGACGACATCGGCGGGGCTGATCGACCGGGCGAAATAGCGGTTCGCGCCCTCGCACAGATAGGCGATTTCCTCGGCACTGGCCGCGATCGGATCGACGCCGTCCTGATGATCGCGGTCGGTGGTGCCGATCAGGGTGTAGAGATGCTGATAGGGGATGGCGAAGAAGATGCGGCCGTCCGGCAACTGGAAGAAATAGGCCAGCGCATGGTCGAACAGGCGCGGCACGACGATATGCGATCCACGCACCAGCCGGATGAGCCGGTCGGCACGGCGATCGGCGCGGTCCAGCAGATCGAGCACCGACGGGCCGGTGGCATTGACCACGACCCGCGCATGGAAGGTCTGCGCCTGCCCCGCCGCATCGCGCGCATGGATGCGCCAATGATCGCCGGCCTGCTCCAGCCGCAGCACCTGCATGCGGGGGCGAATATCGGCGCCATGATCGGCGGCATCGCGAGCATTGAGGATGACCAGCCGGGCATCGTCGACCCAGCCGTCCGAATAGACATAGGCGGGTCCGAATCCCGCCCGCAGCGGCGCACCGGCGACGTGCTGATGCAGGTCGATCACCTCCGTCGCCGGGAGCGCGCGGCGGCCGCCGATATGATCGTAGAGGAAGAGGCCGAGGCGCAGCAGCCAGCGCGGGCGCAGCCCCTGGACCCAGGGCAGGACGAAGCGCATCGGCTGGATGATGTGCGGCGCGATGCGCCACAGCCTTTCCCGTTCGGCAAGGGATTCGCGGACCAGGCCGAAAGCGCGATGTTCCAGATAGCGCAGCCCGCCATGGATGAGCTTGGTCGAAGCCGAGGAGGTGCCCTGCGCCAGGTCACCGCGTTCGAGCAGCAGCACGCTGGCCCCCCGCCCCGCCGCATCGCGCGCAATGCCGCACCCGTTCACCCCGCCGCCGATCACGGCAAGGTCGTGGATGAAAGGGGCCGTCTCCTGCGTCACGCCGCCGTTCTAGCGGCAAAATGCTGCCCCCGATATTAACGAAGGCAAGATCGTGAAAATTCATCCGGCCAGCGCCACGCACGATAGCCCATGCCGCCGGCCGGATGTCTGCGCGCCCCCACGCGCGTCAGATGGGCGCACCGTCAGGCGAGGCTGTCGACCACCAGGCCGCTATTGCTGCTGCTCGCGGCGCTGCTGGTCGATCCGTAGAGCGACTGGCTGAGGCTGGAGCGAAGATTTTCGAGGAAGGCGATGATCGAATCCAGCTGATCGGCTGCGCTGGTCGCACTCGTCTCGCTGGTGGTGCTGTCGTCGTCATCGCTGCTGTCCTCGGCCGGGCGCGGCGGCGGCGGGCCGCGCATGCCCTGCGGCCCCTGCATCCCGTCCATCGCGGACAGGCCGTCGATGCTCATGCCGTCGCCGCCATCGGCCGCCGCCCCCGCGCCGCCCGGCCCCTGGGCAAAGAGGCTCTGCAACTGCGCCGCCTGATCCTCGGTCAGAGTGCCGGCCGACACCTGATCATCGATCAGGGAATCGATCCGATCCTTCATCGATGACGGATCGAGCCGTGAACTGCCCAAACTGGCGGAGGTACTTAGCGCGGAATCGATGGAATCGAGCGCGGTTTCGAGCGCGTCGCCATCCGTTTCCGAGATGGAGCCGGCCTCCACCGCAGCGTCGATGCGATTGGTCATCGACATGCGCGGCGATGGCGGCATGGTCATGTTGTAAGTGCTGATAGTCGTCATGCTGGAAGTCCCCACTTCGTTTAGCGGGACCGATCATGCCGAATAAGTCTAAAAAAACATTGTATTTCAATCATGTAATTGATTGAAATAGAGGCGCCACACTGACCAAGAAAAGGTTAAGCGATCGCCCTTTCCCGCTGATGTCAGGCCTTTTCCAGCGTGCATTGCAGCGGATGCTGGTTCTGCCGGGCGAAATCCATCACCTGGTTCACCTTGGTCTCGGCCACTTCATAGCTGAAGATGCCGCACACGCCGACGCCGCGCTGATGGACGTGCAGCATCACCCGGGTCGCTTCCTCCATATCCATGCGGAAAAAATGCTGGAGGACATGCACGACGAACTCCATCGGCGTGTAATCGTCGTTCAGCATCAGCACCTTGTAGAGCGATGGCTTCTTGGTGCGGGTCCGCGTGCGCGTGGCCACGCCGATGTTCGGGCCATTGTCGCCCGTATCGTCCTGGTCGGGACCAGCCGTGAAGGGGATCGTCGCCGATGCGCTGATGAGATGCTTCATGATGGCGAAGGATATGGCGATTTGTCTCGCCAAGGCAAGGGGGCGGACCGCGTGTCATCGCTGCGTAACCATGTTTCCGCCGCAAGTCATGACATGGAAAAGGGCGCCGCTTCCACGAAAGCGACGCCCTTAGCTGTCATTCCGATCGGAAGAACGCTACGCCTCAGGCGGCGAGCGACTTCACCTTGTCGGTCACCAGGGTCACGCGCGCCGTCAGCGGCTGGCTGATGTCGCCAGCGAGCTTCAGGAAGGCTTCGCTGCTCTTGGCGGCTTCCTTGGTGAACTCGTCGAAGCTGCTCGACAGGAACTGGCTCTGCAGCTGGAAGAATTCGGTCGGGGTCTTGGCGGTCGAGAAGCTCTTGAACGATGCCGTCGCCTTCTCGAAATTCTTGCGGCTGTAGTCGACGGCTTCCTGGCCCAGCGTCTCGAAGCCCTTGGCCGCGATCTTGCCCGATTCAACCAGCGCCTCGACATTGCCCTTGGCGATGTCGCTCAGCTCTTCCATCGCCTTGGTCGACTTCTCGACGCCGGCCTTCGCCTTTTCGTTGATGTCGGCATAAGCCGTTTCCAGCTTGACCTTGGTGTCTTCGGCGAACTTCTTACCGGTTTCGAGGATATCGTTCATGATCAGGGTTCCTTCTGTGGCAGGCAGCGTCTTCGCTTTGGTCTGGGGGGCGGACACAGGCTCCGGAGCCACTACCGCCTCTAGGTCTTCAACAACGGGTTCAGGTGCTGCATCGACCGCCGTCGAGGCCGCGATCACCGCCACCGGATCGGCGACGGGCGCAGCCTCTTCTACCGCCAGCTTGGGCTTCTCCACCGGCTTGGGCGCAGGCGCCTTTGCAGGAGCAGCTTTGGCAGCGATCTTGCGCGGCGCAGGCTTCTTGGGCGCGGGTTTTTCACCCAACGCGGCTTCCGCAGCCTTGAGCGCCTCACTGGCAGACAAGGTTGCAGACGCAGTTTTCGCGACCGGCTTGGCACGCGCAGACTTAGGGGTAACGGCCATCGACCATCCTCCGTTTGTTGCACTGCACAATAAGCCTTATCCCAAAGGATTACAAGGCCCATTGTGCAGTGCAACAAATCAGACATATTGATGTTTTGGCGCTGATCGGCGGCCAATGGGGAATGGCTGAAATCCGCGTCTCTAACGGGCTTTTACGTAACGTCCGGGCGCATCTTCTATTGCCCGAAGCTTGCCGCCGCCCGGCTTGCGCGCGCCGCGGACCGCGACCTCGCGCGAATCGATGGCGCGCAACCATTCGGCCCAGTCCGGCCACCAGCTGCCCTTGGTTTCGCGCGCAGATGCAACAAAGGCATCCAGCGTCGGCTGCGGCGCGTCGGCGGTCCAATATTGATATTTCTGCGCAACCGGCGGGTTGATGACGCCGGCGATATGGCCCGAGCCTGCCAGCAGGAAGCGCACCGGGCCGGCGAGATGCTCGGTCAGTTTCCACACGCTTTCGAGCGGGGCGATATGATCTTCCTTGCCGGCCTGGACATAGGCGGGGGTGTGGATCTGCGTCAGGTCGATCGGCGTGCCCGCGACGCTGATCGCGCCGGGCACCACCAGCAGATTGTCGCGATAGAGCTGGGTCAGATAGTCGCGATGCCAGCGCGCCGGCAGGTTGGTCGTGTCGCCATTCCAGTAGAGCAGGTCGAAGGGCGGATAATCCATGCCGAGCAGGTAGTTGTTGACCACATAGTTCCAGATGAGGTCGCGCCCGCGCAGCAGGTTGAAGGTCGCCGCCATATAGCGCCCGTCGAGAAAGCCGCTGGACGAGAGCCGGTCGACCAGCTTCATCTGTTCGTCATCGACGAACAGGGTGAGATCGCCGGCCGCGCTGAAATCCACCTGGGCGGTGAAGAAGGTCGCGCTCGCCACCTTGTCCGCCTCGCCCCGCGCCGCCAGCAGCGCCAGCGTGGCTGCCAGCGTCGTGCCCGCCACGCAATAACCGATGGTGTGGATGCTCGGCACGTTCAGCAGGTCGCGCACCGTATCGATCGCATCGACCTGGCCGCTGAGGATATAATCGTCCCAGACCATGTCCTTCATCGAGGCGTCGGCCGATTTCCACGAGACGAGAAAGACGCTGATCCCCTGGTCCACCGCCCATTTGACAAAGCTCTTCTCCGGCGAGAGATCGAGAATGTAGAAGCGGTTGATCCAGGGCGGGAAGATGATCAGCGGCGTCGCCAGCACCTTGGGCGTCGAGGGCGCATAATGGATGAGCTGATAGAGCGGGGTTTCGTGAACCACCTTGCCCGGCGTCGCGGCGATGTTGCGCCCCAGTTCGAACTGGGTGCCGTCGGTATGGGTGAGTTGGCCCTTCTCCATGTCGGCCAGCATATGCTGGAGGCCCTTCACCAGATTCTCGCCGCCGCTCTGGATCGTCTTTTCCACCACCGTCGGATTCATCAGCGGGAAATTGGACGGCGCCATCGCATCGAGCATGCCGGTGGTGGCAAAGCGCAGCTTGGCCTTCGCCTTGGGATCGACGCCGTCGACCGCGTCGGCCAGATTCATCAGATAATCGGAGATCAGCAGATAGCTTTGCCGGATCAGGTCGTAGAAGGGATGGGTCGTCCAGGCGGGATCGGCAAAGCGCCGGTCCTTGCGCGCAGCCGGGCTGTCGGCCGGCGGCGGAGCGGGCTGGTCGCGCAGCAGGCCGCCGGAATCGAGGAAGCGCTGCCATAGCGCCAGCCCTTCATCGGCAAAGCTGGTCTGGATCCGCGCCACGACCTCCGGGTCGAAGGGCAGCATACGCCCGGTCGCACCCGCCGCCTGCTCCAGCATCAGCTGTTGCGCACGGCCCAGCACCTGGGTCCATTTCTGCATCTCCGCCAGGGTCGGGAGATGGGGCTCCAGGACATCCTGCGTTTCCATGGCCACCTTCCTCCTCCTGGCATTGCCGATATCAGCCGCTTTCACTGGCGCGCCGCAGCCTGGCGGGTTATAGCCAGATTGTGACATGCCGAATGCGTGCCACGCACTATTCCTTACCGAGAGCTTTCAGGAAAGCCCCTATAATGTCCGAAGAATTCTACCGCATGAAGCGCCTGCCGCCTTACGTCATCGCCGAAGTGAACGCGATGCGAGCCGCAGCCCGCGCCGCGGGAGAGGATATTATCGACCTGGGCATGGGCAATCCCGACCTGCCGCCGCCCGATCATGTCATCGCCAAGCTGGTCGAAGTCGCCAGCAAGCCAGACGCCCATGGCTATTCCCAGTCCAAGGGGATTCCGGGCCTGCGCAAGGCGCAGGCCAATTATTATGGCCGTCGCTTCGGCGTCGACGTCGACCCGGAAACCGAGGTCGTCGTGACCATGGGGTCGAAGGAGGGGCTGGCCAGTCTCGCCACCGCGATCACCGCACCGGGCGACGTGGTGCTGGCCCCCAACCCCAGCTACCCGATCCACATGTTCGGCTTCATCATCGCCGGAGCGACCATCCGGTCGGTGCCGACGACGCCGGACGAGAATTATTTCCGCGCGCTCGACCGCGCCATGGCCTTCACCGTGCCGCGCCCGTCGATCCTGGTGGTCAATTATCCGTCCAACCCGACCGCCGAAACGGTGGACCTGGCCTTCTACGAGCGGCTCGTCGCCTGGGCGAAGGAGAACAAGGTCTGGGTGCTGAGCGACCTCGCTTATTCCGAGCTATATTATGACGGCAACCCGACGCCCTCCATCCTGCAGGTGCCGGGCGCCAAGGATGTCGCGATCGAGTTCACGTCCCTGTCCAAGACCTATTCGATGGCCGGCTGGCGCATCGGCTTTGCGGTCGGCAACAAGCAGCTGATCGCGGCGATGAGCCGGGTGAAATCCTATCTCGACTATGGCGCATTCACGCCAATCCAGGCGGCCGCCTGCGCCGCGCTCAACGGCCCGCAGGACATCGTCGCCAAGAATCGCGAGCTGTATCACAAGCGCCGCGACGTGATGGTCGAGAGCTTTTCCCGCGCCGGATGGGACATTCCCGCGCCGCGTGCGTCGATGTTCGCCTGGGCACCGCTGCCGCCCGCGCTCAAGGACATGGGCAGCCTGGAATTTTCCAAGCAGCTCCTGACCCATGCCAAGGTCGCGGTCGCGCCGGGCGTGGGCTATGGCGAGGATGGCGAGGGCTATGTCCGCATCGCCATGGTCGAGAATGAACAGCGGCTGCGGCAGGCGGCCCGCAACATCAAGCAGTATCTCAAGTCGATGGGCGTCAACACGCCCTCGTCCAAGGGCGCTGCCTGACATATCGGCCTGACATGACGGGCGGACGCTGCGGCTGTATCGCAGCGCTGCCCGCCATGCTTGCACTGCTCAGCCTGTTCGTCGCTCGCGTCATCGGCGACTGCCATATCGATGCCGGCGACATGCAATGCGCGGCTGGTAAGCGACAAGCATCGGTCATCCTGATCCTTACACCTATCGCAGGCATCGCCACTTTTTTCCTTGTCCGCTGGTTGATAGGGAGAAGGAAATGACAATGATCCCCCTTCCGCAAGTCAGCCAGGTCGCCCAGACGATCCAGCTGGCACTTGCCCCCGTCTTCCTGCTCGCCGGTATCGGTGCGTTCCTGAATGTCTGCGTCAGCCGGCTGGCCCGCATCATCGATCGCGCGCGCGCGGTCGAGGATTGGGTGTTGAGCACGCGCGGCAAGGAGCATGACCGGATGGTGAGCGAGATCCGCGTGCTCGACCGGCGCATGAGCGTGGTCAATGGCGCGATCTTCCTGTCGGTGGCGTCGGCCTGCGCGGTCTGCCTGGTCGTCATCCTGCTATTCGCGGGCAATCTGTTCAACGCCCATCTGGGCACGCCGATCGCCATCCTGTTCAGCCTGGCAATGATGTTGCAGGCGGCCGCGTTCGGCACCTTCATCCAGGAAATCCGCCTGGCGTCGCGCACCATCCATATCCGCAACGAGGTGCTTTACCATCAGGTCGAGGAAGAAGAGGCGGCATGACGCGCTTCACCGTCAACGACCGGCCGGTGCAATATCGGATGGACCCGGAGACGCCGCTGCTGTGGGCGCTGCGCGACGCGTCCAACCTGACGGGAACAAAATATGGCTGCGGCACTGGCGATTGCGGCGCCTGCACCGTGGATATCGATGGCGAGGCTGTGCGGTCCTGCCAGGTGACGATCGGCAAGACCGAGGGCCGGTTCGTGACGACGATCGAGGCGCTGTCGCCCGATCGCGGCCATCCGCTGCAACAGGCGTTCGCGGCGGAGAATGTCTCCCAATGCGGTTACTGCATGTCCGGCATCATCATGGCGGCGTCGGTATTGCTGCGGCGGACCAACGACCCCACGGACGCGGAGATCGATGCGGCGATCACCAATATCTGTCGCTGCGGCGTCTATCCCCGGCTGCGCGGCGCAATCAAGCGCGCGGGCCGGATCATGCGCGGCGAGGACCAGGCAGGCGACGACCCGATCCAGGCCGCGCCGCCGCCAGGCATCACGCCGGACGAGGCGGTGCAAGCCGTGCCGGCGCTGCGCAAGCCCTAGATATCGGCCTTAACCGAAGCGATAGCCCGAAACCGTCCAGCCCAGCACCGTGCTGCGATGAGCGCAGATGGCCGCATCATCGCCGCCTGCCCCCAGCGCCACCATCAGCGGCAACAGATGCTCCTCGCGCGGATGGGCGAAGCGGGCATGGGGCAGATGATCCCAGGCTGCGACCCGCGCCGCCCGCCGAGCCAAGTCGGGATCGGTCACGGCATCACGCAGCGCATCGTCCCATTCGCGCGAAGGCGCCGTCGCCATTGCGCCGCGCACGCGCAGATTGTGGAAGCTCATGCCCGATCCGACGATCAGCACGCCCTCCTCCCGAAGCGGGGCAAGCGCCCGACCGGCGGCAATATGGGCGGCCGGATCGAGATCCCGACGCAATGACAGTTGCGCTACCGGAATGTCGGCATCGGGCAGCGCGACCTTCATCGGGATGAAGACGCCATGGTCCCAGCCCCGTTCGGATTCGCGCGCGGTCGCAAAGCCCGCCTGCTCCAGCAGCCCGGCCGCGCGATCGGCCAGCGCGGGCGCGCCCGGCGCGTCCCAGTGCAACTGATAGGTGTGTGGAGGAAAGCCAAAATAGTCGAATAGCAAGGGCGGCCGGGCACCGTCATGAACGGTGAAACCCGGCGTTTCCCAATGGCCCGACACCAGCAGGATTGCGCGCGGCCGTTCCGGCAGGTCGGCAACCAGGCCGGCCAGATATTCCTGCATCGGCTGCCACATCGCGTCGCTGTGCGGGTGCTGGGGATCGGCGGGGTCCATGAAGAAGCAGGGACCACCGCCATGGGGGATGAACAAGGCTGGCTGTTTCATGCCCGCCTAGATCGGATGCCGGCACCGCCCGCGCAACGCGCCAGACGGAAACCGACTGTTTCCCGTCAGACCCTGGCCAGCAGCGGGGCGATCGCCTGGGCCAGGGTCGCACCCGAATAGGGCTTTTTGAGCAGGGTGACCTCGCTGAAGCGATCGGGCAGGTCGAGCCCGTCGCCATAGCCGGTCGCGAACAGGAAGGGCACGCCCCGCTGCGCCAGCATGTCGGCGATCGGCAGGCTGGTTTCATTGCCCAGATTGAAGTCGAGCACAGCGATGTCGATCGGATGGAGCGTAAGCGCTTCATGCGCGCGGCCGATGCTGGCGGCGGTCATGACCTGCGCGCCGAGATCGCGCAGCGCATCTTCGCCATCCATGGCGATGATCATATTATCCTCGACCAGCAATATCTGCCGCCCCTTGAGCAGATGCGGCGAGGGAGCGGGCGCGGGCTTTGCCCGATCCGTGCCGGCGATATCGGGCAGGATCGAGGCGACATGGGTGGACGGAATGCAGAAATGGGCTTCTAGGCCGGCGAGCCGATAATTGACCTCCGCCCGGCCATCCAGATCATAGGGGATGGAGCGCTCGATCACGGTCGACCCGAACCCCCGGCGCGAGGGTGCAACGACGGCCGGGCCACCGCTTTCCTGCCAGTGGAGCAGCAGGCTGCCCTCCGGATCGACATGCCAGTCGATCGATACCGTACCGCTGTCCGACAGCGCACCATATTTGGCGGCGTTGGTCAGCAGTTCGTGGACGACGAGCGCCAGCACGGTGAAGGCGGCGGGGGTCAGCAGCACATTGGGGCCGGCCAGCTTCACCCGGTCGCGCCGGTCGCCCAGATAGGCGCCAGCCTCCACCTCGATCAGGTCATAGAGGCGTGCGGGCGCCCAGCGATCGGCGGTGATCTGGTCATGGGCGCGGGCCAGCGCATGGACCCGGCTTTCCAGCGTGCCGATGAACTGGTCGACCGACATCGCGCTGTCGCGGGTCTGGGAAATGAGGCCACGGATCAAAGCGAGGATGTTGCGGACGCGGTGGTTGAGTTCCGCGATCAGCAGTTCCTGCTTCTCATGCGCGCGCTGCCGTTCCTCGTCCGCGGAATCGGACAGGCGCAGGATCACTTCCAGCAGCGCCGTGCGCAGCGCTTCGGCGACGCGCAGTTCGGCCGGCATGAAGGCGACGGCCGTGCCCTTCACCAGTTCCGACCATTCCTCGAAACTCTTGCGCGGGGTCAGGCGCGGGCCGTTGGGGCCATATTCGATATGCTTGTCCTGCTTGCCGGCCCAGCGGACCGAGCGCAGTTGTTCGGCGCGGAACAGCACGACATAATCGCGCGGCCGGCGCGAGATCGGAATGGCGAGCAGCCCGGCGGCGCGATCGGCATGGGCCAGGGCTTCGGGCATGATGCGGGCGATGCTGTCGGTGGTATAGACCTGGCTGGCGGCGGTGCGGTTGAGCATCGAGACGATCGCGGCGAAGGAGGGTTCGTCCGGGGTCAGGCCCGACAGGGTCATCTGCCCATCGATATAGATGCCCACGCCATCGGCGGGAATCGTGTCGAAGATGATGTCGCCCAGCCAGCGGGCGTTGGACATCAGGTCATGATCCTGCGCAACGGCCGAAAGCAGCCGGTCGGCGACCTGGCGGGCCTTGCCCTCATAGCTGGCGGTCTCTGCCCGCTCGCGCCCTTCCAGCATCATCGAGAAGATCTGGCCGAACAATTCGGCAGCGCTGCGTTGCGCGAAACTGGGCAGGCGCGGCGCATAATGGTGGCAGGCGAACAGCCCCCACAGCTTGCCATCGACGATGATCGAGATGGAGAGCGAAGCCCCCACCCCCATATTGCGCAGATATTCGATATGGATCGGCGATACGGCGCGGGTGACGCAGAGCGACATGTCGAGCGCGGCGCCAGAGGGATCGAGCGTCGGAATGACCGGCACCGGCGGCGCGTTGATGTCGGCGATCACCCGGAAGATGTTGCGCATGTAGAGCGCGCGCGCCTGCACCGGAATGTCGGAGGCGGGATAATGGAGGCCGAAGAAACTGTCGATGCCGGGACGCAGTGCCTCCGCCACCACCTCGCCATCGCCATTGTCGGCAAAGCGATAGACCATCACCCGGTCGAAGCCGGTGAGCGCCCGCACCTGGCGTGCGCCATCGCGCAGGAAGGCGGTCATGCCATCCGCCTGCGCCAGCCGCGCGACCATCGAGCGGACCATGGAACTGGCCTCCATCTCGTCGGGCACGGCAGGCTCCGCCTCGATCACCACCAGTTGCCCCGAGAAATGGACGGCGACGTCGAACGGCGCGCCGCCCTCCACCAGCGGCAGCGAAAAGACACGCTCGACCGAATCGGGGCCACGCAGCAGGGTGATGCGATTGCGCAGCGTATGAATTGCGTCGGCGGTGAACACCGCACTGACCGGCTGGCCCAGCATCTGGCCCGGCGCCAGGCCGATATGATCGGCGCTGTTGGCCGATACCCGCGAGACCAGCCAGTCGGCGGTCAGGGCGACGAGGAAGCCGAAGGGCTGGACCGTGCCGAGCACATGAATCGGCTCACGATCGCAATTATTGATGTCGACGGTGAAGCTCTGCGCTTGCGGGCTGGTCACATCAGTCACAGGCGACTTCCCGTTCGGCACGCGCGCCCGCTTCAAACACAGCGAAGGCCGTCTGCGCGCCGGCGATCGCATCGTCCAGCCAGGTGGCATCGCCCTGCGCCGCAGCGGCATCAAGTTGGTGCTGGAAAGCGAGCCAGCCGCCCTTGCCATGGACCGCGGAGAGATAGGCGCGGGGCAGGTCGTCCGCGACCTGGCGCGCGAGCATGGCGCCGCCCAGGCGCGATCCTTCGAGCGCATAGAGCAGGCCCCAGCGGAAGCCGTCGCCGCCTGTGGACGGCATAGGCAACGGCGCGGGCATGGCGTCGCCCAAGGCCGCCAGATCCTGCGCCATCAACGCAAGGCGCGGCGAATCGGGCTGGGCGGCCGGTTCCAGCGCGGCGATCGCGCGGGCATGGGCGCGCAGGAACGCACGGTAATCGGGCGCGGAGGCGAGCGAAAAATGAGAAAACAGGTCATCGACCCGTTGATGGCTCTCCATCGTCGCGGCACGCAGGGCCTGTCTTGTGCGGCCGGCATCGGCAGTTCTTATCACCCGTCGGTCCTAAAGCTTGTTTGTCGGCACTGCACTGATCTGGATCAGCTTTGCGCCGAACAGGCCATTTACCGGGCCTTGCCGATGCAAACGGATGGAATGGAAGCAATGATCCCGCTTGTCCATCGGTGCAGCAGAGATTCTTTCAAATCGCTGACAAGCCAATTCAGCATCGCGACATCGCCATGCGCGTAGGAATGCGGCATGAAGGGAACAGATGGTTCCCGCACGAGGAATCGGAACGATGCTGAGGAAATGGATGCTGGCCGGCCTGATGGGTGCGACGCTGCTGAGCGGCGTGGCACCGGCCTATGCGCAGCGGAACGACAATGGCGGCGGTCCACGCGGCGAGCGCGGCGCGGGCAATCCTGGAAACCGGGGCGGCGACATGCGCGGCGCGCAGGGCAGCACGCGCTGGCAAGGCAGCAGCGATCGCGGTGGTGATCGTGGCGGACGCCCGCAAATGGCCGCGCCCGCGCAGCGCTGGCAGGGCGGCCCGGAACGGGTCAGCCGCCCGGATCAGCGGCCCGACCAGCGCCCCGATCGCCCCAATGGCAATTGGCAGCGTCCCGGCAATCCCGGCCCCGGCAATCCGGGGGCTGGCATGCAACCGGTCGCCCGACCCGACCGCCCGGATGGACGCGGCGGGGATCGTCGGCCCGATGCACGACCGGATGCCAGGCCCGACTGGAACCGCCAGGTCTGGGACCGCGATCGCAATGGCCGCGACTGGAACGACCGCAATCGCGACGGCCGCCCCGACGATCGGCGCTGGAGCGACAATGACCGGCGCGGCGATCGTCCCGGCTATCCGGGCAACTGGAACAATGGTGGCCGCCGCTATGACGATCGCACCCGTTGGGCAGACCAGCGCCGCTGGGACAATGGCTGGCGCCAGGATCGGCGCTATGACTGGTATGGCTATCGCAGCCGCTATGGCGACCGTTACCGCATGGGCCGTTATTATGCGCCGTCGGGTTGGAATTATGGTTATCGCAGCTTCTCGATCGGTGTGTTCCTGTCTGGCCCGCTCTATGGCAGCAACTATTGGCTGAACGACCCCTATTATTACCGCCTGCCGCCGGCCTACGGCACGATGCGCTGGATCCGTTATTATGATGACGCGCTGCTGGTCGATGTCCGCGACGGCTATGTCGTCGATGTGATCCGCAATTTCTTCTGGTGATCGCTTCCTGAACTGGCCTTCAGGAGACCTGGCCCGGGGCATCCCTGCTCCGGGCCATTTTTCATTGCGCAGCGCCGGCCGGTAATGGCAGGGATGCGGCATGAACGAGATAGTGGATGATGGCGGCATCGCATCACCGGCACGGGCAGCGATCGGCGATCGGGTGCGCGAGAAACTGAACCGCAACCCGCTCGTCAGCCGCATCGACAGCCCCCATCTGGAAATCTATGGCCGGCAGGATTTCCTGGGCGCGGAAGAATGCGCGGTGATGCGCGCGATCATCGACGCCGGCGCGCAGCCTTCGACCTTGTTTTCCGGCAGCGAGAGCAGCGATTATCGCACCAGCCACAGCTGCAATCTGGATCGCGCCGATCCGCTGGTCGATGCGATCAGCGCCCGCATCTGCGCCATGACCGGGCTCGATCCCGATCATGGCGAGACATTGCAGGGACAACGTTACACCCAGGGCCAGGAATATAAGGTCCATTGCGACTATTTTCCGGTCAACGCGGCCTATTGGCCCGACATGCGCAAGAGCGGCGGCCAGCGCGACTGGACGGCGATGATCTATCTGTCGCCGGTCGAGGGCGGGGGCGAGACCCATTTTCCGCGCTGCGAATTCATGGTGCCGCCGATCGAGGGGATGATCCTGATCTGGAATAATCTCAAGCCCGACGGTGCGCCCAATCCCTATAGCCTGCATGCCGCCCGACCGGTAACGCAGGGCACCAAATATGTCGTGACCAAATGGTTTCGCGAGCGCCCCTGGGTTCGCTGAACCAAGTCGTCACTCACCATTACACTTTGCGACATAAATGACTGGTTCCTGACAGTGCCGTTACCGGCCGGTTCAGCGAATCCACTCCATATTCAACATGTTGGTAAGGGAACCTGCCCCGCCTGAAGCGGTTGGAAGCGTCCCCGAGCCACCAGATTGATGGGAGTAGAAATATGCGCAAGATCATCATCCTTGGCCTGCTGGCGGCCACCGTCGTCCCCAGCGTCGCCTCCGCCCAATCCTATGGCGAAGCCCGCCGCAGCGAGCAGCGGCTGCGCGAAGACCAGCGCGACCTGCGCGCGGCCCAGCGCCATGGCGATCGCCGCGATGTGAAGGAAGCCCGTCGCGACGTGCGCGACTCCCGCCAGGAAGCGCGGGAAGACTGGCAGGATTATCGCCGCAGCCATCGCGACGTCTATCGTGGCGGCAACTGGAATGCGCCTTTCCGCTATTCGCGCTGGAATGCCGGCGCCCAGCTTCGCCCGGCCTATTACAGCTCGCGCTATTATATCGCCGATCCCTATCGCTATCGCCTGCCCCGTCCGGCCGCCAATCAGCGCTGGGTCCGCCATTATAATGACGTGCTGTTGGTGAATGTGCGGACCGGCCGGGTGATGACCGTCCATCGCGGCTTCTTCTGGTAAGCCGAGCGACCGAACGGAAAAGGCCCCGGACAGAAATGCCCGGGGCCTTTTCCTATCCCCCTTGGCCGCGCCACCCGTTTCCGGGCCGGCGCGGCCGATGCCGTGCCAGGCACGCCATCAGTCCGAAAGGGGGGTGGACCATTCGCGAAACGCCCTGCGCGCGCGATGGTTCCCCGCTTCGTTCCGATCAGGCGGCGAGTGCCTGCGCAATCAGCTTGCGGCTGTTGTCGATGCCGTAGAGCGCGATGAAGCTGCCCATGCGCGGCCCCTGATCGGCGCCCAGCAGCGTCTGGTAGAGCGCCTTGAACCAGTCGCGCAGTTCGGCGAAACCAAAAGCCTCATCCTTGCCGATGGCATAGACGATATTCTGGATATCCTCCGCGCTGGCATCGGCGGGCAAGGCGGCCAGTTCTTCGTCCAGCCTGGCAAGCGCGGCGGCTTCATTGGCTTCCGGCGCACGACGCTTGAGCGTGGGCGCAACGAAATCGCGATGATAGGCCAGCGCGTGGCCGATCAGCGCGTCCAGTTCCGGATAGGTTTCCGCGCTGGCACCGGGGACGTAATTCTGGAGATAGCCCCAGACCTGCTCGGGACTGGCATCACCCATCACGCCGACCAGGTTCAGCAGCAGCCCGAAGGTCACCGGCAGTTCACCCTGGGGCAGCTTGCCGTCATGGATATGATGGACCGGGTTGCCGAGCTGCTGCTCGATCGCCTGCTTGGGGTAATTGCCGCGGAACTGCCAATATTCGTCGACCGCGCGCGGGATCACGCCCATGTGCAACTGCTTCGCCTTCTTGGGTTCGCGATAGGCGTAGAAGGCCAGGCTTTCCTGCGGGCCATAGGTCAGCCATTGTTCGAGGCTGAGGCCATTGCCCTTGGACTTGGAGATTTTCTCGCCCTTTTCGTCGAGGAACATCTCGTAATTGAAGCCCTCGGGCGGGCGCCCGCCAAGCGCGCGGCAGATCTTCGACGACTGGGTGACCGAATCGATCAAATCCTTGCCCGCCATTTCATAGTCGACGCCCAGCGCATACCAGCGCATCGCCCAGTCGACCTTCCATTGCAGCTTGGCGCCGCCGCCCAGGATCGACTGTTCGATCGTCTCGCCTTCGTCGACGAAGCGGACGATGCCGGCTTCGGCATCGATCACCTCGACCGGCACCTGCAACACGATGCCGCTCTTGGGGCTGATCGGCAGGACGGGCGAATAGGTCGCCTGCCGTTCCTTGCGCAGGGTCGGCAGCATGATATCCATGATCGCAGAATAGCGGCGCAGCACCTGGCGCAGCGCCTCGTCAAAGGCGCCGGCCTTATACTGTTCGGTGGCCGAGACGAATTCATACTCAAAGCCGAAGCTGTCGAGAAATTCCCGCAGCATCGCATTGTTATGATGCGCGAAGCTTTCATATTTCTCGAACGGGTCCGGCACCTTCGTCAGCGGCTTGCCCAGATATTCGGCCAGCATCGTCTGGTTGGGAACATTGTCCGGCACCTTGCGAAAACCGTCCAGATCGTCGCTGAACGCCACCAGCCGGGTCGGGATATCCGACAGCGCATGATAGGCGTTGCGGACCATGGTGGTGCGCAACACTTCGTTGAAGGTGCCGATATGCGGCAGTCCCGAGGGACCATAGCCGGTTTCGAACAGGATATGGCCTTTCTCCGGCGCGCCCGACTCACTGCCTTTGGCGGGATAGCGCTTGAGAAGCTTGCGTGCCTCCTCATAGGGCCAGGCCTTGGATGCGTTCGCTGCGGTGCGGAGAATGTCGGATATGGTCATGATGCCAAAGCCCCTACCGCCGCGAAGCCCGAAAGGGAACGGTCTTTGGAGGCAAAAGCACGTTAAACCGGGCTTCATATTTAGATTTTATTTACCCTGTTCCTCCATGCTCTGGTCATATGGAGGCTCCCATGCAGACACCCCGCAGCCGCGAACGCATTCCCGTCGACATCGCGATCACCATCACGACCGTGCTCGCTAGCCTGGAAGGGACGATCGTCGACCTGAGCGAGGGTGGAGCACAGGTGGTCGGTTGCACCCTGCCGACCGGCAGCCAGTGTCAGCTGGACCTCGACGGCTACAGCGTGTTCGGCACGGTACGCTGGTCGGAAGAAGACCGGATGGGCATCCGCTTTCCCTATGAACTGGCCGAGGGTCCGCTATTCGACCAGTTGGAGATGGCACGGCTCGCCCGCCGCGCACCAGTGGCGTTCCAGCCGCGGCCGGCGGCCACCGCCTTTACCTATTCCGGTCCCGTGGGTTTTGGCCGCCGGACGCATTGATCGGCGCATTTCGGTTTTCCTTTTGTTCGCCTTCCCCTAAGCCGGACTGGTGATCGACCCTGCTGCCCTGCCCGCCCTCCATGCCAGCCATGGCGGCATCTGGCTGCGCGAAGGCGGCCGCACCCTGGGCGTGGCCAAGGGACAGGCGATTGCGCAGACCGCCGAAACGCCGACGCTGCTGCTCAATGCGCCGCTGACCGGCCAGCGCCTGGGCTATCCCGATCTCAACGGCCTCGACCTGCTGGAACTCTGGGCGTTCGTCCATCCTGCGCGCTTCCTGGTGCCCACGCCCAAAGGGTTGGCCGAGGCGCTGGACCTGCCGCAGCCGGCACAGGAAGGCGATATCCCGGCGCTGCTGCAGATGGCGGCGCGCGCGCTGCTCGACCGGCTTGAATCCCCGGAATGGAAGGAAAGAGAAGGCGGCTGGACCGCGGCGCAGGCGCTGCACCGGTTGCGCTGGCCCTGGTCGCCGCTGGTCGCGCCCCGGATCAGCCGCCCGGCGGAAGCGGAACGCTGGCTCTTTTCCAAATTGCCTGAATGGGAGGAGGCCGCGCCCCGCCCGGCTCCGCGCACCGTGGCAATCGAGGAGGACGCCGTTCTGGCGCGGCTCGACAGCCTGACCGGACCGGGCGCCGAACCCCGCCCCGGCCAGCGCGCCTATGCCGCCGCCGCGATCGAGGCCTTTCGCCCGCGCGTGCATCGCGACCAGCCCAATATGCTGCTGGCGGAAGCCGGCACCGGCATCGGCAAGACACTGGGCTATCTCGCGCCCGCCTCGCTCTGGGCGTCACAGGCACAGGGCACGGTGTGGATATCCACCTATACCAAGGCGCTGCAACGCCAGCTCGACCGGGAATCGCTACGCCTGTTTCCCGATCCCGCGACGGCCGCACGACGGGTGGTGGTGCGCAAGGGCCGGGAAAATTATCTCTGCCTGCTGAACCTGGAAGATGCATTGCAGGGCGGCTTTTCCGGCCGTGCGGCAATATTGGCGCAACTGGTGGCGCGCTGGGCCGCCTTCTCCAAGGATGGCGACATGGTCGGCGGCGACCTGCCCGGCTGGCTGCCCACCCTGTTCCGTCGCAACGGCTCGACCGCGCTGACCGACCGGCGCGGCGAATGCATCTATGCCGGCTGCCCGCATTACCGGAAATGCTTCATCGAGCGGTCGGCGCGCGCATCCGCCGATGCCGACGTCGTCATCGCCAATCACGCGCTGGTGATGATCAATGCCGCGCGCGGCCGCGAGACCGGGCAGCGGCCGCAACGCATCGTCTTCGACGAAGGCCATCATCTGTTCGATGCTGCCGACTCGACCTTCTCGGTCGCGCTGTCGGGGCAGGAGGCGATCGAGCTGCGCCGTTGGGTGATGGGACCGGAGGGGGGATCAAGGGGCCGCCGCCGGGGCCTGGCCGCACGCCTGTCCGACCTTGCCAGCTATGACGAGGAGGGCGGCGACGCCATTCGCGCCGCCGTCGATGCCGTCCGCGCTTTACCGGCCGACGACTGGTTGAAGCGGATCGTGGCGGGAGAGCCCTTTGGCGCGATCGAGACATTACTGGCCGCCGTGCGCGGCACCGTCTTCGCCCGCGCCGCCGACAGTGGCGAGGCGGATGCCGGCTATGGACTGGAAACCGAACTCGCCGAACCGGACGGACCGCTGGTCGAGGCAGCGCAGGAAGCGGCGATCGCGCTCGATGCGCTGTTGAAGCCGCTTGTGCGCCTGTCCAAGCGGCTGGAGGCGGTGCTGGAGGATGCGCCGGACTGGCTCGACGGCGCGGCGCGCGCGCGGATCGAAGGGGCGATCGGATCGCTGGGCTGGCGCCGCGACCTGATCAGCGCCTGGCTGGCGCTGCTGGCCCGGATCGGCGGGCCGGCGGACCCGGATTTCGTCGACTGGATGACCGTCGACCGGGTGGAAGGGCGCGAATATGATATCGGCCTGCACCGCCACTGGCTCGACCCTACCCGGCCGTTGGCCGAGGCAGTGCTGCAACCCGCGCAGGGGGTGATCGTCACCTCCGCCACGCTGAAGGGCGGCGGCGACTGGTCCAATGCGGAGGCGCGCAGCGGCGTCGCTCATCTGCCCCACAGCGCCGAACGGTTCGAGGCGGCCAGCCCGTTCGATTATCCCGACCGGGCCGAAGTGCTGATCGTCACCGATATCAAGCGGGGCGACATCGCCGCCATGTCGGGCGCCTATGCCCGGCTGATCGAGGCATCGGGGGGCGGCACGCTGGGCCTGTTCACCGCTATCCGGCGGTTGCGCGCCGTCCATGCGCGCATCGCAGACAGATTGGCCCGCGCCGGCCTGCCGCTTTACGCCCAGCATGTCGATCCGATGGATACCGGCACGCTGGTCGACATCTTTCGCGACGATCCGCGCGCCTCGCTGCTGGGCACCGATGCGCTGCGCGACGGCGTCGACGTGCCTGGCCATTCGCTGCGGCTCGTGGTGATGGAGGGCGTGCCCTGGTCGAAACCGACCGTGCTGCACGCCGCGCGGCGACTGGCGGGGGGTGGCAGTGCCTATGATGACCGGCTGATCCGGGCGCGCCTTGCCCAGGCGTTTGGCCGGCTGATCCGCCGCGCCGAGGACAAGGGCAGTTTCGTCATCCTGTCCGCCGCCATGCCGAGCCGGCTGCTGAGCGCCTTCCCGCCGGGCACGCCGATCCGCCGACTGACGCTGGACGAGGCGATCATTGCCGTCAGCGCAAAGATGCAGGAGCGGGACATGCAGGACGCTGGTCTTGGCGACCGAACAACGTTAGGGCATCAGGGAAGCGAACCCGGCATGCGGTGACCCGACAGGGCACGGCGCCTTTGTTTTCTGCGTTTTTGCGAGTCGGCAGAAGATATTCCGCCGCAACAAGGCGCGAGGAGCTGGAGCGAGAATGAAGCGGTTGACCCTGTTGCGCCATGCCAAGTCCGATTGGGACGATCCGGTCGCGCGGGATTTCGATCGGCCGCTCAACCGCCGCGGGGAAAAGGCCGCACTGCTGATGGGCCAGTTCGCCGCGCGCAAGGATATGCGTTTCGACCTGCTGGTCGCCTCCCCCGCTGCCCGCGTCGTCCAGACGCTCGACACTTTCTTCAACGGCTATGGCGAAACGCTGGACGCGCGCTGGGATCGACGCATCTATCTGGCCTCCGCTCCGACCCTGATCGACGTGCTGCGCGACCTGCCCGATCAGGCCGACAGCGTGCTGATGGCCGGGCATAATCCCGGTTTCGAGGAATTGATCCTGAGCCTGGTTCCCGATGATGCCGCCAATCCGCTGCGCGAGGATGTCGAAGTCAAATTCCCCACCGCCAGCATCGCGGTCATAGACCTGGCGATCGACCATTGGGAAGCGACGGCAGACAAATGCGGCACACTGCTGAGTTTTACCCGCCCCCGCGACCTGGATCCGGCGCTGGGTCCAGGATCGCGCTGAGCTTGACCACGCCGATCCATTGGCGGCCGGCAGGCCCGTCCGATACCGCCGCGCTGGCAATATTGGGCGGCGCGACCTTCCTGGCCAGCTTTGCCCATGACCATCCCGGCGAGGCATTGGTCGCCCATATCCGCAAGGCCCATGGCGAGGATTATTATCGTGCCGCGCTGGCCGATCCGGCCCAGACCATCCTGATCGGCGAGACGCCGCTGGGCGCGCCGGTCGGCTATGCGCTGATCACGCCGCCCGACCTGCCGGTGCCGACCGACGACCGGCATGACGTTGAGTTGAAGCGCATCTATCTGCTGAGCGGATGGCAGGGCGGCGGCAATGGCGACGCGCTGATGGCGCTGGTGCTGGCCCAAGCCAGGCAACGCGGCGCGCGCCGGCTGCTGCTCGCCGTCTATCCGCAGAATGATCGGGCGCGGCGCTTCTATGCCCGGCATGATTTTGTCGAGATCGGCGAACTGACCTTCATGGTCGGGGACGTGCCGTTCCGCGACCTTATCTATGCGCGGAGCCTTTGACCGCCACTATCGACCGAGCGCGCGGGCCAGATCACCCCTGATCGCTTCCAGTCGCGCGAGCAGGTCCGGTTCGGAAGGCGGCGTGGAAAGCGACTCGACCACGACGACATCGATACCGTTAGCCAGCGCCTTCTGCGCGCCCTTGACGGTGAATCCCTCGACATTGAGCAGTTGGTTGATGCGCCGCGCCAGCGCGACATCGGCAGGGCGATAATAGCGACGGTTCCCCGATCGCTGGAGCGGACGCAATTGAGGGAAACGGGTTTCCCAATAGCGTAAAATATGTTGGGCAAGACCCAGCTCTGTCGCCAGTTCGCTGATGGTCAGAAATGCGCCCTCGACCTTTTCCATGGGCGCAATGTTGCACCCATAGTCCCGTAAAGGTCAACTACGGTAAACAGGCGACAATATTACAAAAGATGACCGAATTGCCTCAGGTCGAAGCAACCCGGTCCCGCATCGTCTGGCTCGCGCGGAATGTAAGCACTCGGCGCGGTTCGATCGGCACCTCGATCCCTGTCTTGGGGTTACGGCCCATGCGCTCATTCTTGTCCCGCAGGACGAATGTGCCAAAACTCGATATTTTCACATTTTCGCCGCGCTCCAGCGCGCTCGACATATGTTCCAGGATCGATTCGACCAGTGCCGCAGCTTCCGCGCGGGACAAGCCAATATGACGATTGACGCTCTCCGCCAGATCAGCGCGGGTCAGTGTGCCAGTGCCGGTCATCGCAAATCCCCAATATGCCCCCCTGCACCATCCGCGATGCGAATGATTGCAAAAGAAATGTGATGCATGTTCGATGATTTGGCAAGCAGGTCAGATACGTAGGGGCGATCGTTTCGCCGCCGTATCAGACCCGCAGGACGCAGGCGCCCCAGGTGAAGCCACCACCCATGGCTTCGAGCACGAGAAGGTCGCCCGGCTTGACCCGGCCGTCGCGGGTCGCGGCGTCCAGCGCCAGCGGCACCGAAGCGGCCGAGGTGTTGGCGTGCCGGTCGACGGTGACCACGACCTTGTCCGGCGAGAGCTTGAGCTTGCGCGCAGTCGCATCGAGGATCCGGGCATTGGCCTGATGCGGCACCAGCCAGTCGATATCAGCCGGCGTCATGTCGGCCATGGCCATCACTTCCTTGAGCACGGCGGCGAGATTCACCACCGCATGACGGAACACTTCCTGCCCCTTCATGCGCAGCTTGCCGACGGTCTGCGTGGTCGAAGGACCACCATCGACATAGAGGAGCTGGTTGTGGCGGCCATCGGCGTGCAGCTTGGCGGCAAGGATACCGCGAGCGCCATCCGCACTCTCCTCCGCGCCGAGCACCACGGCGCCAGCGCCGTCGCCGAACAGGACGCAGGTGGCGCGATCCTCCCAGTCGAGGATGCGACTGAAGGTTTCCGCACCGATCACGAGCGCGCGCTGGGCGGCGCCCGAACGGATCATCGAGTCGGCGACCGTCATCGCATAAAGGAAGCCCGAGCAGACGGCGGCGACGTCGAAGGCAACACAGTCATCGATGCCGAGCGCGGCCTGCACCAGCGTGGCGCTGGCCGGGAAGGTCTGGTCCGGGGTTGCGGTTGCCAGGATGATGAGGTCGATATCCTGCGCGGCGATGCCAGCGGCTTCCAGCGCGCGCTTGGCGGCATCGGTCGCCAGCGTCGTCGTCGTTTCGCCTTCGCCGGCGATATAGCGGGTGCGGATGCCGGTCCGCTCGACGATCCATTCGTCGCTGGTATCGACGGTCTGGGCCAGCTCCGCATTGGTGACGACGCGTGCAGGCAGAGCGGAGCCGGTGCCCAGGAGAACGGATCGACGGATCACTTGACGGGCAGCTCCAATTTGGACGCGACGGCGGACAGATCCTGCACCCCGGCCATGTCGGCGGCGATGCGTCGCGTGATATCCTCTTCCAGCAGGCGGGCGGCGACATGCACCGCATTGGCCACGCCCTTTGCGTCGGCGCTGCCATGGCTCTTCACCACGACCCCGTTCAGGCCGAGGAAGACCGCGCCATTATGATTGTTGGGATCGAGATGATGCTTGAGCAGATGCATCGCCGGCTTCGAGATCAGGAAGCCGATCTTGGACCGCAGCGAACTGGAGAAGGCGCGGCGCAGCAGGTCGGCGACGAAGCGGGCCGTGCCCTCGGCCGTCTTGAGCGCGACATTGCCCGAGAAGCCGTCGCACACGATCACGTCGGTTTCGCCGCGGCCGATCTTGTCGCCTTCGGTAAAGCCGTCGAACGAGAATGGCAGGGTGGTGTCGGCCGCGCGCAGCACGGCGGCGGCGTCGCGAATCTCGTCCGTGCCCTTGAGCTCTTCGGTGCCGATGTTGAGCAGGCGCACGCGCGGCCGCTCCAGATCGAGGGCGATGCGGGCATAAGCCGCGCCCATCACCGCGAACTGGACCAGGTTGCGCGCATCGCATTCGGTATTGGCGCCAAGGTCGAGCATGACGACATCATTGTCGCCAAGGGTCGGCAGCATTGCCGCCAGCGCAGGACGATCGACACCGGGCATGGTGCGCAGCGCCAGCTTCGCCATCGCCATGAGCGCACCGGTATTGCCAGCGGAAACCGCCGCACCGGCATCACCCGATTTCACGGCGTTGATCGCCATGCTCATCGAGCTGCTCTTCTTGCGAATCGCGACGCTGGGCTTGTCACTGCCCTCGACGATTGTGGCGGAATGCACGACTTCCGACGCCGCCCGCAAATTGGGGTGGTTGTCGAGAGCCGCCTTGATCCGCGTCTCGTCGCCGAAAAGGGTGAAGCGGAGTCCTTCGTGCCGGCGACGAGCGAGCGCAACGCCCGCCATCATCACCCGCACGCCTTCATCCCCGCCCATCGCGTCAATGGCGATTCGCGGTTGACTGGACACTGAGGTCACCCCTTTGCGGAGATCGAAAAGTCTTTACGCCCCGACGGCGATGACTTCGCGGCCGTTATAATGGCCACACGCGTCGCACAGATTGTGCGGACGCTTCAGTTCACCGCAGTTCGAGCATTCCTGGAATGCTTCGACGCGCAGCGAATCGTGGCTGCGACGCATGCCACGCTTGGACGGGGAAGTTTTCCTTTTGGGGACAGCCATGTCGGCACCTGTTTCCGTAATTAAATCTGGTTAAGCGACTGGCCGGTTTCCAAATGAGACGCCGACGGCACGGGTGCCGCAGACCATGCGGCCCGGGTGATCGCGAAGCCCTGCGCCTATAGCCGTTTTTGAAGATGGTGCAAGTCCTTCCTTGCCCGCCGAGCCGCCGCGCCTATGGTGGCGGCCTGTTGGATAGGGGGATGCCCATGTTGTTGCCGATCACGCTCACACTGGCTGCGGCCTGTGCGCTCATCAATTTCTGGCTGGCGGTCCGCTGCGCCCGAATCCGCGTGGGCGCGAAGCTGCTGCACGGCGACTCGGGGAACATGCTGCTGGCGCGGCGGATGCGGGCGCACGCCAATTTCATCGAATATACGCCGATCGTGTTGATTCTCTTCGGCCTCGTCGAAATGGCGATCGGCGCGCCGCTGTGGCTGTGGATCGGGGCGATGATCTATGTACTGGCGCGAATCGCCCATGGCTTTGGCATGGACGCGGACAAGCCGACGGCCTGGCGCGCCGGCGGCGCGCTGCTCACCTGGATCGTGATGCTCGGCCTGGCGGTGGCGGCGCTCTATGTCGCCTATGGCGCGACTCGCGCCGTGCCTGCCCCGCCGGCGATGGCCCAAGTTTAACTGAGGACCGAATCCGCCACATAGGGATTGGTGCGCCGTTCATAGGCGAAGTTGCTCATCTCGCCATGGCCGGGGACGAAGGCGGTCTGGCCGCCCAGCGGCCAGAGCTTGCCGGTGATCGCATCGATCAGGTCCTGATGATTGCCGCGCGGGAAGTCGGTGCGGCCGATCGAGCCCTTGAACAGCACGTCGCCCACGATCGCGAGCTGGCTCGGGGCATGGTGGAAGACGACATGGCCCGGCGTGTGGCCGGGGCAATGATAGACGTCGAAGGTCAGATTGCCGACGCTCACCTGGTCGCCATCGACCAGCCAGCGGTTCGGCTCGAAGCTTTCGCCCGGAATGCCCCAGCGCTCGCCATCCTGCGGCAGGCGGTCGATCCAGAAGCGATCCTCCTCATGCGGCCCCTCGATCGGGACATCGAGGTCGCGGGCCAGCACGCCGGCCTGGCCGCAATGGTCGATATGGCCATGGGTGACGAGAATCTTCTCGATCGTGACGCCATGCTGCGCCGCCGCCTTCTTCAGCACCGGCAGGTCGCCGCCCGGATCGACAAAGGCGCCGCGCATCGTTTCCGTGCACCAGAAGAGGGTGCAGTTCTGCTGCAGCGGGGTGACGGGGATCAGGGCGGCTTTGAGCGGCGGCGTGGTCATGATGCCGATGTGGCGGAGCGGCGGGGCGAGTGCAAGGCCGTCCGCGACCCTGCTCCTGCGGCGCCCTACCCCAGCCCTTCGGCAGCGAAAGGTTCGGCGAGGCTGATGCTGTCGAGCACCTTGGCGGTCTCGTCGCGGACGCGCAGCATCACCCGGTGCAGGCGGCATTCGCTTTCCGGCAGGCAGTTGGTGCAGCTTTCATGGGCGAAGCGGCTGGCGCAGGGGGTGAGCGCCAGCGACCCCCGCGTCAGGCGGACGATATCGCCATAGCTGATGTCCACCGGCGCCAGTGCCAGCCAATAGCCGCCGTCGCGGCCGCGCTGGGTCGCCACCAGCCCTTCGCGCGACAATTCGGACAGGATCACCGTCAGGAATTTCGCCGGGATATTCTGGCGCGTCGCAATCTCGTTGAGGGGCACAGGCCCCTGGCGATAGCGGTCGGCAAGATGCTGGAGCGCGCGGATGGCGTAACGGGTCTTCTGGGACAACATGGTCTGTTCGTTATTCGCCTGCGATCCGGCTTTGGCAAGTCGAGCCGGAGGGTAGAGAAGGGAAAATCCGCTTTAATTTATGCGATGTTGCCGATCAGGGCTTTGAACCACTCAGAGCGTCGCGCGCCTGTTTGGGAAAGTCGCTGAAAATGCCGTCGACGCCGGTCGCGGCGATCGCCTGGACATAGCCGGCAAAATCGCCCCGCCCCTGCGGATCGTCCGGCCGCTTATACGGATCGGGCAGGAAGCTGTTTTCCATCCGCAGCGTCCAGATATGAACCTGAAGCCCGGCATCATGGGCGCGGCCGACGAGAGCGGTCGCCCCTTCGGGCGCCAGCACCATGGCGGCGGACGGACCAAGGCCGGTGGCATAGCCGGCGATCGCCTCCAGCCCGGAGACACTCATCATGTCGGCATAGCTGGTGCCGGGCTCGTCGGCGGGGCCGCCTTCTGCATCGACGAGCTGGATCAGGCGCAGCCGGGTCGCTTCATGCAGGGCCTTGAGGTTGCCGACCTCGAACGACTGGATGAAGACCGGATCGTCGGCATTGGTGTAGCCATATTTGCCGAGCAGATCGAGCAGCGCCTGCTGGTGCGGCAGGCCGATGCTGGCGAAATAGCTGGGATGCTTGGTTTCGGGATAGAGGCCGATGCGACGATGCTGCTCCGCCTCCTTGGCACGGACCAGCTTCAATATCTCCTCGAAGGTCGGGATGAGATAGAGGTCGTTGAAGCGGACATTGGGCGCGCGCAGATCAGGCAGGCGTTCGCGGGCGCGCAAGGTGCGCAGTTCGGCGAGGGTGAAATCCTCGGTGAACCAGCCGGTCATTTCCACGCCGTCGATCGTCCTGGTCGTCTGGCGATCGGCAAATTCGGGATGGTCGGCGACGTCGGTGGTGCCGCCAATCTCATTTTCGTGCCGGGCGACCAGCACGCCATCCCTGGTCAGGACCAGATCAGGCTCGATATAGTCGGCGCCCTGGTCGATCGCCCGCTCATAGCTGGCGAGCGTATGTTCGGGCCGCTCGCCGCTGGCACCGCGATGCGCGATGATCAGCGGGTCGGCGGCCCGGACGGCAGAAAGGGGGAGCAGGCCCATCATCAGCAATGCCCCGATGCCCAGCAGCCCCCGTCCGATCACGCCATCACGCCTTTCAGCGCGTTTTCATAGGTCGTCGCCTTGAAGCCGACGATCGTGCCCTTGCCGGTGTCGAGGATCGGGCGCTTGATCATCGAGGGGTTGGTGATCATCAGCAGGATCGCCTTGTCCGCGTCGATATGCGCCTTGTCCCCGGCGTCGAGTGCCTTGAAGGTGGTGCCGGAGCGGTTGAGGATGGTTTCCCAACCATGCTCCATCACCCATTCCTCCAGCTTTTCCTTGTCGACGCCGGCGACCTTATAGTCGTGGAAATTATAGGCGACGCGCTCATTATCCAGCCAGTTGCGGGCCTTCTTGATCGTGTCGCAATTCTTGATGCCGTACATGGTAATCATGATGATGTGTCCCTGTTACCCTTTGAAGGCGGTGACTTCGATTTCGATCTTCATCTCCGGCTTGATGAGGCCAGCGACGACGCAGCTGGCGGCCGGGCGGATCTCGCCAAAGATGGGCGCAGTGGCCTTGCCCAGATCGTCCCAATAGGCAGGGTCGGTGATATAATAGGTGACGCGCACGACATCGGCAAAGGAGAAGCCGGCGTCTTCGAGCGCCTTGCCGATCACCTTAAGCGCGTTGACGCCCTGATCGACCACGCTGTCGGGCATGATCTTGGTTTCGGGATCGGTGCCGGTGGTGCCGGCGACGAAGCACCAGTCGCCCTGGACGACGGCGCGCGAATAGCCGACCTGCGCCTCGAAGGGCGAGCCGGAGGAAATGAGCTGGCGGGACATGGAGGGATTCCTGTTGCAGTGCGAAAGGATCGACAGGGCCTTTGCCCCCTTGGTCCGGCGCTGTCCAGCCGTTTCCCGGCGCGCAGGCACGGAACGGGGCCATGGTGTGGACGTTTGGGAGGGGCACGCCCTTTTCAAGGAGACACGCCATGACGCTTCCCGACAATCGCCCCTTCCCCGATGACAGCCCCGACAACAGCGAAGAGAATAGCGAACAGGCCGACACCGGCACCCAGGCGAACGACGTTGCCGACGATGCGCTGGGCCGGACCAGCGACCTGAGCGAAGAGAGCGAGCATGGCGGGCGGACCAACCCGGCGCAGATCATCCCCGATGATGTCCCCGACCTGGTCGACAAGATGAACGAGATGAACCGATCCGGCCGGATCGATGAAGGGGCATTCGACGGCGAGCCGCGGATGGATGACGAGGATGACGGCGAGGAAGACGAAATCCTGAACGAGGATGACGACTAGGAGTGATCGATATTCAGCGCTGACGGCCTGCAAACGAGCAGTGCCCCCTCCCGTCTACGGGAGGGGAATAGCGAAAGCGGCTATCTCGGCCTTTAGGCCGGTTGCGCCTGTGCCGGCGCGAGACCGAAATTGATCATGCCGCGCGCCATATGGCCGAGCGCCTGCGCCATGGCGTCGGCAATGTCGGTGTCGAGATCCTCTTGCCCGGCGATGGCGCAGGCGGCCGCCGTCGCCCATTGATCGGCCAGTTGCGGCGTGATCGGAAAGGCGCGGTGCAGCGACATGATGCAGGTGCCGCGCTGGAACCAGTCGCGCGGCCCGCCGAGCCAGCCACACAGGAAGCGGGTGAAGCCGTGGCGCACGACCGAGAGGTCGGCGGCATGAATGGCGCGCAACTGCGCATAGGCCGGATCGCTTTCCAGCAGGTCATAGAAGCGGTCGGCAATGGCGCGGACGACCGGTTCGCCGCCGATGCGGACATAGGGAGTCATGGGGGCATTGGGCGACGCGGCGGCGTTCATGCGGCGATCTCCATGGGCTGAGGCCGGCGCACCATGGCATCCCCCACGATCGCGACATTGATCCTAGTCAAAAGCCGGTTCACCCCGAAATGGCGACAAGCCGGATCAGATTTAACCTACTGTTTTTTCTGAACCTGCTAGGGGCGCGCCATGTCCAGACGCCCCGACCGATTCACCCCCGACCGCATCGACACATTCTGGCGCCGGGAAGCAGCGCGGCGCGGCGGCTTCAGCGGCAAGACCCTGATATTCGTGCTCGCGATGGGGATGATGATCGGCTGGCAAGCGCCCGACTGGTGGACGCGGCTGGCGCCCGAGATCGCGATGCCGACGGCGTCGACCGGCACCGCTCCGTCGAACGCCAGCGCCGACCAGCTATCGGCCGATTTCGGCTATTGCCATAGCGGCGGCGGGACCAATTGCGTCGTCGATGGCGACACTTTCTGGTTCCGGGGCGAGAAATATCGGATCGCCGACATCGACACGCCCGAAACCCATGGACCGCGCTGCGCGGAGGAAGGCGCGCTGGGCGCGCGGGCGACCAGCCGATTGCAGCAGTTGATGAATGCCGGCCCCTTCTCGCTGGAGATCGAGGGGCGGGCGACCGACAAATATGGCCGCGCGCTGCGGATCGTGACGCGCGACGGCCGGTCGATCGGTGGGCAATTGGTGGATGAAGGGCTGGCCCGGACCTGGGATGGGCGACGCCACCCCTGGTGCTGAAAAAGGGGGCGTTTCCGCCCCCTTTTCAAATTAGCGACAGCTCAGGCTGCCCCGGTCGATCTCGCGGCCGAGCAGCGCGCCGGCACCGCCGCCGATCAGGATGCCCGCCGTGTTGGAATAGCCGCGATCCAGTTGGCCGCCGATCAGCGCGCCGATCGCGCCGCCGATGATGAGGCCGGTGGTGCCGTCCGAACGGCGACAATAATAGCGGTCGTCATAGCCGCGATAGATGCGCATGTTGCGGTCAACCCGCATCGGGGCATAGCCGCCGCGATAATAGCGATCGGGCCGATAGCGCCCGCCATAGCGCGGATCGGGCCGGTTCCAGTCATAGGCATAGACCGGCGGACCGGGGCGACGATAGCCGCCATGGGGCGGCGGTGGCGGACGATGGTTGCCAGGACGGCCATATTGGGGCGGACGGCCATTGCCGGGACGGCCGGGCTGTGGCGGGCGACCTGCCCCCGGCCGACCGTGTTGCGGCGGTCGCTGGGCACCGGGACGACCGCCTTGTGGTGGCCGTTGCGCGCCGGGACGTCCCCCCTGGGGCGGACGCTGGGCATGATTGCCGCCATGGCTGGGCGGACGTTGCGCGCCCGGACCACCGGGGCCGCCATGACCCGAGGAAGGACCGCCGGGGCGACCATGGCCCTGCCCTGGCTGGGCGGTGGCGGGCATGGCGGTCAACGCCATGGCGCCCAGTGAAAGCGCGGCAATCATGCTTCTGGCAAAGCGATGCATGGTCCTGTCCCTTTTCGATAATTGTTGACCGGGGCAAGCTAGAACGCCGCGGCTGAACAGATGTTGCACGAACGGAACAAAAGAAGCGAGGCCGCTATCCGAAATAGGAAATGCCGCGCTTAACTTCGCACATTTCCCGCACATTTTGACATTTAATTTCCAACTATTATCATTTCAGAACAATTCGCTACCAACCACCGGAACGGCGGGACAGCATCATAGGCGGGTGGGAAGAAATAGGACAGCGGCACCCGAGCGCCCGCCCGGCACCTCAGAGCGCGTTGGCGATGACGGCGCGCTGACTGTTGTCGAGACTGTCCAAAGCAGCCGTCGCGGGCTGATCTGCGCCGACCTGATCGCCGCCGTCGCTGCCCACGAACTGGATCGCGCTGAGCAGCACCAGCACGGCCCAGAGCAAGGCCATCCAGCGGCTGGTGAAGAGGGAGCGGAGTCGGACGCCGAACATGGTGACGGGCATAAGGGCGCCGCCGTTAAGGAAGCGTCACTCGCCCGGTCAGCCCGATGCAGGCGGAAAGGCCGCAGTGCGCGTCGGCAAGGCGGCCGGCGAACTGGTCAGCAAAAGCTGATCGAGTTGCGCATAGCCCAGGCAGCGATGGCAATAGGCGAAGTCGAACGCGGTGTTGAGCACCCATGCCTGGGTCGCGACGTCCCAGGCGGCCCAGGCTTCCCGAGTAACCTGATCGCTGCCGCAGACATTGCAGACAAAGACATAATAAGGCGGAGCCGGCGGATCTGTCGGGCTGGTCATGGCCGGACCATAGCGCAGGGCATCGCATAGCGGCGCGAGACTGGTCCGTTATGGACGCGATGTGCGCCACCCGAAAACGGCGCGAAAAAGGGGAGGCACGCCGCCGTGCCTCCCCTCATGTCGATCCTGCCCGACGCTTATTCGGCGGCGATGCCGGCCGCCTTGAACATGTCCGGGTCGCCTTCTTCCGCGTTCGCCGCATCGCTGCTCTTGAGCGACTGCCGACGGTCGAATGCATTCCAGACGTCGTTCCACTGGCCGCGGGTCGCGCCCTTGGAATATTCGGTGGCGCGGGTTTCGAAGAAATTGGCATGCTCCACGCCGTTCAGCAGCGGAGTAAGCCAGGGCAGCGGATGCTCGTCGATCATGTAGATCGGCTTGAGGCCGAGCTGGCCCAGGCGCCAGTCGGCGATGTAGCGGACATATTTCTTGATGTCCTTGGGGGTCATGCCGGGCACCGGCCCCATTTCGAAGACCAGGTCGACGAAGGCATCCTCGATGCGCACCGTCTTCTGGCACATGTCCATGATATCGTCCTTGACCGCCGGGGTCAGGCACTGGCGTTCGGCGCAGAAGGCGTGGAACAGCTTGATGATGCCCTCGCAATGGAGCGTTTCGTCGCGCACCGACCAGGTGACGATCTGGCCCATGCCCTTCATCTTGTTGAAGCGCGGGAAGTTCATCAGCATGGCGAAGGAGGCGAAGAGCTGAAGCCCTTCGGTGAAGCCGCCGAACATGGCGAGCGTGCGGGCGATATCCTCGTCGCTGTCGACGCCGAAGGTCGCCAGATAGTCATGCTTGTCCTTCATCTCTTTATATTGGAGGAAGGCCGAATATTCGCTTTCGGGCATGCCGATCGTATCGAGCAGATGCGAGTAGGCGGCGATATGGACCGTTTCCATGTTGCTGAACGCGGTCAGCATCATCTTGATCTCGGTCGGCTTGAACACGCGGCCATATTTCTCGTGGTAGCAATCCTGCACTTCCACGTCGGCCTGGGTGAAGAAGCGGAAAATCTGGGTCAGCAGGTTGCGCTCATGGTCGCTGAGCTTCTGCGCCCAGTCCCGGCAATCCTCGCCCAGCGGCACTTCCTCGGGCAGCCAGTGGAGCTGCTGCTGGCGCTTCCAGAATTCGTAGGCCCAGGGATATTCGAAGGGCTTGTAGACCTTGGAAGCTTGAAGAAGGGGCATGGCGACTTGTCCTAGTGATGTTGTTTGCGCCGTCGAAGTCGGCGGCTTTCCGCCTGAGACCCCAGCTTTCGCTGGGGTGACGGCCAATGAGCTTACTGGCAGGCGAGGAGAGTTTGGCGTTCCTGGTCAATGATCCGGGGGATCATTGACAGGCCAAGCACTCGTCATAGTCGGTGGTCTCGCCGATCTCGAACTTGGGGGCATCGATCGTGTTGTCGGCCTCCACTCCGCCGCTGCCCGCAAAGCCCGCGCGCTGCACCGACTTGGAACGCAGATAATAGAGCGACTTGATGCCCAGTTCCCAGGCACGGAAGTGGAGCATCAGCAGATCCCACTTTTCAACGTCGGCCGGGATGAACAGGTTCAGCGACTGGGCCTGGTCGATATAGGGGGTGCGATCGGCGGCGAGTTCGAGCAACCAGCGCTGGTCGATCTCGAAGCTGGTCTTGTACACATCCTTTTCTTCCGGGGTCAGGAAGTCGAGATGCTGGACCGAGCCGCCGCGTTCCAGGATCGAGTTCCACACGGCGCTCGAATCCTTGGCCTTTTCGACCAGCAGCTTTTCCAGATAGGGGTTCTTCACCGCGAAGCTGCCCGAGAGCGTCTTGTGGGTGTAGATGTTCGCCGGGATCGGCTCGATACAGGCCGAAGTACCGCCGCAGATGATCGAGATCGACGCGGTCGGCGCGATCGCCATCTTGCAGCTGAACCGTTCCATCACGCCCTGATCGGCGGCGTCGGGGCAAGGGCCGCGTTCCTGCGCCAGCATCATCGATGCCTCGTTCACCTTGGCATTGATATGCTTGAAGATGCGCAGGTTCCACGACTTGGCCATGGCGCCTTCGAACGGGATGCTGCGCGCCTGGAGGAAGCTGTGGAAGCCCATGACGCCCAGACCCACCGAGCGTTCGCGGCTGGCGCTATACTTGGCGCGCGCCATTTCCGGCGGGGCACGGTCGATATAGTCCTGGAGCACATTGTCGAGGAAGCGCATGATGTCTTCCGCGAACATCGCTTCATCCTTCCACTCGTCCCAGGTTTCCAGGTTCATGGAAGAGAGGCAGCAGACCGCCGTGCGGTCATTGCCGAGATGGTCGCGACCCGTCGGCAGGGTGATTTCCGAGCAGAGGTTCGACGTCGAGACCTTGAGCCCCAGGTCGCGGTGATGCTTGGGCATCATCCGGTTCACCGTGTCGGAGAAGACGATATAGGGTTCGCCCGTGCGCAGGCGGGTTTCCACCAGCTTCTGGAACAGCGCGCGCGCATTGACCGAACCGCGCGCCGACCCGTCCTTGGGCGAGGTCAGCGTCCATTCGTCATTGTTGCGCACCGCTTCCATGAAGGCATCGGTGACCAGCACGCCATGGTGCAGGTTCAGCGCCTTGCGATTGAAGTCGCCGGTGGTGTTGCGGATTTCCAGGAACTCCTCGATCTCCGGGTGGGAGACGTCGAGATAGCAGGCGGCCGAACCACGCCGCAGCGAACCCTGGCTGATCGCCAGCGTCAGGCTGTCCATCACGCGGACGAAGGGGATGATGCCGCTGGTCTTGCCGTTGAGGCCGACCGGTTCGCCGATGCCGCGCACACTGCCCCAATAGGTGCCGATGCCGCCGCCGCGCGAGGCGAGCCAGACATTCTCGTTCCAGGTGTTGACGATGCCTTCCAGGCTGTCGTCGACGCTGTTCAGATAGCAGCTGATCGGCAGACCGCGACCGGTGCCGCCGTTCGACAGCACGGGCGTCGCCGGCATGAACCAGAGCTTGGAGATATAGTCATAGACGCGCTGCGCATGATCGGCATCGTCGGCATAGGCGGCGGCGACGCGCGCGAACAGATCCTGATAGCTTTCGCCGGGCAGCAGATAGCGGTCGTTCAGCGTATCCTTGCCGAATTCGGTCAGCAGCGCATCGCGCGACGAATCCGTCACCACATGAAAGCGACGCGCATGAATCTTGGAAGACGCAGACGCCTCAGCCTCGACCGCCTTGTCCTTGGCGGCCTTGGGCTCGGCCTTGTCCACCAGATCCTCGATACGCTCGTCCATCACCGTCGCCACGTCGCCGTTTCCACCTTGTTCACTATCTCGAAAGTCCATGCGAGCCCCCGATTATTCCTGATTCCGTTCGATTCGGTCCAACCAGTTCAGGGGCACCTGAAACCATAGCATGAACCCAATCGGGCCGGGACAGAAATGGGGTCAACCGACCAGACCGCAAGGGCAAAAGCCCTTATCACCGGAAGCAGGTCCGGCAATGCAATCACAATCTATTGGGTGACCCCCTTGGTCCCGATACCACAGATAGTGCCACACCCCCGTGATCACGCAAGAGGGTAAATGACAGTTCGGGGACTCCGTTCATCGCCATCCAGATTCGTTTCGTCGCCGACACCCCATGCCATGGCACGGCGACGCGCGGACTTTCTAGGGCCTTTGAAAAGGCAAGAGGCGCCACGCAAATTTAAAATAAATTTGCCTTGCCAAGCAAAACCGCGCGTCGCCCGATCCGCGACAAAATCATGACCTGGCGGCATGGTGGCAAGGGCGACCACCATTTGTTGAATCATCCCATTTGCGACCTTGCTGCACAGCGCCCACCGATGCGCTATGGTGATGGGAAGGCGGACGAATCCGGGCGGCGCGCTCGATCGGGAGGCAGGCATGATCCTCTATTACCATCCCCTCTCTTCCTATTGCTGGAAGGTGCTGATCGCCTTTTACGAAAATGGCACGCCCTTCACCCCGCGCATCCTGGAAGCGGACGAGGCAGTGGCCGAATGGCGGGAACTGTGGCCACTGGGCAAATTCCCGCTGCTGCATGACCCGGTGCGCGGCGCGGTGATCGCGGAGGCGAGCATCATCGTCGAATATCTGGGCCGGCACGAGCCCGGCACTTTCCGCCCGATCCCTGTCGACGGCGACGCGGCGATCGAGGTGCGGCTGATGGACCGGTTGTTCGACAATTATGTGATGGGGCCGATGCAGGCGCTGGTCGGTGATCGGCTGCGGCCCGAGGCCGTGCGCGATCCCCATGGCGTGGCGGAGAATGGGGCAGCGCTGCGCAAGGCCTATAATCTGCTGGAGGCAAGGTTGGCTGGCCGCATCTGGGCGGCGGGCGATCATCTGACCCTGGCCGACTGCGCGGCGGCGCCCTCGCTCTATTATGCCGACCGGATCGTGCCGCTGCGCGCCGACCACCCAGTACTGGGCGCCTATCTCGACCGGCTGGAGGCGCGGCAGAGCTTTGCCCGGGTGCTGCGCGAGATGCAGCCCTGGTGGCAGAATTTTCCCTTTGCCGACGGGCCGATCACCGACTGATTGCGCCAATCTATTCATTTGCCTGCCGGAATGGCTGTTCCTATCCTGCTCGGATGGGAATGGTGGACATGTGGGGACAGATCAAGCGGGCCGTCCGGCGCCGCATGCGGCGTGGCGACGCGGCCAGGCAGTCGAAGTCGGCCGGCGATCGAGTTGCGCGCATCGCCTTCCTGCTCGACCATGGCTTCGACACTGCGGCTTATATCCAGCATTATGGAGATCTGGCGGGCATGACGCCCGAGGCGGCGCTGGATCATTTTGTCCGGCACGGCTTTGACGAGGGGCGCCACGCCCCGTTGGCCCTGTCGGTGACGGCGATACAGGCGCTGCGCCAGACCCGATGGACCGACGGCTGGCAGGCCGAACTGGCCCGCCGTGCGACCCAGGCGGCCCTGTCCGCAATTCCGGCCAATGGCACCGATCTGGAAAGATTGGGCGACCTTCTGGCCGCATCGCCCGATCATCTGCCCGCTATCATGATCGGCGACAGCCACAGCGCCTTCCTGAATCAGGTGCCGGCCATGCTGTCCGCAGGCATCTTGCCGGTGCCGATCCTGTGCCTGGGTGGATCGGCGCGCGGACTGCAAAACGCCAATTCGCGCGCCCAATATGGCGCCCATGTGCGCGACCGGCTGGCGCGGCTGGGCAAGGCCGCACAGGATCGGCCGGTGGTCTTCAAATTCGGACAGGTCGATGTCGAGTTCCTGTTCGACCTCAAGCGCGTGCATGACGCCGCAACCGACTATGCCCCTGCCGCGATGCGAGGGTTCATCGATGACTCGGTCGAACGCTATGTCACCTATCTGATGGAATGCCGCGCGGTCTGCCAAGGCAGGATGGTGGTGATGGGCAATTTCCCTCCGACCCTGGGCGACGAGACCATCCGCGCCGGTTATGTGAACGCACATATCGCCTTCATCAACCGGGAGGATGATGTCGAGCAGTTGCGCGCCGCGCTGGCGGCGCTCGATCATCCCAATCTGGCCGAGCGGACCGCCATGGCACGCTATTGGAACCTACGACTGGCGGAGAACTGCGAGCGGATAGGCCTCTCATATTTGGAGGAGTTTGACGGCTTGCTAGGCGATGACGGCATGGTCCACCCAGAGCTTGCCGATCCGCAGGACCATCATCTGCTATTGCATTCCGACCGTGCCCAGCAACGCATCGCGTCCGTCGGCGTCCGATTGCGGGCACTGGTGCCGTCATAGGCGCGCGCAGCGCAGCAGCCTTCATCTGGACTCATCCCTTCAAAAGCCTATAGCCGCCGCTGCCAGACCCGCCGTGCAGAGGCGGGCCGCAAATATAGGGACCAGGGTAGATGACGCTCATCAAAACCGCCGACCTCATCGAGAGCGTCGCCGATGCACTCCAGTTCATTTCCTACTATCATCCGATGGATTATATCCGGGCATTGGGCACCGCCTATGAGGCCGAAGCCAATCCGGCGGCGAAGGATGCCATCGCCCAGATCCTGACCAACAGCCGCATGTGCGCCGAAGGGCATCGCCCGATCTGCCAGGACACCGGCATCGTCAATGTGTTCGTCAAGTGGGGCATGGAGTGCCGACTGGACGATAACAGCCGGTCGATGCAGGACGTCATCGATGAGGGCGTGCGCCGCGCCTATCTCAACCCCGAGAACCGCCTGCGCGCGTCGATCCTGAAGGACCCGGCCTTCAGCCGCCAGAACACCAAGGACAACACGCCCTGCGTGCTGAATGTCGAGATGGTGCCGGGCAACAAGGTCGTCATCGACGTCGCGGCCAAGGGGGGCGGCAGCGAGAACAAGACCAAGTTCAAGATGATGAACCCCAGCGATTCGATCGTCGACTGGGTGCTGGAGATGGTGCCGCAGATGGGCGCGGGCTGGTGCCCGCCGGGCATGCTGGGCATCGGCATCGGCGGCACCGCGGAAAAGGCCGTGGCGCTGGCCAAGGAAAGCCTGATGGACCCGATCGACATGGGTGAGTTGAAGGCCCGCGGCCCGCAGAACAAGATCGAGGAACTGCGCATCGAGCTGTTCGACAAGGTCAATGCGCTGGGCATCGGCGCGCAGGGCCTGGGCGGCCTTGCCACCGTGCTGGACATCAAGATCCACGACTATCCCTGCCATGCGGCGGGCAAGCCGGTGGCGATGATCCCGAACTGCGCCGCGACCCGCCACGCGCATTTCACGCTGGACGGGTCCGGCCCGGCCTATCTGGAAGCGCCCAAGCTGTCCGAATGGCCGCAGGTCGACTGGAAGCCGAGCAAGGAAGCGATCCGCGTCGATCTCGACAATCTGACGCCCGAAGTCGTCCAGAGCTGGAAGCATGGCGACCGTCTGCTCTTGAACGGCAAGATGCTGACCGGCCGCGACGCGGCACACAAGCGGATCGCCGACATGCTGGAAAAGGGCGAGACCCTGCCGGTCGATTTCAAGGGCCGCGTGATCTATTATGTCGGTCCGGTCGATCCGGTGCGCGACGAGGTGGTCGGCCCGGCCGGCCCGACGACCGCGACGCGCATGGACAAGTTCATGGACATGATGCTGGAACAGGGTCTGGCCGCCTGCGTCGGCAAGGCCGAGCGCGGCCCGGCCGCGACCGACAGCATCAAGACGCACAAGAGCGCCTATCTGATGGCGGTCGGCGGCGCGGCCTATCTGGTGTCGCGCGCGATCAAGGCGTCCAAGGTCGTGGGCTTCGAGGATCTGGGCATGGAAGCCATTTACGAGTTCACGGTGGAGGACATGCCCGTCACCGTCGCCGTCGATAGCGAAGGCCAGAATGTCCATCGCCTCGCCCCGCTGGTGTGGCAGGAGAAGATCAAGAAGGAAAAGCTGCTCGAAGGGGCGTAAGCTGCATATTCCTCCCCAAGCTTGCTTGGGGAGGGGGACCGGCGAAGCCGGTGGAGGGGAGATAGACAATGCCCCCGAAACGCGAAACCGTAGAGAAGGCGCGCAACCTAAGGCGCGCCCTCTCCCCGCCCGAAGTGGCGCTGTGGCAATGGCTGCGCGGCAGGCCCGATGGCCTCAAATTCCGGCGGCAACATCCGGCCGGTCCCTATATATTGGATTTCTATTGCCCCTCGGCGCGGCTGGTGATCGAGGTGGATGGCAGCGGCCATGATCTGGCCGGGCAGGTTGCGCATGATGCACGGCGCGATGGCTGGTCGCAGGCGCAGGGGTATCGCGTGCTGCGGGTCCGGGCTGTGGATATTTTCAGGGATTTTGATGCGGTGGGGCGGCAGATTTTGGACTGCTGTGGCGCATTACCCGTCCACCAGCCTTCGGCTGGTCCCCCTCCCCATGCTGCGCATGGGGAGGATTAAGTGATTGATACGGATCAAGGCGGCGCGCGATACGGGAACCCCGTTCCGCGCGCCGCATTATGTCCGGCACCCGAAGCCGGAGTTCATCCATGTCCTTCACGCAACTCGAACCGCCCTTGCCCGTCATCATCGAAGGCAAGGGCAAGGGTTATGCCTTCGCCGTCATCGACTATGGGCAGGAACATAATCTGATCTGGGTGACGGGCCTCAGCGACAGCGGAGAAATCTGGTGCGCGCCCAACCCGCTGGTGCGGCTGCAGACCAACTGGACGATGGGGCGCGCGCCGCATCATGAGCCCGACTGGAAGAATGTCACGCTGGCGCCGATCAAGCCGAGCTGACGAAAAGGCGCGCCACCCGATGGGATGACGCGCCTTTTCGTAGCTTCCTCCCCATCTGGCGATGGGGAGGAATAACCTAGGTCTTACAGCTTGCCGCTGAGCGACACGCCGATGATGCGGGGTTCGTTGAACACCGGCGCCATGTAGTTTTCGATCACGCCCTTCATATTCTTCTCGCCCGTGATGTTGCGGGCAAAGGCAGCGATCTCGTATTTGCCGTCCGGGGCAGTGTAGCCGATCTTCAGGCCGCCCTCGAAGTCGCCCTTCGAATAGAACTCCTTCGTCTTGTAGAGGACGAAGTTGGTGTAGCCCTGAATGTTCCAGTCGGTCGCCGCGAAGATCTTGCCGCCATTGCCCAGCGGCACGTCATAGCGGGCCGCGATGTTGGCGGTGTATTTCGGCGCGTTGGGCAGCGGGTTGCCGTCGATCTGGGCGAAGACGCCACGGCCGGCGACGGTAACGGTCGGATCCTGCACGGTGCAGACGACGACGCCGTTCAGCGCGCAGACCTGGGCATAGACATTCTTGTCGTTGATCTCGCTGTGCAGCAGGCTGAGGCCGGCCGACAGGGTGAGATTGTCGAACGGACGCGCTTCCAGATCGGCTTCCAGGCCATAGGCCTTGGCCGCGTCGGCGTTGAACAGGACGCCATTGCCGTCCACGTCGTTGCCGTTGAGCTGGATATTCTTCACCTTCCAGGCGAAGCCCGACAGGTTGAAGCGGACCCGGTTGTTCAAGAGGTTGGTCTTGATGCCGCCTTCATAGGACATGATCGTTTCCGAATCCGCCGTGGTGAAGTCGCTGTTGAACACCGCCGAGCGGCCCTGGATGGTCGGGCCACGGAAGCCGCGCGCGACGCGGGCATAGAGGCTGACCTCGGGGGTCACTTCATACAGCGCGCTGACGTCCCAGCTCGGTTCCTTGCCGGTCAGCTTGACATAGCGACGGCCGGCATAGGTCGAGACGCCGGCCGCATTGGCGGTGGCGCGGACCAGACGGGTTTCCTTCGTGTCCTTGGTGTAGCGGCCACCGGCGGTGATGGTCAGGCCCGGCACGACTTCGTAGCTCGCCTGGCCGAACAGGCCCCAGCTTTCATTCTTGTTGCGCAGGCGCACCCAGTTGTTGGGATTGTTGGCGGTGCCGGTCAGGAAATAGGCGCGCTGGTAGAAGTCGGTGGTGTCGCGGCTGTCGAAATACATGCCGCCGACCTGCCATTTGAAGGCGCTGTCGCCATTGCTGGCGAGGCGAACTTCCTGAGTCAGCTGGTCGAGATCGCGGACATTACCCTGGCTCTGGCCGAAGCCGTTGGCCACGCCGTTCACCGGATAATCCGCGCCCGCGCCGCCATCGGTGTCGCCACGGCTGTAGCCCGAGGTGGTTTCATAGGCGGTGATCGAGGTCAGGGTGACGGGACCCATGTCGATCGCGATATTTTCCGACGCGCCATAGGTCTTGTAGGCCTGCGGGTTGTTCATCGCTTCGTCGAGGGCGATCTTCGAACGGGGTTCGCCCGACACGCTGTTGCTGCCCTTGGTGAGGCCGGCGCGGTGGAAGATGGTCGAGGTGCCGTCATAGTCGCGGGCATGGACGCTGGTCAGCATCGAGACATTTTCGGTCGGCGTCATCAGCAGCTGAAGGCGCACGTCCTTCTCGTTATAGCCGCCCATCGCGTCCTTCTTGGGGGACACGGTGCCGTCGGCGCTGGGGCCTTCATAGGTGTTGTCGACCCAGTCGTCGCGATGCTGGTAGAGGGCCGAAACGCGGAAGGCGAGCTTGTCCGCGACGATCGGGCCGCCGATGCCGCCGTCGAAAGTGACGGTGTTATAGCTGCCATAGCTGGCCTGGGCGCGACCTTCCCACTCCATCGACGGACGGATGGTGTCGAACTTGATGATGCCCGCGGTGGTGTTGCGGCCGAACAGCGAACCCTGCGGGCCGCGCAGCACTTCCACCTGGTTGACGTCGAACACCGGGTTCGACTTCAGCACGACATGCTCCAGCACGACATCGTCCTGGATGATCGACACCGGCTGCGACGCGCCGAGATAGAAGTCGATATTGCCAAGGCCACGAATGTAGAAGCGCGGGAAGATGCGGCCGGTGGTGGTTTCGGCATAAAGGCCGGGCACGCGGGCGGCGAGTTCGAGAATGTCGCCGCCGCCGGCGGTCAGGTTGCGCAGCGCATCGCCCTGCACGACGCCGACCGAGACGGGCACCTTCTGCAGATTTTCCGAGCGGCGCTCGGCGGTCACGACGATCTCGTCGAGCTGGCCGGCGTCAGCGCCCGCTTCCTGTGCATGGGCGACGCCGGTCAGCGCACCGAAAGCCGTGGTCAGCAGCAGCGCCGACCGTGCGAAAGTGAATTTCGACAAGGTTATTCCCCGATAATATTGCTTTTGCGCCCGGGACAGCGGCGCCCCTGCGCCTGCCGTCCGGGATGCCATCGCCGCTAGGCGCGATTTGTGGCGGGACGGTGACGCCCGCCGCCCCGATCGCGTAACCATGTCCGAATGTTGCCGAGCGTTGTAACAATGCAACACAATGCGATCGACGCGCCAAGGTGACTGGCAAGCGTCATACACCCTTGTTATCCTCCCCGCCCATGACAGGGGAAATCGAAGCAGCGGGTGACGCGATCACCGGGGGCATGCTCGCACGGGCGGTCGAGCCGGGCCATGGGGAAGCCGGGCATGAGGCCCATGAAGCCGGCCATGGCGCCTGCCTGAATTGCGGTACGGCGGTGACGGGCAATTATTGCCCCGAATGCGGCCAGGCCGCGCATCTGCACCGCAGCTTTGCCGCGATCGGCCATGACCTGGCCCATGGCGTGCTGCATTTCGAAGGCAAGATCTTCACCACCCTGCCCGAGCTGGCGCTGCGCCCCGGACAGCTGACGCGCCGCTATATCCATGGCGAGCGGGCCAAGTTCGTATCGCCCTTTGCCCTGTTCCTGTTCAGCGCCTTCCTGATGTACGCGATCTTCTCCCTGACCAGCCATCATGGGCCGGAAGGCGCGCGCAACCAGGTGAAGATGAACAGCGAGGCGGTCGCCGAGTTGAAGAAGGAAGCGGCCAAGGCCGACGCCGATATCGCCAAGGTGAAAGCGCAACTGGCCGAGCCGGGGATCAGCGCGAGCCGGCGCGAGACGTTGCAGGAGAAACTGAAGGACGCGCAGGACGAGCGGCAGGGCCTGTCGATGGCGAGCGGCCTGACCGATGCGCTGGCCGGCGAAGGCGTCAACAAGGGCGTCGCCGACACGGTCGGCAAGGCGATCAGCGCGGCCGCCAAGGATCCCGAATTCGCCTATTACAAGCTCAAGGCCAATGCCTATAAATTCTCCTGGCTGCTGATCGTCATATCCCTGCCCTTCCTGTGGCTGCTCTTCCCGTTCAGCCGCCGGTTCAAGATCTATGACCATGCGATCTATGTGACCTATTCGATCGCCTTCATGTCGCTGCTCTTCTCGCTGTCGATGATCGTGACGGCGGTCGGCATCACCCATGGGCTGGTGACGGTCGTGCTGCTGCTGTTCGCGGCCTGGCACATGTATCGCCAGTTCAAGGACGCCTATCAGCTATCGCGCGGCGGCACCTTGCTGCGGCTGCCGCTGCTTTATGGCTTTGCCTGTGCGTCGCTGTCGCTGTTCTTCGCATTCCTCATGATGATGGGGTGACGGGGCGCGTGCCTGGGCTATAGGGCGCGCATGATTACGTCCCCGATCTGGTTGCCCGCCACGCTGATGGCCGGGGCCACGCAGGCCTGGCGCACCGCGGTGCAGCGGCGCGTGGGCAAGACGCTGTCGATCAATGCGGCGGGCCTGGTCCGCTATCTTTACGGCATACCTTTCGCGCTCATCCTGCTTGGCGCCTATCAGCTTCTCTTTCCCGCGCCCTTCCCGGCACTGGGGCGGCTGTTCCTGCCCTTCTGCCTGGCCGGGGGGCTGGCCCAGATCATCGCCACCAATTTGCTGATCATGGCGTTCGGCCATCGCAATTTCGTCGTCGGCACCGCTTACTCCAAGACCGAGGCGGTGCAGGGGGCGATCCTGTCCTTCCTGCTGATGGGCGAGCGGCTGAGCGCACTGACCTGCGCCGGCATCGGCTGCGGCGTGGCCGGCGTGATGCTGCTGTCGACCGGCGGCAAGCGGATGGGGGTGATGGATTTCCTGCGCGCGCTGGGCCAGCCGGCGGCGATCACCGGCATCGCTTCGGGATTCTTCTTTGCGCTGACCGCGATCGGCATCCGCCGCGCGACGCAGGAGGTGGGCGGCGGCGATCCGATCCATGCCGCGCTGATCGTGCTCAGCGTCACAGTGCTGCTGCAGACGCTGTTGCAGGGCGGATACCTGTTGCTGCGCGAGCCCGGCGAGATGCGCAAGGTCTTCACCAGTTGGCGCGTGTCGGGCCAGGTCGGCTTCCTGTCGGCCATGGGTTCGGCCTGCTGGTTCACCGGCTTTGCCACCGCACCGGTCGCACTGGTGCGGATCGTCGGCCAGATCGAGGTCGCCTTCACCATGGCGTTCGGCCATTTCTATCTGGGCGAACAGATGGCGCGCAGCGAGGCGATGGGACTGATGCTGGTCGCCTGTGGTGTGGTCCTCGCTCTACTCGGTGCGCTCTGACGAAGCTGACATCCGTGTCAGTATGATAACCGATATTTTACCATCCATGGCTAGCCAGTTGCCGTGGGCACAGAAACGCAATCGGGAACCGTCGCACGAGCGGTAATGAAGGTCGCCAAATTATCCGGCGACCTGGGTATCCGTACGCTCGACCTTCAGGCAGACATTAGCGAACTCGCGGACCGGGTGACGCAGCAGGCGCGCACGATCGAGGCGATCAGCGGCGCCGCGTCGCAATTGTCCCGCGACGGCGAAAGCGTGTCGCTGGTCGGCCAGGACGCGCGCGAGAAGGCGGTCGCCGCGCGCGCCATCATCGATGATTCGGGACGGCAGCTGTCGACCGCGAACGGCAATTTCGTCGACCTGATCGAACAGGTGAGCCGCATCCATTCCCGCCTCGACGGCTTTGGCGAGGCGCTCAAGACCGTCGCCCATGTCACCAGCGTGATCAGCGGCATCGCCAGCCAGACCAATCTGCTCGCGCTCAACGCGACGATCGAGGCGGCACGGGCCGGGGACGCCGGGCGCGGCTTTGCCGTGGTCGCGGCCGAAGTGAAGAAGCTGGCGCAGGAAACGGCGAGCGCGACCCAGACGATCGAACGGTCGATCGGCGCGCTGACCAGCGAAGCCGGCGGCATGCTGGACAGCATCACCCATGGCGCGCAGACGGCGCGGACGGCGCTGTCCGACACCAAGAATATCGAGGCGCTGGTCGACCGGCTGGGATCACTGATGCAGGGCCTGTCGAGCAACAGCGAGGCGGTGGCCGAGCGGATCGCGTCGATGGTCGGTTCCGCCAGCGAGATCCGCACCGGCCTGTCGGCGCTGTCGAGCACGTCGGGCGACAATGCCGATGGCCTGCAACGGCTGTCGGGTCGGGTGTCGATCGCCAGCGACGACACCAACATGCTGCTGCAATATCTGGCGGAAAGCGGCGTCGACATTCCCGATTCGCCCTATATCCGCTTCAGCCTGACCGCCGCGCAGGCCGTGGGCCATGCTATCGAGCAGGCGTTAAACGAGGGCCGGATCAGCGAGGCCGACGTCTTCAGCGAATATTATGCGCCGATCCGGGGCACCAATCCGCCGCAATTCACCCATCCGATCCAGCCGATCATGCTGGCCGAGGCGCGCGCGCAGCAGGAAGTGGCGCGCGGCTACAAGGGGCTGTTCGGCATGACCTTCACCGATCGCAACAGCTTCGGCGCGCTTGCCATGCCCGAGCGCGCGCTGCCGCAGCGGCCGGGCGACGAGAAATGGAACGCGGAATTTTCGCGCCAGGGCGTGGTGTTCGATTTCCCCGACACCCGCGAGCAGTGCAAGATCACCGAACCCTTCTGCATCAAGGCCTATCGCCGCCTGACCGCCGAGGGCGAGGTCATCCTGCTGAAGCAGGTGATCGCCGCCATCCATGTGCGCGGCCGTCATTGGGGCATATTGCAGATGGCCTATAAGGATCAGGGCTGACGCCCGGCGCCCGACGCGTCCGTTTCCTCCTATAAATCAGGCTGCACGGCAGCGACCATGGCCGTCCGCCCGACAAGGGAGGGCGGCCATTTCCATATGATCGGCGTGCATGTCAGACATTCGACAGGGAGGCACGGATGAAGCGGATTGTGATCTGTTGCGACGGCACCTGGAACGAGCCTGACCATAATGAGCAGGGCAAGCCCTGCCCGACCAATGTGGTGAAGCTGGCCAGCCTGATCCCCGCAATGGCGGATGACGGCACGGCCCAGCGCGTCTTCTATCATAATGGTATCGGGTCGATGGCGTCGCGGACCAAGCGGCTGATCGACGGGGCAACCGGCTATGGCATCAGTCGCATCCTGCTGTCCTGCTATGCCTGGCTGGTGCGCACCTATCAGCCGGGCGACCAGCTTTACTTCTTCGGTTTCAGCCGGGGCGCCTATACGGCGCGGTCGCTGGCCGGCTTCGTGCGCAATTCAGGTATATTGCGGACCGAACATGAAAGCCTGATCCCCGATGCCTTTGCACTTTATCGATCGCGCGACGGCACACGCGCGCCACGATCGGAAGCGTCGCGCCTGTTTCGGCAAAGCTATGCCTGGTCCGACAGCACGCCGATCCAGTGCGTGGGCGTATGGGACACGGTCGGATCACTGGGCGTGCCCAACACATTGTTCCAGGGCATATTGAAGCATCTTTTCCGGGTGAACCGCGAATTTCACGATACTGACCTGTCTTCGAGCGTCGCCTTCGCCTTTCATGCGGTGGCGATCGACGAGCATCGCAAGCCGTTCCTGCCGACGCTTTGGACGATTCCCAAGGGACAGGGCGCAGGCCAGCATGTCGAACAATGCTGGTTTCCCGGCTGCCATGCCGATGTCGGTGGCGGCAATCCCGATTCCGGCCTGTCGGCGGTCGCACTGGAATGGATGGTGGCGCGCGCACGACTGGCCGGACTGGCGGTGGACGATCCGTTCCGGCTGGTGCCGCCCGGCTTCCCGCCGCACCACCCCGATCCACTGGGTCCGGTCAGCGAATCCCAGACCCTCTTCTATCGCCTGTTCGGATCGGGCGAGCGCGCGATCGATGTGCCCCACCCAGCCGGGCGGACCAACGAAGACCTGTCCGATGCCGCGATCGAGCGCTGGCACAAGCTGCCCGAATGGCGGCCGGCCGCGCTGGTCGATCTGGTCCATCGCAAGCCCGACATGCTGGAACCCCGTAGCCCGTGACGGGCCGGGGCGGATCAGGAGGCGCCCGGAATCACGCCATATTGCTGTAAGCCCGACATGATCGCGTGGATCGCCAGCGCCGCCTGCAGCACCGCGACCAGCCAGCCGAACGCCATCAGCGTGCCGATACGGATGAAGCCCAGCAATTGCCGGGCAAAGATCATGGCCAGGCAGTCGGCGACCATCATGCCGAGGAAAATGCCGAACACGCCGACAAGGAAAGTCTGGGCGTTTTCGGCGACCGCCGCGAACAGCAGCAGGGCGACGATACCATAGGGCGTGATGATGATCGGGAAGGTCACCGGCGACAGCGCCAGTCCCCTGGTCGACTGGGGTGGCGCCTGCGTATCGGGCCGCTGCTGCGCATTCTTGATCGCATCGAGCGCCCCGATCAGCAGCAACACGCCCCCGGTCATCAACAGATCCGCCGAGCCGATCTGCCAGTTCGCGCGCAGCTTGTTGCCCAGAAACAGGATCAGCAAGCCTACGGCCGTCGCCAGCAAGCTGGCCTTGATCGCCAGGGCGCGGCGATCCCCTTCGGCAATTTCGCTGGTCAGTTGGGCGAAGGCCGGGATCACCTTGATCGGCCCCAGCGTGACGAAGAAGATAATCATGACGAAACTCAGATCGTTCATGGCGCGCTCCCCTATCTGCCAAGGCAACCGAAGCTAGATCGCCGATCGACCCGAGGCTATCGGGGTTATCCTTGATCCCGGGGCGGAAAGACCGCCGGCTTGAGCGGGATCAGGTCATGCTCCGGCCTTGCCCTGCCCTGCCGGTCCGCTATGTCGGCGCGAGGACGGGCATGGGAGCAGGCATGGCGCGCGCGGTTGCAATGATGAAGGCCTTTGGTGTCGCGCTGCTGTTCCTGCTGATCGCCGCCTGTCTAGCGACGGTGATCGTGCCGCCCTTCCTCGACCGCATCTATTATGAAGGGCCGGCGAGCCGCCATTATGACGGCGCCCGCTTCTTCAACCCCGATGGCGAGATCGACATGCCCGCCCCGCCCGGCACCAGTCGGCAGGGCTTCATCGCCCGCTGGCTGCTGGGCGATGACGACCGCCCCGGCTGGCCCGATGCGGTGGCAGTGAAGCCGGCGCACCCCGCCCCCTTTGCCGCGCCGCGCGGCATGGTCGCCACCTGGGTCGGCCATGCGACCGTGCTGGTGCAGGCGGCCGGGATCAACATCTTGACCGACCCGATCTGGTCCGACCATGCCAGCCCCTTTCCGCCGCTAGGGCCGAAACGGGTCGCGGAGCCGGGCATAAGGATGAAGGATCTGCCCAGGATCGACCTGATCGTCATCAGTCATAATCATTATGACCATCTCGACATTCCGACGCTGAAGGCGCTGTGGCAGCGTGACCGGCCCAGGATCGTCACCGCGCTGGGCAATGACGCGATATTGAAGGCGAACGGCATCCCGTCGGTGGCGCTCGACTGGGGCCAGTCGGTGACCGGCGCGCAGTTGAACGGACTGGTGCCCGAAGCGGTGATCCAGTGCGAAAATTACGAGCATTGTCCCGATTATCGGGTCCATGCGACGCGCAACCATCATTGGAGCAGCCGCTGGTTCACCGACCGCAACCGGGCGCTCTGGTCGAGCTTCCTGATCGAGACGCGGGCCGGCAATATCTATTTTGCCGGCGATACCGGCGCGGGCGACATGGGCTGGACCGGCGATGCGACGCGGTTCGGACCGATCCGGCTGGCGCTGATCCCGATCGGCGCCTTCCGCTTCTGGCCGGGACAGATGGAATCGGACGCGCATATCGGCCCGCGCCGCGCGGTCGAACTGTTCGAGCGGTTGGGCGCATCCACCGCAATCCCGATCCACTGGGGCACGTTCCGCCTTTCCTATGAGAAGCGCGACACGCCGCCGCGGATGCTGGAACAATATCTTCGCTGCGGGGGGATAGAGCGCAGGCGCTTCGCCCCGGTGCGGATCGGCCAATCGCTGCTGGTGCCCAATGTCAGCCCGGTGCCGCGCGAACCGAAGCATTGCGACCAGCGGGCGATCGACGCGCTGCAATAAGCGGGCCTTGTGCCGACCCCAAGAAAATCTGGGGTGGTCTTTCATGCCCTGGCGAGGCAAAGGGCGGCGCCAAAGGGATATTTCAGATGAATCTTTTCGTGCCTCTGTTGGCTGGAGCGCGTCCGGGCGATCGGCTGGTCGCGGGCCTGGGCGCCGCGATCGGCATCAGCCTCACCATATTGGTGTGCAGCCAGTTGCCGCTGCATGCCGGCGACCTGCCGATCATCGTCGCGCCGCTGGGTGCGTCGGCGGTGCTGATCTTCGCGGTGCCGGCCAGCCCGCTGGCCCAGCCCTGGTCGGTGGTGGGCGGCAATATCCTGTCCAGCCTGATCGGCGTCGCCGCCTTTCACCTGATCCCCGACATGATGGTCGCGGCCGGCGTGGCGGTGGGCGCGGCGATAATATTGATGAGTCTGCTGCGCTGCCTGCATCCGCCCGGCGGCGCGGCGGCGCTGACGGCCGTGATCGGCAGCCAGGGGATTCATGATGCGGGCTATGCCTTCGCCTTTGCGCCGGTCGGGATCAATTCGATCGCGCTGGTGTCATTGGGCCTGTTCTTCCACCGCCTGTCGGGCCACAGCTATCCGCACCAACCGGCCGCACCACCGATGATCGCCGACAAGATGCGCGCAGAGGCGGGCTTTCATCTGGAGGATATCGACAAGGCGCTGGCCGAACTGCCCGACAATTTCGACATCAGCCGCGCTGACCTCGACCTGCTGCTGTCGCGGGCGGAAATCCACGCCCAGGCCCGCCGGGTAGACTGAGGCCGATCAGCAGTCACCGATGCGGAGAAGCGTCCGTCGGGCAGAGATGACCAGCATATGATTGCTGCCGGTAGGCAGGCTCAACCGCTGGATCATCCGCATGTCGAGTTGCAGGCGGTCTGGCCCGATCATGCCGTCGAACCGGACGGCCGGCGTCACCGCCTTTCCGGCCGACCGCATGATCGGCGCGCAACTGGCAAGGCCCGATACCGCCGGACCGTCGCGATCGAGCCTTTCGACCCGACAGCCTTCGAACCGCTGATTGAGAAAGCGCTCCATCTCATCCTGCTTTCGCAGATAAGGCTCGCCGCAATGTTCCTCGATCCGGTTGAGCTTGGCCAGCAGGTCGCGAAAATCGCCGGGCAGTTCGCCATCGGGCACGCCACGATCATCCATGGTAATGCCGATCGGCACAGTCTCGTCGCGCCAGCGGCCAAGGCGCGGGACATTGTCGGGATCGTCCGGTGCCGGCCTGCATCCTGCCAACAGCAGTGCCGCGCACATCCATCCTAGTCGCATATGTCCCCCAATCCCCGACGGAGGACATAGAAGCGACGGATTACCGGATCGCTAATCCGCCGCGAAAAGCCTGTCAGGCCGGGCAGTCGCCGTCGCGCTTGCCGGACAGGTCGTGGGTGGTGCGCAGCACCGGCTTGCCATCCTGAGTCTTGGTCATGGTGGTGCCGAAGGTCAGCGTATCCTCCGTAAAATTGCCTTCGACCACGATTTCCGATGTGCCGGCACCCGCCTTGCAGGCGAGGGTCGCGATCAGGCGCCCCTTGCGCACCATCTTGTCCTTGTAACTGCAATCGCTGCCTTCCGCCCCGGCCAGCGCGTCGGCATCCGGCGCGCCCGCAGCGTCGACCTTGATGCAGATCTTGTCCTCGTTCACCTGCTTGAGCGCGGCCTGATATTCTTCCGCCGTGACGGTGGGGGTGTTGTAGCCGGTGGTCTTGCGGCTGAGCGTCCATTGCCCGCTCTTCATCACCGCCGGCACGGCGTCCTCCTCCTGCGCGGGCGGCGCAGCCGGCTCGCCACCACAGGCCGCAAGGGTCAGGCTGGTCGCCAACAGGCCGGCCAGCGTCAGAATGTCACGCATATCCTCTCCCCGTTCATTCCATTGCGGCACGCTCTACCGATGCGCGTGCCCGTGCAAGTGGAAATATTGCGCGGACAAATTCATCGCCGGCGGCGCCCGGTGGACAGGGTCGGCGCATGGAAATCGGCAGGCTTGTCAGCGATCCAGGCGAGGAAGCGGGCGATCGCGGGATGTGCCCGCAATGCCGCCGCATCGGCATAGGCGCGCGCCAGTTCCGCGTTGGACAGGGTGGCGTGGATGGTGCGGTGGCAGATCGGATGGACCGGCGCCATCTGTCGCCCGCCCCGGCTCTTGGGCACGGGATGATGCCATTCGGTCCGCGCGCCGAGCGGGCGGGCACAGAGCCAGCAGCATTGCCCTTCCCCCTGCCTCACCCGGCCAGGTCGGCGCGATCGGGAAGGAAGATGACAAGCCTCATTGACCCTCCGCACAATCCGGGCCGATCCAGCGGCCCTCCGACCTTGCCTTCATCGCCATCTCGACACCATTAGGCAAGCCGGTCTGGCGCATGTCCATCTGTACCGCATAGCTGTCGGGCGCATAGATGCCGGCCATCGTCATGCTGCTGGTGCCGCCGTCACGTCGACAGGTGACATTGCCCTTCACCGTGCCGCCGCGCACGGCGAAGTCGCTGTAGCGGCAATCCTTGCCGGGATCGCCGGAAAAGGCGCGGCCGTCGGGATGGGCGGCCTGCTCGGGCGTGACGCAATAGCGCAGCGTGTGGTTCATCGCCTGCTGCATCTGCTGGCGCGCCGCAGCGGGCATGGCCTCGCCGCCGCTCATCTCGATCCGCTCCATCACGAAGCGTCCTTCCCACTGGCCAGGCTTGAGCTGCACCTTCTCGATCTGCGTGACGGCGGCATCATGGCTCATCGCATCGGTCGCGGCGATCTGTGTCTCCGGGCTGGCGGCCGGCTTGTCGCATCCGGCCAGCGCCGCGAGCGCGCAGGCCAGCAGTCCGTTGGTCAAGGCTTTGGTCATCACCGGCTTCCCCTGGCATATCTTGGCAGAAGCGACCCTTTATCTGGCGCAGACTTAGCAAGCGGCGGCGGGTCTGGATATCGGGATTATTGCGATCCGGGGTGGCGGCGCGTGGCAAGGTGGCGAGGTCCGCTCTCCCATCATTTGTTCTTGATTTGTTCTTTCCGTCATGATAGGCGATCCTTCCATCATTGGGGGGCGTGCCGATGACCGAGAGGGAGTCCGTTCGATCCAATCGCGAAACCGCATTCAGTCTTTATCTCCGCACCGGCCGGCGTATCGGGCCGGATGCGATCGAGGTGAAATTCAACCCCTGGCATGACGAGGAAAATGGCCGCTTCACCTTCCGCGGGCAGGGCCGCTATTTCGGCGCCACGGGTGGCAATGCAAATGCGCCTTCGTCCCGTCCCGGTGGCACCGGCGTCGCACGGCCATCGTCACCGTTGGCGACAAGGAGAAATGGTGCTCCTGATCGCGATCGCTTTCGCGCCGATCACCCCGCCAATCATTCGCTCTACATGGTCAAGCAGGGCGACACGCTCAGCCGTATCGCCGCCCAGCGCCAGGGACTGACGGCTGCGGACCTCGCCTGGCTGAACAACATGCCGGTCGATCAGCCCTTGCAGATCGGACAGCGATTGAAGCTGCCACATCAGGCCTATCTGGATGCGGGGCGGGCAGCCAAGAACAAGGTCGTCGCTCTTGCCCATTATATGGATACGCATGGCGGGGACTTGCCGCCCGATCCGGCTGATCCGCCGTCGCTGGAAAGCCAGCTACTGAACTCCGACTGGAAGCGGGAAGTGAGAAATGGCTATGCGTTCGATATCGATGTCATCGCTCGCCCAAGAGACATCAATGCCGAACTCACGGATGGGCCGATCGCCAAACGCTCCCGGCAGGCACAGGCTCAAGCAGGTCAGCCGGATCGTCGCCCCAGTGACGATGGTTGTCATTTCATTGCTGCCCGTTTCAACGGTCCCGGCGACAGCTTCAACCATTTCGCCCAGGATCGGAATTTCAATCGGGGTGCCTACCGCACTATGGAAGACGGGTGGACGCGGGCACTACGCAACGGAAAGAAGGTCTTTGTCCATATCGTTCCCTTCTATGAGGGAGCGTCAAAACGGCCCTATCGAATCCATGTCACTTGGCGCATCAACGGCGTCGACGAATCCCGGGATTTCTCGAACGAAAGAAAAGGCCGGCCTCATGAGCGATAAACTCGATACCCTGGGACCGCTCATGAACGAGATCGGTCAAGAATTGGCCAGCTTGGTCGGAGGCGATCCAAATGGCGTGTTTCTGTATGTGGAAATCGGAGACGGTTGGGTAAGCCCCAGCGTTTTCAAGGATGAAGGCGACGTCGTTCGTTATTATAATCCGCGCGACACAAATCTCAGCGATATGCTTTGGGAAGCCTGGTATCTGGAACCCGACGGCCCCAACATGCGCTGGTCGGTGTTGGAATATATGATCACTGGGAAGAAATTTCATGTCAGCTTTCGATATCCTGAAGAGGTGGATGTCGAAGTTATCGATAGCGCGCGCCGCGAGCTGGCTTTGCGCGCGCGGTTCGGTGACAAGCCGGTCGTCTATCCGCCGCCGCCCAAGAGCGCGTTCGAATTGCAGCCCTGACTTGCCAGGGCGCGGATTGCGCCCTGGCCCAAAGGCCCCATATTACGCCCATGTCGATTCAGATCCGCACCAGCCTTGAAGAACCCGAAACCGGCCAGGACTTCGTGCCGCACCGGCCGGCGCGCCCGGAGAAGAGCGAGGGCGGACGGCCCTTCACCCTGGTCAGCGACTATGAACCGTCGGGCGACCAGCGCACCGCGATCCCCGAACTGGTCGAACAGGCGCGAGCGGGCGAGCGCGACCAGGTTCTGCTGGGCGTCACGGGTTCCGGCAAGACCTTCACCATGGCCAAGGTGATCGAGGCGATGCAGCGTCCGGCGCTGATCCTGGCGCCCAACAAGATTCTCGCGGCGCAGCTCTATGGCGAGTTCAAGAGCTTCTTCCCCGACAATGCGGTCGAATATTTCGTCAGCTATTACGACTATTACCAGCCCGAAGCCTATGTCGCGCGGTCGGACACCTATATCGAGAAGGAAAGCTCGGTAAACGAGAGCATCGACCGGATGCGCCATTCGGCCACCCGCGCGCTGCTGGAGCGGGACGATGTGATCATCGTGGCGTCCGTCTCCTGCCTCTATGGCATCGGGTCGGTCGAAACCTATTCGGCGATGACCTTCTCCATGAAGAAGGGCGGGATCGAGGACCAGCGCGAGATCATCCGCAAGCTGGTGGCGCTCCAGTATAAGCGCAACGATGCCGGTTTCGCGCGCGGCAATTTCCGCGTGAAGGGCGACAATCTGGAAATCTTCCCGTCCCATTATGAGGATACGGCCTGGCGGATCAGCTTCTTCGGCGACGAGATCGAAGAGATTGTCGAATTCGATCCGCTATCCGGCAGGAAGGTCGCCAGCCTCGATTACGTGAAGGTCTTTCCCAACAGCCACCATGTGACGCCCGGCCCGACCTTGAAGCAGGCGATGGAGGCGATACGGTTCGAGCTGACCGAACGGCTGAAGGAACTGGAGGCCGAGGGCAAGCTGCTGGAGGCGCAGCGGCTGGAGCAGCGCACCAATTTCGACCTGGAGATGATCGCGGCGACCGGAAGCTGCGCGGGGATCGAGAATTACAGCCGCTTCCTGACCGGTCGCCTGCCCGGCGAGCCGCCGCCGACTTTGTTCGAATATCTGCCCGAAAATGCGATGCTGTTCGTGGACGAAAGCCACCAGACCGTGCCGCAGATCGGCGCAATGGCGCGCGGCGACCATCGGCGCAAGATCACGCTCGCCGAATATGGTTTCCGCCTGCCCAGTTGCATCGACAATCGCCCGCTGCGCTTCAACGAATGGGACGCGATGCGGCCGCAGACGGTCAGCGTCTCCGCCACGCCCGGCCCGTGGGAGATGGAGCAGACCGGCGGCGTGTTCAGCGAACAGGTCATCCGCCCTACCGGCCTCATCGACCCGCCGGTCGAGATCAAGCCGGTCGAGGACCAGGTCGACGACCTGATCAACGAATGCCGCAAGGTCGCGGCGCAGGGATACCGCACGCTCGTTACCACCCTGACCAAGCGGATGGCCGAAGACCTGACCGAGTTCATGCATGAGGCGGGGATCAAGGTCCGCTACATGCACAGCGATGTCGAGACGCTGGAGCGTATCGAGCTGATCCGCGACCTGCGGCTCGGCGTCTATGACGTGCTGATCGGCATCAACCTGCTGCGCGAGGGGCTCGACATTCCCGAATGCGGACTGGTGGCGATATTGGACGCGGACAAGGAAGGCTTCCTGCGCAGCGAAACGTCGCTGATCCAGACGATCGGCCGCGCCGCGCGTAATGTGGAGGGGCGTGTCATCCTCTATGCCGACCGGATTACCGGATCGATGGAGCGAGCGCTCAACGAAACGTCGCGCCGGCGCGAGAAGCAGGAGGCGTACAACCTCGAACACGGCATCACGCCGACCACGATCAAGCGCAATATCGGCGATATCATCGCCCATGTGGCATCCAAGGATCAGGTCACGGTCGAGACGGGCCTGGAGGACCGCCCGCACCTCGTCGGCCATAATCTGCGCGCCTATATCGAGGATCTGGAGAAGAAGATGCGCGCGGCAGCGGCGGACCTGGAGTTCGAGGAAGCCGGCCGCATCCGCGACGAGATCCGCAAGCTGGAAGCGGAGGAACTGGGCCTGCCGGCGGACCAGCAGGTGGCCGCGCCACGCGGCCGCGCGACCGAGGGCAAGCCGGGGACGCGCAAGGGTCGCTTCGGGAAGACGACGCGGAAGTTCGGGCGGTGATACGCCGCCGCTTGCTCCTGATCGGTGCAGCGCTGGTCATCGGCCTCGTCATCATGCTGGCCGAAAATGTGGCAGCCGATATCGTCGTCGGACGGACGCCCTTCACGAACGGACGCCTGGGCTTCATCGATGCGCCCGATGGCGTCGTATTGCATTTCGCCATCGCGGCGCTGCCCATGCTGGCACTCGCGCTGATCGGCAGTTCCCGGCGATGGCTCTGGGCGGTGGCGATCGGCATGACCACGCTGTTCGCGACCTTTGCCGTCTGGCAGTTGAGGCAAGATTATCTCGCCGACTTTGCAGGCGGCGCGAATATCGGCCTCGGCATCATCATGATGGCATCGCCCTGGATCACGCTGATCGTGATGGGCGTCATGGCATTGCTCGTGCGAATCATCGGCGCCCGATCAGGACCGGGCGCCGTTTAGACAGAGATCAATGCGTCCGGCTGGTCACCTTGGCGGTGCCGTCGGGCAGCACCTCGATCAGATGGGCGGTTTCGTTGTTGCACTGGGCCTTCCAGCCCTTGACGCCCGGCCGGATTTCGGCGCGTTCCGAGCCAGTGACCGAGGGGCAGGCAACGCCCGATGCCTTGATCGCCTTTTCCAGCACGCCGTTGCGCAGATCGGGGTCGAGCTTGGCGACTTCGGCGGCCGCGCCGGTTTCGGGCATGGTCCGGTTCTCGACCGCCGCCCCCTCATCGCCGCCGCCGCAGGAGGCGAGAAACAGCGCCGTCGCCAGAAGCATCATAGTTCGCACGTCTTGTCCTCCATCAACTTCATCACGCCGTTCGAGACGTCAGCCTCTCAACAAAGGCGCAGCAGCAAAATATCCGTCAATTGCCCTGACCGGGCGCACGCTGCGTGAGTCGGCTGCTTTCCAGCAGCGGCAATCCACCCTCGGTCGGCACATAGATGAGACTGGCATCCTTGTTGTCGATCGCCTGGATCTGCAGGTAGCGCAGATAGCCATCCGGCCCGCCCAGACTGTCCTGCAGGATGCGATTGGCCCGCGCCGCGCCCTCCGCCCGGACGACTTCGGCGTCGGCCAGCATCTTGGCGCTTTCCAGCTTCGCCCGCGCTTCCAGCACGGCGATCTGGCGCGAGGACTGCGCCTCGGCCAGCGCGGCGCGCCCTGCCTGTTCCTTGCTGTAGACATTATAGGTGGGACAGCCCCACAACACGCCCGACAATGTCAGGGCGAAGAGAAGCACGATCCCCAGCATACCGGTCGCAGACAGTCGCATCATTTCCCCCTGCTCATTTGTCCGAAGCTTTTTCACCAGGGGTGAAAGCAGCTTCATGGCTCAGTCCGCAAATCCGTCGGTCGCGCGGATCAGCGCGTCCAATATGCCCGGTTCGTTGAAGGCATGACCGGCGCCCTCGATCATTTCGAAGCGCGCCTGCGGCCAGGCGCGGTGCAGCCCCCAGGCGGTTTCGGCCGGGCAGGCCATGTCGTAGCGGCCCTGGACGATGACGCCGGGAATGTCGGCCAGCTTGCCTGCCTCGCGGATCAACTGGCCATCTTCCAGCCAGCCACGATGGACGAAATAATGATTTTCGATCCGGGCGAAGGCGAGCGCGAAATCATCGCCCTCATGGGTGGCGGACAGCGCGTCGTCGGGCAGCAGGCGGATGGTCTCGCCTTCCCAGACGCTCCAGGCCTTGGCGGCGGCGACCTGCGCGGCGCGATCGTCACCGGTCAGGATGCGGCGATAGGCGCCGACCATGTCGCCGCGCTCGCCTTCCGCAATCGGGGCGACAAAGCGTTCCCACTTGTCGGGATAGATGCGGCTGGCGCCCTGTTGATAATACCAGTCGATCTCTGACTGGCGGATGGTGAAGATGCCGCGCAGCACCAGCTGCGTGACGCGCGCGACATGCGCCTGCGCATAGGCCAGTGCCAGGGTCGATCCCCAGCTGCCGCCGAAGACCAGCCACTGGTCGACACCCATCATCTCGCGCAAGCGCTCGATATCGGCGACCAGATGCCAGGTGGTGTTGGCGTCGAGATTGGCGTGCGGGGTCGATCGGCCGCAGCCGCGCTGGTCGAACAGCAGCACGTCATAACGGGCGGGATCGAACAGGCGGCGATGGTCGGGCGATATGCCGCCGCCCGGCCCGCCATGCAGGAAGACCGCGGGCTTGGCGCCGGGCGTGCCGGACCGTTCCCAATAGAGGCTGTGGCCATCGCCTACGTCAAGATGACCAGTGGCGTAGGGTTCAATCGGCGGATAGAGGCTGCGCATGACACCGTCCTAACAGGCGGCGGGACGAAGCGAAATGGGGGTTTGACGCAATGCGGACGATGAAGATCATGCTGGGCGCGCTGGCGCTGATGCTGGGCATGCAGGGGGCGAATGCCAAGCCCGCCGCGCCGGCAAGCCCCAGGCGACTGGTGATCGTCGACGACGACATGATCGGCCTCAACGGCGTGCCGCTGCTGTTGCTGCAAAGCCCGGATGTCGAGGTGCTGGGCATCACCACCACCAGCGGATCGGTGTGGCGTGACACGGCAACCGCCTATGCGCTGCGCACGCTGGAGATATTGGGCCGGACCGACGTGCCGGTGGTGCCGGGCGCGACCTTCCCGCTGCTCAACAGCGCCGAGGCAACCAAGCGCTGGGAAGGCCAATATGGCCGGCTGGTGTTCAAGGGGCCATGGACCGATTACTGGCCGGGCGACACGATCCAGGAACATCCCGGATCGACCGATCCGACCAAGGTGCCCGACCTGCCAATCGGCAACCCGAAGACGAAGCCCAGCACCGAGATTGCCGCCGCATTCCTGGTGCGGATGGTGAAGGCGCATCCGGGTGAGATCACCCTGTTCGCGACCGGGCCGATGACCAATATCGCGATCGCCCAGAGCCTGGACCCCAGCTTTGCCGCCAATGTGAAGGAAATCCTCTATATGGGCGGCAGCCTGGCGCCGCATCAGGTGCTGGAAGGCCCGTCGGCCGAGCAGTTCGCCCGCGAATTCGTCAACTCGCCGCGCCGCGAGTTCAACATCCGCTGGGACCCCGAAGCGGCGAAGATCTTTGCCCATGCGCCGTGGAAGAAGATCAGCATGATCCCGGTCGATCCGTCCACCGGCACGCAATGGACCCGCGCCTTCCTCGACGGGCTGAAGCCCGCCCATACCCCGTTGACCGATCTGTTCCAGACCGGGCTGGAGCCGGGCTACCCGATGTGGGACGAAATCGTCGCCATGGCCTGGCTCAATCCGGAGATCGTGACGAAGGACGAGACTTTGTGGGTCGATTTCGAGACCAGCCAGACGGCGGCTTATGGTGACACGCTGTCCTGGACGGAATCCTATCGCCCGCATCTGGGCGAGCAGGCGCAGCGCGTGATCCTGTCGGTCGACCGGGCGAAGATGGAGGCGGCGATGGCGCGCCTCTATATGCGCCCCGTCGGCAAGGCCGCGAACTAGGCGCTATTTCCGCTTCTTCTTCGTGCCGGGCCTGATGCTGGGCTTGGCCTTTGCTTTGGGGCAGGGCCAGGCCTGGCGCGTGGCGGTGAAGACCAGGGCGGAGGCGGACTGGGCGCGCTTGTCCGGATTGGCACGCAGATAGTCGACGGTGGCGCCCTTCAACTGGTTGAGCGTCACATCGGCGGGGATGCAGCTTTTGAGGCCATTCACCTCGCGCGTGGTGTTGAACGCGTCGACCGCGCCGGCGACATAGCCGACGCATTCATAGCTTTTCTCGAAAAAAGCCTTGTCTTTGCGGTCGGCGGTGCAGCTTTGCAGCAGCGCCGCGCCCGAATAGAAGCCGGCCTGTGCGCTGCCCGGCGACAGGCCCGCCGCCGCGACCAGTATCAGGCCGCTTGCCCTCCGGATCATCATGCGCGTGCCTCCCGCCTTATGAGGATGCGTCCGCCTTCCGATAAGACTGGACATGCAGGGGAGGGAAAACCGCTTCAAGCGACTTTGTGTCCGGCAGCACATAGACATAGCCGCCCTTTTTCAGAAATTGCGGGCGCAGGCCGCGATTATAGAAGGCGATCGGCACGTTGATGCAGCCAAAGGTGATGCGATTATCGTCGATCGTCGGCGACAGCATGCGCTCGCGTCGCTTTTCCTTGGGATTGCCCCTGGGGATGGTGTGCATCGCGACCGAGGTCGCATAATCGACCCACAGCACGCGTTGCTTGCCCGCCGCGAGGCCGAATTTGGCGAGGAAGCGGCCGGCCGGCGTGGTCTTTTCCGCCGGGCCGATCTCCGCCAGGCTCTTCTTGCCCACGCCAGGCGTGGCATCGTCTCCGGGCGCGATGCCGATCAGCACCGGCGCATCGGCCAGCGCCTTGCCCCTGGCATCGAACAGGAAGACATGGGCTGCCTGCTTGTCGACGATGGCATAGGGCAGACCGTGATTGTCGCCGGTCGCGGCGATCCAGTCGATGACCCGGCGCGCATCGGGCGATCGCGGGGTTTCAGGCGCAGGCTTCTCCGATGCGGGCGCTTCGGGCGCGGCCGCCAGCGCGGGGGAGGCACCGAACAGCGCCAGCATCGCCAGCGCCCATAGGAATTTGTGCATGGAGGAGCATATCCGGGAATGGGGCCGGCGCCCCCAACAAGCGAGGGCGCCGGCACGGGGTCGGGACCAGCCCGACCGGATCAGTTACGTGATCAGTTGCGCGATCAATTTCTGGCGCGCTTGGTCTTGGCTTCGCGCATCTGCTGCTCGACACCGTCTACGCGGGCGTTCAGCTGATCGAGGCGCTGGCCGTTATTCTGGGCCTGACCGGCGGCCGACTGGGCCTGGGCCAGAGCCTGCTGCGCCGTGCCGTCGGTGGTCTGCAGCTTGGCGTCGAGCGCATCGACGCGCTGGTTCACGGTCGCCACCTGTTCGCGCACGAAGGATTTCGTGGCACAGCCACCCAGCCCCAGCGAGCCCACCAATACCATGGCAATGGGGGCTAATTTCATCGGGTGCGACATCATTTTCTCCTTATCATCTGCCCCCGATCCGTCCCAAGCCGAGCCCGTTAACCATGACAATATGATTGGGCCTGAACGTGCATGTGCAGAGCCGAGTGGACGCGGCGCGCCTGCCTCGCCCTTCGACCAACGACCGGAATCGATCGACCGGCATCGACGCGGATCGTTGAACGGGCGCGCGATCGGGCGCATGCTGGCCCGCCTTCCATGAGGGGAAAATCCATGCGCCTGATGCTTGCCCTGGCCCTGAGCGGCCTTGCCCTGTCCACGCCGATCGCCGCCCTTGCCAAAACGGATTTTGCCGCCGCCGTGGCCGACCCCAAACGGCCCGCCGACGCGCGCGCGCTGGACGAGAGCCGCAAGCCGGCGGAGACGCTGGCGTTCCTGGGCCTCAAGCCCGGCATGAAGGCGGCCGACATCATGACCGGATCGGGCTATTGGGCAGAGATCATGGCCGATGCGGTCGGCCCCAAGGGCAAGGTGACCGGGTTCGAGCCCAGCCAATTCTACGCCAGCGAGGAAGAGAAGCCGAAATGGGCGGCACTGGTCGCGCGCCGGCCGGAGGTCGACTGGGTGCGCTATCCGTTCGAAGCCTTCGCGGCGGCGCCCGACAGTTTCGACTTCACCATCATCAATCTGAGCTACCATGATCTCTACTGGCAGTCGGACAAGTTCGGCATTCCGCGCACCGACCCCGATGCCTTCGTGAAGACGCTCTATGCTGCGACGAAACCGGGCGGGATCGTCGGCATCATCGACCATGCCGGTCCGGCCGGCGACACCCGCGCCGTCGTGGACAAGCTGCACCGGATCGATCCGGCGGTGGTGAAAGCCGACTTCCTGCGCGCCGGATTCGTGCTGGAGGCGCAGAGCCCGCTGCTCGCCAACCCCGCCGACGATCATAGCAAGCTGGTGTTCGATCCCGCCATTCGCGGCAAGACCGATCGCTTCCTCTACCGCTTCCGCAAGCCGAAATGAGGCGGCGGATTTGAGCGCAAGGCGCGGGATGACGCCGCGCCGCGCGCCGCCCATGCTGCACGCCATGGACCTCACCGACCTTGACCGGCATGGCGCCGCGCGCCTGCCTGCCCTGCTTTCCCCGGACCAGTGCGATGCGATCGTCGCGCTATGGGATCAGCCCCATGCCTTCCGCAAGGAGGTGGTGATGGCGCGCCATGGCTATGGCCGGGGGCGCTATCGCTATTTCACTTACCCGCTGCCCGAGCCGGTCGCCGCATTGCGCGCGATGCTCTATCCGCCGCTGGCGCAGGTCGCCAATCGCTGGGCGGCGATGCTGGGGAGCGATGCGCTCTATCCCGCCCGTCATGCCGATTTCCTGAACCAGTGCGCGCTCGGCGGCCAGGACAAGGCGACGCCCTTGCTGCTGCGCTATGAGGCGGGCGACTGGAATGCGCTGCATCAGGATGTCTATGGCGCGACCATCTTCCCGTTGCAGGCGGCGATCCTGCTGTCGGAGCCGGAAGCGGACTTCACCGGCGGCGCCTTCATCCTGACCGAACAGCGCCCGCGCATGCAGTCGCGGCCCGAAATGGTGCCGCTGCACAAGGGCGATGCCGTGGTCTTCCCGGTGCGCGAGCGGCCGGTGATGGGCACGCGCAGCGTCCACCGAGTGCAGATGCGCCATGGCGTCAGCCGGCTCCTGTCCGGCATGCGCCATACGCTGGGCATCATCTTCCACAACGCCCAGAGCTAGGGCCAATCGACATTCAGCCCTGACGGCCTGCAAATGGCGGTTCTCCGCGCTTCCGGTGCTCACGTACTTTAAGTACGCTGCGTTGAAACGAGGCACGTGACTCGTTTCAAGGGTCACGG